>Ga0181525_10000020_pt1 | contig 133004 bp, 100 predicted proteins | sample PEATcosm2014_Bin_48_FD_121100 | JGI IMG/M metagenome (GOLD analysis project Ga0181525, IMG submission 121100) | Peatland microbial communities from MTU Mesocosm Facility, Houghton, MI, USA - PEATcosm2014_Bin06_10_metaG | ecosystem: Environmental > Terrestrial > Soil > Wetlands > Peat | place...
ACGAAGTAGTGCACCAGAAGCGGAATATCTTCCCTGCGGCTGCGCAGTGGAGGAATCTCGATGGGGAATACATTCAGACGGTAGAAAAGGTCTTCGCGAAACTGGTTCTCGCGGATCATGGAGTGCAGATCGCGATGGGTCGCGGCGATCAGCCGGACATCGACATGGATCGTCCTGGAACTGCCCAGCCGCTCGAATTCGCGTTCCTGCAATGCGCGGAGCAACTTCGGTTGCAGATCGAGAGGGATATCGCCAATCTCATCCAAGAACAAGGTGCCATGGTCGGCGATCTCAAACCTTCCCTTCTTCTGCATCAGAGCTCCGGTGAAAGCTCCTTTTTCATGCCCGAAGAGCTCGCTCTCAACCAGACCGGAAGGGATTGCGGCGCAATTCAGGCGCACGAAGGTTCGGGACTTTCTCACGCTGAGGCTGTGGATGGCGCGTGCGATCAGCTCTTTTCCTGTTCCAGTCTCCCCGTGCAGCAATACGGTGGAGTCGGTGGGCGCAACGATCTCAAGTTGCTGGAGGACCTGGCGAAGCGCGGCACTCTTGCCGACGATGTCTTCAAAGTTGTACTCCGCCCGGATTTCTGACTCGAGGTAAAGACGCTCCTCCTCAAGCCTGTCCTTCGATTTGTTGAGTTCCGCGTAGGCCAGCGCATTGTCCAGCGCCAGGGAAATCTGGGTGCTGATCTGGCTCAGCAAATCCAAATCGCTGCTTTTGAAGTGGTCCGGTCTCCTGCTGCCCAGCGCGATGATGCCCAGAGGACCATTCAAGGTGGCAAGCGGCAAGACTGCAAGCGACTCAGTCCCCTCGGAGATCATCAGCTTGGTGATGACCGGATCGAACCTGCTCAAGTCTGCGCGGGTCCACAGTTCCGGCTTATGCGCCCGCATTCGGCTGAGCTCCTCCTCGGAGAGTTCGGGGAAGGAGATATCGACCAGCTCCTTGTTCTTAGGGAACTCCATGACGGCGCACTCCAGGCACTTCTGCTCCTTGTCCAACACCCAAATGCCTGTGGTGTCATTGGCAAAGTACTTGCGAAGCGATGCCGAAGCGGCTCGGAAGAGATCCTTGATATCCAGGTGCGAGACCACGAGATTATTGATGTCGAGCAGGAGCTTCCAGCGATCTCTCTCCTCGAGGACCTGCTTCTGGTAGCGCTCTGCGGCGTCGGAGGCAATTGCACTTTCCAGGACGGAAGACACATGCGCCGCAACGGCACTCATCAGTGCGGTGTCCTCCGCGGAGAACGGCCCCTGCTTTTCATTACTAAAGCAAAGTACACCGAGCTTTCTGCGCGGAGTTGAGAGAGGAAACATCTGCACGCCATACAATGCCGATGCTTGAGCAAGCCCAGTCAATTCTGGATTCCTTGAAAGTTCAGCCTTGAAGTCGGGAATGAAAAGTGGAATCTGCTCTTCTATAACGCGCTCAAGCTGTGTTCCGTCGTACGGCACCTCTGTCCCCAGCTTAATGTCGAGCCCTGCTGAACCACGTTCAAATGCAACAAGGCGGACCAGATGGTTCTGGCTCAAGAGGAGGACAGCAGCGGCATTGCAAGGAACAACCGCGGAAATCAACTGATGAAGGTTCTGCAAAACCGCGTGAACATTCGGTTGATTGGTAATGGTTCCCGAAACATCGAGCAATGCACGGTATCTGGTTTCTTGTTGCATTTCGCCGGTGATCTCCTCAAAGAGACATGCACTTCAATCGCCACCTGCTCCCACCAGGCCCTAAACCCCGAATCTGGCGCATGCACATGGAGAAGGCCGAAATAGTGCCCTCCCACGGTCAGCCAAGTCTGCCATGGAAGAATGGGCAATTCGTGGTCAATTGCCCAAATGTGGTCAGCCACCTTCGATCCCTGGCTAGGTAAACATGCCCGGATCAACATTTTGCCCTAATTCTTGATTTGGTCATAGCCGTGCCTTTCCAAGGGCGTGAGTTTCCCCGAGACCAGATTAGGAGTCTATCCCGTGCGCGTTTACGTAGTTGTTGCCTGCTTCCTTAGTACGCTGACTGGCTGTGCCCATCGTCAGCCTGCTGCCATGCCTGACAAGCCCACACCTGTGCAGGTCCGTCCTGTTGCCCTTGTGAACCATCTTGAGGAGATCTCTGTCAGCGGCTCGGTGAATTCACCAGACGCTCCCGCCGATGTGCCATTCCTTGTGAGTGGCCGGGTGCTCCGAGTCGCGGTGCATGAAGGAGATGAAGTTCGCAAGGGGCAGCTGCTCGCCTCCCTGGATCCGACGGACTACTCGATTGCCGTGAGGGGAGCCGCTGCGCAGGTAGCTGCCGCCAAGGTTTCGCTTGACCGAGCCGAAGATGAATACCGCCGGATGAAGATGCTGTCCGAGTCGAAGAGCCTGCCGCCCAATGATTTCCGCAAGTTCCAGGCCGCATACGATGCTGCGAAGGAGCAACTCAATCAGACGATGGCCGGCGAAGCAGCCGCTCGCAAACACGTTTCGGACACAACGCTGCTTGCGCCGGTAAGTGGATATATCTCGCGGCGCGCCATCGAGCCCGGAAACATGGCTGCCGCAGGCGTGCCGGCATTCCAGATTGTCACGCTCGACCCGGTAGAGGTTCTCGTCGGAGTTCCGGAAACGGACATCCGGCTGGTGCGCATCGGTCAACACGCGCAGGTGCAGATACCGGCCTTGCCGGAACAAGACCTTTCAGGAAGTGTGCGCGTAATCAATGTTTCCGCGGACCCGGCGACCCGTACTTATTCCACCCGTATCCGGGTGGCGAATGCCGACCACAAACTTCGCGTCGGCATGATCGCCGAGGTGCGGATACAGGGTGACCGGCAGGTCAAGGCCTTCACCGTTCCAGGCAGTGCAGTCGTCCATGACCCCCAAGGCGCTTCGCTGGTGTTCGTCTACTACCCGGAGCAGAAGCGAGTCTTCTCGAAGCGCGTCGAGGTTGGCCGTGTGGTCGGGCAGGAGGTGGAGATTCAGAGCGGACTGCATCCCGAGGATCTGGTTGTAGTTGGCGGGCAACAGTCGATCCGTGACGGCGCTCTGGCCGACGTCATCGGAACACAGACTCCCCACCTCGCGGTGGCGGGAGCGGAGGGTAAGTAGATGAAACCGATTCAAGCCTCTCTAAAGTATCCGGTGGTGACGCTTCTGCTCGCCTCCGTTCTGGTGGCGGTGGGTCTTCACGCCTTGTGGAAGATGCCCCGAATGGAAGACCCCAACATTACGATTCGCACGGGGCTTGTGCTCGCTGTATATCCCGGCGCCACCTCCGAGCAGGTGGAGAAGCAAGTCACACGCCCGCTGGAAGAGCACATTCTGAAGTTCCCCGAGGTGAGGAAGGAGAAAACCTATTCCACGAGTCGTCCCGGGGTCTGTGTGATCAACGTCGAGTTGGAAGACCATGTAAAGAACTCAGACATTTTCTGGTCAAAGTTGCGCCACGAGATGGCGGAGACAAAGGCTCGCTCCCTGCCGCAGGAGGTGATGGGGCCCGTCGTTAACTCCGACTTCGGCGACACCGTAGCCATGCTGGTTGCAGTTCATGGCCAACGATACGGCTACCGCGAGCTCCGTGACTACGTGGATCGAATCCAGGACGAACTGAGATCAATCCGCGATGTTGGCAAGGTGGCCACCTACGGCGAACAGAGCGAGCAGATCTGGGTAAGCACCAGTATGGAACGCCTGGCACAATACTCAGCCGACCCTGCGCGAGTGATCCAGGCGCTGCAGGGGCGCAACATTATCGAACCATCGGGAGCTCTGGAAGCCGACAGAACAAAGGTGCCGATGCGAACTACGGGCACCTTTACCAGGCTCGACCAGGTTCGCAACCTGTTGGTCGATGTCTCGCATACCGGGCAGCCGGTCTATCTTCGCGATTTTGCAAATGTCGAGCGCCGGTATGAAGACCCAAGTTTCCTCACCCGCTTCGACGGCGAGCCCAGCGTCATGATTTCGGTCGAAATGCAGCGCGGCAGGAACATCGTCGAACTCGGAGAGCAGGTCAGCACGGCGATGGCGCGGCTGCGCCCGCTGCTTCCGCCTGACCTGAAGGTCGACTTGGTTGCAAGCCAGCCAACTGCCGTGAAACAGCGCATGGAGAACATGGGGCACGAGTTTCTGCTGGCGATTGTCTCCGTCATCCTTGTCACCATCATCCTGCTGCCATTGCGGGTGGCCGTGATTGCCGCGGTAGCCATTCCGGTGACCATCTCCACCACGGTTGGCATGATGAGCACGTTTGGCATGGAGCTTCATCAGGTTTCTATCGCCGCGCTGATTGTCGTGCTGGGCATCGTGGTGGATGACGCCATCGTGATTGCTGATAATTACGTGGAACTGCTGGACCATGGGGTTCCACGCCCAGAGGCAGCATGGCGCAGTGCGTCGGAAATGTTTGTCCCTGTCCTTACGGCAACCTTGACCATCATCGCCTCGTTCCTGCCACTGTTGATCATCTCGGGCTCTGCCGGCGAATTCATTTGCGCCCTCCCGATCACGGTTGCCATTGCGTTATCAGTGTCATTCATTGTTGCCATCATGCTGACCCCGCTGCTCTGCCGCTTCTTTATCAAGCGGGGACTGCATTCGCATGAGCCGGGCGACGCAAAGACAAAAAAGACTTTCAATATGCTGGATCAACTCCAGACGATCTACAACAAGGCCATTGTCTTCTTCATGCGGCGCAAGGCGCTTGCTGTGGCGCTTGGCGTGGCGGCATTCGCCGCGGGGCTGGCCCTCTTCCACTTTGTACCGCAGCAGTTCTTTCCGTCGGCAGAGCGAAACCAATGTGTCATCGATGTTTGGATGCCGCAGGGCACTCGCATCGAGGCCACGGATGAGGTGATGCGTCGTATCGAGCGCAGCCTGGCGTCGAGCCCGGAGGTGCTTCACTACTCGAGTTTCGTCGGACAGAGCGCGCCACGTTTCTATTACAACGTGAATCCTCAACAACCCGACGCCGCTTATGGGCAGTTCATTGTCCAGAGCAAGTCGGCGGAGATCACGCCTGCGCTGGTGACGAGGTTACGGACAGATCTTGCACGTGTGGCGCCGGAAGCGCGCTCGATTGTGAAGGAATTGCAGCAGGGTGCGCAGCAGGAGGCCCCTGTTGAGGTGCGTGTCTCCGGTGATGACGTCGCCCAGCTCAAGGGCATTGGCCAAAAAATCGAAGACATCATGCGCGAGCAGCCCGCGGCTCAATTCGTTCACAACGACTACTACAACGATTCTTACTTCGTGGATGTAAAGGTCAACGAAGAGTTGGCGAATCGCTCCGGATTGACCAACGCCAGTGTGTCTCAGGTGCTGGCGGGTGGCTTGGACGGCATGCCTGTGAGCACTTACTGGGAGGGCAATCGGGCCGTGACCATCAAGTTGCGACTCGACCCCTCGCATCGCAGCAGTTTTGAAGATGTAGCGAATACCTACGTTCCCTCGCAACTCACCTCTGCGCGGGTCCCTGTGCGTTCGCTGGCAACCCTGGAACCGCAGTGGCAGACGAGCCGCATCGTCCGCCGCAACGGCGTGTACACGCTCACTGTGCGGGCCTTCCCGAAACATGGTCACTACGCCTCGGAGTTGATCAATGCAACCTCGGCGAAGATCAAAGGTATTCCCCTTCCGCCGGGCTTCTACATCAGCTACGGGGGTGAGATGTTCAATCAGAATGAGACGTTTCCGCAGATGACGCAGGCGTTGGCAATCAGCCTGGCGGTGATCTTCCTGATCTTGATGGTGCAGTTCCGTACCATCTCGGATCCGCTGGTGGTGATGGCCTCCATCCCTCTGACATTGTTCGGCGCCGTTCTGGGCCTGTTTGTGACCCACAATCCGTTTGGCTTCACCGCCTTCATGGGACTGATCAGCCTATGCGGCATTGTGGTTCGCAATGGCATTGTGCTTGTGGATTACATCCACGAGAAGATGCGGGAAGGGCATTCCATCGAGCAGGCGGCCACCGAGGCGGGCGAGCGCCGTCTGCGGCCCATTTTCCTCACAACCATGGCCGCCGCCGTCGGCGTTACGCCGATGATCCTGTCAGGGTCGAGCTTGTGGAGCCCTCTGGCCAGCGTAATTGCCTTCGGACTGGTCTTCTCAATGTTCTTCACCTTGTTGGTGGTCCCAGTACTGTTTGTGCTTGCGCAATCGCGTACCCGCAAGATAAACACGCAGGCAGTCACGGTGCTGGCGCTGGTAGCCATGCTCGCCCTGCATTCCACGCATGCCAGCGCACAACAGGCCGCGGTGATGGCTGAGATCGCGCCTGATGTCGCGGCAACTGCTCCGGAGGTGCGACTCACGTTGCAGCAAGCCGTGGAACTTGCGCTCAAGCAAAACAGAGCGCTCAAGATCGCGCGGGCAAAGACACAGGAAAGCGACGGGAAGGTTGTATCCGCGAAGAGTGACCTTTACCCGCAGCTAACCAATGACACCGACGCGCTCGGCCTTGGCAATAAAGAAGCCGTGGCCATCCCACGCGGCGCCTTGGGAACCATCCCCGGGTCGGGGCCGTTTCCCCAGCAAACTATCAACCTGGACCAAGGATCGAACGCTATTCTGCTGTCCAATACGACGATTACACAGCCGATTACACAGCTCTTTAAGATCCGTGCCGGTGTACGTGTTGCCTCGGCCGATGCGCGCACCACGAGGGACGAGCTCCGAAAGACCGAGGATGATGTAGCGCTGGCAGTACACCAGCTCTACTACGGACTGCTTGTAGCCCGCCAGCAAAAAAAGGCGCTGCTTGCCTCCTGTGCCGCAGCTTCGCAGAAACTCAAGGAGAATGAGGACGCGATTCACAATGGCACGGCCCTTGAGGTTGCGGCTATCGAGGCGCGGACAACACTGCTCTCCTCGAAGCAGGAGTTGCTGACCGAAGAGAATCGAATTGCCGATCTCAATGCGGAGATGAACGATCTTCTGGGTCTGCCGCTCAACTCGGAGCTGCAACTGGAGAACGTCGATGAGCCCTCCATAGAGGCACACGCCCAGGAGGAATACGTGCGGCAGGCGCTCGCTGGTAACCCGGAAATACAGGGAGCAAAGGAGCAGGTCGCCAAGGCCCGTGCTGCTGTCGAAGCGGCACGTTACGAATACCTCCCCGATGTCGGCGCCTTTGTTCGCCATACCTATCAGAATGGCGTTCCGTTCGTGACTCATAACAACGAGACCTACGGAGTGCAGATTAACTGGCGCGTGTTCGATGGGGGGAAGCGTCGCGGTGTGGTTGAGCAGCGCGAAGCGCAACTCGAACAGGCGAAGCAGAACCTCCAGCGTTTACAAAGCAGCGTAGCCCTGGAAATCGAGAAGGCGTATCGCAAGGTCGAACGGTCGAAGGCGATGATCCAGGTGGCGCAGCAATCTGTCGCATTGCGCCGTGAAGGTGAGCGGCTCAGTAAGAACCAGATCGAGGCCGGGGTCGCCCTTGAGTCGCAGCAGGCTAACGCTGTCTCTGCCACGGCCAGGGCCGAGGTGGATGAGCTGCAGGCGCAACTTGCATACGAGCTTTCCATCACAGAGCTCAAGAAATTGGCCGGTCAGCTGCAATGATGCACCAAGACTGGCAGAGAGAGAGCTGTTAAGGAGTTCTCATGCGAATTCAATCTCTTTTCCCAACGTGCTGCTTGGTCGGTGGTCTGCTGCTGCCGGCCGCTGCATCGACAGATACGGCTCATGGCTTCGAGCGGCCAACAGTAGGGGTCGCGCTTAGCGGCGGCAGTGCGCTGGGGCTCGGCGCGCAGGCCGGCTACGACTCATACAGCCGCTCGGTGGCTCTCGATGGGGTGGCTTCGCCAAGCGGGGGTTTCACCATCCCAGAAGCTCGCTGGATTTTCAACAGCCAGAATTCCGGCGGATTGCCGACCCATGGGACCAGGGCCGAGGGATCAGCCGGATACGTCCTCTGGCAGAGCGAGCATTACTCCTTCTTCCAGAACGACTTCAGTACGTTCCAACCGATCGGCAACCGAATCACTCTGTTTGCGATGGATCACGCAGCCACGAGTTTCGGCCGGAAGCTTGGCTACTTTGACCAGTTCACAGCTGGTGAGCAAGTCGATATGGCGGCGTTTCGGTACCAAGAGTTTCATGCAGACTCTTTGGCAACAGTCGGTTCGGGGCTCATCTTTTATGGGCGGAGAATTCCTCATGTTTCCTCCCATCCAGGTCTCGCACTTTGGTATGAGGCCGGCAGGTTCGGCATGGGCTCTCGTGGCTGGACAACACATCAGAGTACTTCACTCGGAGTTCTCTTCCCAACACAAGTCGGCGCGACCGCCCTTCAGGTCAGCTTTGACGAGGCTGGGCGTGCAAGATTTCGGCTGATGCTCGGGAGCTTCTGACCACACTTATCACCTTTGTGCATCATCGGGCGCCGAGCTTGGTTTACGTAGCGTTCGTAGAGGATGTGAACTCATGAATGCTATCTTCCAATTCGTTCTGAAGCACGGCTACGCAGTCCTGTTCGCAGCGCTGTTCGCGCACCAGATAGGCCTTCCATTACCCGGACCTCTGTTTCTGCTTGCGGCTGGGGCTCTTGCAAGGAAGGGGCGGTTGGGATTTGCGCCCGCGCTTCTACTCGCTGTCATTGCCTGCGTGCTGGCTGACTGGGTGTGGTACGAGACGGGGCGGCGGCGGGGGGACAGGGTGTTGCACTTCATTCACAGCCTCGCGCGGGACCCTGACGTGCATGATCGCAGAGCGAAGGAGACCTTCGCTCGATACGGGCCCCCTCTGCTCTTACTTTGCAAGTTCGTCCCAGGGCTGGATGCCGTAGTGCCTCCCATGGCTGGAGCATCCCGCACGAGTCGGCTCCGTTTCCTGGCTCTTGAAACCGCTGGCGCTACACTCTATTCAAGCGTGTATACCGGACTCGGCTATCTTCTTAGCCATGACCTTAACCGAGCAGCAACCTATGCTTCCAGAGCGGGGACGTTCTTAGCGGCCCTTGCTGTTGTTGGGCTTTGTTGTTACGCCGCGCATAAGTGGAGTAGCAGAGCGCAATCGATCAAGAACACAGAAAAGCGGCAAGAAAACAGCATTTCCCCCGTCCCGGCTGTGGCGGCGCTGGAGCCAGAACCCAATTCACCGTGCAGAGACGGCGAAACGTTAGTACGAAAGGATCTCGGCCCGGAATATAGATCGAAAGCGATCGCTACGGCTCGCCCCGATCCTGCTGGCTCCCCAGAAGCAGCCCAAGCGGATGAATGGCTTCAACAAGGTCATTCTTAGACGCATGCACAGAGCAATGCGTACGAACCTGCACGTCTATTCTCATTTCTCTGCGCTGGGTTCTGGATGGTTTGTCGGCAACCCGGAAGTAATCCAGAGGTCCAGTCGCCCAGACAGGTCCCGAATGTCGGCGTACAGTTTCGTTTGACGAATTGACTCGGCCCCGATTGTGATCACACTGTTCAACTTGGGTGTGATCACTCTGACAATGATTATCAGAATGATGAAGATGGCGAGGATTGATCAGAATTCTTCTCAAAAGCTGCCGGAAATGGCGATCAAGCTAGTGGCCTGCCCGATCTTTTGCACCAGTTCGATTGTTAGTGTAGCGCAGCGGCTTGGAGGGCAAGAAGTAGGCCAACATTCTGGACAAGCCCTATCGCTGGGAGAGCTGGACCGCGCCCAAGGACAAGGACGGCGCGCTCGATCACAACAAGGCGTTGATCGGCGACGATCTCCGCGACTTCGTGAACGGAAAGCTGTTTCCGTACCTGCACGTCTTCAATCTGAAGGCGAGCGGGCCAAACACTATTAGCTACAAGATTGGCGAGATCTTCGGGGTGCGGCTCCTCAGGCTACTCACCCATACTGAGCGATTGCGAGCTAGGCGGCTCGCTCGTGTTCAAGTACTTTGACTTCGCGCAATCTGCCGGTGTCCACGTCGAAAATGAGGCCGCGCACGGGGATGTCTTTGGCAATCCAGGGATGCGCCCTGACTCTCATGATCTGCTCCCGGGTATTTTCCTCGGGATCCTTATAGGAGAAGAATCGCATCGGAGCTGGGGACGCATCGCCGGTAGAAGCGCTCAGCTTCGCGTTCATTTCGTCATCTGTGAATGTCGTGAAACCGCAGCCGGTGTGGTTGAGAAGCAATATCTCTGTGGTTCCGAGAACACGGGTGGAAACAATGAGTTCCGCGAGAACATCCTCTGTTACCGCGGGTCCGCCGGTTCGAATAACATCGATATCGGCTTGCGGCAGACCCAGAATTCCAGAGAGGTCTGAGAGCCGTGGATCCATGCAGGTCACAACTGCGAGTTTTGGGGCCGGACGCTTCCCCTTCGTTGGATCGTAATTTCTTACATAGTTGCGGTTTGCTTCTAGCGCCCTATCGATAATACTCATCGTGTTCCTCCTGACAGGCCTAAGGTGCGGCCAAGCCCGTTGCTTTAATGTGCCGAGACGCCCCCACCGACATATCCCTATCCAATCGCCCGCAGCTTTCCTCTACGACCGAAGAGCGGTTAGACCTCCGGGATACAGTTGAGAAAGCAGCTAGAGTTGATTCGGTTGCCCGGCGGCGGACGATCGTGTGAAAACAGGACTTGCATCGGCACGCACGACTTCGTGAGGTGTTCACGCGTGCTGAAAGCGGAACGGGACCGTGTGCACAGAAGCGCAAGGCATCTTTCCACTTAGGTGGGGACATTAGGGTGTTACGGCAAACATCGCCTAATGAGATGGTCCGCCGCCGTGATCAGCCCTGAAGTGCCGAAGACCATCGAATGTTTCGATGCAGCCCTGCGCGTCTTCACCGATCATGGGTTTCCACAGGAGCACGAGCAAGTAGCGAACAGTCTGCAAACTGCACGGGCTAAACCATCGGATGATAAGCCGACTAACTGATGCGGTACCGCCACAGACTCCCCCACCGCGCGTGACTAGAGCTGCAATGTAGGACATACCCTAGATTTCGACGATGGTTGTTGAATACCGCGTATTCAGGTCCCATGAGTATCCAAACGGGTTGCAAATCACGCGGGTCTGTTCGCATTGATAGTCCAACGAGTGGTGTGTGTGCCCATGCAGCCAAAGTCGTGGCTTGCGCTCGATGATGATGCGGTCTACGTCACCAAGGAAAAAGCGACTTGATCTGCTCGATTGGAATTGCAGGGCTACACTGCGCAGGCTTGGCAGATGATGAGTTAGCACAACCGTCTCTGGCGTGGCCTTGTTCACGAACTCGACGAACGCCCGGTTGTACTCGTAGGCCCACTCGGATAGCCGGGAGATGTTCTCGAAGTCCGCCCAGTGCTTCTCGTACAACTGATTTAATGGATCATGGGGAAACCACATGGTGCCGCCAACAAAGTGGACACCTCCAATGAACGCTTCATCATTATTGAGGTATCGCATGTTTGGCAGGGTGTCGATACAAGAGCGAAGAACCCGCTCTGTGCGCTCTGCGTTGCCCGGCTTAATCGGCGTTCCCCAATACTCGTGGTTCCCGGCCACAAATAGTACCTGTCTGGCCTGGCGCGACAGAAACTCAAATACTCGACGGACCTCATCAGCACCCTGACAATCGACCGCTACGATATCGCCACAGAGCGCGAGCACGTCGGCTCCGGGAAACTGCACCTGTCCTCCGGTGAGAAAATCCACCGGGTGTTCGTAGTCCTCCGTGTGCAAGTCCGACAAGACCTGAATGCGCATAGCTTATGTTAACTGAGCAGAAGCGCGGGCAGGTGGGCCAGATAGTCGAGTAGGAGCTAGGGGTTCGGTACCGCAGGAACGCTACTCGCGACGCCCCTCTCAAACTGGAACGCGGCTGCGAGAATTCAATTGCAGTGATGACGCGCATTCTGGCCGAAGAGAATTACCAGTTGATAATCTCTGTGATGCTGATATCAGGTAGTACCGAATATCAAGATCATCAGGGTCCTCAGACAGTAATGTACGAGCAGGCGGCTCATCCCTTATGGCGACGCGTCAGGCACTTAAAGAAGATCCCTTGGGTGCGGAGCCAAGGCCAAGCTGGAATCTGTACTCCTTGGGAGTCGGCCCGGATATCAAAACTCATCTTTGCGGGACTCAAGAGCGACGCGCACAAGCTGGCTGCGTGTTTGCACACCAGTCTTCTGAAACAGTTGGTGCAACGTACTCTTTACTGAACTCTCAGACATTTGTAACATCTTAAACATGTCGCGGTTCGTTTTTCCCATGCATACCAGGGAGAGCACCTTGCGCTCGCGATCGGTAAGGGCGCCGAAAAGCGCGGATTTATCCTCTGACGCCGCACCAACAATCATTTGAAGTTCGGGCGGTTCCACCCATACTCTCCCGGTAAGTATGGTTTGAATTGCCAATAAGAGTTGTTCTGAAGCAGCGTGTTTATGCAGGATGCCGGCAACACCTTGCTTTAGAAGGGTCGCAGCGTCGGCGGTGCCGATCTCAGCCGTGGCAACCAAGACCTTCCCTTTGTAGCCAAGGTCTTCTGCACACTCCATGAAAGCAATGCCGTTCTGCGGACCGAGATCGAAATCCAACAGCACCAGATCAACAATGTTCTCCCGAAGAAGTTGATGTGCTTCCTCTATCGTTCCGCAGCCACCAACGACTTCGAATCCAGGCTCGCCAAGCAAGAACCGGGCCACGGCCTCTCGAAAGAGAGCGTGATCGTCCACTATCAGGATTCGGCAACAACACATCTGTAATCCTCCAACACGGGGATACAAGCGACAGGCATCCTGATTCTGGCGAGAGTGTCTCGGCAACTTAGAACTCCTGCCTCACACCATCGTCAGTTTTGAGGAATATCTGTGCGGTTCCACCACCCGCCGCCAAGTGCCTGAAACAATGCACCGGTATCGGCATAACGGTTTGCCTGGGCCTGTACAAGGTTGATTTCTGCCTGCTGGTAGCCCTGTTCTGCATTGAGCAGCGAGAGATAATTAACATAGCCGGATTGGAGCTGCTTATTGGCCAACTCTAAGGTGAGCGCTGCGGCATCTTTGGCTGCTGCACTGGCTTTCAGACCTTCAGCATCTTGTTGCAATGCATGGAGAGTGTCGACGACGTTTTGAAAGGCGATCAACACCGTGCTGCGGTACTGCTCGCTCGCCTGAATGTATGCGGCTTTTGCGGCTCTCTCCTTGTGGAGCAACGTGCCCCCATCAAAGATCGGCTGAGTGATGCCCAAGCCCAGGTCCCAGAAGCCGGTCCCGCCTGCGAAGATGGTCCCGGCAGACAATGCCATGCTTCCCGCGTCTGCGGTTAAGGTGAAGCCCGGGATTCGATTGGCAATCGCGACGCCGATCTGGGCGCAAGCCGCATGAAGGTTTTCCTCAGCTTGGCGCACATCAGGTCGCTGCTCGACGAGTTGAGACGGCAAGCTGAGGGGCAACTCCTGCGGCAATTGAAGGTCGGCAAGTTCAAACCTCTCGGGAAGTTCCTGATTAGGGAACGTGGCGGACAATAGTTGCAGAAGGTCGCGTTGTTGTTTCAACTGTTTCAACAGAGGTGGCAGGGTTGCCTCAACCTGCGCAAGTTGTGATTCCTGTGCCGAGACGTCCAGTCGGCTAACGTAACCCCTGGCGAACTGCTCGCGGAGTATCTTCAACATATTCCCGTTGATAGCAATCAGTTCGCGCGTGGCATTAATCTGCCCGCGGAGCGAAGCTTCCTGAATCGCGGCGGTCGCGATATTAGAACTAAGCGTGATATGCGTCGCTGCAAGGGCGAAGCGCGCCTGCTGCTGCTGCGCCCTCAACGACTCAACGGTACGCCGGCTAAGACCGAAGACATCGGGCACGTAGGAGATGCTGAGCTGCGGCGTGAACAGGCCGTAGTTCAGCGCACCTGAGTTGGGAGTGGGAGAGATTGCAATTGAAGTCTTGGCGCGGCTGGCAGAGAAGGTTCCTGAGAGGTTTGGGTAGTACGCTCCCTTTTGCGCCAACGTGGTCTCGCGCGCCACGCCCAGTGCGGCCTGCGCGGCCTTTATGTCAGGACTGGCCTTAAGCGAGCGCTCAATAAGATCGCTGAGCTGCTTGGAGTGAAAGAGTGTCCACCACTCGCCGGAAATATCTACCTTGTCGTTGAAGTGCTGCCCGTCGCCACCAGCGGTGTTCGGAGCATTGGTAGTCGTTGAACTCGCCGTGGGAGGGTAAGCAGCGCCCTCAGGTGCGGCAGGCCTATTGAACTTGGGACCCACGACGCAACCGGTCGTCATAAGCAGTACCGAGATCGCAAGAAGCTGAGAAACGAGAAGTCTGTGTGAGGCTTTCATGCAAGTGTCCTTATGGCTTACGAGTCGGCGTACCGGTGATGGCACCGGCATTCGTTCTTCTGGCACCGGACGGGCCGCCAATCGATGCACTGTACGGACCGCGATGAAGAGTGGATAGAGACAGATTCTGAGGCGACCCCCAAGGGCGCGCAGATGAACTCCTGGTGATGTTGGAAAGGGCTCTTGCGCCCACAGCGCCATCTTTCTGCTGGAAGGCAGATTGCTGCCCGCCAGCAGATAGAGGTGCGGAGGCCTTGGTTGAAAGACTGGGATGCGCAAGCGTGGCTTTGTCATGCTTCTGAATGCTGGGCGCACCTTGTCTACGCCTCGCAACAGTGGGACCTTTGGCTAAAGGCCGAGCATTCCGGACACTTGGATCACGCACACTTTGCGCCTTCGAGGCTGCAGAATGTGGCGGCCGCGGTGCCGCGGGCTGAGTGGACAAGGCTTCAGCACGCAGGAATGCTGCACACACAATCGTCAGCATGATGACGCAGACTGTTTTCATTTTGATTCCTTTTCGTGAACGCTATGATCCTTATCGTGGCCCAGGAAGATCATCCTCAGCGCGGGGACAGCGACCAGCAGCATGAGCGGACCAACTAACATTCCACCCACGATCACGGTTGCAAGTGGACGCTGTACTTGGCTTCCGATGCCGGAGGAAATGGCCGCCGGCAACAGGCCGATGCAAGCTGAAAGCGCAGTCATCAGCAGTGGGCGCATACGGGTTGACGCGGCGCGATACATCGCATCCTCCGACCGCAGTCCCTTGCTTCTTTCGTGATTGTAGAAAGTGATCATCAGAATTCCATCCATTACCGAAACGCCGAAGAGCGAGACGAATCCAATGGCCGCGGAGATACTGAAGTTCAACCCCGTGAGATAGAGAGCAAGGATTCCTCCGACGATCGCGTCGGGAATGCCTGCGAGCGCCAGAAGACAATCGCGCACGTTGTTGAAGAGGCTATAAAGGAGCCCGAGAATCAGCACAAGACTGATCGGCACAATCACTTCCAGGCGCTTCTTGGCCTCTTGAAGATCGCCGAATTCACCAGCCCAGACCAGTCTGTATCCAGAAGGCAGAGTGACATTTTTCGCAATTTTCTCCTGCGCCTCTTCAACTGTGCCTCCGAGGTCGCGTCCACGTACGCTGAACTTGACCGGTATAAAGCGCTGCGTACCTTCGTGGTAGATCCAAGATGCGCCAGTGTTGAGCGAGATCGATGCCAATTCGCTAAGCGGAATCTAACGTCGTCGTAATGACAGCGCGAGTAGCAGGGGCGAGGAAATTGTAACGGCGCTTGCGTCGGGTTCCGGATGGTTAACAGGCTAAGTTGTAGACTCATCGTGCGGAGAATGGGGCAGGTCATCCCCACGAGCAGGAGGCATGTATGACGGCAAAACAATGAGGGCCACACTGATTCAGTGTGGCCCCCATGCAAGGCGGTTTGGCGAAATCACTTTTGGCATCCGTACATCGCTGAACCCAATCAACGCGAACTGACATAGTTCTGGTCAACCGCCTGATCGAGTGCCATGGTGAAGGATGGCCATGAGCAGGAATAATCCTGCCCGCTGCAACCTGGCAGGAAGACTGGAATGCGCTTCGGCGGGGCGGCGAGCGTAAGGCTGGTAGCGGAGCGCATCTGTTCCAGGGTTTGAGCGGAGTAGTAGGTCCGGATCGAGTAAGCTCCCGAGTCGCGTGCCTTCCAGAGTTCGAAGATGAGCACACCTCCGGGAGGCGTGTCGTCCCGGCGGCCATCGATGATCCAGGTTAGATTCAGCAGCCCCGCGATGTTGGCCAGATTGGTGTCGTGTCCGATCAAGAAGAGGGCACGGTCCGCAGGACGGCTCGGTGCGCCCGACACTTGCTTGCCGGTGACGGACTGTTCCAAGGCGCGGCGGACGTGGTCAAGAAGATTGGACGCTTGCATCCGGGCGATCGGCCTGGTGCGTTGTGCGAAGTCTGATGCGGCGGTGTGGAGATCGATGAGGACTCGGAGATTGTCTCCATTGACACAGCCCCACCCAACATTGGCTGCATCCATGCCCTGGGTGTACTCCAGCAGCAGGTTTTCTGTAAGCGTGGCCGCGGTATTCAAGGGGCCGCGTAGTTCGGCGAGGCGGTCGCCTTTTCCGGGGGCAAGCTTGATGGGAATGTCGAGCAGAGAGGTACGGGCGCTGCCGGGTGAGGAGGGCGAACCGCAGGTTGTCAGGAGCTTGTCGAGAGCGGAGATCTGCGGATGGTAGGCATCGGTGAGATTCGCTGGATCACCGCCGATACGTCCTGCAACGGCAGCAACGGCGAGAGCAGCGTCAGGCTTGCCAACTCCCGCGGGGATTGAGTGGAAGAGCGGGTCATCGGTGCCTTCCGGCAGAGCTTGCACTGCCACCTTGCATCCGGGGAAAAGGCCCGCGGCCAGAGCGTTGCCCGATTCACGCGTGCGCTGGTCAGAGTCGGCGTGAAACGTCACACGATCCGTATCCTCACATCCGGTTGGATTCAGCAAGCCCTTGTTCACGAGGTCCAACCGGTCGTATGCGCCGAAAAGTTCCATCAACCGGTAGCCATGGGCGGTCAGGTAGCCAGGAGCCACGTCCCACGCAGGCCACGGGGCAACAGAATAGGGATTGTATTGCTCCGGCTTTCCGGTTGGCGAGCGAACCCCGTGACGGCTTACGTAAATCACAAATCTCAGGTCAGCTTCCGGACTCTTGGAAACCGGGAGCGCCGTTTGCGCGGTCATGAACGATGCGATGATGCAGAACATGGATACGAGATAGAAAGTCCGACGTGTCATCAATTCCTCGGCAGTTGAACCGGCGAGCGGCCTTGGGCGGAAATTATCAAAAAACGGAGCACATGCTGTGCAAGCCATGTGCTCCAGGATGCACAACCATTACTGCTTAACGATCCTGTCCGAAGGTGTAGCGGAGACCGCCGCCATAGGTCGGCTTGTAGTACTCGCGCTGGTTCACAAATTGCGGGCTTCCGGTGTAATAACCGAAGACTTCGTTCGTGAGGTTGAGTCCGTAGGCCATGACGGTGAATCCGCGACCGACTTTATAGCTGCCCTGCGCGTCCAACTGTTTGTGCGCCATGGTGTAGGTATCACCTGAGGGGCCGCTAGGTCCGAGTCCGCTGGAATCCTTAGACGGGAACCAGTTGTAGCTGTAAATGTTGGCTCCGCTGTAATTGAAGCCGACGCGAATCGAAACGCGCTTTGTGTCATAGGTTGGGCTGAAGTTCCAGGTATTCGGGGCTTGGCGAATCAGAGCCGGGCTGCCGGTGCGTCCCCCCGGAACACCCTTCTCCTGTGAGTCGGTATAGGTGTAGTTGGTGGAGAGGCCCAGACCCTTGAAAGCGCCGGGAAGCATGGACAGACGCTGTTGATAGCTGATTTCAAAGCCATAGAGCCAGGCATTCTGACCATTGACGTAACTGGAGATTGGGGGAACAACGCCCCCGCTCGCATAGGAGTTAAACACGCTCTGCATTGAACTGGGGAACAACGACGCTGGGGCGCTCGATAGCTGGATCTGCGGAGCGTTCAACTGCTTGAAGAAGAATCCGGCCTGCAACATGCCTACCGGGTGAAGGTATCTCTCGAAGAGAAGGTCATAGTTATTAGCGTGCTCAGGCTTGAGATTGGGATCACCGGCGGTGAGAGCGATCGGGTTCTTGGATTCATCAGCTGTAACAAAAGGGACGAGCTGATAGGGATCGGGACGAGCGATTCCGCGCGAATAGACCGCGCGCAGAACTGAATTCTGCGAGAGCGGATAACGCAACTGCACACTGGGCAGAGCGTCCAGATAAGAAGGATTGTTCGTGATCGGAGAGGGTATTCCGCAACCCGTGGCGCTTCCATTAGCGCATCCCTTCGCTGTTTTGAAGAGAGTCACCTGGTAACCAAGGGCATCCATCTGCGTGGCTTCGAAACGCAGGCCGGTTTGCACATGCAGTTTCCCGAGGTCGATGGTGTTCATGATATAACCGGCGGTGATGCGCTCGATGGTATGGAAGATGTTGGGATAGCTTGCGCTGGCGGTCTTATAACCATCCAAGTCTGCAGAGAGGTTTTGCAGGACGTAGTTCTTTGCCAAGGTAAAGTCCGACACAGGGCCGAATTTTCCACCGAAGTACTTGGCGCCGGGATGATATTCCTGGTCCTCGAAATTTCCCTGCAACGAGCTCATCAAGAGACCGCTATCGCCCGTGGGGAACAGGGCTTGTTTCGACGTGCCATAGACGTTTTCCGTGGCGTCTTGAGATTTATGGGCGTTGCGAATCTTGAATCCCGCTTCGAAGGTGCCGAAGTGTCCGCCCGCGTAGTAGTTCCGCGCATAGGAGGTAGCCGCGGAGAGATTAAGCTGTGAGGTTAAACCAGTTGAAGTAGTGAGATCCGCAAGCGACCATGCATTGGCATTCAGCAAGGGTGACCCGGCCTGGTCGCAGTTGGCGCCAAAGGTGGGATCGCCAATGCGGGTTCCGGGGTTGTAATTGCAGCTCGGAATCGAGGAGCCTACCCACGCAAAATCTGCCTTGGGGTTACCCGCAGAATCGATTTCATAGGAACGGCCAGCCGAAACTTCCCATGTCAGCCAGGAGTTCTGCTGTACGTGCCTGCCGCCCAGCGACATGCTTGCGACAGAGGCATTCGGACTCTTTTTTGAGGTGTAAAAAGTTGGAGGAGTCTTATCGACCTTGTTGATGGCAGTTTGTACCGCGGCCTCGCCGGGCCCGCTCAGGGAGTTGGAGATCGGAGAGTAATACCATTTGTCGCCGTAGTCCTGCAGGTCAGAATAAAGACCGTGGGCGTAGATGTTGTTCTTGTCGTTAAATTTGTAGTCCGTGCTGCCGCTGATGCCATAGCGCGTGCGGAAGTAACGATACTCACGGAGGGTGTTGCTGTCATAGAAAGGTTGAGCAAAGGTCGAATACTGATCAAGGGCGGGTTGAATGTTGTCGATGCTGCGGCCATTGTAATCGTAGGTAACGCCGGTTAGGATGCCGAACTTCTTATTCTCGCCAAAGCGCTTTCCGAAGACGCCTCCAAACTGATCCATGGAACGGCCATTGGAAATCGGCGTGTAGCCGCCGATGCCGAAAACGGTGAAAAGCGGCTGGTCGCTGGCGTTCTTGGTGCGCAGATTCACCGACCCGCCGATACCATCTGCATCCTGGTTGGCAGAGAGAGTTTTGTTGAGCTCGACGGCCTCCACTAACTCGGAAGGGATAACGTCGAGACGGACGTAGCGAATGTTCGGTTCGGGAGAAGCAATCGTGATGCCGTCGATCATTACGTTTGTGAGCCGCGGCTCGGTGCCGCGAACGTCAACATAAACGCCTTCACCCTCGATTCGTTCGAGTACGACACCGGGCATACGGCCGAGAGCGTCGGCAATGTTGGCGTTAGGCAGGCTGGTGATGACCTCGGCAGGCAGCACATCGATGAGGTTGTCTGCGGCGCGCGTCTGGTTGATGGCGTCAGCTTCGCCGTGAGCGCGCTCGGCGGACACGACGATCTCCTCGCGATTGGAAGCCACGTCCAGCTTTACGATGAGATCGAGCGTCTTACCAGCGACCACGTCAATCTCTTGCTTGTGAGCCGCGAAGCCAACGTATGAGGTGGACAGGGTGTAGTGGCCGGCCACGATGTCACGCAGCGCGAACTCACCCTGGTTGTTGGCGCTGGTGGAGATCCCGGAAGGAAGCAGCTCGATCTGCGCACCTTTGAGGACGGATCCAGATCTGTCCACGATGGTGCCTGAGATTGCGCCTTTGCCCGATTGAGCAAACGCGGGCAATGAAACTAAGAGCAGGCTTAACAACAGCCAGCCAATCCTGTGAGCGGTCCAAGCCCGTTCGCGTACAAACATAGTGCCTCTCTCCTGATAAGTTGCAAGGTTCCTGCGCACAGGCAGGCCGAATGGTGAACGAGTGGAGTATGGCAAGGCAACCTGATGGCAATCTAAGGAACGCACAAAGCGCGGGGTGTATTCACCGAAAATTAACGCGACGCGGTTACGATAGCGTTAATGCGGATTCTAATCGTCGAGGATAAACGGAGCCTGGCTGAGCACTTAGGGAAAGCGCTGGAGAGCGAGGGCTACTGCGTGGGCTTCGCCTTCGATGGCGAGGAAGGCCTGCGCCTCGGCAGGAGCGATGAATTCGACGTAATTCTTCTGGACATCATGCTGCCCAAGATGGACGGCTTCGCGGTAATTCGCAAACTGCGCGAGGAGAAGATACGGACGCAAGTGATCATCGTTTCATCGCGCGATTCAATGCGCGACGTTGTTTACGGGCTGGACGCGGGAGCCGACGATTACCTTACCAAACCTTTCGCGCTCGACATCCTGCTGGCAAAGGTGCGAGCCGCGATGCGGCGGGCTCCAGAGCCAACCTCGCCAGCGTTGCAGTTTGAAGATCTGATACTTCGCTCCAATCATTATGAATTGCAACGAGGAGAGCGCGTGGAGACGCTGACCCGCACGGAATACGCGCTGCTGGAGTCGCTGATGCGGCGGGCGCGCACAGTGGTTCCGCATAGCGTTCTGATTGAAGAGGGCTGGGGGTCTGATTGCGACGTCAGCTTTGACAGCCTCTATATGTTTATCCGCGCTCTCCGCTCCAAGATCACTCATCGCGGCGAACCGGAGCTCCTGTACACCGTTCGGGGCGTTGGCTACTCCCTTCGAGGCGCGTGCTGATGCGCCGCTGGTCGATCTCGCTTCGCTTGACGCTCTGGTTCGGAAGCATCTTTTTCATCGGATGGCTGCTGTTTGGGGCGGCAATGTGGTTCAACCTCAAGAGCACATTGACCGGAGAGAGATTCCAGACGCTATCCCGCCGCATGGACCGCCTGCAGGATTTGCTGCGTAAGACCCAGGACGAGAGCGAAGAGGACCGTAAACAGGATTTTCAGGAGTTCGCCCGTGCGACGGGAAGTGGGCTGAATGAAGTGTTTCGCGCGGATGGCACACGCGCTTATCCGTCACCGTCGTCCGCCGCGAGGAACTTTCCGTGGCCGGCGATAAGGAACGGCGATGGAGAACGCTTCCTGCACATATCAACCACCGAGCAGGGCACCTATTGGATGCTTATGCGGCCCTTCTCTCTCGGCGGTCCGACGCTGTACCTAATGGCAGCCGCGCCTGAAGCGGGAAACCTTCTTGTGCTGAACCGCTTTCTCACTGGATTGCTCGCATCGGCGCCAATCCTGCTGCTGATCTCCTCTGCCGGGGGATACTGGGTGGGGCGCAAGGCACTGAATCCCGTGGATAGAATCACCTCCGCCGTCCAATCTATTAGCATTCGAAGTCTTTCCGAGCGATTGCCCGTTGCGGATACGGGCGATGAGTTACAAAGACTCGCCGAAACCTGCAATGCGATGCTCTCCCGCCTGGAATCCTCGGTTGGCCAGATCAAGCAATTTACCGCCGATGCCTCGCACGAACTTCGAGCTCCGCTTTCATTCACGCGGACAGTGGCGGAAGTTGCGTTGCGAAACCCAAAGATCGATCCCGAGAGCCGCCAGGCGTTTCGCGAGATTGTGGATGAAGGAGCCAAAGCAGCGGAGCTCCTCGCCGACATGCTCACGCTGGCCCGCGCGGACTCTGCTCATTCTGAGCCGCAATTGGAGCAGGTTGATCTGACCGAAATCGTTCACTCCATTTGTGAAAAGGCACGTCCAGTGGCCGTCGAGCGTGGACTGGCGCTGTCAGTGTCGGTCGATGGCGAACACCCCGTGGACGTCATGGGAGATTTTCTAAAGCTCCGCAGGCTCATCTGGATTCTTCTCGACAACGCGCTGAAATATACTCCGCCGCCGGGCCAGATTGACGTAGCGGTACGCGAGCACTCCGGAAAAGCAGTAATTCTGGTGAGTGACACTGGAATCGGAATTGCCGAATCAGACTTGCCGTTTATCTTCGACCGGTTCTATCGGGCGGACCCCTCCCGAAGCCAAGTGGCGGGAAGCGGACTGGGATTGTCAATTGCGAAGTGGATTGCGGAAATGCACGGCGCCGACCTTTCCGTGAGCAGCCAGAAAGACACAGGGACAACATTCCGGGTCGTGTTTCCGGTCTGCAGTCAGCAGGGCCAGCGGGATGGGGCAGGCGCATTCCAGCGGTGAGACCTCCTTTGAAGGAAGTTGGGAGTTTGACCGCTGTTGAATGACGATCCTGCCGAAAAAGAGCGGCCCTCACGAGAAACAGAGCCACCGCGCCAATCAATTCAACAGCTTATGACTCTCAGACTGGACATTGCCCGGAGGATTTCGCGCCGCGGAAGGCGATTTCCCTGGTGGAAGACGGCCTCTGAAACCGGCGCGGGAAATGTCAAGAGGTTTCCAGATACCCTAGTACCGAGGTAACGGGGTACTAATGTACTCAGGAGTTGGACGGGGCACCCAAATTGCCAATTCCGCCCGACCTGCCAAGCGTGTTTCAATCCAGAACGGATCATTAGAAACAATTTAGAAGTGCAGTAAGTTTACGCGTCTCCATGTGCGTAAAAGGGGGAACTATGAAGACTGTAAAAGCTTACGTATCAATCATATCGTTCGTTGTGCTGTTATCACTTGCCGCGCAGGCGGAGGTGAAGGCAGTGCTGAAAACCGAGAAAGTCAGCGTGCAGAATGGCAAAGAGGTAATGTCCTCGGCCGAGAAAGCGGCCCCCGGGGACACGCTCCAGTTGACCGTAACGTACAAGAATACGGACAAGGAAGCCGCCTCGAAGGTAATTGCAAATCTGCCCATCGATCTCCGCGAGGAATATGTTGCGGGCAGCGCGAGTCCTGCCGGCGCCTTGGCAAGCACGGACGGCGCGAACTTCTTTCCTGTCCCATTGAAACGCATGGTGAAAAACAGCGAAGGCAAGACGGTCGAGCAGGAGATCCCTGGCTCGGAATACCGGGCTTTGCGCTGGTCACTGGGCGACCTGGCGGGTGGCGCAAGCCGCACCGTCACGGCGCGCGTAAAAATCCGCACCGCTCCAGCCGCGCGCTAGGCATTTGTTTCTGGCACGTACCGACGAAACATTTTTTTCTCAACGTAAGTTCCTGAATTTGGAGAGTAGAACATGAATCATCTATCTGAACGCACAAGCAGACCGCATACATTCCGGTTCGCAATTGTAGCGATGGCAGTCCTATGCATCGCCGCTCTTTTCGTTCCAACACTTTCGGCGCAAACCGCTGCCTCTGCCGGCGCAATCATCGGCAACCAGGCCTCGGCAACGTATAACGATGCGAGCGGCGTGCAGCGCACGTCGTTCTCTAACCTGGTGCAGACGACCGTCAGCCAGGTCTATCTCGCAACTCTGGCTCAGAGCCAGACACGCTATGCCACGGTAGGCACCCAGGTGGTCTTCCCGCACACCTATACCAACAACGGCAACGGCACAGACACCGTAGTTCTGACCCTGGGAACTCCGTCCTCGGCGAACTTCAGCAATCCGGCGATTTACATGGATGCGAACGGCGATGGCGTTCCGGACAACACGACGAACATCGCAGGCACCACCTACACCCTGGCTCCCGGCCAGGTGTTGAAGGTGGTATTGGTGGGCACGCTCGGCACGGGCGCGGGCGCCACCGAATATGACACCATCATCGCCACGCCGGGCCACGGAACGGCCAGCGGCAGCCCCAACACCGACACCATCACCAAGACGGTGAATGCGGCGATCTCGGTTACGAAGGCGATGAGCGCAAGCTCGGGCGTGGGCGGCAACACGGTCGGCGTCACCTTGACCTACACCAACACCGGCAACGCAACCTCGGGCGCGGTGGTCATTGCGGATCCGCTCGGTTCGACCACGACGGCATTCGCATACGCGGCTGGTTCAGCCAAGTGGAACGGCACGGCGCTGAATGATTCCGGCACCGGTCTTCCGGCCGGCGTCACCAGCTACACCATCACGGGCAATACTCCCACCATCACGCTGGCCAGCGTTGCTCCGGGCGTAACCGGAACCTTCACCTTCAACGTGACGGTTGGTGCTTCGGCTCCCATCGGCGGCACGATCAACAACACTGCGAACTTCAACTACAACGATGGCGGCAGCACGGCTGTCCCGACCGCCAACACCAACACAGTTCCCTTCACCATTCAGCAGACCGCAAAGGTTTACTGGACGGCCGGCGACGGCGCGTCCTTCACCGCAACCAATCCGAACGGCGTCGATGCACTCGGCGCAAAGACCGTGGCCCAGGGCGGCACCATCGTATGGACCGATACCCTGACCAACGAAGGCAACGGCACCGATGTCTTCAATATCTCCTACAACGGTTCCACCTTCCCCGCGGGCACGACGTTCCAGTTCTACCGCGCTGACGGCGTAACCCCGCTGACGGACAGCAACGGCGACGGCATCGTCGACGTGGGTCCGGTTTCGGCACTTGGAACGGCGACGGTCATCGTGAAGGCCACGCTGCCCACGGCGACGACGACTGGAGCAAGCTGGTCAGTGAATGTAGTCGCGGCTTCGACGGCTTCCACCGCCAGCGGATACCCGTACACGGCTACCGATCAGGACACGGTGAACGTAACGATCACCGCATTCTCGGTTGATTTGACGATCACCGCTTCGGCCAACACCGGGGCAGAGCCTGGCAAGGGTTCGGGCGTCAGCTCCGCATACACCACCTCGGTCAATCCGGGCGTCCAGGTAGTCTTCCCGTTCTACGTCCAGAACACCACGACGGCGAGCGGCACTGCCGATGCTTACACGCTGTCCGTGCAGTCCTACACCACGAACGGCAACGTCACGGTTCCCGCGATTGGCACCCCGCTTCCCGCGGGCTTTACCGCCATCTTCCACCAGGCTTCGGGCGCAAGCTGCCCGGCTGCTTACGCAGCACAGGCATCGCCTGTCACCTCCACTCCGGCGCTGACGGCTGCTGCCGGCGCAAATGCGGCAGCCAGCTACCAGTTGTTCTGCCTTGAACTCGATACTCCGGCGGCAGCTGCTGTCGGAAGCGACAACTTCATCATCACGGCTCTCTCCACCGCGACGGGCGCCGAAGACCAGATGACCTTCCAGGTGGTGATCAACCAACTCAACCTGGTTACCATCACTCCGAACCAGAGCGGCCAGGTCTATGCTGGCGGCACTATCGTTTACAAGCACGTCATCACGAACGCCGGCAACTCCGCGGCGAACGTTACGGTTACGATTCCGGCGAATGCCGTTGTCTTCAATCCCAACCTGTCCGGCTGGAGCGGCACGCTCTACCAGGACGCCCAGACCAGCGGCGCACTTGCCGGCGTTCTGGATCCTGCCGACACGCTCCTGATTCCGGGCACCTCGACCGTTACCCTGGCGCCGGTTGGCCAGGCTGGCTCGTCGGTGGTTGTCTTCTTGAAGGTGCAGTCTTCGCCGGGCGCGAACCCAGGCGACAACACGGACGCCGTCATCACCATTACCTACAACGGCAGCGTAACCGCCACCACGGATGACATGACGACCGTCGTCACCGGCCAGCTCAAGCTGGTCAAGTCGCAGTCCGTCATCACCCACACTGGTACGGGCCCGTACGTTTGCAGCACTACGCCGGGCGCATGGTCCACGCTTCCGCAGTCGGCCTATTCGCATGACTGCGTCTTCTACCAGATTGTTGCCACCAACACTGGTTCCACCAACGTCACCAACCCGAGCATCAGCGACGCGGCTCCGCCATACACCACGCCGTACGCCGGCTACAACAGCGGCGTGCCGTCGTTCTCGTCCAGTTGCAGCTTGACTGGCCTGACTCCGGCGGTTCCGTCGTTTGGCGCTCCGGGCAACACCTTCACGGGCACCTACGCAACCGGAAGCATGACCCCCGGATGCACGATCACGGTGATCTTTGAAGTCCAACTGAATTAACAACGAGTTGCAGTAAGCCCGTGGCGGAAAGGGATGTTCCCCCTCCTTTCCGTCACGGGAGTTCTTTGTTTGGGAACCCTGGCGGGGAGCGGCGCAAGAATGAGATTTCGGATGCAACTCGGGTTGTGGCTGCTGATCTTTAGTGCAGCGGCTGCCTGGTGCCAGCAGGCGCCCTCGGGGAGCACCATCCAAAATATCGCCTACGTGAGCTACACGGAAAGCTCCGGCGCAACGATCGACAATCAGCCCTCAAACGCCGTAAAGGTCACAATGAGTTCCTCGACCGCGGCGGCTCCCAATATCGTGTTGTTGAAATCCGCGAGCGTCTCCTCGGCTACGCGCGGGCAGAATGTGACGTTCAGCCTGACGCTCTCCAACTCCGGCGGCGACGCGGGCACAGCCCCGCTGGCAGTGGACGGCGTGACGCAACAGCTGGTTTATGTTCTGGACACAATTCCGCCCAACACGCACTTTGCCGGCGTGGTGAGCGCGGGCGGCACCGCAGTGTTTTACCACGCGCTGGGCGCGCCGAGCGGCCAGTTTACGGCTGTGGCTCCTGCGAATGCGAACGTCGATACCATTGGATTCGCTGCGCCAACGCTGAGCGGCGGACAGGGCTACACCTTCTCCTTCAACGTCCGTGTGGACGATAACGCAAGCGGCAACTTTACGAACACGGCGGCGGTGGCATTCTCAGTCCAGGGCCAGGCTCAGGCGCTGAACTCAGATACGGTAACGGTCAGCGTTCCCCTGGGGCCGCCCTCCATCCAGTACTACACCGATACGACATTTACGCAGACAGCGATGGTTGCGACGATTGGCGGCGCTATTCACCTTCAGGCCGATGCCGCATCCTGCAACCTGAATCCGCTGGTGGCCGAGACGCACGTCATCACCATCACCAGCAACCAGAGCCACGACCTGGAGCAGTTCCTCGCCGTGGAGACCGGCCCGAACACGGGCATCTTCCAGGTGCAGAGCGTGCCGCTGGCCGACGCCAGCAAGGTTCCGGTCGCGCAGAACGACGGGGTTCTGGAGGTTTACAGGAATGAGCTGCTGACTGCCACCATCCAGGGATGCGGCAGCGGAAGCAGTTCGGCGGTCGCCAGCATCGTGGTTGACCCCCTGGGGATCGTCTTCGACAGCCACACAAACAGCCCAGTGAGCGGCGTGCAGGTAACTCTGATCGACGTCACGGGGCAGGGCAATGGCGGCCATCCGGGCCAGCCGGCAACGGTTGTGCTGGCGGACGGAAAAACGCCGGCCCCGAGTACGGTAACAACTCTCAGCGATGGCGCGTACCAATTTCCGGGAGTGGCGACGAGCACCTACAAGTTGCAGGTCACGCCGCCGAACGGATACAAGTTTCCTTCGTCGCTGTCGCCCTCTTCGCTGCCGCAGACGCGCAAGGTCATTCAGCCGGATTCGTACGGCGGAAATTTCCTGGTCACAACAACCGGAGGCATTATCAACTTTGACACGCCGGTTGACGAAGGCCCGCTTTCCGGTCTCTTCCTGCAGAAGACGCCAGACGAAGTGACCGTCGACTCCGACGCGCTGGTTGGATACACGCTGGAAGTAACGAACAACACCGCCCACGATTTGCCGAACGCGACCGTGGTGGACACTCTGCCGCCCGGCTTCCTGTACCAGTTGCACTCGGCCACGCTGGGTGGCGCGCGGCTTGCGGACCCGGTCGGCGGGCAAGGGCCGACGCTGACATTCAGCATTGGCGACCTGCCCCCCAGCGGAGACGTAAAGATTCACTATTACGTGCGACTGCTGCCGCAAGCCAATTCAAATAACGCGGTGAACACCGCCTACGCAGCCAGTGGAATTACGCGGTCGAACATCGCGTCGGCAAAAATCAAGATCATCCCCGGAGTCTTCGACACGAACGGAGTGATCATCGGCAAGGTGTACGCCGATTGCAACCCCAATCGCGTGCAGGATAACGATGAGCCGGGCGTTCCCGGGGTGCGCATTTACCTCGACAATGGAACCTTCGCCATTACCGATGATGCCGGCAAGTACAGCATTTACGGGGTTACGGCGAGACTGCACGGCCTGAAGATGGATAGCTACACCCTGCCCGCGGGCTTCAAGGCGGAAGCACTTTCCTCGGCCAACGCCGGGGACGGCAAGTCGCAGTTTGTTGACATGATCTCCGGTGAACTGCACCGCGCGGACTTTGCCGTGACCGGATGCGACGCTTCCACGATGAAAACACTATCGGCGCGCAGCGCAACGGCGAAGAGCAAGAACTCCTCGGAGGCCGCGTCCCTGCTGAAGAAATCTCCCGTGCTCGACCGCCCGGACGCATCGCTGGAGCAGCGCCGAAGTTTGGCTACATCGGCGATCCTCGAGGGCGGAGAGGTGAAGAACACAAGCCAGTCGCCTGCCGGCGCAAGCACCGCCACGGCCACCGCGGCAACGACCCCTGCCACAACTGCCGGCGATGGAGCGCCAACTTCTGCGGGGCTGCCGCCAGATTCGCCGCAAAGCGGAGCGCCAACGAAGGCGGCTGGAGCAGGCGATAAGACTCCCGGCAAAGCGGCTGAAAATGATGCGCCTGAAATCAAGGATGGTCTCCAGGTGGTGAAACTGATCCAGCCGGAGATGACGAACGAATTTGATTTCGTCGGGCTGAAGGATGCACAGGCGGTCGCTTCTACTCAACTCAAAGTTGCGCTGAAGGGCGTGGAGGGAACCAGCTTTGTGCTGCGACTGAATGGCCGGGAGATCGGAGCGGATCGCATTGGCCAGCGCAGCACGAAGGAAGACCTGCACCTCCAGGTATGGCTGTACATTGGGCTGGAACTCAATCCGGGCGCGAACCTGCTGGAAGCGAAAATGTTCGACCCGTTCGGCAACGAGCGCGGCTCGCGCAAACTGACGGTGATGGCGCCGGGAGCGATGGCGGCGGTTGTGGTCGAGCCTTCAACGCGGAATCCCGTGGCGGACGGCAAGACTCCGCTGCGGCTGCGAGTGCGGCTGGTGGATGCGCACGGAATCCCTGTGACCTCCCGCACGCCGGTGACGCTGGAGACGACGGCGGGCAAGTGGGATGTCGAAGACCTGAATCCCAAAGAGCCCGGCACGCAGACGTTTATCGAAGGAGGCGAGGCCGAGTTCAGGCTGATCCCTCCGATGGAACCCATCGACGCCAAGGTTGTGGTGAGTAGCGGAACCCTGAGCAGCGACCTGAAGGTAGCGTTCGTCCCCGAACTGCGCCCGCTGCTGGCGATTGGCGTGGTGGACCAGACATTGAGCTTCCGCGGTTTCTCCGGAGCGGGAGCAAGCAGCGCCAGCTTCTACACGCTGCAAAGCGAGTTAAGCCGTCTGGACGCGGCAACCTCCAGCGGATCCGTGGACTACGCCGCGCACGTCGGCGCGTTCATCAAGGGCAACATCTGGGGAAGCACGCTGATGACGATGTCCTACGATTCGGACAAACGATCCGGCGACCCGATGTTCCGCGATGCGCAGCCCGACGATTACTACCTGGTTTATGGCGACAGTTCGACGCGCGGCTTTGAAGCACAATCTACCAGCAGGATGTACCTGCGCTTTGACCGCGGCAAGGATTACGTTCTCTTCGGCGACTACAACACGGGCGACAGCCAGAATCCGGCGAAGGTGTTGTCGAACATCAATCGCAGCTTCACGGGCTTCCGCATCCATCAGCAGGACAAGCATTTTGAGTACACGGCCTTTACCACGCGTGACAGCGTGCAGCAGTTCGTGGAGGAGATCCCGGCAAACGGCACCAGCGGCCCGTACCTGGTGAGCCGCATGGATCTGGTACAGAATTCGGAGACCGTGGAACTACTGATTCGCGACCGCAACCAGCCGTCTCTCATCCTGAAGGATCTGCCGGAGACGCTGCTGACGGATTATGAATTCGATGGCCTTACGGGCGAGATTATCTTCAAGCAGCCCATTCCCAGCTTTGACTCAAGCATGAACCCGGTTTCTATTCGCGTGACTTACGAGTTCAACAACGGTGGTCCAAAGTACTGGATGAGCGGAGTGGACGCTTCGATGCGGGTGCAGAAACTGCGCGTCGGCGGCAACTACTATGACGATAAGACGCCGTCGAGCGGAATGCGTCTTTGGGGCACGAACGGAACTTACGAGTTCAACAAGACCACCACGCTGGTCGGAGAGTTTGCGCGCAGTTGGACTCCGGCGCTTGGCTCCGGCGATGGCGTTCACGTTGAGTTCAAGCAGAAGAACAGCAAGCTGGATACCCGCGTGTACTTTGGACGGACGGACGCGACCTTCAACAATCCCAACTCAATGCTGAACAAGGGGAGCGGAGAGAGCGGCGCAAACGTCACATGGAAAGTTCAGAATCATCTGCGCCTCCACTTTGAAATGGTGAGGTCGGAGGCAACCGATACCGGCGCGGCGCAAACCGGCGCCTACGCCACGGTGCAGATTGACATGAACAAAATCTTCACCTTCGAGTTTGGTTACCGGCACGCCGGAGCTATCAGCACAACGGAATCGCTTTCCGGCACTACCCCAGGCACAAGCGCAACGACGGCCAGTACGAGCAGCTCGGTTACAACCCCGGCAAATGACGACCTGCGGGAGAAACTTACAATCAACATTCCGCACTTCAAGAAAGTTTCGGCGTATGGCGAGTACGAGCAGGACATTTTTGACGAGAGCAAGCAAATGCTCGCCCTGGGAGGGACGTACCAGTTCTCGGCCAAGGGAAAGTTCTACGTGCGCCGCGAGGTGATTTCCTCCCTGGGAAATCTGTACCAGTTGAATGGAGTGCAGCAGCAGAACTCGACCGTATTCGGCATTGACAGCACGTACCTGAAAAACGAGCACGTCTTCACCGAATATCGCGGCACGGACGCATTTTCCGGACGTGAAACGGAAGCGGCCATCGGCCTGCGCAACGTCTTTGCCCTGCGGCCCGGCCTCAAACTGAGCACCACCGCGGAGAGCGTGAAGACGCTGACCGGAACAGCGACCAACGACGCCCTGGCGTTGACGGGTTCGCTGGAGTACACCGCGCAGGCGCGATGGAAGTCGTCCGGCAGGTTCGAGTGGCGCCAGAGCTCGTCGTCGGATTCCGTACTCGGCAGCTTCGGAATCGCCATCAAACTCGCCGACAATTACACGCTCCTGAACCGCTCGATCTACTCACTTACCATTCCCAAGACGACCGGCGAAACCGATCGACTGCAGGTGCGGATTCAGAATGGCATATCGTGGCGGCCCGCCCACTCCAACAGGCTCACCGTGCTCTCCATGGCTGAACTGAAGGAGGAGAAGGATGGAACCACGGCAATCGTAATTCCAGACCGCAAGGTCGCCATTCTCACGCTGGCGGCAAATTACCAGCCATCTCCCCGGTTGGTGGTTAGCGGGCGCTACGCAACGAAGTGGTCAAACGATATAACGGATGTGGTGGACAGTACTCTTAATGGACACATGACCACGGCGCGGGTGCAGTTCGACTTGACCAGCAAGTGGAACATGGGCGTGGATAGCAGCGTTTTACTCTCCAACAATTTCAGTAACGTGCAATACGCAAACGGAGTTGAGGTGGGATACATGCTCCGCAAGAACCTCTGGCTCTCCGGCGGTTACAACGTTACCGGCTTTTACGACCGTGACCTGACCGGCGACGAAGCCACGCGTCGCGGACCGTTTATTCGAATGCGATTTAAGTTTGACGAATCATTGTTTCCGTTCCTGAAGTCAGAAAAGGAACCTTCACCGGCTAAAGGCTGAGGCGTGACAAGTATTCCAACAACCCGGCGGAGATTGGCAAAAACACTGGCAGCGTCGTGTGCCATGTTGCTCCTCTGTGCGCTCGCGGTGACGCCTGCGCTGGCGCAAAGCATCGCGGGCCACGTGTTCGAGGATCAGGGCTATGGCGGAGGCTCGGGCAGAAACTTTGCAACCGCGGGCGGCGGAGTAACCGGCGCGCGCGTGGAACTGTATCACTCCGGCGGAGCCTACATGTGCGCGGTAAGTACAGTTGCAGGGGGCAGTTACACCCTCAATGCGGCAGCCGGATGCGCGATAACCACCAGCGTCGGCGGTGTTGGCTATACCGTCCGGGTCGTGAACGGAAGCGTGGTTTCAGGCTATAGCGGCGGCGGCACTGCTGGCCTGGTTCCGGTGCAGACCTACCGCACGAACTGCACAACTGCGTGCGGCGCCGCCCCCGTCGCGGTTACAAACTACGTCGGCGGGCAGAACCCCATCAACGTGGACCCAGGCAACAACACGGCCGGAAATGTTCCCGCGAACTCGCAATCAATCACCACAGTAACGCTGACTAACGCTCTCAATGCGGCGAGTAACATCGACTTCGGCTTCAACTTCTTTACCGTGGTCAACAATAACGCCAGCGGGCAGGGAAGCCTTGCGCAATTCATTACTAATGCCAACGCACTTACCGGAGCCAGCGCGCCATCGGCGGTCTTTATGTTGTATAACGGAACGTCCACGGCCGGCGTCAACAACACTTATACCAACTTGCTTAGTACTTTGAATGGAGGCACGGGACAGGGTTTCATTATCAATATGAACGGCGGCACACTGCCTGCCTTCACCGCCGCCAACGGAAAGATCGATGCAAGCAACGAGATGACCAGCCTTGGCATCTCGAACCCAAATACAAACTCGGTTGGCTCCAACTCCCAGTGCGGACCAAGCGTGGCGTCAGGAACGACAAAGGTCGGAACCTCCGGCACGACGCTCCCTGCCTGGACGGGAACTACGATTCCCGCGGTTGAGATCCAGAACTGCGGGGACGGGCAATGGCACCTGAATGGCAGCGGCGAGACGGCGAAGGCGATGGCCTTCCACCAATGCACAATTTACATCGGCGCCAGCAACGTTACCGTGCAGGATAACCTGGTTGGAGTCCACGCGGACGGAACACTAAGTACCGCGGTGAGCGGAAATTACGGCATCTCGTTGGCGAACGGCTCCGGCCGCTTGATCAGCCATAACTACGTCCGCGTCAATAACTCGGCCATTCGCAACGACGGACAGGGCTCAACGGGAGATACCTACCAGTACAACGAAGTAACTCAACCGCAAACAGGCCAGAATAATACCTTTGACGGAATCCTCCTGATTGGTCCAGCTTCGTTCAGCGGCGACCTTGTGCAGTACAACTACTCGCACGACTTGTCAGGCGGTGGTATTGAGATCGGTTTCTCCGGCACGGCGAGCATGACGAATGAGACGATCAGCAACAATACGGTGTGTTCCAACGGATGGAATCAGACGGGGAGTGCGCCATACACATACAATAATGCTTCCTCCGAACGAGTAAACATAGCCATCTGGCAGGTTTCGCAAGGGTCCACGGTAACCATCAAGAACAATGTTATTACCAATTCAAGTGGTGTAGGCATACTGGTGGAGAACGCTTACGGATTCACGATCTCGCAGAACTCGATATACCAAAATGGCCTGACAAGCAATAACCTTGGAGCGGGAATCGCGCTGTATGCCAGTTGCAGCAACTGCGACCCCAACAACTTCAGTACCTCCAGCTATGCCGGTGTTACTCCGAACACAGGGACGACAAGCTCGAGTTCCCCGAACTTTCAGATGAACTATCCGGTCATTACTACCGCAACCTATACGGGTGGAAAGTTGCACGTAAAGGGATATGTCGGTGGTTCAACCAATCTTACCCTTGCCAACGCAACGGTCGAGTTATTCGTGGCTAACAATACGGATAACAACCAGAATGGTCAGATCTTTCTGGGTGATGGGTTGTTCGTGCCGCACGGCGAGGGACAGACCTACATTGCAACATTCAAATCAGACTCGCAGGGATTGTTTGACCAGACGATTGCATCCGGAAGTTTCCCAGCGGGAGTTACCATCACAGCCGGCAGCACCTCACTTACTTCCACTGCTACCGACTCCGCCACTGGTTCCACATCAGAGTTTGGCCCCAACCTTTTGGTGCAAGCGTCTGCTACTACCATCCAGGGTTACGTGTATTACGACGCAAACCACGACGGGAACCTGGATACTGGCGAGAGCTGGCAGAATGGGGCCACAGTTTATGCCGTGCTGTGGGACACCACGCTGAACGCCCAGGCTAAGGTGGGAACGAGCATCATTGGCGCGCAGGCCATTGCCTATGGATCTTCCAGCGACACTGGCTTCTTCTCCTTTGACAATGTAGCTCCCGGAGACACCTATCAGCTGTTCCTCACCACGGTTGCTCCGGCAACCGGTGGTGTTTACGCGTCACAACCGGCTGTCTCGATTCCTTCCGGATGGGTCATGGTGAATCCAAACAGCGCTACTGTGACCATCGCCACAACCGCAAGCGGGCCGCAGGTGTTGTTGCAGAGCTTCGGACTCTATCACGGAGTGAAAGTTAGCGGCAGGGTGTTCAAGGACAACGGCGCCGGTACGGGAGGCGTGGCCAACGATGGGCACCTGAACGGAACAGAGCCCGGAATGTACAACGTCAGTTTAACCGCAAAGGATAGCGGTGCCGTGTTGTTAAGCCAGGCGTCAACGGACGCCGCGGGTAACTACACGCTATGGTTGCCGACGTCGGCGGTCAACCCGGTAACTATTACGCTTACGCAAGTGGGGTACTACACCGCCACCGGATTTGACGCGGGATCGCCGGCAACCGGGGGCAGTTATAACACGACGACTCTTGTGTTCAGCATTACTGTGAACTGGACTTATACCGCATACACGGGAGTGAACTTCGGCTTTATTCAGTCCGGCAACATCTTCAGCCCCAATGGGCAGCAGCAGACGGTGCCAGGTTCCATTGCCATCTACGCGCACCAATACTCGAGCATTACCGGTGGCACGGTCACGTTCACGGAAGCTGCGGCGCAGAGCCAGCCGAATTACTTTAACGAAATTCTCTACAACGATACTTCCTGCACCGGAAACCTTGCGGCTGCGACTTATCTTGCCTGGGGTACTGCCGTCACGATTCCCGCAGGCGGCGGCAAAGTGTGCCTGCTGATGAAGGAGCTAGTGTCGCTCGCCGCAGGCTATGGCATGGAAAACACGATTACGATCACGGGCACGTTCTCTTATGGCGCTTCCAGCAGTGTCGCCAGTACTGTGCTGACTATTCTGGACATAACAACCGTGGAGACGCGAAGCTCGGGAGACCTGCAACTGGTCAAGTCAACCTATATAGATGCTGCGTGCGCGAATCCGGCAAGTCCGACCTATGTGACCACCATACAGGCGGCGCAATCGGGAAACTGCATCAAGTACCAGATACAGGCGACCAACACAGGCGCAACCGCACTGAGCGGCCTCAGTCTGAATGACACCGCTCCTCCGTATACGACTTTGCAGAGCGGCACTCCTGCCTCCTCCGTCGGCGCTTCGTGCACCGGCCTCGCCCCTGGGACGATCACGGTAACTGGAGCCGCTGCGCAGGCTTCTTTCACCGGCACAATGCCTTCCGGTTGCGTTGCGACATTTGTGTACGAAGTAAAGCTGAACTAGCAGGGTAGTTTCGGAGTTCAGCCGACAGTGATCTGGTTGCGTCCTGCCGATTTACTCTGGTACATCAATTCATCGGCGCGCTTGATGGCTGATTGCTCCGTGTCGTCGGCCTTCATGAGGGTCGCGCCCACGGATACGGTAACGCGAAGGTGTCCTTGTGCCACCTGTATCGCTGATTCGGCGATCAACATGCGGCAGCGGTCGGCGAATGCGGCCAATCCGGCGGGCGTCACATCCACCACAATTGCCAGGAACTCCTCACCACCCCAGCGCCCCAGCGTGTCTCCCGAGCGCAGATTATGCGTGACGGTGTTGCACACGGCGCGGAGCGCTTCATCTCCGATCTCGTGACCGTGCTCATCGTTGACAAGTTTGAAGTGGTCCACGTCGAACATCAGCAGTCCAACGGCGCGGCCAAACATTACCACTTCCTGAATGGCCTGGTTGACCTTAAGTTCCACGTAGCGCCGGTTCGGGACGCCGGTCAGCGCGTCGAGAAAAGCCAGATTTTCCAGCTCCCCCACGCGCCGCTCGATGTTCTTCTTTACCGTAACGTCACTGAAGATTTCGACCGCGCCGACGATGCTGCCGTGGGCGTCGAAGATGGGAGCGCATCGCACGGAAACCGGAACGCGGTGTCCAAGCTTGTGGCGGAGATAGACTTCGTTTTCGCGCCGTTCACCATCGGCGATGGTGGCGGCAAGCGGGCACCCATTGAGGCAGAGCTCACAACCTTCGTCGCTTACGTGCGCCAGGATGTTGTCAAAGCAATGCTTGCCCACGACCTCGGCGGCGGCGTAGCCGGTCAGGTGTTCCGCGCCTTGATTCCAGTAGAGTATCGTCCGGTCTTTATCCACAAAATAGACGCCATCGTGCAGGCTATCGAGCAATTTTTCGTGGAGAGTGGGATTGGACTCATCAGCCGGTTTCGCTTCCGGGGACATGGCAACCTCAGGACAAGAATTTAAAAGCTCAAATCGAGAGTGATTCCCCGTGCGGCCTCAAGGGTGAGCACACCGCGGAGGCGCTTTATTGAGCTTAATACTACATCGGTAAGTTTCCTCTTCCCATCCACTTTTGTCCCAGTAGGGATAACTTCAGTAACGGCGTGCCTGGGTTAACGCTGCGTGGAGTGGCTTGCGGCCTCTACCGCCTGGTCCACCACCAGCAGAAGCTCAGGGAACTCCCAGGAGCCGTCATAGCGCACTCCATTGAGGAAGAACGTGGGCGTGCCATTGACGCCGCTGCGGACCCCGCCGCTGAAGTCTGCCCGCACTCGGTCGGCAAACAGCCCATCTTCCAGAGCCAGGCTCAGGGCCGGGGTTGCCAGCCCCAGTTTGCGCGCAAGTTCCTGGTAAAGCCCTCCATCGAGACGCTCCTGGTTCTCAAAGAGCAAATCGTGCATCTCCCAGAATTTTCCGTGCGCCCCCGCAAATTCCGCGGTTTCCGCCGCGGCCTCGGCCTCAGGATGCGCCTGGGTGAGAGGAAAATTGCGGAAGACGAAGCGCAGCCGCGGGCCAAAATGCTTCTGGAGGCGTTTGACGATGGGGTAGGCGCGTCCGCAATGCGGGCACTCGTAGTCTCCATACTCCACCAGCGTGACTTCGGCGTTCTCCGGCCCTTCGGCGTGGTCGTCGGCGGAGACTGGTATCTTCAGTTTGGTCATGCGCTCCTCCTACCTTGGCAGTTTCTCCAGGGCTTCCAGAATGCCGTCGGCGCCGGGGTTGACACGGATGGGCGAGAGATAGCTCCAGGCTATGACGCCGTTCTTGTCGATCACAAACAGCGCCCGCTCGCTGATGCCGTCAGCGCCGCGATAGCTCCCGTACTGCCGGGCAACCGCACCCTTGGGCTCGAAATCCGCAAGCAGTTTGAAGCGCAGTTTGCGGGTCTCGCTGTAAGCCTTGTGGCACCAGGCGCCATCCACGGAGATCCCCAGCAGCTCGGCGCCAAACTTCTGGAACTCGGGCAGAATCTCGTTGTAAAGGCCGATCTGGTCGCCGCAGGTGGGGCTCCAGTCGGCTGGATAGAAGGCGAGAATTACGGGTTTGCCCCGCAGTTCGCTCAGCGAAAACGTCTGGCCCGGAGCGTACGGCAAGGTGAACTCTGGAGCCTTGGTTCCGGGCGCGAGCAGGGTGCCGGAATCGGCGGCCTGCGGTTGGTTGGTCGAAACGGACATCGCATTCTCTCCTTTTGGGCGGAGCACTAGGGCAGCACTGGAACAGCTCTCCATCTTCGGAGCGGTTTCGCCCGCACCATGGATAGACTGATGCGAATCAGCCACTGGGGGCTTCGGAATCTCCAAAATTTAGATGCGCGTAAATTGAAAGCCGCAATTTAGGCGGTGGCAGAGCCGCCCGGTGCGCCCAACCTGCTCCATAAAGTAAACTGGATGCAATGAATCCAGGAATCGAAGACATTCGCAAACGCGGCAGCCGAATCATTGCCGAAGGCGCTCATATGCTTCCGGCGGCCTCGCTGATGATGGCCGAGGGACTGATCGAATCGCTCGACGATTTGAAGAAGCCTTTCGTCACGGTGATCAACTCCTACACCACGCAGATTCCAGGGCACGCGCATCTGGACAAGATCGGCGCGATCGTCCGCGACGAACTGAAGGCGCTGGGCTTCAACGTCTGGTACGCCAACGTGGGCGGGGCCGTCTGCGACGGCATTGCCATGGGGCACTTCGGCATGAAGTACTCGCTGGCCTCGCGCGAACTGATTGCCGACGAGATCGAGACCATTCTCGGCGCGCATCCCTGCGACGCGTGGATTGGCATCGCCAACTGCGACAAGATCGTTCCGGCGATGTACAACGCCATGGCGCGCATCAATATTCCGGCCGTGTACCTAAGCGGCGGCCCCATGCTGGCCGGGCCGGGCGGCAGCGACCTGATCACCGTCTTTGAGGCCGTGGGCAAGCACAGTGTCGGCAAGATGAGCGAAGTGCAGCTTCGCTCGCTGGCCGAGAAAGCCTGCCCCGGCTGCGGAAGCTGCGCCGGGATGTTCACCGCGAATTCCATGAACTGCCTCGGCGAGGCCATCGGACTCTCGGTGCCGGGCACGGGAACTGTTCCCGCCGAGCGCTGGGTGGACGACACCTTCACCCGCACCGAGCCCAACCCCGGGCGCATCGCGCTCTCCAAGCGCGCGGCGCACGCGCTCAAGCGCTGCCTGGAGCACAACGTCCGTCCGCTGGACATCATCACCGAGCAATCGCTCACCAACGCCTTTGTGCTGGACATGGCGATGGGCGGCTCGACCAACACCGTTCTGCACACGCTGGCACTCGCGCACTCTGCCGCGATCCCGTTCAAGCTCTCGCGGCTGAACGAAATCTCCGCCACTACGCCAAACGTCTGCAAGGTTTCACCCAGCCGCCCGGAGGTACACATCGAGGACGTGCATCGCGTCGGCGGCATCCCGGCGATTCTGAAAGAAGTGAGCCGCGCAAAAGGCTGCGAGTTGAAACTTGATCTGCCGACCGTGACCGGGAAGCTCTCCGATGCCGTAAACGCCGCACCCGCCGCCGATGGCGACGTGATCCGCACGGTGGAAAAGCCTTTCTCGCCCACAGGAGGCCTGGTTGTGCTCTTTGGAAACCTCGCGCCCAAGGGTGCGGTGGTCAAGGTTGCCGGCGTGCTGGCGGACATGATGGAGTACGAAGGCACGGCGAAGATTTATGAATCGCAGGAAGACGCGCTGCGCGGCATTCTGGCCGGAGAGGTGAAAGACGGCGACGTGGTTGTGATCCGCTACGAAGGGCCGCGCGGCGGTCCCGGCATGCAGGAGATGCTCTCGCCGACGGCGGCGATTGTGGGTGCGGGAATCCGCGCCGCGCTCATCACCGATGGACGCTTCTCGGGAGGCACGCGCGGCCTCTGCATCGGCCATGTTTCGCCGGAGGCAGCCGCCGGAGGACCGATTGCGGCGGTGCGCGAGGGCGACCGGATTTACATCAACGCCAAGACCTGCCGGATCGAGTTGAAGGTAAGCGACGAGGAGATCGAGCAGCGGCTGAAGGCCTTGCCGGTCTTTGAGCCGAAGGTAAAACGCGGCTGGCTGGCGCGCTACCTGCTGCACGTCACCAGCGCTGACACCGGAGCGGTCTTCGAAATCTAGCGCGGCAGTTTCCTGAACAAACTCCGCGAACCCGGCTGCGTGCGCCTGGTCACAGCCGCGCGCAGTGTTGGCATGTAGCTTTGCGAGGAAAGGTCTCTTTTTTCTATGGCCACCGAAGTCGAATCGAAGTCTCTCCCAGCCAATGCCTACCTGCCTCTCGGCGAAAACGAGGTCTACTGTCCCATCGTTCCGGCCTCGGCCAACGAGCCGGAGCTGACCTGGCGCTCCATCCTGTGGGGCACCTTCCTTTGCGTCATCTTCACCGTCGCGTCGGCCTACTCCGGCTTGAAGGTGGGGCAGGTGATGGAGGCCGCAATTCCCATCTCGATTCTGGCCATCGGGCTGGCCAGGGTTTACGCGCGCCGCTCCTCGGTGCTGGAAAACGTAATCATCACCGCCATCGGCGGCTGCGCCGGAGCCGTGGTGGCCGGGGCCATCTTCACCCTCCCCGCGCTCTACATCCTCAAGCTCGACCCGCGTCCGGTGCAGACCATCTTCATCTGCGTGGCCGGAGGATGCCTCGGCGTGCTCTTCCTGATTCCGCTGCGCCGCTACTTCGTGCGCGACCAGCACGGCCTGCTTCCTTATCCGGAGGCGACGGCGATCACAGAGGTTCTGGTCACGGGCGAAAAGGGCGGCTCGCAGGCCCGCCTGCTGCTGGAGGCAACGCTCATCTCCGGCATCTATGATTTCTTCGTCACCACCTTCCAGGTCTGGAAGGAATTCATCGGCCTCCAGTGGATTCCGCTGGTGAAGACCCTGGGCGTAAAGGCGCGCGTCGTCGTCAGCTTTGACGCCATCAGCTTCATCCTCGGCCTCGGCTACGTCATGGGCTTGCGCAGTTCCATGATTCTCTGCGCTGGCGGCGTGATGGCGAACCTGGTGCTCGTGCCGCTGGTGTTTTTTGTGGGGCAGCACGTAGTGGGCACTGTCTATCCCGGAACGCTGCCGATTCACGATATGTCAGCGGTGCAGATCTATCGCGGCTATGTGCGCTTCATCGGCGTGGGAGCCATCGCCACCGCGGGAATCTTCGGCATCGTCAAGAGCCTGAAGATTGTCGCCAGCTCGTTCTCCATCGCCTTCAAGACGTTTACTCGCGGTGAGGACAAAGACACGGTGCGCACCGACCGCGACCTGCCGATGATCGCAATTCTCGCCGGCGTGGTCATCAGCGCGGTGGGCGTGGCAATGCTGCTCGGCAGCCTTAAGGTTTCGTGGGCTGTTCTTGGCTTGGGATTGCTGCTGACGGTCGTGTTCTCCTTCTTCTTCGCCTCCGTGGCGGCCAACGCCATTGCCACCACGGCGCGCAATCCGGTCAGCGGCATGACGATGCTGACCATCATCATCTCCTCGGTGGTGCTGCTGCGCTTCGGACTCTCCGGCACCACGGGCATGTTCTTCGTGATGGCGATTGCGGGCATGGTCTGCACCGCGCTTTCGGTCAGCGGACAGACCATCACCGATTTGAAGGCTGGCTACTGGATCGGCTCAACCCCGTCCTCGCAGGAGAAGGTCAAGTTCCTTGGCGTCATCGCCGCGGCCATCGCCGCCGGGCTCACCATCGTAATGCTCGCGCGCACCTTCCAGTTTGGCGAAGCCGCCATCGGAGACCTCCGCCCGGTGCTGGCCTCGCCCCAGGCGTCGATCATGAAGGCCCTGGTCGAGGGCTTCATGAGCCATCAGCCGGTGGCGTACGTGCTCTTCGGCGTCGGGGCCATGATCACGATTGCCATGGAGATGCTCGGCCAGCCGTCGCTGGTCTTCGCCCTCGGCATGTACCTGCCCCTGGAGTTGAACACTCCCGCGCTGGTCGGCGGCTTCCTCTCGCATCTGCTCAACAAGAAGGCCGAAAAGCGCGGCGGCGATGCCGGACGCACCATCCGCGAACGCGGCGTCATCATTGCCTCGGGCCTCATGGCCGGAGGCGCGCTGGGCGGAGTCTTCGGCGCGGCGCTGCGGCTCTTCCCGTGGTATCGCGAAGACCTCATCAAGCTGCCGTTCTACGACCATCTCTCGGTCTCCGAGTCGGTCTCGGCAGTGATGTTTGTGGCATTGTGCGCGTATGTTTGGTTCAGTTCGTTGAAGAAAGCTCAGGAGTAGGAGAAGGCTATGGATGCAGCAGGACGTTTCATCGCAAACGCCATCATCGGCATTGACACACTCTGGGGCGGCGACGTGATGTGCCCCTCCGGCACGGGACGCTTCATCGCCGACTCGTGGTTCAGCGACGATCCGCTACCGCTGGCCTACACCGCGCCCTCTGCGGCACGCGTGCGCGAGACGGGCGGCGTCAGCGGCACCCAGATTGACCACGCCTCCGTGAATGCCTACCTGAAAGAAGTCGATCTACCCGCGGCCATCGAGGGCCTCAAGGCCGAGGTTCTCAAGGCCGGAGGTTTGCGCGGGCGTTATCTCGCGGGCCTCTCCGTCTCCATCCAGGTCATGTTCGACCTCGCGATGGAGATGCTCGGCCAGGGTGAGGCCGTGCCCTACGAGCGTTGCGTCCTCGCCTCCGCGGGCCGCGCGCCGGAGCCATCGCAGCCGCAGGCCAAGCGCGAGCGCGTCGCCGAGTTGCTCTCCCGCGCCGGACACAGCTCGCACGATGCCGCATCCTTGCTCACCGCCGTGGATGCATGGCGCAACGCGCGCGTCACTCCCATGGCCAGCGTCCGCACCCTCAGTTCGGCGGTCATCGCATACTTCGACCAGCTCAGCGCCCAGCACCTCGCGCCGCATCTGCCGAAGGAACTAGCAACCGTCCCGCGCGCCAACATTGATTTCCTGGCGATCAAGGATGCGTGGTTCTCCGGCTCCATGAACTACGTGGGCCGCGCCCGCAACGCCGACGGCTCGCCGCAGTACGAGGCGACATATGAGATCAACGCCTCGCTGCAAATCTCCGTGCCGGAGTTCTACCAGCTCATCAGCCACGAGGTTGTTCCCGGACACGTCACTACCTTCGCCTATCTGCAAAATCTCTACGTGCGCAAGTTGGCCGGATTCGAGGCGACCGTGCTGACCATGAACACCCGCGCCGCCGCGCTCTTTGAAGGCATTGCCAACAACGCCATTCTCATCGCCCATGGCGCAACCGAACTCGACCAGCTTCCCGATGAAGATATGCAGATCGGCGCGCTGCTGGCGCTGTTGCAGGACGATGCCAAGAATCAATCCAGCTTCCTGACCTGGGGCGAGGGCCGTCCGCAACCGGAGGTGGCAAAGGTTTTGCGTAATGATTTCCTCGTCAGCCTGGAGCGCGCCGACAAACTGAGCGGCGCATGGGGACGCCATCCGCTCCTCGGGCGCATGTATCTTCCCGCCTATCGCGCGGGAACCGAAAAGGTTGCGGAGTGGCGCAGAAAGTACGCGCCGGAGAAGGTTTTGCCGGTCATCTACGGCTGCCACGGCATGGTCGATGTCTGCACCGCCGAAGAAGTGCTCGAAGGCGTGATCTAGTTCCCAGGGGGGGACACAATGCAATATCGCAATTTTGGAAAGCTCGATTGGAAAGTGTCGGCGCTGGGATTCGGCTGCATGCGTTTTCCAACCACCGACGGAGAACGCCTCAGCCCCAACATTCTCGAAGACGAATCCATCCGCATGATTCGCCACGCTATCGACGGTGGCGTCAACTATCTTGACACCGCCTACCCCTATCACAGCGGGCAGAGTGAAGTTGTGTTGGGCAAGGCCCTGCTCGGTGGTTATCGCGACAAGGTCAAGGTGGCGACGAAACTTCCCGTGTGGATGGTGGCCGAGCCTTCGGACTTCGACAAGTTGCTCGGCGAGCAACTGCAGAAGTTGCAGACCGATCACATCGATTTCTACCTGCTGCACTCGCTGAACAAGCACCGCTGGCGCGACATCGTCCTCAAGCACAATCTGCTCGCCAAGGCCGCCGAAGCGCTCGCCGACGGACGCATCCGCCATCTTGGTTTCTCCGTCCACGACGACTACGAGGGCTTTGAAGAGATCGTCAACGGCAGCGGCCTCTGGGAGTTCTGCCAGATTCAGTACAACTACATGGATATTGAAAATCAGGCGGGCACGCGCGGCCTCAAACTGGCGGCGTCCAAGGGTCTCGCCGTGGTGGTGATGGAGCCGCTCCTCGGCGGCCGCCTCGTCGATCCGCCCAAGGACATCGTCGAACTGATGGCAGGCTTTCCCGTTCGCCGCTCGCCCGCCGGGTGGGCGCTGCAATGGCTATGGGATCAGCCCGAAGTCTCGGTCGTGCTCAGCGGCATGAGCGCCTTTGAGCAGGTGGAGGAAAACCTTCGCCTGGCCGACGCCTCGCGCGTCGCGTCCTTCACCCCTTCTGAGCACGAATTGATCGCGCAGGTCCGGCAGAAGTACCAGGCGCGTACTGCCATCCCCTGCACACGCTGCGGCTACTGCATGCCTTGTCCGAACGGTGTGGATATTCCCGCCAACTTCGACGACTTTAACCACGCGCATCTCTTTGATGACGTTGCGGGCGCGCGCTTCAAATATTCGGTGTTCCTCACCCCAGAGCAGCGCTCCAGCGCGTGCATCAACTGCGGCGCCTGCGAGGAACTCTGCCCGCAGAAGATCCCAATCAGCGAGTGGATGCCGAAGGTCACGGCCTTACTGGGGTAAGGATTCGAACTGCCGCTTTGAACAGGTCACTTCCCCAAACACGCGATGATCGCCTCAATCGCGCGCTTGGTTTCGTGTACGTCGCGCACGCAGATGGATGGCACGCCGATCTCCTTTGGCGGATAGTCGTTGCCGCCGGGGAAGATCGCGTCGCCGATGAAGATCATCTCGTCGATGCTGATGCCGAGGATGTCGCGCAGCTTGCGGATGCCGTAAGCCTTGTCGATGCCAGGCTTGGTCACGTCGATGGAGGTCGTCCCGCCCATCCGCACCGAGAACTCAGGAATATAGGTATCGAGGATTGCCTTGATCTTCGTCCGCTTGGAGAAATCGTGGTCCCACTTTTCCTTCTCTGCCAACGGAGCCTGCTGTCCCAGCGCTGAGAAGGTGATCTGGCTGCCGCGGTCTTCCACAATCTCTCCCCAGGTTTTTTCCGGCTTGAAGCCCGCAACCTCCAGCGCGCGATTCATCGACGTGAGGATCTTCTCTTTCTCCGCCGCCGTAAAATCCTCCGAGTAGAGTTTCTTCCACCCGCCCTCGAACTGGAAGAACTTGGTGCCGCAGGTCGGCAACAGCAGGAGGTTATCCATCCGCTGCCCCTTGGGAAGGTTTGAGACCAGTTGCTTTTCAAACTGCGGCCAGTCGCCGCCGGAGATCACGGCCACCTTGGCCACCGCCAGCAGTCCCGCCAGCAGCTCTGCCATCTCGGCATCCAGCGCCGACTTGCTCTCCGCCAGGGTGCCGTCCAGGTCAAACACAATCAGTTTTTTCACGTTCCATTCCACCTCTGCGTCATTGATCTTAAATCAAAGTTTCCTCTCGAGGCGCGATTCACTCGGCAGGCGCGGCCTTCTGCGGTACACTCGTGCCGCTATGTCCAGCGGACGAATTCCCGAGCTGATCACCGCGGCCTTGGAGCGCGTCGCGCGCCTCTTCCGCCGCCAGCCTGGAGGCCCGGCGCATCTCCACACCGGGCGCAAGGGTGAGGACATCGCCTACTACTTCCTGCGCCGCCAGGGATACACCATCGTTGCCCGCAACTGGCGCTGCAAGGGACGCAAGGGCGAGGTCGATCTCATCGGTTGGGACGGCAAAATTCTCTGCTTCATCGAGGTAAAAACCCGCCGCAGTCACGCCGTGGCCACCGCCGAAGCGGCTGTCGATCGCGCCAAGCAAGCGGAACTCCGCGGAATGGCCTCGCTTTTCCTGCAACGCCAGAGTCCGCGGCCGCAGTCCCGTTTTGACGTAGTCAGCGTTTACCTCATTCCGGGAGCCGATCCCGAGATTGAACTTTTCAAAGACGCCTTTTCTTGGCGTACTATGAGTGGAAAGCGCCGCCTTTAGCTCTCGACGGCGCAAGGGGAACGCGAGTGCCTGAACTGAGAAAAGATCCGGTGGTTGGACGGTGGGTCATCATCTCCACGGACCGCGCCAAGCGGCCCAGCGACTTTCTCCACAACAAGGTGGTGCAGAAGGGCGGCTTCTGTCCGCTCTGCCCCGGCAACGAATCCAAAACGCCCTCCGAGGTGCTGGCCTACCGTCCGAACTCCAATGGCAGCGGCCAGAAGAACGGCGCTGGCTGGACGGTGCGCGTGGTTCCCAACAAGTTTCCCGCGCTCGGAATCGAAGGCACGCTGAACCGCCAGGCCGAGGGAATGTTTGACAAGATGAATGGCCTCGGCGCGCACGAGGTGATCATTGAATCGCCTGAACATGGCTCCCACCTTGCGCTGCTGCCGCAGAAGAATATCGAGAGCGTCCTCTGGGCGTGGCGCGACCGCATCGTGGACCTCAAGCAGGATCGCCGCTTCAAGTACATCATGATCTTCAAGAACCACGGCGAGGCCGCCGGAGCGACCCTCGAACACCCGCACGCCCAGTTGATCGCGCTGCCCATCGTTCCCAAGCATGTTGGCGAAGAGTTGGAAGGAGCCAAGCAGTATTTCACCATCAAGGAGCGTTGCATCTTCTGCGACATTCTTCGCCAGGAGATGGAGCATCCCGCGCGAGTCGTCAGCGAAAACGAGGACTTTCTCTGCTTCGCGCCCTTTGCGCCGCGCTTTCCCTTTGAGACCTGGATATTCCCCAAGCGCCATGAGTCGGCCTTCGAGAATCTCTCCTCGCACCAGATGATCAACCTGGCGTCGGCGCTCAAGCAGTTGCTGCTCAAGTGCGAGGTCGCGCTTGACAGTCCCGCCTACAACCTTGCGCTGCACACCGCGCCCGTGCAGGAGAACTCGCTCGAGTACTACCACTGGCACATCGAATTCATCCCCAAGCTCACCAACACCGCGGGCTTTGAGTGGGGCACGGGCTTTTACATCAACCCCACCCCGCCCGAAGAGAGCGCAAAGTTCCTGCGCGAGGCCGAGGTGCCCGCCAGCCTGGAGCGCGTAAAATAGAGGTGACCGCTGGAAGTTGCCCGGAGCAGGAGCAAACCTCCTGCTCTTTTCTTCGCCCCGTGCTCTGAGAGTGTGAATGGATCAGAACGAGAGTTGGACCCGCGAACGCGAGGCTGAAGAGCGCGCCTCGGAGCCGCTGGAATCCGTTGCCGCCAGCGAGTTGATGGCGCCGCAACTGGGCGGGACCACGGGCGACATGCCGCGTATGATCCGTGCCTTGCGCCACCGCGACTTCCGCTGGTTCTGGGGCGGAAACTTCCTCTCCAACATCGGCACCTGGATGCAGAACGTCGCCATGGGCTGGCTGGTTCTGCAACTTGCCACCAGCAATCCGGCCTTCTGGCTGGGCGTGGTTGGCTTTGCCTCCAGCGCTCCCATGCTGGCCTTTTCGCTGCTCGGCGGAGTCATTGCCGACCGCATCAACCGCCGCAAGCTGATGCTCGTAACCCAGTCGGCGATGATGATCTTCGCCTTCATTCTCTGGGGCCTGACGGCGCTGCATTGGATGACCTTGCCGCTGCTGGTGTTGATTTCCTTCACCACGGGAATCGCCATGGCCCTCAACAATCCCAGCTACCAGGCGATGGTGCCGCAACTGGTTCCGCGCGAGGATCTCGCCAACGCCATCGCTCTCAACGCCGCGCAGTTCAACATGTCCCGCGTGGTGGGACCGACGCTGGGCGGCTTCGCCATGGCCTGGTTCGGAGTGCAGGGAAACTTCCTGCTCAACGCCCTCAGCTTTGTTGCCGTGCTGGTGGCCCTCATGCAGATCAGCTATCCGCCGCTCTATCCGGCGGGAAAGAACACGATGTGGGAGGACCTCAAGGAAGGTCTGCTCTACGTCTTCCAGCGCAGGGATCTCTTCGCCCTGCTGTCAATGACGGCCGTTGCCAGCGTCTTGGTCATCCCCTATATCACCTTTGTACCGCTCTTTGCCAAGCAGATACTCCACCTCCAGGAGCGCGGCTTCGGCCTTCTGATGGCCGCCAACGGCGGGGGCGCATTCCTGGCCGCGCTCACCATGGCCTTTGCGCGCAACGTCAAGCATCGCGGACGCGTCGTCTTCCGCGCTTCCATCGCCTTCTACGTCTTCGTGGCCCTGTTTGCCCTCTCGCGCCACGAGTGGCTCAGCGCCCTGATGCTGGTATGTACCGGTTACTTCATGGTCCTCATGATCGCCACCGTGAACGTAATGCTCCAGCACCTTTCCGAGGACAAAATGCGCGGCCGCGTCATGAGCATCTACGCCACGGCCTTTCTCGGCTTTGCCCCGCTCGGCAGCCTGATGGCCGGATCGCTGGCCGGAACCTTCACCGCCCCAATCTCGATTGCCGCCATGGCCGTCGCCGCCATCGTCATCAACAGTGTGATCTACTCGCGAAGCCCGGAGCTGAGGTCGCTGGCGTAAGCCAAACAGCGCCCGAAGGTGAAACTCCGAGTTCCCTCGATGTTCAAACTTTTGACACAGTACATACAAAGTAGCTACAATCGCGCTGGTTTATGGATGCGGCTGGCACACCGAGCGAATATGAACCGCGAAACATGTGGATTCGGTCATGACAGGGCAAGGGCAGTTTCAAGATTGTGGCGCAGTGGCCGGGCAAAAGGTACCGTTTCAAATGCAAGTACAGTTCCAGTGGGATGGGGCGAATCGAAACCATATAGCGGAGCACGGTGTAAGCACCGAAGAAGCCGAGCAGGTAGTGCTGAATGCCCCGCTCTACCTGGAGAGGCAATTTAGGAGCGGAGAAGAACGTACGCCACAGATCGGTGAAACCGATGCCGGTCGTATCCTTTTCGTCGTTACCACTTGGCGGGAGGAACAAATTCGGGTGGTGACAGCCTTTCCCGCGAGCAGGAATTTGAGGGCGTTTTATGAGCGGCAAAGAGAAGAAGAAAAGGGTGGAGGAGCTGAACGCTCCTAATTTCGCGAACGAAGCGGAAGAAGCCCGCTGGTGGTTCGATCACCAGGATGAGATCGCCAGAGAGTTTGAAAAGGCCGCTTCCGAGGGGAGCCTGGAGCGAGGGTCTATTGCACGCAAGGGCCCTACGCCAACCACTACAATCCGACTCGACGCGGAAGACATCACCCGCGCGCGTCAACAGGCGGAACGCAAGGGTTTGCGGTACCAGACATATCTCAAGATGTTGTTGCGCGAAGCGCTACTGAAAGAAGAGCGCAAAACCGGTTGATCCGCGTCCCGCTGGCGTGCGTAAGACCGCTTACGCCGCCGTCTCCACCACCGCCGGCTTTCTGCCCTGCGCCTTCGCCACCGCCGTCGCTGGCGCCTTCTCAACGGCGTCCACCATCCCCAGCTTCTGCTTCAGCGCCGGCAGAGCCGCGCGCATCGACGCTTCGCCGATGGCGATCAACTCGTCGGCCCGCTCAAAGTCATCGAAGGCGAAGCCGTCCACGTTGGGACGCAGCAGCATGTCCACGTCTTTCTCCCATTGCAGGCTCATGCGCGTCTGAGCGATGGCAAAGCACTGGCCGATGACGTCAAAGAAATGCCGTGGCGCTTTACTGGCAGACCAGCGTGACTGAAGATGAACTCCCAGAACGCAGTCGATCCCCATCGCCTTCAGCGGAGTGCTGGGAACCTCGTAACTCAGCATCCCGTCCACGTGCAGCACGCCGTGGATGTCCACCGGAGTAAACATTCCCGGATAGGCGCAACTGGCCCGTACCGCGTCGCAGATCGATCCGGTGCGGAAGATTGCCGGTTGTCCGCTGATCAACTCGGTTGCCACCACCACCAGCGGAGTCCGTAGCTCGGCAAAATCCTTGCACGGCAGGATGCGGGTGAGGAAAGCTCCCAGCCGGTCGTTGGAACAGAAGCCGCCGCGCTCCAGCGTCCAGCGGGCAAAGTCCTTAAAGCGCAGCCGCCGGCCGATCTCCGCCATTTGCACCGCCGAAAGTCCGCTGCAGAAGCCCGCGCCCATGATCGCGCCGGAGCTGGTTCCCGAAATCGCCGTAACCGGAATCTGGGACTCTTCCAGAACCTTCAGCACGCCAATGTGAACCATGCCGCGCGCAAAGCCTCCGCCCAGGGCCACTCCCAGCGTGCGCCGTGGCGCTTCCGTCTTTGGAGCGCCATTGAGCTCGCGGAAAAATACCTGGATCGAGCGCGAAATCTGGGAAAGCTGCTTCATGCCGGTCACCCCTCCGTATTACAAACCCCGCTGCTTCCGGGGAAGTCGCGCCCTCAAACTCTGGCTGTTGGATTCGCAAACGCCCGTGCCGAGTTGTACTCACACCGGAGCTGGTTTTCAGCGTCCTTCCTGCCGCGACGCTCTCGCAGCATGATTCTCCCGGTTTGCTCGCTCTTTCCGGGAGGGCAGGCGTCCAGTCTTTCTCTCGTTACCCCTAAATCGAACAAACGATTTGAGCAAACCCTTGCTCCCCGGCGTATTGTTTGCGAACATGGTTTATTAACCTTACGTTTAAGGTCTGCTCACAGTGTCCAATTTGTCGGCCCCCAGGAAAACAGTGCATGAACCCTCCAGCCCCGCGGAAGCAGCCACTCCCTCGTCCGCGAAAAAGACGGTGTATGAGACGTCGGCTGGCGGCGTGGTACTGAGGCATATTCGCGGTGCCTGGCAGGTGGCCATCATCGAGCCCAACATCATCAACGCTGACACCATTACCCGGCGCGCCAAAGCACGTCCAGAAGGCACCGTCTTTGCCCTGCCCAAGGGCGGAGTCGATGAAGGCGAAACCCCCGAACAGAGCGCCGACCGCGAAGTCTTCGAGGAAACCGGGGTACAAGGCTTGCGCCTTTTCCGCCTTACCACCATCCGCTATCTCTACGTACGCTCCTGGGGAGGACGCGAGCACGTCTCCAAGGCTGTCAGCTTTTACCTTTTTCTCTACGCCTCGGGCCGACTTGGGCAGATTCGTCCCGATATGCGCGACGAGGTTCGCAAAGCGTTCTGGTTCCCGCTGGATAAAGCCCACCGCAAGCTGACTTACCGGGGCGAGCGCGAAGTCCTCAAAATGGCGCAGAAGATCGTTCGCGAGCATCCCGAGCGGCTGACCCCTCCGCCGCCGCTCCACGTCACCACCGGACCGGCCGTGCCGCGCCCGGCGGCGCAGCAACGCGGGACGCTGCCGCAGCGCCCCAACCCGCAGCGCGGCCAGGCCCAGCAGCCGCGCAACCCGCAACGTAACCCGCAACAGCGCGGTCAAGCCCAGCAACGGGGTCCGCAACAGCGGGGCCAAGCCCAACAACGGGGGCCATCGCCCCAGCGCCGCGGAGAGAATCCCGCCGAGCGCGCGCCGTCCCAGAATGTCTCCCGGCCCGGCGGCCCTCCCTCCCTCCGCGATCACAAACGGCCGTGATCTGGTTCCTTCGGACGCCGGGGACCTTTCCCGTCCCCAAGGGACTTTTCATCTCCGTCATTTTTACCGTTTTGCACAACAATCCTCTTGACTGAATGGCAATTCATTCAGTATTCTCAGTTCAACTTAATAAGGCGCGCGTCGTTGCCATCCTCACCCCACATTCTCGACGCGCGCCGCCTCTTTTTACAGCTCTTTTTTCTCTCTTACTTAGGTCAAGCTGATTTCGGAAGCGCCGGATGGTGCCATGTCGAATCGACTCTTCGATCTTCCCGTGATTGAGTGTTTCTATCCCTCCGTTTCCTTGCATCCCAACTCATATCGCCGTTCGTGTCTCCCTTTTCGTGCTGGAATTTATCTTGCCGGAACAGGTTGCGCTGGAGTACATCGCGCCGGATAATTTCGCGCCACTCTGTGTATGCCTGGCGCCTCTGTTTGCCATGCCCGCAATCATTGCAGTCGATTGTTCGGAGAAGCCTCACCGATGCTGAAACGAATCGAGAAAGTCGCCGTCCTCGGCGCGGGAACCATGGGCTCCCGCATCGCCGCGCACCTGGCTAATGCCGGGGTGCGTTCCTACCTGCTGGACATTGTTCCCGCGCGCCGCGAGCCGGAGGGCGCTCTTTCGCCCGCACCCGTTCCGGCGGTGTCGCGCAATCAGATCGCCGACTCTGGGCTGGACGCAGCGCGCAAGTCCAAGCCCGCCGCCTTCATGGAGCCCGCGCTCTCCCGCCTGGTCACCACCGGAAACTTCGACGACCATCTCGGCCTTCTCGCCGACTGCGACTGGATCGTCGAAGCCGTGGTCGAGAACCTCGACCTCAAGCGCGCCCTGCTGCGCCGCGTCGAGGCCGTCCGCAAGCCCGGAACCATCGTCACCACCAACACCAGCGGCCTTCCCGTGCATTCCATTGCCGAGGGTTTCAGCGACGAATTCCGCCGCAACTGGTTTGGCACGCACTTCTTCAATCCGCCGCGGTACATGCGCCTGCTGGAGATCATCCCCACCCCGGAGAGCGACCCTGCGGCCATCGAAGCCATCGCGAATTTCGCCAGCGTCCGCCTCGGCAAGGGCATCGTCTACGCCAAGGACACGCCGAACTTCATCGCCAACCGTGTTGGCTGCTTCAGCGTGGTCAACATCGTGCGCCTCATGCAGGAGTTCGATTTTTCGATTGAAGACGTGGACGCGCTCACCGGCTCGGCCATCGGCTTCCCGAAGTCGGCCACCTTCCGCACCATTGATATGGTGGGCCTCGATGTTCTCGGCCATGTTGTGCGCAACGCCAAGCGCCTCGCGCCCGTGCTGGCCGGTTCCGGCGGCGCCGCTGAAATGCTCGATGAGCGCGGCGCGCTCGATCTCCCTGCCTTCTACGATCAGATGGTCGAGCGCAAACTGCTCGGCGATAAAACCCGCGCCGGCTTTTACAGAAAGGAGCGTGGCCCGGAGGGCGAAAAACGCCTCGCCCTCGACTGGAAGACCCTCGAGTACCGCCCCGCGCAGCGTCCTAAATTTCCCGCCCTGGAGATGGCGAAGAACATAGATTCGCTGGCCGCCCGCGTTCGCATGTTGACCGGCATCGGCGGCGAAAAGATCGACAAAGCCGGAGAGTTCCTCTGGACCGCGCTCTCCGAGACCTTCACCTACGCTGCCAACCGCATTCCGGAAATCAGCGACAATGTGGTTGAAATCGACCGCGCCATGCGCATGGGCTTCAACTGGGAGATGGGACCCTTCGAACTCTGGGATGCCGTCGGAGTCGAGGCCTCGGTCGCCCGCATGAAGCGCGAGGGCAAGCCCGTCGCCGCCAACGTTGAGAAGTTGCTCGCCTCCGGCCAGCAGAGCTGGTACACCGACGCACCGCAAGCCGCCAGCGGCCGCAACTACTTCGATCTCGCCACCGCTTCACTCAGGGAAGAGACGGTTGCGCCCGGCGTCTGGAGCGTTTCCGTCGCCCGGAAATCCAATGGCGTCGTCAAGGCAAACTCCGGCGCGTCGCTCGTCGATCTTGGCGATGGCGTCGGCTGCATCGAGTTCCACTCCAAGATGAACTCGCTCGGCGCGGACATCATTCAGCTCACCTCGCAGGTGCTCAAGCCCGGCGGCCCCGGCGACAACTTCGACGCCTTTGTCATCAGCAATGACGCGCCAAACTTCTCCGTCGGAGCCAACATCATGCTCCTCCTCATGGCCGTGCAGGACGAGGAGTGGGACGACGTGGACATGATGATCCGCCAGTTCCAGAACATGACGCAGCTCATCAAGTTCTCGCCCAAGCCCGTCGTCGCCGCGCCCTTTGGCATGGCCCTCGGCGGAGGCTGCGAAGCTTCTCTCCACGCCGCCGCCCGGCAGCCCCACGCCGAACTCTACATGGGGCTCGTCGAAGTCGGCGTTGGCCTGCTTCCTGGCGGAGGTGGCTGCAAGGAGATGACCCTGCGCGCCGTCGATGCTGCACAATCCATTCGCCCGGACGCTCGCGGCGAAAGTGTCGAGATGATGGAGGCAATGAAGAAGGCCTTTGAGACCGTCGCCCTCGCCAAGGTATCCACCTCGGCCTTTGAGGCGCGTACCCTCGGCTTCCTCGGCCGCGGCGATGAAATCACCATGAACCGCGAGCGCCTGCTCAGTGACGCCAAGGCGCGCGCGCTGGAACTGGCCCGCTCCGGCTATCGTGCTCCCGTTCCTCGCACTGACCTGCCCGCCCCCGGCGAGAGCATTCTTGCAACGCTCAAACTCGGCGTGCATCTCATGCGCCAGGGAGAGTTCATCAGCGACCACGAAGTCAAAATCGCTACCAAGGTTGCCGAGGTTCTCTGCGGCGGCGCCGTCACTCCCGGCACTCCGGTCAGCGAACAGTACCTGCTCGATCTTGAGCGTGAAGCCTTCAAGAGCCTTTGCGGCGAACGCAAGACGCAGGAGCGCATTCAGTTCACGCTCAAAACCGGAAAGCCGCTGAGGAACTAGGAGACACTCGGGTGCCCCACCTTCGACGCGCTTCCTTTGCGCGTCTAAGGTGGGAATCCGAACAGATCGGAACCACGCGAAACCGATTCTAAGATTTGTGATTTAGGAATTTTCAAGACTCACGTTAGACCGATTGAAGATCGTCCTGAAACGGACGAGGAGATTTGAGCCATGCGGGAAGTTGTCATCGTAAGCGCCGTCCGCACCGCGGTCGGCAAAGCCCTCAAAGGAACCCTGCGCGCAACCCGTCCCGACGATCTCGGCGCGGTGGCAATTCAGGGCGCGCTCGCGCGTGTCCCTGAACTCGACGTGCGTGAGATTGAAGACGTCATTCTCGGCTGCGCCATGCCGGAGGCCGAGCAGGGAATGAACGTGGCGCGCATCGCTGCGCTGCGTGCCGGCCTGCCGGTGGAAACCTCGGCCATGACCATCAACCGTTTCTGTTCCTCCGGCTTGCAGGCCATCGCTCTCGCCGCCGACCGCATCGCCGCCGGAGGCGCGGAAGTCATCGTCGCCGGAGGCACCGAGTCCATGTCCATGATCCCCATGGGCGGCCATAAAATCTCCTGCAATCCATCGCTTGTGCAGAGCTATCCCGATGCGTATCTCTCCATGGGACTCACCGCCGAGCGGCTTGCGCAGCGCTTCGGCATCACCCGGCAGCAGGCCGACGAGTTCAGCTACCACAGCCACCAGAAGGCGGCGCGTGCCATCGCCTCCGGCGCCTTCGACGATGAGATTGTGCCTGTCCATGTCACCTTCACAGTACCTCCCGCTCAGGCCACGCGCGGCGCTGCGGCGGTCAAACTCGCGGTGCAGGCCATCGAATTCAAGGTCGACGAAGGCCCGCGCGCCGACACCACCATGGAAGCTCTCGCCGCGCTCAAGCCCGCTTTCCATATGAAGGGAACGGTCACCGCCGGCAATTCCTCGCAGATGAGCGACGGCGCTGCTGCCGCGGTTGTCATGAGTGCCGAGCGGGCGAAAGCTCTCGGCCTCAAGCCTCTCGCGCGCTTCGTCGCCTTCGCCACGGCGGGCTGCAAGCCGGAAGAGATGGGACTCGGCCCGGTCTATGCGATTCCCAAAGCGCTCAAGCTGGCGGGACTCACCCTCGACCAGATCGGCGTCTTCGAAGGCAATGAAGCCTTCGCCACGCAAGCCCTGGCCGTCATGAAGGAGCTGAACCTCGATCCATCGAAGTTTAATCCCAATGGCGGAGCCATCGCGCTCGGCCATCCCCTCGGCTGTACCGGGGCCAAGCTTACGGCAACCCTGCTGCGCGAACTCAAGCGCCGCAACGAGCGCTACGGAATTGTGACCATGTGCGTCGGCGGAGGCATGGGCGCTGCCGGAATCTTCGAAAACATCAATTAGTGCCCCGCATCTGCCGTACTCAGCAGATGTGGGAGGAGCAATCACCCAATCCGCGCCTTAGCGCGAGCAGGCATTCTGGAGGAGCAAGATGGCAACCACCGTTACCCCGGCGCAGAAGAAGATCGTAGGCGGCAACTTCCTCATCGAGGAGACCAATCCGCACGAGGTTTTCACCCCCGAAGACTTCAACGACCAGCACAAACTCATCGAGCAGACCACCGAAGACTTCGCCACCCAGGAGATCGTTCCCAACGCCGACCGCATCGAGCACAAGGACTTCGCCTTCAGCCGTGAGCTCCTGAAGAAAGCCGCCGGACTTGGATTGACAAGTGTCGATATACCGGAGGAATACGGCGGCGCGGAGATGGACAAGGTCTCCTCGGCCATCATCGCCGACCGCATCGCCAAGCATGGCTCCTTCGCCGTCACCTTCAGCGCGCACGTTGGCATCGGCACGCTGCCCATCGTCTGGTTCGGCACCGAGGAGCAGAAGGCAAAGTATCTTCCGCGCCTTGCCAGCGGTGACTGGGTCGGCGCTTATGCCCTCTCGGAGAGCAGCTCCGGCTCTGACGCCATGAACGCCCGCACCCGCGCCGTGCTCTCCGCCGATGGCAAGCATTACCTGCTCAACGGCGAAAAAATGTGGATCACCAACGCCTCCTTCGCCGATCTCTTCGTCGTCTTCGCCAAGGTGGATGGAGAGAAGTTCACGGCCTTCCTCGTCGAGCGCTCCTTTCCTGGCTTCAGCGTCGGCAATGAAGAACACAAGCTCGGCATTCGCGGCTCCTCCACCTGCCCTTTGATTCTCAATGACTGCCAGGTTCCGGTGGAAAATGTCCTCGGAGAAATCGGCAAGGGCGCGACCATCGCCTTCAACATTCTCAACGTGGGCCGCTTCAAGCTCGGCGCGGCGGCCGTTGGCGGAGCACGCACCTGTCTCGCCAACTCCATCAAGTGGGCCAAAGAGCGCAAGGCCTTTGGCAAGCCCATCGCGGACTTCGGCATGGTGCGCGAGATGATTGCCGATATCGCCGTCGGCATCTACGCCGGAGAAGCCCTTGTCTATCGCACCGTCGGCATGATGGACGCTGCTACCGCCGACATCGTGAAAGGTTCCCCCGACGAGTCGAAGCTCATCCGCAAGGCCATCGAGGAGTACGCCGTCGAGTGTTCCATCATCAAGGTCTGGGCCTCTGAGATGTTCGACATGGTGGTGGACAACCAGGTGCAGATTTTTGGAGGCTACGGTTTCGTCGAGGAGTACCCGGCCGAACGCGCCTATCGCGACTCGCGCGTCAACCGCATCTTTGAAGGCACCAACGAAATCAACCGCCTCATCATCACCGGATGGCTCCTGAAACGCGCCCTCAGCGGCCAACTTCCATTGCTGGCGGCCATCAAGAAACTGATGGAGGAAGTGATGGCCGGCCCCAGCTTCGCCGAAGAGGATGAGCGCCCGCTCGCGCCCCAGCGCAAGCTGATCGCCAACGCCAGGAAGATCGGCCTCATGGTTGCCGGAGCGGCTTCGCAGAAGTACATGCAGCAGATCGCCGATCATCAGGAAGTGATGGGAGCAATCGCCGACATCGTCATCGAAGTCTTCGCCATGGATTCCGTACTGGCGCGCACTCTCAAACTCGTCGAGAGCCAGGGCGAAGCCGCATCCGCCGTCGCCGTGGCCATCACCGATGTTTACCTGCAATCGGCCTTCGCCCGCGTGGAAGCCGCTGCCAAGAAGGCGCTGGCCGATGTTGCCGAAGGCGACATGCTGCGCACCCAGATGACGATCCTGCGCCGCCTCGTCAAAGCCGATCCCGTCAACGTCATCGCGGCTCGCGAGAAAATCGCCGCCCGCGTCCTCGAAGCAGGGAAGTACGCCTTCTAGCCAGCCAAGGCTTGGCAAATCGGGGGTGCCCCATCCTAACCGCGCCTTTCGGTTAGGGTGGGGTAGTTGACCTTGTCCTTGCCTTTGCTCGTAACCTTGCAGCCTTGAAACTCTGAAGCCTGTCGTTCTAACTCCGCGCTTCCCGCGCCGCTCGCAACTCCTCCATCACGCTGCTCACCAACTCCTTTGCATCATTCAAGGATTGCAGCACCATTTGCAGATCCATTGCCGGCACTCCGGGCTGCCGGTTGCTCTGGCAATACACACCGTGTTGTCCCACCATGATCAGTGCGTCGGTCAGCGAATCCAGCGCCACGGCCAGCCGTCCGCGCGTCGCTCCCATCTGCAACTCGTGCAACTCAAGTTCCCGGCGTTTGCTGCTGAACACGCTCTCGGATATGCTCAAATCATCTCCCCAGGTATCGCGAGGCAATGCGGATCGTCTTCGTATTGCTCCTCAAGCCTTAGATGGCTGCGCGCCTGCCTTGGATACCGCGGGACGCAGTCGCATCACCGTTTTACCGCTGGCGAAAAAAATCCATATCATGCAAAGCAGCACGGATTCATACAAGGAGCTCTCTTATGCGGCGCTGGTCTCTGAGAATATCTGCCGCCTTCATCGCGCTGGCTGTGCTCGTCTATGGGGCAGACTGGCTTGTGCTGCAGGTGCGCGAGCACAACGGCTCCGCGCATGGCTCGGTCATTGTGGACAAGGCCGACGTCGTCAACGAGAAGGGCGGCAAGGTCGAGTATTACTTCAGCCCGCCGCAACCCACTCCCTGTGTGCGCGCATTGTTTCCGCACCAGGGCCAGGCCGCCTGCTGGTGGCTCGCCCGCCACTCGGAGCAGCAGCGCATCATGAACTGATCTCCGCCGCCGTTACGCGCCCGGAGTTGCCTTGGTCGCCTGCCGTGGCGCCGCAAGTTTGTTCAGTTGAGTGACCGCGTCCTGCAGGTGAGCGCGTTCCAGGTCGGTGATCTTCGTATCCGCCAGTCGCAGATTCATCCACGCAATCGCCCCGCGCGGCGACACATGCGGAGTCCCCGGCGTAACCTCCGTTACCAGCAGCGAACCTTTTTGCTCCTGCACCTTGAAGGTCACCCGCTCGCTGGCCGATACCGTTGAATAGCCGTCGCTTTCGTCGTAGAAGCCCACCACTTTGTAACTCGCATAAAGCGTCTCGGTCGGTTGTTCCGGAGTCTCAATATCGAAGCGGGTTACCACCACAACGCGGCTGAATTCAGGATTCGTTCGTATCGAAGTATAGGGCTTGAAGCGATTCCAGCCCGCCGCCTGCAGGCGCGCGCCCTCAAAATCCAGACGGCAATAATTGGAAAGCAGCGTCTTCTGCGCGGCATACAGATCGCCAAAGTTGTGACCGCGCAGTTGCACGCCGGGAGTGTTCTGCGAAGCAGACCCGAACTGAGCCGACGCGGCAGCAGTCAGAATGAACAGGAGAAACAAGGAGAGCAGGCAACGTCGCATAGGATTTCAATGACTCCAGCATTCAGCCTAAAACGGAGTGCCCACGCAGAGCAACCGCCCGCCCCGCACCAAAGTTCCTCGCTTGCCGAATTCCGAGCAAGGCTGCCACAAAGTGCCGGTCAGGATTCGATTGCGCCCGCCGCCTTGCCCGCCGTTCTCCCTTCCGCATCGTTTTGTCGTAGGATAAAGTCACGAATCTGCCGCGACCTCTCATGACGAAAGTGTTTGCCATCTCCGTTCGCGTCATCGTCCTGCTGTTCCTGTTGATCTCGGCTGGCTCTGCCGCTGAGCCGCGCCGCATCAGTGTCTACGCTCCGCAGGCCGTTTACCAGGTAGACATTCTCGTTCGTGAGGGCGTGGACTACGTCGGGCTTACCGATCTTATCGACCCGCTCGGGCGTCTCGAATCCCGCGTCGACGGCAAGAAGCTCAAGCTCACCTTCAACGGCGCCGAGGCCGATTTTCAGGATGGCAAGCGTCCCTATCACGTCCGCTCCAACAAGCTTGAGCTGACCTCGAACTTTCTTCTTATCGATGGTCGCGGCTACATCCCGGCGGCTTCCATCGCGCAGTTGCTGCCCCGCCTTGCCGATCAGGCTACTGATTTTCATTCCACGTCGCGCCGCCTCTTCATCGGCTCGGCGCAGATGCATTTCTCCGTCGATGTCCGGCGCGCACCCTCCCGCGTCGTGCTCAGCTTCTCCGCGCCGGTCAATCCTTCCACGCTCATCGAGAAAGGCCGCGTGCGCCTCCTCTTCCGGCGTGAGCCGCTGGTTTCCAGCGGAGCCGACAACGTCTCCTACTCCGATCCTTTTCTGCAAAGCACCAGCTTCACCGAAAGTCCTGCCGGGGCCGAGCTCGTCGTCAACCTCCTGCAACCTGCCACCGTCTCCCTGGGCGATGGCGGACGCACTGTGACCATCGCCGCCGCCGTGCCGGTTGCTGCTCCGGCGGCTGTTCCGCCGCCGCAATCAGCGGCCTCTTCCGCGCCTTCCTCTGCGGCTTCGTCCGCCAATCAGGCGCGCCCTGCGCCTCGCCCGCGTCCCTTCGTCATTCTCGACCCCGCTCATGGAGGCTTCGAGACCGGCGCAATCCTTTCCCCCACGCTCCAGGAAAAAAACGTCACCCTCGCCCTTGCCCGCCGTCTGCAAAAGGAACTCGAAGCGCGCGGCATCCCCGTCGTGCTCACTCGCGTCGCTGATAACCTGCTCACCTGGGACCAGCGCGCCATCTCCGCCAACACCTCGCACGCCGCGCTCTATGTCGCTCTCCATGCCTCTGCCGCCGGACACGGCGTCCGCATCTACACCTCTCTGATCCCCTCTGCCGCGCCCAGCCAGGGAAAGCCCAGCTTCCTCCCCTGGGAGACTGCCCAGTCGCCGTTCCTTGTGCAGTCCAGCAGCGCCGCCTCGGCTATCGCTGCCGAGTGTACCTCCGCCGGATTGCCCGTGCGTGCTTCCGCCGCGCCCTTGCGCCCCTTGAACTCTGTCACCACCGCCGCCGTCGCCGTTGAGATCTCTCCGCTCGGCAGCCTTGCCGATGAGCTTGCCGCTCCTGACTACCAGCAGAAGGTCGCCGCCGCGCTCGCCTCCGGCATCGCCGCCCTGCGCGGAAAACTGGGGGACGCCCAGTGATATCCCGCAAACTGCAATACGTCATCGCCTCGCTCGTGCTCGCCATTCTTGCCATGGGCTTCTACCTCGTCCACCTCAAGCGCAAGGCTGAGTCCATCGGAGCGCCGCCGCCCGTCCAGGCGCTCACCGCGCCCGTCTCCGGATCCGCCGAGCAGATGACCCTTTACCTGGCCGTCGACGACGATGATTCTCTCCGTCCCACAGCCATCACCTCTCCGCTCCCCAGCGATCCCGGCGAGCGCGGACGGCTTGCCCTGCACACCCTCATCGCCCGCTATCTTCAGAAGGATTCCCCGCACCCGCTCGGAGCCGGCGCCGACGTCCATGACGTGTACCTGCTCGATCCTGCATCCGCCGTGGTGAACCTCAACGCCGCCTTCTCCCAGTCTCATGCCAGCGGAATTGAAGTCGAACAGCTCTCTATCTTTTCGCTGGTGCTCACCCTCAAGGCGCAGCTTCCTCAGCTCAACCGCGTGCGCTTTCTCGTCGATGGAAAGCCGCGCGACACCCTCGCCGGGCACCTCGATCTCTCCGGCTGGTTTGACGTTGCCATGGTTGCCGAGGCCGCCAAGGGTCTGCGCTAACTTCCTTCGGGCCATCCCGGAGTTTCCGCCATCCTCCGCGCTCTTCCCGCAAGTGTTATTCTGCTTTTTCACGCAGGGCTTCAGTTCGCTTCTCCTCAGCCCAAGGAAGAACATTCGACGATGATCAAAGCTCCCCGCTCCGCGACCTTTCTTTTTGCCTTTGCCAGTCTTGCCATGGCGCAGCAGCCGCAGCCGGTTTCTGTCTCTCCCGCCTCCGCGGCCTTCCGTGACGCCGCTGCCGAGCAGAAGCTCGAAGAGAAGTTCCTTGCCGTCCCGGAGCCCGGTCTCGCCCGCGAGCATCTCCGCATTCTCACCGCCGAGCCTCACATCGCCGGCTCTCCCGAAGACCGCAAGACCGCCGAGTACGTCGCCCGCAAGTTCCGCGAGGCCGGTCTTGAGACGCGCATCGATGAGTACAAGGTGTGGATCAACCTGCCCAAAGAGATCCTCGTTGAGGCGACCGCTCCCGCCGGTCTCAAGATGCGCGGCCCCAATCGCGAGCATGTCGAAGGCGATCCTTACCAGGACGATCCCCGCGTCGTGATGCCTTTCAATGGCGGCTCGCCCTCCGGCGAGGTCGAAGCCGAGCTGGTCTACGTCAACTACGCCCGCCCCGAGGACTTCCGCAAGCTCCACGAGATGGGCGTCGATGTCCACGGCAAAATCGCCATCGCCCGCTATGGGCAGAACTTCCGGGGAGTCAAAGCTCTCACCGCGCAAGAGGCTGGAGCCGTCGGGCTCATCATTTATTCCGACCCCGCCGACGATGGCTACTTCAAAGGGGATTCCTACCCCCGTGGGCCGTATCGTCCCGCCAACAGCGTGCAGCGCGGCTCCGTCCAGTTCACCTTCGAGTATCCCGGCGACTCCACTACTCCCGGAGTAGCTTCCACGACTGACCTTCCGCTCTCCCAGCGCGTCGCCCCCGAAAAGGCGGCCAATCTCACCAAAATTCCCGTCACTCCGCTCTCCTACAACGATGTCAGCCCGCTGCTGGAGAACCTCGGCGGCCCGGAGTCTCCGCGCGAGTGGCAGGGCGCGTTGCCCTTTACCTACCACATCGGCTCGGGCCCCGTCCGCGTCCACATGAAGCTGGTGCAGGATTACAGCTTCACCACCATCTGGAATGTGATCGGAACCATTCGCGGCGCCACCCAGCCGGAGTCGCTCGTCATCGCCGGCAATCATCGTGATGCCTGGGTCTATGGCGCGGTCGATCCCAACAGCGGCACGGCCGCCATGCTGGAATCCGTCCACGGCCTCGGCCAGTTGCTCAAGGGTGGCTGGCGTCCCCAGCGCTCCATCGTCTTCGCCAGTTGGGATGCCGAAGAACAGGGACTCATCGGCTCCACCGAGTACACCGAGCAGTTCGCCGGGCCGCTCAAGAGCGCCGTAGCGTATTTCAATATGGACGTCGGCGTCGCCGGGCCGGACTTCGGAGCCTCCAGCGTCCCCAGCCTCAAACAGTTTCTGCGTGACATCGCCCGAGCCGTGCCCAGTCCCAAGGGTGGCACCGTTTATGACGCATGGAAGGCCAGGGGTGACGCCCGCCGTCGCGAGCGCGCCGACGGCTCCTTTGCCGAGCGTCGCGGCGATGCCGATTCCGGAGATGTCCGTGTTGGCGATCTTGGCAGCGGCTCGGATTACTCCGCCTTTCTCCAACACCTAGGTGTCCCCTCAACGGACATAGGTTCCGGCGGTCCTTACGGCGTCTATCACTCCGTCTTTGACAACTTTGCCTGGTTCACGATGTTTGCCGACCCCACTTTCGTGTATGAGCAGCAGATGGCACGCGTCTTTGGTCTGGAAGTGTTGCGCATGGCCCAGGCTGACGCCCTGCCCTTCGACTACGAAACCTACGGAACCGAGGTGCGCAAGCATCTCGAGACCGCACAGCGCCGCGCCCAGGAACTCGGCTGGACCTCCGCCAGCGCCGCCCCTGCCGCTGTCTCCAAGGGCGAAAATCAGCAGCTCGCCTTTGCTGCCTCGCTCCAGGCCTCCGACCGCCTTGCCGCCGCCGGACGCGCCATCCATCAGGCGGCCGCCACTGCCCCTGCCGGCCAGCTCCCGCGCCTCAACGCCGCCCTGCTCCAGGCCGAGCGCGCCATGCTGGGCAAGGGATTGCCTCATCGCCCCTTCTTCCGCCACACCGTTTACGCCCCAGGGGAGTACACCGGATACGCTGCCGTTGTCATCCCGGGCGTCAATGAGTCTATGGACCGCAACGACCCCGCCGGGGCTGCCGATGCCCTCGACGACCTGACCTCAGCTCTGCAACGGGCAGCCTCCGTGCTGGAGTCTGCCCTCTAGCTTTCCGCTCGGATTTACGGAATGAAGCCGTCGTTGACCGTTATGAAAAAAATATCGTGCATTTGTCCGCTGGCGATGGTACTTATCCTGAACACTTACAGTTTTTTGACCAGGAGCAACACGTAGATGAGCGGAAAAGCATTCTACAAAAATCTCTATTTCCAGGTGCTGGTCGCAATCGCGATCGGAATTCTCCTCGGCTATTTCAAACCGGCTATCGGCGCAGAAATGAAGCCATTCGGAGATGGCTTTATCAAACTCATCAAGATGATGATCGCTCCCATCATCTTCTGTACCGTGGTGCTCGGCATCTCCGGTATGGAAAACATGAAGGCCGTCGGAAAAACCGGGGCCTTGGCGATCCTTTACTTCGAGGTTTTGAGCACCATCTCCCTCGTCATCGGTCTCATCATCGTGGATGTGGTCAAACCCGGCGCCGGAATGAACGTCAATGTCCTCGCTCTTGACGCCAAGTCCATCGCCGCCTACACCGGGCCCGGCAAGATGCAGACCACCACCGGATTCCTCCTCGACATCATTCCAGACACCATCGTGGGAGCCTTTGCCAAGGGCGACATTTTGTCCGTCCTGTTCTTCGCCGTCCTCTTCGGTTTCGCCCTCCACATGATCGGCGATAAAGGCAAGCTCGCTTACAGCGTAATCGAGCAGTTCTCCAACGCTCTCTTCCGCGTCGTCGGAATGATCATGCGCGTCGCTCCCATCGGAGCTTTCGGCGCAATGGCCTTCACCATCGGCAAGTACGGCCTCGGAACCCTCTTCCAGCTTGGAAAACTGATGGCCTGCTTCTACTCCACTTGCCTCATCTTCATCTTCGTAATCCTGGGGATCGTCGCCAAACTTCACGGCTTCAGCATCTGGAAATATCTCAAGTACATCAAGGAAGAGCTCTTCATCGTTCTCGGCACTTCGTCCTCTGAGGCCGTCTTGCCCCGCATGATGATCAAAATGGAAGCCGTCGGCGTGCAGAAGGCCACGGTCGGACTCGTCATTCCCGCCGGGTACTCCTTCAACCTGGATGGAACGTCCATCTATCTCACCATGGCCGCCATCTTCATTGCCCAGGCCACTAACACGCATCTCTCGCTCGGCCAGCAGCTTGGTCTGCTCGCGATTCTCATGCTCACCTCCAAGGGCGCCGCTGCCGTCACCGGCGGAGGCTTCATCGTGCTGGCTGCCACTCTTGCCACCACCGGTACCGTGCCCGTCGCTGGCGTGGCGCTCATTCTCGGCATTGACCGCTTCATGTCCGAGGCTCGTGCCCTCACCAACCTCATCGGCAACGGCGTGGCAACCATCGTCGTCGGACACTGGTGCAAAACTCTTGATGAGGTAAAACTGCGTAAGATGTTGAGCGGTGATGGCTCCGTGCAAATGGCCGACGAGCCGGAAACCCTCGTCGTCTAGTCAGCAGGTTATTTCTCAGCAGTTTCTCAACCCCGTAGTACAAGGCCTGGAACGCGGCGTGTTCCGCCTCCAGGCCTTGACCTCCTCTGTCGAAAGCGAACCATGAGAGGTAGAAAGACCCGCTACACCTTCGTCATCGAGTTCCTTGGAGGCACTTACGTCCACCAGGCCTCCGGCGAATCTCCCGACCTTGCTCTGCGTGCATGGCTGCGCCTTGCCACCGATGACGATTTCGAGTGGGCCGCCCACCGCGCCGAACTCCTGCGCGCCATCGCCGACGAAGCCGCCGTCCCCATCGACGGTTGCCAGAACGTCTGGTGCCTCTCCGGCCTCGCCGGAGATTATCTTTTCCTCATCCACATCGTCGGAACCGACAGCAGCTCCGCCGAAGGCAAGAGCGTTGCCGAGGCCCAGATGGAGCAGATCGGCGCCGATCCAAAGCGCTGGGGATTGGGCGACCGCTGGTGACTTCGCACCTGACCACCCTCTGCGGTATCTAAGAAATGTTCCTTAAGGTCTTACACTGATTTTTTTCACCCTCTCGTTGCATGAGACTACAGCCGAGGAATTCCCCCAATGCTGCACGAGATGAATCGTTTCGTCCTGGCTCATGACCGTTATCTCGCACTCGACCGTGCCCGCACCGAATGCTCCAATCCCATGCAGCGCGAATTCATCCACATCCAGATCCTCGAGGCATACCTCGAAGTCCAGTACCGCGCCCGTCACATTGCCGGCCTGCAATTCGCCGAAGGCAACGATTACGTCGACCAAAACTAAGAGGCCGCGCTCTCGCGCAGCCTCCTGACTGATCCTCTCTGCTTCCGGCAGCCGTGTATCCGCCGCGGTCCGCCGGTGTGCTGCATCCGCTTCTTACTTCTGCGAAACCAGTTTCACCAGCTCCGAGTAGTCCTTTTTCTCCAGCCCATGAACCTGCTTGTTGTACTCGTCCACCTTCGACGAGTAGTTCATCGAGCAGAACTTCGGTCCGCACATCGAGCAGAATGACGCGTCCTTGTAGAACTTGTCCGGAAGCGTCTCATCGTGCATCGAGCGCGCCGTCTCCGGGTCCAGCGAAAGCTCAAACTGCTTCTCCCAGTCAAAGGTGTATCGCGCATGGCTCAGCGCATTGTCCCTGTCCTGCACTCCCGGACGATGCCGCGCCAGGTCCGCCGCGTGCGCCGCGATCTTGTACGCGATGATTCCGTCCTTCACGTCTTTCTCGTTCGGCAGCCCCAGGTGCTCTTTCGGAGTCACATAGCAGAGCATTGCCGCCCCGTACCAGCCGATCATCGCCGCGCCGATCGCCGACGTAATGTGGTCGTAGCCCGGAGCGATGTCGGTCACCAGCGGTCCCAGCGTGTAGAACGGAGCGCCGTCGCACCACTCGATTTCCTTGTCCACCTGTTCCTTGATCTTGTCGATCGGAACGTGTCCCGGCCCCTCGATCATCACCTGCACGTCGTACTTCCACGCCACGCGCGTCAGCTCTCCCAGGGTCTTCAACTCCGCGAATTGCGCTTCGTCGCTGGCGTCGGCAATGCAGCCCGGCCGCAGTCCGTCGCCCAGTGAGAACGCCACGTCGTACTTCGCCATGATCTTGCAGATATCTTCAAAGCAGTCGTAGAGGAAGTTCTGCTTGTGGTGGTGTGCCATCCACTGCGCCAGAATCGCGCCTCCGCGGCTCACAATCCCCGTGATGCGCGGCGCCACCAGCGGCAGGAACTGCACCAGCAGCCCCGAGTGGATCGTCATGTAGTCCACGCCCTGCGCCGCCTGCTCTTCAATCACTTCCAGCATCAGCGCCGCCGAGAGGTCTTCTATCCGCTTCACCCGCGCCACTGCCTCGTAGATCGGAACCGTTCCCATCGGCACCGGACAGTGCCGCAGCAGAGTCTCGCGGATGCCGTGAATATCTCCGCCCGTCGACAGGTCCATCATCGTGTCCGCGCCGTAGTGAACCGAAGTGTGCAGCTTCTTCAACTCCTCCGCCACGTTCGACGTTACCGCCGAGTTCCCAATGTTCGCGTTGATCTTGCACAGCGAGTCCACGCCAATGCACATTGGCTCCAGCTCTGGATGGTTGATGTTGGCCGGGATGATCAGCTTTCCTTCGGCAATCTTCGCGCGCACCAGCTCCGGCGAAATCTTTTCGCGCTCGGCCACAAACAACATCTCTTCCGTGATCAGACCTTTGCGCGCGTAGTGCATCTGCGTAACGTTCGTATCGCCTGTCCGCGCCGCGTCTTCCTTGCGGCGCGCAATCCATTCCTGCCGTAGTTTAGGAATCCCCTCGGAGGGAATCTCGTGTGGCGAAACACTGTTGCCGCCATTGCCGTTGGACCCGTTGTTTCCACTCATTCCAGCAACCCCTTTTTTCTGCATCCGTAATCGTTCATTATACGATGCAAGCAGCCACTCCGCTGCCGTGCGCTTCTCTGAGTCTCCCGTCCATTCTCTGCATCCAATATGTACGGCCCCCTGCGCCTTGACCCTGCGTCCTGCCCGAAGTACCCTCTTTGCATTGGGGATGCGGGGATTACAGCAGCAGGGTAGCCGCATGGATTGCTGGTTTCTCTCTTGGGTGGAAAATGAATAAGTATCTGAAGTTCGGCGTGCCCATCGTGCTCATCGTCTCTGGCCTCGCATACCTTGCCATCGCCGGCGTGCAGGAAAGCAAGAGCTACTACGTCACCATCAAAGAGATGGGCGAGATGGGAGATGGCGTTTTCAGTAAGCGCCTCCGCGTCGCCGGAAACGTGCAGCCCGGCTCCATTCGCCGCCAGGGCACCCACGTCCAGTTCACTCTCGCCGAGCAGGGACGCACCCTCAACGTCGTCTATGTTGGCACCGAGGCTCCGCCGGACACTTTCAAGGACAACGCCCAGGCCCTCGCCGAAGGCAGCTTCGGACGCGATGGCGTCTTCCATGCCAAGCAGCTTCAGGCCAAGTGCGCCTCCAAGTACGCGCCAACGCAGCCCGGTCAAACCCCCGGCCAACCCGATGCTCCACCGGCCGTACCTCCGGAAAAAGCTCAGGCCACCACCGCGCCATCCATGGGGCAGTAGCCCTGCCAGAGAGGACGCGTTACACTTCTCTACCTGTGACTGACACCACCCCAATCAAGTCTGGTGTCCCCCATCCCACCTCCGCAGCGGGGGGGGCATATTCGCCTTCCGTTGGCGAATGTGGGAACGCCGCCGTCTCTATCCGCGATGTAGTCCGCCACTTCGGACGCTTCGCCGCCCTGCGCGGCATCACCGCTGACTTTGCTCCCGGCCAACTCTACGTCCTGCTTGGTGAAAACGGAGCCGGCAAAAGCACGCTGTTGCGCGTCATCGCCGGACTTCTTGCGCCCTCCCGCGGCACCGTCACCGTCCTCGGTTCAACCGACATCCGCGCCGTCGCCACGCGCTTCGGATATATGGGCCACGCGCCCTTGCTCTACGATGAGATGTCGGCGCTTGAAAATCTTGAATACTTCGCCGCGCTCTACGGCATCAACGATCGCGCCCGTTGCGAAGAGGCCATCCGAACCGTTGGCCTCGATCCCTTGCTCGAGCGCCGCGTCGGCCAGTATTCGCAGGGGATGCGCCAGCGCATCTCGCTCGCCCGCGCCATTGTGCATGGCCCTGAACTGCTCTTTCTTGACGAGCCTTTCTCCAACGTGGATGTTCGCTCCGCCAAGCAGATGACAACCCTGCTTGCCAGAATGCGCGACCACGGAACCACCATCTTCGTCGTCACCCATCAGGCCGCGCTCATGGAGCCCGTTGCCGACGAGTGCATCGTCCTCGAAGCCGGACGCCTCATCGCCCGCGAGAAGGGAATTCCCGCCCGCCTGCTCACCCCCTATCTCGCCGAAGAGCGGGCTGCACTGCGCGGAGAGCGCGGAAACCTCGAGGTCGAGCCATGACCTCCGCTCCCGGACTCTGGGCCATCACCCGCCGTTCGCTCGTCAAAGACCTCCGCCTCGAATGGCGCTCCAAGGACGCCATCAACAGCATGTTGTTCTTTGCCCTGCTCGTGGTCGTCATCTTCAGCTTCGGCTTTGATCCCACCGCCGAGGAGTCGCGCAAAATTGCCGGCGGCCTCCTCTGGGTAGCCATTCTCTTTGCAACCGTCGTGGCTCTCAATCAAACCTGGACGCGCGAGCTGCGCAATCAGGTGCTCGACGCCTATCGCCTCTCGCCCGCGCCGCCGCAGGCTCTTTTCCTTGCGAAGACGGTTGGCAACTTCATCTTCGTTTCGATTCTCGAAGTCCTGATGGTTCCGCTCTTTGTCGTCTTCTACAACCTGCGCTCCGTCGGCCCCCTGTGGCAGTTGCTCGTCGTCGCGCTGCTTGCAACCTGGGCGCTGGTCGTCAACGGAACCTTCTTCGCCGCGCTCTCCATCCGTACCCGCAGCCGTGAAATCATGCTACCGCTTATTCTCTTTCCTATCTCCATTCCGGCGCTGCTCGCCATGGTCGACGCCACAACCTCCATCCTTACGGGCGACAACTCGCCCATCTTCTGGATACGTCTGCTGGCGGTGTATGATCTCGTCTTCACCTCCGTCAGCCTCATCCTTTTTGAACCGGTGCTGAACGCGGAATGAAAACTCTATTCAATGTTCTCGCAGTCCTGACGCTCCTGCTCCTCGGCTACGGCTTCTGCCAGGCCATGTACATCGCGCCCACGGAAGCCACCATGGGCGACGTGCAGAGGATCTTTTACTACCACCTGCCTTCGGCGTGGGTAGCCTTCCTGCTGTTCTTCATCAACTTCCTCGCCTCCGTCTGGTATCTGGTGCGCCGCACCGTCGGCGCGGACGCGCTCGCCTTGGCCTCGGCGGAGGTTGGCGTCTCCTTCTGCACCATCGTGCTCCTCACCGGTCCCATCTGGGCGCGTCCCATCTGGGGCATCTGGTGGACGTGGGATGCCCGGCTCACCAGCACGCTTGTCCTCTGGCTCATCTACGTCAGCTACCTCGTGCTTCGCCATTACGCCACCGGAGGGCAAGTCCCGGTGCTCGCCGCCGCGCTCGGCATCTTCGGATTCCTTGATGTTCCCATCGTCTACATGGCCATCCGCTGGTTCCGCACGCAGCACCCGCAGCCGGTCATCGGCGGCGGCCAGGGCTCGGGACTGGACCACACCATGTGGGTCGCCGTCCTCTGGAACCTCGCCGCCTTCGCCATGCTCGCCTTTATGTTCGTCTGCATTCGCTACCAGCAGGCGCTCACCGAGCACGCTCTCGAAGAGGCCCACGCGCAGGCATCACTCGACTACGAAACGGAGGGTGCATAATGAACGGCGCAGCCAACAACAACGCCTATCTCTACGCGGCTTACATCGTCGTCTGGGTCGTCCACCTGGTCTACGCCTTCAGCCTTGTGAGCCGCGGCAAGCGCATGAAGCGCGAAGCCCGCGAACTCAACTCCGCCTCCACTGTCCCTCGCTCGTCCTCTGTCGGCTAACTGGGCTCATGCTCTGGTGCCCCATATCTGCCTTCCTTTGGCAGATGAGGGTCTGTTGCTGGTGCCCCATATCTGCCTTCCTTTGGCAGATGTGGGTCTGTTGCCCTTGCTCTTGCCTTTGCCTTTAACCCTCGTAACCTGTGTAACCTTCGAAACCTGCGCAACCTGCCCTGCGGTTTCCCAATCTATCGTCGGTGTTTAACGGAGGTTAGGGTCCTTGCCCGTACCCTCACTTTTTTCATCGACCTCTCTCTTCCGCGCAACTTCGCTGGTTTGTCAGGTTTCCTATAACTGTCGGATTGCTGATCGAACTCGCAGCACGGCGAAGGCATCCCATCCGCCAACGCCGCTGCTGATGGAAACAGAAAGGAAGAAGATGAAAAAGCTCGCAGGTTTTCTTGCCGTAATGCTGATCTGTTCCGTTGCTGCCTTCGCCCAGGAGCGCGGCCGCGAAGGCGCCCCGGCTGGCGGTCATGCTGTCGGCGGTGGCCACATCCCCGCCCACGGTCCCGCTCCTGTCAGGCACGCTACTCCCGAGCCAAAGGCTGCGGACCACGGACAGCCCGGCGACAACCGTGGCTCATTCAAAGACCAGCCCGGTCATCCCGAGGCTCCGCACGTTCACGCCAATGGACAGTGGGTCGGCCATAGCTCCGGGCGCAATGATGCTCATTATCATCTCGACCATCCCTGGGAGCACGGACACTTCCCCGGCGAAATCGGTGCCGGACATGTCTGGCGCATCGGCGGTGGCGGCCCGAGCCGCTTCTGGTTTGGCGGATTCTACTTCGGCGTAGCTCCCTATGACTTCGGCTACTGTGCCGATTGGGATTGGGCTACCGATGACGTCGTAATCTACGATGACCCGGATCACCCAGGCTGGTATCTGGCCTACAACGTCCGCCTCGGAACCTACGTTCACGTACAGTATCTTGGTGCGTAGTGGCGCGGATCTGACATAGAGTGACATTCAGGCTCCCGCGAGGGGGCCTGATTTTGCTCTTGCGCAAACTTTGCGAAGACGAGGCCCCGGAACGATGTACCAGGAAGACATGCCTGCGCTCATCCGGTGTGTACTTCCGCGGCAATCGTTCGCAGCCTTGCCAAACCATTGGCGGAAGAGCCACTGCCGCTCTCTCAACGATTAACTAAATCGCCAATCGTCGAGCTGTTTTTGCATCATCCTTGGTGCAAAAGTCGCTCGCGGACGCATCAGAATTGCTTGGCTGAAACAGTTTGATCCACGAGTCTGGCAAAGCGCGGATCCGAGCGGAGTTTGTCGAATGCCGGCTCCACTGCAAGGTAGACCAACCATCCGCTGTGGCGCTTTCGGGCGCGCTCCAGAAACTCAAAAGCCTGATCCTCTTCTCCAATCATTGCGTGCAGCTTCGCTTTTTCATAATCGCCATAGTACGGTCCCGCATCCTGTTTTTCTGTTTCGGCAATGATGCGGCGCAGCACGCCGGGGTAGCCTGATCTGGAGTAGGCGTCGCTAAGCGCAGCTGCAATTTCCGGATGCCCCGCCGTTATGTAAAAGCGGCGCCGCGCCGCGAGGGCTTCCGGCCACTGTGCCTTTTGCTCGTAAGCCCATGCGAGCTTCATCTGGGCTGTCTGGAAGGCGCCGTCGAGGCGCAGAGCTTCCTGGTAACTTGCAATGGCGTCGTCGTAGTTGCGCGCGTAGTAGCTCACCCAGCCGGTGTTGGTGATGATGATCAGGGAGAGTGGATCGCGTCTTTGCGCCTCGCGCAACTCTCTGCGCGCTTCTTCAAAACGGCCACGGGAAGCGAGAAACATACCGAACCAGTGGTGCGCTGTTGCATTGTTTGGACTCAGATCCAGCGCCTTGTGAAACTCGGCCTCGGCTTCCTGAAATTTCCACTCAAAGCGCCACAGGTTGAAGCCGAGCGAGGCATGGGCTTCCGACATGGACGGATCGAGCGCGAGAGCTTTCAATGCGGCGGACTTACCCAGCTCCGCGAGGTTGTCATTGGAATGTCCCTCGTAGTACTCCCGCGAAAGATTGTAGGAATCAGCGAGGCCCACGTAGGCCTGAGCATAGCGGGGATCATACAAAACGGCGCTCTCAAAGGACTCAATCGCTTTCTCGAAACCATCTTCGTTACGTTTGTTCCACTGGTAGCGGCCTTTCAGAAAGGCTTCATAAGCAGCCTGGCTGGCCGTGCTGCTGCGCGTCATCTGTACCTCGGGCAGCACCAGGGAGAGAGACTCGGCGACCCGGTCCGCCACCGACTGCTGGAAGCCAAGGATACGTTCGCCGCTGACCTGTCCATCGTACGTATCGGCCCAAAGCTGAGTCTGATCATCGGAGCGCACCAACAGCGCGGTGATTCGAATATCCTGCCCAGAGCGTTTGATCGTGCCTTCCAGAAAGTACTGGACTCCCAGCTCACGGCTGATCTGGGTGAGCTGTTTGCCGGATCGCTTGTAGAGCATCGACGATGTCCGGGCGATCACGCCGAGTCGTTGAGGGCTGATCTTTCCCAGGTGTACGATCAGTTCATCGGTGACGCCGTCGCAGAGATAATCCTGCCCAGGATCGCCAGTGAGATTTTCAAATGGCAACACTGCCAGCATCAGTCTCGGAGCAGGCTCCACGGCGCGTTTTTCCCGCCACCTGTACATGAGAAATAGCTGCGCGGCTGCGAGCACGGCGACCACTGCGGCGAGCGCAGCAAGCCGGCCGCGCCGCCACTTCGGCGCACCAAACTCTGCTGTGCCGGCCTTCCGCGGGGCAGGTTGCTCTTGCAGGATTCCCGGCCCTGGAGATAATTCTCCGGCGGGTGGCTCCATTGCCGCGACCCTGACAGGGGCGATGAAGCGGTAGCCGGTTCGCGGGATGGTCTCTATGTAACGGGGCGCGCCCGCGTCGTCATCCAGAGCGGCCCGGATCTGGCGGACGCAATGGTTGAGGCTGCGCTCGAAGTCAACGAAGGTGTTGCGCCCCCATAGCTCCTCCTGTATCTCCTCACGGGTAATCACTTCGCCGTGGCGGGACGCAAGCAGCACAAGGAGTTTGAAGGGCTGTGGTTGCAGACGGATGGTGGCGCCGAACTTCTTCAGTTCGTTACTGCCCACGCTGAGTTGAAAAACGCCAAACGTGAGCACAGTCGAATTGGAGACTGCTGGGCTCATTGGTCCAGCTCCGCTACGCAGTTCAGGCCTGGGAGGGTGAACACCCGGATTATAGCCGGAATGCTTCAAGTGTCTACCCTCAAGTGCGCGTCGCACTGAAGGCCGGACTCCGGGATGGCTCCGGACATGATCGGCCAAACGCTCTTTTATGTTGAGGTTGGATAATCACATCGCCATTCGCGCAGAAATCACCTTTCAAACATTGCTTTCCAAGCGCCTGTACTCTACGAATGTGGAGCAAAGGAAGACGTTTTGTATCCGTCCATACAGATCGGGCCTGTGCTCCTGCCCACTGCATGCATCGTGCTATGGGCCGGCCTGATGGCGCTGGTTGCGACCGCGGCATCGCGATCCAGGCACTACGGGCTTGACCGTGGAGTCGTGGTGGGCGCATTGCTTGCGGGCATCGCGGGCTTTGCCGCCTGTGGATGGCTATTTCATGATTCCCTCCGACGCCAGGCCAACGGCGGCGGAACGCCGGGCGATGCGATCGCTGCGGTGGCGGTCGTGGTGTTTTGGGCGGCGTTTCGTCGGATCAGGTTGTCACAACTGGCGGACTGCCTGGCCCCGGCTCTGGCGCTGTTCCTCTTCATCGCGCGGGTGGGTTGCTTCATGGCCGGCTGCGATTACGGAAGACCGACGGGCCACTCCTGGGGCGTGAGGTATACGAACGGTCTTGCATTGGCGTGGTACGGCACTCCGCTGGGTATCCCTCTTCACCCAATACAGTTGTACGAAAGCGCGCTGGCTGCCGCCCTTCTTGCCTTTCTGATTCTCTTGCGGAACAAACCGTGGCGGGAGGGGATGCTTTTTTGCCTGTTCGCTGCTGTGTATTCGCTTGGATGCTTCCTCATCGAGTTCCTTCGCGGTGATGCAGAGCACGGATTTCTCGGTCCACTTTCGGAACAGCAGTGGCTCTGTGTGCTGGTATTGGCCGCCGTGTTGTCTTCACGCGCTCGCGGCTGTAATCCATCCGGTGGAGGGATAACCCGGGTGGAGGTATCAAGTCACCGTTGACCATTTACATCCGGGGATAACCCACATCTTTTTCGATGCTTGCGCGCACACATCCCCGGCCCCAAGAAATCACTTCGTGATCATTGCCTTTCCTTCGGCAGAAAGCGTAAGAAGCTGGCCAAAGTCCGATGCGTTCACGCTGCACTGGTGTCTGGTGTCGTCCTGATGCACTGGAATTGTCCCCAGTAAGCAGGCTCGCGATCATTGGAGTTGGAGAAAGCTATGAAGAAATATGGGTCCATTTGTTCCAAAGCAATCCTCACTCTCACCTTTATGGGACTCACTCTCCTTCTCTCCTCATGCGGCAGCAGCGGAAAGAGCCCCGCCACGGTCAAGGACGTGTACGTTGCCGGACTGAGTAACTACGCCGGAACGTACTGGTTGAACGGAACCGCCACCACGCTCGCAGGCTCCGACTTTGCTCGAAACATTGTCATCTCAGGTACGGATATTTATGTCTCCGGCTACTCCTTTCCGAACGGCCAGTCCGTCGCCACCTACTGGAAGAATGGAACCGCGGTGACGCTTACGGACGGAACCCATCTCGCTACGGCCGAGGCCATCGCAGTGTCCGGAACAGATGTCTATGTCGCGGGGTACGAATCCAATGGTCTCCACATGGTGGCCAAGGTCTGGAAGAACGGGACAGCCACCGCGCTCAGCGATGGCACCCACGACGCTTACGCTTTCGCCATGACGGTTTCAGGCAGTGACGTTTACGTGGCGGGCAGCGAGTACACCCCAACCAGTGCGTCCCCCGGAGTCAGTCCCGCGACGGCCAAGTACTGGAAGAACGGGACGGCCACCGCGCTCACCGACGGTACGAAGTATGCCGAGGCAGACTGCATTTTTGTGTCCGGCACGGACGTTTACGTCTCAGGGAGCGAGTCGAACGGAACCAACGGGGTTGCCACGTACTGGAAAGACGGGGTTGCCACGGCTCTTACCGATGGCACGCACAACGCATGGGGCGTCTCACTGGCCCTTGCCGGTACGGATGTTTACGTAGCCGGATTCGAGAGCAATGGAACCAACGGCGTCGTCAAAGTCTGGAAGAACGGAGGCGCCACCGCATACACGGACGGCACGCATGACGCCGCGGCTCTTGGAATGGCAATTTCCGGTACAGACATCTACGTCGCCGGATACGAAAGCAACGGAAGCAACGAAGTGGCCAAGTACTGGAAAAACGGGACTGCCGTAGTTCTGACCGATGGGACAAGGGAAGGACAGGCCTGGTCGGTGTTTGTCAACGTGGAATAGCTTCCAGGGCTGCCGAGCAGCAAACGTCCTGCCCCATGCGGAGCGTTCCGTTGCCGTCGCGGTGCAGGTTTGAGACCCGCGGCACATTCAGCACTGGAGTGCGCTTGTTCGCTGCGTGTACCTATGCGACTGACCCTGCTTACGCAGCAGCCAGAACAGCATTTCTTTAACATCACAAGAAAGGCACTACGATGAAAATCCAACTGCGATTCTCTCTTCTCATCGCCTCGGCTCTGCTCATCACCATTGGGCTTTCAGGTTGCGGAGGAAGCCACTCACTACCCTTTATCACGGCGACTACTTCGTTCGCTTACCTGCAAGACACATCCACCGCGCAAAGCGAGACGAAGGGGATGCGCGCCGGAAGCAGGCACGCACTGGCAGTTCTGCACGCGCGCACTCACCAGGCTCGCAAGCGCCTCGCCGAAACAGGGGTTGATATTGGCTCGGGCACGATTGACCTCTACGTAATGGACACCAGTGCAGGCACCAATACCAAGCTCAACCCGCAGAGCGCTGCATTCTACAATGTTCAACTCTCCTACGACGGCACCAAGCTGTTGTTTGTTGCTGAGGACAGCGCCGGATATGCCCAGATCTACCTCGCCGACGCGAAGTTCCTAACCCTGACCCAGCTCACCACGGGGAAGGCAGATCACCTGAATGCGTCACTGTCGAAAGACGGAACGATGATCGCCTATGACACGTACGCGGATGATTCCTCCGCGGTATCCACGATTCCGGCTACGGGTGGGGAACCCACCGCTATTGCGCTCCCAACGCTTTCAGAGGCGTTTGGGCCGGTATTTACGCCGGATGGCAAGAAGATCCTGTTCACGGGCTGGACAGGGGAAACCAGCTTTGTCTATAGCGTAGACCTCGATGGAACCGGACTGACTCAGTTGACCCAAGGCGCTTACTGGGACGGCACGCCGAATGTATCTCCTGATGGCACCAGAATCGCATTCGAGCGCGATGGCGAGGATACAGAAGATATCGCAGTCGTCGGCATCGGCGGCGAGAGCACGGCAAACCCAGTGACCATGCTGACTTCAAACGGCATGAGCTGGCAGCCCCAGTACCTGGGCGAGAAGATCCTTTTCATGAGTTGGAAGGATGACCCTTCCAGATACCTCGACAAGATATACGAGATGAATGGAGACGGTTCGAACCTTGTGCAACTGACCACCTCGACGATGGAGGACTGCTTCAACTGGTGGTATTGGGATTGATCGGCGAAGCAAAACAATGAACTTCGCCAGGCGGGCACAACCAGAAAAAGCGGGAATTCCGCCCGTCTGGAAAACTCCGCAACTCACTTGAAAGGGAAAGGAAACGAATGGTGCGCCCGGCGAGATTCGAACTCACGACCTAACGCTTCGGAGGCGTTCGCTCTATCCAGCTGAGCTACGGGCGCGCAGTTGCCATTATACCTGAGCAGGCGCCGCGCGCATCATTCAGGAGGCCCACCAGCGCAGCAAGAGGTAGGTGGCGACCCAGAACGGCAGCGCGAGCAGCACGGCAAGCGCCAGTCCTCGCAACGCCCTGGCTGAATGGGGATGGTGTTCCGAGGCGACTAACTCGCGATGGGCTTCGCGTTTCCACACGGAGGAGACTGCATTGCGGGTGGGCTTGAAGACCTTCTCTGCTTGCATGGCCAGCGCCTTTCGTCTGGGAGGCTATGTTGCCCAACCCTTGTCTCTGCCTGCTGACTGATGACGTGAGCACGTTATCAGTTGCTTGGGAGGCTCAATATTTTTCCGCTTTTTGCAGGGCGAGGCGAACCAAGGATGCCAACCCCTCTTCGGCGGCGAAACGGTCATACTTTACCCGTGGCCTCTTCCGCACAGGATCGCGCGCTCTCCGGCTTCGCCGTATACCTCAGGGTGGAGAAGGGACTTGCTCCGCTTACCGTCAGCTCCTATGGCGGCGACCTGAATCTCTGGGCGGAGTTCCTTGCGGGACGCGGCAAGACGGTGCTTACGGCGCAGCGGGAGGACCTCAAGGAACTGCTGCAACATCTGCTGGGCCATGGCATGGACTCGCGCTCGATTGCACGCAAGCTCTCCGCGCTGCGCGGGTTCTACCGCTACCTGCTGCTGGACAAGCTGATTTCGCACGATCCAACGTTGGACATCGACAGCCCAAAGCAGTGGAAGGTGCTGCCCAAGGCGCTGTCAGAGGAAGAGACCTCGGCACTCATTGAAAGCCCAGCGCATGGCGATGCCATCTCCGGGCAGTCGCGCTTTACGCAGGCGCTCGCGCTGCGCGACCGCGCCATGCTGGAGGTTCTCTACGCGGCCGCCATGCGGGTGAGCGAACTGGTGGACGTGCGAGTGGAAGACACCAAACTCGAACTTGGCTACATGATGGTCCGCGGCAAGGGAGACAAGGAGCGCATTGTTCCCTTGGGCGCTCCGGCACAGGAAGCGTTGCGCTGTTACCTGGGCGAGGCGCGGCCTCTGCTGCAAGGGCGCAAGTACGCCGCGGAACTCTTCCTGGCGCGCGGCGGACACAAACTTACGCGGGAACGCATCTGGATGATTGTGGATCAGGCCTCGAAGGCCGCGGGCAGGCACGCTTCGCCGCACATGTTGCGGCACTCGGCGGCCACGCACATGGTCTCTCACGGAGCCGACCTGCGCACGGTGCAGACCGTGCTGGGCCACGCCGACATTTCCACCACGCAGATCTACACGCACGTTGCGCTGGACCGGTTGCAGCAGGTGTACGCCGCGCATCACCCGCGGGCCCATGTGCGCCTTGCAAAGGGTGAAACGAAATGAGCGCTCCTCCGGGAGATTCCGCGCAGAGCGAAGTGAGGGTTGCGCTGGAGGGCTTTGTGCGGACGCTCCGGCAGCGCAACGCCTCGGCGCATACCATTAAGGCCTATCGCACCGACCTGGCGGAGTTTGCGGTATTCGCAGGGCCGGAAGAGCTAAAGGCGGTGGATCATCTCTTCATTCGCGCGTTTCTTGCACAGCTCTACGAGCGAGGCCTGGGCAAGGCTTCGGTGGCGCGTGCGCTTAGTTCGCTGCGCTCGTTCTTCAAGTGGATGGGACGTGAGGGGATGATTGAGGCAAACCCCGCGCTGCTGGTGGCCGCCCCGAAGTTGCCGAAGAAGCTGCCGCGCGTCCCGACGATGGAAGAGATGAATTCGGTGCTCGATGCGAAGATGCCGGAAGAAGCGGCGTTCGCCGAGCGCGACCGGCTGATCCTCGAACTGCTGTATGGCTGCGGCATTCGCAACAGCGAACTGACCGGCATCAATATGGACGACATTCGTCTGCGTCAGGGATTGATCCTGGTGCGCGGCAAAGGCAAGAAGGAGCGCATCGTACCGTTCGGAGACTCGGCGCAGATCGCGCTGCGCGAGTACAGGCCGCGGCGCGCCGAGGTGCTGGAGCGGCACCATCACACGGATGAGAGCGCATTGCTGGTCAACCTTCGCGGCAGCCGCATTACCACGCGGAGCGTCGGACGCATCGTAAAGACCGTCGCCGTGGCTGGCGGGCTGCCAAGAGAGGTGCATCCACATACTCTGCGTCACGCTTTTGGGACGCACATGCTGGAGGAAGGCGCGGACCTGCGCGCCATTCAGGAACTGCTCGGGCACGAGCGGCTTTCGACGACTCAGCGGTACACGCAACTCACGACCAAGCAGGTGCTGGAGGTCTACGATAAGACGCACCCGCGGGCGAAGTGAGAGGAGCAGGTTTCAAAGTTTCAAGGTTTCGCAGGTTTCAAGGTTAAGGTCAAGAGCAAGGACAAGAGCAGAAACAACTACGCCACGCCCGCCAAGCACGGTCAAACTTGAGGAACTGGGCCACCCGGCGCATTCGTCAGCGGTGGATGGGGAACTGCTCACGAGCAAGAGAGCGCACGAGAAGCACGGGGCAGGGCGCATGGTCGAGCACGAAGCGAGCGACGTGGCCCACCGAGCGCGGCCCGATGTGAGGCGCTTCGCCGTACTCAGCCTGTGCGCCGATTACGATTACGTCGGCTCGCCATTCGGCAGCGGCATTGACGATCTCAAGTTCAGGACGCCCCTGCCGCACCAAGGTCTCGGCGCCTGGCGCAAACTCAAGCCCCGCGTTTAGGGTTTCCTGCACGGCTGCGGTTTCGGCTGCCAACATCTCCTGCGTGACCGGCTGATGAGCCATCGGAGGGCGCCAGAAGCGTTCGCGCACACGGTCGATATCATGCCGTGGACCGGCGTCGATCACGGCGATGAGTGCAATCGTCAGCGCTTCGGAAGTGGTAAACATCTGCACTGCGTTGCCGATCAGCTCGCCGTTGGTTCCATCCAAGCATCCAAGAACTCGCATCGTAGCCTCCTACTTGATCGCTGCATCGCTTACAGCAGCAACCAGATCGTCAATGCTCCGGCGAAGAGCATCAGCGGCGTGACAACAACTCCAACTTTGAAGTAGTCCAGACCCGAGATTTCCACGTCGCGCTCACGCAGAATCAGCAGCCAGAGAATTGTAGCCAGCGACCCGACAGTTGTCAGGTTTGGTCCGAGGTCGCAGCCAAAAATGGTGGCGGCGACGAAGCCATTGCGGATCGCCGGGGCCGCATATTGCGCGCTTCCGAGCGCGGAGTTCATCACGACTGCCATTGGGACGTTGTTGATCAGGTTTGTCCCGAGAGCAGAGCCGAAGGCGCCGACCATGACCACGCCAAAGCTGCCGCCGCCGGAGAGGCGAAGCAGCAGGGTGCCGAACTTGACGGTGAGCCCCGTGTCTTCAATGGCGCGAACGACGATGAACATTCCAGCGATGAATCCGAAGATCGACCACGAGATTCCTTTTCCGGCTTCCATCAGAGTGGTTCTCTTCCAGTGGAGCGCCCCGCCGAGGAGCAACAGGGCTCCGGTGATCGCCACAACGGAAAGCGGGAACTGGAGGGCAGACGCAATTACGTACGACGGCGCAACGATGGCGAGAACGCACAGTGTGTAGCGGAAATAGACGGGATGTTTGATCACACCTGCAGAGGAGGGAAGACGGTTGAGGTTGAATGTTCCTTTCAATTGCGAACGGTAGAGCAGGAAGAAGATTCCGAAGTTGATTGCAATCACGACCAGGCAGGGAAGAAATAGCAGCCGAAGAAAAGTAAGCAGGGGAAGCGGATAGTGCGACATCACGATGATATTGATGGGATTGCTGATCGGCAGCAGGAAGGATGCGGTGTCCGCGATAAAGGTGCAGGCGAAAAGATACGGGAGCACGGGAAGCCGTAGCTTGGTGACAAGAACATAGACGACCGGGGTGAGGATGAGAGCCGTTGCATCGTTGCTGAAGATCATTGTGATCGCAGTGCCGAGCAGAAATACGTTGAGGAAGAGACGCTTTGCGCTTTGTGCGGCGAAGCGAGCAGCCTGCATGGCAAGCCAGTCGAAGAGTCCGGCGGCCTCGGCCATGGCCGAGAGTCCCATCATTCCGAGAAAGAAGAGGAAGGTGTTCCAATCGCGGAGCAATGTCAGAGCGGCGTCGGCGGGGCGGATTAATCCGAGCAGGAGCAGAGCCGCCGCGCCTCCCATGGCTATGTGCGACTCTGTCCAGCGAAAAGGACGCGTCATGATGCCCACGAGAGTGAGCACTCCAACGAACGATGCGAGCAGGGTTCTCCAGAACTCCGTGAGGGGTAGGTACAGGAACAAGGCCGCGCGTCCTTACAAGGCTGGTTTGCCTCCAGTGATGGAAGCTGCTCCAAGGCCCCTGAAGGCTTAGAGGGCAGCCATAAGGGTGCAGGTTGTCATGAGTAGCGCCGATGGAGGATGCCTGGCGCCTCACACCTGCGAACCTCGGCAGATGTGAGGCGCCATTCCCGGCGCTTCCCGTTACACGGGAGTCAGCTCAGGTTTCTTGGGCTTTGGGTTGACACCGCTTTCGAGGTCGTTCCACATCTCTACAACCTTGTCGCGCAACTCTTCGGTGAGGCGCTCATAGGCGAGTTCGGGCTTCTCCGTGAGGTCCGGGTAGATCGGCTTCCCGACGCGAATGCGCAGAGGATGAAATCCCTGGAAGCCCTTGCCGCGCGGCCAGCAGGCGTGGAAGCCGTATTCGGCGACCGGAACGATGGGCACGTTGAGATGCTGCGCAAGAATCGCCGCGCCCTTCTTGAACTTCTTCGGAGGGCCTTCGATGGAGCGCTCGCCCTCGGGATAGAGGACGAGGATCTTTCCGGCGCGGAGGCCATAGGCTCCCGCGCGCATCGCCGGCACGAGGTTTGAATCCGGATCGACCGGGATCAGGTGGAGGAACTGGGCCAGTTTCCGCATGGAACCGCTGCCGAAGATTTCACTTGTTCCCACGTAGAAAACATTGTGGAAGGCCTTCCACGGAAGCGCCGCGGTGAGAATAGGAGCGTCGAGGTAGCTGGAGTGGTTGGGTGCAAGAATGTAGGGGCGGTCGGGCAGGTTCTCCATGCCCTCCACGCGCAGCTTGAAGAGCACGCGCGAGGCCCACTGGACGGCCTTGCCGAAGAGCCACCAGAAGAAGCCCACAACCGGACGTTCGTGGGTGATGGCGAGCACCTCAGGGTCCGTGGTCTCGCCCTCAAAGACGGTATTCCAGCCTGGCGCCTGGCGCGCCGCTTTGCCCATGTTCTTACGAACCAGGTCCACCAGCTCGCGAACGGTGTAAACCTCGCTGGCAGCAGAGTCTTCCACCTCGGCTCCGAGGCCGTGGGCGAGATCGGTGAGCAGTTCCACGCGCTCCATGGAGTCGAGCCCTAGATCAAGCTCCAGATTGTCGTCGGGATGGATTTCCTTCTGATAGTTCTTGCCTACGGCCTGGGCGACAACGGCGAGCGCGGTCTGAACCTCGGGGGTTGCGAGCCAGAGGCGATCCTCATCGGAGAAAACTCGCGCCTTGGGGGTAATCTCTTCAACCTTGCCGCTGGCGTAAAGGGCGAGCAGCTTCTTTTCGATCTCCTGGCGGCGCAGCTTGCGCGTGGTGGTGCGGGGAAGATCGTCCTGCCAGATGTCATAGGAGAGAATTCGCTTGGTGGCGGGCAGCGTCGCCGAGATGCCCTCGACGTCGTAGCGGATGACCTCGCGGATGTTGACGATCTTGTGCTCGCGGAGAACGTCGAAGTTGGGAACGATGACGCCGTGCAGGCGCTCGCTCAACGGTTCGCCGGGCTTGCGGCTCTCGAGGCCGAGCACGCATAGTTCCTTGATCCAGGGCGAACGCAGGTAGTAGCTCTCAATCTCTTCGGGATAGATATTCTTGCCGGAGCTGAGGACGATGACGTCCTTGGCGCGGCCGGTGATGAAGTAGTTGCCCTTAGCGTCCGTGTAGGCAAGGTCGCCGGTGTAGAGCCATCCATCCCTGAGCACTTCCGCGGTGGCTTCGGGCCGGTTGTAGTAGCCCTTCATCACGGTGGGTCCTGCGAAGGCGATTTCGCCGACGAGCTGTCCGTTCTCATCCAGCTTGGGGTCCACCAATTTAGCCTGCAGGCCGGGCAGAGGACGGCCAATCGAGCCGATCGTATTGTCATTGGGAGGCGTGCAGAAGCAGCCGCTGGTAGTCTCGGTCATGCCAAAGGCCTGCAGCATGGAGAAGCCGAGCGCCTGGATATCGCGGCCGATCTGCGCGTCAAAGCGCGAGCCTCCGGTAACAAAGTAGCGGATGTCGGGGCCGAGCTGAGCGTGGACCTTCTTGAAGAAGACCTTGCCCAGATTGAAGCCCACCTTCTGCGAGGCGGTGCTCAGCTTGAGCATGAGGCCGAAGATGCGTTCGGCGAGACGTCCCTTCTTTGCAACCTCTCCGAAAATGCGCTCGTGGATGAGGTAGAAGAACTGCGGAACGCAGCAGAAGATGGTAATGCCGCGCTCACGCAGGGCGAGAGTCAGCTCCTGCGTGTTGAGCGAATCGAGAAAGACGACCTTGCCGCCATTGCCGAGTGGCAGAAAGAGATTGGCCATCTGGGCGAGAACGTGAAAGAGCGGCAAGACTCCGAGCAAAGCGTCGCCCGGACCGATGGTAATGAACTTGCGAACGCACTCAAGCTCGGCAGACAGGTTGCCGTCGGTGAGCATGACGCCCTTGGGATCGCTGGTGGTGCCGGAGGTGTAGATGATGGCCGAAACGTCGTCAGGGCTGACGGAGACCGGGACGAAGCCGGGCTGTGACGCGAGCACCATCTCTTCCACAAAGGGAAGGCCCGGGTGCGGCGCATCCATCATGGCGAGCTGAACGGCGCGGCCGGCAACCGCCTGCTGGGCGACGGCGAAGCTGCGCTCATCGACGAAGAGCAAGGTTGCGCCGCAATCATCGAGAAGTTTTCCCACCTGGTAAGCAGTGAACGCGGTGTCCAGGGGTACAGCCGTGTTGCCGCTGCCAATGATTCCGAGATAGGTGGCGACCCAGCTTGGGCTATTGAAAGCGAGAATGGCGCATCTGGCTCCGCCGGCAACTCCGGCGCCAATTCCCTTTCGGACCAGCCATTGAGCCACGCCATCAGAGCAGCGGCGCAACTGTTGGTAGCTGAAACTCTCAACGGTGTGGCCATCGGCGGCGGTGGTAACGCTGGATAGCGGCGATTGCGGGGTGGAGGCTCCGGGCTGCCGCTGAATCTCCACTGCGGATGCCGTCGGCCAGCGCTCCACGGACTGCAGGAAGCAACTGTAGAACATAGTGTCTCTCGGCTACAGGATACAGGCCAGCCCGCATCCGCGACAGATATTACTGCGTTCTTGCCCGCAGAGGACCTGAAGCGGCGCGTGCGCCAGCAATGGATTGTAGCGGAGATGCAGCCGAAAAGCGCACTGCTGAAAGCGAGAGCGGCCGGAATCTAAGAAGATGAATCGAGATTCGCAGCAAAATGGACCGTTGGAGGAGTCAAAAGTGAACGCAAGGGATGTTTCAGAAGAAATATTTCGTCATCAGCGATAGAATGTGTCCGCGGGTGTGTTCATACGAATGCATATAGAAATGCTGCCATGGACTGAAAGAGAGTCCGGGCGGACGGCATCATATTGGTGCACCACTAACTGACAGGAGATCCTGTACTATGAAACGTTTTACGATTGTTCTGGCTGCTCTGGCGATGATGATGGCTACTGCTGCGTTTGCGGAAGATGGCGCGGCTCTGTACAAGGCGAAGTGCTCTGCATGCCACGGCGCGGCGGGCGAAGGCAAGATGGGTCCGGCGATCAAGGGCAAGACCAACGTTGTTGACGTTGTGACCAAGGGCGGTCTCAAGGGACCCCACGCCAAGCCGGTTGCGGGCTTGACCGAGGATCAGGCAAAGGCAATCGCCGGGTTCTTGAAATAAGTTTCAATCTCATAACGAGACGAGCCGGTGCCTTCGGGCATCGGCTTTGTCGTCTCCAGGAGCTTTCAACAGTCAAAGCTTGGCAAATTCAGCAAGGGATGGCAGAATGCTGGAGCAACTAATAATTCATCAGGAGTTCTATTTCCATGAAGCGTTTCTCGATTGTTCTGGCTGCACTGGCAATGATGATGTCCACGGCTGCGTTTGCGGAAGATGGCGCGGCGATCTACAAGACGAAGTGCGCGATGTGCCATGGCGCGGCGGGCGAAGGCAAGTCGGCTCCCGCGATCAAGGGCAAGGCCAATGTTGTTGACGTTGTGACCAAGGGCGGATTGGCGAAGGCTCCTCACGCCAAGGCGATCGCCGGCGTGACCGAAGATCAGGCCAAGGCAATTGCAACGTTCCTGAAGTAGTTTTCAGGTTGAAACTTCTACGGCCGATGCCTCCGGGCATCGGCCGTGGCATTTGCAGAACACCAGATCCCGGCTAGGTTCTTGAGGTGGGCGAGCCTTCCGCAAGCTCGCGGAGACTATCGAAAACCGCCATTTCCCCACCCGGATGCTCCAGCGCGTCGTGAAGCGAAAAGGTAACCGAGAAGTGAGGCGAGCCGGGGTGGAATGAGATGGCTTGGAAATCGAACTGGCGGGCCGAAACCACGGCGTTCATACGGCTGGAAATCTCCGGAACCCATTCCGGCTGAGTGGGAAAAAACATCGAGGCCACGGTGTGGGTAGGCCAGGCGCCGGTGTTGCGCGTCCAGCGCCGGGTGAGCCCCGTGTAGCGGGTGCGCCCAATCTCGAGTCCGTGGCGCGGAGGGCACGAGAGGTTCGCTTCGAAGGTGAGAGTTTCCTGGCGTCCGCGCCATTGCCACAGCGCCCATCGGGCGGGCATTTCGCGTGGCGCCATCTGTGCGTCCAGCAACGGTTGGCGAAATCCGCAGCCCGGCAGACGTAACTGCGCGCGAAAATGCGAGGGGCTAATCCATTCAACGCCACTGACCTCGCCGTGGGCGAGAATCGCTCCCTCCAGCCAATGCAGGACGCGCTGCGCGCGGCGCCGGTTGACTTGGAAAAATATCCAATACCAGAGCGCAACGATCAGGACTCCAAGGCTGGCGCTGATGAGAAGGAATCGCAGCATGGCTGATTTGTGGGATGCGGCAAGGTGCCGGGAGAGATGCTAGGGACGGCGTGCGTGCGCAAATGGGATGACGAAAACTTAAGCAGTCAAGTAGAGGCGCACTCACGCGCGAAGGACTGAACCCCTTGAGCGCCGGGAAGGACCGCCGCGAAGCCGGGGCAAGTGGAACCGGCACTGAATCGAAGCGCGAGGCAGGATCAAAAAAGCATCGGGCGGAGGTGAAAGGCATTCTATAATCTCGTGTTTTCGATCCTCTTCGAGGTTGAATGCGATGCATCGCTTCCGCTGGGTTTGGATGGCCACGCTGCTCTTCACATTTTCCGCTGTGCCCGCCAGGGCGCAGAGAAGCACGCTTCCCCCTTCAGGGAACGCCGATCCACAGGGGGAGTTGAACCTCGAGGTTCAACGGAACATGCAGAAACAAAGGCAGAAAAAGCGCTTCGAGGAAATGCAGCGCGACTCCCAGAAGCTGCTGGAACTGGCGACCGAGCTGAAACAATATGTGGACAAGTCAGGTGAGCAGATACTCTCGGTGGAAGTGCTGCGGAAGGCCGAAGAAATGGAGAAACTGGCACGGCGCGTGAAGGAGAATATGCGCGGGGACTAGGCCACCGGCGGGAAAGTTTCCACAGCAGCAACAATTTTGGCGTTTGTAGGTGCGCCAAGTCATTGATCTGAAACTGCCCTCATGGTATACATTTTTCGCTCCCCAGAATGTGGTTTTTTGAAATTTGCAGGGGGAGTGGAGCGTCTCGCAAGCGGCTCCAAGTGACACCCAACGCGGCCAAGCCTCAGCATTCCTTGAAGTGGAAGCGCGTTTCGGGTTCGGCTGTTGCCCGGAAGCGTACGTGTGTGGCCCTGCCGCACCGTTTTCTTTCGTGTGCAGCTATTTGAATGGGCAGTAACAACCCGTAACGAGTTTGAACTCGGAGGAATCGTATGAATGTGTGGCTCTTGCAGAGCCTCAAAACCCTGGGCCGGATGAGCAAGATCAGTTTGCTTCGTCGCGGTATTTCGCTTATGGCCCTCACCCTTTTTGCTTCCATCGCGGCAATGGCCGAACCGGCCGGCGGCGAAGCCTCACTGAAGCTGCCGGACTTGAGCAGCGTGAGCTTCTTCAATGCAGCCATCAATGGGCACAACCTGTTGCTGATCGGCATTCTCTTCTGCGTCTTCGGATTGGTCTTTGGCCTGGCGATCTATATCCAGTTGAAGAACATGCCGGTACATAAGGCAATGCTCGAGATCTCCGAACTGATCTACGAGACCTGCAAGACGTACCTGGTGACGCAGGGCAAGTTCATCCTGATCCTGTGGGCGTTCATCGCGGTGATCATTGCAGCCTACTTCGGCTGGCTGGCCCCGGTTCCAGACAAGCCGGTTGCGGTCACGCTGCCGATCATCCTCGGTTTCAGCCTGGTGGGTATTGCCGGCAGCTACGGTGTCGCGTGGTTCGGCATCCGGGTGAACACCTTTGCCAACTCTCGCACGGCCTTTGCGGGTCTCCGCGGCAAGCCCTTCCCGGTCTATGACATTCCGCTGAAGGCGGGCATGAGCATCGGCATGATGCTGATCAGCGTCGAGTTGCTGATCATGCTTTGCATTCTGCTCTTTATCCCCGGCGACTATGCCGGTCCATGCTTTATCGGCTTCGCCATCGGCGAATCTCTGGGTGCGGCCGCGCTGCGTATTGCGGGCGGCATCTTCACCAAGATCGCCGACATTGGCTCCGATCTGATGAAGATCGTCTTCAAAATCAAGGAAGACGATGCGCGCAACCCCGGCGTGATCGCCGATTGCACGGGCGACAACGCAGGCGACTCGGTTGGACCTTCCGCGGACGGATTTGAGACCTACGGCGTAACCGGCGTCGCGCTGATTACCTTCATTCTGCTGGGCGTTCACGATCCGATCGTGCAGGTTCAGTTGCTGGTGTGGATCTTCGTGATGCGCGTCATGATGCTGGTAGCCAGCGCGGGCTCGTACTTTATCAACCACTTCATTGCCAAGGCCAAGTACGGCGACGCCGACAAGATGAACTTCGAAGCGCCGCTGACCTCTCTGGTATGGCTGACCTCGATTGTTTCCATCATCCTGACCTACCTGGTCAGCTACGCGATGGTTCCCGTCCTGGGCGGCGATTCGACGCTGTGGTGGAAGCTTGCTTCGATTATCAGTTGCGGAACCTTGGCCGGTGCGGTCATTCCGGAACTGGTGAAGGTATTTACCTCAACCTCCAGCGCGCATGTGCAGGAAGTTGTTACCGCCTCTCGTGAGGGTGGCGCTTCGCTGAACATCCTCTCTGGTTTTGTTGCCGGTAACTTCTCGGCATATTGGCTGGGGTTGGCGATGGTGGCGCTGATGGCGGCTGCCTACTGGGTGAGCCTGCACGGACTCGGCGCTTTGATGCTGGTTCCGGCGGTCTTTGCCTTTGGCCTGGTTGCCTTCGGCTTCCTCGGCATGGGCCCGGTTACGATTGCGGTGGATTCCTACGGCCCGGTTACCGACAATGCACAGTCGGTGTACGAACTCTCGCTGATTGAGCAGGTTCCGAACGTGAAGGCGGAGATCAAGAAGGATTTCGGCATTGACGTGAACTTTGATCGCGCCAAGGACTTGCTGGAAGAGAACGACGGCGCGGGCAATACGTTCAAGGCAACGGCCAAGCCGGTGCTGATCGGTACGGCTGTGGTGGGCGCGACCACGATGATCTTCTCGATCATCATGGGGCTTACCGGCGGACTTACGCATGACGTCGATAAGCTGTCGCTGCTCTACGCTCCGTTCGTCCTCGGACTGATCACGGGCGGCGCGATGATCTACTGGTTCACCGGCGCGGCGACCCAGGCGGTTTCGACGGGCGCCTATCGCGCGGTGGAGTTCATCAAGGACAACATCAAGCTGGAAGGCTCGGACAAGGCGAGCGTCGAAGACTCCAAGAAGGTGGTTGAGATCTGCACGCAGTACGCGCAGAAGGGCATGTTCAACATCTTCCTTGCGGTTTTCTTCGCCACGCTTGCGTTCGCGTTCATTGAGCCGTTCTACTTCATCGGCTACCTGTTCTCCATCGCGATCTTCGGCTTGTATCAGGCCATTTTTATGGCCGATGCGGGTGGCGCGTGGGATAACGCCAAGAAGATCGTGGAGACAGAGCTGAAGGCCAAGGGCACTCCGCTGCACGATGCCTGCGTGGTGGGTGACACGGTCGGCGACCCATTCAAGGACACCTCTTCGGTTGCCATGAACCCGGTCATCAAGTTCACCACGCTGTTTGGGTTGCTGGCGGTGCCGTTGGGAGTGACTCTGACTTTGAAGAGCCCGCTGCTGACGCACGTACTGGCGTTTTGCTTCTTCCTGGTCTCGGTCACTTTCGTATGGCGCAGCTTCTACAAGATGCGCATCGTGAAGTCGCTCGATGCTGAATCGTCAGTCGGAGCTTCGGCAGGCAAGTAGCCAGGGTAAGAACAGTTGGAAAACAATGGAGCGCCACTCTTCGGGGTGGCGCTTCTGTTTTGGCGCGGGAAGCGTGAAGCAGGGTTTGCGGCAACGGCCGCCGCTCCAGCCGCGGGCGCAGGCTGGTATTCTGTTTGGCATGGACCCCGTCGCGCTGACCCGCAAACTGATCGACATTGAATCGATAACCGGCAAGGAAGGCGCTGTTGGCACGTTTCTTGCGAGCTACCTGGAAGGTCTCGGCTACGTTGTGGAACGGATGCCGGTGGAGGGCGAGCGTTTCAACGTCTTTGCCCGCCCGGCGAAGGTGGATCAGCCGGCGCTGGTCTTCTCTACACACATGGACACGGTTCCGCCGTTCCTGGCGTCAAGCGAGGATGGCGAGAACATCTATGGGCGCGGGGCGTGCGATGCCAAGGGAATCATCGCAGCGCAGGTTGCCGCCTGCGAACGTCTGCGCGAGAGCGGAAAACCGGCGGGGCTGCTGTTTGTAGTGGGCGAGGAGCGCGATTCGCTGGGTGCGGCGGTGGCAAACAAGAACCCGCGCGGCTCGAAGTTTCTGGTCAACGGCGAGCCCACGGACAACCACATCGCCGTGGCTTCCAAGGGCGCGCTGCGCGTCGAAGTGACAGCGCACGGGCGGATGGCCCACTCGGCGTATCCGGAACTTGGCGAGTCCGCGATTAACAAGCTGCTGGATGCGCTGCAGGCGCTGCGTGCGATGGAGTTGCCGCACAATCCGGAGATTGGGCCGAGCACGGTCAATATCGGCATTCTCGAAGGCGGGCGGGCCACGAATGTGATTCCTGACTTCGCCAAGGCGCAACTGCTGTACCGCCTGGTGGGCCCGTCGGAGAAACTCCGCGAGGCGATTGTTGCCGCCGTCGGATCGCTGGCCGAGGTGGCGTTCGTGCTGAACATTCCCTACATGCGCTTCGTCACCGTTCCTGGGATTCCGACGATGACGGCATCGTTTACAACCGACATTCCGCAACTCTCAGCGTGGGGCAAACCCGTGCTGCTGGGGCCGGGATCGATCCTGGTGGCGCATACGGACCGTGAGTTTCTCGCAAAGGCAGAGTTGATGCAGGCGGTTGACTTGTATGAGCAGATTGGAACATTTCTGCTGCGCTGACCGAAACGCACGCCTCCGCTTCGCGTTACACTTAGCGGCATGAGTACGAGCCAGCCCAACGCTCTCGTCCACGCCTCCTCCGCTTACTTACGTTCCGCGATGCATCAGCCCACGCAGTGGCATGAGTGGGGTGCCGAGGCGTTCGCGCTCGCAAAGTCCCAGGACAAGCCAATCCTGCTAGACATCGGAGCGGTGTGGTGCCACTGGTGCCATGTGATGGACCGCGAATCCTATGAGTCGGCCGAGATCGCGGCGATTCTGAATGCGAACTTTATCCCCGTGAAAGTGGACCGCGATGAGCGTCCCGATGTGGACGCGCGCTACCAGACGGCGGTGGCGGCAATCAGCGGACAGGGTGGCTGGCCGCTCACGGTTTTCCTGACGCCAGAGGGCAAGCCATTTTTCGGCGGCACTTATTTTCCTCCGCAGGACGCCTACGGGCGTCCCAGCTTCCAACGCATTCTGATGGCGATTTCCCAGGCTTTCCACGAACGCCGCGCGGAAGTGGAGAGCGAGAGCGACGGACTGATGCATGCGCTGGCGCACTCGGAGGGAATGCAGGGGCACAGCGGCGAGTTCTCGCCAAGGATTGTGGAACAGATGGTGCAGGCCGCTCTCGGGGCGTTTGACCGCGAGAATGGCGGCTTCAGCACGGCGCCGAAGTTTCCTCATCCGCCGGTGATCGACCTTCTGCTGGACTGGTATGCACGGACGGGCGAGGAGCAGGTTGCGGGCGTAGTGACGACCACGCTGGAAAAAATGGCGCGCGGCGGAGTGTATGACCAGCTCGCGGGAGGCTTCCATCGCTATTCGGTGGATGAGCGCTGGTGTGTGCCTCACTTCGAGAAGATGGCGTATGACAACTCGGAGTTGTTGAAGAACTATGTTCACGCCTGGCAGGCCACGGGCGACGCGTTTTTTGCCGAGGTGGCGCGCGGCATTCTGCGCTGGTTGCGTGAGTGGCTGAGCGACCGGGAGCGCGGCGGATTCTACGGCTCACAGGATGCCGACATAGATCTCCACGATGACGGCGATTACTTTACCTGGACGCTGGAAGAGGCGCGGGCGGTGCTGAGCGAGGACGAACTCGCGGTGGCCTCAGCGCATTACGACATTGGCGAGATGCACCACGACCCCGCGAAGAATGTGCTCTGGGTAAGCGAATCGGTGGAGCAGATCGCGGCAGCGCAGCAGCGCACGCCGGAGTCGGTCGCCGTAGCGCTCGCATCGGCCAGGGAGAAGCTGTACGCCGCGCGGCTGCGCCGGCCAATGCCGTTCATCGATCGCACGCTCTACACCAACTGGAACGCGCTGTGCATCTCCGCCGTATTGCAGGCGGCGAGGGTGCTGGGAGAGAGCGGCGAAGAGGAGTTCGCACTGCGCTCGCTGCGCCGTCTGCTAGCCGAAGCGTACGATCCCGAGCGGGGACTGCTGCATGTGATTGCCTATGCAGAGGGAGGGACGAGCCAGCGGCCAGCGGGCGTGCTGGATGATTACGCTTTCACGGTCATGGCCTGCCTGGACGCCTACGAGACGACCGGCGAGTTGCTTTACTTTGCGCGGGCCAGCGAGATTGCCGCGCGCATGATCTCCGGCTTCTACGATGAGACAGGAGGCGGCTTCTTCGATCTCGATAGCTCATCGCTGGCGGAGGCCGTGGGGGCGCTGACCTCGCGGCGCAAGCCGTTTCAGGATTCGCCGACGCCTGCGGGCGACTCCGCGGCGGCGTTGGCTCTGCTCCGCCTGCACGCACTCAACGGTGAAGAGCGGCTGCGCACACTGGCGGAAGATACGCTGGAGGTCTTCGCCGGAGTTGCCGAACAGTTTGGTATCCACGCGGGGACGTATGGACTGGCCTCGGTGTGGATGGCTCGCGCACACATCCAGGTGGTCGTGATTGGCGAAGGCCGCGAAGCGGACGAACTCTACGCCGAAGCGCTCGCGCCGTTTGCCTTGAACAAGATTGTTTTGCGGGTGAAGAGCGCGGCGGAGTTGAAAGCTGCCTTGCCCCCGGCGCTGGCTGAAACAATTGCTGCCGTGCCCCAATTGCACGCGGGGCGGACGGTGGCAATGCTATGCAGCGGCTTTGCCTGCCAGCCTCCCATCGAGTCGGCGGCGGAACTGCGGAAGGCGCTGCAAAGCGCGATCAAGCAGGGCCGATGAGAGAAATTCCGGCGATGACCGGCCAGAACAAATCCGCAACGCGCGGCGCAGCAATTCGACCTGCGACGCAGCTTCGCGCTAGAGTGAGAATATGCCCACAACACCGAAGAAACTGAAGAAGACCGCGGCAGTCAAGAAAGCGGCGAATAAGACCTCAACCAAAACATCGACAAAGGCCGCTGCCAAAACCCCAACCCCGAAGGCCGCAAGCAACGGCTTTCATCCCGGAACCTACATCGTGCCGCGCGGACATGTGAGCATCGCGGTGCCGACCTTCTGGAGTTTGCGCCAGACCAATGACGACGTCCAGGTGGAGTCGGAGGCCAGCGAAACCACGGTCATCGTTACGGCCTACCAGCGCAACGAGGGAGTAAAGGCGCTGGACGCCCGCGACTACCTGAAGCATTTTCTGGATACGGCTCCTGTTGCCGGACGGCTCCAGACGGGCGACAGCAGCAAGCAGCGGGCGAGCGCGCGCTTCCGCGACGAAGAGGGCGATAACTGGTTCGTGCGCTTCATCTCGAATGGACAGACGCTGCTGCTGGCGACATGCCATTCGAACCGTCCGCTGACCTCGCGCGAGGGCAAGACCGGAGTCGCCGTGCTGGATTCCATCAAGCTGAAGGCGCGGGGGTGAGTTTGCCGCACGGCAGCATTGAATCGTTCTTCCTGGAGGGCGAGGCCGGAAGGCTGGAAGCGCTGCTGAACTTCGGCGCGCCCGATGCTGAATATGCGTGTGTGGTGTGCCATCCCCATCCACTCTTTGGCGGCACCATGCACAACAAAGTTGTCTTCCACGCGATGAAGGCGCTGAGCGCCTTTGGGTTTCCGGTGTTGCGCTTCAATTTCCGCGGCGCGGGAAGCAGCGCGGGAGAGCATGATTACGGGCGCGGAGAGATTGCAGACGCCAGAGTTGCGCTGGATTTCATGGCAGAGCGATTCTCCGTGCCCATCATCTTCGCCGGGTTCTCGTTTGGCGCGGCCGTCGGACTGCGCGCCGCGGTGCCGCATTCACGGGTGCAGGCGCTCGTCGCGCTAGGGCTTCCCGTGCACGCCGATGGGCGGGATTACAGCTACGAGATGCTGGCCGGGAGCGAGAAGCCGAAGCTGCTGTTGAGCGGTGGGCTGGATGAGTATGCTTCTCCGGCGCAACTGGAGCGGGTGTTTGAGGAAGCGGCGGAGCCCAAGCGGATCGTAATCATCGCAGGGGCGGATCATTTCTTTGCCGGCCAGTTGGACCCAATGCGGATTGCGCTAAGCGATTGGGTGCGTGAAGTCTTAGGGCCATCAGCGCAATCTGCCGTATAATTTCGCCCATGAACGCGCCAGGCAATGCAACCGGTGATGAGTGCGCAATGCGCACCATCGCACGGGAAGTTTTCCAGCACGCGCTGGAAGAGAGCGGTATCGAACGCGGTTTCGCCCGCAATCTTCACTATGAACGCGGTGTTCTGCGGGTTGGAGAAGACCTGTACGACCTTGCCACATTCTCCAAGGTGTTCGTCGTCTCCATCGGAAAGGGAGCTCACAGCAGTCTGGAGGCGCTGATGTCGCGGCTCGGCGCTGGGACTGGCGCTAGCGGCATTGTCTGCGCGCCGACGTTGCCGCCGGCGCAGGTCTTCGGCTTCCGCTACTTCGAAGGCGGACATCCCATGCCAAATCACGAATCGATGCGCGCTGCCGAGGCAATTCTCCGTGCGCTAGGTTCATTGAATGGGCGCTCGCTGGTGATCTATCTGCTGAGCGGCGGCGGCTCGGCACTTGTGGAAAGACCAATCAGCGACGACATCTCCTTTGACGATCTGGTGCAGACCTACCGCGCGCTGGTTCACTCGGGCGCTCCGATTGCACTGATCAACGCGGTGAGAAAGCATCTTTCAGCGGTGAAGGGCGGACGGATGGCGGTGGCCGCCGCGCCGGCTCACCAACTCTCCATCATGATCTCCGATGTGCCGGACAACGCAATGGATTCGCTGGCGAGCGGGCCGACCATGCCTGACAGCAGCACCATCGAGCAGTGCTATGAGATCGTGCAGAAGTACAATCTGCTGCCGCAGTTGCCTGAGAGCGTGCGCACGCTCTTCCAGACGCGTGGCCTCGAAGAGACGCCGAAGGCGGATAATCCCCTGTTTGAGCGGGCGCGCTGGTGGCCGGTACTTTCCAATGTGACGGCACAGAGGGCCGCGGTACAGCGCGCGTCAGAGAAGGGATTTGCCGTCCAGATCGACAACTCCTGCGACGACTGGGATTACCGCAAGGCTGCCGATTACCTGCTGGAACGGGTGCGCGAACTGCGCAAGGGAGTTTCGCGGGTGTGCCTGATTTCGGGAGGAGAAGTCACGGTGACGGTCGATGGAAAGCCGGGAGCGGGCGGACGCAACCAGCAGTTTGCATTGTATTGCGCCGAACGCATCCAGGGCGAGAACATCGCGGTGCTCAGCGCCGGAACCGACGGCATCGACGGCAACAGTCCAGCGGCTGGCTCAGTGGTGGACGGCACGACGATTGCACGCGCCACGGCGAAGGGACTGGACGCTGCGGCAGCTCTGAAGGGCTTTGATGCCTACCCGTTCTTTGACGCGCTCGGTGACACCATCATGACGGGATATACGGGGACCAACGTGCGGGACGTGCGGATGCTGCTGGCGTGGTAATCAGAAAAATTCCGGGACGCCCTCTTCCAGCACATGCACGCGATCCTGAATGCCAAGGCGGCGGGCTCCGGCGAGCAGACGCTTGACAGGTTCATCCATCGGCTCCTGGGAGAGCTTGAAAGTTCCAAAGTGCATGGGGATCATGGTCTGGGCACCCATATCGACGAAGCCGCGGAGAGCGTCTTCGGGGCTGGTGTGGACGGCGCGGAAACTGTCAGGGTAATAGGCTCCGATGGGCAAAAGCGCTACCTGTGGATGGAGGCGCTCACCAATCTCGGCAAAGCCGCTGAAATAGGCAGTGTCTCCCGAGTGGTAGATGGAATGGCTTCCGTCGTCGAGCACGTATCCGCCGTATCCGCGATGCATGTCGCGAATGACGCGCGCTCCCCAGTGACGGGCCGGAGTGGCGGTGATGCGGGTTGCCGCTCCAAGCTGGAACTCTTCCCACCAACTCAACTCCACAATGCGTTCGTAGCCGAGGTCGCTGACGAGATCAGCGCAATTTGAGGGGACGATGAGAATCGGTCCGCGTCCGCTCTTGGCCCTTGACGCGCGGGCAATGGCGCGCAGCGATGGGCGGTGCAGATGATCGAAGTGAGCGTGGGTTACGAGGACTGCATCAAGAAGCGGCAGTTCCTGAATACGAAGCCCAGGGCGGCGCAGACGCTTGAGGACGAAGAGCCAGGGAGCGAAGATGGGATCGACCACGACATTGGCTCCTCCAACTTGCAGGAAGAAAGAGGAATGCCCAATGAAGGTGACTCCCATCTGCCCCTGGGCGGCGAGGACGGGGCGGTAGGTAAGCCCGGTGCGCCGCGCCATGGCAGAGAGTTTTACCAGCCGGCCGAGCTGGCCTGCCTTCTTGCTGATACTGATGTTGAGCATCCTACTCCATTGGACGCGGGAATCGCAGTCCACGATTCGATATCGTACGCCGGCGCCGGCGCTTGCAACATGGGCGCGGCTGGCTTTTAATCAGGACTTAACTTGGAGGGGAGGAACTCTGGTGAAGATCGCATACCTGGGATTAGGAATTATGGGACGTCCGATGGCGGCAAACCTGGTAAAAGCGGGGCACGAAGTGACGGTGTGGAACCGGTCGCCGAAGACGCTGGAGGGAGCGCGGACAACAGCTACTCCGGCGGAGGCCGCAAAGGACGCGGAAGTGGTGTGGATGTGCGTTGCCGATACGAAGGCCGTCGAGAGCGTGCTGTTCGGCAAGGACGGCGTCGAGCCGGTACTGCGGCCGGGAGTGACGGTAATCGATTCGAGCACGATTGCGCCACAGTCCACGCTGGACTTTGCGCGGCGGGTGCGGGCGAAGGGAGCGGAGTTCGTGGACGCTCCGGTGACGGGCTCAAAGATTGGCGCGGAGAACGCGCAGTTGCTGTTCATTGTGGGCGGGCCGGAGAAGACGGTGGCAGCGCTTGATCCGCTGTTCATGGCGCTGGGCAAGAAGGTGATTCGCGTAGGAGAAACAGGCGCGGGCGAAAGCGCAAAGATCGGGATGAACCTGATGATCGCATCGATCTTTGAGGGCTTTGCCGAGGCGCTGGCGCTGACCGGAAAGCTTGGCGTACAGCCGGAGAAACTGATCGAGCTGATTCAGAATTCAATGATCCGCAGCGGGGTGACGGACTACAAGGCGAACTTTGTTTTGCAGCAGGACTGGAGCGCGAATTTTCCGCTGCGGCTGATGCTGAAAGACATTCACCTGATGCTTGACGCGGCGAAGCAGGCGAAGGTGGAACTGCCCGCGCTGAAGGAGATCGAAAAGGTGTATCAGAAGGCCGTGGACGCAGGGCACGCGAACGACGATTACGCGGTGACGGTGGAGACGGTGAAGAGTCTGTAGGCGATTTACAAGAACAAAATCGAGTGATGACAGAAAGCCCCGGAGCGATGCTCCGGGGCTTGTGTTTGGCGGGGTTGCGCGCGGCTGCGGCAGGTTTCTGTAAATCAGTTTTCAAGGACGGACTCGCCCGCAGTGAGTGTTCATGCAGGGGAGACGCATGTTACGGCTGCATCCCTCTATGTTCAGAATACCAAGTTTGGAGGCGAATCCCCTCATCGGGGGAGTGGGAGAATACGCTTTGAAATGAGATGGTTGCGGGGAATTTTGGAGTTTGTTGGGTTGACAGTTTTTGGGTGCGGCGGAGATTTTGATTTCAAGAGCGACATTTTGCACCATTAATGGTGCAAAATGTCGGTATGGATTGGCGATGAAGGCAATGGTTGGAAAGGCCGTGTTAATGAAGTGGTCAATCGTTGGGCGGGGTCGCGAACGATTGGCGGAGTAGTAATCTTCGGGTGGAGACATTGGCTGACTGATTGGTACATCGTTCTTGCGCGGAGAGGGCCGGAATGGGGAACCCGGGGCCAGGTTTCAAAGTTTCAAGGTAAAACCGTAAGGGTGGCGAGGACCATAACTCGGCCGAGGGATGGCGGATGAGGGCAGGTGAGGAAAGAGCAAGGTCGGCCGTCATTCCAAAGGAGGGCTTGAATGGATGGGTACCTGCTGGTGGGGCAATCGAAATCGAATTTGTTTGAAAAGCTTGGGGCTGTGCGGTAGAGATGTGCGGCGCGGGGGTCCTTCACTGCGTTCAGGATGGCCCTTGAAGCAACTGCAAGAGCAACTGCAAGAGCAAGGGGCAACGGCAAGGGCAAGGGGCAACGGCAAGGGCGAGGTCAACTACCCCACCCTAGCCAACGACGGGCTACGATGGGGCACCCGAGCCCCCCCACCCGATGGTTAGTTCGGATTTATTCTTCGATGAGTTGGAGGAGGTATTTGCCGTAGCCGCTCTTGATGAGGGGCTGGGCGAGGGCTTCAAGCTGGGCGCGGGTGATGAAGTTCATGCGGTAGGCGATCTCCTCGGGTGAGGCGATTTTGAGGCCCTGGCGTTTTTCGAGGGTGGCGATGAAGGTAGAGGCCTCGAGCATGGAGTCGTGGGTTCCGGTATCGAGCCAGGCGGTGCCGCGTCCGAAGGTGACGACGTTGAGCTGGCCGCGCTCGAGGTAGAGGCGGTTGAGGTCGGTGATTTCGAGTTCGCCGCGCTTGGAGGGATTGAGCGATTTGGCGAGGGCGACGACCTGGGAGTCGTAGAAATAGAGTCCGGTGACGGCGAAGTGCGAACGCGGGTGCGCGGGCTTTTCTTCGAGGCTGATGGCGCGTCCGGCGGAGTCGAACTCGACGACGCCGTAGGAGGTCGGATCCTGCACCTTGTAGGCGAAGATGGTGGCTCCGTTTTCCTGGGCGGCGCTGTGCTGGAGAAGCTTGGACATATCCTGGCCGTAGAAGATGTTGTCGCCGAGGACAAGGGCGCAGGGACTGTTGGCGATGAAGCTCTCGCCGATGAGGAATGCCTGGGCGAGGCCCTCGGGCTTTGGCTGCTCGGCGTAAGAGATGTGGATGCCCCACTGCTCTCCGGTGCCGAGGAGGTCGCGGAAGCGCGGCACCTCAAGGGGGGTAGAGATGAGAAGGATGTCGCGGACTCCGGCGAGCATGAGGGTGCTCAGGGGGTAGTAGACCATCGGCTTGTCATAGATGGGGATGAGCTGCTTGCTGATGGCGATGGTGGCGGGATAAAGGCGTGTGCCTGAGCCTCCGGCGAGAATGATGCCCTTCATTTTGCACCCCTGGCTTCATAGTTGGCGGTAATCCACTTGCGGTAGTCTCCGCTGGTGACTTCGGCGACCCACGGGGAGTTGTCAAGGTACCACTGGATGGTGCGGCGGATGCCGGTGGCGAAGGTTTCGCGCTGGCTCCAGTGGAGTTCGCGCTTGATCTTGGAGGCGTCGACGGCGTAGCGGCGGTCGTGGCCGGGGCGATCCTTGACGTAGGTGATGAGGCGGGAGTGGGGAGCGCCGGCGGGGTGAACCTCATCCATGATGGAGCAGATGGTGGTGACCACGTCGATGTTGGCCTTCTCGCTGTCTCCGCCGATGTTGTAGGTCTGGCCGACGAGGCCTTTGTCGAGGACGAGGGCGATGGCCTCGCAGTGGTCTCCGACGTAGAGCCAGTCCCGGACGTTCTGTCCGTCGCCGTAGATGGGAAGGGGCTTGCCGTTGAGGGCGTTGAGGATGACGAGCGGGATCAGCTTCTCAGGGAATTGATAGGGGCCGTAATTATTAGAGCAGTTGGTAGTGAGAGTGGGCAGCCCGTAGGTGTGCTGATAGGCGCGCACGAGGTGATCGCTGGCGGCCTTGGAGGCGGAGTAGGGACTGTTGGGCTCGTAGGCGTTGGTTTCCGAGAAGGCAGGATCGGTTTTGGAGAGCGAGCCGTAGACCTCGTCGGTGGAGACATGGAGGAAACGGAAGCGGGCCTGATCCGCCGAGGAGAGGGCGCGGAAGTAGGCGAGCGATGCGTGGAGGAGGCGGAAGGTTCCGACGACGTTGGTGGAGATGAACTCCTCGGGGCTGACGATGGAGCGGTCGACGTGGCTTTCGGCGGCGAAGTTGACGATGGCATCCGGGCGGTGGGCGAGGAGCAGTTCGGCGATGAAAGCCTCATCTTCAATGCCTCCCTGGACGAAGACGTGATCCGGGCTGTCCTTGAGGGAGACGAGGTTGCCGAGGTTTCCGGCGTAGGTGAGCTTGTCCAGATTGACAACGCGGTCGCCCGCGGCGACGCGCTGCAGGACGAAGTTGGAACCGATGAATCCAGCACCGCCAGTGACGAGAATCGTTCGCCTCACGATGGCCCCCCGGAATAACTGATGATCTACGGATGGAATGATTCTACTTGGTGAGGGTGGTGGAGTGGAAATTTATGTAGGAGGGGGCAGGGCAAGGGCAAAGTCAAAGTCAGGAGCAAGGGCAAAGCAAGATCAAAATCCCCACCCTAGCCAGAGGATGGCTAGGATGGGGCACCCTGAAGTTTTTCGATTGAGCTGGAGGCTGCCCGGGTTAGAGGAGATCGGAGAGCGGGGTCCAGGGGCGCTGCTGCGAGTCGGCGACGGCTTTGAAGGTGATTCTGCCCTGGTAGGTGTTGACGCCGTCGTGGATGTCCGTGTCAGAGCGCAGAGCGGCCTGGATGCCGTGGTTTGCGAGCTTCATGACATAGGGGAAGGTGGCATTGGTAAGGGCCAGGGTGGAGGTGTGCGGAACGGCGGCGGGGATGTTGGTGACGCAGTAGTGGACGACGCCGTACTCGGTGTAGGAGGGATTGCTGTGCGTGGTGGGACGCGCGGTTTCGACGCATCCGCCCTGGTCGATGGCGACATCGACGATGACGGCGCCCTTTTTCATCTGGCTTACCATCTGGCGGGTGACGATTTTGGGAGCGGTTGCGCCGGGGATGAGGACGCCTCCGATGACGAGATCGGACTCCTGCACGGCGTGGCTGAGGTTGTAAGAGTTGGAGGCGAGGGTGTAGAGGCGACCGTTGAAGATGTCGTCGAGCTCGCGGAGGCGGTTGAGGTTGAGATCGACGATGGTGACCTTGGCTCCGAAGCCCATGGCGACGCGGGCGGCGTTGGTGCCGACGATGCCGCCACCGATGACGCAGACGCTGGCGGGCGGGACGCCGGGGACTCCTCCGAGGAGCAATCCGCGTCCGCCGTGCTCGGTCTGGAGGTAGGCGGCTCCGACCTGGACGGACATGCGTCCGGCGACCTCAGACATGGGAGTGAGCAGAGGCAAAGCGCCGTGCCTGTCACGGATGGTCTCATAGGCGATGCCGGTGATGTTCTTGTCCAGCAGGTGGGCGGTTAGCTCGGGGGCCGGGGCGAGGTGGAGATAGGTGAAGAGGGCGAGGCCGTCGCGGAAGCGGGGAAACTCCTGGGGCACGGGCTCCTTGACCTTGACGATGAGCTCGGCGGCTTCCCAGAGGTGGGTGGCGCTGAGGAGGACTTCGGCTCCGGCGGCAAGGTATTCGCTGTCAGGAAATGCGGAGAGCTCTCCGGCCGAGGTCTCGACGAGGACTTTGTGTCCGGCATCGACGAGCGCTTTGGCACCGGCAGGAGTAATGCCGACGCGGGTTTCGTGATCTTTAATCTCTTTGGGAACGCCAACTATCAAGCGATGCCGCCTTAAGGTTCGGAAGTCATCCGGGGGAAGCCGGATCGCAGTACATATTATCCGCGAAGGCGCCTGCGTGTCAGGTGGGAGAAGCGGAGGAAGGCTTTCACGCCGGTTTGAAGCCGATATGGTAGGCTTTTCAATGGAGCGGTGTGCGCCCAAGCGACGCCGCGAGAATGCGGTACGGCCGGGCGACCCCGCCGGTAAGTACTTGAAGGAAAAAGAACATTGATAAATTCTCTGATCGCCAAGGTATTCGGGACTCATAACGAGCGCGAAGTGAAGAAGATGTATCCGCGCGTGGCGCGCATCAACGCGCTGGAGCCCGAGATTCGCAAGCTGACGGACGCCGAACTGCGCGCCAAGACCGATGAGTTCCGGCGCAAGGTGCAGGAGCGGCTGGCGCTGCTGCAGGAGCCGGCGGAAGAAGAGCTGGACGCAGAGCGCCGCAAACTGTGGGAAAAAGAACAGTACAGCGCCATCGAAGAAGTTCTGGACACGATTCTGGAAGAGGCGTTTGCAGTGGTGCGCGAGGCGGGACGACGGGCGCTGAACATGCGCCACTTCGACGTGCAACTGATCGGCGGCATGGTTCTGCACAGCGGGCGGATCGCCGAGATGAAGACGGGCGAAGGCAAGACGCTGGTGGCAACTCTGCCGGTGTACCTGAATTCGCTGGCGGGGCGCGGCGTGCATGTGGTGACGGTGAATGACTACCTGGCCAAGCGCGACTCGGAGTGGATGGGCAAGCTGTACAGCTTCCTGGGGCTGACGGTTGGGGTGATCGTACACGACCTGGACGACGATCAGCGGAAGGCGGCGTACGCGAGCGACATTACGTACGGCACGAACAACGAGTTCGGCTTCGATTATCTGCGCGACAACATGAAGTTCGACATGAAGGACTGCGTGCAGCGCGGGCACAACTTCAGCATCGTGGACGAAGTGGACTCGATCCTGATCGACGAGGCGCGCACGCCGCTGATCATCAGCGGGGCGAGCGAAGAATCGACGGACAAGTACGCGAAGATCAACGTGATCATCCCGAAGCTGGTGAAGGGCGAAGAGCTACCGGGCGAAGAGCCGAACGAGAAGATCTACACGGGCGACTTCGTGATCGACGAGAAGCACCGGAACACGATGGTGACCGAGGCAGGCTGGGAGAAGGTGGAAAAGCTGCTCGGGATTGATAACATCGCGGACCCGGAAAACTGGGATCTGAAGCATCACGTGGAAGTTGCCGTGAAGGCGCACCACCTGTACAAGCGCGACGTGGAATACGTGGTGAAGGACGGCGAAGTGCTGATCGTGGACGAGTTCACGGGACGCCTGATGCCGGGGCGGCGCTGGTCGGACGGATTGCACCAGGCGGTGGAAGCGAAAGAAGGAGTGAAGATCGAGCGCGAGAACCAGACGCTGGCTACGATCACCTTCCAGAACTACTTCCGCATGTATCACAAGCTGGCGGGCATGACGGGCACGGCGGAGACGGAAGCAGCGGAGTTCGACAAGATTTACAAGCTGGAAGTGGTGGTGATTCCGACCAACCAGCAGATGCTGCGCAAGGAAAACAAGGACGTTGTATACCGCACGGAGAAGGAAAAGTATTTTGCCGTGGCGGATGAGATTGCGCGCATCCACGAGGCGAAGCAGCCGGTGCTGGTGGGCACGACGTCGATTGAGAAATCAGAGCGGTTGAGCGAGCTGCTGAAGAAGAAGGGCATCAAGCACGTTGTGCTGAATGCGAAGTACCACGAACGCGAAGCCGAGATTGTGGCGCAGGCGGGACGCTATGGGATGGTGACGATTGCGACCAACATGGCGGGACGCGGCACGGATATTCTGCTGGGCGGCAACCCGGAGTTCATGTCCAAGCAGGAAGCACTGAAGCGTGGACTGGCGACGGCGGTGAAGGCGGTTGCAGGCGGAGTAGAGGCGCGGCCCGACGATCCGACGACGGCGTACTGGTACTACCAGGGGCAGGAGTTCAGCATTCCGGCCGGGACGTGGGCGGAGCTGATGGCGAAGTACAAGGCCGAGACGGACGTGGAGCACGCGCAGGTGATCGACGCGGGCGGACTGTTCATCCTGGGCACGGAGCGTCACGAGTCGCGGCGCATTGACAACCAGTTGCGTGGACGCGCGGGACGGCAAGGCGATCCGGGAGCTTCGCGCTTCTACCTGTCGCTGGAAGACGACCTGATGCGGATCTTCGCCAAGGAGTGGGTCTCAAACCTGCTGCGGCAGCTTGGCATGGAAGAAGGAATTCCGATTGAATCGGGGCTGATCACGCGAAGGATCGAAGTGGCGCAGAAGGCCGTGGAAGGCCAGAACTTTGAGGCCCGCAAGCATCTGCTTGAGTACGACGACGTGATGAACAAGCAGCGCGAAGCAGTGTACGGGCTGCGGCGGCAGTTGCTGGAAGGCAACGAGCAGAAAGAGCTGATCCAGCAGGATTATGTGCGCGATCTGCTGGGCGGAATCCTGGAGAAGTTTGCGGGCGAGCAGATTCATCCCGACAACTGGGATATCGCAGGGCTGAAGGCCGAGATCTATGGACGCTTTGGAGTGGACTTCCTGGCCGAGGGGGTTGATCCGAAGTCGCTGAACCACCATGAGCTGGGGGATAAGATCTTCGAGCGGCTGATCGCGCGCTACGACGCAAAGGAAAAACTGATTGGCGCGGAGGCGATGCGGCAGCACGAGCGGGTGATCATGCTGAGCGTGATGGATCAGCTATGGAAAGATCACCTGCTGATGATGGACCACCTGAAGGAAGGCATTGGACTGCGCGGGTATGGGCAGCATGATCCGCTGGTGGAGTACAAGAGGGAATCGTTCACGCTCTTCGAAGAGATGATGGAGCACTTCGAAGAAGAAACCGTGCGCTATATGTACCTGATGCGGGTGGTGGACGAGCACGGCGACGAGGTTGCGTATGCGACGACCCTGGGGGCTGGGCCGCTGTCGGCTCCGGAGGTGAGAGAGCCGGCGTTGCAATCGGTTCCGGCGGGGCACGAAGAGGGAAGGGCACCGCGGCGGATGCAGACTTCGCTGGACGACGTGGAGAAGCAGTTCCAGCGCAGGAAGGCACGCGAACTGGAGCAGGCGCGGCTGGCGGGCTCGGGCACGGCCGAGGCCGTGCAGCAGGTGGTTCGCGGAGAAAAGGTCGGGAGAAACGATCCCTGCCCATGCGGGAGCGGCAAGAAATACAAGAAGTGCCACGGGGCGAACGAATAGCCTCCCGTGGGGATGAGATGACTCCGGAGCCTGGCTCCGGAGTTTTTTTGCGTGCGGGAGCTTCAGTTCAGGTGAGGGAGGGCCGTTTGGTTCCTTGTGCGGCATGAGAGCGGCACGGAGGGGACAAATGGTTGGAGTGAGGTTCTCAAGAATTGCCGAGGCCCACAGTGGGCAGTTGGCTGATTCGCTGGTAGGCAAGCTGATGGAATCACCACGAACCGCGGCGTACCGGGAGATTGACGGCGAAGCATTGCGGAGGGAGATTCAAGGTTTCTTCCAGAGTCTGACGGACTGGCTGCTCTACCACGGGCAGGCCGATATTGAAGCGAACTACGTTCGGCTGGGGAAGCGGCGGGCAAGCCAGGGAATTCCGCTGGAGGAGAGCGTGAACGCCATGCTGGCGTGCAGGGATCACCTGGTGGAGTACCTGAGGCGGGAGGCGGGGCGCGGGACGAACGTGGAGTTGTTCGGCGAACTGGAGTTTGTGGTGGCGGTCAACCACTTCTTCGATGATGCTATTTTCTTCTGCATGAAGGGACACCGGGCGAACGAAGGAAGCGGCAAAGAAGTCCGAGATGTTGCCTGAGAGTGCTGTTCAATCTACAAGACGCCGCCCCGAGGGGCGGTTTTCTTTTGGGCGGATGAGGCGAAACCAAAGCCCCGAGCCGGGGTTTAGAACATCTTAGAAGAGGTAGGATGCCTTTGGGCGGAGATTGCCCGCGCGGCAGATAAGAGGAGAAAAAATGAAATCGTCCCTGCGGTTCAGTTTTCTGATTGCGATGATGTCCATGGCGATCAGCGGAGCAGCGGTTGCACAGGATTCGTACCCGGATACGCCGAGCGATCCGCCGGGCAGGGTACTGCGGCTGCAGAGCATGGACGGGCCGGTTTCCTTGCAGCCGGGCGGAGTGGATGACTGGGTGGCGGCGAATCTGAACCGTCCACTGACGACGGCGGACCGGATCTGGGTTGACCAGGACGCCAGAGCGGAATTGACGATGGGCACGGCGGCGCTGCGGATGGGAAGCCAGACAAGCGTGGCCGTGACCAACCTGGACGACCAGACGGCACAGATCGAACTGGACCAGGGCACGCTGGAACTCTCGGTGCGGGTACTGAATCCGGGAGAGATTGTGGAAGTGGACACGCCGAATTTTGCCTACACGGTGGAACGTCCGGGCGAGTACCGCTTTGAGGTGCTGCCGGACCAGGATACGAGCTGGATTACGGTGCGGCGCGGCGAAGGAGAGGCGACGGGCGAGGGCAACGCGGTGCGGGTGCGCGGCGGGCAGCAGTTCAGCTTCAGCCAGGGACAATCGCTTTCCTACGTGAGCACTCCGATGCGCCAGAACGACGACTTTGACGAGTGGTGCAGGGAGCGGGAGCGGCGCGAGATATCGTCGCCCTCGGCGAGCTATGTTGCGCCGGGAACGATTGGCTACGAGGATCTGGACGGGAACGGAAACTGGCAGACGACTCCGACGTACGGTGCGGTATGGTTCCCGAATGTGAATGCGGGCTGGGCTCCCTACCGGGATGGACACTGGGCCTGGGTTGAGCCGTGGGGCTGGACCTGGGTGGACGATGCCCCGTGGGGATTTGCGCCGTTCCACTACGGACGCTGGGCAATGGTTGACGACCGCTGGGGCTGGATTCCGGGGCCGGTGGGAGTTCGCCCGGTGTACGCCCCGGCGCTGGTGGCGTGGGTAGGAGGACCGGGATTCGGCGTATCGGTGGGGCTGGGCGGCGGGGTGGGATGGTTCCCGCTGGGCTGGCATGATCCGTATCTGCCTTCGTACCGGGTGAGCGCGGAATACGCGCGGAATGTGAACATATCCGGCTCACGGATGGTGAACGTGACGGTGGTGAACAACTACTACACGACGAACAACGTGAGCATACGGAACACGACGATCAACAACATTCACTATGAAAACGCGGCGGCGCGTGGAGCGGTGACGGGAGTGTCGAGCGCGACGTTCGCCTCGGGCAAGGCCGTGCGAGGCAACTCCGTGGTGATTCCGGCGAGCGCGGTGGGACGGACGAGCGTGATGGGAGCAGCGGCGGTTGTTCCTACCAAGGAGGCAGTGCTGGGCGGGCATGCTCCGGCGGTGGCGCCGAAGAATTTTGCGGCTCCGCGGCAGGTAGTTTCGAAGACGGCTCCGCCGCCGCGCCCGGTGAGCTTCGATCAGCAGCGTCCGCTACTGGAGAAGTCGAATGGGGTTCCGCTGTCACCGGCGACGAGGGCGAATCTGCGGGCCAGCACTCCGGCTCCAGTGGAGAAGGGCGGACAACCTGTGGGAAGCCAAATGGGCGGACGGCCGGGAGCGAACCCTCCCGCGGCGACACGGACGGGCGGAGCGCCGGCGGCGGTTCAGCCGAGGAGCAATGAGACGTTTGGACGCCCGGTGCCTGCGCCTGCACCTGCTGGGAATCAGGCTCCGGCAAAGGTGAACCAGCCTCCGGCGCAGTGGCAGCACACGCCGCCGACGCAGGTGGAGCGAACTGCGCCTGCGGGGCAGCCGAGCGCGGCTCCGGCAGCGCAGCCGCAACCTGCGGTGCGACCTGCACCGCAGCCGGCTCCGCAGAGCAGACCGCAGACTGCGCCGGTTGTGACAGCGCAGCCCAAGGCGGCACCGGCTCCAGCGCCGCAGCAACATGCGGCACCTGCACCGGCTCCGAAGAAGACTCCGCCACCGGCGAAGGAGAATAAGGAGAAGGAGAAAGACCCGAAGGGACACTAGAGGGGATGAAATTCTGTTCTCCCACCTTAGCCGCGCAAAGGACGCGCGTCGAAGGTGGGGCACCCGCAGAGGTGTAGGAGCAGAGGCAAGAGCAACTACCCCACCCTAGCCAAAAGAAGGCTAGGATGGGGCACCCTTCGGGTTCTGTTCTCCACCTGCGGCGCTGGGAGCGCTAATTCCATTTCTTTGTTTTGGGCCAGACCTGGGTGGCGTCCATGCGGAGTCCCTGGCAGTAGTAGATGGGGAAATTTTCTTCGGCGCGGGAAAGCGGGTGGCCGGCATAGCCGACGATGGTGACGGAGTCACACTCACGCTGCAGGGTTAAATCGTCATGCGAACCAAGATTGATGACGTCGATGTTGTGGTATCCGTGGGCGCCCCAGAAAAAGTAGCTTTGATGGCCGCTGATGGCCTTGGGCAGGCCGTAACGCGGGCCAAAGAAGTCGATGGCGGAGGCGACTCCGTAGTTGTCGCCATAGATGGCGGTGCGCTGCTTCTGCTGCGGGGTAAGGGTGTTGTAGAAGGCCGCGACCTTTTCGACCATCTCGGGCCATCCGAACATGTCGGCGTAGATCTGCGGCAGGGCGGCTTGCCTGTGATGCTCGAACTCGGGAAGCTTGAGGCCGGTCATTTTCACGTACCGCTGGAAGTCCGGGACGCTGAGGACAGGAAGCAGCAGGGGCAGACCGAGCAGAAAGACGAGTGAGGCGAGCAGGGCGATTGCAGCAGGGAGCCAGCGCATTCGCGGGTGAGCGGTCCACTGGGTGACGGCGACGGCTCCAGCGGCGAAGAGCATGGGATAAACCGGGGCGAGGTAGTAGTTCTTGGCCTTCATCAGCATGAGCATGATGTAGAAAAGCGCAAAGGCAATGCCAAGAGCGCGGTAGCGGCGTCCGCGGAGGAGCCAGACGAGGCCGGCAATGACGACGAGCATGGAAAACGGGTTGACCATCTGCAATTGCTGAAGGAAGAAGCCCAAGGGGGGCAATGCAACATCGCGTCCGCTGAGGCGGATGTTCTTCATGAGTTCAAGAAACGGGAAACCGCGCTGCTGCTGCCAGAGGAGATTGGGAAGCGCGATGAGGGCCGCGAGGAGAACTCCCGCCCAGCACCATGGGCTGGCAAGACGCCTGCGCCAGGCGGTGGCGAGGGTTCCGGCGAGCAAGGCGAAGAGGAAGAAGACGACTCCGTACTTGTTGAGGATGGTGACTCCGGCGAGCGCTCCGAAGGCGAGCCAGAGTTGCGGACTGCCACCGTTTTCAATGCGGACCAGGAGGAAGGCCAGGGCGGTCCAGAAAACGAAATCAAAGGTGTTCATGGTGAAGAGGTGAGCCGTGACAACAGCCACGGGCATGACGGCGGTGAGCAAAGCGGCGAAGAGTTCGGCGGAGGTTCCACCGCCGAGTTCGCGAGCGAGGCGGGCGGTGAGCCAGACGGCGGCGGCAGCAGCCAGGGCGGGGAGCAGGCGCAGGGCGTAAAGCGAGGTTCCGATGGAGTGCTGAAGGAGCCAGGCGATCCAGGCGATGAGGGGCGGCTGGTCAACGTATCCCCAGGCGGGATGCTCGCCACAGGCGAGGTAGTAGAGTTCGTCGCGGAAGTAGCCATATTGCGGCGCGACCCACATGAGCAGGGCAAAGAGCGCAGCGGCCAGGAGCGAGACGGCGAGCGAGGCGCGGAGGAGAGCACGGCGATCCCGGCGTGGAAGGGGTACAGGCGCGGCAGAGCTGGACATGGCAGTTCCTCTGGGGCGTTGATGCCGGAATAAACGAGCCGGACAGAGGAGGATACGCGAAGGCGGGGAAAAAGGTTTCAAAATCGCAGACTGAAGGCGCGGAGGGGCGAGGCTGGTCTATTCCGGCTAGGGACGGGGGGCGCCGCACTCCTCGAAGGTCATGTTGAGGGCGGGGCTGCCGGTGCGCTGCTTCCAGCGGAGGAAAAGCTCGCCGTAGGAGGCGGTGATGTAATCGCTTTCACTGATGCCGAGGGCGCGGGCGGTCTTGTCGATCCAGGCGGAATCGCCTTCAATTTCGGCGAGATGGCCGATGGGGGTGCGGTCGATGACGACGTCTCCGGAGCCGTCGGTCCACTCGGCGCGATATTTCTCATAGCGGAAGCTGGGGCTGAAGCCGAGGGCGACGAGAATGGCGTGCATCTGCTCGCCGTCGGCAACTGCGGTCTCATGCTCGATGCGAGTTTTATGGCGGGCGTCGGCCTGGGCGCGCGACTTGTGGGTGAGGAGCCAGCGGTCTCCGTAGAGGCGCAGGCGGAGGATGTCTCCCGCGCGGCGGAGGTCGCCGAAGGCGGTGTCGTAGAGCGTGTTGGACTCAAAGGTAGAGGGGGTTTTCTCGTGGAATCCCGCGCTTTGCAAGGTACGGACGAGAGTGGCGGGAGCATGCACGAGAAACTTGATTTCGACCTCATTGCTGCCGTGAGCGCTCATGGTCGTTATCCGTGATGGGATTGCATGATCCGGTCGGCGGTGACGGCGAAGAGGATCAGCATGGAAATGAATCCGTTGGTGGTGAAGAAAGCCGCGTTGAGCCGGCTGAGGTCGTTGGCTTTGACGAGGGAGTGCTCATAGACCAGGGCGACGGCGGTGACGGCAACTCCGAGGATGGCAAGATAGCCGAGATTGAAGCTGAAGAGCATCCATGCGAAAAAGGCGAAGGCGATGAGATGAAAGAGCCGCGCGAGGCGGAGTGCTCCGGCGATTCCGAAGGCGCGGGGGACGGAGTGGAGGCCGCTGGCGACATCGTACTGGTAATCCTGGCAACTGTAGAGGATGTCAAAGCCGCCTCCCCAGAACATGACGGCGGCGGTGAGGATGAGTATGCGGGGATCGAAAGTTCCACGGACGGCGACCCAGGCGGCGGCGGGCGCAACGCCCATGGCGAATCCGAGAAAAAGGTGCGCCCAGCGGGTGAAGCGCTTGGTGAAGGAGTAGGCGCATACGATGACGAGCGCCACGGGGGAAAGATAAAAGGCGAGAGGATTCAGCATCCAGGCGGCGAAGAAAAGCAGCGCCGCGGCGGCAACGGTGAACCAGAGCACGAAGCCGCGGGTGAGTAATCCGGCGGGAATGGCGCGGATGGAAGTGCGCGGATTGAGCGCGTCAATGTCGGCGTCCACTAGGCGGTTGAAGGCCATGGCGGCGGAGCGGGCAGCGACCATGGCGACGCAGATCCAGGCGAGGGTGCGGAGCGGGGGAACGCCGTTGGCGGCGATGACGGCGCCGGTGAGTCCGAAGGGGAGCGTGAGAAAGGAATGCTCCCACTTGATCATCTCAAGGGTTACGCGAATATTATGGAACACGTTATGGAGGCCAGGCACAAAGGGTATTGTATCCGCTGCTCTGGAAGTTGTGCACCGGCGCGCGGCGAAGATCATCATAAAGATCGGAGGCGGATTTTCGATGGAAAAGAGACAGCTCGGCCATTCTGGAATTGAAGTGCCCACGCTTTGCTTTGGCGGCAACGTGTTTGGCTGGACGGCGGACGAGAAGCGCACATTTGAATTGCTGGATGCACTGCTGGAGAGCGGCCTGAACTTTGTGGATACGGCGGACTCGTATTCGCACTGGGCTCCGGGGAACCATGGCGGCGAATCGGAAACGATTATTGGCAAATGGTTCAAGGCGCGGGGGAATCGCAACAAGGTAATTCTGGCGACGAAGGTTGGATCGCCGATGGGCGAGGGCAAGAAAGGGCTGTCGCGCAAGTACATTCGGGAAGAGGTGGAAGAGTCGCTGAAGCGCCTGCAGACGGATTACATCGATCTGTACCAGTCGCACCGCGACGACGAGAGCACGCCGCAGGAGGAGACGCTGGAGACCTATGGCGAGCTGATGAAGGAGGGGAAAGTTCGCGCGATTGGAGCTTCCAACTTTACGCCGGAGAGGCTCGGGTCGGCGCTGGAGGCGAGCCGCAAGCACAACCTGCCGCGCTACGAGACTCTGCAACCGGAGTACAACCTCTACGACCGTGGCGGGTATGAGCAGCGACTGGAAGGGATCTGCGCGAGTCACGGGCTGGGAGTGATTCCGTATTTTTCCCTGGCGAGCGGGTTCCTGAGCGGGAAATACCGTTCGGCGGAGGAGGCGGCGAGCCGTCCTCGGGCGGGGATGCTGAAGAAATATTTTAACGAGCGGGGGATGCGGATTCTGGAGGCTCTGGACGAGGTGGCGCGCGAAGTAAAAGCTAAGCCGGCGCAGGTTGCGCTGGCATGGCTGATGGCGCGGCCCAGTATTACGGCTCCGATTGCGAGCGCGACCACGGTGGAACAGTTGCATGAGCTGATAGGAGCGACGCGGGTAGAGCTGCCGAAGAGCGTGGTTGAGAGGCTGAACGTGGCGAGCGCGGAGGCAGTGGTGGTGTAAAGACAGGTTTCAAGGTTTCGAAGGTTTCAAGGTTTCACAGGTTAAGAGCAAAGGCAAAGGCAACGGCAAAGGCAAAGGCAACGGCAACGGCAAAGGCAACGGCAACGGCAACGGCAAAGGCAACGGCAAAGGCAACGGCAACGGCAACGGCATAGGCAGGGGCAAAGGCAACGGCAGAGTCAACAGACCCACATCTGCCAAAAGAAGGCAGATATGGGGCACCAGCAACGGACCCACATCTGCCAAAGGGAGCTTCGCAGCCGGGTACGCGGCAAATACCGCCGCTCCGGCCGCGGGCGCGCGGCAGATATGGGGCACCGGAGCTGTTTCCCACATTCGCCAAAGGATGGCGGATGAGGGCCACCTGCCGGATGAGGGCCACCTGCCGGATGAGGGCCACCTGCACATCGCCACCTGCGAGATCACCACCTGCGATATCATAGGAACATATGGCGGAAGTTCAGTTTCCCATCGCGACACCGCGGCATGCTTTCTTCAGCGAAGATGCGCGGCTCAACCGAATCCACGAAAAAGTAGTCGCCAACGAGCGTCTTGACGAGAGCGACGCGCTGGCGCTTTACCGCACGGCAGACATGCTGGCGCTGGGCTGGCTGGCAAACTCCGTGCGCGAGCGGATGCACGGCAACGTGGCGTATTTCAACGTGAACCGGCACATCAACCATACGAACGTGTGCGTGGCAGCGTGCAGGCTGTGCGCGTTCGGCCGCAAGAAGGGAACCGAAGGCGCTTACACGATGGCGCTGGAAGAGGTCTTCGAGTCGGCCGCGTCTGGATATTCAGAGGCGGTGACGGAGTTCCACATCGTCGGCGGACTGCATCCTGAGCTTCCTATGAAGTACTTTACGGATATGCTGCGCGGGTTGAAGGAGCGCTTTCCGCAGGTACATCTGAAGGGCTTTACGATGGTGGAGATTTCCTTCTTTGCCAAGCTGAACAAGATGACGATCCGCGAGGTTCTGCTGGCACTGAAAGAGGCTGGGCTGGATTCGATGCCGGGCGGCGGCGCGGAGATTTTCTCGGAGCGGGTACGGGCGATCATCTGCGACCACAAGATTGACGGAAACGAGTGGCTGGATGTGGCGCGCGAGGCACACCTGCTGGGGATCAAGTCCAACGCGACGATGCTGTATGGACACATTGAGGGCGACGAGGACCGGGTCGATCATCTGCTGAAGCTGCGGGCATTGCAGGACGAGACCAAGGGCTTCCAGACATTTATCGGGCTGTCATTCCACCCGGATCATACGGTGTTGCAACACCTGCCGTGGACGACGGGAGTGCTGGATCTGAAGCAGATTGCGGTGGCGCGGCTGGTGCTGGATAACTTTCCCCACATCAAGGCGTACTGGCAGATGCTGACGCCGAAGATCGCGCAGATTGCGCTGCGCTTTGGGGCCGACGACATCGACGGCACGGTGGTGGAAGAGAAGATTTACCACGACGCCGGGGCGACGACTCCGCAGGGATTGAGCCGGCAGGATCTGATCCGGCTGATTGAGGCGGCGGGACGGGTTCCGGTGGAGCGCGATACGCTGTACCGCGCGGTGACGCGCACGGCGACTTCGGTTACGGTGGCTGTGTAGGCGGGAAGGAAGTTTGCAGGCCGCTGCCCTTTGGGGCGGCGGCTTTGTTTTGGGCACAGCGGGATTCATTTCCCGTGGTGGCATGGTAATTACCTTAGGTTATGCAACCGTGCTCTTTTTGCTTGCCTCTTTCTATAGGAGTGATAGATTCCACCAGTTCAGGACCGTACCTGCCAAAGGCATCGATCTTTCTTTACGAGGCTTGCAGATGAACGTCCATTTCACGTACAAGGTAGATAAATCTCCCTCCACTGAGCAGTACCTCCAGACACAAATTGAAAAGCTCGGGCCGAGACTGCATGTATTCAATCCAGACATGGTTTCGCTGCGCGGATTGTTTGAGGAAGCGCCAAAGTCGGGTTTTACGGTGGCGCTGAACTTGCGCTTGCCCGCGGGGCAGATGACCGCCAGGGCAAGCACCGAGACGCTGCACGCGGCCATCCGAATTGCGTTTGACGATCTGACCGATCAACTGCGTAAACACAAGGAGCACCTGCGCAGCCAGTACCGCTATCCGCGGGTGCGCGGGGTGGAGCGGCAGCGGGTTGAGCCGCAGGTTGCGTTTGAGAGCACGCTGGCGGCGGTGAAGCTGGAGAGAATCTCAAGCCTGGACGTTACGGGCTTTGTGAACGCGAACCTGGAGAGGCTGCGCGGTTACGTGGAACGCGAGTTGCGCTTCCGGCGCGACAGCGGACAGCGCAGGCTGGCAGAGGTCAGCGTGGAAGAGGTCATCGACGAAGTGATCGCCAACGCGCTGGACGAACATCAACCGCGTCCGGAGAAGATGGCGCTGGAGCCATGGCTGTACAGGCTGTCCCGCTCGGCGATGGACCGGCTGGGGAACCAGTTGAACTCAGCGGCACATCCGGTGCGGCTGGACGAGGAAGAGATTCATCCGGTAGCCGATGTGGACCTGGAGGAGATGCGGCAGTTCTATCATCCGGATGAAAGCATTACGAACGAGAATCTGATTGCGGACCAGCACGGCAGCACGCCGGAGGACGAGGCATCCCGCGAGGAACTGATGGCGATGGTGGAGCGCTCTCTGCGCTTTGCAACGCCGCAGCAGCGGGAGGCTTTTCTGCTGTTCACGATGGAAGGGTTCCGGCTGGCAGAGATTGCCTCGATCACGGAGCGCACGCTGGAGCAGGTGCAGGCTGACGTGAAGATCGCGCGCGAACACTTGAGGCGCTCGCTGATGGCTGCCGGCGAACGCAGACAAAAGCTGGTGGCAGACCGTATGCCGTCTCATCCACGAAGCGCTTGACCTCTACCCTTGCTGAGGGATTGCCGCGACTGCGCCAAGCGGTTGCGGCATTTTTGCGTTTCGGGTAAGGCGGGGCGCGGTTACAGGAGGCGGGTCATGAGGTGGCGGGCGCTGGGGCCGAGTTTTTCACGCAGATGTTCGAGAGCTTTGTGGTGGATCTGGGAGACGCGGGATTCGGTCTTGCCGATGGAGCGCGCGATGGCCGCCATGGTCCACTCCTTGAAGTAGTAGAGGAGCAGGACGTTGGCCTCGTCAGGCGGCAGCTCGGCGATGAACTTGCGCAGCTCGCCGCGAGACTCATTCTGGTGGCAGATTGCGTCCGGGCGCTTCTCGGGGTCGTCGGCGACGCTTTCCTGGACGGAGAGGCGCTCGCTGTCTTCCTGAGGCTCAAACTCGACCTCCTGGCGATCCTGCACGGCCTGGGCGAACTCGTAGAAGGTGTTGAGGTCCATGCCCATGGAGTCGGCGACTTCGTCGCTAGCGGGCTTGCGTCCGAGCTTGGTTTCCAGGGCGCGGGTGGCGTTGTCCAGCTTCTGCTGGCGAGTGCGGAAGTAGCGGGAGGCCCAATCGAGTTCGCGGAGGCTGTCAAAGATGGCTCCCGTGATGCGGATGCGGGCGTACTGGCGGAAGGGAAGATTGCGCGAGGGGCCGAAGCGGCGGGCGGCGTCGATGAGGCCGATGGAGCCAGCCTGAATGAGATCGTCCAACTGAACGGAGGCTGGGAGGCGGCGGAGGATGGAGCGCGCCACCTGCTTGACGTCGTCCATGTGAGCGAGGACTCGCTGCTCCTGCTCGTCTTCCGGCGCGGATTCCACAGTGGGAGAGGAAAGGAATGGGAGTGAGGGAGGCTCCGGGATGAAGTGAGCGCTGGTCACAGGCCTTCCTTTCCATCGCGGGGAGACGTGCGGGCGGGTTGGCCTCCGGGCGGTGCCACGGGTCTGGGTTGAGACCCGTCGTAATGGGTTCATCGGCAGGAAGGAGATGGGGCTTGAGAGCAAGGGCGACGGCATAGCTGTCTGACTGGGGCGAAAAAGGCTGTTCCCCACATTCGCCCAACATCGGGGCGGATGTGGGCCACCTGCTGGAGTTCAGGCACCTGCGGCTTAGGTACAGCGAAATTGGTATGGTTGAAATGCGGTTGGTGCAGAGGGGTAGGCGGCGCACGGGAGGACCATGGAGATCCTCCCGGTAGATTTGAAGCCGGACTGTGATGCTTAGTGGGTGGGCGCGGACTCCCAGCCATGGCTGCCCCGGGTGAGCAGGATTGCAGATTGCGAGGGAGCTCCGTGGTAGTAGGCCGCGCCGTGCTGGTCAATCAACAGGCTGCGGTCGTAGCTTGGGAGGTCCTGGACGGGCTTTCCGGAGATGTCAAACATATCGCCCGCCATGGTGGGCTGCCATGCCCAGGTGTATTGGACCTGGAAACGCTCCTGGCTCAGCTTGGTGATTGCGCCGACGGAGATCAGTTTTCGGGAGGCCAGGGGAACGATGTAGAGGGTAGTGTCGTTCTTGTCCGGCATGTTTTTTACGTCGGGCAGGGAGGCGAGAAACTTCTTTCCCGCGGGGGTGATGTCCACCTGCGCCGCATAATCCTTGCCTTTACTGATCTTCAGAATACCGGCGTTTGCGAAGAGCTTGTACTGGGGGCCGTTAGGCGCGTCGGCGGCGGCATAGCTGACATTGCCGGTATGAAAAGAGACGGTGACAGGGGCAGCCGCCTTCAACTTGGCATCAATGGCCGCGGAGGCTTCCTCGGGCTTGACGGTCAGCTTGCTCTGGAAGATGACAACTCCGATACCGCCAACGAAGAGCCCGATTAGGAGAAGAATGATCAGGACCGGACCGAATGACGAGCCTTCCTTTTTTTCCATTTCAATTTCTTGTTCAAACATACAGGTACCCTCCGAAGTGGGACCGCTATCAATGCGATTCGGCAGAAGATGAAGTTCTGCCGGCGACATCATATGCCCGTTCGGGGCGGAGGTTGAATAAAAATCAACTGCAGAGGTTACCCGTTAGTTCCGGTTCCCTGCCGAAGAGGGAGAGTTCTGAATGGCGGTGGAGGATTGCTGGAATGGGATGGCAATCCGGTGAATTCGCGGCGGGCGAATTCCATTCGGCAAAGGAGCGGTTGTAGTATAGGGGGTTGAAGTCCGCACGAGGAGAGGAACTGAAGCGTGAATCCTTCCGATCAACGCGAGCAAGTAGGACAGGAAGTTTTAGAAACACGGGAATGGCTGGATTCTCTGGACTATGTTCTGGAGCATGGCGGCGCCGAACGGGCAGGACGGTTATTGCAACAGTTGGAGTTGCACACCGCGCGCTCGGGTTTCCGCCTTCCGTTCTCGGCCACCACTCCCTACCAGAACACGATTCCATCTTCGAAGCAGCCACCGTTCCCGGGCAGCCAGGAACTGGAGCGCCGGATCAAGAGCCTGGTGCGATGGAATGCGCTGGCGATGGTGATGCGGGCGAACAAGCGGCAGGAGGGAATTGGCGGACATATCTCGTCCTACGCCTCGGCTGCGACGCTGTATGAAGTTGCGTTCGACCACTTCTTCCGGGCGCAGACGCCGGACGGAGACCGCGACCTTGTGTACTTCCAGGGCCACGCGGCGCCGGGAATCTATGCGCGGGCATTCCTGGAAGGACGAATCTCAGAGAAGCAACTGGAGAACTTCCGCCGGGAGATGGCAGAGGGCGGAGGGCTGACCTCGTATCCTCATCCCTGGCTGATGCCGGAGTTCTGGGAGTTCCCAACGGTTTCGATGGGACTGGGGCCGATCCAGGCGATTTACCAGGCGAGGTTCAACCGGTACCTGGAGAATCGCGGATTGAAGACGTGCCACCAGGGCAAGGTGTGGGCCTTCCTTGGAGACGGCGAGACGGACGAACCGGAGTCGCTGGGAGCGATTACGCTGGCTTCGCGCGAGCGGCTGGACAACCTGATCTTCGTGGTGAACTGCAACCTTCAGCGGCTGGACGGTCCGGTGCGCGGCAATGGAAAGATCATCCAGGAGCTGGAAGCGATCTTCCGCGGCGCCGGCTGGAACGTGATCAAGGTTATCTGGGGCACGGACTGGGACCAGTTGATCCAGAACGACCGCGACGGCCTGCTGGTAAAGCGCATGGGCGACATGTGCGACGGACAATATCAGAAGCTCTTTGTGGAAAGCGGCGCGTACTTCCGCAAGAACTTCTTCGGCACCGATCCGCGGCTGTTGAAGATGGTGGAGCACCTGAGCGACGAACAGATTGAAAAGCTGCGGCTGGGCGGCCACGATCCGATCAAGATTTACGCCGCCTACAAGGCTGCGGTGGACCACACGGGTTCGCCGACTGTGATCCTGGCAAAGACGATCAAAGGCTATGGGCTGGGCGAGAGTGGGGAAGGGCGCAACATCACGCACCAGCAGAAGAAGATCAACGATGAGGAACTGCTGATCTTCCGCTCGCGCTTTGGGATTCCGATTGCGGACGACCAACTGCACGATGCGCCGTTCTACCGGCCTTCGGATGACTCGGCCGAAATCCAGTACATGCGGGAGCGCCGCAAGCAACTGGGCGGGTATCTGCCGGAGAGGAAGATGCGCGCGCCGAAGCTGGAGCCGGTGAGCGAAGAGCTGTTCAAAGAGTTCTACACAGGCAAGGCGGATCACAAGGTTGCCACGACGATGGTGCTGGTGCGGCTGATTGCAAAGCTGCTGCGCGATCCGAAGGTTGGAAAGCTGATTGTTCCGATCATTCCCGACGAGGCGCGGACGTTTGGCATGGAAGCGCTCTTCCGGCAGGTGGGAATCTACTCGAGCGTTGGGCAGAACTATGAGCCCGTCGATATGGACACCCTGCTGTACTACAAGGAAGCAAAGGACGGACAGATTCTGGAAGAGGGCATCACGGAGGCGGGCGGACTCTCGGAGTTCATCGCCGCGGGAACCTCGCCGGCGAACCATGGGATCAACACGATTCCGTTCTTTGTGTACTACTCGATGTTCGGCCTGCAGCGGGTGGGAGACCTGGTGTGGGCGGCAGGCGATCAGCGCACGAAGGGTTTTCTGTGCGGGGGCACGGCGGGACGCACGACGCTGGCGGGAGAGGGATTGCAGCACCAGGACGGACACAGCCATCTGCTGGCCTATCCGGTTCCGAATCTGCTGGCCTACGACCCGGCGTTTGCGTATGAGATTGCCGTAATTGTGCAGGACGGGATTCGCCGGATGTACGTGGAGCAGGAAGACATCTTCTACTACATCACGGTGATGAATGAGCCATGGGCGCAGCCGGATATGCCAGAGGGTGTTCGCGACGGCATTCTGAAGGGACTGTACCGCTTCCGGAACACGAAACTGAAGGGCGCAAAACTGAAGGCGCAATTGTTCGGCTCGGGCGCAATCATGCTGGAGACGCTGAAGGCGGCAGAAATCCTGGAAGAGAAATACAAGGTTGCCACCGACGTGTGGAGCATTACGAGTTACAAGGAACTGTACAAGGACGGCAATGCCTGCGAACGCTGGAACATTCTGCATCCGGGGGCGAAGCAGCGGGAGTCGTACGTGGCCGCGCAATTGAAGGATGCGGAGGGCGTGCTGGTGGCGGCTTCCGATTACGTGAAGGCGCTGCCGGAGTCGATCTCGCAGTGGATGCCGCGCCCTCTGATTGCGCTTGGAACCGATGGTTACGGGCGCTCGGAGAGCCGCGCGTCGCTGCGCGACTTCTTTGAAGTGGACGCCAAGCATATTGTGCTGGCGGCGCTGACGGGACTTCTGCGCGACGGCAAAATCAAGGCCGCCGAAGTGAAGAAGGCGATCACCGATCTTGGAATTAATCCCGAGAGCCCTGACCCGTTCACGGTGTAATGCCGCGATGAGGCTGGTTCGTGCGCTGCGGAGAGGCCGCCGATGGCGGAGCACTCCGGGGCAAGAGATTGGGAAGCGCGGCCGCGAGAAAAAGGGGCGCGCACACTGAAAGGAAACACTGTGGCAACAGAGTTCAAGCTTCCGGAACTGGGTGAGAACATCGAGGCCGGCGACGTTGTGCGGATCGCGATTACGGCTGGAGAAACAATCAAAGAAGGCCAGGCGGTCATTGAACTGGAGACCGACAAGGCCGTGATTGAAGTGCCATCGACGGTTCGCGGCGTCATTGATGCGGTGATTGTGACTCCGTCGCAACGCATCAAGGTGGGCGATGTGCTGTTCACCTACACGGCGGAAAGCGCCGCAGAGCCGAAGGCTCCGGAGCCGGTGAAGTCCAAGCCCGCAGCGGAGCAGAACGCCGTGGCGGAAGCTCCAGCGGCGACCGTGAGCAGTGCGATTGCGGAGTTCAGACTTCCGGAGCTGGGCGAGAACATTGAGTCTGGAGATGTGGTTCGGGTTGCGGTGCAGGCCGGCGACGCAGTGACGGCGGGCCAGACGGTGCTCGAACTGGAGACCGACAAGGCGGTGGTGGAAGTCCCTTCACCGATGGCAGGCACGGTTGGCGAAGTGGCTGCGAAGGTGGGGCAGCGGCTGAAGGTGGGCGATCTCGTCATGACGGTAGCAGGCGCGGCTGGAAGCTCCGCGTTGGAAGCAGAGGGCGCTCCGGCTGAAGCTGACCAGACGGCGGTCGAGGAGCATCCCGCGGACCAGAGTTCGATGACGATGGCGCGGCACAGCTTCCGTTCGGCGCGCACGCTGGAAGGCAAGAGCGAAGAAGAGGCGTTTCCGCCGGACGCTCCGCCGGAGATGGAGAGCCAGCGCCATCCGACTGGCCTGACAAAACATGCAGGGCACGAAAGCAAGACGGTTCCGGCGGCGCCCATTGTGCGGAAACTGGCGCGCGAAATCGGCGTGGACATTTACCTGGTGAAGGGAAGCGGCCCGGGAGGGCGCATCAGCGAGGAAGACGTAAAAGCCTTCGCCAAGGGCGTATTCGCGCGGATGGCCGATCCGGCAGCGGCGGTGCAGGTTGCGGCGGGCGCTGGAAAAATAGTGGTCAAATTGCCGGACTTCAGCCGCTGGGGCAAGATCGAAAAGGTCTCACTGCGGGGAGTGCGGCGCAAGACCGCCGAGCACCTGGCGCTGGCGTGGAACGTGATTCCGCATGTTACGCAATTTGACAAGGCGGACGTGAGCGACTTGGAAGAACTGCGCAAGCGCTTTGCGCCGAAGGCGGAAAAGGCCGGCGGCAAGATGACAATGACGGCGATTGCGCTGAAGGTTGTGTCCTCGGCGCTGAAGGCATTTCCGCAGTTCAACGCCTCGATCGACATGGCGAGCGAGGAGATCATTTACAAGCGCTACATCAACATTGGAGTTGCGGTGGATACCGACCGCGGGCTGCTGGTTCCGGTGATTCGCGACGTGGACAAGAAGAACATCATCGAGTTGGCGGTTGAGCTTTCGACGATCTCGAAGAAGGCTCGCGACAAGAAACTGACGGCGGAGGACATGGAGGGAGGTTCGTTTACGATTACGAACCTGGGCGGCGTGGGCGGCACTGCATTCACTCCGATCGTGAATCACCCGGAGGTCGCGATCCTGGGAATGTCGCGCTCGCGGACGGAGCCGGTGTGGGTGAACAACAAGTTTGAACCCCGCACCATGCTGCCGCTCTCGCTCTCCTACGACCACCGGATTATTGACGGCGCGGACGCGGCACGGTTTACACGATGGATTGTGGACGCACTGGAGCAGCCGTTCCTGCTTTCGGTGCAGGGATAACGGCGACCCGGCTTCCATGCGGAGAAGAAAGCTCGGTAGTGAATTCCCAATGGATGACGAGTTTTGAAACTTTCGAGTTGGTTGAGCGCTCTTTAAGAGAAGAGCCGGAATACAGAAGAGAAGTTGAGCCGGAGAGGCCCGACTAATTCTAAGCAGGACCTGGAAGCGAGAGAATGGCTAATACAAATTTGAAAGTAGCAGTGATAGGCGGCGGCCCGGGCGGTTACGCGGCAGCCTTCCTCGGCGCCGACCTCGGCCTCGACGTGACCCTCATCGATATGGAAAAGAATCCGGGCGGAGTTTGCCTGTATCGCGGCTGCATTCCGTCGAAGGCGCTGCTGCACGTTGCCGCACTGATCAACGAATCCAAGCACGCCGCGAACTGGGGCGTGGAGTTTGGCGAGCCGAAGATCGATATTGCCAAGCTGCGCGCATTCAAGGATGGCGTGGTGGCGAAGTTGACCGGCGGGCTGGGCATGATGTCCAAGCAGCGCAAGGTGACGTACATCCAGGGCGAAGCGAGCTTTGTGAATTCGACGACGCTGAAGGTGAAGAAAACGGCGGGCGGTGAAGATACGCTGCAGTTCGACAAGATCATCATCGCCACCGGATCGTCACCGGCGCGGCCAGGGCCGCTGGCGGCGACGGGCGCAAACATTCTGGACTCGACGGGAGCGCTGGATCTGAAGGACGTTCCCAAGACTTTCCTGGTGATTGGCGGCGGCTACATCGGGCTGGAGCTGGGAACGGTGTACGCGACGCTGGGGGCAAAGGTGGACGTGGTGGAAATGACCCCTGGGTTGCTTCCGGGAGCCGACCGCGACCTGGTTCCACCGCTGCAGAAACGCCTGGAGAAGCTCTTCAGCAAGATCATGCTGAACACCGCTGTAACCGCGCTGAAAGACGAGATCACAAAAGTCAAAGTGACCTTCAAGCTGCCGGACGGCAAGGTTGAAGACAAGACTTATGACAAGGTGCTGGTTTCGGTGGGGCGGCGTCCGAACTCGAAGGTCCCGGGGCTGGAGAATACCAAGGTCAAGGTGAACGAGCGCGGCTTTATTGCGATCAATAAGCAGTTGCAGACGGACGATCCGTCGGTGTATGCGATTGGCGACGTGGCGGGCGATCCGATGCTGGCGCACAAGGCGGCACACGAGGGACGCACGGCGATTGAACACATCCTGGGACACAAGGTGGAGTTTGCGCCCTATGCGATTCCGGCGGTGGTGTTCACGGATCCTGAAATCGCCTGGGCCGGGCTGACGCAGGCGGAGGCCGAGGCGAAGGGACTGGATGTGGAGATCGTGAAGTTCCCCTGGGCCGCCAGCGGACGCGCCGTGACGCTGGACCGCACCGAGGGATTAACAAAACTGCTGATCGACAAGAAGACAGAACGCGTGCTGGGCGGCGCAATCGTTGGTCCGGGAGCGGGCGACATGATTGCCGAGATCGTCCACGCCATTGAGATGGCGGCGACGGCCTACGACCTGGGGCACACAATCCACCCGCACCCGACGCTCTCCGAGACGATCATGGAAGCCTCCGAGATGTTCTATGGAACATCGACGGACCTGTACCGTCCGAAGCGCAAGTAGCGGCGAAGGCAGCAAAGGTGAAAGCCCGGCATTGCGCCGGGCTTTTTCATTGGAGCAGGCTAGCGGGCGGGTTTGGCGGGGGTGCCGCGCAGGAATTCCAGGGCCTGCGCTACGGTCATTCCCGGCACGGCGCGATAGTCCCACGAAGTTTCCGTCTCTTCGATGTGCATCGGCTTGACGACGATGATGCGACCGTCAAAATTCAACTGCATCCGCACGATGCCCCAGTGCTTGCCAGCCACGCGTGACTGGGTGATTTCAATGCGGCCGCCGCGATTGAGCCTGCCGAGAAAGCCCCAGCCGAAATTCACATCCTTGAAAAGAGTTCCCTCGATGCGGGAGATGCGGTTGTCCTCGCGGTCGATGAGGATGACGGCTTTCATCCCCTGCAAGACCTGCGACTCGTAGTTCGGGGCCGAGAAAGCTGGATTTGGCGAACACTCCAAACGCAGGTTGCGATCATCGCGCGGGGTGGTCGCGTACTGGCACTGAAAGGCGTCAGGAAGGGCGAAGAGCATGCGTTCGATATGCTGCTGGTCTTCACTCTGCTTCTTCGCCTTGTCGCGCATCTTGTCCGGATCAAGCAGACGATTGATGCGGTCGTCATCCTGGGTGCGCTCGTCGGCGGTGAGCGGCTTGTCGTTGAGCGCGATGGTGCGGCTCAAGATACCGTGGGGCGTATTCACCATGAGCTTGGTGACGGAGCCGCGGGGCTTTTGCAGGCGATCCGTCCAGGTGAAATAACCGTCTCTTCCGCTGAGCTTTTCACTGGCGACGGCCTGGCGGAGCAGGTCGTTGGCTCCCAGGGTCGTTGCGCCTGGATCGGAATGGCCGGCCAGAGCGGGGACGACGAGGGCGAGAAAAGTGACTAGAATCAGTGTTGCGCTCCGCCGCTTTGAGGGACTTTTCACCTGATGGAGATTCATGCAGTTCAATTATCGGGGATGAGGGCCGCGCCCTCAAGGACCGAGGCGGAAAACACAAGAATTCGATGTGCGAGCGGTTGTGCTTTGAGCGAATTCTGGGGAGGCCGATGATCGTTACGCGATATGGAAACCGCGCGCATGGCGGGAGAGAACATTGAGCGCGAGTGACGCCGCCTGCAATTTCGGCGCGCCGGTGCTGGCGGTTTGCGGATTCTCCGGCTCAGGAAAAACCACGCTGCTGGAGGCCGTGATTCCCCGGCTGACGGGCCGCGGGCTTGCGGTTGCGGTGGTGAAGCATGACGCTCACGGGTTTGAAGTGGACCGGCCGGGCAAGGACTCCGACCGGTTTTTCCGCGCTGGAGCAACCGTCACGTTGAGCGGTCCGGGCGAGCAGTTTGAGCGGCGTGGAAGAGAGGCGACCCTGTCTCTTAAGACAACGCTAGCGCGGTTCAGTTGCGACCATGACCTGCTGCTGGTTGAAGGCCACAAGGACACGCAGCTTCCGAAGTTATGGCTCGCGAACGCCGAGCAAGCGGAGGCACCGGAGGGCGTGAGCAACATCCTGCGGACCCTGCCCTGGAACGGCGACCGCGTGGCAGCATTCATGGAATTCATGGAGGAGTGGCTGCGCGTGACGTGGCGCAAACGTCCGCTTTACGGCGGCCTGCTGGTGGGAGGAGCAAGTTCGCGCATGGGCTCACCAAAGCAGATGATCGCCTTCGGAGGGAGTTCGCTGGGCGAGATTGCAGTGGCGGCCCTGGGGGCGGCGCTGGGAGATGGACGCAGCGTGGTGCTGGGGGCGGGCATGCTGGCGGAGGTGCTGAAAGGGCTTGCGCGGCTGGCTGATCCGCCGGGATTTGGCGGACCGGCAGCGGCGCTGATCTCGGCACACCGATGGGCGCCGGAGGCGACATGGATCGTCGCCGCGTGCGATCATCCCTGGTTGCGCGGAGAACACATTGCGTGGCTGGCCGCACAACGAGAGCCGGGGCGGTGGGCGGTGATTCCGCGGCAAAGTGATGGATTCCCGTGTCCGACGCTGGCGCTGTATGAGCCGCAGGCACTGGAAGCGCTGGAGCGCCAGGCTTGCCAGGATGGAGGGCACAACGGGCGTCCGCAGATGTTGATGGAATCGCCGCGCACGCTGGTTTTGAGCGTCCCGCCAGAGCTTGCAGATGGATGGAAGAGCGTGAACACTCCGGAAGAACTGAGGGCTGAAGAAGAACGCCTTGCACCGGGGTGCGGAGACGTGGACGAGTGATAGGGAGGGGAATGAAGAGTCAATTTGTGCCGGGGTTCGATGAGGCGCGCCGCATGATACTGGAGGCAGTTGCTCCACTGGAAGGGGAGCGCGTGGAGTTGCTGGAGTCGCTGGGCCGGGTGCTGGCCGAGGATGTTGTGTCTCCGTGGAATCTGCCTTCGTTCAGCAATTCCGCGATGGACGGATACGCGGTGCGAGCGGAAGACTGCGGGAATGGACGAGCGCTGCCGATCATCGACTATGTCGCCGCCGGAGGGCGGGCTGCGAAGGCGTTAGCGCCGGAGACGGCAATCAAAATTATGACGGGCGCGCCGGTGCCCGATGGCTGCGACAGCGTTGTGCCTTTTGAGCGCGCGGAGGAACGGGACGGCGCGGTGCGCGTGGCTGGAGATGTGGTGCGGGGGCAGCACATCCGGCGCGAGGGAGAGGACGTGCGCGGCGGAGAGACCGTACTGCGGACGGGGAGGCTGGTCCGGCCATTCGAAATCAACATGCTGGCCTGCTGCGGACAGGAGCACGTTGCGGTGGTTCGCAGGCCGACGGTGGCAATTGTTTCCACCGGTGACGAGCTGGTTGCGCTGGGCGAGATTCCAGGGCCGGGCCAGATTGTGAACAGCAACGGATCTTCGCTGGCGGCGGCGATCCGCGGCGTAGGCGCCCGTGCGGTGCCACTGGGGATTGCGCGCGACAACCTAGCGAGCCATCGCGAGAAACTGGCGGAAGGATTGAAAGCAGATGTGTTGATTACTTCCGCGGGAGTTTCCGTTGGCGACTACGACCTGGTGCGGGAGGTGTTGGAGGAGCTGGGAGTGGAGTTTGTCTTCTGGCGAGTGAAGGTGAAGCCGGGGAAGGCGATGGCATTTGGCCGGAGGCAAGGGAAGGTTGTGTTTGCGCTGCCGGGAAATCCCGTCTCGTCGATGCTGACCTTTGAGGAGTTTGTGGCTCCCGCACTGCTGAAGATGATGGGACACAGGGAGTGTGTGAAGCCCCTGTTTCCGGCGGAGTTGCAGGGTGAAGTGAGAAAGAAGGCTGGAGTGACGCAACTGCTGCGGGTGAGGCTTGAGCATGCGAATGGAAAATGCCAGGCATGGAGCGCGGGAAAGCAGGAGACTGGACTCGTCAAGACATTGATGGAAGCCGACGCGATTGCTGTGCTCGCCGCGGAGAGCGAAGTCATTGAGCGAGGAGAGGAAGTTCTGGTTCATCTGCTGGGTTGATCGGTGGGGATGGGTTTTGCGGCAGGCATGCATCGATTCGCTGTTGCGTTGAGTCATGCGTCACACACGGGAGTGACTGCACGATTCGGAGGCCGCGCATTGCGAGAGTAGAATGGAAGTTGAATTAGGCGTACGTCTTCAGGGCGGGGTGTAACTCCCCACCGGCGGTGAAAGCCCGCGAGCGCCTGCATATTGCAGGGTCAGCAGATCTGGTGAGATTCCAGGGCCGACGGTTAAAGTCCGGATGAAAGAAGATGTGCCATCCTGCGCGCAACAACTCTGTTGCGCGGCAGGTGCTGGTACGTGGTTTTGCCCTGAAGCGTTCTTCGTCGAATTACGATGCGAGGAGCGTTTCAAAATGTCATCCTATCCTGCTGTTTCCGCGCTGCTTGAACCCGCGGCGATTCCCTTTGAAGAAAGATTTCACCTAGCCCTGGAAGATATGCGCCGGGGTCACCCCGTTGTTCTTGTGGATGATTTTGACCGCGAGAATGAAGCCGACCTGATTGTTGCGGCCGAGAAGATCTCAGCCAAAAGCATGGCAATGCTCATCCGCGAATGCAGCGGAATCGTGTGCCTGTGCCTGACGGGAGAAACACTCGACCGGCTGGAATTGCCTCTGATGGTTCCGAACAATGAGAGCCGCTTCCGAACCGCTTTCACCGTAACCATCGAAGCGCGTGAAGGGGTGACGACGGGGGTTTCCGCACAGGACAGAGTCACAACGATTCGCGCTGCGATTGCCGACGATGCACAGGCCTGTGACCTGGTCAGCCCGGGCCATGTCTTTCCGTTGCGAGCAGCGGAGGGGGGCATTCTGGCGCGGACCGGGCACACGGAAGGCTCAGTGGAACTGGCGCGCCTGGCGGGACTGAAGCCAGCCGCCGTTCTCTGCGAGTTGACGAATCCGGACGGAAGCATGACGAAGGGCGAAGAGATTGAGCGCTTCGCCGGAAGGCACGGCATGGTTGCGTTGAGCATCGCCGAACTGGTTGAGCACAGGCTCCGCTCCGAGAAGAGGCGCGCCGCGACAGAAGCAAGATAGCAGCGATGCCAGCTGGCGGCGGAAGCAAGCGAGCAGAGACGGGGGAGCAGTGAGCACCGATTTAGAGATGAGCAACAGCACGACGCGGCGAGTGGCTGTGGCGGACTTGCCCACAAAGTGGGGAGAATTCCGGGCGCTGGGATTTGAGCGCTCGATTGAGGGCGGAGTGGAGACGGCGATTGCCCTGATCATGGGCGACATTTCGATGGGGACTCCGCTGGTGAGAATTCACTCGGAGTGCCTTACGGGAGACGTCTTTGGATCGTTGCGCTGCGATTGCGGCGAACAACTGAATAGCGCGATGAAGGCGATTGCCTCGGAGGGCGCCGGAATCCTGATTTACGAGAAACAGGAGGGCCGGGGGATCGGACTGATGGCGAAGCTCCAGGCGTATGAGTTGCAAGACGGCGGGCTGGATACGGTGGAGGCAAACCAGCACCTTGGGCTGGCGGTGGACTGCCGCGACTTCGCGCTGCCGGTGGAGATTCTGAAACAGCTTGGCGTGGAACAGGTACGGCTGCTGACCAACAATCCGCAGAAAATCGCGGCGCTGAAAAACGCGGGCATTGAAGTGGTGGAACGCCTGTCGTGCGAGGTTGCGCCAAGTCCGCAGGCGCTCTTTTATCTGACGACCAAGAAGTTGAAGATGGGACACGTACTGACGATGGTTTAGGACTTGGCGAGAACCGAATCCTTGTCGGCGGCCTTGCGCGTCATCTCCATATGGAAGGGAGAGTATTCCCTTACCAGTGATACGAGCCTGGCGAGCGCAGGCAGACGATCATCGCTGCGGTATGCGAATAGAAGATCCAGTTGCACGGGCGGGGTGACATCGATGGGCCGTGTCACTACTCCCTTGGGCGCGATTTCATCCACGTAGGCGGCGAAGAAGCTGAAGCCGAAGCCCGAAGCAACGGCATTCATCGAGGTCATAAGATTCTCGGTGCAGAAGCCCATCTGAAACTTGACGCCGGAGCGCCGCTCAATTTCTGCTGCCACGTTATGTACGGCCGGTGCGACCTCGGCGGAGATCGAGATCAGCTTCATCTTCGCCAACTCAGCGACGGGGACGCGTTCAAGCGCCGCCAGAGGGCAGTCCTGCGGCAACACGACCACCACGTCTTCACGCATATAAACTTCAGACGCAATGTCACTGCTCTCGATGGGACCACGAAGAAATCCAGCGCTGATTTCGCGCTTCTGCAAGGCCTTGATCTGGTCCGGCGCAGTCATCGTCTTCAGTAAGAGCTGAATGTTGGGATGGTAGCGCAACAGAATCGGGAGGATGTGGGAGAAGATTTTTCCTTCAGGTCCGGGGACCATTCCCAAGGCAATCGTCCACTCTTCGGAGCGGGCGACGGCCCTGGCTTCCACAAGTGCGTTTTCAACCGAGGCAAGAATTGACTTGGCGGTGGGAAGGAGCACTCTTCCAGCTTCCGTAAGCTGCAGACGGTGCTTGTCCCGATGAAAAAGAGGGGCGCCCACGATTCCCTCAAGCTGCCGAATCTGCTGGCTCAACGACGGTTGCGCCGTATGCAGATGCTCGGCTGCGCGAGTTACATTCAGTTCTTCAGCGACTGCCACAAAGTAGCGAAACAATCGCAGTTCCATGAAGATTTCCTCGGATGCCAAGAAATTGTACCACGAAAAAAAGCAGCGCTTATATCCCGTGGATATGAGCGCTGCCAGAGTAAGCCGGCTGAAAAAGAAGCTACGGTCGAATTGTTCTATACCAGATGAGTCAGGTAATACACTCCGATGATGAAGAAGCAAGCGGTTGTCTTGATGCAGGTAATGGCGAAGATGTCCTTGTAAGACTGCTTGTGGGTAAGTCCTGTAACGGCAAGCAGGGTGATGACCGCTCCGTTGTGCGGCAAGGTGTCCATGCCGCCGCTGGCCATGGCCGCAACGCGATGCAAGACTTCCATCGGGATGTGGGCGGCATTGGCGGCTGCGATGAACTGGTCTGACATGGCAGCCAGCGCGATGCTCATACCGCCCGAGGCCGAACCGGTGATGCCTGCCAGCACGTTCACGCTCACCGCTTCTTTTACGAGCGGATTGGGAACGTGTGCGAGGGCGTTGCGAATGACCAGGAAGCCCGGAAGAGCTGCGATCACGGAACCGAATCCATATTCGGAAGCGGTATTCAGCGACGCCAGCAGTGCGCCGCCGATTGCGGTCTTGGTGCCATCGGCAAACTTTGCGTGAACCTTCTTCCAGCCAAAGACAACGACTGTGAGGATGCCAAGTACGAGGGCAATCTCAACCGACCAGATTCCCACCATTTTCGCAACAGGCACCGCGAGCGGCTTTGCAGAGTCGGTAAGTTGAACGTTCACGCTGTCGCCGTAAAACTTAGGAATGAGCCGGGTGATCACCAGGTTCATGATTCCGACGACAAACAGCGGCAGGATCGAGATAAAGGGATTGCTCAACTGAGAAAGCTCGATTGGTTCCGGCTCATTGAGGTGGCCGGTGCCATAGCCTTCGCCCGCCTTAGCGCACGATCTGCGCCGCCAGTCGAGGAATGTCATGCCGATTCCCAGGATGAAGAGGGAACCGATGATGCCAAGCCAGGGAGCGGCATACGCGTTGGTCTTGAAGAACGTGGTGGGGATGATGTTCTGGATTTGCGGCGTTCCGGGCAGCGAGTCCATGGTGAAGGTGAACGCGCCCATTGCGATGGTTGCCGGGATCAAGTGCTTCGGAATGTTGACTTCGCGGAAGAGTTCAACCGCGAAGGGGTACACGGCAAAGACAACGACGAACAGCGATACGCCGCCATAGGTAAGCAGGGCGCAGACGATCACGATGGACAGCATCGCGCGTGAGGGGCCAAGCAGCTTCACTACGGAATGCACGATGGACTTGGCGAAGCCGGAGATCTCGATGAGTTTTCCGAAGATGGCTCCCAGCATGAATACCGGGAAGTAATTCTTGATGAAGACAACCATGTTATCCATGAACATGTTGCTGTAAACGGGAAGCACGAAGTAAGGATGAGTGCAAAGAACCGCGAGCAAGGCCGCGATCGGTGCGAATAGGATAACGCTGAACCCTTTATAGGCAACGTACATCAGAAAGCAGAGCGCTGCGATACAAACTACAAAACTCATGAAATCCTCCTGAGACTAATAAGACTGCAAAACTTAATTCCGGCTTTGGACACACCTATCACGTTGCCGCAGGACGGCTCCCTGCTGCCTTGTTGAGCTGTTAGAAAATGAATGGAAACAACCAGGAGGTGGAATCGGGTATCCGCTCGCCGTCGCGCTACGCATCCCGATATCCACACCCGGAGCCGCATGATTCGCGGCGCTTTCCCTAAGAACAAAGGAAAGAGGCTGTAGTGTAACTAGATCTTTGTCAGCCAGCCTGGCAGCTTCACTTCCGAAACTCCGTCCATGACGACATCGCCGGTCTGCTTCTTGATGACGACGTTGATCTTTGCGACGGCCTTCGGCATGATTTCGGTGATGGTTGCGACCAGCGTGACCGTGTCTCCGATGAAAACGGGGGCGCGGAAGTTCACGAGCTGGCTGAGGTAGACGGTTCCGACGCCGGGCATATCCATTCCCAGGACCTTGGAGATCATGCCGAACAGGATGCCGCCGTGGGCGATGCGCTGGCCGAACTTGGTCTTCTTGGCGAAGGCGTCGTCGAGGTGAATCGGGTTGTGATCGCCGGTCAGGTCTGCGAAGCCATGAACCAGCTTGTCATCCACAACCTGGGTATAAGTGCATGTCTGGCCTACTGCGAAAGTTGGGGTTGCGGGAACTGCGGTGGTTGACATTGCTTTTCTCCTTTTACATGTCGCGGCGAAAAATCATCGCGACGGTGAATTCGTTTTAACTGCAACGGAACGTAACTCCGAAGGTTGCTCGCGGATAGTTCCAGCTGGTGACGCCCTTGTCCATGCACACCACGCGGCAGGTTCCGCACTCCAGGCATCCTGCGTATTCGAAGTTCACCTGGTCATCCTTGAGCCGGTAACATCGGGCGGGACACACGATGAGGCAGGGCCGCGCCTTGCAGGTTGCGCAGATCGCCTTATCGACCAGGATGTGGGGATGGCCTTCATCGACACTGAACTTGTCGAGCGAAAGCAGTTCTTCCGGACCTAGTTTCTTGATAGTCATAGGCTTCGATACGCCTTCCAGCCGTCGGCGGCCAACTGGCCGTAACTGGCATGCTTTTTCACCACTCCCAACAGCTCCTTCAGCATTGGCTTGGGAGTGTGGCCGTCCACGGTGAAGAGGAACTGCATCGCGTCATTGGCAAGCTTCGGATAGCCGCCAAAGATGCGCGAGATGTCAAAGATGTTGTGGAAGTTCTGGTAGGCGCGCTCATTGGCGAGCAGCAACAGCTCTTCCAGTTGCTGCATGTAGAGAGCGCCGGTGTCTGCCTGCGCGGTGGACTTCAGGATGGCGCGCGCCGCCGCCAGGCCGCTGACGATGGCAAGATCCATGCCGCGGATGATCAGCCCGGTGTTGATGCCCAGCTGCGCGGCGTCGCCGACGACCAGAAATCCCTCGCGATGCAACCGCTTTGGGATGCCATGGAAGCCGATCTCCGGCACAATGTGGGCGCCGTACTCGACGCTGGTTCCGCCCTCGATGAGAGGCTGGATGGCCGGGTGCATCTTGAAGTCCTGGAAGATGTCCTGAATGTGGCGCGGCTGTTTTGCCGCCTGCTCCGGGTTGAAGACGATGCCGAGCGAAATGCTGCCCCGGTTGGTGTAGAGAAAAGCCCCGCCGGAGATGCCGTCGGTGCAGCCGATGGCAACGCGAGCCGCGCCTTCGTTGTCCTGGAGAGCAAAGCGCGAGCTGATGAGGCTATCGGGAAGCTCGATGGTCTCCTTGACTCCGACGCCAACGGCGTGCGCGCGGACGTCTGGAAAGAGTCCTGCTTTTTGCCCGAGCAGGGAGTTGACGCCGTCGGCGGCAACTACGATGTCGGCGCGCATCTCGTCCGTGCCGGAGCGGATGCCGACAATTTTTCCATTTTCTTCAATCAGTTCATCGACCAGGATTCCGCTGGCGACGGTTGCGCCCTGCGTTTCAACCTCGCCGGCGAACCACTCGTCCAACTCGGCGCGCACGACGGAGTAGGACTGTGGAACCTCCTCGCCGAACGCCGGGTTGAAGTAGTCGATGGTGGTGGCTCCGCGGTCGCCCAGCAGCATGATCTGCTCGCGGACGATCTTGCGCTGCAGAGGCGCCCGCTTGTACATATCGCGCTCCAGCAGCTCAAGAGCGTAGGTGTAGAGCCTACCGCCGGAGACGTTCTTGCTGCCCGCGCTGTTGCCGCGCTCGAGCACGAGAACGTTCTTGCCTTCCTTTGCCAGAATGTAGGCGCATGCGGAGCCTGCCGGCCCCGCACCCACCACGATTGCGTCAAACTTATCTTCTTCTGCCATGGTGTGTCCGCTACTTTCCCAGTGCAGCCGTCAACAGCGGCAAAACTTCGTAAAGGTCGCCCACGATGCCGTAGTCGGCGGC
>Ga0181525_10000021_pt1 | contig 131525 bp, 121 predicted proteins | sample PEATcosm2014_Bin_48_FD_121100 | JGI IMG/M metagenome (GOLD analysis project Ga0181525, IMG submission 121100) | Peatland microbial communities from MTU Mesocosm Facility, Houghton, MI, USA - PEATcosm2014_Bin06_10_metaG | ecosystem: Environmental > Terrestrial > Soil > Wetlands > Peat | place...
CTCCGCAAGGCGCAACAACACAATCGAATCCTTGCCCCCACTAAACAACAACACCGGCCGCTCAAACGACGCAACCACCTCACGCATCACATGAATCGCCTCCGACTCAAGCGCCCGCAAATGCGTGAGGCGAGTTGCCGGTCCCGTGGCGGAGCTCATCGGCCCGCAGCGGCAGTGCGGCCGTGACGGCTGGTCGGTGCGCTCACCGGCTCAGCCGTCGAGATGGATTCCGCACTCGGTCTTGTCGCTACCGGCCCAGCGCCCTTCGCGTCCGCTGCCCGGCAGTGTGCATGGGACGCAGCCGATAGATGCGTAGCCGCGGTCGTGGAGCTCGTTGTAGGGCACGTCGTGGCGCGCGATGTAGGCCCAGACTGCGCGCTCGTCCCAGTCGGCGATCGGGTTTGCCTTCCAGACGCTGCGGCGCTCGTCGAACGACAGCTTCGGCACCGCCGAGCGGGTTGGTGCCTGCTCGCGGCGCAGCCCGGTGATCCAACCGTCGAGACCGTCGAGCGCGGCGTCGAGTGCGGCGACCTTGCGCTCGGAGCAGCAGCGGCCGGCGCTCCAGCCGGCGCCGGTCGCGTCTTGCGCGTCGAATACCTCGACCTGCACACCGTAGTGGCTTTCGAGCGCCCGCCAAGCCGTATAGGTCTCAGGAAACAGGGTTCCGGTGTCAATCGTGAAAACCCGCGCGCCCGGCTCGAGCTTGAGCAGCATGTCGATCAGGACCGCCTCCTCCTTCTGGAAGGAGCACGCCAGCGCGAGTCGCGGATGGTAGCGCTCGAGCATGAAGCCGAGCACGGCGTCGGCGGACGCGGACTCGAGGTCGGGCGGTGCGAGAGGTGTAGCTAGACCGCGCATTCGCCCTCCCCGCGGATCACCTCGAACGGCTCAGAGCGGTTCCAGTCGATGAAGCTGTTCATGGTCTCGAGGCTGAACTCGGGCGGCAGCGCCAGATCTTTAACGAGCTCCTCGAAGCCGGTGGTTCCCGTGCGGTCGACGAACGCGTTGAACTCCTCGCCCGCGGCGCGTTCGCTCTCGTAGTGGCGCAGCCAGCGATCGACCGCCTCGGGCACGCGCTTTGCCGGCAGGCGCGCCTTGAGCCGGTGGCCCATCACGACGTCGCCATCCTCGTAGTGCCCGGCGAGGTGGGGGATGTAGGCCGGTACGCTGCGCTGGCCGACCTTGATCGCGGCGCCGTAGAAGCCGATATTCGCGATGTGGTGCTGGCCGCAGCCGTTCGGGCAGCCGCTCATCTTGATCTGGACCTTCTGCGTCAGCGGGTCCTCGATCGCCATCGACGCGAGACGCTCGCTGATCGCCTGGTTGAGGCCCATCGAGCTCGTGATGCCGAGCTTGCAACTGTCGGTCCCGGGGCAGCTGACGATGTCGTTGATCGTCCGCGGGCCGAGGCCATCAAGACCAATCTCGCCCAGCGCGCGCCAGACCTCGTAAAGCGCCTCGTCGCGGACCCAGCGCAGCACGATGTTCTGCTGCACCGTCACGCGCGCGAAGCCGCCGCTCCAGTCGCGCATGATCTTCGCAAGCCCGCGGAACTGCTCCGGCGTCAAATCTCCGCGCGGGACCTTCACCTCGACCGTCGAGAACCCCGCCTGGCGCTGCGTCGCAACGTTTGCCTGCGCAAACAGCTCGAACTCCCGCGCATCTCCATTCGGCGACGCATAGCTGTCAGCGCGAGGCGGAGCGGATTTCTCTTCGTCGTAGACGAACAGAATCGGTTCAACCTCGAAGTGTCGCTCCGCCACCCAGTCGCCGCGAAGCTCCTCCTCGACAAGCTCGCGGAAGGCGTCGATTCCGATCCTGTCGACGAGCACCTTGATCCGCGCGCGGGCGCGATTGGCGCGCAGCTCGTCCTGGCGGTTGAAGATCCGCAGCACGGCCTCCGTCACCTTCAGGTACTCGCCGTCGTCGGCACCGACGAACTCGTAGAGCGTCGGTGCGACGCGCGGCATGATCGAGGTGCCGCCGCCGATCCTGATCTCGAAGCCACGCTTGCCGTCCTTGATCCGCGGGATGAAGCCGCCGTCGTGGATCCCGGTGATCGCGCGGTCCTCGTCGGTCGCGGTGAACGCTGTCTTGAACTTCCGCGGCATCAGCTGGCAGACCTCATTGCGCACGAAGTAGCGCACGTAGGCTCCGACGTAGGGGGTCGGGTCGAACAGCTCGTTCTCGCAGACTCCGGCCCAGGGGTCGCCGGTCACGTTGCGAATCGTGTTGCCGCAGCCCTCCCGCGACGACAGGCCGGTCGCTGAGATCTCACGGATCAGCTTTGCTGCATCGGGCAGCGGCACGTGGTGGAGCTGGACGTTCTGGCGCGTCGTCAGATGCCCCTTGCGCAGCGGCACGTAGCGCTCGACGGCATCGGCGAAGGCGTCGAGCTGCTCGGGGTTGATGCCGCCGAACGGCAGCTTCACGCGGATCATCTGGCGCTCGGCCTGGCGCTGTCCATAGACGCCCTGCTTGAGGCGGAAGCCGATGAACCTGTCCTCGGGAACCTGGCCGGCGAGGAACGCCGTCGACTCCGTGTCGAAATCGTCGAACTCGCGCTCGATTATCGGGATCACGTGTCCCGGCACGTTCTCGTAGATCTCTGGGTCGGCAAGGCTGCCGCGCTGCGTGCTGCTCATGCGTCCTCCTCAGGCGTGCTGCGCAAATACTACCGAAAGGCAACCGCCTTTCGGATGATTAGCTCCAGCCGCGCTGCAGCCGCGGCTCGCGTTGCACAGCCTCGGCTCTCGCGGCGGTCAGCCATGTGCTCAGCCGCTGGGGCGCAGGCGACGTCGGTGCAGTGTCGGCAATGAAGTGCGCCAGCGCTGCGACGATCGCCGCCGCCTCCTCCGCAGAGGCGCTCCTGAGCGACGCTGGGTCGACGGCGAAGCCGGTTCCGAGCTCGGGCACAGCCACAACTATTACCGACTACAACGGGATATTGCCGTGCTTACGCTTCGGGCCGGGCTCGCGCTTCGTCTCGAGCGCGTTGAGCCCGGCGATCAGCTTCGGCCGCGTCTCATGCGGCACGATCACGTCGTCGATGTAGCCGCGCTCGGCGGCGGCGTAGGGGTTTGTGAAGCGCGCTTTGTAGTCATCCATCAGCTCGGCCCGCCGCTGCGCCGGCTGCTTGGCTGCCGCGATGTCGCGGCGATAGATGATGTTGACCGCTCCCTCCGGACCCATCACCGCGACCTCCGCGGTCGGCCAGGCGAAGTTGAGGTCGGAGCGCAGATGCTTCGACGACATGACATCGTAGGCGCCGCCGTAGGCCTTGCGCGTGATCACCGTGATCTTCGGCACGGTGGCCTCGGCGAACGCGTAGAGGAGCTTTGCGCCGTGGCGGATGATGCCGCCCCATTCCTGTGCTGTGCCCGGCAGGAAGCCTGGAACGTCGGTGAACGTGATGATCGGGACGTTGAACGCATCGCAGGTGCGGACGAAGCGTGCCGCCTTGGCCGACGCGTCGATGTCGAGTACGCCGGCAAGGGCCGCCGGCTGATTGCCGACGATGCCGACGGCGAAACCATCGAGCCGGGCGAAGCCGCAGACGATGTTCCGCGCGTAATGCTCGTGGACCTCGAGAAACTCCCCGTCGTCGACGATCAGATGGATGACGTCGCGCATGTCGTAGGGCTTGTTCGGGTTGTCCGGTACGACGCTGTCGAGCTCGAGCGACATCCGGTCCGGGCTATCGCCGGTCTCGACGCGCGGCGGCGACTCGAGGTTGTTCTGCGGCAGGAACGAGAGCAGGTAGCGCGCCTCCTCGAGGCAGTGATCCTCGTCCTCGGTCGCGAAGTGGGCAACGCCGGACTTCGTGTTGTGCGTCATCGCGCCGCCGAGCTCCTCGAAGCCGACCTCCTCGCCGGTCACCGTCCGGATCACGTCGGGTCCGGTGATGAACATGTGCGAGGTCTCCTTGACCATGAAGATGAAGTCGGTGATCGCCGGCGAGTAGACAGCGCCGCCGGCGCAGGGCCCCATCACCAGGGAGATCTGAGGCACGACGCCGGAGCAATCGACGTTGCGCATGAAGACCTCGCCGTAGGCGCCGAGCGAGACGACTCCTTCCTGGATCCGCGCGCCACCCGAGTCGTTGATCCCGATCAGCGGGCAGCCGATCTTCGCCGCCAGGTCCATGACCTTGCAGATCTTCTCGCCCATCACCTCGCCGAGCGAGCCGCCGAAGACTGTGAAGTCCTGGCTGAAGACGCAGACCCGTCGGCCGTCGATCGTGCCATGCCCGGTGATCACCGCATCGGCGAGCGGGCGCGTTGCTGGCATGCCGAACTCGGCGGTGCGGTGGCGGACGAAGCCGTCCAGCTCTTGGAAGGAGAGCGGATCGAGCAGCTTCTCGATCCGCTCGCGCGCTGTGTACTTGCCCTTCGCGTGCTGCTTCTCGACCGCCGGCCCCTCGGCGTGCGCCGCTTCGCGGCGGAGCTCCTCGAGTTGGGCGAGCTTCTCCGCATATGTGTCCGGTGCGTGGCCTGCCATCCGCGCCGGGATCCTATTCCCGCTCAGCGTGAGAACGGACGATGGCGTGCGCTGCCGATCTCGTCGAGCACGTGCTCGAGCTTCAGGTCCGCCTGATCCGTTCCGCCGATGAGGTCGAGTTGCGCCGTGATGCGCACCTTCGTGCCCCAGCCCGATGGCTCGAGCTCGACGCTTCCCGATGCGAGTGGGCCGCTCCACTCGAGGCTCGTCTGCGGTCGCGCCCGGGTGATCTGTATCTCGCCGAACTGGATCTCGCTGAACTGCGTTTCGAGCAACCGCGCAAGCGCCGTGGGCTCGCTGAGCTCCGTCCACAGCTCCGGCGGCGATTTGACGAGCGTGCGCTGCGCTTCGAGCTCGGCCATCGATCTGCAATTCGTGAAATCGTCGCCGACCCCTGCCGTGGGGTGCTGGCGAGGCTAACCGGGCGGCTGGTAGTGGCCGAAGATCTCGGCCATCGTGGCGCAGACCTCACCGACCGAGCAGCGGGCCCGCAGCGCCTCACGGATTGCCGGCAACAGGTTCTCGCTGCCGCTGCAGGCGGCACGTAGCTCGCCGAGGCGTGCCGCCGCTGCATCGGCGTCGCGCGTTACTTTGAACAGGGCGAGCCGCGCCACCTGGTCGCGCTCCGATTGTGGATCGACGCGCAGGACTTCCTCGACGATGGTCTCGTCCTCGACATAGCGGTTGACGCCGACGACGATGTCTTGGCCTGTGCGGTAGCGCTCCTGGTAGCCCCAGGCCGACTCGTCGATCTCGCCGACGATGAAACCGATCGCGGCGACAGCCCCGCCAAGCTCGTCGACCTTCGCGATCAGCGCGCCTGCCCGCTGCTCGATCTCGGTCGTCAGCGCCTCGACGAAGTAGGAGCCCGCGAACGGATCGACGGTGTCAGCTGCACCGGACTCGTAGGCAAGCGTCTGCTGCGTGCGCAGCGCGAGCTTCGCCGCGCGCTCGCTCGGCAGCGCGAGCGCCTCGTCATAGCCATTGGTGTGCAACGACTGCGTGCCGCCGCAGACAGCGGCGAACGCCTGCAACGCGACGCGGACGATGTTGTTGAGCGGCTGCTGCGCGGTCAGCGTGACGCCGCCGGTCTGAGTGTGGAAGCGCAGCATCTGCGAGCGTGGGTCGCGGGCGCCGAAGCGCTCACGCATGATCTGCGCCCACATCCGCCGCGCAGCGCGGAACTTCGCAACCTCTTGGAACACGTTGTTGTGCCCGTTGAAGAAGAACGCGAGGCGCGGCGCGAACTCGTCAACCTCGAGGCCGGCATCGACCGCCGCCTGCGCGTAGGCGATGCCGTTTGCGAGCGTGAACGCGACCTCCTGGACCGCCGAGCAGCCCTTCTCGCGGAAGTGGTAGCCGGAGATCGAGATCGTGTTCCAGCTCGGGATCCGCTCGCGGCAGTAGGCGAAGAGATCCGTCGTCAGCCGCATCGACGGCCCCGGCGGGTAGATGTAGTTGCCGCGCGCGATGTACTCCTTGAGGATGTCGTTCTGCGTCGTCCCGTGCAGACTCGCCGCCGCCACGCCCTGCTCTTCGGCGACGAGCTCATAGAGGCACAGCAGCACGCTCGCCGGCGCGTTGATCGTCATCGAGGTCGAGACCTCGTCGAGCGGGATCCCGTCGAATGCGGTCCGCATGTCGTCGATCGTGTCGATCGCCACACCGGTCCGGCCGACCTCGCCCAGGCTTCGCGGATCGTCGGAGTCGAGGCCGAGTTGGGTCGGCAGGTCGAACGCCATCGAGAGGCCCGTCGAGCCATGCTCGAGCAGGTACTTGTAGCGCGTGTTCGACTCCTTCGCCGACGCGTAGCCGGCGTATTGGCGCATCGTCCACAGCCGCTCGCGGTACATCGCGCCGTGCACCCCGCGCGTGTACGGGTACTCGCCGGGCACGCCGAGCTCGAGCGCGTCTGGTAGGTCCTCGGCGCGGTAGAGCGCCTTCACTTCGATCCCCGAGTCCGTGAAGCGGCGCGGGTCGTCAGGCCCCACGATCGGCGCGATGGCGAGATTCCCCTCGGCGTCTGCCCCGGCGGGTGGCGCTGCGCGCTTATTCGTGCTTGCCACTGACGGTCAAGAATATCCGCGCAGGGGATCGCGAATCGCGATCGCCGAGGCCGTGGGGTGATCATCTAGGCTTCGCACTCAATGGCGACCTGTTTGGTCACGGGTGGTGCCGGCTTCCTCGGCTCGCACCTCTGCGAGGAGTTGCTGCGCCGCGGCCATCGCGTGATCTGCGTCGACAACCTCGAGACCGGCTCGCTGATCAACATCGAGCACATCCGCGACCCGGCCTTCGTGCATCTCAACGTCGACATCACCGAGGTGTACCTCGTCGACGAGCCGGTCGACTTCGTCTACCACCTCGCCTCGCCTGCGTCGCCGATCGACTACCTGCGGCTGCCGCTGCACACGCTCAAGGTCGGCTCCTACGGAACCCACCACACGCTCGGTCTCGCGAAGGCGCACCGCGCGCGGTTCCTGCTCGCTTCGACGAGCGAGATCTACGGCGACCCGCAGGAGCATCCTCAGCGCGAGACCTACTGGGGTCACGTCAACCCGATCGGGCCGCGCGGCGTCTATGACGAGGCCAAGCGCTACGCCGAGGCGTTGACGATGGCCTACCACCGCCAGCAGGGCGTCGACACCGCGATCGTGCGGATCTTCAACACCTATGGCCCGCGAATGCGCGCCCACGACGGCCGCGCGATCCCGACTCTGCTGCGACAGGCTCTCGCCGATCGCCCGCTGACGGTGTTCGGCGACGGATCCCAGACTCGCTCGTTCTGCTACGTCAGCGACCTGATCCGCGGGCTGATCGCACTCGCCGAGTCAGGCGAGCACCGGCCGGTCAACATCGGCAACCCCGACGAGTTCACGCTGCTCGAGCTCGCGGGGCTCGTGATCGAGGTGACCCGGTCGAGCTCTGAGATTGTCCACGATGCGCTCCCGGTCGACGATCCAAAGCAGCGACGCCCAGACATCAGCCTCGCTCGCGAGTTGCTCGACTGGGCGCCGGAGATCGCGCTCAGGGACGGCCTTCAGATGACGGTTGAGAAGTCGCCACTCGAGCGGTTGTTGGGCGACCAGGCGGGGTAGGAGAGTGCCGCGCCGGACGCAACAAACCGCCGGTACAAGCGTTAGGGAGAGTGAGATGGAAAGCGCCGGGCAGCCGATCGGGGTGATCGGCGAGACAGTCCGCGACCTCAACGCCGACCGGCCCGCCGCCGGCGCGCGCCCTCGCGACGTGCGTCGCAAGCGTCCGCCGGCGGTTTCGCTCCTGCTGCGCTGGGACACGGCCCGCCGTGGCGCCCGCGTCGCGGTGCTGCTGGCACTCGACTTCATCGGTGTCTCGCTCGCGATCTTCACTGCGCTCGCACTGAAGGCGCTTGTCAAGAGCGACTTCAACTTCACCAACGTGTTCGACACGACGCGCCAGTACGTGTCGTTTGCCTACCTCGTGACGGTGCTCGCCTTCGCGCGCTCGCACATGTACGCCAGTCGCGGCGTGCGGCCCGGGCTTACGCGTGTCCTTGCGTCGCTCTCGGAGGTCACGATCGTGATCCTGATCTTCGCCGTCGTGAGCGGCCATCCGTTCGACTCGTACTACATCTTCTACGGATCATTCGCGTTCGCCGTCGTCTACGTCTCGTCCCTGCGCTGGGCTTGCGAGCGCGTCTCGGGGGAGCTGCTGCGCGCCGCTGGCTACCGCCGCAGGGCGGTGATCGTCGGCTCGGGCAAGCACATCGAGGCTGTGGCCAGAGCCCTCTCCAGCGGACCGCTGATCACGGTAGTTGGTTTCGTCTCGCTCGAGAAGCGGACCGACAACGGATTGCGCTCGCTCGGGTCAATCGACGATCTAGGGCGGACGCTCGATGCCGAGCAGATCGACGAGGTCATCATCGCCGACCCTGACTTCCCGCAGGACCGCGCGGTCGCGCTCGTCGACAAAGCGCACGAGCACGGCGTTCGCGTCCGTATCGCCCCCTCGACGATGGAGATACTCGTCCATCGGGCCGACTTCGTACCGGGCGAGCTGCTGCCGCTGTTCGAGCTGCGTGCGCCGGTCTTCGAGGGCGTCGACTACATCGTCAAACGAGTCTTCGACCTCGTCCTCGCCTCACTGCTCCTGATAGTCCTGAGCCCGCTGCTACTGCTGATCGTCCTCGCGGTGAAGCTCAGCTCGCGCGGCCCGGTGCTATACCGCGGAACGCGCTCCGGGATCGGTGGCACGCCATTCACCTGCTTCAAGTTTCGGACGATGCGCGTCGGCGCCGACGCGATGCAGGCCGAGCTTGAAGCGCACAACGAGGCAACCGGTGCGCTGTTCAAGATCCGCGACGACCCGCGTCTGACGCCGATCGGGCGCATGCTGCGCCGGCGCTCGCTCGACGAGCTGCCCCAGCTCGTCAATGTCCTGCGCGGGCAGATGTCGCTCGTCGGGCCCCGCCCGCTGCCGCAGCGCGACTTCGACCGCCTCCAGGACTGGCACATGAAGCGCTACCTCGTGCTCCCCGGAATGACGGGGCTCTGGCAGGTCTCGGGCAGGGCCGAGCTCGAGTTCGACGATCTCGTCCGTCTTGACTTCCTCTACCTTGAGCGTTGGTCTGTTTTCCTCGACCTCACGATCCTGGTCAAGACCGTTCCCGCGGTCCTCTTCGGCCGCGGGGCCTACTAGGCCCACTCTCACCTGTCCTACTTCGACCGCCTCTGGTCGCAGGCGCCGGACGGTCCGCCGGAGCACTTCGCGCTCCGCAGCGAGTTCCTCCTCGCACACCTCGCCGAGGGAGATCGCGTGCTCGATCTGGGCTGCGGAGCCGGCGATTTCACCGCTCTTCTCGTCGACCGCGGTTACGCCGCGGTCGGTTGCGACGTGTCCGAGGTGGCGCTGCGGCGGGCGCGTGCGAGGTTCCCTGGCTCCGAGTTCGCCCAGTCCGGCGAGGAGCTGCCGTTGGCGGACGCTTCCTTTGATGTGGTCTGGGTCGGCGAGGTGATCGAGCACGTCCAAGACTGCCTCGGTCTTCTCGCAGAGGTCCACCGCGTGCTGCGCAGCGGCGGTCGGCTGCTCCTGACGACCCCCGACCACAGCGCGATGCGGCGCCTGCGCGCGGGCCTGAGCCGCCGCGCGTTCGAGCGGATGCTCGACCCGCGCTCAGACCACGTTCGCTTCTTCACTGCCGGCTCGCTGCGCGACACGTTGGGGGCGGCGGAGTTCGGCGAGGTCGTGGTGGCGCGCCGCCGTGGCGTCCTGCTCGCGACTGCAACGCCCGCCTAGAGCGGCGAACAGACCACTGCCGAGCCGCTAACTTGTGGAGATGCCACGGTTTGATCTAGCGGACGATCGCTGGATGCGCCTGCTCGACGGCGCCGACGCGGACGAGCTCTACGCGTTGATCGACTCCAACCGCGAGTACCTCGCGCGCTGGATGCCGTTCGTCAGTCAGACGCGCAGCACGGCTGACTCGCTCGCGTTCATCCGCTCGGCGCGGCGCCAGCTGGCAGAGAACCGTGGGATGCAGCTCGCGATCCTGAGCGGTGACGTGATCATCGGTGTCAGCGGCTTTCACCGCATCGACGGGGTGAGTCGCTCGACAAGCATCGGGTACTGGCTTGCCGAGGACCGCCAGGGCGCCGGCACGATGACGCTCGCTGCCGCCGCGATGGTCGACCATGCGTTCGGCGTGCTGCGCCTGCAGCGAGTCGAGATTCGCGCCGGCGTCGAGAACAACCGCAGCCGCGCAATCCCCGAGCGCCTCGGCTTCCGCGAGACAGGGATCCTCCGCGGCGCCGAGCGGATCGGTCCGCGGGTCATCGACCACGTGATCTACGCGATGACCGACGCCGAGTGGGAGCCGCTCAGTGCTTCGAGCTCGCGTGATGCTTTGCGGGCTTGACGCTGGTGCTGCTCGCCGCCAACAGCTGCGCGTAGAGCTGTGCCGCCGCGTAGTTCTGCGGGTAGAGGTATAGCGAGCGCTGGAGCGCGGTGAACGCGTCAGGAACGGCGTCGAGCTGCTCGTAGTCGAAGTCGGCCAGGTCATACCAGGCCTGGTAGTTGGCGGGTTGACGACGAACGCCGCTGACCATCGTCGCGTATGCGCGCGCCAGGTTGCCGGGATCCAGGTGCGCCTGGGTGACGGCCAGCCAGTAGAGCGGCTGGTAGTCGAGCGGGTCCTCTGCGATCGCGTTGCCGAGATCGGCTTCAGCAATCCGGTAGTCGGCGTTCGCCGCGACGCTCGCGTGCGCGAGCTCGCCGTTCGACAGTGCGAGCACGGCGGCGTTCGTTGAATCGACGGAGCGCAATGGCTGCCACTGCGACCACGCGAGGATTACCGTGACGGCGACGACCGCTGCGGCGAGGGCGGCGGCGGTCGGCTCGCGCCGTAGCCTCGAAAGCCGCACGCGCCCGAGTGCAAGGACGCCGTCGTGGGGTCCGCGGCCGGCGACCCAGCCCGCCAGGAACATCGCGATCATCGCGACGCCAGGAACGAACCACGTCCAGTCGATCGTGCTGTCCGCGGTGAAGACGACGACGACCGCAATCAGCGTCAGCAGGCCGATGCGCTCGGGCGCATCGGCCGATGCGCTGCCGTGCGTTCGCCTCAACGGTGCGACCGAGCGGATCGCCGCCGCGCCCCACGCGGCAACCAGAGCGAGGCTCAGCGCCAGTCCGATGATGCCCAGGTCGGCGAGCGTTTGGAAGATGTAGGAGTGCGCCTGCGCGACGAGCGTGTTGTCGGCCTTGTCGTATCGCAGGAACGTCGTCTGGAAGCTCCCAGCGCCGGATCCGCCAACCGGGTTCGTATCGAACGCCTTGATCGCGTCGCTCCAGTAGAGCGCCCGCTGGCTGCCGAGCGCGGTCAGGCGGTTGGCGCTGTTGGACACGCCGACGTGCGTGCTGGTGAGTGTGCTGACGCCGTGTGAGATCGAGCCGAACAGGCCGCGCGAGCTCGCGGCGAGCCCGATCACGGCGATCACCGGCACGAGCGCGAGACAGACGATCAGGCTCTTGCCGACGCGCCGACGCAGCATTGCGGACGGTGGATTGCGGAGCGTTGCGAATCGCAGCGCAAGGCCTGCGGCGGCGCTGAGCACGAGCACCCCGAGCAGCAGCCAGCCGAGCTCGTGGCCGGCTGGCGTGCGCGCCGCGAGCGGCTCGTTGTCGGTCGTCAGGGCGGTCTGGGAGAAGGTCCAGATGACGACGACCGCCGCGGCGATTCCTCCGATCGCGAGGATCGACGCTGAACGCAGTCGCAGTGGGACGAACGTGAACCAGAAGACCAGGCCGACGACAAGCGCGAGGAGCGAGCCGCGCGAGTAGCTCAGCATGACCGTCACGAGCAGCAGACAGACCGCCGGCGGCGAGAGCGCCACGAGGGCACCGTGCCCGTCGCGTCTCGACCCCAGCCAGAGCGCCGGCGGAATTCCCATCGCGGCGAGCGCGCCAACGACATTCCAGTAGTTGAACGGTGCGTTCAATCGTGCGAACACGGTTGACCCGTACTGCGCCCCGGCGGGGAATACCTTCGTCCCGATCGCGTACCCCGCGACGACAACTGTGGCGAGCAGGACGCCTGCGATCACGCTTCGCCAGCGCCCCGCCGCGATGCGCACCAGCGCGAGCCCCCCGGCGAACGTTGCCGCATAGCTGAACGTCCGGCTGGCCTCGATCCACGAGTCCGACGGTTCGACCGACCACGTCACCGACAGCGTGGTGAACGTCGCGAGGCAGAACAACGCCCCGAGCGCTCCGAGCCCCCACCGCCGACCGCGTGCAAGCCCCTGCTGCGTGGCGGCAGCTGCGACGAGACCGCCCGAGACAATCGTGAGCGCCATCTCCGTCGTCGTTGCCGGCCCTAGGTTGAGGCCGCCGGTGGCGTAGAAGCACGCAACGACGATCGCCGCGGCGATCGTGACGGCGAGCCAGCCGCGAGCAACGAGGGCGCGCAGCAGCTCCGCGTCGCGCAGCTCGCCCAGCTTTGTCCTAGCGGGAGCGGCGTGCGCGGACAAGGCGACGGGCGCGAAGGCCGAGGGGCACCGACGCCAGCGCGAGCAGGGCGATCAGCAGGATCAGGAGCGGCGTCGGCAGGTCGCTGAGCGGTGAGCCTCCGACTGTCACTGCGCCCGCGGCGATCTTCAAGCCGGCGAGATTAACCGGCGCGGCCCCGAGCTGGCGGGCCTGTTTGAGCTTTGCCGGCTCGCTCGCGGTGATCTTCGCGCGCTGCTTGCTCGTCTGCGCCGGAGCCCGACGGTCGCCTGCCAGCTCGCGCTGCAGCGCATTCTCGATCTCGTTCGCGCAGAGCGAGTACTCCTTCGCGTCCGACGGGAGGTGCGCGGCCGCCTGCTGGAGCACGGCAATCGGGTAGTGGCCGGTCAGCGAGTTGTGATGTGCACAGTCGTAGTAAACCCGCGCGACCGCTGGCGGCGGGTTGTACTTGGGCTTCTTCGCCTTCGCCAGTGCCGCGCCTGGGACGAGCGCGAGCAGCAAGACGCTCAGCGCGAGCAGGTGACCAGTCCGCCTCACGCTCCAAACCTACCAGCGCTTGCGGCGCGCCAAACCGCTTTCAGCGCGCTTTCAAAGCCCTCGGCCCAGGCCGAGTAGGTGTAGCCGGCGACGTCCTCGGGCCCGGCGCCGCCAAGCGCTGCGCATCGCTCGCGGTCGCCCGCGAGCGCCCGCAGGGCTCCGGCGAGCGCGGGTGCGTTCCCCGCCGGGACGACGAGACCGTTACGCCCGTGCTGGACGAGTCCGCCGGCGGCGGCGCCGACGGCGTCGCTCGCGATGATCGCGCAGTGCTGGTTCATTGCTTCGTTGATCACCAGTCCCCAAGGCTCGATGAAGCGTCTTGTCGCGATTGATGGCACGACGAGAACGTCCGAGCAGGCATAGAAGTTGCGCATCGCGGGCGCGTCGAGAAGCCCGGTGACGGTGACTCCGCCGGCAGCGACGGCGTGTTCACCGATGAGTGTCAGGCTCGCTTCGGCCGGTTCAAATGCAGCATCGCTCCAGGCTCGCAGCAACACATCAAGCCCCTTTGCGCGCTCGGCACGACCGACGAACAGAACCGCGAGGCGCTCGTCACTAGGGCGTTCGTCCACGCGCGCCGACCAGAACTCGTTATCGACAGCCTGCGGCGCGACGAAGATGCGCGTCGCGCCGTGCGCTGCGACGTAGGCGCTGACATGGGGCCCGTAGGTCACGACCGCCGCGGCGTTGCGATAGATCTGGCGCATCAGTGGCAGGGCGGCGATGTGAGCGGCGAGGCGCGGAGTCCGCCACAGCGCGGCCCAGAACAGGAACGGAAGTCCACGGCGTTGTGCCGCCCGCCAGGCGAGCGGCAGCGCTACGCGGCCACCGGTCCCGGCGATCACCGCGCTGTAGTCGCCGCTCGCGACGAGTGCGCCGATCTCTCGCTGTGCGACCGAGCGTGCCGGGACTCCCTCGGGCGCCGGTCCCGGCGGCGCGCCGTGCTGATGTGGCCCGCCGAACAGCGCCAGCTCGATTGGGACCCGCTCGTGCAACGCCGCATATGCGCCGCGCCGACTCGCGGGTACGTGGCCGGTGATGAAGAGCACGGGCTTCATCGGATCGCGTCCTCGTAGGCCGCCAGCGTGGCGAGCCCGCATTGCTTCCAGCTGAACGCCCGCGCGACGGTCTCGCGTGCCGCGCGAGAGAGACGGCCCCGCTCGGCGTCATCACCGAGCAGTCTGCGGATCTCGACGGCGAGAGCCTGCGGATCCTGTGCCGGGACGAGGACGAGCCCTTCGCCCGCTGCAGCGATCTCAAGCGGACCGGGCTCGCCGGCGCAGCCGATCGCCGGGATGCCGGCGGCCATCGCCTCGATGTAGGCGACGCCGAATGCCTCCTCGGTCGACGGCAGCGCGAACAGCCAGGCCGCGCGTGAGCGCGCGAGCGCCTCGCCCGGGTCGAGGCGGCCGGCGAACTCGACGCGCCGCGCCACGCCGAGCTCCTGCGCGAGCCGCTCGAGCGCAGCGCGTTCTGGCCCATCCCCGACCACCAGGTAACTGGCCTCGGGCACCTCGGCGAGGGCGCGCAGGACATCCTCGTGGCGCTTGCGCGCCACGAGGTTCGCGACCGTCGCGATCAGCGGCGCCTCGCTGCGGACGGCCGCCGCCGGCAGGTCGCTGCCGAGGTGCACGACCCGCGTGTCCCGCGCGCCGTGCTCGCGCGCGAGCTGCTCCGTGCCGGTGCTGTTGGCGAGCACGAGCCGCGAGCTGGCAAGGGTGCGGCTCACTGTCGCGGCTCCCCGCGGAACCCTCGCGACGGTCCAGAGCACATCGCCGCCATGGACCGACACGACCAGCGGTAGGCCGAGTCGAGCGCGTAGGACGGCATCGCCGGCCGGTACGGCGTTATGGGCGTGGACAAGGTCAAACGCCCCCTCGGCGCGGATCGCACGCCGCAGGGCAGGTGCCGCGTACCAACCCCACTGGGCGTAGCTCCAGGGTCGCGGTGGCGATACGTAGCGGACGTAGCGAACGCGGAGGCCGTCGATCTCGGCGATCGCGGGCTGATGCAGCGCAGCGTTTCGCCGGCCGAGCATCCGGTGCAGGACGAGTACGACGACCTCGACCCCTGCGTCGCGTGTCGCGAGCGCCTGGCGGTGTGCCCAGACGCCGAGCGTCGGGTCGGCCTGGCGGGGATAGAACTCGGCGACTACCGCTACGCGCATCGGCGGTGTACGGCGAGCGTGCGCTGCAGCTCGCGCGCCGGCAGGTATGGATGCTCTGCGAGGAACGCGCTCGCCTCGGCGACCGCCTCCTCGCGCGAGTAGCCGGTTGCCGCCGGGGCTGCACGGTGCGCGATCGGCAGCACGTCGACGACGCCGATCCGCCACCCGTGCTCGCGCGCGAGCGCTGACCAGTGGGCGTCGAGTCCCCAGCCCATCCGCAACGGCGGGAAAGGCACGAGCGCGGCGAACGTCTCGCGCGCGAGTGCCGTCACCGGCCCGATCTCGACGAAGGCGGTTTCGCGGACTGCGCTGCGCGCGTGGCGGCGCGTGACGCGCCAGGCGGCGTGCGAGCGCAATCTGTGTGCCGGCTGAACGAGCGCCAGCTGGTGACGCTCTGCCTGGTTGAGCAGGCCGTCGAGGAAACCACGCGGCAGCTCGACATCGTCGTCGAGCAGCAGCAGCCAATCGAAGCGCTCAATCTCCTGCTCTGCGAGCAGCAGGTTGAGATTCTCGAAGCGCCCGCGCGACCCGGCCTCGCGCGCAACGATCGTGACCTCGTGGCGGGAACGGCGCAGCTCCTTGACCGCGGCCTCGTAGGTGCACTTCCGTTCCGGTCGTGCGACCGAGATCACGAGCACGTTGCGCCCCGGCGGCTGACGCCGCGCGGCGCGCCACAATGCGATGCGTTGCGGCGTCGCCAGCACGTCGAGGACCCAGTCCGCAAGCTGACGCACAGCATCTCGCTTTCCACCCACGGTTCCGCTCTCGCCGGAGAGGAAGTCGTAGTCGGGGTCTCCAGGAGCTCGCCCGCGGGTCGGCGCCAGTGCTGCGGCGAGTCGCCCGACGCTGTGGGCAGCCATCAGCGGACCGTTCCAGCAGCGCCGCCGAGGTCCGTGCCACAAGCAGCCCACGAGCGTGCGAACTTCCCGCGCCAGACTCGGAGCCGCCGCTTTCGTCTCGTCGTAGCGTCGCGACGCGTAGCCTCGGCGGAGAGCTACCCGCCCGAGAGCAAGCAGCCGCGCATCGGGACCGGCACGGCGATGGTCGACACCGGCTGCTGCGACGTAGCGAATCCGCCCGCCGGCGGCGACGTAGCGGTCCTCCCATTCCTCCTCCTCGCCGGACTGGGCGTAGCCCTCGTCGAAGCGCCCGAAGGTCTCGATCGCACTGCGCCGGATCGCGAGGTTCGCAGACCAGGCGTGCGCGATGTCGCGATCTTCGTTTCCGAGTTCGGTGTGCGTGATCGGCGGGCTTTCGCGGCCGCACATTCGCCGACGTGTGCCCTCCAGCCGCGCCCGGATCGGCCCGCCGAACACGCTGACATCGGGGAGCTCCGCAGCCGCGCGGAGGTAGGCGTCGAGCCAGCCGGGCTCGGCCTCGATGTCGTCATCGACAAAGACGAGCAGCTCGCCGGTGGCGACTGCGATGCCGGCATTCCGTGCGGCGTTGGCGCCGCGCGGTACCCCGAGCGCGAGGTAGTGGACGTTCACGGCCTCGGCTACGCGTTCGGTCTGCGGGTCGTGCCCGTCGTTGACGACAACCACCTGGGCCGCGGCGGCGCGGGCCTGCGAGACGATCGAGGCGAGCGTCACGCTGAGGTAGTGGGGCCGTCCACGGGTCGGGATGATGATCGTCGCGGATACGCCCACTCACCGCGAGAGTCTACGTTTGCATCCACGTGATCCTGTTCCTTCATAACCGCTACCGCGTCACCGGCGGTGAGGAGCGCGCGGTCGAGAACCTCATGTGGCTTGTCAGGGATCGCCTCGGCGAGGATGCTGAGCTGCTCGAGCGCGACTCGGGATCGCTCGGGCGCGGCGCCGCTGCCCGCGGCCTGCTCCGCGGCGGTCTCGATGCGGCAGCGGTCGCGAGCGCTGTCCGGCAGACCGGCGCTCGCGTCGTCCACGCGCACAACATCCACCCGGCGTTCGGCTGGCGCGCGCTCGCCGCGGCGCGCGAAGCCGGTGCACGCGTGGTGCTCCAACTGCATCAGTACCGACTCGTCTGTGCCGTCGGCGTCTGCTTCACCGCGGGCGAGGAGTGCACGCGCTGCCACGCTCGCAACACGCTGCCAGGCGTCATCCACGGCTGCCGCGGCAGCCGAGTCGAGTCCGTCGTGTACGCCGCCGCTCTGGCGCGCTGGCAGCGGCGCATCACCGAAAGCGTTGATGCGATCGTCGTCCCGAGCAGCTTTGCCGCAGGCCGGCTGCGCGAGCTCGGTGCTCCTGTCGGCGATCCTTACGTCGTGCCACATCCGCTGCCGGCGATTGCTGACCGCGCCGCGCCGCTCGGCGACGGCTACGCGCTGTTCGCGGGCCGCCTCGAGCCCGAGAAGGGTCTCGATATCGCGATCGCAGCCTGCCGGACCGCAAACGTGCAGCTCGTCGTTGCGGGTCAGGGCAGTCTCCGCGGCCGGTTTCAGGGAGCCCCCGGGGTCACGTTCGTCGGCGCCGTCGATCAGACGGAGCTCGCGCGTCTGCACGCTGGTGCCGGGGTCGCACTCGTCCCGTCGCGCTTCGCCGAGACCTTCGGCTTCGCCGCCGCTGAAGCGATGGCTGCCGGACTCCCGGTCGCCGCGTCCCGGATCGGCGCGCTGCCGGAGCTTGTCCCCGAAGAGTGTCTCGTCCCGCCGGGCGACTCGCAAGCGCTAGCCGCGACGATGATGCGCATTCGAGGCGATCAGCGCCTCGCCGAGAAGGGTCTCGCGCGAATGCGTGAGAGCCTTTCCGTCTCGGCCACGACACTCGCCGCGATCTATTCGTAGGATCCCCGTGATGCGGACAATCGTGACCGGCGGCGCCGGCTTCATCGGCTCGAACCTCGTCGACGCATTGGTTGGTCGCGGCGACAAGGTGCTGGTGATCGATGACCTCTCTACGGGCAAGGAGGCGAATCTCGCGCCGGCGATTGCCCAGGGCGCAGAGCTGAAAGTGCTCGACGTCCGCGATGGCGAGGCCCTGGCGGACATCGTCGAGGAGGCGGCGCCGGAGGTGATCTTCCATCTCGCCGCCCAGATCGACGTGCGCAAATCGATCGAGAATCCGGCCTGGGACGCCGCGGTCAACATAGGCGGAACGATCAATGTGCTCGAGGCCGCGCGCCGTCATGGCGTCCCGCGCGTCGTCAACAGCTCGACCGGTGGTGCGATCTACGGCGACTGTGACGAGATCCCCTCGCCCGAGACGGCGACGGCGCTCCCCGAGGCCGCCTACGGGCAGAGCAAGCTCTCGGCCGAGGGCTACCTCGGGCTCTACGGGCGCCTCTACGACCTGTCATCGGTGACATTGCGCTACGGCAACGTCTATGGGCCGCGGCAGGATCCGCTGGGCGAGGCCGGCGTGATTGCAATCTTCTGTGGCTGCATCGAAACTGGACGGCAACCGACGATCTTCGGCGACGGCAGGCAGACGCGCGACTACGTTTATGTCGGCGACGTCGTCGCCGCGAACATCGCTGCCGCGGCGGCAGATGTGCGCGGGCAGATCAACGTCGGCACCGGGACCGAGACCTCGGTGCTCGAGATCGTCTCCGAGCTGGCTGAGCTCACCGGGGTGAGCGACTTCGCGCCGGCCCACGCCCCGGCGCGACTTGGTGAACTGGCGCGTAGCTGTCTCGCCATCGGCCGCGCCAAGGACCTGCTCGGCTGGGAGCCGAAAATTTCGTTGCGCGAAGGGCTTCGGCTCACGCTAGAGGCCGAGCGCCCGCAGTGAGCGGGCGCGCGCCGCGCGCGCTGATCACAGGAATTGCGGGGCAGGACGGCTCCTATCTCGCCGAGCTGCTGTGCGGCGAGGGCGCGAGCGTCCACGGCACGCTCCGCGGCGCGCCAGAGCGTGCGCTGCCGAACCTTGCCGGCGTTCGCGAGAAGATCGTGCTCCACGAATGCGACGTCGAGGTCCCGGGCCGCCTGCGCGAGCTGATCGCCGAGATCGAGCCCGACGAGATCTACCACCTCGCCGCGCCCGCGTTCGTCCCCGACTCGTGGCGGGAGCCTGCGCGGACCGCGCGCGCAATCGTCGGCGCGGGTGCGGAGCTACTCGAAGCGGTTCGCGACAATGCCCCCGATGCGCGGGTCGTGTTCGCGAACTCGCGCGAGATCTTTGGTACTGCTGCGCCGAGCCCGCAGGACGAGACGACGCCGTTCGCGCCGAGCACGCCCTACGGCGTCTGCAAACTCGCCGTGCACCAGCTCGTCGGACTCGCGCGTGCGCGGGACGGCCTCCACGCCTCCTCGGCGATCCTCTTCAACCACGAATCGCCGCGCCGACCGGAGACCTTCATATCGCGCAAGGTCACGCGCGCGGTCGCCGCGATCAAGCTCGGTCGCAGCGACGAGCTCGTTGTCGGCGACCTCGCTGCGGTCCGCGACTGGTCGGCCGCGCGCGACATCGTTGCCGGCTTGCGTGCGATGGCCAGAGCAGAGCAGGCGGCTGACTACGTGCTCGCCAGCGGTCACGCCAGGACGGTTCGCCAGCTCGTCGACACGGCGTTCTCGGCCGTCGGGCTCGCGGCGGCGCCGTACCTGCGGATCGATGAGCGCTTCATGCGCCCGCCCGAGCACAGCGCCGCGGTCGGTAACGCCCGCCGCGCCGCGTCGAGTCTTCACTGGTCACCGCAGACGCCATTCGAGCAGCTGATCGAAGAGATGGTCGAGGCCGACCTCGCGCAGCTCCAGGCCGAGATCGACGCTCCTGCTAGGCGACGGTGATCTCCGGCTCGAGGTAGACGTCCTGAATCGCGTGCAGTAGCGCCACACCATCCTCCAGCGGGCGCTGGAAGGCCTTGCGTCCGCTGATCAGCCCGGTCCCGCCGGCGCGCTTGTTGATCACGGCAGTCCGCACCGCCTCAGCCAGATCGCCCTCACCGCTCGACGCCCCGCCGCTGTTGATCAGCGGTGCGCGGCCCATGTAGCAGTTCGCCACCTGGTAGCGACAGAGGTCGATCGGATTGTCGCTTGTCAGCTTCGAGTAGATGAGATCCGAGGTCTTGCCGTAGTCGGAGCCACCGCCATCGGCAGTACCGAGCGCGAGGTAACCGCCGTTGTTCTCGGCCATCTTCTGTTTGATGATGTCGGCCTCGATCGTCACGCCGAGATGATTCGCCTGGCCGGTCAGGTCCGCCGCGAGGCTGTAGTCGACGCCCCCCTGCTTGAAGGCTGAGTTGCGCAGATAGCACCAGAGCACGGTGAACATGCCGAGCCGGTGCGCTTCCTCGAAGGCGTGTGCGACCTCGACGAGCTGGCGCGTGCTCTCATCGCTACCGAAGTAGATCGTCGCGCCGACGCCGACACCGCCGAGCTCCCAAGCCCGCTGAACGCTCGCAAACATCACCTGATCGAAGCGGTTGGGGTAGGTCAGCAGCTCGTTGTGGTTGAGCTTGACAATGAAAGGAATCTTGTGCGCGTAGCGGCGACTGACGGCGCCGAGCACGCCCAGCGTTGAAGCGACCGCATTGCAACCGCCCTCGATCGCCAGCTCAACGATCGCGTTCGGATCGAAGTACGACGGGTTGATCGCAAAGCTCGCGCCGGCGCTGTGCTCGATGCCCTGGTCGACCGGCAGGATGCTGACGTAGCCCGTGCCGGCGAGCCGGCCGTGACGGAGGATCTGCTCGAAGTTGCGTAGCGTCGCGTTGCTGCGGTCGCTCTGCGCCATCACGCGATCGACGAAATCAGGCCCGGGAAGATGTAGCTGCGAGCTCTCGATCGTCTCGCACCGGTGGTTGAGCAGGATCGCCGCCTGGTCGCCGAGCAGTTGCTCGACTCGGTCAAGTGTCGAGTCCCTAGTCGCGACGGCCATTGCAGTGCCTCCTCGTCGTGAGCGTCCTCATACGAGCGTAGCTGACATCGCGCGCGCGCTGAGGCTAGGCCGAAAGCAGTGCCAGATCGGCGTCGACCATCAGCCGGATCAGGCCTTCGAAGTTGACTTGCGGCTCCCAGCCGAGCTGTGTCCGCGCCTTCGTGCAATCGCCGATCAAATGGTCCACCTCGGCCGGGCGTACGAGCTGGGGGTCGAGCTCGACGTGGTCGTCGATCGATACACCGGCCTGATCGAACGCGATCTCGAGGCATTGGCGCACGGAGTGGGCGAGCCCGGTCGCGATCACGTAGTCCTCGGGCTCGTCGCGCTGAAGCATCAACCACATCGCCTCGACGTAGTCCTTTGCATAGCCCCAGTCGCGCTCGGCGTCGAGGTTGCCGAGCGTCAGCTTGTCGACAAGTCCGAGCCTGATCGCGGCGGCGTGCCAGGTGATCTTGCGCGTCACGAACTCGCGCCCGCGGCGCGGTGATTCATGGTTGAAAAGGATCCCGCTGGTCGCGTGTAGACCGTAGCTCTCGCGGTAGTTGACGGTGATGAAGTGCCCGTAGGCCTTGGCGACGCCATAGGGGGAGCGGGGATAGAACGGCGTCAGTTCGGTTTGGGGCACCTCGCGGACCTTGCCGAACATCTCGCTCGAAGACGCCTGGTAAAAGCGCGCTTCGGGACAGGCCTCGCGCACCGCCTCGAGAATGCGCGTGACCCCAACCCCGCTGAACTCGGCGGTCAGCGTCGGCTGCACCCAGGAGACGGCGACGAACGACATCGCGGCGAGGTTGTAGATCTCGTCGGGTCGGCTCGCCCGCAGCGCGTCAACGAGCGATCGCTGGTCGAGCAGGTCGCCCTGGTGAAGCGTGATCGTGTCGCGCAGATGCTCGATTCGGTCGAAGCGCTCGACCGACGAGCGGCGAACCATGCCGTGGACGGTGTAGCCGCGCTCAAGCAGCAGCTCCGCGAGGTACGAGCCGTCCTGCCCGGTGATGCCAGTGATGAAAGCGGTCTTGGCTACGGCCGTAGATTACTGCGGCCCGCGGCCGCGTTGCGATGTGTCGCGGCGTACTCGCGCGCCACTGCGGCGACGAACCGTGGGTTGTAGCGAAGGTAGCGCCGCCACAGCCGCCGTGGCTCGCGCGCCAGGCGATAGGTCCACTCGAGGCCGTGGCGACCAAGCCAAGCTGGCGCCTGCGCCACGAGGCCGGCGTGGAAGTCAAACGCCGCGCCGACTCCGATCAGCATCGGCGCCGCCAGCAGCGGGCGCATCCGCGCCATCCATAATTCCTGGCGCGGCTGGCCGGTGCCGACCCAGACGATGTCGGCGCCCGAGCCATCGATCTCCTCCACCGTCCTGCGATCCTCCTCGGCTGTCGGCTCGCGAAACGGTGCCCAGGAGTTGCCGTCGAGGTGTGGCGGTGCGAACGCCCCGACGATCTGCAGGCCTGGGAAGCGCCTCCTCAGGTTGAGTGCAAGCGCGACAAGCGCGCTCTCGCTCCGTCCGCCGTAGAGGTACATCCGGGTCCCGTGCACCGCCGCCCGCGCGCAGCAGGCGAGCATCAGGTCGGGGCCGTAGACGCGCGCCCGGATCTCACGATGCCCGAGCAATCGCAGGGCCCACACGAGCGGCTGACCGTCCGGCACCACGAGTGAGGCACCGAGCACGGCGTCACGGATCTCGCGGTCCTCGTGGGCGAGCATCACGAGGTGCACGGCAGCTGCGGTCAGGTAGCCGGGGCGGCGCAGGCGAACCATCGCGTCGACCCAATCGAGCACGGCATCGTAGTCGCCCAGCGCGAGCGGGATGCCGAGTACCTCGCCGCGTGCTGGCAGCTCCGGCGCGGCGGCAGCGAACGACGCCATCCGCGTGTTCTACCCGTTGTCGGCGGTGGGCGCGGCGCCCGGCTCAGCCGGAGTCGGCGAGTGGCTCGCGCTGGCCCGGCCCCGGCCGGGCAGCAAGCGCTTCTGCCGCCACGCGCTCGAACGCCAGCACGACGAGGTCGCGCTCAGCGTCGGCGCTGAGACCGCACGAGCGCAGCAACTCGCCTGTGCGCAGGTAGACGCTGCTGGCGATCGTGTCCTGCAGGCGCGCGAGCTCCCGCCGGTGCAGGCCACTCCCGCGTAGGACCACCAACAGCGCATTGCCCTCTGCCCAGGCGCGTGAGGCCAGCGGCGCGCTGCCGGTGAAGACGGCGTGAGCCGCGTCAAGGGCGGCAACAGCCGCGTGCTCCAGCTTGCCTGAATCGGAGGTGTCCACCGGAAGCGATGCTACGTCCTGGTCGAGGACCGTCACGGGGAAAGATTCACGTGCGGGGTGGGGAATATCTCGCGAGCTTTGCGCGCTATTCGCCGCGGACGGCGACGAAGACTGCAGGTTCGTCGGACCCGGAGAAGCGGGCGAAGAAGAATGCCGCCCTCGTCAGCTGCCGCGCAAGTCTCCGCTCGTCTGCGATCGAGCGCGTGCTGAACAGCGCGCGGCCTCCAGGTCGTAGGACCCGCCAGATCTCGCCGAGCCGTGGCCTCGCCGCGTCGCCGCGGTCACAGATGACAGTGTCGAAGCTACCGCCAATGAACGGGAGCGCCTCCCCTGCCGGGGTCTCGAGGTATTCGACATCGAGTCGGCGTGCGCTGGACAGCAGCGCGCGGACCGACCCGTGGGGCGCGAGGTGCAGCACGTGTCGCCGGGCCTCGAGCAGGTCGGTGTGGGTCGTGATCGCGTGCTCGAGGAGCCCCCCATTCGGCTCGCGCCGCCGCGGCCGGCGAGCGGCGCACACGGCAGTTTGTACAGAGGCGGCGATGGGTACCGACGCGGCTATGGGTAAAGAGGTGGCCACGGGTATAGAGTCGGCCAGGCAGGCGGCCGTTGCGGGCAGTGTCTAGCCCCCCTGGCGGGCAAGAAATGCACATTGCGGCCGATCGCGGGGCCCTTAACTTTTCTCCAGAAGCCGAGCTGGCTGGAGACCCGTAGGGCGGTATGACGGTCGAGCGTGGGCCCCAAGGCCTATCGCGAGGACGTCTTTGCGCCTCGTGGGAACTTCCAGCGAGCCCGCCGGGATCGGCGATGCCGCAGCGATGCGTGCCGCGCCGAGCGCGACGGGTGCTTGACGAATCTTTCGACGATCGGAGACGGTTGACCCCCCCCAACGACAGGTTGCGAGTGATCATCGCCGACCCCGATCCCCTCGCGCGGCGGGCGATCCGTGACTCGCTGATGTCGGCGGGCTTCGTCGTCGCCGCCGAGGCGAAGGACGGGGTCGAGATTGTCGAGCTCGCGGGGCACTACAAGCCCGACCTCGTGCTGATGGAAGTCGGCATGCCGGTACTTGACGGCATCGCCGCGTGCCGACAGATCGTGAGCCGCACGCCGGCCGTGCGGGTCGTGATGTTCGCCGTGCGCGCCGATCGCGAGACCGAGCTGCGCGCTCTGCGGGCCGGAGCGAGCGGGTTTCTGCCGAAGAGCACGAGCATCGAGTCGGTCGGCCGGGCGCTGCGATCGGTCGCGAGCGGCGAGGCCGCCGTGTCACGCTCGCTGACCAGCTACCTGATCGAGCAGCTGCGCAACAGCGCTGAGGACGGAAGCGGCATGCGGCCGGTCAAGAGCTCGTTGACGACGCGCGAGTGGGAGGTTCTCGATCTGATCTGCGCCGGTGACTCGACACGGGATATCTCGCAGAAGCTGTTCCTCTCCGAGGACACGGTCTACAGCCACACCAAGAGCATCCTGCGCAAGCTCGACGTGCACTCGCGCGCCGAAGCCGCCGACGCCGCGCGCCGGCTGCGCCAGCCGGGCGCTCGCTGAACGATCACGAATCGCTTCTAGACCGCGATTGCCCAGCAAATCGCGGTCTTCCCTCTAGACTGCCTGCGCCCATGCGTGTTGGCGTCATCGGACTCGGATACGTCGGGCTGCCGCTGGCGGTCGCGTTTGCCGAACAGGATCTGGAGGTTGTGGGCGTCGATCTTGACGCCCACAAGCTGTCTGCGGTCGCGGACGGGCGGTCATACATCGAAGGCATCGAGGATGCTGTGCTCGCCGCTGCCGGAGCTAGGATCGAGGCGGGTGCCGACTACGGCCGACTCGCCCAGGCTGATGCGATCGTCGTCTGCGCGCCGACGCCGCTGAGCGCGAACCGCGAGCCGGACCTCGGGCCGCTGCTCGACTGCGTCGACGCGCTGGGAGCTGTTCTGCGCGCCGGGCAGCTCGTCGTGATCGAGTCGACGACCTACCCGGGGACGACGCGTGAGCGCGTCGCGCCGCTGCTCGAGCAGCGATCCGGGCTCAGGGCCGGTGTCGACTTCAACCTCGCGTTCTCGCCCGAGCGGATCGATCCGGGGCGCAGCGACTTCGTGCTGGGGAACACGCCCAAGGTGGTCGGTGGGCTGACCGCCAGCTGCGGCGAGCGCGCCGAGTCGCTCTATCTGCTGATCTGTGAAGAAGTCGTTCGCGTTTCGACCCCCGAGGTCGCCGAGCTGACAAAGCTGCTCGAGAACATCTTCCGAGCCGTGAACATCGCGCTCGTCAACGAGCTTGCGATCCTCACGGACCGCATGGGGATCGACATCTGGGAGGTCATCGAAGCGGCCGCGACAAAGCCCTACGGATTCATGCGCTTCGAGCCGGGCCCCGGGATGGGTGGCCATTGCCTGCCTGTGGATCCCTTCTATCTCGCTTGGCGCGCGCGTCAGTTCGACATGTCGACCGAGTTCATCGAGCTCGCGGGCAAGGTCAACCAGCAGATGCCCTATCACTGCGTCGCCAAGCTGCAGCGCGTTCTGAACGAACGCGGCCTCGCCGTGCGGGGCTCCCGGATCGCGATCCTCGGCGTCAGCTACAAGCCCGGCGTCGGCGACGTGCGAGAGTCGCCCGCGATCAAGATCATTGAGCTTTTGCACGGCCTCGGGGGCGAGGTCGTCTACCACGACGGGCACGTCAGCGAGCTCGAACGCTTCGGCCTTTCCTCGCTCCCGCTCGATCAGGCACTGGAGGGCGCCGCGTTGGCGCTGATCGTTACCGCACACGCCGGAATCGACTACGACGCCCTCGCGACGCGAGCCGGCTGCGTGCTCGACCTGCGCGGTGTCACCACTCCCGGCACCGCGAACGTGGTCCGTCTGTGAAGGTCGCGCTGATGCTGGCGCGGGCCATCGGCAGGCACCAGCACCTCTGCCAGCCGCATTTGGGCAAGCCATGAGCGAAGTCGCCCTAGCGGTCGTCGGGCTCGGCTACTGGGGGCCGAACCTCGCTCGCAACATCGAGTCGATCCCGAGCGCCCGACTGGCTTGGTGCTGCGACGCCGACGCTCTGACGCGCGCGCGGGTCGAGCCGAGCTTCCGCTCGACGCGCTTCACCGAGTCACTCGACGAGGTGCTCGCCGACGCGGATCTGGACGGTGTCCTGCTGGCGACGCCGGTACCGACGCATGCCGATCTCGCAGTCCGCGTACTCGAGGCCGGCAAGCATTGCTTCGTCGAGAAGCCGCTCGCCCAGTCGGTCGCCGGAGCTGAACGCGCGCTCGCCGCAGCCGACGCCGCCGGCCGGCTGCTGATGGTCGGGCACTTGCTCGAGTACCACCCTGGCGTCCGGCGCCTCGCCGAGGTCGTGCAGTCGGGCGAGCTCGGGACCGTCCACTACATCTACACAAACCGCCTCAACCTCGGTCAGCTGCGCGCGGATGAGAACGCCCTCTGGAGCCTCGGCGCACACGACGTGTCGGTCGTCCTCGCACTCGCCGGAGAGGAGCCCAGCGAGCTCGACGCACGCGGCGAGTGCTACATGCGCCCAGGAATCGAGGACGTCGTCTTCGCCTACCTGCGCTTTCCTTCCGGATTGACTGCCCACCTGCACCTCTCCTGGCTCGATCCGCACAAGGAGCGGCGCCTGACCGTGGTCGGATCGCGCCGGATGGCGACCTTCGACGACATGGAGCTCGAGCGCAAGCTGACGATCTATGACAAGGGCTTCGACGAAAGCACCGACAGCTGGGGGGAGTACATCACGCGATCGGGCGACGTGACCAGCCCGCGGATCCCGAACGCCGAGCCGCTGCGACTCGAGTGCGAGCACTTCGTGCACTGCATCGCGAACGACGAGACGCCCCGCTCGGACGGCGCGAGTGGACTGCGGGTTGTCCGCGTGCTCGAGGGACTTCAGCAAGCCCTCGATCGGACGCGGCGATGACTCCTCGCCCCGATCCGCGCGCGCCGGGACTGCACGTCGGCGATGACGTCGCGATCGGCGCCGACGTCAGCCTGGGCGTCGGTATCACGATCCACTCGGGGACCGTTATCGGCGACGGCTGCCTGATCGAGGACGGCGTCATCCTTGGCAAGGCACCACAGCTCGCTCGGCACTCGAGCGCCGCACGCGGCGCGCTACCGGGGCTCGTGATCGGAAGCGAGGTCACGATCGGCGCCGGCGCCGTCATCTTCGCCGGCGCCGTGATCGAGGACGGCGTGATCCTCGGCGACCAGTGTTTCGTGCGCGAGCGCTCGGTGATAGCAGCGGCAAGCACGATCGGGCGCGGCAGCGTCATCGAGCCCGAGGCTCGGATCGGGGTCCGCGCGCGTGTCCAGACAAACGTCTACCTGACGCGGGGCACGGTGCTCGAAGCCGACGTCTTCATCGGCCCCGGCGCGGTTACGACCAACGACAACACGATGGCGCGTCACGGCCCCGACTACGAGTTGCGCGGAGCAACGCTCCGCCGGGCCTGCCGCGTCGGTGGCGGCGTTGTGCTCGTGCCCGGCGTCGAGATCGGCGAAGAGGCGTTTGTGGCCGCGGGCGCGGTCGTGACCCGAGACGTCGCTGCGCGCGCGGTCGTGATGGGCGTCCCCGCCCGCGTTGTCGGTGAGGTCGGCGACGAGGATCTGCTCGAGCGCTGGCGCTAGCTGCGCGCCAGCGCTCGCTCCCGCCGGCGGCGGCCGCGACGCTCCGCCGACGGGAACGTCGCCGGCAGCCGCGCCCTCGACCTCGGCTGCGGCAGGCTCAAGCGCTGAGCGCCGAGCGGACCGCCGACGCCACCTCCTGAACCTGCTCCGCGCTCAGCAGCGGGCTGATCGGCAGCGCCAGCGACGTGCGCGCCGCCTCCTCGGTCCCGGGGAGATCGAGGTCTACGGCCATCGCCGGTTGGCGATGGACCGGCACCCGGTAGTAGCTTCGCGCTTCGATTCCCTGCGCCCGGAGTGCCGCCTCGAGCTCGTTGGCACGTTCGCTGCGAATCACGTACAGGTGCCACGCGGGCTCTGCACCGGCGGTCGGCTCGGGCAGCGAAACCAGGCCGGCCAGAGCTGAAGCCGCGTAGCGGCTGGCTGCTGCTCGCCGACCGTCGGCCCACTCGTCCAGGTGCGGGAGCTGAACGCGGAGGACGGCCGCCTGGATCTCATCAAGACGCGAGTTGTAGCCAACCTCCTCGAACGTCTCCTTGTCGCGCGAGCCGTGAAAGCGGAGAGCGCGCACGCGCTCCGCGATTGTCGCGTCGCTCGTCGTGATCGCGCCGCCATCGCCAAACGCTCCGAGATTCTTCGACGGGTAGAAGCTGAACGTCGCGGCCGTTCCAAGCGCTCCAGGTCGGCCGTCCGGGCCAAGTGAGCCGGCCGCCTGCGCCGCATCCTCGAGCACGGGGACACCGAGCGCCTCGATCTCCGCGATCGGCGCGACGTTGCCGAACAGGTGCACCGCGATCACCGCCTTTGTGCGCGGCGTGAGCGCCGCCCGCACCGTCTGGGCGGTGACGCAGAAGGTCTCCGGGTCGATGTCGCAGAAGACCGGCGTCGCCCCGGTCGGCGGGATCGCCTCGGCGCTGGCGTAGAACGTGAACGACGGAACGACGACCTCATCGCCGGGGCCGACATCCATCGCCCGCAGCGCGATCGTCAACGCGTCGGTGCCGTTGGCGACGCCGATCGCGTGCGTGGCACCGACGTAGTCCGCGAACTCGGTCTCGAAGGCGCGAACCTCGGGACCGAGGATGTAGCGTCGGCTGGCGAGCACGCGATCGATCGCGGCGCGCAGTTCCTGCTCGAGCGGTTCGAGCGGGGTGGCGGTGTCGAATAGTGGAACGGACATCACCCTGAACCTACCGGGCGTTGCGCGCATCTGCGGGTCTGCGCACTGCTTGGACGAGCTCTCGCGGGACTGCGCGAAGCGCCACGACCGCGACCGCGAGCACGGCTGATCCAACGCCGGCTGCCGGTAGCGAGGAGAGCGGGACCGCGAGCGCGGCGACGAACGCGAGCGCCAGCGCCACGGTGATACGCGTGGCCATCGCGAGCTCGGGGCGCAACTCGCGGTGGGAGCGAAGCAGTGCTGTCGCGTAGGCGCTCGCGAGCACCACCTCGAGCGATAGCGTGGCGATCGCGGCGCCCTGCGCGCCGTGGGCGGGAATCAGCGTCGTGCAGAGCACGACCGCCAGCACGACGACGCCGGCGTTGAGGATGATCAGCGTGCGGTACATACGCAGCGCGAGCAGCGCGAAGCAAAAGACCGCCGCGAGGAACGTGGCGATGACGCCGCAGCCGAGGATCCGCAGCACGGTGGCGCTTCCCGCATAGCTCGCACCGCCCATCACCGAGACGGCGAACGGTGCGCCGGCGACGACGAGCAGCGAAAGCCAGCCACCGAGCAGCAGGTTCCCCTCGAACAGGCGCTGCACCGCGTAGCGCAGGCGCCCGCGATCGTCGCGCGCGGCGCGCAGCAAGATCGGGAACGCCGAGCCGACCAGCAGCAACGGAATGCCGTTGACGACGCTGAGAATGCGGAACGCGAGCCCGAAGATCCCGACCGCGACGCCGTTTGTCAACAGCGACATCGCGACCACGACCACTTGGAAGTAGATCGCGCCGAGCGCCGTGGCCGCTGCGAAGACGACCGACTGGGCGAGCAGTGGACGCCAGCTCGCCCGCGCGAACGACGGGCGCAGACTGATCTGCCGGCGGACGAGCACGGCGGTGGTGAGCAGCGTGACGACATAGGCCAGCACCGCGGCCGCAAAGAACGGCAGCAGCGGAGCTCCGATCACAACCAGCACGACGAGCCCCAGCGCCGTCACCGCTGGCCCGACGAAGTCGAGCAGCGCCAGCCACGGCAGGCGCAGGGCGGCGGTCAGCGGCACCGAGAGCGTCACCTGGAGGTTGGCGAGCAAGAGTCCCACCGACGCGACGGCGGTGCCTTCGACGACGACGCGGGGGTAGCCGGCGAGGAGGGCGAAGAGAATCGCTCCCACAGCGCCGGCGCCGCTCAGCGCGATGCGCAGACCGAGCAGGTTGCGCATCAGCTGACGCCGCTCGCCCTCTGCTCCGCCGCTGAACTCGCGCACGCCGAGGCTCGCGATGCCGCCCTCCGTCAGCGCGGCAACGATCAGGAGCAGCGAAGTGACGGCAACGTAACGCCCGTAGCCGACCCTGTGCAGGTGGCGCGTGACGAACGGCGTCGCCGCGATGCTCGTCGCAACGGCCCCGACGTAGGCGAGGACGCGCAGTCCGCCGCCGCGCAGGAAAACGCCGCCGGCCTGGCGCGAGTCAAGGATGTCAGGGTCCCGAGTTGGCTCTCGTGCGTCAGCCGGCGCCACCGGGCGAGTCTTCCAGAGCTGGCGGCCGCACACGCGTGCGCCGAACAGGGCCGCTCAGCCGGTTCGCTGGAACAGGATGTGCTCTGCGCCCTTCGTCACGGCGAGCACACGATAGTTCTGCCCGGAGGCGATCCGAAACTCGTGGAACGCGCGTCCTTCGTGGGCGTGAGCGTTGAACTCGTCGAAGTACAGGAGGTCGCCGGGGGCGAGCGCCGACCCGACGGCCCCGAGCACCGTTGCCGCCGACGAGTAGATGTCGCTGTCGACGTTGACGATCAGACGGTCGTGCGGTGGAATCGCGAACGTCGGCAGCGTGTCGTCGAACCATCCTTTGATGTAGGACACGCGCGGATCGCTCGTGTCGGGAGCGACTCCCGCCGTCGAGAACGCGCCGCGTCCGAAGCTGGCGGTCCAGTCGTCGGGCAACCCCTCGAAGCTGTCGAATCCGACGAAGCGCGCGGTCGCCGCCGTCAAGCGGCCGCTCACATAGCGCATGCTCTCGCCCTGCCAGACGCCGAACTCGAGATACAGCGGTTGCGCTGCCGTCGAGGCGATGTCGAGCGCCGCATCGAGAACCTCAAAGCGCGTGCGCGCCGGCGCCGGCAGCGCGAGCCCCGCTTCCCGCAGCAGTCTTCCCGTCTCGATGTAGCTAGCTGCGCCGCTGAGGATCCGGGGAAGATCCGGTCCCGCCCGCTCGCCGATCCTGACGAGCGCCTGGTCGACCCAACCGCGACCGCGCGCTTTGAGGCTGTCGAGCGTCGACGGTGTCATCGGTTTGCTGGCGCCCCGTCAGTCCGCGCTGAGCGCCGGACGTGGTCGCATCGCGAGCCCGATGCAGAGGTTCGGCGAGGTCAGCGCCACGAACGGGAAAGGGAAGAAGCGCCGTCGCTCGAGCGTGAAGTACGGAGCGAGCTCGGCCAGAATCTCCGCCGGGCGGTTGACGTGCTCACGCGCGATGAACGGCGCGTAGGGCATCCTGTAGGTGCGCTCGAATAACCGCTGCGCTGAGATGCGTCGCGCCAGCGAGTAGGCAAGGCCGCCTTCGCAGGGGATCACCGCCAGCAGCTGGCCGTGGTCCTTGTCGAGCACCCGCCAAGCCTCGCGTACGCAGACCGGCAGGTTCGGCAGATGCTCGAGCACGTGCACGGCGATGTAACGGTCGAAATGTCCCTCCGGGAATTGCAGCGGCTGTTGGCAGTCGCCGACGATCGTCTGGATCTCGGGGTGCTCCTCGCGGATGCGCGCAGCCATGTTCTCGCGCAACTCGAGCGCGCAGTAATCGCGCGCCTGATCTGGCGTCAGCTGCTCGTAGTTCACGTGCTCGCCGAGCCCCGCACCGATTTCGAGCGTCCTGCGAAAGCCCGGCCGGGAATGCTTGACGGCGAACGTCTGGTTGAAGCGCTCGATCGCGCGGTAGCGTTGCGGAATGACTTCGTGCCAGCGCTTCATGAAGTCGTCGTAGACGACGGCTTGCTCCGCCGTCAGCGGCGGTATGACCTTGGGCCACTTGCTGTCTGTCGGTGTCGGCGTGGCGGCGAGAGTGGGCAACGGGCTCATGGGAACGCTGGGCCTGCGAAGCCGCCAGTCTACGCGCCGACCCGCCGCGCGGAGAGCTCGCGCGCGGCGCTTCGCCGCCGATTGGTGCGATGAGCCTGGCTCTGTTCACCAACCCGACCGGTTCGCCGATCATCCCTTGAGCGCAGTCGGCGCGACGGCGCGAAGCTCCTCGCCGCAGCGGCCTGCGGCTCAGTCGACGTCTGCCGAGGCTCGCTTGAGGAATCGTGCTGTCTCGATGAGGGCGCGCGGCGATCCGATCTCATAGAACCGCTCCGTGGCCGGGAACCCAAAGAGCTCGCCGCCCGCCGCGAGCTGCGTGTACAGGTCGGCGAGGTCGCGCTTCCCGGCGTTGCCCTCCGGTAGCAGCCGCGATTCCAGGCCGCCCAGGCCGTAGTCAATCCACTGCAATCGGCGATCGGGCGAGCGCTTGTCATAGGTCGTGACCCGCGTGCCGTCGAAGTCGGCGTTGGAGCGGTCCCAGCGATCGTTGTTGCGCAGCACCGTCATCATCGCCGGGTACCCGCTGGCGTCCCATGCGGCGACGGCGGCGCCGTAGTCGAGGCGCAGGTAGGCGTCGCCGTACAGCACGAGAAAGCGCTCGCCGAGCAGGTCCGCGGCGCGCGTTATCGCTCCCAGCGTGCCATCGAGCTGCGGCGAGTCGTAGCTGTAGGCGATGCGAATGCCACAGCAGCTCGTGCCGATGCGCTCCTCGATCATCTCGCCCCGGTACCCCACGCAGAGCACGACGTCGCTCACCCCGTGCTTGGCGAGGAGGCGCAGCTGATGGACGAGGAAGGGCTCGCCGGCAACCTCGAGCAAAGGCTTCGGCGTGTCGCGAACGCGGGTTCCGAGCCGCGTGCCCAAGCCGCCGGCGAGGATGCAGACGGTCGGAAGCGGCGTGTTCATCGGCGCCCTCCGGGCGGCGTATCAGCGTGAAATACGCGCGTTCGAAACAGCAGAAAGCTGACCAGCGTCACGACCAGCGTGGCGCCGAGGTAGACGAACAGCGCCGCCACCCCAAGCAGATGCGGCAGCACGGCGATCGCGAGTGCGACGACACCGTAATTGCACAGCGCGATCGGGACATAGCGGACGAGCTGCAGGTGGATTGGTAGCGCGAACGCCTCGCGGTGCATCCAGACGAACACCCGCTGCAGGGTGAAGTGCGTCGTCACGGCGATCGCGTAGCCGATCGCGAACGCGGCCTCGAACGCAAGTCCGAGCCCCTCCGCGAGCGTGATCGTCGTCACGAGCGAGACGACCGCCGCCGTCACCCCGGCCAGCGCAAAACGCATCCCCTGGCCGATCACGCCCAGATCCGGCGAGCGGATCCACGTGACCGCTGCCGCCAGCCGCTGGCGCGCCGCAGCCGGCGATCCGAGCTTCATGGCGAGCGTCGCGTCACTCCGAGGACGCCGCGCCGCGCTCGCGCTTCGCAATGCCATGGCTCGATTCGATGATGAACTTGGGCCGCTCGCGCGCCTCGTCATAGATCCGGCCGACGTACTCGCCGATCACGCCAAGCGACAGCATCTGGATGCCAGAGAAAAACGACACGACGATCACGATCGTTGGGTTGCCGATCGGGAACGGGAACCCGGCGATCTTCAGCAGCAGGTATGCGACCGCGACGAACAGCGCGATCAGGGAGAACGCCACGCCCAGCAGCGAGATCAGCTGGAGCGGGTAGCGGGAGAAGCCGACGATGCCGTTGAAGCCGATTGCCATCGAGCCCCAGAACTTGTTGTACTTGCTGCTACCGGAGACGCGTGCGTCGCGGTCGTACAGAACGCTGGTCTGTGGGAACCCGACCAGACCGACGAGGCCACGCAAGAATCCATGGCCCTCCTTGAGCGCGACGACGTTGTCGACGACGCGCCGGCTCATCAAGCGGAAGTCCCCGGTGTTCGGCGGAATCTCCACTTCTGCGATTCGTGCGATCAGCCGGTAGCCGAGCGCCGAGACGATGCGCTTCGGCAGCGTCTCGCCGGCGCGCGTGCGGCGCTGGGCGTAGACGACGTCGTGTCCGTCGCGCCACGCGGCGACCAGATCGGGAATCAGCTCGGGAGGATCCTGGAGATCGCAGTCGATCACGACGATTGCATCTCCGACGGCGGCCTCCATGCCGGCCAGCGTCGCCATCGGCTGACCGAAGCGGCGCGAGAAGCGGAGCATTTTGACGCGCGGGTCACGAGCGCGGAGCTCGAGGATCTTCTGTTCGGTGCGGTCGGTCGACGGGTCGATGCTGAAGATGAGCTCCCAGTCAAGGCCGATCCGTTCGAGAACGCTCGCAAGGCGCTCGTAGACGCGGTCGATGTTGCTCTCTTCGTTGTACGCCGGGACGACGACGCTGATGCTGGAGAACGAAGCGGCGGGCGAGTCTGGCAGGTTCTCCTGGAGCGTCACCGGTCAGCCTCCCGTGTCATCGGCCCAGGTCATGCCGCGATCGCCGGGAACGATGCGCCGTAGCGTGTAGACGTCGGATTCGAGGTCGCTGCGATGCGCGGAAAGCTGGCGCCATGGATCCCACAGGGCGCTGAGCAGCTTGCCGGTGATGCCGTCGCTCGCCGCTGAGCCGAGAAACACGGCGAGCTCCGCTCCCCGGCTCAGCGGAACGCCACCAGCGCGCTTCTGCTCGACAGCTCGCTCATAGAAGACCGCGCCGACGGCCGACGGGCCCGCCTCGAGGATCTCATCGAGCATCCGGGTGTTGAGTGCGCCGGGGGCTATTGCGTTCACGTCGACGTGCTGCTCGCGCAACTCGATCGCGAGCGTCTCGGCGAAGCGGACCACTGCAGCCTTGGAGGCGGCATAGGCGCTGAGTCCGGGGAGCGGCGCGGTTGCGCCGCCGCCGGACAGCTGGATCACCTTTCCATAACCGCGAAGCGCAAAATGCTCCACCAGCGCGCGCGCCGGCAGCACGGAGCCGAACAGGTTGATCTCGACGGCTTCCACCCACGCCCGCCAGTCGGCAGTGTCGATCTGGCCCTTGGGTCCGTAGACGCCGGCGTTGTTGACGAGGATCGTCACGCCCCCGAGTCCGTCGATTGCGCTCCCGACGAGCCGAGCTACGTCCTCCGGTCGCGAAACGTCGGCCGCCTCGGCCAGAACCTGCTGGTCGGCCTCAGCAAGCCCGCGAAGCTCTGCCGCGGCGACCTCAAGAGCTGCCGGATCGCGGCCGCAGATACATACGCCCTGCGCCCCCGCCTGCAGGTAGCTGCGCGCGATCTCGAGCCCAAAGCCCTGGCTTGCACCGGTGATGAGCGCGGTGCGGCCTTTCAGCGCGTCACCGGGTGGCGGATCGCGCAGGACAGTCACGGGGCTGGCGCGGCGGCGCTGTCGAACGATGGCGTTCCGACACGGCGGTAGTTGAACCCTGAAACCGCGCCAAGCGAATCCGCCAGAAAGCCCGCCGGGTCGAGCACGAGGGTCCCGCGCATCGCCGACAGGAGCTCGACGGGGGCAACGGTGAGGTACTCCGGCCAGGCGGTGCCGACGACCAGGGCATCGGCCGACATAGCGGCCTCGAGCGGGTCGGCGCACAACTCCAGCTCGTATCCCAATCCGCCCGGAAGTCTCTTTATGACCGGGTCGTGCGCGCGAACCGCGCCGCCGACACTGTGGATCCACTCGGCCAGCTCGAGCGCGCTCGATCTCCGCAACGTGTCGGTCCCCGGTTTGTAGGTCAGACCCCAGATCGCCACGATGCTCCCGGCCAGCGACCCAGCGCTCTGCGGCGCAGGACCGAGCTCCTCGGAGAGCTTGCGCCGCGCCCATTGTTTGTGCGCGGCGTTGCCGTCCGCGACGCCGGTGAAGACGCTGCTCGGCAGCCCGTTCTGATCGGCCAGTCCACGTAGGAACGCGACATCGCGCGCCAATGTTCCCCCGGCAAAGGCGTCGCCCGGAGCGAGGTAGGCCCGCGGTCCAATTCGGCGCTCGCTCTTCAGCCCGCGCGAGACCTCGCTGGCGTCTGCGCCAACCCGCTCGCAGATCGCAGCCACCTCGTTGATGAATGCGACCGACGTCGCGAGAAACCCGTTCAACGCATGCTTCGTCATCTCGGCCGACTCCACCCGCATCCACTCGACGTTGGTCGTGAAGGGAGCGAGCGTGGCTGCCAGCTCCGTCATATCGTCCTCACTGCGCACGCCGGCCACGATCCGCTCCGGCGCGCGGAACGACTCGAGCGCCTGGCCGAGCCTCAGATTCTCGGGGACGCACGCAAAGCGCAGGCCGCGATCCGGCAGTTCCGCGGCCGCTCGGGCTTCGAGTGTGGCGACGCTCCCGACAGGCAATTGTGAGGAGACGATCACCAACGTCCGGTCCGCGAGCGGCGCCAGCAGTTCAAGGGTGGCGTCGATGACGGAGTCGACGTCCGCTCGATCATCGTCGTCTACCGGGGTGTCAAAGGTGACCCATGCTTGGCGCACCGCGTTGAGCGCCCGCGCATCGGCGGAGAACGATAGGCGCCCAGCGCGCGTCTCGCTGAGCACGAGCTCGTCGAGTCCCGGCTCGGAAACCGGTGCCTTCCCGCGCGCGAGGCTATCGACAACTGAACGGTCGGGATCCACGCCAACGACTTCATTTCGAGCCTCTGCGAGGCAAGCCGCAACGACGCTCCCTAGGTGCCACAGCCCGAGCACGCCGATTGGGGCACGATCGGTTGGTGACTCAAGACCCATCGACGAGCGACAACCTATCCGAGCGAGGAGCCGGCAACGCCCGCGCGGAGATCGGTGAACGGTCCCATCGCGTAGGCCCTTTCGACCTGTGTCCAGGCGTAGTGCGCGTCGCGCAGATCGCCGAGCAACGGTGAATCGTCCGCTGCGGAGAGTGCGATCGCAAAGTGCTCCCACTCCGCCGCCCACGATCGGTCCTCGTCCGGATAGGGGATCTCCTCGAGCTCCGGTGGACCGAGCTCAGGGCCCATCCGGTAGATCCGCAGACGCTGCTGGCCGTACGAACGAACCAGCCCGTCTACCGCAAGCTTCGCCGTTCGGCAGTAGATCTCGAGCGAGAACATGTTCTTCCACTCGGTCCAGGTGACGTGGAGCATCGCCCACGGTCCGGTCCGCGAATCGGCGTCGCCGAGCAACAGGGCTGCGTTGTCCTCGACCGGCGTATCCCAGAAGTGGGTACGGAGCAGCGCCGAGTGGAGCGGCAGTGGTCCTGCGAGCCAGTGGCTCAGATCGAGCAGGTGCATGCCCTGGTCGATCAGCTCACCGCCCCCAGAGCGCGCCGGCTGCGCGCGCCACTCGCCCTCGTATCCCAGCCGGCCGCCGTGACCGTAGCGTCCGCGAAGGTGAAAGAGCTCGCCGTGAGCGCCGGAATGCACCTCGGCCGCGGCTCGCATCAGCCCGGGGTGGAACCGGTGGTTGAAGCCAACCTTCACGCGCAGTCCCGTCCGGTTCTCGGCGCTGATCAGGCGCTCGATCTGCGCCGTCCCGATCCCCGCCGGCTTCTCGACGAGCACGTGCGCGCCGCCGTCAAGCGCCTGCTCTGCTGCTGCGGCCAGCGCGTCATGGGTTACGGCCACGATGACGACATCGGGACGCGCCGCGAGCAACTCGGCGAGGCTCGCCGCCGCGTCGACGTTGTGAGCCGCGGCGAAGCGGTTCACCGCTTCGGTGGAGACGTCGTAGCAACTGATGAGTTCGTCTTCGGCGCCGAGCGCCGTCGCGCGCTTGTCTCCGATCAGTCCGCAGCCGACGACGGCTACGCGAAGCGGTCGACGGCTCACACCGTCTCGCTCGAGTAGGCGCCCTGAAACTCGAAGTCGAACACGAGCTCCAGAGCCCCAGCGGCGGACATCGCCTGACGCGTGTCGGACGGGTTGCGCGCATATACGAGCAGGAATCCGCCGCCGCCCGCGCCGACGAGCTTGCCGCCGATCGCCCCGCTGCGCCGGGCCAGCGTGTAGAGGTCGTTGACGCGCTCGGTGGCCATGCCGCCCGAGCGCGCGCGCTTGTTCAGCCAGTGCTCGTGCATCAACTCGGCGTAGCCGTCGAGATCGCCGACCACGAGCAGATCGCGACTGCGCAGGCCGAGCTCCTTGGTCCTTGCCAGGTTCTCGAGCATCTCCGAGTCGCCGGCCTTCGTGCGCTCGTCCTGGTCGCTGAGAACAGCGGCCGCGGACCTCGCCTCGCCGCTATAGAACAGCAGCAGTCGCTCGCGCAACAGCCGCAGCGTCGTCGGATCGAGCTCGAGCGGTGCGACTTCGACCGAGCCGTCGGGGTTGAACGTGTACGAGCAGATACCGCCGTGGGCAGCGACGTAGGGATCCTGCTTGCCGACCGGCTCACCGAGGATGTCGATCTCGATCTCACAGGCTGCCTCGGCAAGCGCCTGCGGCGTGATCGACGTTCGCCGGGCGTGGGCGAGGCCCTTGAGCAGCGCGACGCCAAACGCTCCCGATGAGCCCATGCCGGTGCCGGCCGGCACGTCGGCGACGATCGCGATCTCGAGCGGGCTGCCGCGCCAGTAGCGCGTGATCGCCTCGCGCATGATCGGATGGCGGATCTCGCTCGGCGAATCGACCTCCTCGGTCTGCGCGTACTTCATTCGGTAGCGACGCTGGAAGACCGTGTGCGTGAGCATGTAGACGTATTTGTCGATCGCCCCGGCGATCAGAAAGCCGCCATGCTCGCGGTAGTAGGACGGTAGGTCGGTGCCGCCGCCGCCGAGTGAGATCCGCAGCGGAGCCCGGCTGTAGATCATGCTCATCGCTCTGCCAGTCGCAGCGGATCATCCCGCCAGGCATAGGGACTGCAGTCGAGCCAATCCAGCGTGCGGACGAGCGACTCGCGGATGCTCAGCTGCGGCGTCCAGCCGAGCGCGCGGATGCGCGTGCAGTCGAGATGGATCAGTGGGCTGTCCCCGGGCCATCCGCGCGTCCCCCCGCGATGCTCGATCGTGGGGGCGAGACCCATGTGTCCGGCGATCGTCGCGATCGAGTCGTCAAGCAGGATCGTCTCGTCGGTGCCGAGGTTGTAGACGCTGAAGCCGGCCCGACCCTCGTGCACCCCGACCGCAGCGAGGATCGCGCTGACGCAGTCCTGGACGTAGAGATAGGACTTCTGCTGGCGTCCGTCGCCGAGCACGTCCAGGCGCGTCGGATCACGCTTGAGCGCACGATAGAAGTCAAACACGTGACCATGCGTGTAGCGCTCCCCGAGGATCGAGACGAACCGAAACGCCACGCCGGTGAACTCGAGGCCGTGACAGTAGGCGGCGATCATTCCCTCGCCGGCGAGCTTGGAGGCGCCATACAGGGAGGTCTGGCTGGGGAAAGGCGCGTCCTCCGGTGTCGGAAACACGTCCGGCTCGCCGTAGATCGACCCGGTCGAGGAGAACGCGATCTGTCCGACGCCGGCGCTGCGCATCGCCTCGAGCACCGTCGCGGTCGCGATCGTGTTCTGCTCGAGATCGCGCTCCGGATGCTCAAGTCCATGACGAACGTCGGCGTTGGCCTGGAGGTGGAAGACCCAGTCACAGCCGTCGAACGCGCGCTCGAGCAGGGTTCGATCGAGCACGTCCCCCTCGTGGAGCTCCGCCCCTCCTCCCGCGAGCAGCTCGTCGACGAACTCGCGGCGGCCGGTTCGAAAGTCATCCACGATCACGACATCTACGCCGTCGGCGCGGAGCCGCTCAGCGAGCGTGCTGCCAATGAACCCGGCTCCCCCCGTAACGCACGCGCGGCGCATCTAGAGGGTGAAGCCGGCAGCCTGCGCGTCGCGGTGAAACATCTGCACCGTCTCAAGCGAGAACTGCGCGAGATCCTTGCCGAGCATGTCGAGCTTCGCGAACAGGTCGCTGGTCATGGTGATTATGTGACAGCCGACGTTATCGGCTTGCACCACGTTCAGGATCTCGCGTGGCGAGGCCCAGATCAGCTCGGCGCGTGGCGCCTCAACGAGGATGTCAACTGCGCGGCGCATCAGCGGCACGGGGTCGATCCCGGCGTCGGCAATCCGGCCCGCGAAGACCGAGACGTAGGAAGGAGCGCCGTCCTTCACAGCATTGACGATCAGCTCGACTTGGGCCGTCGTAAACAGTGCCGTCACGTTGACCTTGACGCCCGACTCGGAAAGCTCCCGCACGAGTGGCGCCAGCGATTGGCCCGCGGTTGTCGAGACGGGAATCTTGACGTAGACGTTCTCTCCCCAGCCGGCGATCATTTGTGCCTGGCGGCGGATCTCGTCCTCGTCGTCGGCAAAGACCTCGAGCGAGATCGGGTGGGTTGTGACGCGTTCCAGCACGCGCTCGGCAAACTCCTGGTAGTTCGTCAAGCCCGCCTTCCACATCAGCGTCGGGTTCGTCGTGAAGCCGGCGACCCGCGGGTCTGCTGCAAGTGCCAGGATTTCGTCGAGATCCGCTCCGTCAGCAAACAGCTTGACCGTGAGATCGTCGACGCTCGAGCCGTGCATTACTGGAGAGGTTAGCGGCCGTCGTACGCGAACAAGAGGCGTACCGCGGCCGGGAGATCAGCGGCGATGAGCGTCGCGGGGCTTTTCTGCTGGCGCCGATGCGCGCTTGCGCGGTGCTCGATCAGCACGGTCCGCGTTCCGGCGGCTGAGCCGGCGAGCACGTCGACCGAGCTATCGCCGACCATCCATGAGCTCGCGAGAGATATGTCGTGTGCTCGCGCTGCGTCGAGCAGCATCCCCGGCGCCGGCTTGCGGCATTCGCAGGCAGCTCGGAGTTCTGGATCGGTGCCCTCGGGGTGATGCCAGCAGATGCGAAAGTCGTCGAACACGACGCCCTCGGCCGCTAGCAGCGCCAGCACTCGCTCCTGCACGCCAACGAGCTGCGCTTGACTGACGATTCCCTTTGCCGCTGCCGGCTGGTTCGAGGCGCCGACGAGCATGAAGCCGGCTGCTGCGAGCTCGCGCAGTGCCTCGCCGACCCCGCTCAGGAGCGCGACGTCGGCAGCGCGCAGCGGGGACTCCGGCCGACCGGTCTGCGGGTCGGCGACAAGTGCGTTGATCACCCCGTCGCGGTCAAGGAACACCGCCCGGTGTGAGCTCACGGCGTGAGGGGCGTCTCGACCGACTCCCAGTGTCCGCGCTGGGCGGCGAGATCCGGGTGCGATACGAGCGCGTGCCAGACGACCGCTTGAAACGACTCCACCAACGGTGTCTTCAGCGACGCCGGTGCTTCGATCACGATCGCAACGTCGGCGAGCTGCGCGAGCGTGCCTTCGCTGGAGCCGACGATGCCGAAGATCGCGGCGCCGACCGCGTGCGCCAGCTCGATTGCGTTGACGAGGTTGAGTGAAACGCCGTGCTCGCGTGATCCGCCGCCGACCGAGAACACGAGCACGGCGTCCCTGGCCGACAGCTTCGAGATCCGCAGCCAGGCCGTGAACGACGTCTCCCAGCCGTCATCGTTGGTTCTTGCCGTCAACTCGGACACGTTGTCGGTTGGCGCGTAGCTCTCCAGATGGCAGAGCTTGCGAAAGTCGTTGACCGCGTGCGACGCGTGGCCGGCGCCGCCGCCGACCCCGAGGATGAAGAGCCGTCCGCCCGCGGCGCGCAAGTCCGCCAGGGCTCCGGCGACCGCATCGAGCTGACGCGGATCGATCGCCGCTGACAGAGCCGCGACGGACTCGAGATAGGTCCGCGCATGGTCACTGCCCGCCACAGGCACAGCCTAGGGGATGGGTCGATTGGTAGGTTTCGGCCGTGCTCGGCCGCGCAATCGCTTTGAAGCCGGCGAAGCTGAGCCTCCCTGGGATTGCGATCGACGTTGCGATCGCGAGCGTCGCCATTGCGGTCGTGGCTGCGCCGATGGTTGTGCGCGCCAACGAGCCGCTGGACTTCGTCAATCACCTGTGGTTGACGTGGGTCGCGGGCAAGGCGCTCGTCGCGGCGGGCCACCCCGCCTATTTCATTAACACCACTACGGAGGGTGTCTTCAATCCCTTCTTCGCGTTCTACGGCGGGACGCTCTACAACCTCACGGGAGCGGTCTCCGAATTGACGGGGCACCCGTACCTCGCATACGTCGTGGTCACGGTGCTCGCGATCGCCGCGGCCTACGTCGGGACGCTGGCCCTCGCGCGGCAGTTCGGACTACGCGGCCTGATTGCCCATGCTCCGGCGCTGACCGTAATTACCAGCGCCTACTTCATCACGAACCTCTACGGCCGGGGGGCGTGGACCGAGTTCATGGCGGTCGCCGCGTTACCGACGCTGGCAGCCAGTGCCGTGAACCTGGTTCGCTCGCCGGCGTGGCGGCCATGGCCGGTTCTCGTCTTTGTCATATCGGCGGTGATCCTTTCCGGCAGTCACAACCTCACGCTACTGTGGAGCCTGACCATCGGCGGCGGCGTGTTGGTGATCGTGTGGTTCGCCCTCGGCCGACCACGATCGCTTCCCTACCGACGGTTCGCGATGATCGTCGGGCTCGGCGTCGTGGCCGGACTGATCAACTCCTGGTTTCTCATCACCGACATCGCGTATGCCCATGACGTCGCCGCAGGTGTGACGAATACGGGGGCTTACGGTGCTTTCGACAGCCCTGCTTTTCTGTTCGATCCATTCCGCTCCGCCCCGTCGGCCAGCGCATTTCCGGCGATCTATGTGCAGGTGCCCGACTGGTTTCTGGCGTGGGGCGTGGTTGCCGGGGCAATGCTGCTCTGGCACCGCGAGGCCAGCGAGCGGCTGAGAGCGGTGTGGATCACTGCCGTGATCACGGTCATCATCGTGCTCGGATTGATCATGGGGCCGTTTTGGACTTTCGCTCCATATCCGTGGGCCGACACACAGCTTCCGTTCCGGCTGAACAGCTACGTCGTGTTCGCCGTCGCAGGAATCGTGCTCGCCGCGGGGCTCGCGCTGCAGCGTGCGCCCGTCTACGAGCGTCGGCTGCGCAATCTTGCACGGCTGCGAAGCGCCCTGATAATCGTTACCGCGGTCAGCGTTCTGCTCTGCCTCTGGCAGGAGGTTGTTCCAAGCACAACCGTGCCTGGCTATTACGTCAATCGACACGTCGCGTTCGTGAGCGACACGGTCCTGCCGCCGAGCTGGTACGCGGGCTGTCCCTACTGTGACATCAGCGCCCCGATCGTCCCGACGGCGCCCGCCGGGCGAACCCTGGTGATCAATCCCGCCTCGGTCCACGGTAATCGCTTCGCGGGCTCGGTCGATGTCCCGCCCGGCCTTGCGCCGATCCAGACGAACATCGCCGGAGGACGCTACGTGGTCAAGCTCGTCGGGCTGCGCTGGTTGGGCCGTAATCCGCAGGGCTTCGCAATCGTGGCGCGCCTGAGGAACGGGCATGGGCCGCTCCACATCGTGATCGAAGCGGCCGACACCAACGCTCTCGAGATCGGCTGGATCCTCAGTATCGTCGCTGTCGCAGCTGTGTTTGTGATCCTCGCCTACACCGTGATGACCACGTGGCGAACTGCTCGACGTCGGCGAGTGCGCCCGGCTGGGCTGGTCCAAGGTGACTAGCTTGCCGCGGCCTGCAACCTGCTCGGTTTGCGGCGGGGACATCATCGGGCCCTGCCGCCTCTTTCAGCCCGAGCCCTATGTCGAATGCGCGGACTGCGGGTTTGTGTTTCGCATCGACCGGGCCGAGCGCGAGGTCAACGACACCTACCTCGACGGCTCATACGAGCAGACGCACGGAGACGACTATCTGGGCGAACTCGACGGGCTCCGGCGCGCAGCTCAAGTGCGCCTCGATTACATCGCGCCATGGGTGTCGGGCGGCCGTCTGCTCGACGTCGGTACGGCGACCGGCGCTTTCCTGGTGGAGGCGGCGAAGCGCAGCTTTGACGCTCAGGGAATCGAACCGACGCCGGGGTTTGCGCGCGCGGCGACCGAGCGTTTCGGGGTCAAGGTGGCTGCCGTCGACCTCGGCAACTTCGTGTTTGACGGGAGCCCGTTCGGCGCGATCACGCTGTGGCATGTGCTCGAGCACCTCGATCGGCCGGTCGACCAGCTTCGTCGGCTGGCCGGGATGCTCGACGACGACGGGATCGTCGCGCTGGAGGTGCCGAACGCGGGCGGCTACGCCGCGGAGCGCAGCGGCAGCGCGTGGCCATCGTTGCAGCCCGATGTCCACGTCAACCAGTTCTCGCCCGAGAGCCTCGAGGTGGCGCTCGAGCACGCCGGGCTGCGGACGGTCGATATACGGACTGTGTGCATCACCCCGTACCTCTCGCCAGCGGCCCGCCTCGGGCTGCATCATCTCGTGTTCCGGGTGCAGGCGGCGCGTGCCCTGGGGGTCGTCGGCAGCGAGCATGAGAGCGGTTACGAGCTGCTTCGTGCCGTTGCGGTGCGCGCGTAGCGGTGTCCATCGATCTCGATGTCGACCTGTGCGTCACCTGCTACGAGCGGACCTATCGGGACGTCCTCTCACCGGGCTACTGGCCGCGGGTCGTAGCCGACCAGGCGTATCGGTTCGCGCGCAGAACCGCGATCGTCAACAACGTCGCGGACCGCGCGGAAGCGGAGCGGCGAGCGTCGGCACTGGTCGCGAGCGGCGAGCTCGACGCGTGGTTCTTTGTCGAGGACGGGTTGGCCTCAGCGCTCGAGGTCACCGGCCTGGCGCCTGCCGACCTCGGACGCGCGCCGTACTTCGTCGACTGGGGGATCGTGCTCGTCACCGTTCCAGGCCCCGACCTCGTTGTGCACGTTGATGCCGAGGTGACGATGTCGCGCCGCGCTGACTGGATCTCCCCGTCCGTCGCGCTGCTTGAGCGGGATCCGCGGGTGATGGTGGCGAATCCGAGCTGGTACGCCCTCACGCCGCGGCACGACACGCTCGGGCGCTCGACGCTGGAGCGGGCCGGAGACTTCGCCCTCGGTCTCGGATTCAGCGATCAGGTCTTCCTCGGTCGGCGGTCCGAGCTCGCCGCCCCGATCTATCAGCAGCGTTGTGTGGCGATGCGCCGTTATCCGATGATCGCCGTGTCGGTCTCCTTCGAGGCGAGGATCGACGCATGGATCCGCCACCATGGCCGGCTCCGTGCCACCTACCGACCTGCCGAGTACCGCCATCCGGACCATATCGGTGACGCCTACCCACAGCGCCGGCTCCACGAAAAGGGCTCCTACGTCGTCAACCTGGCGCTGCTCACCGCTGCGCGGCTGGCGCCGGTCAAGCGACGCTGCTGGCGCGGCCTCTAGACCTGCTCGCGGCGCCAGCCAAGAGATCTAACCGAGCGGGCGCATCAAGGCCCAGGACATCAGCGCTGGCCGATATTCGCTGAGCACCGCCGTGCGTTCTCGGCGGCTGAGCGGTACAAGCGCCGGATACTCGTCGGGGTTGCGCGGCTCCCCGCCGATCAGCTCAAACTGGTGGGTGGGAGCGAACCGCGAACGAATCGTTGCCGATATCGACGGGTCGATGACATCGTGCAACTCGACAAGGATCGTCCAATGTCGCAGCACGGGCGCGGCCTGGGGATCGAGCAGCGTTCGTTCGTAGCCCTCGCAATCGCAGAACAGCACGACACCCTCTGGCGGGAACTCGGCAAGGTCAGCCGGCGTGCAGGCTCCCCTGACGAGGACGCGGCTGGCAACCTCGTTGACCGCTGCAAGCTGTTTGCACGATGCGCGCGCGCCGGCATCGATGTCGTAGGCGTAGACCGTCACGTCCGGCATCCTGCGGGCAAAGCCGACCGCGTAGTAGCCCTCCGCGGACCCGACGTCGATCAGCTGTGAGGGTCGGCTTTCGACGAGCGTCTCCACGGTGGCGTGCAGCTCTTGCTCGTAGGCACCAAGCAGCTTGGCGACGAGCGCGCCGGTGGTGCGTTCGAGGCCCGGTATGTATTTCAGGCCGGTAAACGGCCCGTCCGTCACCTCGAGCCCGTTGGCGGTGACGAAGCTCGTCGCTGCCGGGCCGACGATGGCCAGGAAGCGCCGCTCTCGAATTCGATCGATCAACCGCTTGGCACGATCCGGCACGATCCTGGAGAGCAGGCGACGGACCACGGTCGCACTCTATTCGCATCCGGGCGGCCCCAGCTCGACTCCGGCGCTACCCCGATCCGTGGTTGCCGACCGGCGAATCACTGAGTGACGCGTTCGTCGGTCTCAGGTCCGGCTTGCCTGATTGCTCCACTTCTCCAAGAAGTGCTCGCGATTCCTTCGATGGATCGAGCGAAGCGTCTCCGAGCCCCCGTTGAAACGGACGCGCTTCCACGGAGCCGACCGGCGCGAGATTCCCCACACGTGCTCGACATCGACCCCACTCACGGCATACACCGACAGGCCGAGCGCCAGCCGCACCGTTGTACAGAAGTCGACCTCCTCAAACGAGCATGGCGCGTAGTACTCATCGAAGCCGCCGCTTTTTTCGAACACTTCGCGGCGTGTCGCGAACAGGAAGCCGGCGACCGCGTCGCAGCGCTCGATCGCGCCGGCGGCACGCTCATCCGTCTCGGCATAGGAGAGGTGGCGGGCATGGTTCAAGTCCCAGTGGGCCCCGACCGGGCCGACCACGCCTGCGTCGGGATGGTCGCGAAGCGCGCGGTGCAGCGTAGCCAGCGATCCTGGACCGAGGATGACGTCGTCGTTTGCAAAGACGAGTACGTCTCCTGCGGAGGCTCGTGCTGCCGCGTTCCACCCGGGTGCGACGCCGCGGTTGATGCCGAGATCGACCACGCGTTTTGGGGTGATCGTCAGGTCCTCAACGGCGAGGCCGTTGAGTGCTACGACGAGTTCGCCCTCGAGACCGTCAAGCGCCGACTCGAGACCGGCGTTCAAGCTCGACAGGTTCGGCTCAGAGTGCGTGCGATATACCGGGACGCACACCGAGACCGCGGTCACGTGACGGCGGAGCGGGGAAGTGCGGACGCCATCGGGACGCTGACGTTATCAGCCGCAGGGCGCGATTCACTGGTACCGGCGTGCGTGACGCGCAGCCTGACGATCAACGCGAAAAGGGCTGCGGCGAGCGGCAGCGAGGAGCGTGCCATTCGCGTCGTCACGGTTGTCCTGGTCGCTGCTGGACCACCTGCCTAGGAGGTAAATGTCGTGCGGCAAGCGCGCTTCGGCCGCGACGATCTCGAGGCCTGCATGTCGGAGCAACGCGCCCAGTGAAAGCGTCGTGAACGTGTGGTGGTGGAGCATCCGCGTGTTGGCGTTATCGCGCAGCTCGGCTGCACGCCGCGCCGGATCGAACTCGATGTCTCGCGCGCGGTCGTGCAGCTCCAGCACCTCATCGAGATGCGTCAGATCGTCCTCGCCCGTGCCGCGCTCGAAGTCGTCGATCAGATGCTCGAGCGGCGTCAGTGCGCGACGATGATCGAAGGTTCCCGCCATGTGTGGAGCGACGATCAGCAGGTACCCGCCAGGCAGTGTGACGCGCTTCCACGCGGCAAACGCGCGCAGCGGATTTGCGAGATGTTCGACGACGTGGGAGCTCAGAACAACGTCGTAGCGGCTCGAGGCGAGCGCTGCGAGATCGAGGTCCTCGAGGATGTACAGCTCGCCAATGCGCGCCCCGTCCGGCACGAACCCGCTCGTCGGATCGAGCGTGTGCCAGGCCGTGCGCGCGGCCCATTGAACGCAGTCGACGCTTGCCAGCTGCGGATAGACCGGGAGCAGGCCGAAGCGTCGAAACAGCTCACTCGGGCCGCCGATCTCGAGGCCGCTGCGACCGCTGATTGGCTCGCAAAACGCAGCGGGCAGTTGCCGCGAATAGTCGCCACGCGCGCGACCGTGCAGCTCGCGCAACTTGCCGCTCACGCCCATTTCGTGCCTCTCCGAGGTAGCGCCTCGAGCAGCTCTGGCGGGACTGCGTGCATCAGCAGGAGCGCGGTGAAATAGACAAGGCTTGCCGCTGCCACCGCGAGCACGGGCTGGCTGGCGAGGAGTGGCAGACCGGCGATGACGCTGAGTACCAACGCGATGACAAACCGCCCGAGGAAGCGAATCGGCGGCGTGATGCCGATCGATCGCAGCGCAAACGTGTAGGCACCGACCAGGGTAAATTCGAGCGCCGCTGTGCAGAACGCTCCGCCCCTCGCGCCGTAGGCGGGGATCAGGCTGGCGCTGAGGCCGGCGGCGAGCAGAAAGACGCCGAGGTTGCTCGCGAACAGGAAGCGGTTGCGTCGCTGGGCAAGGAGCACGAAGCTCGATGAGCTGACTAGGAACGTCGCCCCGGCGCCAACGCCCATGATGCGCAGCACCGCGACGGAGGCGTGTGCGCCGCCGACGAAGTCGATCCCGACCTGCGCGCCGAGCACGATGACCAAAGCGAGCCAGCCGCCGACGATCGCCGATCCTTCGAACGCTCGGCCGGCGATATAGCGCAACCGGTCCGGATCCCCGGCAACCGCCGAGAGTACGCCGAGGAGCGACCCGCCGAGCAGCCAGGGGATCGTGCTGGTCACGGCGACGATGCGAAACGCGACCGCGTAATAGCCGGTCTGGGTGCCCGAGGCAAATAGCGACATCGCGACCTGGGTGACCTGGTAGTAGACGGCACCCAGGGCGCTGGCGACCGCGAACAGCGCCGTCTCGCTCGCCAGGCTCCGCCACTCGCTGAGGTTGAAGGCCGGCAGCCGCGGCGTGTCGTGTCGAACGAGGACGGCGATCAGGGCGAGCGCGAGCAGCCAGACGATCGGTTGGACTGCGAAGAACCAGATCAAGCCAGCGCCTGACACCACCAGGATCACGAGCAGCGTTGTGACGATCAGCTGGTTGGCCATCTCCGTCGCGGCGAGCGTCGAGAGGCGGAGCTGTCCCTGGAGCACGATCGTGAGCGCGCCCTGCTGCGCCGCGACCACGAGCCCGGCGCCGCCGAACGCGAGACCGATGACCAGCACGCTGTTGTAGCCGGCGAGCAGCCCAAATGCGACGATCAGGACGGCGACGACGAGCTCCAGTGCGAGCCGCATCCCCATGAGATTTGCCAGCAGGGTCTTGCGCCGCGTGGCGTCGGCCGTGGTGTATGCGCGTACGGCGACGTACGAAAGGCCTCCTTCGCTGAGCGCATTGGCGATGAAAATGACGCTGACGACGGTCTGGTAGCGACCGAACCCGTAGTTGCCCAAGTGACGGACGACGAGCGGGGCGCTGACGAGACCGGTGAGCAGTCCGACGACGGATGCGATGACCCGCAGGCCGCCGCCGCGGATCACGCGCCGGCTGGCGCTGCCGACGGCAAACGGGTCCTCGACGACGGTCATGCCGTCCGCGGCAGGCGTCCGCGTTGGCTCGCTCACGATCGTCCGGCAGGCATCTCGATGTCCACACCGCATGCGCCGAGCAGCTGACGGGCGCGCACCACGGTGGTGCTTTGCCAGGCCCAGGCGATCGCGCCAGCTTGAAGCCGGGCGTACTCGTCCTCGCTCAGCGAGGCGGTGCGCTCGAGCAGCTCGCCGGCGCTGTGGTAGCTGATCGAGTTGTCCGTGCCGAGTCCAAACGGAGCACACCTCGGTGGTTTGCGATCGAGGTCGCGAAAGCACGGTACGGCTCCGCACGCTGCGATCTCGTAGTGGCGCAGCGCGTCCCAGCCCTCGCGCTTGGTCGTGATTCCGAAGCGGGACGCGCGCAGGTCCGAGTAGTACTCCTGCTCGCTGCTGAACGCGTGCTCGAGCTGCCCGCCGGTGCGTGCCGCGAGCTCCGCGTCGACGACGTGAAGCGGGAACTCCTTGCTCTTCGGGGGGGGCGCGCTGACGATCTTCTCGGCGGGAATCGAGAACGAGACGGAGTGGAGGCCGAGTCGGCGTCCGAGCGGCGGCGGCAGCAGGAGATAGGAGGCGAACCAGCTCGTCCACGGGGTGATCTCGCGCTTGAAGTAGGCAGCGCGATTGTGAGCCCGCGGCAGGAACCACCATCCGCGCACTCGCCACCACAGTCCGGAATAGGGGTATGGCTCAGCGCGATCCGACCCGTCGACGACGGCGACCCTGACGCCGGCGCGATGCAGCTGCGGACCCCATTCGGTCCAGAGGCCGAAGGTGCGCCAAATGTCGGCGAAGACGACCAGGTCGAACTCTCCATCGAGCGCGCGGTGGAGTACGTGATCGCGCGAAACCGGCGCGTCATCGAGCAAGCCGTAGAGGGTGAAGGCGCCGCCGCGGACGCGCGAGAGGACTGCTGGCGGCGCGCTGTTGTACATGTACTCCGCCTTCGGGAAATCAACGGCGTTGGTGCCGAGCAGGGTGCGCAGCCCGTGGAAGAGGCCGTCAGCCAGATAGTCCTCATAGTTCGAGTTGACGATCAGAACGCGTGGCACCGAGCTCACCCTAGAGGGCTTCACGGCCGCCGCCGCAGGCCCGTCCGAGCAACGCGCTCATGTTCGACTCTGCCACGCGCGCTCGTAGCTTTCCAATGTGCGCTCGGCTGTCCGCTCCCAGGTCAGGCTCGATTCCCGTCGCCGTCCGGCGGCGACCAGGCGCTCGGCGAGTCGCGGGTCGGCAAGGATTTCGGTGATTGCTCGCGCGATGTCGCTAACGTCGAACGGGTCGAAATAGTGGGCGGCATCGCCCGCGACCTCGGGCAGCGCGGAGATGTTCGAGCAGGCGACGGGCACTCCGCGCCCCATCGCTTCGAGCAGCGGAAGGCCGAATCCCTCCGTGATCGATGGAAGTACGAAGCACGCAGCTGCCGCATAGAGGCCCTCGAGCTCGACCGAGTCGACGAACGGCAGGAACGCCACGTGGTCGGCCACCCCCAGCCTTCTCGCGACGGCGCGCAGCTCGGCGTCGTGTGGGGTCGCCGCTCCGCAGAGCACGAGCATCGTCTCAGGTCGGGCAGCAAGCACGGCCGGCATCGCGGCGATGAGGCGCAGCAGATTCTTGTGCGGTCGACGCGCCGCGACTGTCAACACGATCGTCTCCTCGCCGAGTGAGAATCGATCGCGCAGCTGGTCTTCTGGCAGCTGTCCGCGCGCTCTGTGCATTGCGTGTCCGAGAAGCGTGACGTCGATCCGCTCGCGCGGCACATGGAGATGCAGTTCGATCTGCTCTGCGGCGGCGTCCGAGATCGTGATGATGCGATCGGCCCGCCGTGCGAGCGGCGGCACGAGCAACCGCCAAAGACGAAAGGTCGCGTTCGCCGGCGGTCCGAGCATCCAGATCACGTCAGCGATCATCACGACGTTCACCGCCCGGGTCCGCAGCGGAGCGGTCATCCCGACGCTATGGAGCAGGTCTACGCGCCGGCCGGCGAGCATGCCCAGCACCGTCATTTCGCTGACGGCCTTGAGTCCCCGGCGTCCGAGCATCGGGTGCGTGACGAACTCCACTTCATCGGCCCAGCTCAGCTGACGCAGATGCTCCGCGCCCGCCTTGGAGCAAAAGATGCTGAAGTGCACGGTGGGCGCGAGACGAACGAGTTCCGGGACCAGCTCCTGTACGTAGGTATCCAGTCCACCCATGCCGGGCATCAAAAACACGGCGTTGATGCCCACCCGCGCTGGCAGCCCGACGCCGCCGCTGCGCTGTCCACCCGACGGCGGCGGCGGCGCGGCGGGCTCAGGGGTCACGTGTCGCACTGGTCGAAAGCCCGAACGGGCAGCGCCGGTCACCCGCGGGAGCGCACGCCGACAGGCGCGTAGCGGCGCTAGACACGGGTGTCCGCGCTCCGCGGCGTCGTTTGCTCGAGCACGTCGAGCGTCGTCTGCGTGAAAGCTGCCCAGGAAAATTGAGCGGCTCGCTTGACCGCGCGCGCAGCCAAATCGGAGCGGTAGGCAGCGTCGTCGAGAACGTGACGCAGTGCGGCGGCGATCGACTCGACATTGCGGGGATCGGCGTATTCGACGGCGTTGCCGCCGACCTCGGGCAGCGAGGAGACATTGGAGGTGACCACGGCCGCACCGGCTGCCATCGCCTCGAGTACGGGCAGCCCGAAGCCCTCGCCGAGCGAGGGGTAGCAGAAGACAGCACAACGCCGGTAGAGCTCCGCCAGGTGCGCGTCGTCCACGTAGCCGAGAATCCGTGCTCGATCACCGAGCGAGCGCAGCGCCCGCAACGTTTCGCCCATCTGCCATCCGCTCGCGCCGACGACGACCAGCGGATGGGCGATCTGCAGTTCGTCCGGGAGGCGTTTGAATGCCTGCACGAGGCGGGGCAGGTTCTTGCGCGGCTCGAGCGTCCCGACCGCGAGCACGAAGGACTCGCCGGCCAGTGCCGCCGCCAACGCGTCGCTCGATCCGCGGCCGGCACGTCCGCCGTCGGCCCCGGCGCCAGCAAGTGCGCCGGCCGTACCGAGCAACGCAACCGTCGTGCGGCCGGCGCAGCGGGGGAAGCGCGCGATCAGTGCCGTCGCGGTGGCTTCGGAGATCGCGAGAAATGCGGCCGCGCGCCGCGTCGCGACGCCGAGCGTGAGGCGTTCGATGACGGCCGAGCGGCGGTTTGGTGCCAACGAGCGGTCGAAGGCGACGAGGTCGTAGACGATCAGCACCGTCGGCAGCGTGGTGAACCAGACGGTGACATTGGAGTTGGTGGAGAGGAACACGTCGCATTCGCGACTGGCCCGCCGTGCCACGGCGACGTGCCAGAGCGGGTCGCGATGAGCGACGCTGATCCAGGCGAAGCGTGCATCGAGCTCACCCCACGGGCGGCGCGCGTAAAGCCGGTAGCTGTGCGGATCGCTGCGTGCGTTCAACTCGCGCAGCAGCTCACGCACGACGCGTCCGCGGCCGGCCGGAACGTCGCTCGCCGCGCGCGCATCGATTCCGATCGTTAGCGGCGTGATCGGGTGCGAAGCGACTGGCACGGACGCCTCAAGACTTGCAGATAGGCTGGACCGCTCGCATGCACATCGGCCTCAACTTGATCTTTCTCGTCCCCGGCGAAACCGGTGGTATGGAGGTTGCGGCGCGCGAGACGATTCCGGCGCTCGTGGCAGCCGCACCGCCGGGAACCCGGTTCACGGCGTTCGTCAACCGCGACGCCGGGCCAGGCCCGTGGGGAGATCTGATTGAAAAGGTCGAGGTACCCGTTCGGGCGTCCAATCGCGTGGAGTGGGTCCGCGGTGAGCAGATGCTGCTGCCTCGGCTCGCGCAGCGAGCCGGCGTCGACCTCGTCCATTCGCTCGCTTCAACCGCTCCGGCCTGGGGACGCTTTACGCGCGTGGTGACTGTGCACGACCTGATTTACCGCATCCTGCCCGAGGCACATGGCGGCGGCCGCGCGCTCGGAATGCGCGTGCTCGTACCGCTCGCGGCGCGGCGCTCGGACCGGATTGTCGCCGTGTCCGAGAACACCAAACGCGACATCGTGTCCTACCTGCATGTTCCAGCCGAGCGCATCGACGTTGTCTACCCCGGGCACGGCTCGCCGAGCGGCGTGGCTCCGATCGGTGAGCGTGAGATTCGCGATCGCCTCGACCTCGGCGATCGCCGCGTACTGCTCTCGCTCTCGGCCAAGCGCAAACACAAGAACATCGCTCCCCTCCTTGACGCGCTCGCGGATCTCGAGTCCCGCCCGGTACTCGTGCTCGCCGGCTATCCGACCGACTACGAGCTCGAGCTGCAAGCGCGGGCGCGGAGGCTCGGAATCGCCGAAGATGTTCGCTGGCCGGGATGGTTGTCGGACGCCGAGGTCGAGGGCCTCTGGGCGATCACCAAGGGGTTCGTCTTCCCGTCGCTATACGAGGGGTTTGGAGCGCCGCCGCTCGAGGCGATGGCGCGCGGCGTGCCGGTCGCCTGCTCAAACACCGCTGCGACGCCGGAGATCGCCGGTGACGCGGCGCTGCTGTTTGATCCGGGCGATCCGCAAAGCGTCGCGACGGCGCTCAAACGACTGCTGGCGGGCGGGGCCGACATCGACCGGCTGACGCGGGCCGGAGTCGCGCGGGCCGCGGAGTTCACCTGGGAGCGCACCGCCCGCGGCCTGCTCGCGAGCTACGGGCGCGCGCTCGGCCGGCCGGCCAGCGATTGGGACCGACCGTAGAGGACGATTCATCCGCTGCGAATCAGTCGCGCCGCAGCGGCGAGATCGTCGGCCACGGCATCGACGTCGATCCCGCCGGGCTGGGGCTTGCCGATCAGGATGCGCTGAGCGCCAACCGCGGCGGCGGCGCGCATGTCCGAGTCGCTGTCGCCGATCAAGACACTCGCGGCGGGGTCGAAGCCGAGCGCGGCGCCGGCGTCGAGCAGCATGCCCGGGCGCGGCTTGCGGCAAGTGCAATCCCCGTCGTGGGGGCAGTGGAAGATCGCGTCGATGCGCCCGCCTTCGCGGCGCACGCGCTCGAGCATCTGGGCGTGGATCTCGGTGAGATCGTCTTCGCTCATTCGCCCAAGGGCGATGCCGCGCTGGTTGGTGACGATGACGATCGGCACTGCGAGCTCGCCCAAGAGGCGTAGCCCGGCGAATGCGCCCGGCAGGAACTCGAACTCCCCCGGTGCGGTGATGTAGCGCCCTTCGGGCGCTTTGCGGTTGATCACGCCGTCGCGGTCGAGGAAGACCGCGCTCAGGCGATGCTCTGGTCCACCAGCTCGCACAGCAGATGCGCGACGAGGATATGGCCTTCCTGGATGCGCGCGGTGGTAGTGCTGGCAACGGCGATGCAGACATCGACGGCGGCTTGGAGCTCCTGCCCGGCGCCGCCCGTGAGGGCGATCGTCGCGAGGCCGCTCTCCCGGGCCGCTCGGGCGCCGGCGAGCACGTTTGCCGACGTCCCACTGGTCGATATGGCGATCGCCACGTCGCCAGGTCGTCCGAGCGCCTCGATCTGGCGAGCAAAGACGTGCTCGAATCCGTAGTCGTTGGCGATCGCGGTCAGCGTCGACTGGCTATCGGCAAGCGCGACCGCGGGCAGTGCCCTGCGCTCGCGCTGAAAACGTCCGAGCAGCTCGGCCGCGATATGCGACGCGTCTGCCGCGCTCCCGCCGTTGCCAAACAGCAGCACGGTCCCGCCCGATGCGAGCGAACGAGCGATCATCTCGCCGGCCTCGATAATGGCCTCGAGCGACCGCGACTCGAGCAGCGTCTGCTGTGTCGCGAGGCTGGCCTGGATCACGCGTTCGGCGAGTGCTCGCGGATCAGTTGCCATCGGCTCTCCAGGTCCGCAGTCCTGTGTGCTCGAACGCGAAATCGCTCACCGTCGCCCCGAGCTGCTGCATCCGCCTAGCGACCTCGTGCTTGCGGTCGTGCTGGCAATACAGCAGTAGGTAGCCGCCGCCGCCGGCGCCGGCGACCTTGCCGCCGAGCGCGCCCGCCGTCCGCGCCTCTCGGTACAGCTCGTCGATGCGTGCGTTCGAGATGCGCGTCGAGAGCAGCTTCTTGGTCTGCCAAGCCGCGTCGAGCAGTTCGCCGAAGTCGTCGAGGTGGCGTTGCAGGAGCGCGTCCTTGAGTTGCCGAGCGAGATCCTTCTGTGCGCGGAGACCCTCGACCGCGTCGCTGTTGCCCGCCTCGAACCGACCCATCTGATCCTCGATGATGTGGTCGCTCTGACGCGTCGTGCCGGTGTAGCAGAGCAGCAGGTTGTGCTCGAGCTCGAGCACGATGTCCTCGGCGATCCGCAGAGGATTGACGACGACGTGGTCGCCGTGGAGCTCGATGAAGTTGAAGCCGCCGAACGCCGCCGCATATTGATCCTGGCGTCCGCCCCGGATCCCGAGCTCCTCGCGCTCGATTCTGTGGGCCTCCTCGGCGAGCTCATAGTCGGTCAGCGCGATTCCGGCGAACTCCTTCAGCACGCCGATCAGCGCGACCATCATCGCTGACGACGCGCCGAGCCCCGAGCCGGGGGGCGCGTTGGAATGCAGCAGGAGGTCGAATCCGCCGGCGTCAGTGCCGGCGAAGCGTTGAATCGCCGCCTTTGCGAGGTCGAGCTTGCCGTCGAGCACCGGCACCTCCTGCGGCGCGAGCTCGATCGACGAGCCGTAGTCGAAGGAGTGAATCGTGATCTTCTCGTCGCTGCGCGGTCGCAGCGTCCCGTAGGCGTAGCGGTTGATCGTCGCGTTGAGCACGAGTCCGCCCTCGCGCTCGGGAAACGGGGCGACGTCGGTCCCGCCGCCGGCGAACGAGATCCTAAGTGGGGCCTTCGCGCGGATCAGCATCCGCCACAGGCTAGTGCGAAGCCAGTCGGTGTCAGTCGCCGCCCGGCGGACCGCGCCAGCGTCCGCTACCCCGGAAGCCGGGCGGGGCCTGCCCGGCGGGCTGCGGCGCGCCAACGGTCGGCTTCCCGGGGCGCGTACTGGCCGTGGCGGCCGCAGGCCGCGCGGGCGGCATCGTCGCGAGGGTTCTCTAGACTCGGCACTGCGCCGCGCGCGACTCCCGCGCCGCGCCAGCGTCTTAGAGGTGAGCGATCTATCGGACCCGTGAGCACTACCAAGCTTAAACCCGCAGCGCCTCGACGCCCCCCGGAAGACGCCACGCGCATGACGGTTTCCGTCGTCATACCGTGTCTCAACGAGGAAGAGAACATCGAGCGGTGCGTGCTCGACGCCCACGCCGCGCTCGCCGCGAGCGGACTCAGCGGTGAGGTGATCGTCGTCGACAACGGCTCGACGGATCGCAGTGCGGAGCTTGCGAGAGCCGCCGGCGCGACGGTCGTCTACGAGCCGCGACGCGGCTACGGCAGCGCTTACCTCGCTGGATTCGCAGCCGCCAGCGGTGGCTACATCGTGATGGCCGACGCTGACCTCACCTACGACTTCAGCGAGATCCCCAACTTCGTTGCGGGGCTCGATGCCGGTGCCCAGCTCGTCATGGGCAACCGGATGAACAACATCCAGCCCGGCGCGATGCCGTGGCTGCACCGCTACATCGGCAACCCGCTGCTGACCGGCGTTCTCAATCTCTTCTTCCGGACCGGCGTGCGTGACGCGCACTGCGGCATGCGCGCGTTCCGCAGTGACGTCCTCGAGACCCTCGATCTGCGTACGACTGGCATGGAGTTCGCCTCCGAGATGGTCATCCGGGCCTCCAAGGCGCACCTGCGCATCGCCGAGGTGGACATCGAATATCACCCTCGGGGCGGGGAGTCGAAGCTGTCTCGTTTCCGCGACGGCTGGCGTCACCTGCGATTCCTGCTGGTCCACAGTCCAACCCACCTGTTCATCATCCCCGGGGCGGTTCTCTTCGCCATCGGGGTGCTTGGCTCAGCGGCGGTCCTCGCACACATCTCGGTGTTCGGGCGCAGCTGGGACCTGCACGCGCTGATCGCCGCGGCGCTGCTGACGATCATCGGCACCCAGGTGCTCGCGCTCGGCCTCTGCGCCCACGCCTTCGGCACCTATTTCCTGGGTGAGGAGGACGCATGGTTTGACGCGATGCGCGCCCGCTTCCGCCTTGAGCACGGCCTTGCGCTCGGTGGCGCGATCGCGTTCGCCGGCCTTGTCACCGCGGTGATCATCGTGATCCGCTGGAGCGAGCACGGCTTCGGCTCGCTTTCGGAGGAGCGACTCGCGCTCGTCGCCTCGGAGCTCGTCATCGTCGGTCTGCAGATCTTCTTCTCGTCGTTTCTGTTGAGCATCCTTGGGCTGCGTGACGAGCGGCGCTCTGCGAGGCGATAGCTGCCGCGCCGGCGCGGGGTTGGCGCCCCGCCGCACAGCCGGCGGATGGCTGGTCTCCTCGGCGCGACGCGCGACGAGCGTAGCGGCTAGGTAGGAGGCGCTCTCGGTGTTCGCGCCCAGCTTCGGGCAGAACTTCATGGCCGTGCTCGGGATTCCGCTCGTGGCGTGGATCACCGCGCTCGGTACCGGGCTGGCGATCGAGCGGGTCGTGCGCGCTGAGCTCGCCAACGCGCTGCTGCTCCCGCTCGGGCTCGCGGGCAGCATCGCCCTCGTCTACCCGCTGTACGCGCTCGGAAGCTCCGACGTCCTGCCGGTGGCGCTGCTGGTGATCGTCACCGTCGCCGGCCTCATCTCGGCGCGGGGGGGCCTGCGCGCTCGGCTGAATCCGGGCCTGCCCGGCGTCGCGGCGCTCGGGGCCTACCTGCTGTTCATGCTCCCCGTGCTGGTCGCCGGACACTGGTTGTGGCTCGGTTACAACTACGAGAACGACAGCTCGGTGCAGTTCATGTTGACCGAGGCACTGAAGCTTCACGGCACGCAGCTGGTGCCGCAGAACAGCACCGGCGGCGCGGTCATCGACACCTACCTCGAGACCGGCTACCCGGTCGGGTCGCACGCCCTGCTCGCGACACTGAGCGGTCTGCTGCGCACCAATCCGGCGGTCGTCTACCAGGGCTACCTGAGCTCGCTGGCGGCGCTGATCGCCGTGACCGTCGCCGGCGCTTCGACACGCATGATCGGTGTCCGACGCGCCGCCGTGCTCGGCTTCGCTGTCGCCGGCGCGAACCTCTTCCTCCAGTACGCGTTCCAGGGCGCGATCAAGGAGGTCGCCACCGCCGCAACGACGATCGCGGCATTCGCGTTGGTCGGCGAGGCACTGTACGCGCGGCGACGCTACTCGGGTGTGGTGATTGCGGCGTTTCCGCTCGCGGCGACGCTCTGCACCTACGGTGCCGCCGGCGCTCCCTACGTGCTCGCGTGCATCGCCGCCGCCGTCGCCGTGCTGGTCATCGTCGAGCGCCGCCTTCCGCGCCGCACATGGGTCGGTCCGGCGCTGCTCGGGGCCGCTTTGGTCGTCGTGCCGTCGATCCCGACGATCAACCAGTTCTTGACGTTTTTCAACGTCGCCAGCGCCGTGGACCGCGCCGCCAATCCGATCGGCAGCGTGCTGGGCCAGCTGGCCCGTCCGCTTCCGTTGAGCCAGATCAGCGGCGTCTGGCTGAACGGCATCTACCGCCTGCCGGTCACGGCCGAGCCAGCCGCGCGCCTCACCTCGATCGCAAGCGCGGTAATCCTGTTGCTACTGATCCCCGGCCTCCTCGCGAGCGTGCGACGGCGGGAGCCGGCGCCGATCCTGGCGGTCGTGACGACGGGCCTCGTGCTGCTGGTCGTCCTGCCGCAGGTGGCTCCCTACGCTGCGGCAAAGATCCTGGCGATCGCGAGCCCGGTCGTCGTGTGGGTGGCCGGCGTCGGTCTCTGCGCCCTGAGCTGGCGACGAGTCAGGCCGCTCGTGCTCGCCATCGGCGCCGCGCTGACGCTCGCGATAGTCGTCTCTGACTTGCTTGCCTACCACGACGATCAGGTCTCCTCGACGAGCCGGATGCTGGCAATGGAGGCCGTCGGCGAGCACTTCGCCGGGCGCGGGCCGGTGCTCTTCAACGAACAGGATCCGTTCACTCCGTACTTCGCTGACGCCGCCAAGACGATCGACCCGTTCAACTCGATCACGCCAGCGCAGGTGCAGCTGCTGGACGGCGGCAACTTCTACAACCAGTACTTCGATCTCGATCAGGAATCGCTCTCCTACGTCGAGAGCTTCCCGCTGATCGTCACTCGACGGTCGCCGATCGAGAGCCGTCCACCATCGAACTTCAAGCTCGTCTACACGAACGCCTATTACGATGGCTGGGCGCGCCAGAGCCGGCCGCGCGTGCTCGCCCACCTGCCCCTGCAGAGCGAGTGGTCGGGAACCGCCGTCCCGCCGTGCACGACGCTCGCCGCGCTTACCCAGCATGCGCCGCGCCACAGCAAGCTGATCCAAGCCGTCACGCCGGTGGCGAGCGGTTTCGCCGTCATCGACGGCATCGGGCGGCCGTTCAGCTGGGGCGGCGGAGGCGATTCCAATCCGACCAACTCCATCGCGCCGCTCGGAGCCGGCTATGTTCACGACACCGTCCAGGTGCCGGTCAGCGGCACCTACCAGGCCTGGGTGCAGGGCAGCTTCTCGCGACCCGTGAGCGTGCTCGTTGACGACCGGACCGTCGGCTCGGTCGACGGGATGGATTCCGTCGATCAGTGGTCGCAGGCGGGACTGATCCACCTCTCTGCTGGCTCCCACCGGCTCGCGATCCTGCGCCACGGCGGTCGCACCTATCCGGGCGACGGTACGCCGTGGGGCGAGATCGGCTACGTGATGCTGAAGAAGGTCGGTCCCGAGGTCCTCCACACGGTGCCGGTCAAGCGCTGGCGCTCGCTCTGCGGCTCAGCAGCCGACTGGATCGAGCTCGTGCAGCGATGAGCGCGGCCCGCGGTCAGGGTCGGCCGCCGTCATAGCTCGCGAGCACGGCCTCCAGCGATGCCTCGAGTGAGAGGCGGCGCGCGTTTTCCGCGAACCAGCGAGCGGTCGAGGCTCGTAGTTGCAGCCCGAGCTCGTGGACGCGAACGATCGACTTGGCGATCTCGGCCGGATCGTCGTCGTCTACGACAAAGCCGTTGACGCCGTCAACGACGAGCTCGACCGCTGCGTTGTCCTCGCCAGCGACGACGATGCTCGGCGTCCCATGCGCCGCCGCTTCGATGACGATCATGCCGTAACCCTCGCGGCGCGATGTCGAGAGTACGCACATCGCGCGGCTGAGGGCGTCATCGACAGCGGATGCCGCGACGAAACCGGGAGCGAGCAGGTGGTCGGTCAGTCCGCGGTCTGCGATTGCGCGGAGCAGCCGCTCGCGTTCGGGACCATCCCCGTAGAACTCGCCGCGCAGACCGGGGACCAGGGACGTGGTGGCGGCGAACGCCGCCACCGCCAGGTCCACGCGCTTCTCGGGGATCAGGCGACCAGCGAAGACCACCAGCGGCTCGACTGCGCGCGTCACAGGCGCCTCGAGCTTGCCGCTGTACTCGCCCTCGAGCACCGTCGGTGCTCCGTGCAGGCCCTCGCTGACGAGTCTCGCCGCGTGCAGCCGCGAGAAGCAGAAAGCGCGCTGCGGCGTGCGCACGCAGCGCAGCTGGACGGCGTAGCCGATGCGCCCCCCAAGGCGGCCGAGGTACTCGCGCCAGTAGCGCCGGCTCCAGACCTCGTGCCAATCGACCACGAGCTGGTAGCGGTGTAGCGGTCGCACGAGCGCCGCGCCGAGCAGCGAGAAATATGGAAACGATGCGGTGTGGACGACGTCATAGCGCCGCCCGTGACGCAATAGGTGCGCGAACACGCCGGCGCCAAAGACGAGCGGTGGCAGGATGCGACGGCGGCCCCCGGCGGCGTAGAGACGCATGCGCGGTCCAGCCGTCACGACCCGCACGCGCGGATCGAGATCGAGCCGCTCTTCGCGGGGCCACTGGCGCAGCGTCAAGTAGGTCACCTCGAATCCCTCAGCGGCCAGCCGCTCGGCGAGATTGCGATACCAACGCTCCGCGCCACCCACGGTATACGGGTAGAGGCAGTCGTAGACGACGCAGACACGCACCGTCCGCAGCATCGCAAAAAAGATCCCTAGACTGGTCGTGCGAACGTCGCCCTGCCGGCGCGGGCGCGTTGCCGGGCACAACGTAACGCGCAACCAGTGACCACGGTCGAGCAACCACCCACTTCGCTGACAGGCTCCGCTGCCGTCGCCTCAGGGCTCGTGCTTGTGGGCACGCGGGTCTACTTCTCGTCGTTCCTCGGTTTGCGCTCCGCCGGTTGCGGCGCGACGCGATAGCTTCTTGCGCCCAGTTGCGCGCCGTCGGCTCGAGCAGTGCGTTGCAGCGGTCGACTGCCGGCGAGTCCCGCGCGCCGAGCTCGTGCGGCTGTGAGCCGACCCACCGTTACTGTTGCGATTCCGGTACTCAACGGCGGCGAGCTGCTCGTCAGCGCGCTGGCGGCGATCCGCGCGCAGCGCGTCGACGCCGACGTGGAGCTGCTGGTGTCGGACTCGGGCTCGAGCGATGGCTCACCCGAGCGCGCGCGCGAGTACGGTGCGCGCGTGATCGAGATCGAGCGTTCCACCTTCAGTCACGGCGCGACGCGCAACCTGCTGCTGGCGCAGTCGCGCGGAAGCCATGTCGCGCTGCTGACGCAGGATGCCGAGCCGGCTGACGAGCATTGGCTCTCGCAGCTGCTTGGCGGGTTCGCGCAGGCGGACGACGTCGCCCTCGTCTACGGCCCCTACCGGGCGCGGCCCGGTGCGTCGCCGGCTGTGCGGCGCGAGCTCGACGGCTGGTTCGGCTCGCTCGCCGGCGGCGTTGAGCGACTCGGCCCGGACGAGCGAGATCTGCCAGCGGTCGCTCTGATGGGGCGCCGCGGCTTCTTCAGCGATGCGAATTCGTGCATCGCGCGCTCAGCGTGGGAGCGTGTGCCGTTTCGGGACATCGCCTACGCCGAGGATCGTGCGCTTGCGCTCGACATGCTCCGCGCCGGCTACGCGAAGGTCTATGAGCCTCGCGCAGCCGTGGTGCACTCGCACGATTACCGCGCCGGCGAGCGGTTCCGTCGCGCGTTCGACGAATCGCGCGGACTGCGCGAGGTGTACGGCTGGCGTGAGCCGGCTACGCCGCGCTATCTCGCTGATCAGCTCCGCGGCGAGCTCGGTGCGCTGCGCCGCGAGAGCGCTGGATTCCTGACGCTCGCGCTCGCCGCCCGCGACCAGCTGATCCGCCTCGCGGGGGCCGTGCTCGGCGCTCGCTCTCACTGGCTGCCGGTCGCCCTCGAGCGCCGCTGCTCGCTCGAGGGCACTGTCGTAAGCCGTCAACCACGTGACCGGGCGGCCAGCTGATGAGTGAGGCGCCCGAGGACGACCCTGCCCGGCGAGCGCTCGACGGGACCGCGGGCGGCCAGCTCGCGAACATCTGGCGGCGCGTCGTACTGACGTGGAAATACCACGGACCGTGGAGTCTTGCATTCCGCGTGCTGACGTTTCCGTTGCGCGCGACGCCCCTGCGTAGCCGGCTCAGGATCGATCGTCTTGGCGATGTGATCCTGATTCGTGCGCGCCGCTGGTACCGCCGCGATGGCAGACCGGTCACGGTCGTGATCCCGAGTTACCGCGACGCGGAGTGCGTCCGTGCCCTCGTGCGCTCGATCCGGAGCACGACGCCTCGCGGCCGCGTTCGAATAATCGTGAGCGACGATTGCAGCGGGCCGGAGCATCTCGCTGCACTCCATCGCATTCGCGGGATCCAGGTGATCGAAAGCGATCGCAACAGCGGATTTGCCGCCAATCTGAACCGCGGCCTGCGCGCCGCCGATCCGGCGCTTGACGTCGTCGTCCTCAACTCGGACATGCTCGTCCGGCGCGGCTGGCTGGCGGTGCTCCAGTACTGCTCGCTCGAGGCCGACTACGTCGGCATCGTTGGCGCAAAGCTGCTGTACCCCGACGGGCGCATCCAGTTCGCCGGGACGGTCCGCAACCTCGGTGCCCCGCAGTGGTTCGACCATCGCTACAGATTCAAGCCGGCCGGCTTTGGCCCGGCCTCGGTTCCCCAGCCTGTGCTGGCGGTGACCGGGGCCTGTATGTACATCCGCCGCGCGCTGCTCGACGAGATCGGTGAGTTCGATGAGCGCTATGCGATGGCTTATGAGGATGTCGACTACTGCCTGCGTTGCTGGCAGTCAGGGCGGCGCGTCCAATACGCGCCGTCAGCCGTCATCGAGCATCGCGAGTCGGTCTCGCGCGGCACTGAGGTCGGCGAGCGTGAGCTTGATTCCCAGCGCTACTTCTGGCAGCGGTGGGGCGACTTCTTCGACGCGCGGAGCGTGCGTACCAGCGATGGCCGGCTGCGCATCGTCTACGTCACCGAGGACACGGGGGTCGGTGGCGGGCACCGCGACGTCTTTGAGCACCTGAACCGTCTTGCTGATCGCGGCCACGAGGCTGAGCTCTTCACTCTGGGAACCGCACCGGAGTGGTTTGACCTGCGGGTGCCGACACATACGTTCGAGGATTACGAGGCACTCGTCGATGCGCTCGCGCCGCTTGACGCGATCAAGGTCGCGACCTGGTGGAACACGGCGGCGCCTGTGTGGCTAGCGAGCGTGACTCGCGGGATCCCGGTCTACTTCGTGCAGGACATCGAGACGAGCTACTACGCGGACAACGAGCGCGCGCGTTTCGCCGTGCTTGCGTCCTATCGCCATGAGTTTCGCTACATGACGATCTCGGCTTGGAACCGCGATCGGCTGCGCGAGCTCGGCCTCGACGCGATGGTGATCCCGCCGGGAATCGATCTCGAGAACTTCCACCCGCGCGAAGCCGTGCGCCGTCGCGCCGACATGGTCCTCGCGCTCGGCCGGACAAACCCGCTGAAGAACTTCCCGCTCACGCTCGCCGCGTGGCACGGGCTGGCGGCGCCCCGGCCTGAGCTGTGCTTGTTCGGGATCGAGCCCGAGCTTGCGAATGAACCCGGGATCGTCTACGAGCGGGCGCCCTCAGACGCGCGCGTGAGCGAGCTGATGTCCGCGGCGACGGTGTTCGTCCAAACCTCCACCCACGAGGGCTTCTGTCTGCCGGCGCTCGAAGCGATGGCCTGCGGAGCGGCGGTGGTATGTACCGACGCGCACGGCAACCGGGACTTCTGCGTCGACGGTGGCAATTGCCTGATGCCAGGCGGTGGCGTCGACGATGTCCGCGCCGCGATCGCGCGCCTGCTCGCCGACCCGGTGCTCCGCGGACAGCTTGCGGCATCCGGGATCGCCACGGCCGCTGACTACGCGTGGGAGATCCGCATCGACGCCCTCGAGCGCTTCCTCGAGGAGACCGCGACGCACCGGCCGAGCCTGGACAGCGCCGCCGTCCCCGAGACTCGCAAGCAGCCGAGGTAAGGGACCCGGCGACGCGAGGCTCTCTCGGCTTCGCCGCGCGTCGCGTCTCGGCTAACGGTCAGTGCACCGCGTCGAGGTCTGGACCGGCAGCGAGGTGCTGGGTCATGTAGTCGCGGTTCATATCGCGAAAGTGCAGGTCGAAGACCTCGGCCGGGGTGCTGGCAGGAAGCGGAAGTGGCGATGGGTTGCGGGTCAGTCGGCGCAGCAGCCGTGCCTGACCGATAAACAGGCGCTTGAGCCACGGTCGGCTTGCGACGGCGAGCAGCGCCCGTTGCGCCTCGGCGTCGAGCAGGCCGTCGGGGCGAACGAGGAGCTGGCCGTCCCGGCTCATCCCATTCCAAAGCTCGTCGTACTTGCGGTGGATGTCCGCGCGGTCAAGCTCGCTGTCGAGCAGGTCATTTGCGAGGCGGCGGGCCTCGCGGGGTGGCGCAGCCATCGCATGCTCGTAGGTTTCGATCAGTCGCTCGGCGGCTGTCTGCCAACTCAAGCGCTGCGCCCGCTCACGGATCAGGTTCACGTGCGCGTCGACCGCGTCAGGATCTCCGAGGAGCGCCATCACGCGTTCAGCGCTCTCGTTCGGCTCCCATGGAACGATCGTCGCGACGCCTGCCGGCTGTAGCTCGGCGAGCGCGGTCGTGCTCGCGAAGATGCACGGACGCCCGTAGGCGGCCGCCTCAAACGGCATCAGCCCCAAGCCCTCTCGCGTGCTCGGATGACATACCGCCACCGAGTTCTCGATCATCCAGGCCTTCTCTGGCTCGGAGATCCACGGGAGGGTCAGGATCGCATCGGCGAGGTCAGGATTGGCTGCGATGAATCGTGCCTCCTCGCCGGCCGATGAGCCGTGGTTGGCGCGCGGCCCGGCGAACACGATCGCCCCTGGCCAGTCGTGCTCCCGGCGCATCGCGGCGAGCAGCTCCAAAGCGAAGATGCGGTTCTTGTGGTGGAGGTCTGTGCCGATCGACACCATGAACGGCTTGCCGGCCAGCCGGTCGATGCTCGCGGGACGCGCGCGCTCGCTCCCGGCAGAGTAGGAGTGCGTGACGCCCGGGTGAATGACGACGCTCTGCGCCGGTTGCACGAGTTGCTCGTGCAACGCGTCATCTGCCGCGTCACGAGACAGGAACGCGACGCGGTCAGCCAGCGCGAGCGCAAGCCGCGTCACCAGCCGATAGTGCTGCCAATGCGCGAATGATGGGAAGTAGCTCGCATTGTCGTATGCAATGAGATCGAGGTGAGTGATGACTAGGCGTTGGCCGAGGCTGCGCAGTAAGCCGAGGTCGGCAGAGCTCGAAACCTGGAACGGCCGGTGGACGACATCGGTTGGCTTGAGGTCCGTCGCTCCGTGCTCGATCAGCGTGACGTCGAGCTCGTTGAGACCGTCGCGGGCGAACTTGGCTAGGTCGTGGGGGACGATGACCCGCAGACTGAGCGACTCGAGCGCGGCGAGCGCGCGGATCGTTTCGAGCACGATCACATGGGTGCCCGTCGGCGAGGCGACGAGACAGCGTCCGTCGATCGTCAGCGACATACCGTTCAGGGCCCGCCGAGCCCGCGCCAGCGCGGCCGGCAGCGGCCGGTCCGCTTCCTGCTCTGACTCGCCGAGTGTGGGCGAGAAGAAGGGGTAGCGCGTCGCGATGATCGGATCCTCGGTGGCCTCCCGCGCACGAGGCAACTCGTCTGCGCCGAGCGCACCCGGCGAGTGGTGGGACACGAACACGTCGTCGGCTGCGACGTGTACGAGGCCGCATGCCACGCAGCGCTGCGAAAAGTCAACGACCGCCGACTCGATCGAGCTAAGCGATCGGTCGAAGCCGCCGACGAGATCGAGCGCGTCCCGCCGCAGGTACACAGCGCGTCCAACGGCCGTCGGGATGCGGGGGTAGCGATTCAGCGCATGTGCCGCCACGGCCGCGCTCGCATCGTCGATCGTCAGGTCGGCCTTGAAGTGGCTTGGGACATTCCGCTCCGGCACCGAGAGGATCCCTGCATCGTTGCTGAGGGCGCTGGAGCTCGCGGTGTGCGAGTCGGCGTAGGCCGCCCGCCGCAGCCCGTCGTGCCAGCCCGCGCCAACGACGCAGTCGTCGCGGAGGAGCACGACATCAGCGGGTGCGGCAGCGGCGATCGCCGCTACGAGATTCGCCGACGGCGCGAGCTGCTCGGGGGGCACGTGAATCACCGCTCGATCGCCGGCGATTTCCCGCAGGATGCCAGCGGTTGCCGGATCGGCGCTCGCGATCTCGGCCACGAGGATCGGGATCTCGGGCGCGGTGTGCGCGACGACGCTCGTCAGGCACAGCGCCAAGACGTCCGGCGAACTCTGCGCCGCGATGCACACGACACTCTCGCCGCGCGCCGAGCCGGCCGGGTCGGCGGCGTAGATTTCGCGGGAGCCCGACCTGGACCCCGTCGCACGGGCGAGGTCGCGTTCGTCGGCGCCGTCGTTCATTGCCTTAGCATCGCGGATCGCGGCGGCGTTTGTCGATCTACGAGGGCCGGTCGACCATCGCTGTCGCTACCCTACGCCTGTGCTCGACTATCGAGGCGGTGACCGCCCCGCGATTCGCGTCGACGGCGTCTCGAAGGCGTTCCGCATACCCCAGGAGCAGATGCACACGCTCAAGGAGCGGGCGCTGCATCCGTTGCGCCGCTCCGGCCATAACACATTTCGCGCCCTCGAAAACGTCTCCTTTGACGTTCGACAGGGCGAGTTCTACGGCATCGTTGGACGTAATGGGAGCGGCAAGAGCACCCTGCTCAAATGTCTCGCCGGGATCTATTCCGCCGATCGCGGACGGATCTGGATTCAAGGGCGGATGTCCCCGTTTATCGAGTTGGGCGTCGGCTTCAACCCCGACCTCGCCGCGCGCGACAACGTCGTTCTCAACGGGATCATGCTCGGGCTCACGCCACGTGAGGCGCGCGCGCGCTACGAGCATGTCATCGAGTTTGCCGAGCTCGAGGAGTTCCAGGAGCTGAAGCTCAAGAACTACTCGTCGGGCATGCACGTGAGACTCGCATTCTCTGTCGCGATCCAGGTCGACGCCGATGTCCTGTTGATCGACGAGGTGCTCGCCGTCGGGGATGCGTCCTTCCAGCAGAAATGCTTCGACGTGTTCAACCGACTCCGCGATCAGGGCACGACGATCGTGCTGGTGACGCATGACATGGGCGCGGTCAACAACTTCTGTCATCGGGCACTGCTGCTCGAGCGCGGCGAGATGGTGATCGAGGGTGATCCCGAGGACGTGGCCAACCACTATCTCGAGCTGAACTTCAACCACGACGCGCCCGAGCCCGTCGCGGGCGCCGAGCGCACGGGCAACGGCACCGCGCGCATCGTCGACCAGTGGTGCGAAGCCGGAGACGGAACTCAGTCAGCGATGTACCTGCAGGGACAGCTCCTGCGCTTCTGCGCTCGCGTGGAGTTCGTCGAGGAAGCCGTAGATCCGGGTCTCACGGTCGTATTCGAGAACGAGAACGAAGTTCAGGTGCTCGTCGCGACGACCGCGGCCCAACAGGAGCGCCCGGGCCGGTTCGCGCCCGGCGAGGAGGCGGTGTTCTCGGTCGAGTTCACGAACGTGCTCGCTCCCGGGCGCTATTACCCGATCACCACCGTCTCGCGACTCGGACGCGGCCTTGAGATCCTCGACCGTTCCGCTCGCGAAACATCGATCGTGGTTCAGGGATCCGCCGCTCGGGGCGGCGTCATCGACGTCCCGATTCGCTCCGCGATCGAGCGATCACCAAGTTCCGCGCGCCGCCAAGTGGAGGTTGGGTGAGCACGCTCGACTACGCCGACCTCGGCGAGCCGATCCGCGGACCGAGCGCTCTCTCGGGCGACTGGCGACGCTTCTGGCACCTCACCTTCACGATCGCGCGCACCGAGTTCAAGCTGCGGTTCTACGGCTCGGCGCTCGGATACGTCTGGCAGCTGATGCGGCCGCTGATGATGTTCGGTGTGCTCGATCTCGTGTATTCGCTGGGCAAGCTCGGGAGCATCCCGCACTACCCGGCGATGCTGCTGAGCGGCGTAGTCATGTACACGTTCTTCATGGAGGCGACCGCGGGCGCCGTGCGCTGTGTGGTCGACCGTGAGAACTTCGTTCGCAAGATCCAGTTTCCGCGGCTCGCGATCCCGTTCGCAGTTGTGCTCACGGCGTGTTTCAACCTGGTCGTTAACTTCTTTGCGGTCGCGGTGTTCACGGCCGTCGACGGCGTGCGCCCGCGCGTGCAGTGGCTCGAGATACCGCTGATCCTCTGCGTGCTGTTGGTGCTCGCCGTGAGCGTCGCGATGCTGCTCTCGGCGCTCTTCGTGCGCTTCCGCGACGTCCAACCGATCTGGGATGTCGTTGGCCAGGTGCTGTTCTACGCCTCGTTGATCCTGATCCCGCTCGAGAAGATCCAGGCGCACACAGGGCGGATTTTTGGCATCTCGCTCACCCATATCTGGCTGCTCAATCCGCTTGCTGATGTGATGCAGCAGTATCGCCACGCTCTGCTCGGCCAGGTCCCGAGATTCTTCAATGGGAAACCGGTTACTCCGTGGCCCGATCGCGGTGGCGTCTCAGTTGTGTCGGCGATCGGCGGCTACGCCGATCTCGCGGTGCCCGTCGGCTTTGCTGTCCTGTTGCTGATACTCGGCTTCTGGGTCTTCAACCGCTCGGCGCCGCACATCGCCGAGAACCTGTGAGCCGCCGTTTGCTGCGCCGCGACGTGCTCATCCTCGAAGACTGACATGGATGCCTGCACGATCATCGCGCGCAACTATCTCGCGCCCGCTCGCGTGCTCGCGCGCTCCTATCGCCGCCATCACCGGGAAGGCCGCTTCTGGACGCTTGTGATCGACGATGTCGACGGCTCGATCGACGCTGCCGGCGAGCCTTTCGAACTGCTGCGCCCGGCCGACATCGACTGCGAGCACTTCGATGCAATGGCGGTTCGCTATTCGGTCATCGAGCTCGCGACTGCGGTGAAGCCGTGGCTGCTGCGTCACCTGATGGCAAAGACCGGCGGACCGATCACCTACCTGGACCCCGACATCGAGGTCTTTGCTCCGCTCACGCGCCTCGATGACCTTGCGGCCGAGCACGGCGTCGTGCTCATCCCCCACAACCGCCACCCGCTTCCCGACGATGATCGGCGACCGTCTCAACTCGACATCGTCGTTGCCGGTGCCTACAACCTCGGGTGCATCTCACTCGCTCCGCGACCGGCGGTGGAGTCGCTGTTTGGCTGGTGGTCAGGGCTCTTGGTTCGTGGTTGCCGCTTCGACACCTCGCACGGCTACTTCGTCGACCAGCGCTGGTTCGATGTCGCGCCGGGGTTCCTCGATGACTATGCCCTCGTGCGCGACCCCGAGTTCAACGTCGCCTACTGGAATCTTCACGACCGCGAGTTGACCCACGACGGTGAGCACTACCTCGTCGATGGTCGCCCGCTCGCCTTCTTTCACTACAGCGGCTTTGATCCCGCGCTTCCGCACGAGCTCAGTCGCTTTCAGAACCGCGTGCGAGTCGGGCACGAAAGTGCGCTGGAGAAGCTTCTCGACAGCTACGTTCGCTCGATCGAGGCCGAGGGCCACGCGCAGTCGCGCAAACTGCCCTACCCGTTCGCCGCGCTACCCGACGGCACGCCACTCGACCCCGTGGTGCGCTTGATGTGGAACGACTACGAAGACGAGCACGGCGGGGCCGCTGCATCGCCGTTCACGCTGGGCGGTGGTGCGACTTTTGCCCGCTGGCTCGCCGCGCAGGCCCCAGGGGGTCCGCCCGGTGTTCACCGGGTGCTCGCGCGCGTCTGGGGCACGAACCGAGACCTCCAGGCGCTCTATCCCGATCCGGGCGGCGTTGACAAGGCGAGGCTGCTGCGTTGGGCGGCGACCTACGGGCCAAAGCTCGTGCCGGCGCTGGGCGTGCTTTCGCCGCCGGACGGCGCCGCGAGGCCCACGGCAGGCGCAACGCTGTCGCGCCCTTCCGCGCCGCTGCGCTCCTCGGTCCTCCCGTGGGGCGTCAACGTCGTCGGCTACTTCAATACTGAAAGTGGCGTCGGCGAGCATGCTCGACAGGTCGTAGCCGCACTCGACGCTAGCGACATCCCGCTGCTGCCACTGCACGGGGAGACGGTCCCCGTCAGCCGCCAAGGCCACTCCTACGCCCAGCTCCCGGTCAGCGATGCCGTCTTCGCGGTGAATCTACTCTGCATTAACGCCGACATGCTGCTCGGGTTTCGCGCCCAGGTCGGCGAGGCATTCTTCGCTGATCGCTACACCATCGGGTTGTGGGCCTGGGAGGTCGAGCACTTCCCCGAGCGCTGGCACAGCTCGTTTTCGATGGTCGACGAGGTGTGGGCCGTGAGCGCTCATGCTGCCGCCGCGCTCGACGCGGCGGCCAGCGTCCCGGTGCTTCCGATCGGCTATCCGGTCGAAGTCGGTCCATTCGCGCCGCGGACGCGGGCGCAGCTCGGCGTGCCATCGGACGACTTCCTGTTTCTCTTTGCTTTTGACTACCTGAGCGTCTTCGCGCGCAAGAACCCGCTCGCGGTGCTCGATGCGTTCGTCAATGCGTTCGAGCCCGGCGAAGACGCAGCGCTGGTGCTCAAGTGCATCAACGCCGAGCACGACCCCGAGCATCACCAAGAGCTCCTGGCTGCCGCCGCGGCGCACCCCAGAGTGCACGTGATCGACCGCTATCTCGACCCCGGCGAAAAGGACGCGCTCACGGCCAGCTGCGACTGCTACGTCTCGCTGCACCGCGCCGAGGGGTTCGGGCTCACGATGGCCGAGGCGATGTTCCTCGGCAAACCTGTGATCGCTACCGGCTACTCAGGCAACCTCGACTTCATGACCCCAGAGAACAGCCTTCTCGTCGACTACCGCCTCACTCCGATTGGTGCCGGCGCCGATCCTTATCCACCCGAGGCTCGCTGGGCCGAGCCAGACATCACGCAGGCCTCCGCCTACATGCGCCTCGTGTTCGAGGACCAGGCGCTTGCAAGCGCCCTCGGCGCACGCGCTGCCGCGGGAATTCGCAGAACTCACTCGGCGCTGGCCGTCGGGCAGGTCATGCGGGACCGTCTCGAACATCTGCGAGCGGAGCCGGAGCGACGCCCGGTGCCTCCCGGCGGTGCCGAGGATGACATCCCGCTGCCGCCGGTACCGGGCGTCGGGGCGTGGCGCGATCCGGCTGAGCGAGCGGCAAGGCGCCGCAGGGTGCGGCAGACTGTGCGTGATGGCCTGGTGAGACTGACGGAGCCCCTCGTCGCATATCGGGAACAGCACGTCAACCCGGAAGTGCTGCGAGCGCTCGCCGAGGCTCGGACTGAGACAGAGCGCGCGCGGCAGGACGCCGTCAAAGCGCACGCGCGCATGCTCACTGCGTTGCGCCGCATTGAACGCCAGGGCAGCACGGTCGCTGAGCTCGGCGACTCTCAGTTGCGGGCAACTGGCGAGCTTGACATCGGCGTCGCGCAAGCGCTGGGTGGGCTCGATCGGGCCGATCGAGCCGGCAACGGCCCGCCCACCGGGGAGAACCGGAGCAGCGAGCAGCAGTAACGCGATGGTGTCGATCTACCTCGCTGCTGCCCTGCTCCTCGGGACGGCGACCGTCGCTGGGCAGGCTGTCCTGTGCATCGCTGGAGCGCGCTCGTGGTCGTGGCTCGCTCCAGTCGTCGGGCTTGGCACGCTAATCGCGCTAGAGACTGTGGCGATCCGCTTGCCGGGCCGAGGAACCACGGCCGCTGCGGTCACTGGATTTCTGCTGATCGCCGCGACGGTCGCGCTCGCGCGGCGGCTTAGCTGGTCGCTGCCGTGGCGAGGCGCCGTCGTCTGCGTTGCCCCGTTACTCGCGAGCCTGCTGCCATTCCTCGCGGCGAATCGATTCGGGCTCCTCGGGACAGGTTTTGACAACGACACGGCGTCGCACCTCGTATGGGCCGAAGCCTTGCTTTCGCCTCACATCGAGGCCCTCTACGGCCTGCCCGCGGGCTACCCGCTCGGTCCGCACAGTCTCGTCGCGACACTCGCGAGCGTTAGCGGTCTCCGCCTCGACTACGTGTTCGACGGCCTCTTGGTCGTAATCCTCCCGATCATGGCTGTGACCGCTGCAGCTGCGTTCGTCGAGACCGCGCTCTGGCGTCGCGCACTGATCGGACTGCTCGTCGCGGTCGCCTATCTCGCGGCCGCGTTTTATGGCGAGGCGTCTTTCAAGGAGCCGCTGATCGCCCTGATGCTGCTCGGCTTTGTCGTGTACGCGCGGGAGCTCGTCCGCGGTGGATCCGCCGGTCGTACGAGCGTGGGTTGGCTACTCGCGTGCATTCCGCCGGCCCTGTTTGTTGCCGCCGCGATCGATACCTATAGCGATGTCGCGGTCGGCTGGTTCGCTGCCTTCCTCGTCTTCTGGGCTGTCGGCGAGCTGATCGCGCGTCCAAGGCTGCTGCGCTCGCCTGAGGTGCACTGGGGGACCGTGCGTCGTGGTCTGCTGGTCGCCCTCGGTGCCGGGGTTCTCGTGCTCATCGTGCTCGCGCCGACGCTGGGTCGCATCGTCACCTACGCCAAGGTGCTCGGGACCTCGCCGGCGGCAAGCGGAGCGATTGCCAAGAGCATGCTCGGCAACTTGGCGGGACCACTCTCGCCCTACGAAGCGCTCGGCGTGTGGCTACAGCCTGACTTCCGCTTCGTGCCAGCAAATGCATTTCACGCAGGAGAGCTTTCGGCTGCGGCGCTCGCCGTCTTTGGCTTCGGTCTGCTGTGGTCGTTGCGGCGGCGGGACATTGCGCTTCCAGCGCTCGTCGTCGCTTGCGCCGTTGTCTACTGGTATTCACACCGTACGCAGTCGCCTTACGTCGCCGCCAAGACGCTGATGATTGCCTCGCCAGCCGTCATGCTCGTGTCCGCTCGTGGGCTCCTCACGGGCCGCGAAGAAGACGCTGGACCGCGGCGATGGCACGGTCTGCGCACACTTTGCGGGCTTGCGTTTGCGCTGGTGGCGCTCTTTTCCAGCTCGCTCAGCTTGCGCGCCTCGCATGTCATGCCCCAGGAGCAGGTCAACGAGCTCGCCGCACTGCGTCCGCTCCTCGGCAACAAGCCGACCCTCTTCCTCGGCAACGACGACTTCGTTGGCTGGGAGCTCCATGGCGTGAATCTCGCGTACTTCGACGATGCATCCACGCTCGTTCCCGCGATTCAGCTCACGGGTCTTTCCGAGCCGTGGATTTACGGGCAGCCGTTAGATTTCGATTCGATACCTGCCACCGAGCTTGACCGCTTTCGCTATGTGATCACGCCCAGCGGCGCGTACGCAAGCGAGCCACCGAGCAACTTTCGCCTGATCCGCGGAGAGCGTCTTTACGATCTCTGGGAGCGCCATGGGTCGACTGCGGTTCGCACCTTGTTACCGAGCCCGGGTGCTCCAGGTGCCGTCGTCGATTGCCGAACCGCCGCGGGACGCCGGTTGTCGCATCGTGACGGCACCGCAGCGACGTTTGCGACACCGGTGTCTGCCGGCGTGCTGCCTAATGTGGCCGCCGGCACCAGCGCTACGACGACGATTGCCCTTCCCCAAGGGAAGTGGAACATCTCCATTAGCTACAACAGCTCCGAGACTCTGCTGATCTCGATCGGCGCGAGGCGATTCACGATGCCGGCAAACCTAGCTCGCCCCGGTCCGTTCTACGCCGTCGGGACGGTTGCCAGCAGCGGTCGGCGTGCGCTGTCAGTCGGGGTCTACGAGGTACACCCGTCGCGGCTGGCCTCAAGCCAGGACATCGGCGTTGTCAGCGCTCTGGTCGCCACGCGGGATCCCGACCCGCAATCGCTCGTCCCGCTATCCAGGAGCTGCGGACGCTACGTCGAATGGTACGAGCCCTCGCACTAAGTTCGATTTTCGGGCGACCAACGGCGCCTACGTAAATCCTCAGTTCATTCCACCGTCCGCAGGGCGGTCGCCGATCGCCGTAACCCCTGAGTCAGTTGCGAATACTGCAAGCCACCCCGTCTCTCACCGCGCGTCGTCGCAGGCACGAGGAGAGCCAGCGTGCGCGTCGGCTTTAGCTTGCTGACGCTGTTCCCCGGCCAGGCGGGGGGATCCGAAACCTATGTCCGTGGCCTGCTCGACGAGTTCGCGGCGGGCCGCGGCCCGGAAGCCCTGACCGTGCTCGCTAACCAGCGTGTGATGTCCGCGTACCGCGGCGCCGGCGTGCAGCTACGCGAGGTGCCGGCCTATCGCACTGGGAGCTCGGACCTGACTCGTCTGCTCGCGATGAACGCTGGGAGGGTTCGGCCAGTCCTTGGTCCTCACGAGTTCGACGTCCTTCATTATCCGGTCACGGTGCCGATTCCGCGCGTGCGCAGCACGCCGCGAGTGATCACCCTGTTTGATGTGCAGCATCACGAGCTCCGGTCGATGTTTTCCCTTCCACAGCGACGGCTCCGCAGATGGGCCTACGACGACGCCGCGCGTAGTGCCGACGTGGTGGTCACGATTTCCGAGCACGCCAAAGCGGGCATCGTGGAACATCTCGGAATTCCCTCCGAGCGCATCAGGGTCATATATCTGGGGGTGAGACAGGACGATCTCTACACGCCGGATGGTGGTCGCGCTCCAGGCATGCCCGAGCGCTACGTCGTGTACCCGGCAAACCTCTGGCCGCACAAGAATCATCGGCGCCTGCTAACCGCGTTCGAGCAAGTCGATGATGAGTCGCTGCATCTGGTATTGACGGGTCAGCCCTACGGGCATCAGGCGAGCGTGACCGGTAAGCCGCGAGTGCACTTCCTCGGGCACGTCCCGCTCGATCGGCTGCCAGGTATTTACCGTGGCGCGATCGCGATGATATTTCCCTCACTGTTCGAAGGCTTCGGTCTCCCGGTGCTCGAGTCAATGGCGTGTGGCACGCCGGTCGCCTGCTCGGATCGGGGGGCTGTCGCCGAGATTGCCGGAGCCGCTGCGCTGCAGTTCGATCCGACCGACGTGGATTCCCTGGCGGAGGCTGTCTCGCGGATCGTCGCCGATCAGGAACTTCGCGCGACTCTCCGGACTGCTGGGCTAGCGCGCGCCCGGCTGTTTACGTGGGCGGCATGCGCGGAGGGGCATCTCGCCGTATATCGCGCGGCGGCCGCTCAAGCGACGTAGTGCTCAGCCGTGCTGGCACCGACGGAGTCCGACTCCGGCATCGCCTGTGCGTAGGCCGCGGCGACGTCGTCCATCGCACCCACCTTGCGCACAATCCCCTTCTCAAGCCACATTCCCTCGCGGCAGATACCCGTCACGAGGCTGAGATCGTGACTCATGAAGATGATCGTGCGCCCCAACGCGTTGAGCTTCTGCAGCTCGGCGACGCACTGATCGCGAAAGTCGTCGTCCACCACGGCGAGGACCTCGTCGAAGACGTAGATTTCGGATGGAAAGCAAATCGCGGTGGCAAACGACAGTCGCGCTTTCATTCCCGTCGAGTAACGCTTGAGCGGGGTGTCGAAGTGACGGTGCACATCCGCGAAGTCGAGAATGTCGGTGATCGACGCGGTGACCTGACGCGTTGGGACACCCAGAATCGCGCCGAGCAACCTCACATTCTCGCGACCGGTCAGCTCATCGTGGAAGCCGGCGCCGACCTCGAGCAAAGGCAGCACGCGGCCCCAGACGCGGATCGTTCCCGACGTCGGCACCGTGATCCCGGAGATGGCCTGCGTAAGCGTTGACTTGCCCGATCCATTGGAGCCGACGATGCCGAAGAACGAACCGCGGGCGACCGAGAACGAAACGGCGTCCAGCGCCGCGAACCTCGCCACCGGAGCTTTCTTTCCGGGCTTCAGATGTGAAAGCGTCTGTTGAAGCGACAATGTCGCACCGAGCCGGTAAAGCTTGGTCACCTCGGTGCACTCGAGTGCCAGGTCAGACATAGTCAGCAAAGTCGACTTCCATCCGACCAAATGTTCGCCAGCCCAATACGGCGAGGAAAACGGTCCAGACGCCCGCAATGACGATCGCGTTGACGGCGGGATGCTGCAGATTCAGTAGCGTCCAGCGCCAGGCCTCGATGAGACCGCTGACCGGGTTGACCAGCAAAAGCAAATGAATGTCTCTCGGGGCGCCCGTGAGCGAGTAACCGACTGGCGAGACAAAAATGCCCGCTTGGATGATCAGTGGCATTGCCGATGTGGTGTCCCGGAAGCGGGCCGAGACAGCGGATACGAGCAATATCGTCGCCAGCACGAACACAAACAGCCACACGATTAGTAGTGGCAGAAGGAGGGCTTGGATCGGAAGACGCCCAGACACTGCCGCTCCAACGAGGGCCGTCGCAAACATGACCAGAAACGGCGGCAGGTTCCCGATCATCGAACCGATTGGCAGCGCTATGCGCGGGATCGGGCTTCGGCGCACGAGGGGGGCGTTTGTGCTGATCGAAGTGGTGCCCAACGTAAGCGAGAGCTGGATGAAGGTCCAGACCGTGAGACCTGTCAGGGCAAAGAGCACGTAGGGGATGCCGCTCGTGCGGGCGTCGGTCACTCCCGCGAAGGCGATCATGATCGCCGCGAGCATGCCAAATGGCGCAATGACGAGCCACAGGGGGCCGAGCGCGGCCTGCTTGTACTTCGCTTTTATGTCCCGGCGGCCGATCATCCACGCGATGCTCCACGTGGTCCAGAGCTCCGAGATGCGCACTCGGTGCTTCGTGGGGCCGAGGACACGCGGAGCTGGAGAGCTTGCCGCCTCGGCGACGGCGCCATCAGCCATGCCGAACACGAGAGCCTAGTCTAGCCTGGAACGTCTCGCCCTCCGACAGGAGAGGATGTACTGCAGCCTTGCTCACAAGCGGTCGAGATCGGCAAACGCCTCGGCGACGGCGGCCGGGGGATGCCGGTACCAGTCGATCGAGCTGCGTAAGCGCATCAGCGCGTGCTGCAAGCGATGGCGCAACACGAGCCACGGATGCGCCTTCTCGACGACCTCGAGCGAGCGTCGGCTCCGTCGAAGCGTCTGCTCTACCAACGGTCGGTCGGCGGCCGACAGCGGGTAGCTGCCAAGGACCTTCTCGAGGATCGAAACGACCGAGCGAGCCGTCTGGGCCTCGTTCTTCGAGGCCTGCTGCTGGTGCAGGCGATAGATGGCATGCTGCCCCGGCGCCCGAGCGGCGACGAAACCGTGCGCCGCAAGCCGCAGCCAAAGCTCCCAGTCCTCGGCCGCCACAACGCTCTCGTCGAAAGATCCGACGGCGGCCAACGCCGAGGCGCGTACCGCTGCCGAGTTGAAGACGAAGTTGGCCTCAAGGAGCTTGCGGAACATCGCGTCCGCAGTCGCCGGATCTGGTGCCGGTGGCCGACCGTTCCCGTACGCCATAGCCGTGCGTTTACGAATTCGGCGAGTACGGTCGTCGAACGCCCAGGCATCGGTGTATACCCACGCGGCCTCGGGTCGCCGAGCAAACGCCTCATCAACCGCCGCCAGATAGCCGGGAAGCAGAAGATCATCGCTGTCGAGAAAGCAGATGATCTTCCCGCGCGCGGCCGCAATGCCGCTGTTTCGCGCCGCGGCGATACCGCGCTTTGGCTGTTCAACGACACGTACTCGGTGGTCGGCGAAACTCCGCGCAAGCTCGCCCGTTGCGTCGGCCGAACCCGTGTAGACAACGATCACCTCGAAATCGGTCAGCGTCTGCGCGAGCGCCGACTCGAGGCAAGACATGATCGTGCGTTCAGCGTTATAGGCGGCGACGATTATGCTGAAAAGTTCCGACGGCGTGGGCGGCGCCGCATCAGGCTGCGCCCGCTGCGTGACGGTCGGTGGCATCGCCAGAGTATGCCGTGCGCTGTCAACGCACAAAGCGCGCGGGCGGCTGTGGTGGCGCTCGCCGGTGGCGGCTTGGCCCGAGCCCTCGCTGGGACCGGTCGTACGTGTCGGCGCACTGACTCCGTCAGCGTGTTGTTAGGCTGCGCCGGTGGTGGTGGCCACGATCCGCAAGCAGTTGCGAGCGCGGTTCCTGCTCGAACCCGAGCGCTTGCTCGGACTGCCACCGGTGCGTGCCAACGGGTTGACCTGGACGGCGGCGACCAGCCTCGACGACGATCCATACCAGCCCACCGACGTCCTGATCGACCTGGCGCTGCGGGCGGCCAACGCCGCCCGCACGGAAACCTTCGCTGACATCGACGACCGCGTCGCGGGGATGTGGCACGTGTGGTTGCACCAGTGGCCCGGTGAGCATTACCGCTACCTGGCAGGCCTCGCTCGCGAGACGGGCGCGCGCCGGGTCGTGGAGGTGGGAACCCTCGGTGGGCACAGTGCCGTGGTGCTGGCCTCGCACGGCGCGGAGGTCATCACCTACGACCTTCAGCCGTGGCGCTCGACGGCCGACCCCGCGATTCGCGACGGCGATCCGATCGAGCAGCGGATCGGCGACCTTTCCGACGCCAAATACTTCTCCTCGCAGGCGATTGTGTTCGAGTCAGCCGAGATCATCTTTGTCGACGCCCCCAAGGACGGAGTGTTCGAGCCGGCGTTTCTGTCCCTGCTCGTGCCCACGCTCCGGACGGGGCAGCTCTTGGTCCTCGATGACATCAAGCTCCCGGTCATGCTCGATACGTGGCGGCGTCTGCCGATGCCAAAGCTCGATGTGACATCGTTTGGCCACTGGTCCGGTACCGGCCTCGCGATGAAGTAGACGGTCAGCTCGGGCCGACGGACGATCTCACTCGCGCGCCGACTTGATGGCCCCCCGATAGGCCGCGAGTGCCGTTCGCAGCAGGGGCGTAGCCGTACGCCTGATCCGGGTAGCGAGCCTCTGCAAGCGTCCTTCAGATGATGCCCACCTTCTCAGGCCTCGATCTGCCCAGCGGTCACGACGCTGCTCCAGGAACTGCTCGTAGCCGGCGACGATCTCGGTCATCGGCAGCCAGGTCTGATCCGGGAGCAGGATCGCGGGGATCACGTACTCGGCGGCGCGCGGCACGAGGCTGTAGTCGATCTTGTCGTATATGCCGTAGCGCAGTTCGAGGACAGTGCGCTCAATCGACTGGCGTCCGCCACTGGTGCTCAGGCCTGTGCCTCCGTTGTAATAGAAACCGAGGTTGTCGGCGATCTTTACGCCGCTCCCACGCAAAGCCAGTCGGATCGCCAGGTCGAAGTCCGCTCCGACGCGCAGCTGCTGATCAAAAAACTTGGTGGCCGGGTCCTCGGTCCGACGCCACGCGTAAAACGGTCCCAGAAGCATGCTCCGCGTGAATTCCTCGTCGCCGGGCTCCGGGACGCGTACCACGTTCGAGTCCAGGGCCTCTGGCGGAAACTTGTAGGTAACGGTGAATGTGCCGTAGCAAAACAGAGCGTCTTGGTTGGCTTCGAGCGCTTCGACCTGTGCCTCCAAGCTGGTAGACGTCCGCAAGTCGTCGACGTTCCCCATCGCTATCAGTGGGGCGGTGCTGAGTTCGAGCGCGCGGTTCAACGACGCCGAGATGTGCTCACGCGGAACGCGCGTGAGCTTGACCTGACGATGAGCCCGGGCGAACTCATCGAGCAGCGCGTCCTCGCGCGGCTGCGGATCGTTGGCGATCACCACGAGCTCGGTCTGCGACCAGATCGTCTGTGCGGCCATGCACTGCATCCACGCCGGCAGAAAGCGCTCACTGCGATACGTGGACGCGAGAAGACTCACGCGCGGGGTCGTCACGGGCGGATCACGGTCGGTCCGCATTCACGTACCGGCGAGCCTCCTCGATCACCAGGCTGATGCCCTCCGTCAGCGAAACCGCCGGTGCCCAGCCCGAAAGTTGGTTAATCGGATCGATCAGCAGCTCAGACCCCTTGGCGCTGCCAAGCCTAACTTCAGCGCCCACGAGCTCGGCGACCATCGAGGCCATCTCGCCGACCGAGATCCAGCGCTCACCGCACAGATCGGCCCGCTGGCTGGCGCCGTCGAACAGCTGAATGAGGCCCTCGACACAGTCGGTCTTATATAGCTGGCGTCGGAGCTCGCTGCCGTTAGTGAGGCATTCAATGCGACCGGTCGCGAGGCCAGAGAGAACGAAATCCGGGATCACATGACTCCGTTCACCGGGCGCTTCCCAGCCGAACACGTTCCAGAGACGAGCAACCTTTCCACCGAGCTGATCAGCCCACGACTCGGCGAGCAGTTTCGACATGCCGTACGCGTTCCGGACACCTGCAAGCTGTGACGTCACGAATAGAAAGGGCCGCCCGGTTTGTAAAAGACAGTCGAACACACGAATTGAGAGCTCGCAATTGTGCTTATAAATCGCATGCTGGCGATCCGTGGACTCGAGGTATTTTGCGCCGCCCGTGTCCCACGCCAAGAACCACACACGGTCGCTGCGGAGAAACGGCTCCTCCCCAACGTGTCGCAGGTCGCACCCGGTCCGAAGATCGAGCGACTCAACGGCATGGCCGCGCGCGCGTAGCTCTGCCCCCAACGCGGACCCGATTAGCCCCTCGCCTCCTAGGATTAGCTCTCGCCGCGCCGTGATTCGGGCAAGTATGCCAGGCTCGTGTGAGGTAGGCCGCCGTGTGAGAGGCGTCTGCCAAACCGGATTCGCGCGGTCCACGACGAGGATACAAGCCACTCTTTTGCGGCTGAGCGGGCTATCTGAGCTTTCCGCGGTCTCGTCTAGGATGACCTGATGAAGCTCGTCGCCTTGGTCCCGTTCAAGAACGAGGCGTGGGTCCTTCCCGCCTACATCTCGTCAGTCGCTCCTGTCGTCGACGAGATAGTGGCGGTGGACGGCGGTTCCACCGATGGCTCTCGGCGGCTGTTGGAAGAGGCCGGCGCGCACGTGGTCGACGAGGCGACGATGGTTGACCTCGACTCGGTTGACAAACGCGGCGACGTGGTAGGTGCTGACGTCTGGTCTGAACGGCCGGTACGAAACCTGCTTCTGCGTCTCGGCCGTGAGCGTGGCGGTACGCATTTCCTCAGCGTCGATGCGGACGAAGCACTGACGACGCCGTGCCTCGACAGTCTCCGAGGCTCGTTGGCCGCGCTCGAGCCAGGCCAAAAGCTTGCGATGCAATGGCTGACGCTGTGGAAGCAGCCGACGGAGTACCGCGAGGACGAATCCGTTTGGACCCGGTTGTTCAAGGACTTTGCGTGGGCTGACGTTCCCGAGAGCGAGTTGCTCGGAATCGCTCGAACTGCGGGCGACGCCACGACCGCGCGCTGGACACGCCTCCCGGTCGAGCGCGGCGCCGTCCTCCACTACCAGTTCGTGCCCTGGTGGCGCGCCCAGACCAAGCAGGCCTGGTATCGGTGCGCAGCCCTCGTCCGCCATCCCGAGACCGCCTATCACCTTAACCGTATGTATGCCATCACACTTGACAGCGCGTCAGCGCGCACGGTTTCCGTGCCGCCGGCGTGGGTCGACGGCATCATGGTTCCTGAAGGGATCGCGGACCTTCCCCCGGCGTGGCATCTGGACGCGATGCTCGCCCTATTCGACCAGCACGGCATCGAATTCTTTGAGCCCCTCCAAATCTGGCACGTTCCGCAACTCCACGAGGCGTTTCTTGAGGCCGCCGGACGCGAACCTCAACCTCTGGTACGGCTCAGCCTGGCGAAGCGAGCGAAGCGGGCCGTGACCACCCGCCTCGAGGGCATTGCCGCGAAGCGTGGATGAGCCGGTTCGTGTTGCCTTCGTAAAGTTCGGCGGCCTCGCCGCTGGTGGCACCGAACGGTGGCTGCAGATGATGGCGGCCAACCTGTCACGCGACCGGTTCGCGGTCGACTATTTCTACTGTGACGCGGCGCCCTACATCGGTGCGGAGTTCAAGCATTCCGATACTGATCCAGCAAGACTCGAATACATGCGGCGGGCGGGCGTCAATTTAGTCAAGTTCCACGTCGGCGCTAAGGACGTGAGGACGAGCACGCATAAATGGCTGGACACCGACTTCTGGGAGCTGTTCGACACTGGCGCCTACGATCTCGTTCAGACCGCGACGGCGGGCCCAGCCGAATATCCCTACGCGGAAATCGACCTTCCGGTCTTCGAGTACATAACGCTCAATGCCGGAATTAATCGCAGTCGGAACGTTGCGTTGACGATTCACGTGTCCCAGTGGCAACGGCGGCGTTGGGTCGCCAGGGGTGGGCAACTTGGCCGCAGCGATGTGATTCCGATCCCCGCGGAGCGGCCGGCGTCCGAGCTCGACCTGCGACAGCAGCTCGGAATCCCGACTGATGCCCGCGTCGCCGGCTTTCATCAGCGAGCCCAGGACGAGATCTTCAGTCCGATCCCGCTCGACGCGTTTAGAGAGCTGGTCGACGACGATCAATGGTTCGTGATCATGGGCGGCAGCGACCTCTATCGAGAACAGGCAGCCCTCTTGGGCCTTCAGACTGTGTGTTTCTTGGAGCATGACGGGAGCGCCGAGGGGATCTCGCGGTTTCTCAACACGCTCGACGTGTTTGCCCATGGACGGGCTGACGGCGAGACATTTGGCACCGTGTTTGCCGAGGCGATGATGCACGGTAAGGCGTGCCTGTCGCACTACAGTCCGATTGCCAACGGCCAGGTCGAAACGATCGGTCCAGCTGGGCTCTTCGCGCTCGACACCGGCGACTACGCGGCCAAGCTAGAGCGGCTCCTGACGGACCGCGACCTCTGTGAGGGCCTCGCACGGAAGGCGCGTCCGCACGCGGAGCGCTACTACTCGCTCGACAGCTGTGTACGGCAGCTTGAGCGAGCTTTCGAGACGGCCTTGGGCCGCGCTGACTCAGCCAGTGCCATTTCGGCAATGCCGTACGGTCAGTCTGATCTAGGGTTTCTTGTCGCCGGCCCCGTTGACGATCCGGCGAGCGTGTCGCACCACGTCGTTGTCGGCGGTATCCCGCAAGCGTCGGCTGCCGGACTCCTACCTCATCTCCTCCGCGACGGCGCCGTGTACCACGAGGCCGGCTCGGCCAATACAGTTCTCGCACTGACTGCAGCGGCGGCGGGTTGCACGAGCCATTTGCATGCCCCGCAGGACGCCGCGGCGAGCGGCGTGCTGGCCGATATCTGTCTCAACAACTGGGAGCACCGCCTGTTCCTCGAAGTCGCCCCGACGCCCGCGGACGTTTGCCTCGCCGGGCTTCGATCCGCTCATGTCGTGGCGATTAACGCACCGGAGTGGGCGGGCGCGATCGTCCCGCGCCTGCAGCTTGACGACTTCGCTGATCGTCCCGTATTGCTGCTCAAACTCGCCGATGGCGTCACGGTCACGGCGCAGTTGGCCGCACTCGGCTACAACTGCCGGGCGATCGATCGCGAAGGCTGGTTCGTTTGCCTGCATCCCGCGCACCACCAGCAGCTGTCCGGTGCCGTCGCGGCATGGGCTCGCGAGCGGCGGCGCGCTAGGCGCCAGCGCATGCTTGGAGCTCCCGGGCGGTCACTGTTGCCGGTGAGGGCTCGCGTCGGCGCGCGCATTGATCGACTTGGTTTTGCGTGGCGGGCGAGGCGCGGCTGACCATGTGTCGCTCGCCAGCTGGTCGGCACGCTCACCTACCATCGTCATCACGCTGGCGTGTCAGGCTGCAGCCGGTGGACGCTCGTAGTTCCGCTCCATCGCTCGATCGCCGGCCAAACAGCGCGCGGGCTCAACGGACCTAGGCAGGAGATCATGCTCAATCTCGGCTTCTCGATGTCGGCTGAGGACGGTTGTGGCTCGCGCTACGTTCTGTCGGACGCACTCGCGAGCGCCGTCGTCGCCGCAAACCGTGAGTATGGGGGCGGTCGTGAGCGGCGGACACAGCCAGCGTATGGCGATGAACTCTGGTTCCGGCTCAGAGAGCTCGGTGCATCGCGACTCGCTTGGAGCGAGATGAATGTCCTCGATGCGTGCTGCGGGTCAGGATTTCTCTCCTACCATCTACTGGCGCGCGCGCACCCCCGCGAGCTGACACTCTTGGACGTGAGCCCCGAGGAGGTCAGGGAGGCGGAGCTGTTAGTTGCCAGCCGCGACGGTGAGCGTCCACAGGGCGTCGTCGCGGTTTGCGGAGATCTTGCCGAGGTACACCTCCAAGCCAATCACTACGACGTCGTGGTCGGCAATTCGTTTCTGCACCACTTTCCCGACGTCCCGGGCGTGCTTGCGACGATTCGTCAGCTTGTGCGTCCGGGTGGACTGCTGGTCGGCCTCCACGAGCCGACTCCGGCCGCGGTCCCGTGGGAGTCAGGCGATCCGCGCCACGTGATTGCTTACTTCCTACTGCGCAAGCGATACCTGCGCCGGATTCGGTATAGCGGACCGGGACCCGTGCGAGACGGAACCACCGATGTCTGGATGTTCGAGCCGGACGACCTTCAGCGGCTGCTGGTTGCGGCCGGATTCGAGCAGGTTCGCGTTCTGCCCCGCTATCTGCTCAGGCCGTTTGTGGTGGCCGCACTCGGCCTGCACTTGAGCGCCGAGAATCCGCGCCTCTCAACGCTCCAGTCGACGCTGCTGCGCGCCACGGTGGCGATCGACGCGATCCTGCGTCGTATGCTCCCCGCCCGAGCGTTCGGAGGCCTCTCGTTCGTGGCGCGACGGCCCGCGTGATCCTCCTCACGCGGCCGACGCGATTCTCGCTCGGACGGAGCGTCCGCGCCCCGCTCATGACCGTTCTACGGAAGGCGCGGGGACAGGGCCGATCTCGAGGCCCCGAAGCGGTCGCGGCAAGCCTGATGCGCGGACTCGCCGCGCTGGAGCTTGAATACGAGATCAACCCGAAGCGGCTTGACAGCGCAGATGTCGTGGGCGTGCTCTCAGACCTCGATGCGCTCTCGGAGGCGATCCAGTGGCGACGCGCCGGAGAGCGACGACGGCTGCTGGCCGGTCCCAACCTCGTCGTCCTCCCATCGGACGCGCGGCCGTTGATGACAGCGCCCGAGATCGATGTTTGTATCGTCCCGAGCCAGTGGGTCGCGCGCCTCTATGAAGAGGATGCGCCCGAGCTCCGTGGTCGGATCGCGGTCTGGCCGGCGGGCGTCGACGCGGAGTATTGGAAGCCGGATCCGCTGCGCGTGACTCATGATCGCAGAGCGCTTGTCTACCTGAAGCAGCTACCTGGGCAACGCAATGCTGAGGATCTCCTCATACGTTCCGCGGAGGGTGCGCTGGAGCGCGCAGGGTTCGCCGTCACCACCGTCAGCTATGGCTCGTTCGCGCCCGACGAGTATCTCGAGCTGCTACGTGCCGTGGATCTACTCGTGCTGTTCTCTCCCACGGAAAGCCAAGGCCTGGCGCTTGCCGAGGCTTGGTCTGTGGATGTCCCGACACTCGTATGGGCGCAGGCCCAGCTAACGTATAAAGGGCGGCTGTATCAGACATCGTCGGCCCCGTTCCTGTCGAGCCGTACCGGCGTCGTGTTTAACGACAGCGATGCACTCGAGCGGCTACTGGAAGACTGGACCGAATTGCGCACCGCGTTTGGCCCGCGCGCCTGGGTTCTTGAGCACATGACCGATGCGAAGTGCGCGCGCGCCTACTGGGATCTCGCCACCGGTCCCAGGCGTCAGCTCCCCGGTGCTGCTGTCTCGGTGTCGCTACCTCGCGATCCATAGGCATCGACGCGCGGTCGGAGCATCGTCGAGGATCTGGCAGTCATATTCGTTATCACCTATGAGGTTTTCAACGTCAGCGGTGGTGATGCCGTCAGGCTGAAAAGTCGGGTGAACCTCGAGCATGATCGTCGGTCTATGTTGTTGCATCGTCGCAAGCATGCCCTGCAGCACGAACCACTCGGCGCCTTCGACGTCGATCTTTACAAAGCGAGGATGAAGTCCTCTCTCGTTGACTACCTGGTCGATCGTCAGGCTGGGCCACGAGTCCGGCGCTTCGGAGTTGGCGAAACTTGGATGACCAGCTTCGCCAGCCGGCCAGCTCGCGAGTACCCGAGCACCGTCACCGACTGGATCGGTCACGACGTCCAGCCCCAAATGAGAGAAGCGAGCGCCGAGGTCGGCAAGCGTTGCTCGCAGACTCGGAATGGCCCGGATGTCGGGCTCGAACGAGATGAAGCGGTCTCCTGCGTGGGCGTGTGGTGCCAGAAGGACGCTGTACCAGCCGTGGAACGCACCGATGTCCAGCATGTCGCCACCCGAATAGGCGTCTGCGGATTTGCGCGACTCGTTGGCAAGCACGGGGGTGCTTCGCCAAAGGTACGTGAGGGCACGCAGCCTCATCGTCGACAGTCGGAGCCGCTGATCGCTGAAGCGGACGAGAACGGGCATCGGCCCGAGTCGCCTCTCGAGCTCGAGGCGATCGTAAAGCGACTGGGGGAGTCGTATGCGCGTGACGACTAGGGCAGGCGGCCGCTACGCGCCGATCGAGATGTCGCCGATGGTCCAAGCTCGCGCTGCGCGCCTAAATGCGTGAGCGGGCCATCGCGCAGGCTGTCGAGCGGCCGCAGCATCGAGAGGTGCAGTATCGCTGCAGTTCGATCCGAGGATCACTCACGTCTCGCGTCTGTTCCGCTTGACGCGGAAAGCGACGCCGCCGCTGGCCCGGGCACGCGCAACGTAGAAAGTCTCGCCACGGAGCAGATCGTATCGGCCGTGATCGCTGCAGCACGAGGCTCGCCTGGTCGCAGTGCGACACTCACTGCAGACCATCCCCATCTGCTTAGCTAGGCCCGTGAGTAACGCAACCGCCAGGGCGTTCGGTCGGCTGTACGGTCGCCAGCGCTTTCAAGCGCTGTTTCGCCGCTTGCACGGCGGCGCGCTCGTCGGCCTGAATTACGGCAACGAAGACCCGCACCTGAATGGCGAGTACGCGCTGCTCGACCGGCTCGCCGCGGGCTGGCCCGACGCGCCTGTCGTGTTTGACGTTGGCGCCTTCCATGGCGATTGGACCAGCGCCGTCTTGGAGCGTTGCCCGCATGCCACGGTCTACGTGTTCGAGCCCCTGAGCGAGTCGTTTGCCTTCATCGGGGCGAGGCTCGGGGGCCGCGCCAGGCTCGAACACTGCGCCCTCGGCGCGACTGAAGGATCCGCCGCGATGTGGGCTCCGGCCGGCACTCACGATTGGGCATCGCTCTACGAGCGAGACCTGAGTCGCTTCCGGCGTGTCGCCGAGCCGGTCGAGACGGTCAAGGTGCAGCGTCTTGACGATGTATGCGCGCAACACGAGGTCGCTCACATCGACCTGCTGAAGATCGATGCCGAAGGGAACGAGCTCGCCGTGCTACAGGGTGCCGAGGCAATGCTGACCCGCGGCGCCATCGACCAAATTCAGTTCGAGTTCGGCGGCACTGCAATCGATTCGCGGATCTTCCTGCGCGACATTATCCGCGAGCTGGCTCCCGCTTATCGCGTCCACCGCATACTCCGCGACGGTGTCATCGAGGTTGCGAACGATGAGGCCGAGGAGATCTTCACTTACGCGAACTATTTAGCATCACGCGTTGGGTGATGCCCGAACCCGCCGTTGGACGTCGGATGCCGTCGACGGGGGGCGTCACGTGACGGCGACCGGCAAGCGCAAGCCGCGCCCCGCGGCTCTTATAGTCACGCCCCGATATCTGCCGCTGCTCGGCGGGATGGAGCGTGAATGCGCGCTACTGGCCGCAGAGTTTGCCCGTCGCGGATTCGAGCCCGTTATCGTCACCGAGCAGCTAGGTGAGCGCCTGCCACGGCACGAGTACACGGAAGGGATCGAGGTCTTCCGGATCCCATCGTCGCCTAAGCGTTCCTCGGCTGTCCAGGCGAAGGTTGCCGCACGACTGGCTTGGCTTGTGGTTCGCCACCGTCGTCGTGCCGCCTTCGCGGTCGTGCGTACGATGACCCTGCCGGCGCTCGTGATCGGCCTGCTCAAGGCGCTTCGCATCATCACCTTCCCGACGCTCGTCACCGCAGAGACCGGTGGCGCTGACGACGATGTGGTCGCCTTGAGTCGTCGCCCGTTCTTCCGCGCCAGCAGGTTTATCGTGGGGTCGAACGATCGACTCAACGGCCTGTGCGTTGCGAACGTGGACCACCTTCACGCCAACGCCTTTCCAAAGGCGAAAATCATCAATATCCCCAACGGCATCGACACGAGGGTGTGGGCAGCCACAAAAGCTCCCGAACGAGTCAGTCGCTTTCTCTTTCTCGGGCGCATTGAGCGTAATAAAGGCGTATTCGAGCTGGTGGAGGCATTCGCCAGTCTGCGAGGACGCGCCCCAGACGCCGAGCTGCGCGTGGCTGGAGAGGGCGACGACACGGCTGCACTTGCCGCGCGCTGCGTCGCGCTCGGGATTTCTGACGCGGTCGAATTTCTCGGGCGCATCGAATACGAGCACTTGGGTGCGCTGTTCGAGAGCATCGATTGCCTGGTGCTGCCGTCATACAGCGAGGGTATGCCGTTGAGCGTCTTGGAGGCTGCAGCGCATCATCGCGTGCTCGTGGTCAGCGATGTCGGCGATATTCGTCGTCTGTTCGGCGACCGAATCCACCTCTGCCGACCACGCGACGCCGCAGCACTCGAGGCCGCGATGGAAGCCGCCACCGCGTCACAGCCCGTAACTGACTACGGCGACGTAATCGAGCGCGTCTCGATCGGCACGGTTGCGGGACAAATGCTGGCAGAGTTGGGGTTGACGTAATGGCTGGGACGAAGACGGCCGTGTGGAGACTGCTGAACCCGCTCGTTGACTGGCGTCGCACGGGGCGCGCAGTTTGTGAGTATCCGCGCTTCTTTGCCGCTTGGCGTCGCTATCGCCGTCTCGGCGGTGAGGCGCCGGCGAGCGAGCTCTTTCCGCAGTTGCACGACCGGCTTGAGACGTCGCCGTACGACCCGCACTACTTCTACCAGGACGCATGGGCCGCCCAACGCATTGCTGAGCAGCGGCCCATGCGCCATGTCGATGTTGGGTCTCGCGTCGATCTTGTGGCGTTCCTCACCGCGATCACTCAGGTCACGTTCGTCGATATTCGCCCGCTTGAAGTAGCGATCGAAGGTCTGACCTCTATCGCAGGCTCAGTGCTCGCGTTGCCGTTCGAAGACGGGTCTTTGGCCTCGGTGTCATGCCTGCACGTCGCGGAGCACATTGGGCTGGGGCGTTACGGCGATCCGCTCAACCCGCGAGGCACCAGAGAGGCCGCCCTGGAGTTGCAACGAGTCGTGGCCGTCGGCGGCTGTTTGCTGTTTTCGCTCCCGGTGGGCCTGCCGCGGACGAACTTCAACGCCCACCGTGTTCACGTACCGGCCGACGTCGTCGCGATGTTCGGCGAGCTGGACCTCGAGGAATTTGCCGGCGTCGACGACGAGGGCAGATTCCGCCGCAATCGTGATCTCACCGAGCTGCAAGACGCACGGTATGCAGCCGGCATGTTCCTGTTCCGCCGCTCCGGCTAGCTGAGGGCGGTATTGGCGTGTCCATGCGCGCGGGGCGTGGGCGCGCCGGGTCACGCACGGGGCGGACGGCAAGCAGCGCGTGATACGTTCGGCAGCGCTTGCGCGCCCGCGCGTCAGGGATACTCCCGACGTCGGACCACCGCCGCTCGGCTGATGTTGCAGGCTGCGCCATGGCTTCTTCGCTTCCGTCCATCACGATCGTGACGCCTTGTCTCAACGCGGCTGCCACGATCCGCCACACGATCGAGTCGGTCGCCGCGCAAGACTACGCGGGCGAGATCGAGCACATCGTGATCGATGGGGGATCGACCGACGGCACGATCGAGATTGTGCAAAGTGCCGGGCTGCGCTACGTGTCCGAACCAGATCGCGGACTTTCGCACGCAGTCAACAAAGGCCTCGCGCTTGCACGTAACCAGCTCTTTGCGGAGCTCAACGCCGACGATCTCTATCTTCCCCACGCGCTGCACAAGGTTGGGTGCGAGTTTGCACGCCATCCCGAGGCTGAGTGGGTCACCGGCGGCTGTCGCATCATCGACGCCAGTGGCCGCGAGATTCGGCGCCCCGTCACCGCCTATAAGAGCTTCCTGATCCGTCGCTGGACGTACTCTCTCCACTTGGCGCACAACTTTGTCGCAGCACCGGCGACGTTCGTTCGCACTGACGTGCTGCGCGATGTGGGCGGCTTTGACGAGCGCTTCAGCTACGCCATGGACTACGACCTCTGGCTCAAGCTCGGGAGCCGCAGTGCGCCGGTGATCGTCGATAGCCCCTTGGCCGCGTTTCGTATGGCTGGCGCGACACTGTCGCTCAGCAATATTGATCGTCAGTTCGCCGAGCATGCGTACATCGCCAGAGAGCATGGCGGCGGCCGCCCGCTCGCGGTGGCCGCAAACCGCATTACGAGCCGCGGCATCGTGTGGCTCTACAAGCTGGCACAGGCCGCCGATCCGAGCCGGCGCCGGAGCGCACAGTAGAACCAAGCGCGATTACCCAGCGAGGCCGAGCTCAGCAAATATCGCCGTGAACCTGTCGTCGTATGTGTGCATCGTCCTCACTCGACGGTAGCCGGCGTCAGCGATACGCGCGCGTTCCTCCTCGTGCTCTGCCCAGTACGCCACCTGCGTGACGAGGTCGTCAAGCCCGTCATAGACCGCGACCTCCCGGCCGAGCTCAAAATACGACTCGAGATGTGGCACGCGCTCGGTCAAGAGGAAGCCGCCGCAACCGGGTACTTCGAAGTTACGGCCCTTGATCTGCGACGGCCTCGGAGATGCGCCAAGGACGCGGCGAAGGCTCCCTCTTAAGCCACGGGCCTCTGACGAATTTGACAGATTGAGATTTATCCGGCTCGAGCTGAACACCTCGACCATCGCAGTGAGGTCGAGGCGCCCGGCAGGCCACCCATATCCCCAGCACTCAACGTCGTGCCCGGCCTTGCGCAGTCGTTCGATGACGCCCTTGCGGTCGCCGTGGGCTTGTCCAATGAACGTGACATCGTGATTCTCGGTAGTGGCCACGCGGTCGTATAAATAGCGGTTGCATGCCCACTGCGACAGATACACGCGCGCGCCCGGAAGCGCACGGTACTTAGGTAGGGAATCCGCGTCAGTCGTCACCGCGAGGTCAAACGCCGACGCGAAGTGGCGCGTGAAGGTATCGAAGCGCCAGTGGTCGTCGGCAAACCAGTTGATCGCCAGACAGCCGCCGACACGCCGCACGGCGCTTATCGTGGCTACATCAATCTCGTTGGTGAAGAGGAAGAAAAACGCGAGATCCGGCTTACTGTCAGCCGCGACTTTGATCAGGTCCTTGCGCATGCGCGCAGCACCGTCGCGTTTTGCTCGGGCCAAGAAATCAAAGCCGATAACTTTCTCGCCCATCCCTTCCAGCGCACTACGGAAGTTGGTTTCCTCGAAGGAGAGGCCTCGCCGGGGATCGCCGTAGTCGTACTTCGCCGCGACGTAGAGGATTCGCATGCCGACAGAGACGCGTCAGCCGTTGTCCGGGACGCCGCGGGCGCCGCTCGTGTGCGACGAGTCGAACGCCCGCGCATCGGAGATGTCTCCCGGCTCTGGGTCTGGAACATCGCGTGGCGGAGCTTGGCTCTCAAGAGCAAACAGACCGAGCTCCTGCACCAGAGCAGTAACCCGTCGCTCGAGAATGCTGATGCGAACCGAGAAATGCAGTACGAGGGCAAAGACAAAGATAAGACCGAAGAAAAACAGCGTGCTGCTCGGCAGCGTGCCACCGATCAGGTGGGTGAGCTTGGCCAGCAGGCTGGACCAGCTCGCGAGAACCACGAGGAGTGCGGCGGTGACCACCCAGAGCAGGGAGTACTCCTCCTTGAGCTTGCGTCGCCGCACGAGCTCGATGATCACAAACAGGATGGCGACTGCGCCGACGATCGCGATAAGCCGGATGCGCATGACTTATTTGTGCGCGATCGGTCGGCGCAGCAACGTCACAAGAATCGAAAGCCACATCTTGTACATGTAGTAGAGACTGTGGTGACCGCTGTGCATGGACTTGCCGGTCGATGCGCTCATCCGAACGGCGATCTCGCGAACACGAAAGCCGGAGCGATTGAGGAGAATGAGGATATCGGCATCCGGATAGTCGGAGGGGTAAGCCTCAGTCGAGAAGAACTGAGCGACATGGAGGCGCATCACCTGGAAGCCCGATGTGGGGTCCGTGATGTGCTGGTGCATGATCAGCGACGCCACGCCGGAGAACAGGGCGATGCCGGCTCGTCGGGCGGCGGAAGGCCGGTAGATCCCGTCCCGATCGAGAAACCGCGAGCCGATCACTACGTCGATCTCCTCGGCAAGGAGCTGCTCGAACATCGCGGGGAGATACGCAGGATCGTGCTGGCCGTCTGCGTCGAGCTGGCCTACGAGTGGGTAGCCGCGACGGACCGCCCACTTGTAGCCGGACTGCAACGCCGCGCCGTAGCCGAGGTTGACGGGCAGACGGAGAACGCGCGCCCCGGCATTTTGCGCGACGGTTCGCGTGTCATCGGTAGACCCATCGTCGACAACGACAACGTCTGCCGCGGGCAACACCCGTCGGACCCCGGCCACCACGGCGCCGACGTTTGCCTGCTCGTTGTACGCCGGGATGATGATCAGGAGGGGGTCCGCTGGCACGCGTGTCGTCGGCCTCGGAGTCGGCCCAGCGCAGACTACCGGCAAGCGACCGCACTCCTCCGTCCGTATCGTGCCCGCATCACGAATGCGCGGTCGAGGCCTCCACGGGACGCGCGGCATCGATCGATTGCTGGTACCAAGAGATCGTCCGCTGCAACCCTTCTCTCAGCTCGACCTCAGCATTGAAGCCCATCAAGGTGCGAGCGCGCGAAACGTCGAGCTGTCGCGCCGGTTGACCGTCGGGCTTGGACGGGTCCCAGATGATTTGTCCTTCATATCCGGTGAGCTGGGCGATCGTCGTTGCCAGATCGCGAATCGAGGTTTCGATGCCCGTGCCGACGTTGACCGGTTCGGATGTCTCCAACCGTTCTGCTGCTAAAGCGATGGCCCGCGCGGCGTCGTCGACGTAGAGGAACTCGCGGGTCGGCGCTCCGCTTCCCCACATGACGACCTCCGGTGCCTGGTCGGCCTTGGCCTCGTGGAACTTGCGAATCATGGCTGGTATCACGTGCGAATCCGCGAGCGAGAAGTGATCGCCCGGCCCGTAAAGGTTGACGACCATCGGGATCACGGAATCAAAGTCGTACTGGCGGCGGTAGGAGTCCGAAAGCACCAGCATCATTTTCTTGGCCAATCCATACGGCGCGTTGGTCTCTTCTGGATACCCGTTCCAGAGGTCGTCCTCGGAGAATGGAACCGGGGTCATCTTCGGATAGGCGCACACCGTGCAGGCCGAAACGAGCTTGCCCACGCCGGCTTGCCTCGACTGCTCGAAGACGTTGGCGGCCATGATCAGGTTGTCGTAGACAAGCGGCGCTGGGTTGCGGCGATTGAATCCGATCCCCCCGACGTTCGCCGCAAGGTGGATGACGATGTCAGCCCCCGTCACGGCCTCGCGCGCGGCCTGCGGATCACGGAGGTCGTGCTCTACTGAGCGCACCACGCGGACATCGGCACCGAGTGCTGAAAGGCGTTGCACGAGATGACTGCCGACGAAGCCAGCACCGCCGGTCACAACGGTGGTCCGATCGCTCCAGAAGGCCCGACTGGGTTGCGTCAACGCTGACTCGCTTGGTCGAGAGACATCACGATCTCGTGCTTAGGGTACTCGCGCATGCGGCCGTGAGCGCCGAGAAAGCCCCAAGATCAGGGCCGACTCGATCGATGTTAGCCGGTGCCCGCCAGCGCATCCTGGTGGCCGTGCTGACCTGACTACGGTCACGGTCGCAAACGCGCACCCGCGGTGGTCTGTCCGACGGTCGCAGCGAGACGGGCCGCTAGCGGATCTCGTGCGGTGCCGTTGAGCCGACAGGGGGCGGGATGCGCCCAAACGGAGCGTCGTCGAGCGGGAGCGGAATCGAGCCTCGCCCTGGGACGATTTCCATCATCCATTGAAAGCCTCGTACCTCGGGCGGCGTTGCTGCTCTGATCCTCAAGTCTCGCGCCTCGAGCGCGCCGAGCAGCCACTCCCGGTCGAATATCACGGCATTTGTCACATCCCTGTCGTTTATGTACAGCGCGTTTTGAAAATCCTGCATCATCGGAAAGTTGGCTTTGTCGAACAAAAACCATGTTGCAGCCATGACTCCGTCGGGTCGCAGCACGCGTGCGACTTCGTCGAGGTAATACTCGGCCTGTGATTGCGCGAGATGCGTAAAGACTGACCAGGCAATCAGCAGCGTGACGCTGGCGCTGTCGACTGGGAAGGGGGCAGCCAGCGGAAGCTGGGGATCCGGATTGAAGCCCGGGTTGAACACGTCGTGGTGCTCGAAGGAGAACTGCGGTAGCTGCGGCGCCAGGTTCTCGTTGGCCCATTGGATCATCCCGCGGTGGAGGTCGATCCCTACGTAGCGATCGGGCATCGGTGCGGCCGCCACCGCAAGCTTTCGCGCGACGCGACCGCAGCCGCAGCCGAAGTCGAACACGAACGCGTATTGCTCAGCATCGATCGTTGGAAAGACGGGCTCGCCGACCGGCTGGTCGAAGGCTTCCAGGTCTGTGGGGCCTACGAGCTCGCGCATCTCCACGCGAGGCAGCGGCAGCGTGACGCCCAAATGTCGACGGTGCCACACGCGTGCGAGTCTATCTTGGGGAAGGCAACGACTACCGTAGGTTGCGCTCGCCCGCGCGACGCCGACTAGCGCGAATGCTGGATGCCGGCACATCGCGGTGACCGCACTGACTGACTACGGTTCCGGTCGCAAGCGTGCACCTCACTAAGGTCTCGCGACCATGGAGACCCGCCGGATGAGACTCCCTGATGTGCTCGCGCTCGCGCTCATTTACGATCCAGCACGACGAGTGCGAATCCTTCCATGAGCGCCACAAGCTCTAGCTCAATAGAAGCGCGTCGTGCCCTGATGCAGAGGCCCCTCGGCGTCGAGCTTGCCGGTTTCCTCGAAAGCGCCGTCGGGGCGGGCGAGGCTGCCCGACGCTACCTCGGGGCATTACGCGCGGTCGACGTACATGTGCGCGCGCGCGACATCGAGCTCCCGGGACGAGATCCCGCACGGACCGCATTTCATGACGCCGGCCGCTTCGGCCTGCACACCACACTCTTCAACCTGATCTGCCTCAATCCGGAGCAGCTGAGGCCGTATCTCGCATCGCCCGCGGCGCCCAGCGGGCGTCGGCGTGCGATCGTCGCAGCCTGGAACTGGGAGGTCGACGTCCTGCCACCCGGATGGGCAGAGGTCGCCGGTGAGGTCGCGGAGATCTGGGCCTGCTCGGAGTTCACGGCGAGCTTCATCCGCGCTGGCACCGGCGCGCCGGTGATCGCGATGCCGCTCCCTTTGGCGATCGCCGACGGGCGTCCGCCCGCACCCGCGCCGGAGTTGCCTGCCGGCTTCCGCGTTCTGATGATCTTCGACTACCTCTCGACGATCCAGCGCAAGAACCCAATTGGGGCGATCGAGGCCTACCGTCAGGCGTTCGCCCCAGGCGATGGGGCCCAGCTGATCGTAAAGTCGATCAATGGTGTACATCGCGTGGAGGCGCGCGAACAGGTCGAGCGTGCAGCCAACGGTCGGAGCGACATCGTTCTGATCGATGAGACGATCTCGGGCGCTGCGCGCGACGCCCTGGTCGCCGCCTGCGACTGCTTGCTGTCTCTACATCGCGGCGAGGGCTTCGGGCTCTCGCTCGCCGACGCGATGGCTGCCGGCAAACCGGTCATTGCCACCGACTACGGTGGCAACACCGAGTTCATGAGCGCTGCGAACTCCTACCTCGTCCCTTACGAGATGACGAACGTCGGGCCGGGCTGCGAGCACTACTCGCCTGACGCGCGGTGGGCCGAGCCCGACGTCTCGAGCGCGGCGGCGGCGCTGCGCGTGATCGCCGGCGACCCGGGAGCGGCGCGGGAGCGCGGCCGGAGGGCTCAGGCCGAGGTCCGCATGCTGCTCGCTCCGGAGCGCATCGGGCGACTGATGGTCAGACGCTTCAACGCGCTTCGCGGCGAGCCGAGCGGCGCGCCTGATCGACGCAACGCCCGCTCAGGCGCACGGCCGTGAGCCGGATGCCTGCTCGGGACTGCGATCCGACGCTCCGGGCGGCGAACTGCGCCGCTGCTAGCCTCCAGCCGCGATGGAGATCCGCGAGACGACGCTGACCGACGTGCTCGTTCTCGTGCCGGTGATCCACGGCGACGAGCGCGGCTTCTTCCATGAGACCTACAGGCGCGATCAGCTCGCCACCAGCCCGCTCGAGTCGGTTGAGTTCGTCCAGGAGAACCACTCGCGCTCAGCCACGGGCGTTCTGAGGGGGATGCACTTCCAGGTCGGCGACGGGATTGGCAAGCTCGTGCGCTGTGCGCGCGGCGCGATCTACGACGTCGTCGTAGATCTGCGGCGCGGCTCGCCGACATACCGCGCGTGGGAGGGTTTTGACCTCGACGACCAGAGCCTGCACCAGCTCTGGGTGCCGGTCGGCTTCGCCCATGGCTTCCTGACGCGATCCGCGGTCGCCGACGTCATCTACAAGCAGACCGGCTACTACGACCCGCTGCTCGAGCGTTGCATCGCCTGGGACGATCCCGATATCGGCGTGCGCTGGCCACTCGACGACGGCGAGCCGACTCTCTCCGCGAAGGATGCTGCTGCTCCGCGCCTGACCGAGCTCACGAGCGAGCTTCCCTTCGCCTATCGCGCGGGCTGAATGTTCAACTAGTCCTTCCTACCGGCGATGCCGGCGCGCGAACTGTGCCCCGGCGCTCGCCGCGAGAACCCAGCCTCAGGTCGGATCGGCCGAACCGCGCCACGCCTGTCGTGTCATCCTTCTGGATCGTGCGCGCCCGTCTCGCATCCGTCGAGCTGTCCCCGCGGCAGTTTGAGCTGGTCGCCCTGACGGCTCTGATCGCGCTGACATTGATCGTCTTCACTGGCGCCGCCGTGCGCCTCAGTGGCTCCGGTCTCGGCTGTCCGGACTGGCCACGGTGCTACGGCCACGCCTACCCGCCGCTCAAGACGCACGCGTTGATCGAGTTCTCCAACCGGATCGTCTCGGGTCTCGTCGGAGTCATGGCCGTGCTCGCTGCCGCCCTTGCGTGGCGGCGACGGCCGTTCCGTCGCGACCTCGCTCTGCTCGGCCTCACGTTGCCGCTCGGTGTCGTCGCTCAGGCGGTGCTCGGCGGCTTCACGGTTGAGAACAAGCTCGCGCCGGGCTTCGTGATGGCGCACTTCGCCCTGTCGATGCTGATCTTGATCGGGGCCGGCGCGCTTTACTGGCGCTCACGCCAGAACGCCGATCTTGGGCGGCGCAGCTCCGACCGCACGGCGACATGGGCGGTCAGGGCGCTCGCCCCGTTCGCCGCAGTCGTGCTTGTCGCCGGCACAGCGGCGACAGCAGCGGGACCACATTCAGGCGGCGCCGTCGGCCAGACGATCAAGCGACTTCACTTCGAGGGAGCTGACACGCTCAAATGGACCGTCCACTTACACGGTGCGCTCGCGTTTGCTTTCGGAATCGCCGCGGTCGTCGTCTGGGTGCTGCTCGAGCGCCGCCAGGCCGACCCGCAACTGCGCCGCGCCGTGAGCTGGGTGTGCGTCCTCCTGGCCGCGCAGGGCGTCATCGGGCTCGTGCAATACGAGACTCATCTGCCCTCCGAGCTCGTCTGGGTGCACGTCGCCGCGGCGACGGTTACATGGCTTTGCGTTCTTTGGAGCGTCGCCGCGGCGGGTCGGCTGGAGCCGAGCGCGTCGAAGGTCGGCGCGCAAATTCGGGCTTCCGTATTCGCAAGAAGTACCTGAACATCCGTGGCGCACGCTAGCTTTGGCGCAGTATCTGTCGAGGTTGGGCATTCTTTGCCCTTCAGAGAGGAGTGTCATGACGAAGAACGAGCTCGCTGGCAAGGTCGCCGAGAGTGCTGGGATCGGAGTCGGCCAGGCCCGGAGCGCGGTCGACGCAGTGTTCGACACGATCTCTTCGCAACTTGCGTCAGGCAGCGAGGTGTCGATCGCCGGCTTTGGAAAGTTCGGTGTGAGTCATCGCGCAGCCCGTATGGGACGCAACCCGGCGACCGGCGCGACGATTCAGATCCGCGCCAGCAAGGCCCCGAAGTTCTCAGCAGCTAGTGCACTGAAGAAGCATCTGAATCCGTAGTCGGCGCGAGGGCGCTCGGCGCGTCCTCTGTTGATTCGCCGCGCCGCCCCGCCCCCGCTTGTACGAAAGCGCGGGCGGGGTGTGGGCCTGGTTTTGGCGTCACCGCGAGGGCTGATTGCGCGGTGCGTACGACGACCGAGCTGGTCGGCGCAAGCGGGTGGAGACACCGGAAGAGCGCTTCGTCGTTCGCTTTGCGCGCACCGCTACGGCCGCCCGGCATGTCGCCGCCGCGTGCGCGAGAATCGCCGTATGCGCGTCACGGCAAAAGCGGACTACGCAGTGCGGGCGGCGATCGAGCTCGTCGGCGCGAGCGAGGACGCGCCACGCAAGGCAGATTCTGTTGCCGTCGCGCAGGGGATCCCGCCATCGTTCCTCGAGAACATCCTCAATCAGCTGAAGAGCGCCGGCATCGTCCGCTCCCAGCGCGGGCCGGAGGGTGGCTGGTGGCTGTTGCGAGCGCCCGAGACGCTGACGCTCGCAGACGTCATCCGCGCAGTCGAAGGCCCGCTGGCGAGCGTGCGCGGCGAACGCCCGGAGCATCTTCACTACGCGGGCTCGGCGGCTCCGCTGCAGGAGGTCTGGATCGCGCTGCGCGCAAACATCCGTGACGTGCTCGAGCACGTCACGGTGGGGGCGCTCGCAGCGGGCGAGCTTCCCGACTTCGTCAGCTCGCTCGCCCGAGGCCCTGGCGCCTGGACCAGCGGCTGAGCACCGCCGTGACCGGGCCCTCCGAAGCCCGTGCCGCGGACGCGGCGGCAACTACGATGTAGATCTTGGAGCCTGATCAGCAGCGACACCTCGCGGACCTGCTGCGTGAGTCCCGGGAGCGGCTGTACGGCGCTCGCGAAGACCTCGACCAGCGAGTCGAGGAGCAGCGCGTTCCCGATGATGCGGTCTCAGCGCGGATGCTCGGGGTCGAGACGCGCATGCTCGACGTTGAGATGGCGCTTCGGGCCGATTCCGATCGTTGGCGGAGACGGCGCAACGCGAGTCGCTGGCTGCGCGATATGTCGGCGCCGCGCTTGGTTCATCTGCGCCAGCACGCCGCGCGACCACTGCTCATCCCGAGCAGCTATTACGCCACCGACCCGCCGGAACCGGCCCCCACGATCTCGATCGTGACGCCGTCGCTCAATCAGGGAGGCTTCCTCGAGCGCACGCTCTACAGCGTCATCAGTCAGAACTATCCGGCGCTCCAGTACGTAGTTCAGGACGGCGGGTCGACTGACGGGAGCATCGAGATTCTGCGCCGCTACGCGCGCTGGCTCAGCAACTGGACGGTGGAGGCTGACGAAGGTCAGGCCGATGCGCTCAATCGCGGGTTCACGCACACAAGCGGCGAGATCATGGCCTACCTGAACTCCGACGATCTGCTGCTCCCAGGCTCGCTTGCGTACGTAGCCCGGTATTTCGCCCAGCATCGGGATGTCGACGTCGTGTACGGCCATCGCGTGATCATCAACGCCGAGGATGCTCAGGTCGGTGTTCATGTGCTGCCCGCACACGATGACAAGACGCTGTCGCTATTCGACTTCGTGCCCCAGGAGACGCTGTTTTGGCGCCGCGGCGCGTGGGAGTCGGCTGGAGGTGGTTTCGATACCAGCTTCCAATTCGGCCTTGACTGGGAGCTGCTTCTGCGGATGCGCGATAGCGGGGCGAAGATGATGCGGGTGCCGCGCTTTCTTGGCGCGTTTCGTGTCCACAACGACCAGAAGACGGCGACGTCGCTGGCGCAGTACTACGTTGAGGCCAACACCCTCCGGGCACGCGCGAACGGCACGGCGCTTTCCGAGGACCAGGCGTTCATCCGTACGGCGCCGTACATGCGTCGACACGTCGCCCACCACCTTTGGCATCGAGCAAAGACGCGGCTACCGGGATCCCGACGACAGGTACAGGTACGAATAGAGCCACTCGAGCCGTGGTTCCAGCGGTCGCATGGCGAGGACGCGCCTGGCGCTCGGACCGACTCGTGAGGTGCTGATGCGTTGGCCGCGGGGACGCAGCTTCGACCGCAACAGCACCGCCAGGAGCCCGCTGGAGATCGAGGCGCTCCGTGAGAGCTGGGAAGAGCTTGCGAGGTCAATACCGATGCGCTCGATTCTTTGGCGGCAACGTCCCTGGGAGGCGGAGGAGTTCTTCGCCACGGGCCGCGAACAGGTTGACCGATCGATGGAGACGCTACGGGGGCTCGGCATCGAACCGACGGGTCGAGCGCTCGACTTCGGCTGCGGCGTCGGCAGGCTGACCCAAGCGCTCGCAGATCACTTCGATCAGGTGGTCGGCGTGGATGTGGCGGCCCCGATGATCGAGCAGGCAAAGGACTACAACCGCTACGGCGAGCGCTGTCGTTATCTGGTCAACGCCACAGACGACCTACGCCAGTTTCAGGACGCAAGCTTCGATTTCGTCTTCAGCGTGATCGTCCTGCAGCACGTCGGCACAGCGCTCGCCATGCGCTACATCGCTGAATTCGCGCGGGTGCTGCGCCCACGCGGCGTCGCGATGTTTCAAGTCCCGAGCGAGATCGTCTCTGTGCTGCCGCTCGCGCGGGCGGCGATGGGAGCCGAGCTCGAGCTGATCGACCCACCAGTCGGTGATCTCGAGAACCTGCCCAGCGCTTCTCTCGTCTCGCTTCAGATCCGCGTCCGCAACGCGTCGTCGGAGCCATGGCTACCCGAACACCGGATCATCGTGGCCGGTAAGTGGCGCGAGCGCGACGGGCGCATTGTCGTCGACTCCGAGCAGGGCCCGCGGACGCCGCTTGCGCTCGGCATCCACGCCGGAGCCTCGACGGAGATCGTCGCCGAGGTTAGCCTGCCTAGCGAGCCGGGACCTCACGTCCTCGAGTTCGACGTCCATCAGGTTGGCCTCAACTGGTTTTCCGAGTACGGGTCACGAGTCTTGGCGATCCCGATCTCGGTGGTTAGCGCTGGAGCGCCAGAGAGCACCGGTGCTCCCCGAGCTGAGCAGCCCGAGCGCGCGGTCATCGCGCCGCCTCCGCGAATCGACATGCATGCGGTCCCACGCGCCGAGGTGCTCAGAATCCTCCGGGCGGCCGGCGCCGCGCCGGTTGCGGTCCTGGACGACAGTTCCGCCGGCTACGAGTGGATCAGCTTCACGTATGTCGCCCGGAGGCGGTCTCCCGGACCCGGTCGCTGGCTGCGAGGCGCCGCGGAACGGCGCCTCCGCACGATTGTCTGATCCCTGTCGGGGTCTGCGCCGTACGCAGGCGTGACGCAACACGCCAGCAGGCCCGAAGATTCGCTTTGGTTGGTTGTGTCGCCGTAACGAATCCGCCGCGAATCGTGAGCCGTCGTCACGGGTTCTAGGGCTGCAAGCAGTTCTTCCCGGCTTCAGGAGGAGGCTAACGATGCACGCAAAGCATTCGAAGGGAGCGGTCGGTGCCGTCGCGGCGGCGCTTGTCGCATTCGCAGCGTTGACGCCGGTCGGCGCCGGCGCCCACGCGATACACGGGCCGCGCTTTCGGTCAGGCGGTCCGCACCAGATCACGATTCACGCCCAACCCGACCCGATCGTCGCCGGTGATCCGGTAGTGATCGATGGGCGACTGGTTGGGCGCAATGACGAGAACCGACTCGTGGTTCTCTACCACCACGCTGAGGGAAGTGGCGGCGGCTTCGTACCGGTGCAATCGACGCGCACCGGCGTTGGCGGTGCGTATGAGTTCTCTCGTGCTGATGGTCGCGTCGACAGCAACCGCGATTGGTACGTCGTTGCGGCTGACGCCGTCAGTCGTGTCGTGCGCGAGCGCGTCGCCGGGCTTGTCACGCTCGCGGTCACCGGTCCCAACGGCCAGTCCGAGCCCGACGGTGCTGTGCTCACCACCGGCCGGGGCAACGCCTATACGTTCGCCGGTAACGACAGCCCGGGACTGCCGGGGGCGCGTGTCCTGCTCCAGCGTCAGTCAGCCAATGGCGGGCCTGACAACTGGGTGACGATTGGACGCGGGACGCTCGATGCGAGCGGCAACTACTCGATCGCGCACAACTTCGTGATCCCGTCGAGCTCCGGTGGCGACGCCAATGTGCGCGTGTTCGTGCCGGCCGACGTCAGGAACATCGGGAGCCCGTCAGAGTCCCTTTCGTACGAGATCGAGCAGCAGCAGAACCCAGCGCTTACGATCGTCCCGGCCTCGTACGTGATCCTCGAAGGGTCGAGCGACACGATCACCGGGGTTGATGCTCAGGGGGTCGGGAAGATGCTCACGCTCTACGCGCACACCGCGCATCAGCCGTGGGCCGTCGTCGCGACAAGCTTCACTGTCAGCGGTGGGGCGTACTCGTTCTCGATCGACCCGATAAGCAACACCTATTACCGCGTCGATGCTGGCCGCGGGCCCGCGATCAGTGCGAGCGGTAGCACTGGAACGAGCGGACCGACCGGAACCACCGGTAGCACCGCCGCCACGGGGTCGAGCGGATCCGACGGACCCAACCGCCCGGTCTCGGCGGTCGCATTCGTCGGTGTGCGCGCCCTTCTGTCGGTCCAGACGACGCCGCTAACCATCAACCAGGGTCAGTCCGTGACGTTTACCGGGTCGCTGACCCCTGACGAGACGGGACGCAACATCCTGCTCGAGCGACTCAACGCGAGCGGTGACGAGTGGCACATCATCGCCAGTGCCGTCGTCGGGGCAGACTCGCAGTACTCAATAACCAACCCGTTCTACGAGGTTGGGACGGAAACGGTCCGGGTCGCGATCGCGGGCAGCCCGGTGAACCAAGGCAACGCAACACCGCCAATGACGGTCACCGTGAACGCGATCCCGGCGACCGCGCTGGTTCCGGCCGGCGGCTGATCGACGGCAGCCCAGCGGGCAACGAAAGGGCCGCCTAAGGGCGGCCCTTTCAACCTCCCTGTCAGAGGACCGAGCGAGCAGGCTCGGCCCGGAGCTCAGTAACCGATCGGGTGACGCTCGACGTAGCCGCTGAACTCGCCGTCGGCGTAGGGTCCCCAGCGCGTGCCGTCTTCAGACAGCGCGACGGTGTCGAAGCGCTGCCCGTCGAGCGTCATCCAGACGTGGCCGTCGGTCGCGTAGATCGTGATGTACTTGCCGGGTCCGGGGGCGCCGTAGCTCTCGAACATGCCCGAGGTCTCGGGCGCGCTCAGCAGGCCGGCCGCGTGGAGAACATAGGAGACGGAACCCGAGCAGTCGTAGCCGGGTGAGACAAAAGAGCCGTGACCGCCACCCCAGATGTATGGCAGCGTCGCGATCGAGTCGGCTGCGGCGATCATCTCCGACATCCCCGTGGCAACGTCCGCCGGCTCGCCGGTGCTGGTCGAGGTGTCGCTGCTGGGGCTCGAATCGCTCGTGCTGGTATCGCTGCTGCTTGTCGTGCTCGAGCTGTCGCTGTCAGTGTGCGTCGTGGTCGATCCGCTGTCGCCGGTTGTCGCGGCGGCGCTGCTGGACGAGCTCTGGGTACTGGCGGGCGGGGGCGGGGGTGGCTGCGTGTCGCGCAGCGTCGGCCCAGCGCCGAGGCCCAGCGCGGCGCGGGTTTCAGGGCCGACGACGCCGTCGGCGGCAAGGCCGTGAGAGGTCTGGAAGGCCTCGACGGCGGCCTTCGTCGCGGAGCCAAACGTTCCGTCGACCTGGATATGCAGCGCCGCCTGGAGCGCCGGGACGCCGGCCGGCACGGCCGGTTGGGTCGCGACCGTCGTGTCCGCGGCTGTCGTCGTATCGGTGGCTGCCGTCGTCGTGTCGGCCGTCGCATCGGTGGTTGTTGCCGTGCTTGGTGCGGCGGCGGCCCCGGCAGTACTGGCCGAGAGGTCTGTGGACGAGCTCTCGACCGGCGCTGTGACCGCCGCCGTTACAGCCGGAGAAGCACTGGCCGCGTGAGCCAGACCGTCGGTCGTGGACTGGGCGATCGCCGGAGTCTGCGTCTGCTGCGGCGCAGCAGCCTGCATCGCGTCGAAGGTCGCCTGGTCGACGATGCCGTTGGCTGTCAGTCCGTGGAGGCTCTGGAAGTGGACGATCGCGGCTGTCGTGGCCGGGCCGACAGCGCCGTCGACGGTCAGCCCGAGCATGCGCTGGACGCTGTCGACGCTGCCGTAGATCACCTTGCCGAGGCTCTGCTTGGTGGTCGCTGCCGTGCCGGTCGGTGGGGTGGTGGCGCCGAGTCCCTTGGCGCTGCTCGGGTCGAACGCTGCTCTGTGCGCGTTCGCCGCGCTCTGGACGAGATGCGATCGTGTCGAGGCCGACCCGACCCCACCGGACCCGGCCCGTCCGCCCGCATTCGAGGTCCCGGCGTGACTGCCGGCGAGCGCAGGAAGCGTCGTGGCGGCGATCAGCGCGAGCGCGGTCGCGCCTCCGGCCGTTGGAATAGCGGTGTTTGAGCTCGCTTGGCGCCGGGTACGCCAGTAGGTGACCGACTCTTGAAGGTTGTCAGGGTCGCTCAGATCGCGAGGTGGTGTGAGCATGCCGAGCTCGAGCGAGGCGCGGCGCGGACGGCCGCGGCGAGCGAGCGAGCGCTCGAGTGAGTGCACCCAAACATCGTTGCTGGCCAGATCTCGGCTGAGCGCCACGGTCATCCTCCCGTTGTCTTACGTGGAGGCCTGCGGGGTTAGCTGACGGGCTCGCGCTAACGCGCTACGCCACCTCGGGTGGCGATTCGCCCCATGGCCCAGGGGACCTATTGGTTCCCCCGCTCACCGTCCCACTGGGAGACGGCGACTCGGCTTCCTTATGTGGGCGGTGAGGCTAGCACGTCAGTTGCCGTCGGCATACCCACCTCGTCAACCTGCTTGCTGCTGCAACCGAACTTGCAGCTTCACGCGCTGCACGCTCCTGATCAGGCGGCGCGCAGCTGCCCTTCATATGGTCCGTGTCCGCTCGCGCACCACGCGCCACACCGCGCCGCCAGCTCGATCGCGTCCGCGGCGCTGCGTCCGGCCGCGAGCCCGTAGGCCAATCCGGCGGCAAAAGAGTCACCGGCTCCGTACTGATCTATCGGTGGCCCGGGCGGGTTCGTCGGTCCCCAGCGTCCCGCCGCCCCGCTGTCGCTACGCCAACTGCCGCCGCTGGCGCCCTCTGTCGCAACGAGAAGCCCCGGGGTGAGCACGAGCGAGGTGGCGGCCTCGCGTTCGGCGTCGTCGTTCGCGCTGTAGACGACAGCGTCGACGGTGATCGTGTCAAGGGCGACCGCTGCGCGCGGTGTCACGACGAGGATCCGCGCCGTGCGGGCCTGCCGGACCGCCTCGACGTCACCGGCAGTGAGATAGACGGCGTCGGCTTCTCCGAGCGCCGCCCACGGCAGGTCATCATCGCCGCGCGGCGCCAGCCGCGCTCCGAGCGTCGTGATCGTTCGCTCACCATCACGATCGAGGTAGGTGAAGGCGCGACGTGTAGGTTCCCCGCGGTGCGCGGCGTGGACGGCGACCCCGAGCTCCGCGAGCCTCGTACGTGAGCGGCTGCCGAGATCGTCATCTCCGAGCGCGGTGAAGAAGCTGGCGCTGCCGGCGAGCTTCGCCAGCTGCACCGCGGCTACCGCGCCACCCCCGGCGGGCTCCGCCCAGGGGCGATCGGAGTGGACGATCTCGCCCGCGAGCGGTACGCGATCGACGGGGACGAACTCGACCCACTCGACGTGTCCGACGACAGCCAGTCGCATCGGCGGATCGTATTGCCGCGCCGCGCCCCGGCGGCACTGTCCGGCCGCGCGAGTGAGCCGCGCGCGCCGATCGTGCGTATCTTCGGTTGGATGAGCATTCGCAAGCGACTCGAATACCTGATGCTCGATCGCGCGCTCGAGCGCGGCCTGTTGCCCGACGCACTGCTCCGCGCCGGGTCGCGATTTGGCGCCGCGGCCCGGCAGCGCCACGAGGAGCGCGGCGGCCTCGCCGGCCAGAGCGAGCGCTACGACGCATTCGTCGCGAGCATGCGCGAAGGCCCGATCGCCGAGCTCCCGGCGAAGGCAAACGAGCAGCACTACGAGCTGCCGGCGGAGTTCTTCGAGCTATTCCTCGGACCGCGCCTCAAGTACAGCTCGAGCTACTGGCCCTCGGGCGTCACGGATCTCGCCGCCGCCGAGGAGGCGATGCTCGAGCTCGTCTGCGCACGGGCGGGGATCGAGGACGGGATGCGAGTGCTCGACCTCGGCTGCGGCTGGGGCTCGCTCTCACTCTGGATCGCCGAGCGCTACCCGCAAGCCCGCGTGCTTGCCGTTTCCAACTCCGCCCCGCAGCGACTGTGGATCGAGGCCGAGCGCGATCGCCGCGGCCTGTCGGCGCCCGAGGTCATCACGGCAGACGTAAACGAGTTGGCGCTCGCTGAGCAGTTCGATCGCGTCGTCTCGATCGAGATGTTCGAGCACATGCGCAACTGGGAGCTCCTGCTGTCGCGGATCGCGGACTGGTTGGCGCCGGACGGCCGCCTGTTCGTCCACGTCTTCTCGCACCGTCGGCTCGCATATACCTTCGAGGGCACCTGGGCGGCCGAGCGCTTCTTCACCGCCGGGCGGATGCCCTCGCACGAGCTGATCCTGCGCTTCCAGCGCGACCTCGCGGTCCGTGAGAGCTGGGCCCTTGATGGCACGCACTACGCACGGACGCTTGGCTCCTGGCGCGAGCGCCTCGACGCCAATACAGAGCAGGCACTGGAGGTTCTCGCAGGCGTCGCGGGCGAGCGGCACGCGCGAGGATCGTTGGCTGCCTGGCGGCTCTTTCTGATATCGACCGAGCAGATGTGGCGCTGGCGGGGCGGCAGCGAGTGGATGGTCTCTCACCACCTGCTGGCTCCCCGCTGAGCGAAGCGCTAGCCTCCGCGATCGCGTCCGCTCAGTGACGCGCTCCTCGATCCGGGAGGTCTCCGCCGTGTCGGAGTTCGCTGGGAAGACCGTGCTCGTGACCGGCGCGTCGCGCGGTGTTGGCCGCGCAACCGCAGAGCGGTTTGGATCGCTCGGCGCCAGCGTCGCGCTCGTCGCCCGTGACGGCGGATTGCTGAGCGACGTCGCGGCGACGATCGACGCGCCGACCCACACCGTCGCAGCGGATATCACCGATCCGGCGCAGTGCGCTCGCGTCGTCGAGGAGGTGACAGCGGCGCTCGGGCCGATCGACATCTTCGTCAGCTGCGCCGGCACCCTGCATCGCGACTTTGTCGAGGACGTCAAGGTCGAGGACTTCGAGGCTAGCTGGCGACTCCATGTCGGCGCCGCGCTGTGGCTGACCCAGCGCCTGCTGCCCGGGATGCGCGAGCGCAAAGCCGGAAGCATCGTGCTCGTCTCCTCCGAGCTCGGCCTGATCGGCGGTCCGTCCTACGCTTCCTACTGCACAAGCAAGTGGGGTCTGGTCGGACTCGCCGAGGTGCTCCACCACGAGCTGGCAGGAAGCGGTGTCCGTGCTTGTGCCGTTTGCCCCGGAGACATCCAGACCGACCAGCTGCGCGGTGAGATCGAGTGGGGGCCGACGGGCGGCGCGAAGTTCGAGCAGGCGATGAGCCCCGAGTACGTCGCCGGCGCGATCGTCAGAGCTGCCACTGGGCGCTCGCCGCTGGTGATCGTCGACAGGCCACACCTACGCGCAGTGTTCAAGCTGTTCGGCGGTCCGCGCGGCCTGAGCCGCGCGATCGTCCACGACGCCTACAAGAAGCTCCTGCGCTCCCGCGGCGCGCCGGCCGGATCCTGATCTAGCCGAGCGGGCGGGCCTGCGGCGGCGGTGCCGATTTGGCGCCGTGCGGCGTCGTCAGCATCCGCGCGATCAGCAGCCCCGCAACCGGGATCACCGTCATCGCGGTCAGGATCAGGAACCAGGTGGTGCCGGCGTCGGTGCCCTCGCCGAGGGTATGGATCACGCCGAGGATCCAAGCGACGGCGGTCAGGCGGTGCAGAACCTTCCAGCGGTTGACGCCGATCCGGTCGCGCACGTAGTAGGAGAGGCCGAAGATCAGCATCAGCCAGCCGCTGATGATCCCGAGCGCCATGTAGGGCTCTTTGTAGTTGAGGTGGAAAGGCACGAGGAGGTCGGCGATCGTCGGGTGAAAGAAGCTGTCCCCGAGCAGCGCGAGCGCGTGTAGGACGATCGCTCCGATCGTGGCCAGCGAGAGGGCTTCGTGTGTCACGCGCAGGTCAGGCCCGCGCGTGCGGCCGAATCTGCCGCTGATCACTAGACCGACGCCGACCGAGGCGCTGGCGAGGACAAGCGCGACAGTGCCTGCGGCGCGACTGGTGATCCAGAAGAAGTGCGTCGTGACCGCCGCGGCGAGCATCGACTAGGACTGGGACGTCGTCACGGCACTCGCCGCGCCGCTGGTCGTCGACGAGCTCGTCGCCGTGGAGCTCACGCTGCCGCTCGTGGTCGAGGCACCCTCCGAGGATACGGACGGGCTGGAGTCGGTTGCAGCAGCGCTCGCGGCGTGGGCGATCGCGCCGTTGCCCGTGGACTTCCCCAGCGCGCCGGTTGCGGATATCGCTCCGAAGGTGGCGAGAAACAGCGCGATGGTGAGCGCGGCGACGCGGCGCCGCAGGATGCTTACACGCCGGGCCCGTGCACGCAGACGCTGGTGGAGCGCGGGCGAGTGGACTGGCCTGTCAGAGTGCGTCGAGGGCATCGGGTCAGTATCGGATCCGCCCCTCTGCTCAGCGTGTGCACAACCTGGGAATCAGCTGAGCGCGCGTGAGCGGTTGCCGGTGCGAAGAGCTCCGACGGGGCAATCTCCAGCCGACCACCCCAGACCGCCAGGGCAAGACAGACGCCGGCGAGGGCAGAGAAGAAGAATGTCGACCGCTCGCCCGCGGCGCCGCGCCCCACGGCGCCCGCGCTGGCGGCCGAGATTTGTGTGTCCTCGAGGGTCCGGGATGCCATTCGCATGCCGGCCACGCGGTTCGCGAATGAGCCGCTGCAGCCGGCTCACCATCCTCTCCGTGATGGCGGCGGATGACTGGTGCACTCATCGCTGCCCGGCTGGGGGAATCCCTCCCTAGCCGCAGCTGGCTGGTGCTATCCCTCGGCCCTCGAGTTCGCCGTCGACCGACGGGCGCCGCTCGGCGCGGATCTCGGCGTTTCCCGCCGTCGTTCAGGCGTTTTCCTCGCCGCACGCGAGCACGACCGCGGCTGCGTAGCGCCGGGTTCGGGTGAGGTCGAGGCTGAGCTCCGCGACGCCACGCTGACGCGCAAGCCGCTCGGCAGCGCCGGAGAGCGTGAATCCGCGACAGTCAGCCCGGATCTCGATCGAGAGCCAAGGCACCGCCTCACCCGCGGGCCGCAGCGCCTTCAGCGCGGCCTCTTTCGCCGCGAAGAGCGCCGCCAGAACCTGCGGATCAGGGGTGCCGTCGGCGCGGCGGCCGGCGCGCTGCTCGGCTGGCGTGTACACGCGGTCGATGTAGCGTCCGGGGTGGGCGCGGAGCGCCGCCTCGACTTCGCTGACCTCGACGATGTCGATCCCGACACCCACCACTCGAGGGCATGCTAGTCGAGCGCCTTTGCCGCTTCGGCGCAGGCAGGGCTCCAACAGCACGCCTGACAGTCGCGCGGAGCCCACGCCAGACTTCCGGGCCTCAGAGCTGCAGCGTGACAAGCTCGCGGCCGCGCGCCACGATGACTTCGCTCACCAGCGACGGCGAGAAGAGCCCGTGGCCGATCACCCCCGGGGTGGCGGAAAGGCGCGCCGCGAGCGCTGCGGGATCTCCGATCGGGCCGTGGTAGTCGGCGATCCGTCCGCCGTCTGGGCTCGGCGGCGCGTCGCGCAACCGGATTGGCTTGAGGGCGGCCATGGTCGCGTCAAGGCCGAACTCGAGCAGCTCGAGCGGCACCGGCGGCCTGAGCGCGTCGACAAGCTTCTCCGAGGACGCGATGACGATGAATCGCGCCGCCGCGGCTGCTACTACCTTTTCACGCGTGTGTGCTCCACCACCGCCTTTGATCAGCCATCCGTCTGCCGTGATCTGGTCGGCCCCGTCGATCGCCACGTCGAGCCGCAGCTGATGGTCGAACGGATCGACCTCGAGTCCGAGCTCACGCGCGACTCGCTGGGTCGCGGGCGAGGTTGCCACGCAACGGATGCGCAGCGCCCGCGCTGCGAGCGCCGGGAGCAGGTAGGCGACCGTCGTTCCGGTCCCCAGACCGACGGTCTCGCCGTCGCTCACGCGGCCGGCCGCGGCCTCGGCGGCGCAGCGCTTCTCGGCTTCGCTGTCGGTCATCGGCGCAGAGGCTACGCGGCAGCTGGGCATGCTGCACGGCGACTGGTCTGGTGCTCGACAGATCGCACAGCCAGGCACGTTCCTCACCACGCCGCTGCGCCCTTCGGACGTAGACTCGCTCGATACTGACATGGCTCAGCAATCCGGCTCAATCTGGTCAGGCGAGCGCGCGTCGCGGGTGATGACGCCCTCGACCGCCCGCGCGTCCGTTTCGCCATCCGCCGGGGCACTCGCGAGCTACGCGCGGCTGCTGCGCGGCGTACTCGACGACCTTCCCTGGGCGGTCGCCGTAATCGAGCCGGGCCGGCGGCTCGCGCTCTGGAATGACGGGCTCGACGTACTCGTGCCCCGGTCGTCAACCGACCAGATTCACCGTGACCTCGACAGCCTGATCCGCGCGCTGCGCCGGCTGACGATCGATCCGGGCGAGTTCGAGCGCCAGCTCGAGCAGGCGCTCGACGGCGATGGTGGCGAGCACGAGTTCGAGGTCGGCCTGATCGACGGCGGTGCGCTCGTTGTCGCGGTGACGAATCTCCGCGAAGCCGAGGGCAGCCATGTCGTCTGCCTGCGTGACTCCAGCGGCGAGCTCAACGCGCGGCGCGAGCTCGAGCACCGCGCGCTCCACGACCCGATGACGAGTCTTCCCAATCGCGAGCTGTTGCTCGATCGCCTAGCGGTCGCGCTTGCGCGCAGGGTCCGCCAGGGCACGTCGCTCGGCGTGATCTTCGTCGACCTTGACGAGTTCAAGCAGATCAACGACGAATACGGCCACGTCGTCGGCGACGAGGTGCTGGTCAGCGTCGCCCACCGCCTCCAGCGCGAGGTACGCGAAGGCGACACCGTGTCCCGTTACGGCGGTGACGAATTCGTTGTGCTGTGCGAGGACCTTGCGAGCGAGCAGGCGGCCGAGCCGCTGGCGCGACGGCTCGCGCACGCGATCGCCCAGCCGGTCACGGCCGCCGGTCGCCTGCTCGAGATCAAGGCGAGCATCGGTGTCGTCGTCGAGGCTGATCCCGCAGCCGATCCCGAGGCGCTGCTGGCCCGCGCCGACGCCGAGATGTACCGCCACAAGCGCCGATCGGTTCGCCACCCGCCGGGCGAGGAGACTCGCGGCGGAGCCTAGTCGTGTGGCGGCGAGCGCAGCGCCGCAACCGCGTCGCGGATCGCCTGGAGCTCGCCGTCGAGCGCGCGGACCTGGGCGCGCAGCACAGCACTCGCTCGCTCGATCCGCTCACTCTCGCCCGCCAGCGCCGAGACCGTGTCGCGGTGGTGCTCGATCATCGCGGCGAGTCCAGCCAGGCCGCCGTCTGCCCGTCGCGCTGCGTCCTCGCGCAGCAGCTGCGCCTCACGCGCCGCGCTCGAGCGGATCTCGGCGGCGACGCTCTCCGCAGTCGCGAGAATGCTCGCACTGTACGAATCGACTCCGTGGCGCTCGCCGGAGATCGGTGCGGCCGCAGGCTCATCCTGTGGTGCAGCAACGCTCAGACGCTCCCCGAGCCGGCGGACCTGCGCGGTCAGCAACGCGATCTGCTCCTGGAGGTCGCGGCCGCTGCGGGGCGGCGGCCGATCTGCACCGCTGCCCTGTTGGATTCCCTGATAGCGCTCGGGCATTGCCGTTCCTCACAAGTATCGGCAGCAAGCGCAAGATCCAACACGCGCAAGATCTCCGGCAGCGCGACGGGGCAGATTTTTCCGGGTCCGCGCTGGCGCCGAACCCTTATCCTAGGCCACCTACAGGTGCATCGATGCTCGCGCTTCGCGGCTCCGTGTAGATCTCACACATCCGCGACCGACGAGCGACGATGGCGCACGACCCGAGATACGAGCGGAGCCTGTCCCCTGAGGATGTCGCAGCCAAGGTTGCAGAGATCCTGGAAAGCGCCGAGCGCGACGCCTGGGCGATGATCGACGCCGCGCGCCAGGCGCGCCCGCTCGGCGCAACTCGACCGCTTTCACCGGCTCCGCGGCGGCGCTACGACGACCCGCCGAGCCCGGCTCCGCGCCCCGCCGAGGACGTCGATCCCGACGGTCAGGTGCGCCGGCTGCTCGCCGAGCTGACGGCGGCCGTCGAGTCGCTCGGCGCGCGCGTCGAGGCGATCGAGTCGACGATCCGCGAGCGCTTTGACGCGCTCAGCGTCGCCCTCGCACGGGCCGAGCGCGAGCAGCGGGCAGCGCCGACGGAGTCGCCGTCGAGCCAGAGCCCGGTTGGGGGAGGGCGCGCTGGCGGCGCCGAGCGGATGCGCGCTGTCGACCTCGCGCTGCGCGGGTTCAGCCGCGCCCAGATCGCCGCAGAGCTGCGCGGATCGCTCGATGAGCGAGCGATCGAGGCGCTGCTGGACGACGTGCTCGACGCCGGCTGAGCGCCGGGTCCGTGCGTTAGTCTTGCTCGGCAGCGAAAGCCAACCGACAGGACGGACTTCAACGTGAGCACACAGACGCAGGCGTTTGACGCCACTGCGACGGACGAGATCCTCGCCGAGCTCGACCGCAATGGCTACGTTCATATACCGGGTGTCCTTTCGGCCGACGAGGTCGCGCGCTATCGCGCGATCGTCGACGAGCTGGCCGAGCAGCACTTCGACCCGAAGCAGGGTTTTGTCCACGCGCTCGGGGCGACCTATCTGCATCCGGCGCTGATGGACCTCGGCGTTGACACGCGCCTGCTCGGTGTTCTCGCCGGCTCGCTGACGCCGAACATCCACATCTACCACTCGCACATCGACGTGCATCCGCCCGAGGAGGACACGGGCAACGCCTGGCGCTGGCACGAGGACGGTGGCCGCCAGACCGCCGACCTCGACTATCGCGCGCGCCTGTCGGTGAAGCTCGGCTGGTGGCTCAGCGACTGCGACGAGGAGGGCTACGGCAACCTCGAGGTGATTCCCGGCAGCAACCACTGGACCGACCCACTGCCACGCACACCGGGCAAGACGCCCGAGGGCGCGATCCCGGTGCTGGCAAAGGCCGGCGACGTGACGCTGTTCGAGCGGCGGATCTGGCACGGCCGCGGCACCAATACGTCTGATCGCACCCGCGCGATTGTCTTCTACGGATACTCGCCGCGCTGGGTCACGCAGCGCGAGTTCCCCTCGGCCGAGCAGCTCGCGGACGCCGAGGGCGATCCGCTGCGCCGCCAGCTGATCGGCGCCCCCGACTGGGATACCTGCCACGTCGGCCGCGCCGAGCTCCCGGTGACGCAGTACCTCGCCTCGCTCGAGAGCTGACCGACCCGCGCGCCTCCAAAGCGCGCCTGCACTACGGCTGGTGCCCCGGGTCGAGGTCCTTGACCTGGTGGTAGAGGAGCGACTGCTCGCGCCCCTGGTTTTGTGCCGCTATGGGTCCCAGCAGGAACCCAACGTGGTCGCCAAAGGGCCGCTGTTCCAGGATCGTGCCCCACGAACCACCGTCCGCATTCGTCGAGGATCGGTACCCCGAGCGAACGGAGTGCCAGCGGCAGCGCGAGAACGTGTCACTCTCGTCGGTGGTTTCCTCGCCGAACAGGCGCGCCAGCTCCATTGCCTGGGGCTCGAGAAAGTGGACGGCGACCACATTGCTGTTTGATGCGACCCGCTGCGTTCGGTTCTTCACCGAGAGACACATGAGGTAGCGGGGCGGGTCGATGCTGCACTGGGTCGAGAAGCCGACCAGACACCCCGCCGGGCCCTCATCGGCGCGCGCGGTCACGACCAACATCAGGTAGTCCAGCCCGGTCGTGATCCCGACTGCGCGCTGTCCATCGTCTCTCCTTCGTCTCCCGTTGGCCGGATAGCCTGGCACAGCGATGCTGTTCAAACGGGCCATCCCTCCAGGTCCTGCGGTCGCCCCGGAGGACCTGTACACCGGTCTCGACCTGTCCGCGCGGGCCGGGGAGGACCGACCCTACGTGGTGTGCAATTTTGTCAGCAGCGCCGACGGTAAGGCGACCGTCGATGGCCGCACGGCGGCGCTGGGCGGAGCGGGCGACCGCGCAGCGTTCCACCTGAAGGCCCGCGCGAATCCGGCCCGCGCCCATGGTCATCTCATGACACGCCGTGACCCCACCTTGACACTGCGACGACCGTCGTCGACTCAGCCGCAGCCCGTGTTATTGCCGCAGCTCGAGCACGTGTAGCAGGAGCCGGTGCGCTGCATCATGCTGCCGCACTGGCCGCAGGCCGGTCCGAGGTCGAAACCGGTGAGCTTGGCTGGGACCACCGGGGGGCTGTCGGTCAGCGCCGCGGTCGGCGCCTTGACGCTCGACCCGTTTGTCGCCGGAGCCGTCTCGAGCTGAGCCGACGGCCCGGCGGTGTCCGACCCGATCGAGCTGAGCGCTTCCTGCGCCGACTTCCGTGCACGGACCTCGGGGGTCATGATCCCGAGCTCCTCCTGCGTGTCGGCGTCGAGGAAGCGCGAGGCGAGCCAGCGCATGATGTAGTCCGGCATCGACTTTGCGAACGGGATCTCCGGGTTGTTGGTGATTCCCTCCGGCTCGAAGCGCATGTAGCTGAACTTCTCGACCAGCGTCTGGAGCGGCACTCCGTACTGGAGCGAGATCGAGATCGCCGTCGCGAACGCGTTCATCATGCCGCGCAGCGTCGAGCCCTCCTTGCCGATGTCGGTCAGGAAGATTTCGCCGACCGAGCCATCCTCGTACATGCCGGCAGTGATGTAGCCCTCGTGGCCGCCGAGCGAGAACTTGTGCGTCAGCGACTGGCGCTCACGTGGCATCCGCTTGCGCTGCGGCCCGACCTCGCTGACGGCGGCTTCGACCGCCTGCGCGATCAGCGCCTCGACATCGACCGGCGTTGCGGCCTCCTGCTGGGCATCGGTGCGCAGCGCCTGCGCCGTCTTCGACCCGTCGCGGTAGATCGCGAGCGCCTTGACGCCGAGTCGCCAAGCCTGCGTGTAGGCGTCGGCGATGTCCTCGACGGTTGCGCTGCTCGGCAGGTTGACGGTCTTCGAGATCGCACCCGAGATGAACGGCTGGATCGCGCCCATCATCTTGATGTGGCCCATGTGTGAGATCGCGCGCTCGCCGACAGCGACGTCGAACACCGGCAGGTGCTCCTCCTCGAGCCCGGGAGCCCCGACGATCGTGCCGTGCTCGTTGACGTGGGCGACGATCTGCTCGATCTGCACGCTGCTGTAGCCGAGCGTGCGCAGCGCCAGCGGGATCGTCCCGTTGACGATCGTCATCTGCCCGCCGCCGACGAGCTCCTTGAACTTGACGAGCGAGAAGTCGGGCTCGACGCCGGTCGTGTCGCAGTCCATCAGGAACGAGATCGTCCCGGTCGGCGCGAGCACCGTCGCCTGCGCGTTGCGGTAGCCGTAGAGCTCGCCGAGCTCGACAGCCTCATCCCAAGCTGCCCGCGCCGCGCCGAGCAGCTCGTCATCGGTCCGCTCGTCAGCGGCGATCTCGTAGGCGGCGTCGCGGTGCATCCGCATCACCGCGTTGTGCGGCTCGCGGTTCTCCGGATAGCGCTCGTAGGGCCCGAGCGCAGCGGCGACTCGCGCCGACTGCGCGTAGGCGCGGCCCGTCATCAGCGAGGTGATCGCTGCCGCGGCGTTGCGCCCCGCGTCCGAGTCGTACGGCATGCCGTTGCTCATCAGCAGCGCCCCGAGGTTCGCGTAGCCGAGACCGAGCTGGCGGAACGCGCGTGCGTTGACGCCGATCCCCTCGGTCGGGTAGCTCGACGGCCCGACGATGATCTCCTGCGCCAGCAGGACGATATCGACGACGTGCTCGAAATTCGCGACGTCGAAGCTCCCGTCCTCGCGGCGGAACTTCATCAGGTTGATCGAGGCGAGGTTGCAGGCTGAGTCATCGACGTGCATGTACTCCGAGCATGGATTCGACGCATTGATCCGTCCGCTCACCGGGTCGGTGTGCCAGCGATTGATCGTCGTGTCGTACTGGACGCCCGGGTCGGCGCAGCGCCACGCCGCCTCGGCGATCTCGCGCATCAGATCGCGCGCTCGCAGCGGCTCGCCGACCGGCTCGCCGGTCGTGCGCGAGATCAGGCGCCACTCGCCGTCGGCCTCGACCGCCTGCATGAACTCGTCGGTCACGCGCACCGAGTTGTTCGCGTTCTGGTACTGGATCGACTTGAAGCCCTCGCCGTCGATCGACATGTCGAAGCCTGCGTCGCGCAGCGCCGCTGCCTTGTCCTCCTCGAGCGCCTTGCACCAGATGAACTCGCGGATGTCAGGGTGGTCGATGTCGAGCACGACCATCTTCGCCGCGCGGCGCGTCTTGCCGCCCGACTTGATCGTCCCGGCCCACGAGTCGGCGCCGCGCATGAACGACACCGGGCCCGAGGCGGTGCCGCCCTTGGCGAGCGGCTCCATCGAGCCGCGGATGTTCGACAGGTTGATCCCCGAGCCCGAGCCGCCGCGGAAGATCATGCCCTCCTTGGTGTTCCAGGCGAGGATCGACTCCATCGTGTCGTCGACCGAGAGGATGAAGCAGGCGCTGCACTGCGGGCTCTCCTCGAAGCCGACGTTGAACCAGACCGGCGAGTTGAAGGCGGCGAGCTGGTGCAGCAGGACGTAGGTCAGCTCGTCCTCGAAGGCGTCGCCGTCGGCGTCGCTCGCGAAGTAGCCCCGCGCCCGCCCCCAGCCGGCGATCGTGCCGGAGACGCGGCCGATCATCTGCCGCACCGAGCGCTCGCGCTCGGGCGCTGAGAGCTGGCCGCGGAAATACTTCTGCGCGACGATGTTTGTCGCATTCTGCGACCAGTCAGCCGGGAACTCGACGTCGCGCTGCTCGAACGCGACCTTCTCGCCGTGACCGATCCGCGCATCGCGGATCTCCCATTCGACGGTCTCGAACGGATCGACCTCGGGCGTCGTGAAAAGGCGCCGGATGCTGAGGCTCCGGGTCTCTACTGCAGTGTCTGTGGTGCTCGCTTCCATCGTCTCGCGCCTCCTGGCGCCGCGTCCCGGGCGCCCTCAAAATTTGTGCTGTGGGGCCGAGGATCATCCGTCTCGCGTCGGACGGATAGAAAGCCGCTGGTCGACCTCAAATTTTACTCCCCACGGGTCCTCGGCAGGGGCCGAAAAGGCTGCAAGATCGCTTGCAGAAAGGCCCTGCCCAGGGCCAGATTCGCGGTCTCAGTGCCCGAGTCGAAGCCAATCGCCGAACTCGGCAACCAGACCGCTCGCGCGGTAGCGGGCCTCGCCGAGCGAGTGTCGCGCGCGCGCGAGCCACGCCGGATCGAGACCGAGGGCGCGCAGCGCCAAGAGCAGTAGCGCGCCAAGCGCGATCAGCGCGAGTACGAGAATCACGACAACCGCCATTGACCCCAACATAGCCATTTTTTGGGGGTGATAGGGGCTCTCGTCCTAGCCGCCACGTGCCGCCGGAAGATCGTCGAGGGCGGCGAGCGCGGCCGCCAGCACGGCAGCCGGTTGCGCCGACGCATCGATCACGACGACGCGCTCGGGCTCGGCCGCCGCAAGCATCCGATAGCCCGCATCGATCCGCGCGAAGAACTCCTCGCCCTCCCGCTCCAGCCGGTCGGGCTCGCGCGCGCCGCGTCGCGCGCGCGAGGTCGCGAGGTCGAGCGCGAGCAGCAGCGTGCGGTCGGGGCGCAGCCCCGCCGTTGCGAACTCGTTGATCTGCGCGATCGCCGCGACGCCGAGCTCGCGCCCTGCCCCCTGGTAGGCGAGCGAGGAGTCGACGAACCGGTCGAGCAGGACAAGGCGCCCAGCCGCCAGCGCCGGCTCGAGCTGCTCGGCGACGAGCTGGGCCCGCGCCGCGGCATAGAGCAGCGCTTCGGCGCGGGGGTCGACCGCGAGCGCCGGGTCCATCACGAGCCCGCGGATCCGCTCGGCCACGACGACGCCGCCGGGCTCGCGCAGCGCGAGCACATCGATTCCGCGCTGGCTGAGCACCGCGACGAGGCCGCCCGTGAGCGTCGTCTTGCCCGTGCCGTCGATTCCCTCGATCGTGATCAGCGCTCCCCGTGCCACGACGCGCAGGCTACGCTGCGATCAGTGCAAGCGCTCCCGGGGATCGACCGCCATCCGCACGCGTGCGCTGTCCTCGTCCCGGCGCTGCCACCCGGCCAGGCGTCTCACGCCTACCTCTTCGGCGGGCCCGCCGGCGCCGGCAAGCGCGCGATCGCTCGCCACTTCGCCGCCGCCCTGCTCGCTGACGGCGCCGGCTCGGAGGCCGCCGAACGCGTTCTGCGCGGGACCCACCCCGACCTGACCTGGGTCAGGCCGAGCGGTGCCGCCGAGATGCTCGTCTCCGACATCGACGAGCCGGTCGTCGCCGCTGCGACGCGGACCCCGTTCGAGGCGCGCCGGCGCGTCTTCGTGATTGAGCGCGCCGAGACGATGGGCGAGGCGACCGCGAACCGGATGCTGAAGACGCTCGAGGAGCCGGCGGCCTTCGTCCACCTGATCCTGCTGAGTGCTCGACCCAGCGATGTCCTCGAGACCGTCGCCTCGCGCTGCCAGCTCGTGCGCTTCGAGGCGCCGTCAGCGGCCGAGCTTGCCAGCGCGCTGGAGGATCAAGGGGTAGCGCCCGAGCAGGCTCAGGCCTGCGCTCGCCTCGCGCTCGGTGACGGCGAGCGCGCGGCGGCACTCGCGCTCGGCGACGGACCGACACTGCGTGGCGCTGCCGAACGATTCGCCGATGGCGCCCTGCGCGACGAGCTCGCCACGCGACCCTGGAGCGAGCTGATCGAGCTTTCGCAGCGCGCCGGCGCGGCTGCCGCGGGCGAGCTCGACGCGCAGCAGGCCCAGGAGCTCGAGCTGCTGCCGCGCGCCGAGCGCGCGCGCAGCGAGCGTGAGCATTCCGAGCGCGTAAAGCGCGCGACGCGGCGCCATGCGCAGGCAGCGCTCGACCTCGGGCTCGCGACCGCAGGGCTCTGCTACCGCGACGCCGCGGTGCTCGCGAGCGGTGCCGGCGAGCTGATCTACGCGACCGACCGCCGCACCGAGCTCGCGGCGCTGGCGGACGGCCAGTCAGTCGCCCGGCTGCAGCGCGCGCTCGCGCTCGTCGAGCGCAGCCGCGAGGCGCTTGCGCTCAACGTGACCGAGGAACTGGCGCTCGAGGCGCTCGCCTACCGGATCGCCGCGCTCACCTCTTAGCAAACGCTTCGCCGCTCCACAGCGTTTGCACAGGGCAGCGGGCGAGACTGCCCGGTGACAACTCGAAAGGAGCTCGCCGTGCCGGGAACGTTGCCCACCAGTCTCACCGCCTCCACGCCGGTACCCGAGGTCCGCTCGCAGAGCGTGAACGCGCTGCTCGCGCAGGCACTCGAGCTGATCGCCGCCAGGAGCCCGGCGATCGCCTGCCCGATCCTCGACAGCGCCCTTGCGGCCGGCACGATCACGCGCGCCGAGCAGGCCGCGATCTTGAGCGAGCTCGTCGGTGCGATCGAGTTGCGGTCGCTGCCGCCGAGCGACGCCGGGCTGCGGCTGCGCCACCAGGTCCGCGCCGCGATCGGCCGTGCCGCACCGTCGCTCGCACGCCCGCTGCTCGACGAAGCCGTCGCCTCCGCACGCCTCACGCCGTCGCAGGAGGTGCGGATCCTCCAGCGCCTTCGACGTGGGGCGCTGAGCCCCGTATCCTCTTTCCGATGAGCTTTCTGGCCGACCTCTTCAAGGACAAGACGCGGATGATCGCGCCCGACCAGGCGCTGCCGGGTCGCGAAAACCCGATCCCGACGGCCGAGCGCCACTTCGTCCTCGGCACGCCGATCAAGCCGCCGTTCCCCGACGGCTTCGAGCAGATCGTCGTCGACATGGGCTGCTTCTGGGGCGCCGAGCAGGCGTTCTGGACGGCACCCGGCGTCTACACCACGGCCGTCGGCTACAGCGGTGGCTACACGCCGAACCCGACCTACGAAGAGGTCTGCTCCGGATCGACGGGACACACCGAGGCTGTGCTTGTCGTCTTCGATCCGGCGCTGACGAGCTACGAGGAGATCCTGCGGATTTTCTGGGAGGGCCACGACCCGACCCAGAGCATGCGCCAGGGTGCCGACGTCGGCACCCAGTACCGCTCCGCCGCGTACTTCGACTCGCCCGCCCACGAAGCCGCGATCCGGAGCTCGCGCGACCTCTACGCTGCCCAGCTCGCAGCACGCGGCTACGGTGAGATCACGACCGAGATCGCACCCGCCGGCCCGTTCTACTACGCCGAGGAATACCACCAGCAGTACCTCGCGAAGAATCCCGCCGGTTACTGCGGCCACGGCGGGACCGGCGTCAGCTGCCCGATCGGCCTGTCGGCCACCGCCCAGTAGCTCCAGGGCAGCGCCTGTACGGACCGCCCGCGACCCGACCGCGCGGTGCCGGCGCGAGCTGGTTCAGCGTCGTCCCGACGACCTGCCCGCCGGCCGTAGATCGGTGATCGCGATCGACGGCGTCGACGCGCGCTCGGCGGCCGACGGCTGCAGCCCGCGCTTGAGCTGTGGGCTCAGGAGCACGCGAGCCGAGCCAGTGGAGCGGAGCGCCATCACCAGCGCCGGCAGCGGGTCGTCCCGGGTTAGCCAGGCCCGCTCGACTCCGCCGCTCGGGCGTCGCACGATGCGCGGACGCGAGGCGTCGTGGCGGTAGCCGACCGCTGCCGCCAGCGCGAGGTTGCCAACGACGTAGCGGCGGTCGGGAATTTCTCGGCCGGCGGGAACTGCCCGTCCGGTCAGGTCCAGGTGCAGGGCTCGAACGACGTCGATTCCGCTAGCCGTCTCGAACATCCGGAACTTGGCTCCCGGCCGAACGTTGAAGTCGAGCAGCTTGTAGCGCCCGTCGCGCGTGTCATGGCGCCAGTTCATCCCGGCGATCCCGCTGAAGTCGACCTCGCGGCAGAAGCGGGTCGCAAGCTCTCGCAGCTCCTCGTTGGCCACGGTCAGGCCTTCGACAGTGACGCCGGTGTAAGCGGGGAACGAGCGCATCACGATTCCGGTGAAGGCGAGTACGCGATCGCGGATCGGGCTCGCGCTCCGGTACACGTGCACCGACCAGTCCGTCGTCAGCGCGTGTGGGAGGTACTCCTGGACCATCACGCACGGCAGCGACTCCCACTCCGACGCGATGCGCTCGAGCTGCGGCTTGTCGCTCACCACCGTGGTGCCCGATACCGCGCGGCGCGCCAGACGCTCCCAGGGCGCGTCGTTCTTCAGCACCACAGGGAAGCCGATCTCAGCTGCTGCCTCGAACAGCTCAGCGAGCGTCGTCGGTCGAAGCGTGCGAGGGGTCGCGATGCCGGTCGCGTCGCACAGCTCGGCGAGGCGGTGCTTGCTCGCCAGTTGGCGCGGAAGCTCGGGCGGCACCTGCGGCAGGAGGAAGTGCTGGCGCAGCACCTCGGCGTGCTCGGCGGCGAGCACTGCGGCCTCGTCATCGGTGGGGATCAGGACCGACCGCTCAGCGATCGCTTCGCCGATCCGGCGCAACCCGGCAAGTAGCTCTCCCGGCTCCTCCGCGCCGCTGGTCGGCCACACGAAACGGCCGGCAAGATGGCGTGACCAAGCCGTCGGCGTCAACCGATCCTCGGTCACCGCGAACACCGGTACCCCGACGCGACCGAGCGTCCGTGCTGCCGCGACCGAGCCGTAGTGCAACGGATAGCGCCCGACCTTGAACAGCAGCGCCGGAACAGATCGATCGAATTCCGGCAGTTGGTCGACTCGCGACCGGCCCCCGAGCCGGGATGCGCTGGCCATGCCAGGAGCTTCTCACACTTTTCTCACACTTTGTCCCTGAAGCAGAAAAAATCCCCGGAAAACTGCGCTGATCAGGGAGGTTTCCGAGGCGGCCCGATTGCGCGTCCGGCGGCCGCATCCAGCCCGTCGGACCGGGGTCGTGACGAGGACCGTAGTCCGGGCATGCTGCCGGGTGGCCGGGACTCCGCAATCATCTGCGTTCGATGCGCCGCCGCCTACCAATCGCGCTGGTTGCGTGCCTTGCCCTTGGCGGCTGCGGCGCGAGCCTTTCGACGGCGACTCCGTCCGCCAAGCACCCGGTCAAAGCCACGCTGATGCTCGACTTCGTCCCGAACGCGGTGCATGCGGGGATCTACCGGGCGATGGCGGCGGGCTACTACCGGCGGGCCGGCATCGACCTGACGGTGGTGGCTCCGGGCGAGACCTCCGACCCGCTCAAGCTGATCGATGCGGGGAAGATCGATTTCGCCTTGGCTGACGGGATCGATGTCGCGCAGCAGATCGCGCAGGGGCACGACGCCGAGGCGATCATGGCGATCGTGCAGCAGCCGCTCGGCGCGCCGATCGCGCTAGCCAGCGAGCACCTGCGCTCGCCGGCTGCCCTACAGGGCAGGACCGTTGGGATCACCGGAGTTCCATCGGACCTCGCGGCGCTCGACACGGTCGTCCGCGACGCGGGTGGCGACCCCGCGAAGATTCACATCGAGACGATCGGTTTCAACGGGGTCGCAGACCTCGAGGCGGGCAAGATCGCGGCGTTCACGGGTTACTGGCCCGACGACGGCGTGACGCTCCAGGTCACCGGCTACCCGGTGACCGACTTCAAGCTGAACCAGTGGGGCGGACCCGACTATCCGGGCCTCGTGGCGTTCACGACCCAGCGTCTGATCCGCCGTGACCCCTCGCTCGTCCGCGCGTTCGTTGCGGCAACTGTCCACGGCTACGAGGACACGCTGCGCGATCCCTCGCGCAGCCTCGGCGACCTGCTGCGGCTCAACCCCTCGATCGGAGCAAAGCTCGCGCAGGCCTCGCTCGCCGCCTACCTGCCGATCTATGACTCTGGCGGAGTCCGCTACGGGACGCTCGTGGCGTCGAAGATCACGGCGCTTTCGGCCTGGCTGCTGCGCAACCACCTGATCGCCCACGCGGTCAGCCCCGGGCGCTTCGGCACCAACGCGTTCATCCCGTGAGCGCACTCGAAGCGCGCGGGGTTTCGAAGCGCTACGGGGAGCTGGCGGTGCTCGCCGACGTCTCGATCGAGCTCGAGGCGGGGGAGTTCGTTGCAGTCGTCGGACCGTCGGGTTGCGGAAAGTCGACGCTGCTGAAGATCCTTGCCGGCCTGCTGGTGGCTGACGCTGGCGAGGTCCTCCTGCCCGATCGCAGGCGCCAGCATGGGCTGCTGGGGCGCGTTGGCTACATGCCGCAGGACGACCTGCTGATGCCTTGGCGGACGACCCTCGACAACGTGACGCTCGGCTTGGAGCTCGCGGGCGTGGCGCGCCGCGAGGCGCGCGCGCGGGCGCGCGTCGAGCTGGGGCGCTTTGGTCTCGAAGGATTCGAGCGCCACTGGCCGCGGACGCTGTCGGGCGGGATGCGTCAGCGGGCGGCGCTGTTGCGGACCTTTCTCGCCGGCCGCGACGTGCTGCTGCTCGACGAGCCGTTCGGCGCGCTCGACGCCCTGACCCGCGAGGAGTTGCGCGAATGGCTGCTCGAGGTCTGGGAGAGCGACCGCAAGACGATCCTGCTGGTCACGCACGACGTCGAGGAGGCTGTCTTCCTCGCCGATCGCGTGTATGTGATGTCGGCGCGCCCCGGGCGGATCCGCGCCGTCGTCGATGTGTCGCTTGCGCGCCCCCGCGCGCCTGAGGTCGTGGCGAGCGTCGAGTTCGTGGCGCTCGAGCAGCGATTGCGCGCGCCGCTGCGTGAAGAGCGGACGTTGCGCGCTACGCCGACGCCACCATGAATCCACCTGGGTCGACAGGTGCGCTCGTGCTCGGCGGGCGGCTCGAGCCACGGGCGCTCGAGTCCTTCGACGCGCGCCGCCTGGCGCGCCGGCTCGCACCGCCGCTGGTGCTCGCGGTGATCGTCCTCGGGGCGTGGCAGCTGTACGTCGCGCTGTCGGGGATCACGCAGTCGGTCCTGCCCTCGCCGCTCGAGGTCGGGCGCGCGCTCGTGCGTGACCGCTCGGAGCTTGCCTCGAGCGCTTGGACGACGCTCTCGGAGGTGCTGCTCGGCTACGGCGTTGCGATCGCTGCAGGGCTGGCGGCGGCGGTTGCGGTGGCGAGCTCGCGTCTTGTCGAGCGGGCGCTCTACCCGTGGCTCGTGATCTCCCAGCTCGTCCCGGTGCCGGCGATCGCCGCGCTCGTCGTCGTCTGGAGCGGCTTTGGGATCGGCTCGAAGGTGATCGTGATCGCGTTGGTCAGCTTTTTCCCGATCGCCGTGAACACGATCGACGGGCTGCGCTCGACCGATCCCGAGATGCTCGACCTGCTGCGCACGCTCGGCGCCGGCCGCTGGCGCCGGTTGGCGCTCGCACGGGCCCCGTCGGCGCTGCCCTACCTGTTCTCCGGGCTGCGCGTCGCGGCGGCCCTGTCGGTGGTCGGCGCGGTCTTCGCCGAGTGGGTCGGCTCCTCGAGCGGCCTCGGCTATCTGATTCTCACCGACAACGCGCAGGTTCAGACCGCCGACGAGTTCGCGGCGATCGTGCTGCTCGCGCTGATCGGCGTCGCACTGTTCGGGGCCGTCGGGCTCGTCGAGCGCGTCGCGCTGCCCTGGTACCGCGCGCCGCGCGAGGACGACCGCGTCGACCCCTGAGCGGCGAGCGATCAGCTGCGATCGATCAGCGGAGGCCCGCTAGCATCAGCGTCCGTCGCCGACGTAGCTCAGCTGGTAGAGCACTTCACTCGTAATGAAGGGGTCCCCGGTTCGAATCCGGGCGTCGGCTTGGGGTCGGGTCGTTCGAGCGCTGTTGCGTGGCCGAGATGACGTGCGCATTTCTCGCCTGAGCGATTCGCTGGAGTGCGCGATCAACGCGATTAGGCGACGTTGCGTTTGGCGTTCAGTGCGAGGCCGATCGTGGCGAGCAGCGCGATCCATGCGAGCAGGACGAGGGCGCCGACGCCGGGGGACAGGAGATGCGCCATGCGGATGCCGATCAGCGCGTCCTGCGCGCGCGTCGGCGTGAAACGCCCGACCGACGGTACGAGCCCATAGAGCAGGTTGTCGACAACGAAGCCCCACACGAGCAGCGTGACAATGCCGCCGACCTGGTTACGGATGATCGCGCCGACGCCGGCGCCGATCGCGCCCCAGGTAGCGACGCCGCTGAGCGCGCCGAGAGCGAGCAGCTCGATGTCGCCGCTGGTCAGCACGAACGGGATGCCGCGGCTTTTCAGGATCGCGTAGCCGATTGCCCAGCCGAGTCCTCCGCCAAGGACACCGAATGCCACACCCGTGAGTGTCGCGGCGACGAGTTTGGCGGCAAGCAGGCGCGAGCGCGCCGGCGTGAACAGAACGGTCGGGCGGATCGTGCCGTAGCGGTATTCGCTGGTCACCAGCAGGACGCCAGCCATGGCTGAGAAGGCGCCGGCGAGGTTGCCGATGTTCAGAAGGTCGAGCTGATGAGTCCGGCCGCTTAGGCCCCTCGAGTTGCTGGCCAGCCCACTGAGCACGGTGAAGAGCAGGATCAAAACGATCATCGCGAGGACCAGGCCGATCGTGGTCCGCGTCGAGCGGACCTTGAGTAGCTCGGCTCTGATCTGCGCGATCACGGTGCGGTGTTCGCGGTCAGCTCGAGGAAGACGTCTTCGAGAGAGGAGGCCTCGCTGACGAGTTCATGCAAGGCGATCCCGGCGGCGAACGCGATCTCACCGACGCGTTCGCACGTTGCGCCGGCCACGAGGAGCGTGTCGCCGTTTGCTGTGACGTTGAGGCTCTCGCGTTCGAGCGCTGCGGCCAGCTTCTCGGGACGCGCGCTGAGCACGCGCACCGCGTCGTCGCTGTCTGCGGTCAGCTGGTCGAGCGCGGACTCGACGACGAGTCGCCCGCGGTTGATGATCAGGACCTGGTCTACGGTTTGGGCGGCACACCAGTTCGAGTCGGGCGGCTGTGATGAGGCTTTCGAGCGCTTCGTGGCGCTCGCCTCGGGGATGTTCGGGCGCCCGGTGCGTCCGCCTTCCGGAAGGAGACCGCAATGAGTACCGACCAGGTTCGGCGAGCCAACCTCGCCGCGATCGTGCGCGATCCACCCCGTCCGCACTTGCCTGAGGGCTTCCGGCGGAACAGCACCACCCGGATCGGGGCGTCGCTTGGTGCCGCTCGCACCGGGCTGAGCATCTATGAGCTGCCTCCCGGCCAGGCGTCCAGCCCGTACCACTACGAAGACCCGGTCGAGGAGTGGCTCTTGGTCGTCTCCGGAACCCCAACCCTTCGCCATCCCGGCGGCGAACAGCAGCTCGAGCCGTGGGACATCGTCTTCTTCGATGAAACTATCCTGGGCGAGTTGATCGTCTCGCCGGTCGACTTGGAGCGCTCTAATCCGCACATGTGGCACGACACATTCCACGGTGGGGACCGCTCGCTGGCTAACAGCGGCGCGCTGCGGCCGGCTCCGGGATGGGCGCAGCACCGGATGCCGATCCCAGGGCTCTACCAGACGGGCGGCACGACACACCCGGGCGGCTCAGTCACCGGCGGCCCGGGTCGCAACGCCGCCATCGTCATGCTCAGCGACCTCGGCCACGACCCAGCCGTAGTCATGGGCGCCGGTGCCTAGGCGATCGACCGCCAGTCCATTTGAGAGCGCGTGACAGCAGGTGAGACCAGGCGACGGACCCGACGCCGCGCTCTCAGCGTGTCATGTTGCGCTTGAACGACAACAGCAGCCGCTGACTCGTCGTGGGGTCTGCCCCGAACGCGTCGCTCGTCAGCGGCGTATCTAGAAACTCGCTGTAGCCGGGGAGCGCTCGGGCTTCGGCGGAGCCGAGGTCGCTGAACCCCATCTGCCAGCCGTCGAATACGCGCTCCTCCCGCTCGCCCGCGAGCAGGATCTCGAGGCCTGTGTGCCGCGGGTCGCCCCGGAGACGCGCGACAAGCGCATCGACCGATGCCGCGGGACCCTCGATCGTCTGCATCAAGTTGCCGTCCTTGTAGAGGAGCATGCCTGTGATGCCGTCGCGCTCGTTGGCAACGCGGCTCGTCTCGAGCAGCGCCGTCAGGTCGTCGCGGCTGAGCAGCTTTGTCGCCGAGCTCACGTATGTCACATGCTTGAGCGTCATCGCGGCCGAGACCAAGCTAGCGGGCCGCGGGGACGGCGCCGCTCAACGTGTGTCGGGCAGGCTTGGGCGACCACCGCGGGCTTCCCGGCGCTGGCGGATCTCCACGCGGCATTGGGAGCGGACGAAGGGCCTAGAGTCCGTCGATCGACGTGATCCCCAGAACCACGGGCGACGCCCCCCGGGACCCCGGCGCGCAAACCTGGTGGCCCGCTGCCCAGGCTCTGCCGGGGTTGTCGGCAACGCGGCTCACAGTTAGCAGGGACGGGGCGTGACGCTCGTTCTGCTGACCGGCGCGACCCGCGGGATCGGTCGTGCCGCGGCGATCGAGCTGGCACGGGCGGGCGCCGATCTGGCGCTTGTCGGACGCGACGGCGAACGCGTCGCGGGGGTCGCAGCCGAGGCTCGCGCGGCCGGTGACGGCGCGCGAATCGACGAACACGTCGCCGATCTGACCCTCATGTCCGAGGTCCGCAGGCTCGCCGAGGAGTCTCTCGAGCGGTATCGGCAGATCGACGTCCTGGTAAATAACGCCGGCGCCATATTCGCCTCGCGCGGGGCCACGTCGGAGGGGCTCGAGCGGACGATTGCGCTCAACCACCTCGCGCCGTTCCTGCTGACCAACCTCCTGCTCGACCGTCTCGCCGGTGGACGCGTGGTGACGACCAGCTCACACGCCCACACAAGAGGGTTGCTTGACCTGGGAGATCTCCAATCGGTCAAGGCCTATAGCGCCATGCGCGTATACGGCACCTCGAAGCTGTGCAACATCCTCTTCACCCGCGAGCTCGCGCGGCGGGCGCCCGAGGTGCACGCGAACTGCTTTCACCCGGGTGTTGTGCGAACCGGCTTCGGCAAGAACGACGGCGGCCTCTGGAAGCTCGGCACGACGCTTATCGCGCCGATCCTGCGCTCACCTCGGCGCGGCGCTCGCTCGCTGATCTGGCTCGCCACCTCGCCCGACGCGGCCGGGTTGTCCGGCGAGTATGTCGTCGACGAGAAGGTTGTGCCCCCGACCGCTCAGGGTCGCGATCTGACGCTCGCGACCCTGCTGTGGGAGAAAAGTGCCGAGATCGTTGGCCTTGCGGGCGACCTGGGCACGCTTTGACAGCGTTTCCGACCGGCGCCAGCAGTCGACAGCGGATGCCGACCCAGGGCTGCTGGAATCGTGGAGCCCGACGGACGCTCGCAGCGCCCGCCCATCGCTTAGTGGAGACGGGAGAAAACCCCCATCTCCCTCGCTCGATTCCAAGCTAAGCTCCGCCGTCAAACGTCCAGTCGGCCGGGGTTAGCAACGCACCAGACGCCGGTGAGCAGTCGAGTCCCCAAGCAGTTTCCGAAACGTGCCCTGAGCGCGCGCAAGCCCGGCCTTCGCGCCGGGCGGCTGCTGGGCGTACTCGTGCTGCTCCTCATGGTTGCGTGGCTTGCGCTTGTCGCCGGCGCCCAGGGCGACCCGTCGACGGTGTGTGGCTCCAACGGAGCCTTCACCCTCGCCGGCACGGAAGGCAACTGCACGTACACGACGCCCGGCGACGACGTTTTTAATGTCCCCTCCAGCGTGACGAGCGTCTTCGCTGTCGCGGTCGGCGCCGCCGGTGAAGCTGGCCTTCCAGGGGGCCCCGGCGGCGCCGGTGCCAAGGTCTCGGCAACGCTGGACATCGTGCCGAACTCGACGCTTGACGTCCAGGTCGGCGGCCCCGGTGGTCCGAACCCGGGGATCAGTGGCGGAACCCCAGACGGCGGAGCCGGCGGCGGCTCCTCGGCCTCCGGTGGCGGTGGCGGCGGCTCGTCGGCGCTCACGGGAGGGAGCGAGGAGATCGTCGCCGGTGGTGGCGGTGGTGGTGGCGGCGGCGGGGGTGGCAACAGTCGCTACGGGATTGGGGGTGCCGGCGGCGACGCGGGCGGTTCCGTTACCGGTGCCGGGACGGGCGCGTGCGAGGGCGGTAGCGGCGGCACCGGCGGTAGCGGCGCTGGCGCTGGCGGCGGCTGCGGCGGAGGGTCGGCCGGATCGGGCGGCGACGGCGGAAGTGGCGGCGGCTACGGCCTCGGCTACGGAGCCGATGGTGGCGGTGGTGGCGGTGGCGGCTACGCCGGTGGTGGCGGCGGCGATGGTGGGCTGGCGCCCGGCAGCGGTGGCGGCGGAGGCTCGAGCTACTCGAGCGGCACCGACACAACCATCACGACCGACACCTCCGATTCTTCCGAGGTCATCATCAGCTTCACGCTCCCGGCGCCGTCGGTCAGCGAGGATCCAGTTGACCAGTCCGTGACTGCCGGGCAGAGCGCCACGTTCAGTGCTTCGGCGTCGAACGCGACCTCGGTCCAGTGGCAGGTCTCCACCGACGGCGGGGATTCCTGGGGTGGCGTGTCCGGCGCGACAAGTGACACGCTTGTGATCGCCTCGACAACGACGAGTGAGTCCGGTAACGAGTATCGGGCGGAGTTCTCGGACGACGGCGTCACAACGGATACGTCAGCGGCGACGTTGACGGTGTCGGCGGCGGCGCCCGTGGTGACCGGTAATCCGTCGAGTGAGACTGTGGTCGCTGGGACGGGGGCTTCGTTCACGGCGGGAGCGTCGAACGCGACGTCCGTGCAGTGGCAGGTCTCGACTGATGGTGGGTCGACGTGGTCGGGCGTGTCCGGCGCTACAAGCGACACGCTCGCGATCGCTTCGACGACGACGGGTGAGTCCGGGAACGAGTATCGCGCGGAGTTCTCGGACGGCGGCGTCACAACGGACACCTCTGCGGCGACGTTGACGGTGTTGGCGGCCCCGGTGGTGAATCAGAATCCGGTTGACCAGTCCGTGACGGCCGGGCAGAGCGCCACGTTCAGTGCTTCGGCCGCGAATGCGACGTCGGTGCAGTGGCAGGTCTCGACCGACGGTGGGTCGACGTGGTCGGCGGTGTCCGGTGCGACGAGTGACACGCTGACGATCAATGAGGCAACGCTGGGCGAGTCTGGCAACGAGTATCGGGCGGTGTTTTCCGAGCTCGGCTCGACGGCGACGACGACAGCGGCAACGTTGACGGTGTCGGCGGTGGCGCCGGTGGTGACGGGTAATCCGTCGAGTGAGACTGTGGTCGCTGGGACTGGGGCTTCGTTCAGTGCTTCGGCATCGAACGCGACGTCGGTGCAGTGGCAGGTCTCGACTGATGGTGGGTCGACGTGGTCGGGCGTGTCCGGCGCTACGAGCGACACGCTTGCCATCGCGGACGCGACATTGGGCGAGTCTGGCAACGAGTATCGGGCGGAGTTCTCGGACGATGGCGTCACGACGGATACGTCTGCGGCGACGTTGACGGTGTTGGCTGCCCCGGTGGTGACGGGTGATCCGTCGAGTGAGACGGTGGTGGCTGGGACTGGGGCTTCGTTCAGTGCTTCGGCGTCGAACGCGACCTCGGTCCAGTGGCAGGTCTCGACCGACGGTGGTTCGACGTGGTCGGCGGTGTCTGGCGCGACGAGTGACACCCTGACGCTCGCCTCGACAACGACGAGTGAGTCCGGCAACGAGTACCGGGCCGTGTTTTCGGAGCTCGGCTCGACGGCGACGACAACGGCGGCGACGTTGACGGTGCTGGCTGCGCCGTCCGTGACCGCTAATCCGTCGAGTGAGACGGTGGTCGCTGGGACTGGGGCTTCCTTCAGTGCTTCGGCGTCGAATGCGACCTCGGTCCAGTGGCAGGTCTCGACAGACGGCGGGACGACATGGTCGAGCGTGTCTGGCGCGACGAGTGACACGCTGACGCTCGCCTCGACGACGACGAGTGAGTCCGGCAACGAGTACCGGGCCGTGTTTTCGGAGCTCGGCTCGACGGCGACGACA
>Ga0181525_10000023_pt1 | contig 129754 bp, 117 predicted proteins | sample PEATcosm2014_Bin_48_FD_121100 | JGI IMG/M metagenome (GOLD analysis project Ga0181525, IMG submission 121100) | Peatland microbial communities from MTU Mesocosm Facility, Houghton, MI, USA - PEATcosm2014_Bin06_10_metaG | ecosystem: Environmental > Terrestrial > Soil > Wetlands > Peat | place...
ATTCCCGCCAGCAGCATCGCCTTCATCAACAGTGAACATTTGCAATCAAACTGAATCATGTTTCGAGTCATCACGTTCCTCGTTCCTTTTGATGGGCCGGAGATCCTGGTTGGGATCTCCGGCTCAGTTTGGTTGCTAGTTCACTGTGAACGTTACAGCACCTGTAGTTCCGCCCGGGGTTGTGACGGTCACGTTCCTGGCGGTGCGAGCAGCGCCATTTGTGATTACGAAGTTAGCCGTCACAGTGGTGGCGTTGACTACGGTAAGGCCGCTTACGGTCACACCTCCGCCGGCCACTGCAACCGTGGTTCCCGTGGCTGTGAAGTTAGTGCCGGTAAGTGTCACCGGAACCGTGGTGGCGTGCAAGCCGGACACAGGCGAGATCGACGCAAGCGTCGGCGCTGGCGGAGCGACCACTGTAAACGTCACAGCGGCAGTAGTTCCGATTGGTGTTGTGACGGTCACGTTCCTGGCCGTGAGTGCCGCGCCAGCTGTGATTGTGAAGGTAGCCGTAACGGTAGTGGAATTCACCGCAACAAAGTTGCTGACGGTAACGCCTCCGCCGGATACTGCCACCGAAGTTGCGCCCGTGAGGTTCGTGCCGGTAAGTGTGACCGGAACGCTGGTGCCCTCCGCCCCGGTGTTGGGTGCAATCGAGGTCAGGGTCGCCCCTTGCACGGTGAACGCCACCGTGTTGCTGGTTCCGCCTGGCGTTGTAACGCTGACGTTTCTCGACGAAAGCGTTGCGCCTGTCGTGATAGCGAAGGTTGCAGTAACCGTTGTGTCGTTGACCACAGTAATTCCGCTAACAGTGATGCCGGTACCGGAGACGTTCACTGCCGATGCTCCGGTCAGATTCACGCCGGTCAGGGTCACTGGAACGCTGGCGCCTCGAACGCCCGTGTTAGGCGCGATCGAAGACAGCGTCGGAAGCGGCGGCGCTAGCACCGTGAACGTCACGTTGCCAGTAGTTCCGCCCGGCGTCACAACTGCGACGTTCCTGGCGGTCAGCGCGGCGGTAGCCGAGATTGCGAAGGTGGCCGTAATGGTCGTGTCGTTCACTACGGTCATGCCGCTCACAGTCACGCTGCCTGCTGCACCAGATACAGTCACTGAGGTTGCGCCAGTGAAACCTGTGCCCGTGAGGGTCACCGGTACGCTTGTGCCGCGAACGCCCGAAACCGGGGCAATTGAGGTCAGCGTTGGCAATGCCACTGTGAACGTCACTGCGTTGCTTGTTCCGCCGGCCGTGGTTACGGTGACGGTCCTGGCTGTAAGTGCTGCGGTCGCCGAGATTGTGAAGGTTGCAGTGACGGTGGTGGAGTTCACCACGGTTATGCCGCTAACAGTCACGCTTCCTGCCGCACCGGATACATTCACTGCCGTGGTTCCGGTCAGGTTTGTTCCGGTAAGGGTTACCGCAACCGTACTTGCACGCCTGCCCGTTGCTGGAGCGATCGAAGTCAGCGTCGGGGCGGGAATGGCGCCTTGGAACTCAATCGCACCCACGTCGAAACTCGTCCCGGCGATATCGGGTCTCTTGTTTCCGTAGAAGTCAGTGGCAAGAGCCGGCACCGTTGCTGTGGGAAGGGTAGTCGCACTCAGCGGAATGTAGTCGATGGCCGGCGAACCCGCCGCCAGGGCGTAGTTGGCAAACGGAGCTCCTCCACCGTAGTTCCCATTCGCCCCGCCCGTCACCGAATCGTCGCTGGTCGAGAGCGGGCCCCAACTAACGTTGATCCAGTTGTTGCCCTCATCCACCGTCGCAGCTGGAGTCAGGCTGAAGACCGGATTTGGGCTCGAAGCGTCGACAATACCCGGAGGTACGCCATATCCACTGGGTCCTCCGCACCCATCCGCCACGGTGCAAGTTGGCGGCACGCGCGAACCGTTGCAATACTGGCTGACAAGGTTGGGATTGGAACCCAAGTTAGATCCGCCGGTGTAATCTGCCGGGTCGTCCAGTACCGAATACTTCGGGCTGAGTGTGAACCCAGAATTGTGGTTGGCCGGCCCCGTGTCGCCGCGAACGCCGATGTCCCAGTAGCTGACGCCCGAGGTGCATTGGCCGGACGCGGTCTGCACCGGGGCGGCTGCTCCACTGAAGGCATCGAAGAGTGAGACGAGTTTCTGCTGGTTCAGGCTCCCCTGACCCAGGTTCCCAATACCGATGTAGAACGTGCGGTTCTGCCAGATCACGTTGTTTTGCAGCAGCGGGTTAGAGAAGCCCGTGCAGCCGGGCATTCCAGTTGGACAAGTGATCGTCAAGCCGGTGAAAGTCGTGGTCAGAATCGGGGAGTTCTCCTCGGTGGTCACGCCGGCGGATTGCGGGCACGATGCACTGGCCGGGCCGGAGGGACCGGCTTGCACGCAGTTCCCCGCCGGGGCGCTGGACTGAGGCGTCCCAATGCTTTGGGTAAGCACGCCCGACGTTGCAAGGGCGTCGTTGCTCGATATGGTGTTGTTGATGATGGACACGTTCAACGAGTCCTCCAGCGATATTCCCGCACCATCCCAGCCTGCTACGTTGTTCACGATAATGTTGTTCGTGACGGTAACACTGTTCCAGAGTTTCGGCTGCGAGAAGAAGGAGGAAACATCGGTCCCGTTGACCTGCTGCAGACGGATGCCTCCGCCGCTGCCGCTGTCGGCCGCGTTGGCTTGGATCAGGTTGGCGTTGATCACCAATCCGGGACCTGTGCCGTCGCTCAGGCCCGGCGGGCAATCCGCGTCGGGGATGTTCGTGCATGTCGGATCGGTATCGGGCGTACCCATCGCGATAATTCCGCCACCGTTCGTGGGAATGGTGGGGTTGGTGCTCTCGTTGAGAATGATCGAGTTGTGCTCGATGTCGCCGTAGTACATGAATCCGAGGTGGCTCATACCTCCGCCCTCAGCCGAGCTGATGTTCCCGCACACCCAGTTGTAATTGAACTTGTAGTAGTCGGAACCGGTGCAGAAACTGGCGCCGCCGCCGCCCGCTAGAGTGCCGGAGAACAGTTCATCCCCAAGAGAGGAGTTGCCCCAGATGTCGTTGTTGTGGACGTTGACGTTCAGGTCCAGGCAGTTCGGCAGGTGAGTGCCGACTATATTGCTGCTCTGGCAGGAGGGGAGTACATCGAGGGAGGACTCCTCGCCCTGTCCGTTCAAGAGGGCAGTAATCGTGATCGGATCGGGGAATTCACCCTGGCCGACCGTGATTCCACCTGAGAGCGTGCCGGCGTTGTTGTAGATCCGGTTGTTGGCGATTTGCAGGTTATGGTTCCAGCCGTGGACGAAGACGCCGCCACCGCCCTGCGAGCTGTCCGTGATCGAGAGACCATCAATCGAGGACGGATTGCACTCGTAGTTGCTGGGATACGGGTTGGGAATGAGTTCGGTTGTTGTCCCGGGCGTGGTGCAATTGTCATATTCCTGCGGGATCGTTGCCCCTGTTTCGTCCAGCGCCTGCGGAACATTTTGCAGGAGCAGTGCGCCTGCCGGGAACGAGCTTTCCACGCCGAAGGGGCTGGCTCCGGCAGGGATAGACACGCCCTTCCCAAGAACCGTAATCCCCGCTCCTTCATACGCGCCCATCAGCGAGGGCTCTTGCAGTTGTTCGGCGAGGTTGCCATTGAGAGTCGCGTCCCAGCCCACAACTGCTTCCAGCGGTATACGGTCGACCTGGGGAATATTGGTCTGGCCGACATAGTAGTTCCAACCCGCGTCAGGGCAACTGTAGGTGCCGGTTGAATCATAGACTGCCGGAGTCCCTCCGGTGGCAGCGGTCGTCCCGATCGGCACACCTGAAAGCGACAAGCCGAACAGGCAGTTGACATGCCGGCGCCAGGGATCGAGCAGCTTGCCCGCCGGAAATGCAGTGGAATCGATGATGGACGAAACGGCGCCAACACCCTGCAGCCGGACTGGCTTCCACATCAGCAGTATCTCGTTATGAGATGCCGACGCAGCGGATTGAGTTGGCGTCCCAGCATGAAGAGCAGCCGCGCTGCACGTAGCGGACGCCGGAGCCGGCCCCGTGGTCGTGCAAGTCGGGTCGACGATGATCAAGTCGCCCGGTGCGGCGGCGTCGATCGCGCCCTGGATCGTTTGGTTGGCGCTAACGTGGGTAGGCGCCTTGCCGCCGATGGTGACAGTCACGGTATCGACCGACTGTCTGCCGTTGCCCGCGGTGATAACCAGTTGGCCACACTGCGCAGTCGACCCTCCGTACTGCGTCTGCTGCTGGATTATGCAATTGGGGACGCCGGTCGGCACAGTTACCTGAATCTGCGCGTCGGACCAGCTGGTGATGGTGGCCGGCTTTCCGCCGATGGTCACTGAGGACAACGTATTGCAAGTCGTGCTACCTGCTGTGGGGCTTGTGCACTGACCGCCAAAGCCATAGTGGCGGGAGACGGTTTTCAGGTTGTAAGGAGCCGTGTTCGCAGATGGACCTGAGTACGCGCTGTTATTCGTCGTCTGATTGCCAAGCGCCGTTATGGTGAGGTTGTTACCGGCTGCGCCGACATAAGGCCCGATGCCGTCGCCGTCCACTTCCGAGATCGCCGGCGTGGCGTCTGGATAGCTGCAATCGGGACTGTTGTACGCCGCACCGACGAACGCCGACGTGGGCACTACCGGAGTGTCGAGATAGGTAGTCAAGCCCGGCATGTACGGGTCTTCATAGCAGAAATCGCTGTACTCCGGGTTATACAAAGGATCGGTGATCTTCTGCCCGAAGGTGGGTGAGTTGGGGTTGTTGTCCACTATCGGGCCAGGGTCGTTCATGCACTGCACCATAATCGTCGGCGAATACCCGGTGATGTTGGGCGGGTTCACTTCCCAGCTGGAGTAGGTCAACCCATCATAGGTTCCCCAGTGGTCGGAATACACGCGCGAGATTTCGTTTCCGAGATAGTCTCTCGTGGAGACAGCCATGTTGGGCGGAGCAAATTTCTCGCCGAACTGCGGGGAGAACGGATCGAATTCCGAGGTGAAGTCGTCTGTGATCCCGCCGACGAATTTCCCGGCGATGTGGGTCGAAGTGAAGAGGGCGAACTTCACCGAAACCGACATCTGGTCGACCAGCACCACTTCCTTGCGGTCGCACAGAGGCCGAGTCGCTCCAGCAAATGGAGCCACTTCTAGAGTGTTCGGGAAGAGACTCAGGTAATCGGGCACAACGCGCATCTCGCCCACGCACGGCCACACTGGATCCTGAAAGCCGGGATAACCTGGGACGCCTGAGAGTTCCTCATTCGTCGCAAAGGCCGTAGTCTCGTCCTGGTAGTTGGTGGGGTTGAATCCCGCGGCGCTTTCGTCGTACATGGAAGCCACGGAGGCCTGGTCGGGCAGAATGAAGATGTCCGTACCCAGCCCACCGAATTGCTGCGTGACCGGTGCGATGTAGTTGTCGCCGATCAGGAGGTTCTTGTCTTCCTCCTTATAAACCTCATAGCCCGGCGGCATGATCACTTCCGCCACGTACTTGCCGGGCGGCAGCATGGGGGTGCCAAAACGGTACTTATCAGTCGAATCGGGATTCGGGACGCAGACCGTGCAGTTAGTCCCCGGCATGGATGCCGCTGTAAATCCGGTGGTGCTCGGGCCGTTGCCCCCAACACCGCCGGTCAACGTGGTGTTTAGCTTGCCGGTTGCCGGGCTAATGCCAAGAACGCTGGGGAACGAGTATTTGCCGTCGTAGGGCGCCGGCTGCGCCTGGTTCCCGACGTGCATCGCATCATAGCACTTGTACTGGGAGTTATACGGGATCGTGTGAAGCGGATCCGCGCCACCACTGTGTATGGAGTTGTACCAGTCAAGGTAATTCGGCTGGTCAAACAGCGAGAAGTAAAAGAGATCCTGGTTGGGACTCCCGCTGACATTCGTGCCCTGGCCGGGGCAGTTCATGTACGGCAAGGGCGTGCCGGTGGTGGGGTCGGTATAGTTCGGGTAGAACCCTTGCGCCCAGTCATCCCAACTGCTGCTTTGGGTCGTGTCCACCAGGGTCAGGGTTGGCGTCACGCCATCCGCTGCAAATCCTTCCTGGTAGAGATTAATGGTGACATGCGGAATATTCGGCTCCCAGGGCTGTTGTATCATCTGTGACGCATCATCAAAAGGACGCGTCGAGGCATATTGCACCAGCCCATAGATACCGCCGTTCTCGGCCACCTGCGTGGTCGTGGACTTGGTGGCTCCCGGGGGCGTAACGGTAACGGTCGCGCAGGCCGGCGGGCAGGCCGCATATGGCGCTTTGCCGATATCCATATAGTTGCTCTGGCCTGTCAGCACCGACCAACCCTCGGTTCCACCAAACGTCGGCGGATCGATGCGGCCAGTGGAAGCGGTCGACGAACTGGGGATCGCCGTGCCGGCTGCGAATGAAGCAGCCTCAGCCGCGCAATCCGCTGATTTGCAATAGACCGCGCCCGGCACGGAGAGATCGGCGGGCAATGGAACCGACTCGAAGGTGTTCGCCAGGGCATTATAGGCAGTCGAAGTTCCGCATGCCCGGGCGCCATTCGAAGGCCCGCAGAAGGGTGAGCCATCGGCAGGGCCGCCCGCGTCATAAACGGTGTGGACGCCTGTCGTCTTGTAGCGGGTAGTATCCGCTTCCGCCACATACCAGTTGAACAGCGGGTAGGTCTCATTGAAGTTGGCAACGCCGTTGAAGTCCGTCGTCAAAGAGTTGGCGTTGTGCCCATCCCGGTAGCGGATCCTGGTATAGATGAACGGAATCCCGATCTCGTCAGGATCCCAGATTCCATTCTTGTTCGTGTCAATGAAGGTGCGGGTGTAGAGATTCGCCTGCCACTGCTGGGTACCGATACTCCCCATGTGGAGGGTTTGGCCGCCGGGGCAGCTGGTCGGGTTAGTGGGACCGTTGGGGGCAGTGCTGGTACACCCCACGTTGGCCGGCGTCGACAGACCGTCAATGATCTGGTCATTCCATTGGTCGCCGATGGTCAGTCTCCAGTTCCCGCCGGGAACATTGGCGAACTTGAAGTTGCCATTGGCGTCGCAGAAGGTGAACTCGAAGTCCTCACCGTCGGGGTCACCCAGGCTGACCCAGCACTGGGTCCAGGCGAGGGCATCGCGGGTACCGCTGGGATAGAGTCTCTGGTCCGGTGTCCGGCTCAGTCGCTCGACGTCCACTTGTCCGTCGATGTTGTTGGTGCATGGGCCGACGGTACCGGGGGTGCCGAAACCATTGCAAACATCGGTGTGGCGGGCGTTGATGATCGCCGGATTGGCAAAACCGATACTCACGTGATATCCGGCCGGCCCGTACTCCTGGAAATAACTCGGCTCGCCGATGCGGATGAAGGAATCGTGGGCGTGCTGGCCGTCCAGTGAGTTGGTCTGCACCCACTGTTCGCCGCGCGCAATCCGGTCCGCGCCGGGGTAGGCCTGGACGCTGAATTTCTCCGGCATGAGGTGGTCAATGACCGCCTGGCCGGCCAGGGGAGATAGAGTGTGCCCGTCTGATTCATACTTCGGGCAGGTCACGATCATGCCCGTAATGCCTCCCGCCGGGGGAGCACCGGGAACTCCGAAACCGGCCCCGTTCGGAGCCTGAGTCGCATTGGCCGAAACCGGGCAGGCGTCGAGACCCGTGGCGGGATCGACAGTCCCCGACAGGCTATTCGACAGGGGCTGGTTGAAGTCGTCGTAGGTATCCTGCCCAGTCACGTCGCCGAGTCCGCCATAGGTATCCCACAGTACGAGGTTGAAGCCGCCCAGGCCAGCCTCAATGGGCGCAACCGTGCCGTTTCCACCGCCGCCATCCTGCTCGCCATTGAGCGGCCAGTCGTCTTCGAACACGATCACCGAAAGCTTACCGGTGGGAAGCGGTGTAGGCAGCGCGAGCACCGTGACGGGTTGGGTAAAGGCGGAACTTGAGGTACAGGCATTTGGCCCACCCAGGATGTTGCAGGCCGGTTGGATGGGAGCGCCGCTCATGGTGTGACCGCATTGCAGATTAGTTGCGGGTGCCTCTGCGCCATTGGCTGGGCACTGCGGCTGGCCCAGGTACGCGGGGAACGGGTTGCCCGCATCACCAGGCAGCACCGAGATGTAATAGCGCTTCGAAGGATCGAGAGCGACCTGGCTGGGGTTAACCGGCGTAAATCCATTTCCCGTCGTGTCGGGCCGGCAGGCGCCGTTGCCAAGATCGCACACAGCCGGGATGTGCGTTCCGGAGGTCGGGCTGCAACCTGCTGGTACGCCTGCAGGGTTCGAGGTACTCGGTAGCGTGGTGCACGCTACGCCCGTATCGAGCATCGTCTGGCCGCCTTCGCACGAGAGCGGTCCGGTGCAGCCCTGGGCAACGAAATCCATGTTGCTGGTGTGGAAATTCACGCCAAAGGCCGGGACGGTGCTTTGCCCCGCAGGACCCACAACGGATGGGCAGCCCGGCGTGGTAATGCTGCTGTTGGTGGTGCAGTTCGGGTCGACCCAGAAAGTCTTGTCTTCTTCGATGATCCAGCGATAGTCGGGAAATGGCACCAATCCAGCGATGCAGGTGCTGTTCCCGTTGCAGGTGTTATACGCCTTGGCATCGAGTACATTCACCGTCAGATTGCTGGGCTGCGGGAAGATGAGTGTGACGGTCGCGGAGGCACTCTGTCTCCCCTGGGAGTTTTGCGCGATGTAGGTAAAGGTGTAAGTGCCCGCGCTTGGTGCGCTTGCGATAAACCCGCCTTGCGGATCCATGCTGACACACGGTGCGTTGCTGCCTGTACATGTTGGAAGCGAAACGCTGGAAGCGACCACCTGCAAAGGGAGGCTGTTGGGGTCCGAGTCCACCGAGAGGACGCCGGGCGATGGAATCTTCAGGAACGTGGCCAACTTGGAGGTGTAGGTGATGTTGTTCGCGACGGGCAATCCTGTAAGCGTCGACGCGCTCAGGGCAACCGTTGTGCACAGGCCGGTAGTGCCCGCAGCCGCGCCGTTGGCGCAATATCCAAAGGAGTCTGAAGCCCAGCCCGGATTTGGGGTATAGGTAAAGGTGCCGTTGGCACAAATTCCCGCGACCGGGTTGCTCGGCAACGCATTGCAAGTCAGCGTGCCGTAGGTGGGAGGAGACGACAACTGGACGCCATACACATTGACGTCGTTAGCGATTACGCCCTTGGATGGGTCTGACACGGCCAGGGGAGTGCACGAGGTGGCCCCGGTCAGACAAGGGATGACTGAGCTGTAGGTATCCGGGTTGGCCAGGGCCGCCGCGAATACACCCGCCCCTTCCACACCTGGGAGGGCAGCGCCGTTGACACCGATGTAGGCCAGCATTCCGGCATCGCGCACGGAGGAATTGGCCGACAGGCTTAGCTCGCGGTCAAATACCGGTAGCGATGGGGGCGCAGCGGCGCCGATGGGAGTAGCCGGCACATTGACCATCGCGTCGAATGTTTTGCCCGCAGCCATAAAGACATCGGTCTGTACCCGGGGAGCAGCCAGGTTTGGGACGGGGTTACCATCCTCTGCGATCACAGTGAACCCAGAAGCCACAGTGGCCGTACCCGCCCCATTGATCCCTTTTGTCGATGATCCGACGATCGAAGGCACGTGCATGCGCGAGCCCGCGTTCACCATGCGCACCAAAACCGTGCCAGTTGAGGGGATTCCGAGTGTGACCGGCACGGGAGGCGTGCCAGACACACCCGCCGTAGCCGCGAACAGCGAGTTCGCAGCCGTATTCTTGTCGAACGCGATCCCGTTGATGAGGAAATAGAACGGAGTGTAATTCACCGTGGGGGGATAGCACGTGAGATAGGTACTTGACGCCGGGTTGCCGCAGCCCGGCAACCCCGTGTTCGGGTTGACCGGCATACCGGACCACACCAACGTCTCGCTAAAACCGGTGGTACGAACAGCCAAATCGACTTCTTTGTTTTGCACGGGATCGACTTCGCTGAATTCCAGCGGAACCTCGGCGTTGTAGGATACCGCCGGAGCCGCGCCCGCCGCGGGATACGCTGTGCCGGCTGTGGAGCCCGACGGCGCAGTGGTGACCACCAGCATGCCAATCAAGCCCATGGGCACCTGAATCGAAGGATGCGTGCCCGACTCGAGCAAATAGGTGCCCGGCTTAAGTCCTGTCCAAGGCAGTGTGATGGTTGTTCCCGCCGTCACTTCGGTACCCATAGATCGCACGCGCTGCCCCTGGGCTGGCGGCGTGCCTGAAGGACCAGCTGCGGTCGCGGCCGCCGTGCATGGGGTTCCCGGTGGGGTGGCGCTGGTGGCAATAAACCACGTGACACACCCCTGCGCCTGGGCGTGACTCGGACTATCCGTTCTGGTTGGCGTCCCGCCAAGGCCGCCGCCCACCTGACCCACAACCACAATGGATGTGGGGATGGTATTCGCCGCGCCGCCACCGACGGGGGTGAAGGAAAGATTATTTGTCAGGCTGATCGTGAGGCCTCCCGCCGCTCCCGACGGAACCGTTATCAGCACCGGGGACCAGGCAGGACTCGCCGCCACAACAGCTCCAGTGCCTGTGCTGTCGGTGATCGTGACGGTGGGAGCCGCAACATAGCCAGCTCCGTGGCTGATCACATTGATGCCAACCACCACGCCGCCGACAACCACCGCGCTGGCCTGGGCCGTAACGTTGGTCACGCCGGTGATTGTGCCGGTCGGGGCACTAATGGTGACACTGGGCGCAGACGAGTAGCCGGATCCGCCATTGATGATGTAGATTCCGCCAAGAGCTCCCATGGCCGCGGAGGAAGTGGCGGGATTGGCTCCACTCAACGGCGCGCAGGTCGCGGTCGACCCTGTAACCGCAGCTCCGCAAGTGTAGCCCCACATCGGCACAACCGTGCCATCCGGCATGGTTGTAGTAGCGGGTCCCGCCGACAAGTTGATCTGCTGCTGGCCAAAGCTCGTCGCGGCCGCAAAAAGAAGGAGCGCGCCCACTAGGGCTGCGGCCTTCCGTGTAGTCTCCGACTTCGAATCGTTGATCCGGATCATCGTTGTCGCCTCTCGTTCAAGTTGCGTCCTGGAAATAAACCTGGATTCTCATCCGCCGTTCGTCGGCGGGGGGTGATCAAACTGGCGGCCTTGCAAGGGCAGGCAAACAGCCTGCCTCTATTCCGTTTCGTCAATGACAAATTCCCGTGAATCCACCAGCATCATCATCAGCATTCCGCCAGGGAAAACGTTGTTTGTCGTAATCTCGCGCTCGTTATGCGAGTGCCACATGAACGCCCAGCCGCGCTCGTTGGGGGGGTTGGCCTGGACGTTCGAAGGCAGCAGGTCAGTGCAGTTGGCGCTGGTCGTGGTGGAACAGTCCGGATGCGAGCCGCGCAGGCTCGCATCTGGACCGAGGTAAGGACTCCCGCCGTACCAGGCGCCGTTCGTGAAGACATCCGGATCGGGCAGAGTCGCCGGACCGCCCCCCGGCACGTCGCCGAATGGGGCCACTTGCACCGGCTTGTCGTGGTCCTGGCACCACTCCATGAAGTTAACCGCCGTTGGCACGCCCGAGTTGTAGCCGTTCACGTCAGGCGTGCAGGTAAGCGTGGCTAGTGGATCCCCGTAAGGATCGCTGGCCGCGGTACCCGCTGTCGTACCCGGAAGGGGAGGATGGTGACCGTAGGCATCCCAGTTCAGTCCCCTGCCGGTGAAGTAGAAGATCCCGTCAAAAGACTCTCCCGGCGTCGTGTCCGTGTTGAACATGAGAAGCCCGGCAAGGCCAGGAGCCGTTACTGGCGCGTCTCCGCTCAGACCTGAGGTAAACGCCACGGGAGCGCCGGCGCTCAGTTGCAGGTTGGCATCGCGCGCCAGAATGCGGACGTGGTTGGCATGCTCATGGAAAGGATGCTGCCACCGCCCCTGGCCAACGGTGCGGATCAGCGTCAGGTCGCCCGGATGCATGTGCGGGTTGCCGTTGTAGGGCTGGTGCGGATACTCGACCGCGTAGTTGGGATCCATGAGGTCAGGCATGGAGCGTCCGTTGATCAGGAAGTAGGCCGGATGGTAGGGCTCGGTCTGTACGTCGAGACTGCATCCCGGGGCCCCCGCCGTGCAGCCCATCTTTGCCGTCACCTGTGCCTCCGCCTGCTGGTGAATCCGGTGATCCATCTCGGCCCACTGGAACAGGTATTCCCGGTCGTAGCAGCTCCCAGGGTGATCGTACGCAGCCTGAGACAGCCGGAAATCGGACTCGTTCCAAAATGTTCTCGCTTGCTGAATCAAGGAATGGTAGCCGGTGTTGCAGTTCGCTGGAACAGTCGCGGGAAGGACGACTACAGCGCCGTAAAGCCCCATCTCGATCTGCAGGTCGCCTTGCGTTCCGCTGTAATACGCGCGGGTTCCCGGCGAAGTGGCCGTAAACGTATAAATAACGGTCTTTCCCGGCAACGCTTCTTTGGTGAGCAGGCCGTTAGTGCACCCTGTCGCGCTTGCACAAGATGCCGTCACTTGAAAACCCGGAAACAAAAGGGACGTGTTACCGGCTGCGGTGGGGAGATTGTTCGTCAGCGACACCGTGACCTTCTGTCCTTCCGTGACGATCAGCGTTGGACCGGGAACCTGCATGGTGTTGCAGTAGGCGCTGCTAATGGCCTTAGGCAGGAATGTCGGGGCAGAGCCGGTAACGCAGCCGTATCCCCACGAGTAGATTGCCTCACCGTCCGGCTGATTCAGGTAGGCGTCCTGGGCCGTCAACTTAAAGACCCCAGAGGTGCCCGCCGTGCTGGATATTCCGGGAACTGCAGCGAAGGCAGCAGGCGCAAGCGACAGTGTTACTACCACCACCAGCGCCATGAGCAGTTGTGTGTTGGACGTCGCGTTTTTCATGTTCATTGGCCTCATTGCTGCTCTCCTATAGATTGCATGTGTTACCGAATGTGCTTCCGGTCACGGTGCTGCAGATGTGCACCTCGGTCATCATGCCACCGAAGTTCTCTGCGTCGTTCGAAAGGTGATCGAGTTGTGGAGTGAAAAGGTAGTAGGTCTCACCTGGCTGATAGGCTGTCCCATCGGGCTTGCCACCGCTGGTGTCCAGAACCGCGTCGAGGGATTCTCCACCGCCCAGCGTGATCGAGTTGGTCCAGTATTCCGTGTTGATCCCGGACTGATCCCGCAACAGCTTGGCGTTCCATCCCACGACGTGCATCGGTACACCCACACTCTGGATCGTGTGGTACTCGCTGACCGACAGGTTGACGAGGCGCAGCAGAGCCCTCCCGCCAGCCGGAATGTTAATGATGGCCGGCAGCGGTTGAGAGTAGTGCATCTGGCCATCACTCGTGATCGTGGCTTGCGGCCCGGCAGCGGTTGTGTCGGGATAGCTCCGGCCGTTCAGCAGGAAGTACTTGTCCTTCATGTCCACAAACATTTCCGGGTTAAACGTCATGCCGACGAAGTGGAAGTTCGGATCGAATCCGTGCATCTGGAGGGGATACTCGGCGTCATATTGCGTTGAGCCGTCGCCATCGTTGTAGACATATTTGTTGGGCAGGTCGGCCAGGCCCGTAGCCGGATCGATGACTAGAGAATCGGTCGCCTGCTCGACAGTGTTGCTGGTGGCGGGCATCCTGGCGCTGCACAGAATGTCGGCGCCGGTGTTGCAAACCGTGCGCGGATCCACCGTAGGATTGGTTGCGGGCTCGGTGATTCCATTCTGGTATCCGAGATACGTGTAGAGGCTTCCGCCCACAGGCACTCGATCTTGCCGCGGGCGCACATAAAGCTGTCCCACCATGCCCATTTGCAAGTGTTCGGGCGGGGTGATGTGGCAGTGATAGAAGTAAGTCCCGGCATCCGGAGCGAGATAGTAGTAGGTGAAGCTGGCGCCAATGTTGATGGCGACGGATGCGTCTGGAACGCCATCATAGAACGAGGAAGCGTTGGGGTAGCCGTGGAAGTGGACCGTGTGCTGCTCGAACAGGTCCGGGCGCATGATCATGCCTACGTTGGTGAGGGTGAGAAAGAACTCGTCGTCCTCGTCAAACGCGGATAGGGGCGCCGGAATATTGCCGTTCATCACCCCGACATCCATGATGGGGCGGGGATCCACATGCCCGTCGATTACCGGGGGCGAAGAGGCGGTGGCAGCCAAGTCATTGCCCGTGTCTGCGGCCAGTCCTGGCGTAGCGGCAACGTACTGGAAGGCATATTCGTTGAACCCGTCCGGATCCATGGCGGATCCAGTAGCCACGCAGCTGACTGCCCAAGTGCCTGCGTAACCAGGCGGGGTTGTAGCGCCTCCCTCGCCAGAAGCATTGGAGATCACGACCGATGCTCCGACGGGGAGGCCCAGGGGAGCGTCGGTCCAGGCGGTTACTGTGTTTGCGGTAGCGCCCGTCGTGGGACAGCCAGGAACTGTGTCGGGAGCAGGAACAGGGCCCTCGACGAGGTCACTGACGGTCACGGTCGTCACGACCTCGGGCGCCAGGCCAACCGCGCCGTTCCACGTGAACAACGGGGCAGAGGTCGGGGAAAAACCCGCCGCCCATGGCACGGCGCCGCTGGTCGCTCCGTCGGTCGTGGCCGGGTCGCCGCGCGTCAGCGGGGTGGCGCTAACTTCGCTATACGGGGTGTTGAAGATATATGGGAACTGGGTGCTGGGATGGCCAGCCGCGACGTCCGCCAGACCAGAGAGAGGTCCGAACGAGAACATGAACGTCTGCGTGCCGTCTGCCATCGTCGAATAGCCGTCACCGCCCGAGATTTGCTGGCACTTGATGGCGCCGTTCACGGTTCCGGGCGTCGGCGTGACAAATGCCCCACTTGTCGGGACGGAGACACCGGTGGAGAAACCGGTGAATTGCGTCGGTCCGTTGTACGCAGGTTCTGTGTTGTTGCAACCCGGCGCAGTCGGGTTCGAGGTGCAGTTGGTCCCGGTCAACGGATGCGTGATGGTGCCGGTTGGACACTGCACACGAAACGACTGCGCGCTCGCGGCGACAACCGCGAAGACGACGATGAGTATAGAGATCCAAATCGGGTGCGACTTCCTCATGGTTGTGCAGCCTCCTCACCTTAACCCGCAAACAGCGCCAGCGGCCGACTCTGGTTGCAGTAGAAACTTTCGTCGAAAGAGCACTTGTGGTCACTCAACTGAACACGCAACCGGATCATCCCGGCTATGCCGCATTTCTGCGGTGAATGGATTCCTTTGGCACTTACAATCTCCTGCCCGCCTCGTTCAATTGCCTGGCGTGAATCAGGAGTACAACCGCCCTCCGAGCCCCGTCTCGCGTCCATCGAGCTTTCTCGGAATCTCGGCTAGAGCGAACTTGCCGCGCAATGAATGGGAAGTGAAAGCCATCTAGCGGCGACGTGCAGGTTCTGTTTGCCGGCCTCTTAGCCTCGTGCCTTCCACCGATGTTCGGCGCCGGTGCTTGACGAGGCTGAGTATCCGAAAAGCACATCAGCTGCATTTTGATGCAGCGCAAGAAGCCCAATTAGGGCCGTGTGCCGCGGTGCAACCTTTTGAATGATTGATTATGGCAAAGCTCGACCTTGACGCCGAATGCGGATTTGTGGCTCCAATTCTTCGTAAAGTGGCGTGAATACACCGCAAATGATTGGTTTTTCCCTCATGCGAGATCGCGTATAGTTTGTCTGCGGGATGGTTTGAAGCAAGCCGGTTGATTTGGTATTGATATCTTGAGAACGGTAAGATTATTGTCGAAAATATTTTTTTGAACCTCTTACTGAGCGATAGCGAACACCGATAAACTCGCTGCTTTCCAAATTTCAGAGAGCCGATTGCAGGCATATTAAACTGGGGTCTAGTGGAACGACTCCGCGCCTCGGAGCCACAGGTGTTCTCCGATTGCCGTACGCACAACCATGGATGCTGAGTAGCTTTTCCTTCAGGAAAGAGCTGCCTTTGACGATGCTCGTCAGGGGTTTTGGATTGGAGAATTGCTCCAGCTCTTGTGCAGGTGGGAGAGAAAATCGTGAACAGTACGGGGCGGGATCGCAGAAACTCCCCGGCATTGCACCGAAGACGAGTCGTCTCACGAATTGCGATCGGTTGACGGGCATTACCGAGCAATGCGGTTACGAAGATATAACTGACCACGAACCGTCAAGACAACATGGGCTGACTAGGGGTTAGGCGATCTGCATCGCCGGGTTCGCAACAGCTTTTCTGATTTCGGTTTCTAAGGCGCGCCTGTGCGCATTAGCTGCGAGGATTGACTCCACGATCCATGGGATACCGGGCCTTGTGGCGCCTCTGAGTGGAACATGCTCGCCAAAAGAAAGTTGAATTGTGCACCGAGTTCAGCCTCCAAAGCAAAATGTCCGCGACGGAAGACGTCCCAAGTAAGCCATGGCATTTGCAAATCATTACCGATGGTTTTCAATCTGCGGGCGGTGATGTTGATTGCGTTGATTGGCGTGCCAACTCTGGACACGAGCACGAAATCGTCAGGCGCTGTCCACCTTCCCCTCCCGCTAAGCTTGATCAGTATGGGAAGCAGAAGCTCGGGAATTGGAAGATTCCTGGCGCGGGTCCTGTTCACATTGTCTAACTCCCCGCGGTACCACCGCTTCCTGACGGCGATAGTGATGGGCGGAATCGTCTCGCCGGCAGTAATGCCGGTCAGGTTTACGTGCTTCCATTGAAGGCCGCAGATTTCGGCGACATTCATGCCCGTCAGCATGGCGATCAACGTCATTTCCTTTTCCGGGTACCGCATCGCTCGAAGAACCTCTTTTGCTTGTGTGAGCGTGAGCAGATGGGGATTCCTGTGCGGACGTTCAGGCAATATCGCAGTTTTCGCAGGATTTTCGTGCAGGTAGTGCCGCGATCGTATTGCATCAGAGAAAATGGCGCTAACCACGTTGCGAATGTGAATGACTGTCTGGGCCGAATATCCTCGCGCATGGGCGGCTGAAATAAGCCGCGCTATGTGCTCGGGCCCACAATCCCCGATTCGTAGATCGCCCAGGTAAGGCCAATCCGGAATGACCTTCAGCTTTGCCTTCGAATTCTCGCGGGTAACGTGAAAAATGCGGTCCACTTCCTCCGGCGGGAGCACATGCTTCAGGATCGCCTGATAGTAAAGACGGCCGGCCAGCCTTTTCGCTAAGACGTGCTCTGGCACAAAAGTCGTCTCAACAAATCTCGTGATTGTCATCTCAGATCGCGCTGATGTTTCCTTTTGCGCCACCGACTCATCCCGGCGCAGACTGGAAAGAAAGTTCTCCCAGGCGATCCGTTGCGCCATTTTCTTTGTCAGCCGGTCTGGACCCGCGGCAGGACCGATGCATATCTCATCCCGCCAGCGCTCTCCGCCGCCTAAGCCAGCCTCAGCGAGCACATCTTCCCAACAGTGAACCTTCCATAGGCCTTTTTCCTGATAAATGTCGTTCATCAGCGGTAGTCTCACTCGATCCATATGGCCTCCGATCAACCTGGTGCGCTTGCACGTAAGAGTGAGCAGCCCCTGCGCCCCTCGGGCAAGACATGCGAAGCCGGTTCTGCGGGACTTGCACCTATCATTGGCTTGGCCCTACTTCACAGATAGCTAACGTTGAATCAATTACGGGGCCATATCGTAGGCTTGCCGGGCTGCGAACGATTCTGGAAAGAGCGCGTCCGTACTCGAACAAGGCTCGGATGGCTCCAAATTGACGAGCCGCGATTCGCGTCTTCATTTGCACATGATCGGGGCAAATCCGAGACGCTCGATACAGAGTCGCCCACGGCGCTTCCGCAACATAAAGACCGGATAACGATGAGATGACGGCCATGTCATCATCCGGCCAAGCGCAAAAAAAAGAGAAGCCGTATGTGTTTCATCTTGCAAGCCGTTGATCCGATAGATGCTTTGGACTTGGTCATTGCAATCAATAACCAAAGCCCGCCCTTTCAATACCCCGTTTGACGAATCGGGTCAAAATAAAGGCCGTCGTGCGATTGCTGAGCCCGGATGCAATTTCCCGCAAAGTTTCGCTCATCCTTCGCATTGAGACTTAGTAGATCCCGACCTGTCTTCTGTGTCTAGCCTGTCGTGCCTGTGCTAGCCGGAGGTCGGCAGTCTCTTCTTGTTCGTCTCCTCTGGCCGAAAGGCGGCCGAAGATCAGTACCCGTGTTGAAGATGGAGCACCGCCGGTTGGGAGTTATTGCTAAAAATCAAGCAGCGTGTAAAGCTTTGTAATGGATTTGTAAAGTCTTGTAAACTCGCCGGTTGACGGTGCTATGGACAAGCATCAAGCTGGATAAGACTAGCGGTGTCCGCTGGCAAATACGGTCCGTTTTCGGTGGTCACGAAATGGACATTTTATCTACTAAAACCATCCCTAAGTGGCTAAAGCCACACCCATTTCAGACTGCTTGCACGGCTGAAGCCTTGCCCTTTAAAAACGAAAAAAAGATCGTCTGTGTGGCGGACACCACCCGACACTGAAGTAGCTTAGCGTAGAAACTCGATGCTATCCAATCCAGTGCTGCGAAAGCGTTGAGTTCCTCCTCTAATTGCCATTTGGCGCTTTGCCATTCGACGCCGCTGCAACCTCTGGCTTTGAGAAAAGCGATGCATCGAGCTTTGGGTTCACCACTACCTTTTCTATGGTGATTCTTTCGGCCGGCACGGGAGCGTCTTGGAAACCGCGCGCGGTCGTTCCCACCGGAAGTACTTTGGTTTCCAAAACATAGGGAATCTGAAGCCCGTTGACCGCCCGATAATCACGGTAGTAGACCTCGACCGGATGGACTTTACCATCGAGCCTCCGCGGTTGCCCTTCTATCTTGGCTTCCAGGAAGCTTTGCGCGTCGATCCAATCATGGACTGTTCGTCCGTCACTCATGGTGAGCTTCAGCTTGTAGCAATCGCGGTCTTCTACTTTCTCGATGCCATCCAACTCAACCTTGATGCCCTTGGAAGCATAGTCGATCAGCGGACCGTCAAAATCGGTCTGCATCGATGCGAGCTTGAGCTCGTCCTGCGAATAAGGCTCGACTTCAAGCCGGTTGAGATAGGGCCTCAGCTTCCAGCCGTTTGTGCCGTCATACACCTGCACCGCTGTTTGACCCTTGAATTTTAGCTCGAAACGCGATTTGCGGGGACGCTCGAGGTCCATCGCGAATGGCAGTTTAACCTCTTCTTTCGGCCGCGCGGCTCCAGGCATCTTGACATCTTTGTTAGGCATAGGCACCTGAATGGTCGCGCGCTGATTTCCGCCGACGCCCATCTTCCCCTCTTCCGACATGGTTTGAACCGCACGCCAAGCCTGCAAGCCGCCCCGCGCGGCGACGTTCTTGTCCACGATCTGAGCCGCGGAAAGGTTGCTCTGTGGGGTATTCGCCGCCCCAAGCATTGGAGCGGCGACCGCCAGGATAGATCCGAATACCATCAATTTGCGATGCATCTTTGAGTCCTCGTAAGAATCAGTTGAGACACGCTTTGGATTGAATGACCCCAAAACGGCCCGCTTTGTCTTGCCTTGCCCTGGATCCTGCCTGCGAAATCTGCATCATGAGGCCCTGCAAACGCCCACACGAAAGTCAGGCATTCTTACCGTCGGGAATGGCGCCGCTTCTCCTGCTGTCGAGACTCCGCTAAGCCACAGTTCTCAACTCGAATCACAATAAGTCTAAAGAAATTGAGCAGAGTTGCTGAAAGTCAAACAGCAATTATCCTGAGCTGCTTACTTATAGCTGTCTTAGAGATCTATTGAACGCTTGTAGAAGTGGAGATAATGATAGGGTTCATAAATTTCAAATGCTTGCGCAAAACGGCAATTGCTTTAAATGTCGAGAGAGTTCAAAAATTATGAATGCTTGTTTTTTGTTATAAGAGATTTGACATCGATGTTAACGACTGCCTGCTTGGACTGGTCGCAGTTTTTTGCAGGACTTTCGTTTTTTCTTCGCTAAGGTGTTCTTGAATGAGCTAAGGAGACCGGTTTGGAGCTCGATGTCAAACGCGAATTTCCCCAGAACCAACCACACAATACTCGCCGTACAGAAGCCAACTCCAAAAGGCCGGTGCGATCGCCACGATGGATTATCGAAAAGCAATGCAAATCGGCCGGCGGTTTGCGCCCCGGCTTTGCCGGCGTTTCTTAGCAACGAAAAGCATCGCGAAGATTCTCGTATGCTTCCTTCTTCGACTCAGATGCGACCGGCAGAGGTTTGGCACTTCGAAAGTGCGTGCTGCCCCCGAAAGCGCCAGGAGAAGCTGGCTGCCGTCGCCGCGAGCCATAGCCAATTGCCAGCCTTGAGCCTTGACTGGCGAACGCGGTCGAGCAGGCGGTCTATCCCGGCGGCCAGGTAAGCGGGCGGCCACCAAGCAGATGCAGGTGGAGATGGTCCACAGTTTGGCCGCCATCCTGCCCCGTATTCACGACGATGCGATAGCCGCCGTCAAGCTTCTTGGTCCGGGCGATCGCAGCGGCCGCCGACAGCAGGTGGCCGAGTAGCGCGGAATTCCGCTCATCGGTATCGTCGAGTGAGCTGATATGCTCCCGCGGGACGATCAGAACATGCACCGGCGCCTGGGGATTAATATCCGCGAAGGCGTAGCCAAGTTCATCCTGAAAAACGGCCGCGGAGGGAATCGTTCCCTCTATGATTTTGCAGAAGAGGCAGCTCATAGCGACCTCAGTGTACCTCGGCTCATTTCAATAGGGGAGTAGCATCCGTGGTACACGGATCGGATGGATTCATTGCGAGAGGGACAATTCTGATCTGACACGATCAAGTTTGATTGCCGGCGCGGCTGCTCTTCGAGATGTCGATATTGCCCGGTCAATCCGAGCAGAGCCAATTCAAGCCGAGTTATGCAGACTCGATAATCATGTTTGCATACTGGACGGTATCGCCCGTTCGAATCAGGCCGATCGCCTTGGGGATGCGCTTCTTGAATTCGACGTGATGCTCGAATGCCAACGGGATGCCGGCGAGAGCCAGCTCGAATTCATGGCAAGTCTCCGGGGTGTTTGTGAGGCGAAACTCTTCGGCCATGAAAACATTGCCGATGTTGAAATTGACGCGAATGGCCTTGAGCACGTCGAGCACTCGGGGAAGATCGTCGACCAGGGCAATATCGATGGTCTCAATCTGCGGCCAGAAGGGAAAGCCCCGGTCGGCAATGACCAGCGTGTTCGTATGGCGTACCCGGCTGAGCAGGGAATTGATGTTTGGATTCAGGATGCCCGTCTTCAACATAGAGTTCCTCTCCGTTCAGCTTACAATGGCAGCATGAATGCGCCCCCCCCATCCGCTCCTTTTCGGATTGTGCATACAGTCTGCTCTCATGACTGCCCGGACTCGTGCGGGGTGCTGGTCACGGTTGACGGCGAGGGCCGGGCCGTGAAGGTGGCGGGCGACCCCGGTCATCCGGTGACGCAGGGTTTTCTGTGCGGCAAGGTGGCCAAGTATCTGGATCGCGTGTATGCGCCCGAGCGAATTCTATATCCACTGAGGCGCAAGACGGGTGCTCCTAAAGGGCCACTAAAACGCGGAAAGGAGCACGAGGCCTTTGAGCGTGTTAGCTGGGACGAGGCGCTGGAAGCAATTGTCGCGCGGCTGAAGGAAACTGCAGAGCAGTATGGACCGGAGTCGATTCTGCCGTATAGCTATGCGGGAACCATCGGCGTGCTGGGGTATGGGTCGATGGACCGCCGATTCTTTCACCGGCTTGGAGCAAGCCAACTGGATCGGACGATCTGCTCAGAGGCGGGCGGCCAGGCCTGGAACCTTGTTTATGGAAAAAAGCTGGGCATACCGACGGAAGACTTTCGGCTGGCCAAACTGGTGCTGGCGTGGGGCGCGAACATCCACGGCAACAATGTTCATCTTTGGCCCTTTGTGGAGCAGGCGCGACGCAACGGAGCGCGGCTGATCGTGATCGACCCGTATCGGACGCGGACGGCAGCTCTGGCAGACTGGCACATTGCCATCCGGCCGGGGACGGACGCGGCGCTTGCGCTTGGACTCATGCATGTGATTCTCAATGAGGATCTCGAAGACCGCGCCTACATTGACGAAATGACGCATGGGTTTGCGCAACTGGCCGAGCGGGCGCGGGAGTATACGCCGGAGCGAGTGGCGGCGTGGACCGGGATGACCGCTGCTGAAGTTGAGCGGCTGGCGCGCGAGTACGCGACAACGAGGCCCGCCGCGCTACGGATGAACTACGGTGTGCAGCGGTCGGAGAATGGCGGCACGGCGGTGCGGGCGATTGCCATGCTTCCCGCGCTGACGGGTGCGTGGAAGCATCGAGGCGGGGGCGGACAGCTTTCCACTTCGGGTGCGTTCCAGTGGGACAAGAAAGCGTTGGAGCGGCCGGATCTGGCGCTGGCCTCGCCGCTGCGGCGGCTGGCGCGGGTGGTGAACATGTCAACCCTCGGGCAAGCGCTGACTGAGCTCGGTTCTAAAGCTGACGATGGTCCGCCGGTGAAGGCGCTGTTCGTTTATAACTCGAATCCGGGGGCGGTAGCTCCAAACCAGAACGCAGTCCGCCGCGGAATGGAACGCACAGACCTGTTTACCGTTGTCCACGAGCTGTTCTTTACCGATACGACCGACTACGCCGATTACATTTTGCCGGCAACAACGTTTCTGGAGCATACGGACATTCAGGGCGCGTATGGGCACTACTTTGTGCAGCTCTCTCAAAAAGCAATTGACCCGCCGGGCGAGGCACGGTCGAATGTGTGGCTCTTTGGCCAACTTGCCCTGCGCATGGGATTTGAAGAAGAGTGCTTCCGCGATACGCCCGAGGAGATGATCCGCCAGGCGCTGGCGATTGGGGCCGACGCGCGCTCGACCAATGTGGGGATGGAACACATTAGTCTGAATGCGTTGGGCCAGCGCGGGCACATTCCGTTGAGCTTTCATCGAGAACCGGAAGCGAACCCGTTCCAGCCGTACACTTCAGGGCCCGTTCCCACGCCGTCGGGCAAGATCGAGTTCTATTCGGAGACACTGGCCGCAGCGGGGCTCGATGGCCTTCCGGGCTTCGTCCCGCCCACAGAATCGCGTTGGGGGAGAGGCGCGAAACGCTTTCCACTCGAGTTTCTGAGCCGCAAGGCCGACAACTACATGAACTCGACCTTCGCCAACCTGGATGGCCACAGGAAGATGGAGGCGCGGACAAATCAGCGGCTTGAGATGCATTCAGGGGACGCCGACGCGCGGGGCATTGCTGACGGCGATGCAGTGCGGATTTGGAACGATCGAGGCGAGCTGAGACTGACTGCGCTCGTGAATGGCAGTGTTCCGGCTGGCGTAGTGGCCGCACGAATGGACTGGGCGAAGCTGTCTCCCGATGGGGCCAACGTGAACGCACTGACCAGCGAGCGGCTCACCGATATTGGAGCGGGCGCTACGTTTTATTCGACACTGGTGGAAGTGGCGAAGGTGTAAACACAAGAACGGCAGAAACGCCGTCAAAGGAGCCTTGGAACTATGAGTTGGACAGCCGTATTGATCCTCGTGGCCGTGCTCGCGATTATCGTCTTGCTGAAACGCTCCGGCCAGATCTCTTCGAAGGACGCACGAACTTATTTGCAAAGCGGCGCTCTTGTGATTGATGTGCGAACCACCGGCGAATTCGCCGCCGGGCATCTGCCAAACGCAATCAATCTTCCAGTAGATGGGATCGAATCGAGCTTGCCGCGCCGCGTAAAGGATAAAGGCCAGGTGCTTCTGCTGCACTGCCAGGGCGGGTCGCGCAGCTCCGCGGCCAAGAAGAAGCTAGTTGCCTTGGGCTACTCCAACGCCTTCAACCTGGGATCCTATGGCCGCGCAGCAGAAATCGTGGACCGGAAGTAACGGACGACATAGATAGAATCCGAAATGGCACTTGCCGCAAACCTGGCCGCCGGCCAATTTGATCGTGAATGAGGAAGGGTTGAGCGATGGCTGTGCAGCTCACAAACTCGTATCTGGCCGATTCGCTGGCAGTGTTCTACTACTACAAGAAACTGGCAGAACGAGCGATGGCGCAGCTAACCGACGAACAACTGGTTGCGGTGCTGGATGAGGAGTCGAACTCCGTTGCCATCATCGTAAAGCACATGGCGGGCAACATGCGGTCGCGCTGGACGGATTTCCTGACGAGCGATGGAGAGAAGCCGGATCGCAGAAGAGACGATGAATTCATGGATCCGCCGGAGAGTCGCGAGGCGTTGCTGGCGATGTGGGAAGAGGGATGGCGCAGCGTGTTCGCGGCGCTCGAGCCGCTTGGCGATAGCGATCTTGCGCGGACAGTTACCATACGCGGCGAAACCCACTCCGTAATGCAGGCTATTAATCGCCAGGTGGCTCACTACAGCTATCATTGCGGGCAGATTGTGCTGCTGGCGAAGCACCTTAACCATAGCGAGTGGAAACCGTTGACTGTGCCTCGCGGAAAGAGCGAAGAATTCAATCGCCGCATGAAAGCCGGCGAGGCCAGCCAAATCGACGCTCACCCCGCCGGAAGCTCCTCCGCCTGACGCGACGATCCCTCGCGAATCGCCCCGCGCAGAATATAGAGTTGGCCTAACCCGAATAGGACGAGCAGGATGGGGAGAAACTGAATTCCTCTGCTTTGCGCAACGGTTTCCAGCTCCCATGAGCCCACGCCGATGAGAACCGCCAGAAAGGACATCCAGCCCGTGGCCTTCTTCGACTCGATGTCTCTGAGTGCTCCCAGAGTCAGGATAGCAGCAATCGCAAATAGCACCGAGTCATAGACCGGGACGTAGACATTCAAGAGCAACGTCCAGGTCAGAGTCACTGCCCATGCGAGGTATTGCGCAGGCCTTCCGGCTGCTGCTGACTTCCACAACAAGATCGCCAGCCATGCCGACATAGCGACGGCTATCGCGATGAATACGACAAACTCAGCTCGGGACCAGCCGCCGCAGAGAGCCTGCATAAACGACTTGATATCGATATATTCTTCGAGCACAAGGGCAGATTGACCCTTGATGCTGACGAATCGTCCAAAGACGCTCAAGAAACGCGTGTACGCTGTCCAGATTTGTATGCCTCCGAACGCCGTGGCCATGGCGGCTAGAAGCGTTGAGCCCGCGACGAATCCGGCGAACGTCCTGAACCTGCGAGTGAGCAACAGCATGGGAACAAGAAGCAGGAGCAGAGTCGGCTTGTAGGCCAGCATCGAGAGCGCCAGCCCGCTCGCGAACGGTCTTGAAGAACGTTCCTGCAAAGTCGCAAGCCCGACGGAGAAGATGGCCAAAGTGGAAATCTGCCCGTTCGCAAGATTGTTGTGCAGGAACGGACAGAAGGCCAGCGCAGAAGCGAAGATCAGAGAGACCTTGAGCCGTTCCCCAGGAAAGATGCCCTTGACGGCCGCTGCGACTCCAGCGAGATAGAGCGCCAGCGAGACGCTTGCCCAGAGAACGAAGGCTGGAAAGACAGAAACACGCGCGAACAGACTGAAGAACAGGGCCACAAACGGCGGATACGGGCTCGGCCCATAGTTGCCTTCATGCTCAGGGTAAGGGAAGATTGCGTTGAATGTCTTGAGTTGCAGGCCGTAATCGTAGAGCTTTGTGAGGGGATAGCTGTTCGCGATGTGGCCGATGCCATAAAAGTAGACAAAGTCGCTGGGAAATATAGCAGCCAACCCTCCTCCGGCCTTGAATCGATGCCAAAAGGGGACACAACACTGCGTGACCAGCAACGCGGCAAACCAGCCCCAGGCGGCAACATTCAGCTCTTTCAGGCCCGGAGCGGGACCAAGAACCTGCGTGGGCCATTGCAAGAAACTCTTTCCGCGGACGCCCACGGCAACCGGTCGGCTTTCGCTGTCCATGCAATCTCCGTTTGAAAGTTAATGCTGGGTGCTCCAGGTTTCTATCTTGAGACCTGGGATTTCATCGCTTCTTTCACAAGCATATTCCTCCCAGGCACCCGCCGGGTCTTACGCTCTGGGTCCCATACGCGCGATGCGCGGAACAGCGATCAGGGTGACCGCAAAGAGGAAGATGGATGCAGCAATGAACTCCAAATGCCCTTGCCGCATATCTTCGAACACCAGCTTCGCCGCGACCAGCGCCAACGCTGCGTAGCCGATCCGAGTTAGTTCCATCCGCCGCCAATGAGCGCCGCTGAAGGCAAGCGCCAGAGCCGCAGCGCAGATGGTCAACGTGCGGATGAATGCCAGGTGATGCGGGCCAGGACTCACGCTCAATGCCATCAAGCCCATCATGCCTTCCACCACCCACGCCGCCGTGGCGACGACGGCCAAAGTTGCAAAGACGAAAGAAAAAAGCTGCTCCTCCCATCGCTCACCCGGGCAAGGCTTTCCGGCTGCATAGCAGAGAATGGCGCAAGCGGAGACGACGCAAACGCTCATCGAAGGCGCGGCTGGCAGCGCTCCCGCCAAGGTGCTGAAGACAAATGCCGCCAGGCCGGATGCAACCGCGGCAGCCAGCAGATAGACCAGGCCGTGGAATTGAAGCGCCGGCCGGCTCAGCCGAACGCCCAGGAGCGTCGCCGTAACCGAGGCCACGCCCAGACACGCCACGATCCACATCGGCGGGAGGCACAACACGCAACCCGCCAGCAGTAGAGCTGCGCTCCAGGTGGAAAACACCTTGTAATTACGCCTCTCTGGCGAGCGATCGAAAACAACGAAGACCACCGCATAATTTGCCGCGGACAAGATCAGGCAGACGATCCCCACAACAACTGCGCCGTGCGGCTCGAAGTAGAAGACGCTGGAGGCCGCCAGAAGGAACGCGATCGTCGTCTGGATCGTTTCGAACGCCGTAATCTTCTGCCGCAGGAGCGCGGTCTTCACGGCCACACTCACGCAATAAATCCCAAACAGGGTGAGAGCGGGCGCAAGCAAAGCCGCCGTCCCCAGCGGCGGATAATCCGCACGCGTGCTTTGCGCGCTGGAGTAAATAAAAATCAGCGCCCATATCGCTACGTCGGCAGCCGCCGCCACCAGGAACCGGACCCCCAGCCCGTGGTTCCGCGCCGCGGCGTACTCGCAGAGCAGAACCATCAGGAGGAGTACCGCGACGAACGGCAACACCTCGTGTGTCGCAATCGACAAGGCAACCGCAACCAGCGCAGCCGCCGCATTGGCCACCCAGAAGACCGATGCGAGATCGCGCTTCCATGCCAGCGCCGTGGCCGCGCATATAAACGCGCCGAGCACGCCCGCGGTGGCAGCGGCCGGCAATACGTTGAAGCGCAGTGTGAGTTCCCACAGCATGGGCGCCAGGATCAAGGCGGAGGTGCAGGCATATGTCGTGCTTGCAAACCATGCCCCGGCCGGCGCCCGCGTTGCTGCTACCAGCCAGAACATCGCGTAGGCAATGGCAATGCCTGCAACCCCCAGCTTGGGCAACGATGTCGATTCCGCGACAGCACGCAGCAGATAGGCTCCAGCAATGCCGAGCATAGCCTTGCCCAGCACTTGGAACGCTCCGCCCGCCAACGCAATGGAGGCCGTGCCGCCAGCTTCCGGCGGCTGCGAAGGGGTACCTTGCGCATCTGGCGCAGCTACGGACGTTTCGAGGGATGCCCCGGATGAACGCTCCAGCGCCTCAACACGCCTCTCGAGTGTCTCCAGGCGCGCAGCCAGCCGAGTTAAGGCATCGGGAAGATCGTCCATTGTTTCCACCCGAAAAAGAGCGCAATCTCAACGAAACGTGCCGCGCTTAATCCCCCGCCGCGGCTTCGGGCAAGCTCTTCGCGGGCCACGGAGGCAGCAACTTCACCAGAGCCCACAGGAAAAACAGCGGAAGGATGGTCAAAAAGATTGCTACAAACAGCCCCTCGCGTGTCACCAGGCTCATCTTGTACGTTGTGTAGCCTAGGAAACTCTTCGAAAACAATTGCCCGCCGATGACCACATTCCAGCGCATGGCAAATATCCCGATCAGCGTCAGGCATCCAGCCACGGAGTAGATGCGCTTGCGCACAATCTCCGGCAACTTCACTACCTGGGTGATACCCAGCAGGATGATCGGAGTCAGCGTGCCCAGGCAGATCTGCACCACGATGTGCGAGAAGTAGAGCTGAGTGTGGACCATGAAGTTGAGGCTGCGGAACGACTCATCGGCCTCGTAGATGCGATGAATCAGATCCAGCATCTCCAAACTGAAGTCGATGATGAAGATGTAGAACAGGTACATCGCAATAGTATCCACGCAGTGGATGTCGATCATTTGCTTGCGCAGTTTGGTGATTGCCATGTAGAGCAGCATCACACCGGCAATCCCCGACACCATGGCCGAAAAGATGAACACCACCGGCATCAGCGGAGACGACCACCAGGGATTTGCCTTGATCGAGCCGAAGATGAAGCCGACATACCCGTGCAACAGGAAGGCCGATGGAATACCGATCAGAGTCACTATGTATCCCACCCGGTCGTCGATCGACAGCGACCGCTCGCTGATGTTGCTTGAGCCCAGCGTCATCACCCGGTAAACAAGGCGCAGCAAGCCCTTGCTCGATTGCGACCAAAGAACAATCTCGCGCCGGTAATCGAGCCATATCTCCAGGACCAAAACAGCCATCAGGTACCACAGGTACACATACCCGAACATGGCCATGGCCGAGGTGCTATGCGGAGTGAAGTACATCTCCGGCGACCGCTCCGGGTGCCCCAGGTGCAACTGCAGCGGCAGCGGCGCAACCAGCAGAAAGGCCAAAGCCGTCAGCAGCGCCAGTCGATATGTGGGCTTTACCGCTTCCACCTTGAACACCCGTTCCAGCGACGCCAGAATGAATGCGCCCGCCACCAGTCCCGTGATGAACGGATACAGGACGATCAGCACGCTCCACTGGAGCCCGACCTCGTTCGGATACATGAAGCCTTCAACACCGCTCATAACCGCTCACCTATCTCCCCACTCCACTCGGCCATCGAAAAAGCCCCTATCGTACCGAACCGTCCAAGTCGTTGTAGTAGACCTTTGCGCCCGTCGCCATCTGCGGCTTCAACACCTGCACGCTGTGCGTCTTCAGGAACTCGTGAATCGGATCCTTCGGATCCTTCAAGTCGGCCAGTTTCCGCGCTCCGGTCGGGCACGCTTCGCAACACGCGGTTGTCAGCCCTTTGGTAATACGGTGGTAGCAAAGCGTGCACTTATCCGCTACTTTCTTCTCGGGATGAATGTACCGGCAGCCATACGGGCAAGCCTGCACGCAATAGGCGCAGCCCAGGCAATACTTCTGGTCCACCAGCACCACGCCGTCCGGGCTGATGAAGGTCGCGCCTACCGGGCATACCTGGGTGCAGGGCGAATCCGCACAGTGGTTGCAGAGTTTCGGAACGAAGAAGTACTTGCCGCTCTCATCCGTGGCAACCGGGAACCCTTCCTTGCCGCCGTCGGGCGAAATCACCTCGGGAGCGATCATCGGGTTGGTCATAATGACCTCTGGATTGGTCATCTTCCAGTCCGATACGTGGTACCGTTCGACCCAGGTGCGGAAATATCCATCCGGCACGTCGTTTTCCGTTTGGCAGGCTCGCACGCAGTTGCCGCAGCCGATGCACTTGGGGATGTCGATCAACATGCTCCACCAGTGCTCGCTCATCTTGTAGTTGGGCGACTCTTCGGGGGTACCGGCAAGCACGTACTTCCATGCCACCGCTGCCGCCGGCAAAAGGATCATGATCTGACGCCGGGAAATATTCATTTCGCACCTCCCGCATCCATCGCAGGACTATGAGGCTTGTGGCAGGTGTTGCACGCCAGCCCCTGGGAATGGTCAGCCGGCGCAACCTGCGGAAAGCCCTTGGGCTTGGCGGCGCTGGCCGTGTGGCAGCGAGCGCAGAGCACAGTCGTATCCGGCAGAACCGGCTTGACTGCCGATGGGTCATCGGCATGTTTGGCCTGCGCTCCGTGGCAGGCTTCGCAGTTCACGTGCGCATGTTTGCCGGCCTTCTTTACGTCGGCGACGTCCGCGTGGCAGGTCTCGCATGTGTCGTGGCCCGCGAATTTGATCGGATGCGCGGCAATTTCGCCCATGGCGGCTCCGCGGTAGTGTCCATATTGTCCAAAGCTCTTGGGGACAACGAAGTGACGCACCACCAGAAACACCAGAAAGGCGAGAACGAAAAGCCCCGCAAACCGGAAAAGATGCCCTGCATCCTTGAAGACACTCATCAAGCCCTCTCCACAACGACCGTGCCAGGAGGTTCCGCGCAGTTATCCTAATGTGATCTGGAACATTCCTTGTATGTTCGACCCTACAGGAGCACCACCGTGGTCTGTATGTGAGTTAAATCACAAGAAGATGTGACACTCCACACCCGCGCCACGTAAGACAATCACCAATCCGCGACGTCCCCGCTTGGTAATCTTGTGGCTGTTTCAGCTCAGAGGGTGGGCGTTATATCCTATGGCGCGCCTTCGACTCTTCTCTTTACAAGAACTGATGTTCCATGACGGCTTTCACGAAGAGCGGCGCGGCCTTTTGCAGTCTTTCAATGATCTTTGTACGCGTTTCCCCAATGGCGCTTGCCTGATTGTCGAGCTTATCCAGCAATATCGAAGGATTAAGGTGATATTGGTGCAGAAGAAACTCGTCGGGTGAATGGACCGGAAGATGGTAGGGATCTAGCGCTTCTTTCGGAAAGTCCTTTAGATTGCTCGTAACGATGACGTCTGCCTTTGCAAGGATTGCGGCGGCAACTACGTGTCGATCGAACGGGTCGGGAAGATTCGGGACTGCGGCCAAAAGTTCCCTCGGGACACAGATGCGAGCTTCTGGAAAAGCTTCTTGCATCATGTTGATGCGACGAATCGCCTGTTCGTCAGTTAGTCCAAACCGGAGCAAGATGCGGCGCAGTTCAACGAGTGTTTCACCGCTCCAGTAGGCTCGGTAAAGAGCGGGTTCTTCCGCGCCACGGAGCAGAATATCGCAGAGCGGCATGGGAGCCAGGACGCATGTATCAAATACGGCGGATACGGCGGAGTATTCATTATCAGGTGTCAAGATCATTGCTCTATCCTCATTTTTACAACAGTAAGATTAGAAATTGTATGGGGGAAGGCATTTTGCTTTCCCCCGATTGCCTAACGATTCTCACTCTTTACTTTGCCCGGCCGGTGGAATCCGGTCGTAAATGCCCTCCTCGAACTCAGCTCGGGCCAAATCGTCCAAAGTCTTCCGGCGCGCCGAATCCCTTCTTCCCTTGTAGGCCAGAACATCGCGGGCATAGATGCGCCTGTGCGTTCCGACCATGTGATAGGGAACCTGTTGTTGATCGAGCAATCCGATCAGAAACTGTCTCGAAACAGCGAGCAACTTTCCGGCTTCAACAGTTGTCAACTCAGCCTCGTTCTGGAGAAGAGTGACAGACTTGCCCGCTTTCAAGTCACCCAACAGCCGGCAAAGAAACGAATAGAGATTGGGCGGAAGAGATTGGGCCCTCCCGTCCGGCCCTACCAACTTGGCCTCTCCTCTTCGCAACTCTCTGTAGAGCGCCTGAACATCTCGCTGGTCCTGGTCTGTGATCGGAACGCAGGCCACGTCCTCCTTGGTTGCCATGGTCATCCCTCGGTAAATCTTCGCAGCTTGTCGTATCTGCTACATCTGATTTAAGTAATTTATCTCATTTATTCGCTATATCTGTCAATGGGCAATGTAAGCCTTCTTGGAGTCTACCAAAATGGAATTCTGCACAGGAGAGGGGCTGGAGGCCATGCACCTCCTTGGTACGATAGGTGTTTGGGGCGCATAAAATGCCAAGGATTCTCGATGGTGTCGCGGTTGCCGCGGCAATCAAGCAGGAAGTAGCGGAAGAAGTAAAACTGCTGGCAGCACAGGGCATTCGGCCAGGTCTGGCAGCGGTTTTGGTGGGTCATGTGCCCGCTTCGGAGATCTATGTTCGCAGCAAGGTACAGACCTGCGCCGATCTTGGTATTTACAGCGATCTCGTCACCCCACCCGCAACCGTGACCACCGAAGAAATGCTCGGCCTGGTGGCCAGCCTGAACGCCCGGGACGACATCGACGGCATCCTGATTCAGTTGCCGCTACCCGCTCAGGTGGACACCAAAGCTTTGCTCGATGCCGTCCTGCCCGCCAAGGATGTCGACGGTTTTCACCCCGTGAATGCGGGCCGCTTGCAGGCCGGCCGTCCTGCGCTTGCCCCATGCACGCCCGCCGGTGTCATTGAGATTCTCAAGCGCAGCGGCATTCCCATCAGCGGCCAGCACGCCGTGGTGGTGGGCCGCAGCGACATCGTCGGCAAACCGGCCGCCATGCTGCTGCTCCATCAGAATGCAACGGTAACGATTTGCCACTCCAAAACGCGAAACCTCGGAGAGGTCACCCGCCAGGCGGATATTCTGGTTGCCGCCATTGGCCGTCCCGGCTTCATCGCGCCAGAGATGGTCAAGCCCGGCGCGACGATCATCGACGTGGGCATCAGCCGCATCACGGACCGGGCTGAGTTTGATCGCTTCTTCGCCGGCAACGCCAAGCGGGAGGCTGGGTTCGCCAAACGCGGTTCCACGCTGGTAGGCGATGTTCATCCCAAAGCCTTCGAGCTGGCTGGAGCCTACACACCCGTCCCCGGCGGCGTGGGCCCTTTGACGATTGCCATGCTCATGGCCAACACCGTCCGCGCGGCCAAAATGCGGAGAGGCATCCATGACTAAAAGTTACGCAGCCGAAAACGCAATCGAGCGTCAGAGGCTCCTCGATCTCACCGCGAAGCTAACCGAGGAAAATCTAAACCATCTCATGCCGAACGGCTGGACGGTGGCTGGAACGCTGGTTCATCTGGCCTACTGGGAACTCTACTATCTCGCGCTTCTGCAAGAATGGGAGAAGACTGGCTTCCAGGCAGTTTCTGCGAATGTGAAGGCCGTCAATGCAGCGGTGAGCCGCTTGAGCCAAGCGATTCCCGTTCTTGCTGTGCTGCTGCTGGCGCGCGAGGCCGCAGAGGCCATAGATCGCAAGGTGGAAGAGATTGCTCCGGAACTGGCGGCGGCGATTGAAGCCGGAGGCCATCGCATCATCCTCCGCCGTTTCTGGCATCGTCGCGAACATCTTGACCAGATCGTAAGCGTATTGGGGTACTGAATGTTGCGTGTTGGACTCACCGGCGGCCTGGGCAGCGGCAAGAGCACCGTCGCGGGCTATTTGCGCGACTTCGGCGCCGAGGTCATCGAGGCCGATGAGCTGGGCCGCTCCCTGATGAAGCCGGGCCAGCAGGTCTACGCCGAGATCGTGCGTGCATTCGGTCCCGGAGTTGTCTCACCGGATGGCCACCTGAACCGCGCCCATCTGACGGTGCTGGCGTTCCAGGGGGGCAGACTCGACGAACTGAACGCCATCGTCCATCCGGCCGTGATCGCCGCCCAGCAGTGCTGGATGGAGTCCGTCTTTGCGCGCGATCCGGCGGCCGTGGCCGTGGTCGAATCGGCGCTGATCTTCGAGGTCGAGCGCGATGCCCGCTCCCGCGGCGAAAAGGAGACCGTCCTGGCCGATTGGCGCCGCCGCATCGATCGTATTGTTGTAGTCACGGCGCCCGATGAGCTGAAAATCGCCCGCTATGCCGATAGAATCTGCCCATCCGGCGAGGGCCGCAAGGCCGCCGAAGCCGATGCCCGCCTTCGCCTGGCTCACCAGATCCCCGATACTGAAAAAGCCTCCCGCGCCGACTATGTGGTGGAAAACACCGGAGATCAGGCCGCCCTCCGCGCCCAGGTTGTCGAGGTTTGGAAGCGCCTCAAGGCGGAGAGCAACAATTCTCTTTAAGGTGAGTCTTTAGAATAGGAGTTGGCAGCCGTGTCCTCCCCCGTGGAACATCGGCGCGCCATCGCCGTATCTGTCTAAGGAAGGTCCTTCAGGTTTAGGAGCTATGAAACTAATGCGCCGCGTTCTCCTGGTTGTCTTGCTGGTGGGCGGGTTCTGGTACGTCACCACGCACTACACCCCTGCCCCAGTCCGTCCGGCTTGGAGCCATTTCTCGCTCTTCGGGGCCAAAGCCACCGGCTCTCCCCTCGATCTCACCGAAGCTGAGGCCGCGCCGGCTTACGATGCCGAGGAGCAGAACAATATCGCCGTCTATAAAAGAGTGCTGCCCTCCGTAGTCAACATCACGTCCACAAGCTTGGCCTTCGATTTCTTTCAGGGAGTCGTCCCGCAGCGCGGTCAAGGTTCAGGCTTCATCCTCGACAAAGCCGGCCACGTGCTGACTAACTTCCATGTTGTCGAGAACGCCAATCGTGGCATCGAGGTCATGCTCAGCAACAAGCGCCGTTACGCAGCCAAGGTGATTGGCACAGATAAAGTGCACGATCTGGCCCTCTTGCAGATCGATGCGCCCAACCTGGAGCCGGTCACGCTGGCCGATTCCAGTGGACTTTCCGTGGGCCAGAAGGTCTACGCCATCGGCAACCCCTTCGGGCTCGCGGGCACCATGACGCGCGGCATCATCAGCTCCATCCGCTCCATTGGCGGCGCTGAAGGTTCACCTATTGAGGACGCCATCCAGACCGATGCGGCAATCAATCCTGGCAATTCCGGCGGACCTTTGCTCAACTCCCATGGTGAGGTCATCGGCATCAACACCATGATCGCGTCCAACGGAGCCAACCAGAGCTCCGGCATCGGCTTCGCCATTCCCATCAACACGGCAAAGGCTGTGTTGGCCGACCTCAACCGCTACGGGCGCGTCAAGCGGCCCTCGCTGGGCATCGTCTCCTACGCCATCGGCCCTGACCTGGCCTCGCAGATGGGCCTGGCCGTTGATTCCGGCGTCCTCGTTCAAAAGGTCTTCCCCGGCGGAGCGGCGGAACGTGCCGGCATCCGCGGCGGCAACCAGCAGGCCTACGTCGGGAATACGCCCATCTTGCTTGGCGGCGACCTGATTGTGGCCATCGATGGCAAGGAGGTCACCGATCCGCAGGAGATCAACGCCATCATCTTCAAGCATCAGGCCGGCGACACCATCAGCGTCACCCTCTTTCGCGGGAAGAAGCAGATTACCCTCAAGTTGATTCTGGGAGAAGCGGGGGAAGCGAATACTTAGGTGAAATGCCGAGTCTATTGGTCTTGCCGATAGTGTTTGCATACAGCATTTGCGGGCCGCTCCGACGCCGGATCGGCCCCCTTCCGTCTATGTTCCCTATAGTTTGTCGATGCTTACTGCGCTGATACCCTTCAGACAGGGTTGATTCTTTTCTGAGCGCTCTTTCTGCCTTGAAAGTGTGCGTTTTCAGCCTAGCCATCAATGGTAAGCCAGGCCCTATTTGCGGGCCTGAATGGTTCTCGGGCTGATGCCCGCCCTTTTTGCGGCGCGCCGGGCAGAGATTGCGTGCATCTCCTTGCCGATGCTGGATTGATTGATGCCCAGCTGGATGGCCAGGTTGATGATGTTGCCGGTACCCCAGTAGAGCGCCAGCCCCGAAGCGTAGTGCCATAACATGAAGCCGAACATCACCGGCATCATAAACGCCATCATCCGCCGCTGGGCCGGGTCCATGCCCGGCGAGGGCGTGATGTATTGCGTAAGGAACATGCTGATGATGATGAGGATGGGCAGAATGTGCATGGGGTCCGGCGAGGAGAGGTCGGTGAGCCAGAACCAATGGGCCTGCCGCAGCTCCACGGTGTTCTGCAGTACGCGGAAGTAAGCGAAGAACAGCGGCATCTGAATGAGCATGGGCAGGCAACTGCCGTACATGTTCACATTCTCAGCCTTGTAAAGCTCCATCATCTCGGTGTTCATCTCGGCCTTTTTCGGGTCGGTCGGCTTGAGATGGGCGTAACGCTGCTTGAGGGCATCCACCTTGGGCTGGATGCGCATCATCTTCAGCGAAGACTTCATCATCATGAACCGCGTGGGGAGCATGAGCAGATTGAAGATGACGGTGACCACAATGATGGCCCAGCCCCAGTTGTTGACACCATGTTCAACCAGGAATCGCAGGGCAAGGTAAAGTGGCTTGGCGATGATGGTGAGCCAGCCGAACTGAATGATCGGTTCTAGAGATTGCCCGTTCGGCTTGCCGTCCGCGCCGATGGCGTGAATCGAAGCTAGGATGTCCATCGACTTGGGGCCGGCATAGAGGCGCAGACGGGTGGTTCCACTGACGTCGCCCACGGCCAGTCCGAGCACATGGGCCGGCTTCTTCTGGCTGTTGGGATTGCTCAGGTCGCCGGGCAGGTCGATGGTATTGTGCAGCGTGACGATGGTCGCGCGTTCTGGAGCGTCGGGCAAAAATGCCGAGACGAAGTAGAGATCGGTAATCGCCGCGTACTGGTAAGGCTGCTCCATGGTCGCGTCGTTGACAACCTTGGCCACAGCCATCGAGTCCTGCTTGCCGTTGAGCGACCAATCGAACTGCGAGGATGCCGAAGTGGGCACCTGGGAGCGGGTTGAGGACGAGGGGAGGAACTCTTCCATATCTCCCAGGCCGGCGGGCCATTGCAGCAGCGCGCGCACTGGCGCGCCGTTCCGCTTGACTTCAGCCTCGACGGTGATCACGTAGCTCGTGTCGAAGCGGACCGTCTTCACCACGTCCAAGCCATTGGCGGCGTAGTGGAACGTGAGGGCATTGGTTTCAGGGGCCAGCGCATGGCCTGTGGCCGTAGGCTGAGCGCCTGACGCCGTGACCTGATAGAGCGCCCTCTTGTTCAACTCCTCGCTGAGGGCCGGCTCATACGTAAAGAACGAGAGCGGCAGCCCGAAGCGCTCGGCAACCTGGGGCTGGACCATATCCAGCGGTTTGCCGGCGGTGTCGACGTACTTCTTCAGTATCCAGCTCTTGACCTGCGCGCCGCGATTGCTGAAAACGATCTTGTACTGCTCGTTCTCGACCGTAGTCTCGGTTTCGAGCGCGGCGGCGACGACCGGTGCGGCCGAAGATGCCTGCGCGGACTCAGGCGCCGACGGCTGCTGGCCCAATCCGGGCTGTTGCCCAGCTTGGCCAATTTGTCCAGCCGGCTGACTGGACTGCGATTGGTTCTGCGTGGCGGGCTGAGCCTCATCCTGCTTGGGCTTGAAAAAGTACTGGTAGCCGAGGAGGACAACGATCATCAGCAGGGCGAAGATCATCGTGGAGCGCATATCGCCACCGCTGCCGCTGCCGCCGCCGGAGCCCGGCGTCTGAAGATTGGGATTGCGAATTTCGGGCAAAGGATACTTCCTATTCGTTAGAGGGGGCGTCTCGTCAGACCGCCGCTTCTTCTATGGTAACGGTTCGTGGGGGAGAACGGATTGCCGGTGGGACTTGTGCGTTACGCGGGCAGGCACATTATCGAGGCCTCCGCATCCGAAAGGGTTGCAGCGCAGCAGCCTCCAGGCGGCCAGCGCTGTGCCGCGCACGGGGCCGTGGGTGGCAATGGCGGTGGAGGCATACTCCGAGCAAGTGGGCACGTAGCGGCAGCCTCCGCCGGGGTTGAGCGAATACAGCGCCGGGGAGAGCCAGCGGCGGTAGAAAACGAGAGCAGCGAGCAGGATGCGCGTCATAGTGCGGGCTTTGCGGGCGCCGGTTGTGCGGCTGGATGAGCTGCCATCCGCCTTGCCTCGGCGCTTGCCTGTTGAAGGATACGCACGATCTCGGCTTCAAGTTTCGCAAATTCGATGGTAAGAACAAATCGGCGGGGATGGAAGATCAGGTCGCAACCCTTTGGCAGCAGGTCCAGGTGACGGCGCAAGGCCTCTCTCATGCGGCGCTTGATGCGGTTGCGCTCATGGGCTTTGCCAAGGACTTTGCCGGCGGTGAGGCCGATACGGGGACCTGCCGGGAGGGATGTTTTGCGCGCCGCCAGGTCTGCGCTGGCCGGTTGCTGCGGTGCCAGAAACCAACTCATCGACGCGGACTGCCTTTTGCGGCTGGCCGCATAGGCGCGCTGATAGTCGGCGTGCTTCCGCAGACGCGCGCCCGTTAATGATTGGCGCTGAGAGCGCTGGCGGGATTGCGAGTCAGAGCTGAGAGGGGTGTTCATGGCGGTGCCGGAGGGCGTCTCAGCCGAAATGGCTACGGTTGCGCAAACCCGTTCCGGCTGAAACATAAGGCGGAGTCAGATCGGCAGGATGGGCTAGTCGCGGAAGCCGGCGCTGACGGCCACACGCTTACGGCCGATGGCGCGGCGGCGGCTGAGGACGGCTGCGCCGCTCTTGGTCTTCATGCGCGCACGAAAGCCGTGGGTTTTCACGCGCTTGCGGCGATTGGGTTGAAATGTGCGCTTGGGCATGGAAATGCGCTCCTGTTTCCTAATGAGAATCTGCGCCTTGACGGCAAGTTCTAAGTGTATCGCAGGTTGGGCCAGGAATCCAGCTTAAACTGCCTTGGGGCCGGAACCCGGCTCAGCCATGCCTCGCTTGAACTCTCCTCAAAAGGCACGCGACGAGTCCGCAAAAGTGCGTGTGGCCGTGGTCGGCGTCGGCGTAGTTGCTCCTGGTGGTGACACTGGTAACACTCTCGCCACGAGTTTCACCAGCAATGGTGCAACTCATTCGACGTTACAAAAAGTTATGTGAAAGACTGATTGCAGCATCCCCTAAATGTGCTACTATCGGGACCGTTAAAGAAAGTTTCCAAGCGTCCCACGGAACGGGTTTATCCACGCCCCGAAGCGATTTTTTCAGGGGCATACCAGCGGCAATCAGGCTCTCGGTCAGCGGCATATGGACGGAAGGCATTGGCCTTTCGCCGAGAGAGAGCTATTGCCTAATGGGGGTGGATGAACCTGACCGGCTGTACACCGGCGACGCAGGCAAGGATTGACGATGGCATTTGCAGTTTCTCCGGCAACGGTTCTCAACCCATGGATCCAGATTCTCGCGGCGCTGGAAAAGAAGGTGATCCGCCAGTCTTTCGAGACCTGGCTCAAGCCCACGCGTTACAGCCATGCCGCGGGCCGCACGCTGTATGTCCGCGTGCCCTCGCCGGAGTTCCAGCATATCGGCGACAAGTACGGCGACCTGATTCAGGAGGCCATCGACCTGCAGGCGATGGAGTTCGATGATGTAAGCTTCGTGACTGCCGAGGAGGATCCCTCGATTCCGCCGCCGCGCAAGGATGGCGGCTTCGGACCCGTTCCCGCCCGCGCGCCGGCCGCGTCGCACTCGGCTCCAGCTCCGCGTACACCGGAGCAGGCGCGCTTCGACTGGTCCACGGCAGCGCAACTCAACCAGCGGTACACCTTCGACGCGTTTGTTATCGGCAACGGCAATCAGTTCGCGCGAGCCGCGGCGTTGGCGGTGGCCGAGCGGCCTTCGCGGGCCTACAATCCGCTCTTCCTCTATGGCGGCGTCGGCATGGGCAAGACCCACCTGATGCAGGCCATTGGCCACGAGGTCAAGCGCCGCCAGCCGGTGGCCAACATCTGCTACGTCTCGGCGGAGAAGTTTACCAACGAGATGATCACTTCACTGCGCAACGACCGCATGACCAGCTTTCGCGATCGCTTCCGCACGGTGGACGTGCTTCTGATCGACGATATCCAGTTCATTTCTCAGAAAGAGCGGACGCAGGAAGAGTTCTTCCACACCTTCAACGCGCTGCACGAGAGCATGAAGCAGGTTGTGATCGCCTCGGATCGGCCGCCCAAGGAACTTGCGGAGATTGAAGACCGTTTGCGGTCGCGCTTCGAGTGGGGCCTGATCGCCGACATTCAGCCGCCCGATCTTGAGACCAAGGTCGCCATTCTGCAGAAGAAGGCAGAGAGCGAACAGGTGCAGTTGCCGACCGACGTGGCGCTATTTGTCGCATCGAACGTGCGCACCAACGTGCGCGAGCTCGAGGGGGCCCTCGTGCGGCTGATCGCATGGTGCCAGCTCAACCGCATGGAGATTACGCTGGCCACCACCCAGCAATGCCTCAAGCAGTTCATCGACCTGCAGGTACGCAAGATCACCATCGAGGCGATTCAGCGCGCCGTAGCCGAGCAGTTCGGCATGAGGGTCAGCGATCTGAAGCAGAAGAACAACTCGCGCAATGTGGTGGTGCCGCGCCAGATCGCCATGTACCTGGCCAAGCAGATGACCGAGGCCAGCTTGCCCGAAATCGGCCGCCAGTTCGGCAACAAGCACCACACCACGGTGATGCACTCAATCGCCAAGATCGACGAACTGCGCCGCACCGACAAGGATCTGCACCGCACCCTCAACAAACTTCAGGAGCAGTTGAACGGGTAGCTTAGCGAGTCACTGAAGAACCAGAAGCCCACGTCTCGATAGGAGACGCGGGCTTTTTTGTTGTTTCTTTCAAAACTGCGTCAAGCTCAGCACATTCCCGTCGGGATCGTGAAACCAGGCGATCCGGGCGCCGCTGGGCGAGGTCCAAATACCGAGCGGGTGGCTCTCGTTGAGTCCCGGATAGCGAAGGAAGACGACCCCAGCCGCCATGATCTGCTCGACGGTGCTCTCGATGGACTCCACTTCCCAACCCAACACCGTAAAAGGCACCGGATGGTGCTCGTGGACCGTTGTCACGCGCAGCATGGTTCCGTTAGCGTCGAAGACCAGCGCGAAGGGCTTTGCATCTTCCACCAGGCGAAGCCCCAACTGATCTTCATAGAAGGCGCGCGCCTTTACCGGGTCTGTTGTGGCCACAAAGGCTACCAGCTTGCCGCCCCCGAGAATCGACTTTTCCGTCATGAATCACCTTCGCAACGATTCTTCTCCTAATCCGATGCCTGAGCAAGAAGGAAAACGAGAATTTCTTCAAAGCCGCAAGCAACGCCGGCCGAGAGCCATGCGGCAAAGTGGACCGAGGGGAGCTGCCTGACGCCACCGCATGGATCTTGCCATCGGTTTGGCTTATCGACAACTCTTTGCGGCTGCTCATTGCGGGCTTCGATTGCCTCGTCTATCATGCGTGCCAGCCGCAATAGCGGACGAAGGAGCCCCCGTTGAATACTCAAGAATCCGTGCCTCAGAGAGTGAAGATGACCAGTCTGGTGAACGCGACCAGCCAAATTGCCCAGAGCTTGCAGGACTTCGAGCTTCCCGATCTGCAGCAATTCACCAGGGAGGGCGTGTACTCGAACACCGCCAGCAAGGACTTTCACTTGTTCTACGTCGGCCGCGACAACGTGCATGAAATTCTGAAGTTCGTCTTATCGCGGGTAAGAGTTTCGCTTTACTTGAATATGTTCGGTTTTGACGACGACGAGCTGAATTCCATTCTGATGGCCAAAGTGGTGGACCCGACCGTGACCATGCTGATCACCCTGGATCAAAGCCAGGCGGGCGGAGTGCATGAGAAGGCGCTGATCGCAGCGGACCAGGCCAACAACCTTGCGGCCTTCAACACGCATTTTGTCATCGGCCAATCCCTGACAGGCCAGATCAGCCATACCAAAGGCTTTGTTGCCGATGGAAAGGTGGGCGCGGAAGGGTCGACCAACTGGTCGGCCTCGGGCGAGGGAACCTTTGTAAACGGGACATGGAAAGTTACCGGACCGGGAACGCCCGCTGGACCGGTGAATCCTGGATCGGGCTACAAGGCGCAGAACAATACCCAATCCATCTTTACCGATCAGGACACCATCAACCGCTTTCAAACCGAGCTGATTGCTGAACACGTGATTGCAACCAAGCACGCCGGACAGGGGACGGGGAAGGGAAAGCCTGCGCCGGCGGCGCCACCGGCGCACAAACAGGCTCCAATCGCGACGAAACCGCGCCGATAAACTCCGGCTTGGGTGCCCCCGGTCTCGATTCTGGGACCTGGGATTCCATGAACTGATCCGGCGCTAACGGCGTGGGCGCCCGCGATCGCCAAAGCCTCGCGGCTTCACCGGCGCGGCGACCGGCAGGTCCGTCTTGCCCTCGGGATAGACCGCCAGAAAGCGGTCCTGTCCTTCACCGGAGCTGGCCGTCTCCACGCCTTCGATCCCGCGGAACGCCATGTGGAGCTGGCGGCGCTCCCGGCTGTTCATGGGCGGAAACGCATATGGAATGCCGCTCTTGCGCACCTTCTCCGCGGCGGTCTCCGCGGTCAGGCGCAGTTCTTGTGCGCGCAGCGCCTTGAAGTTGCCGGCATCGAAACTGATCAGCTCACCCTCGCGCTGGTCCAAACGCAGAATCTGCGCGGAGATGGTTTCCAGAGCCAGCAGCAGCTCGCCGTTGTGCTGAACCACGAGCGGCACGTCCGGCCCGCCCAGCTCGACACAAAGCTGGTGGGCTGGCGAGTCTTCGGAGCCAGGCGCGCCGTCGCCGGCGGTAATGCGGTACTTGAGGCGCATTCCACCCAGCTTGTTGAGGGTGGACAGGAATCCGGCAATTTTCTGTGCTGCTTGTTGCAAGTCGGCGATAGGCATAACAAATCAGTATCGCAGAGCAGGGTTGGGGATGGGCGGCGAAGTGGTGAAATTTGGGGGGTTCCATCGGTTAAGATGCTCTGGTCTACCCAATCATCTCTTTTTGCGCTTTGTTTGAGCTTGAAAGAAGGAAAGTCATGTCGTCGATCAAGCAGATTGCAGCCAACCCGCGCGCAGTTTCGACCTGCCGAATTCTTGGATTCTGCATCTTTCTTGCGGCCTTTTTCCTGCCTGCCTGCCGGTTCGTTCCCGACTCAATACGTCCTGCCTACATGGGATGGGAATGCGCCCAGATCGCTTCATCCCTGGCGATCGCCAAAGAGACCTATCGGTCGGTGGAGTTCCTGGCATTCATGAGCGGCTGGATCAATCCTTTCATTCTGCTCTATCTTTATTGCACCATCGCGCGCAGATTCCGCATTCTGCGAAGAGTGCTGGCTGTGGCCATTCTGATTTGCATGGCCGCAACCTGGACTTTCTTTGCCGTAGAGCGCATTGCTCCGTTGATCGGCCACGTCCTTTGGATCGCCGGGGCGCTCATGATTCTGGCGCCGGAAGCTTTCGCCCACGACACGAATCTGGCCGGGAAGAGCGATCAACAGGCGCCAAACCTGTAGCGGACTGGGCTCCGCGAACCTCAATATCATCGGAACGTCCGAAGCCGTAGGTGTGTGCTTTGTCGATCAGGTTGATCCCGCGCTCCACTCCTTCGCTGAGTGGTGGCAGAATAGACGTATGCCGCCGACAGATCCAATCCTGAATGCCCCAATTGTGCTGACCGTTCACGAAGCCCGCGTCCTGGGCGCGCTGATTGAAAAAGAAGTGACCACGCCCGATTACTACCCGCTGTCGCTGAATGCGCTCATCAACGCCTGCAATCAGCGATCGAATCGCGAGCCGGTGATGGATCTGGATGAGGCGGAAGTGCGGCAGGCTCTGCACGGCCTGGAGGATCTTCGGCTGGCTGGGCGCGCTCGCGGGGCGGACGGCCGCGTGACCAAGTACGAGCACTGGCTGGGCGAGGCCTTCAACTTCAGCCGCGCGGAGACGGCGTTGGTGTGCGTGCTGTTGCTGCGCGGTCCGCAGACTCCAGGCGAATTGCGCGGCCGCACCGAACGGATGCACCGCTTCGACGAGCTCACGGATGTGTCCGCAGGGCTGCAAAAGCTGATGGAGCGGGAACCGGCGCTGGTAGCCGTGCTGCCGCGCCAGCCGGGGACGAAGGAGTCGCGGTATGCGCATCTGCTTTCGGGGACAGTGGAGTCGGCGGTTGCGACTGAGGCTGCTTTCGGCCGCCGCGAGGCTAGCCAGTTCACGGAGCAGGACGCGGGACACGAAGAGCGTATTGCGCAGTTGGAAGCCATTGTGGCGGAGCTGCGGCGCGAAGTTGCTTCGCTGCGGCAGAAGATCGACGATCTGTTTGGCGACGGATAGGTTGCAGTTGCAATCCTGATTGGAAATGGCGAGTGCGAATCAAAATGAAAGGTAGTATCCATGCTGAAGGTCAACTTGGCTGCAATGTGTTTTGGGATTGCAATGATGTTGCCGGTGGTTCCATCATTGCGTGCACAGACGCCGGCGGCGCCTCTGCCCTCGCAAATCCTGGCGGCGAAAAAGGTGTTCATCGCAAATGCAGGCGGAGGATTTGACAAGGAAATGTGGACCGGTGAACCGAGCCGAACCTACAACGAGTTCTACGCTGCCATCGGGACCTGGGGGCGCTATGAGCTGGTTGGGTCTCCTGCTGAGGCCGATCTCGTATTCCAGATCAGCATTACCAGTTCGGCCAGGGTGCTTGGCCAGGAGGTCGTTCCGTGGTTCCAGGTCAGGCTGGCAATCCTGGACCCAAAGACGAATGTTGTGCTGTGGGCACTGGACGAGTTCATCCCGGAAAAGCCGGGTATGGGGATGATATTCAAAAAGAACCGCGACAAGGAATTTGAGGATGGCCTCAATAGAATTGTCAGCGACTTGAAGGCGTTAACTGTTCAGCCCGCGGCCATTGCCAAGTAGCCGGAGTTCCCCGCCGCGGGATACGGTGCTAAATCAGTTCATACCCGGCAAACCAATAGCCGATCTCAAACGCGGCCGTATCTTCCGCGTCCGACCCGTGAATGGCGTTCTCCTGAAGCGAGCCGGCGAACTTCTTGCGGATAGTTCCCTCGGCGGCGTTGGCGGGGTTGGTGGCGCCCATCAGCTTGCGCAGGTCCGCAATCGCATTGTCTTTTTCCAGAACCATCAAAAAAAGCGGACCCGAGGACATGAAGGTGGTGAGCGCGTCAAAGAACGGCTTCCCGGCGTGGACGGCATAGAAGCCCTCGGCTTGCCGCTTGGAGATGGATGCCTTCTTGATGGCCGCGATCTGAAAGCCGGCCTTGTCGATCTCGGCCAGAATGGCCCCGGTGAAGCCTTTGCGAACCGCGTCCGGCTTGACGATGCTGAAGGTGCGTTGCGCCACTCGATTTGCTCCTTGGAAAGTTTTCCTCTGCGTGCCTATTGTAATTGCCGTGCAGATAAGTGAGGCTCGCAACCGCAGCGGGTGGAAATCTGCTAAAGTTTCGGCATGTTTCGCTTGAGAGTCGCCCCCATTCTTTCTTGCATTACAGTGGCAGCCGGATTGGCCGGTGTTTTGGCGTCATGTCAAACTATGCCGCCTGCCGCCACCCCGGCCCCGCCGGAGTTGCGCGTCTTCGATGCTTCGCTGGTGGACAAAACGGTGGACCCCTGCGACAACTTTTATCGCTACAGTTGTAACGGCTGGTTCAAGCGCAATCCGCTGCCCGCCGACCAGGTTGCTTACGGCCGCTTCACGGAGCTGTATGAGCTGAATCGCCTGCATCTGAAGGAGATTTTAGAAGCGACGGCCGCACCGGCGCCAGGCCAGGCAAGCGAAGACCCGCGCAGCGCTAATGAGCAAAAGATCGGTGACGAATACGCAAGTTGCATGGACACGGCCACGGTCAACAAGCTTGCGTTGGCGCCCCTCCAGCCTGAACTGGACCGGATTGCCGCCCTCAAGACGGCGGCGGAGCTGCCCGCACTCCTGGCGCATCTCCATTCGATCGGCGTGAACGCATTCTTCGGCATGGGTTCGAGCCAGGACTTTGCCGATTCAAGCTCGGTGATTTCTTTCTATAACTCCGGCGGCCTGGGCTTGCCGGAGCGCGACTACTACACGCGAACCGATGCCAAGAGCGTCGAGCAGCGCCAGCAGTATGTTGCGCACGTCGCAAAGATGTTTGTATTCGCAGGCGAACCGGAAGCTCGCGCTGCTAAGGACGCCAAGACTGTGCTGGCGATTGAGACGCGGCTGGCCATTGCCTCACTCACCATCACCGAGCAGCGCGACCCGCAAAATCTGAATCATCCCACGGACGTGGCCGGCCTCTCAAAGGAGCTGACGCATTTTTCGCTGAGCAATTATGTTGCCGCCGCTCATGCGCCCGCCGCGGGCAAAGTGAACGATACAGAGCCGAAGTTTTATTCGGAGTTCAACAAGCTGGTTAGGGATACGCCGATCAATCGGATCAAAGTGTATCTGCGCTGGCATCTGCTGCACGCTTACGCCGGAACCAGTTTGCCGGAGGCCTTCGACCATGAGAACTGGAATTTTTATGCGCACATCTTGAATGGTGCGGAGAAGCAGCAGGAGCGCTGGAAGCGCTGCACCAGCCGTGTCGATCTCGAATTGGGAGAGGCGCTTGGGCAGGCATACGTGGCCAAGTATTTTCCCCCGGCCGAAAAGCAGCGCACTCTGGAGATGACGCTCGCGATCGAGCAGGCTATGGACAAAGACATTGCCGCGCTGGACTGGATGAGTGCCGAGACCAAGGTGAAGGCGAAGGACAAGCTTCATGCTGTGATGAACAAGATCGGCTATCCCGATAAGTGGCGCGACTACTCGAAGCTCGACATTGTGCGTGGAGATTCGCTGGGCAATGAGATGCGCGCGCGCCAATTCGAGGTTGCGCGCGACCTGGCCAAGATCGGCAAGCCGGTGGACAAGGGCGAATGGCAGATGACGCCGCCCACGGTGAACGCCTACTACGACCCGCAGATGAACAACGTGAACTTTCCTGCCGGCTACCTGCAGCCGCCGTTCTTCAGCGGCAAAGAAGACGACGCGGCCAACTATGGCGACATGGGCTCCACCATTGGCCACGAGCTGACGCACGGCTTCGACGACCAGGGCCGCCAGTTCGACAAGGACGGCAACCTGAAGAACTGGTGGACTGCAGACGACGAGCGGAACTTCAACGACCGCGCCGATTGCATGGTGAACCAGTACGAAGCCATCGAGGCCGTGCCCGGCGTTCACCTGAACGGCAAGCTCACTCTGGGCGAGAACCTGGCCGATCTGGGCGGGCTGTGGCTCGCGTGGCTTGCATGGCTCGACAAAGCCGAGACCGCGCATCTTGACATGAATGCGAAGACCGACGGCTACACACCCGATCAGCGCTTCTGGATTGCCTATGCGCAGCAGTGGTGCACGCAGACGCGCCCCGAGCAGTTGCGCAGCCAGGCCGAGGGCGATCCGCACGCGCCAGACGAGTACCGCACGAACACCGTGCTCACGGATCTACCCGAGTTCGCCAAGAGCTTCAGTTGCAAGAAGACAGCGGCAATGGTGGCTCCCAAGCCATGCCGGGTTTGGTAGGGATTCCGCATCTGTACTTTCCGGGTCAACGCCGGAGAAAGACAACCCGGTTGGTCCAGTCCCACTTCCCGGTCTCTTTTTGAAGTTTCGTCAAAGCCCAAACCAACCCACCGATATCCGCCGGTGATATGGTCTTCTCGTCAACGAAGATCACGCCACCGTGCGAGCGATCCTCCTCGGCCCAGGCTTTGAGCAGGGGTGGAATCGTTCGCCGGTCATAGGTGACAAGGGTCAATCCCTGGGCGGCTGCTTCGCGCAGGCAATCGGAATCTTCCCGCCCCATAAAGTTCCCGCCCTCCCACTTCACCATCGCGTGCACAACGATGGCTCGACCGCGTAGGCGGAGACCGCTGGCAACTTCGGGCGAGATGTGCTCATCGAGCAGCAGTGTGAGCATCTTAGTGTTTCGCCGCTTTCTTTGCGACAAACTCGACCGCCTGCGGCAACATGCGTCGCAGCGCGTCGAAATCCATCGAATCGCTTTCGGCGATTGCCTCGTTGATCTCAGCAGGAAATGCTTCCGCGTAATGAACCACCGCCTGCACCCTTACTTGCGGCCACTTGAGATGCTTGGCAACCGAAGCAGCGTCTCCCTTATATGCGCGGAGAAGTAGCATCACCTCCCATACACCGAGCGAACTCGCCTGGATGCAGGCTTGCCGGCCAACTTGCGAATCTCGAAAGTCGATGAACGCAAACTCCGACCGGCGCAGGCCCTCCTCCACAAGCCGCGCGCTTGCGTCGCTGGGAGTCCATCCATGCCGGTTGGCCATACGCTTGAGGCGCTTTCCGCTCTCCGTCGGCAAGCGCATGCTCACGACCATTGAAGAGGCTGCTTTCACCACAGGTTCCTCCGTTTGTCACTCTTGTAAGCATTGTAACTCGAATAATCTTTTTTGGTTCGCCTGCCGAGAGCAGGCCCCAGGCTTTGCTTCTGGGAGCTGGGTTTACTCCAAAATCTCCCCCGGCTCTTTTGCAGAAAATAACCCTTCGCCGGCGCATACTGACAGATAGATCGAAAGTGGGCGAAATCCAAGCCGGCCCTAGACGCTACGCAGATGATCACCATAACCATCCCTCGGCTACGCCCGCCTCTGCCAACTCGGCCAGCCCGAATTGAATTTTACGTTTATTGGCCGTGAAACTGTGGTGCGGCACCTAACCCATTCAGAATGAAAACCATTCCTCAGCCATCCGCACGGCAGTACGCGAGCAATAAAACTGTGAGACTGTGCCGTTTCGCGATCCCCGTTCCCTCCCGCAATCGCGCTGGCATATGATGAATTCGCACAAGGCACGAAGAACGGCAAGGAGGTCATTATGAGCGAAAATCGTTTTGTTGCAGCCCCTCGACAGGGCCGGCGCGAATTTCTGAAGGCGAGCGGAGCAGTAACCGCGGCGCTGCTGGCTCCCAACGCGCTGTCGGCGGATACATCGAAGGCCCTTCTCAGCCTGCCGTCGAACCCAGCGACTCCGGCGGCCATGCCCACCCGGAACCTGGGCAAGACCGGCTACAAAGTGGGCATCTTCTCCCTCGGCGGCCAGGCTGCGCTGGAGCGCGCGAGCAACTTCGACGCGGCTGTGCCAATCATCGAGCGGGCGCTTGACCTGGGCGTAAACTACATCGACACTTCGTCGATCTACGGCGGACCCGAACGCTGGAGCGAGCAGTACGTCGGCAAGGTCATGGCGCGCCGCCGAAGCGAGGCCTTTCTCGCAACCAAAACCAGGGAGCGCACCCGCGACGACTCGATGCGCATGATCGAGAAATCGCTTGAACTGCTGAAGACCGGCCACATAGACCTGTGGCAGTTGCACGACATCGGCACTATGACGGATGTGAATGCGGTCTTCGCCAAGGGCGGCGCAATGGAAGCGCTCGCCGAGATGCAGCAACAGAAGGTTGTGCGCTACCTCGGCATCACCGGGCACTACCGGCCCGACGCGCTGATGGAATGCATCAAGCGTCATCCCTTCGATACGATTTTGATGGCCATGAACGCAGCCGATCCGCATCACTTCAGCTTTAATGAGGGGCTGCTCCCGCTGGCCGTCGAGCGGCAGATGGGCATCATCGGGATGAAGGTTCCGGCGCGCGGAAGGATTCTCTCCACATGGACCCCGCCGCCCATCGAGCAGCAAAAGCACTCGTGGGAGGGAATGTCGGTGCAGGCCTCCACGCCGGGAACCATCACCATGCGCGAGGCGATGTACTACACCCTGTCGCGCCCGGTGAGCACAGTGATTATCGGTTGCGACAGCATTGCTCAGCTCGAAGAGAATGTGCAACTGGCCCGCGAGTTCACGCCGCTAAGCGACGGCCAGGTGACGCAACTGGTGGCGCGCGCCGAGCCCGTTGCAAAGCCATCGCTGTTCTTCCGGTTCTACGACCGGCCGTAGCCGGCCCCTTGCTTCGCTCAAGTCTGGCAAATACGCGCCAGGCCCCTGTTTGCGGAGGAGAGATCCGCAAACAGGGGCCTGGCGCGTGCGTTGGAACGGAATCTATCCCAACTGGCTGATCTTCACCTGTAACTTCTCGAAGTCCACGGTTCCTAGCCCACGGGCTGCAGCCAACTGCAAATAGGGCAGATGCTCGGGATCAAGGTTCCAGTACGCTTTGGCAACCCAGGCGTCGAGGGCCACCGGATCGGTGCCAGCGACCATGGTCTTCTTGAGGGCAACATCTTCGAGGTTGCCGCCCGTTGGTCCGTTGCGCAGCAAGACGCGGTAGCAGTCCATGAGCGTGACGGTGGGCAGCATGAAGGCGGCCAGGTCGGCGAGACTCTGGTGAATCTGCTGGTGCAGACGGTTGCGCTGGCCGCCGAGGATGCCGTACCAGTTCTTCATGCCCAGCGTTGCGCCGGTTAGGCCGTGGTGCTTGGCGATGGGCAGGTTGAAGATCTTGTCGGCCTCAAGAAAAGGCGTGAAGACCGGCCAGCTTTTGAGCACTACGCCGCCCAGATCGACCTCGCGAAAAAGCTCGGGATCGGGAAGGATGACTTCAGCGCCCTCGGCGCGTGCAGCGGCCTGAATGCCGGAGCGCTGAAAGCAGCGGCGCGGCTCGTTGCAACTGACGTCGGTGACGATGACGCGCTTGGCGCCGGCCTGCCAGCACTGGCGAACGACCTCGGCGACGACTTCGGGATTGGTGTTGGCGGCCTGCTCCGGCGTGCGGTCCCAGGCGATATTGGGCTTGAGAACGACCACATCCTGACGGCTTACGAAGCGGCGGATGCCGCCCAGGTCTTCAAGCGCCCGCTGCACCAGCGCGCGCGGTTCCCCGCCTTGCGCACTTGGGGCCCCCGCGGACGGGTCTTTGTCCGTGGGGAATTGAACAACAACGAGGTGCGGCAGATTGGGATCGGCAGCCGTGCGATGATCGCGGCGCGCCTGCTCGGCCCGCGCCGGAACCGGCCGGAAGCTTTGCTCGCTGAGCCAGACGCCAGCGGCCCCCGCGCCAGCCGCCACGCCGCCCACACGAAGCAGTTGCAGCAGGGCTTCGCGGCGAGTGAGGCTTGTCGTCTGTCCCTCTTCCGGCTTGCGATCGGTTTTTCCGGCCATGGCGATTCTCCGGGTCAGATTTCCATCACGTGCATGCGTTTTGGATCGTTGGTGCCCAAGCGATGATCGGAATCGGCGGCGGTAGCGATGTAGCGCGGCGGCCTGTTCTCAGCCTCCAGCGTGGGCACGCCCGCCTCGGCGCGCTTGCGCTCGATCATCTGCCACGCGGTATGATCCACGGCCACCCGGTCTTCGCCCACGATCAACGCGTTCGGCTGCCAAAGATGCTCGGGGTGAAAGGTGGGACCGCCTTGATAGACGGAGGACATCGCATCGCCGATGGTAAAGCGGACCTTTTCGCGGACGGTGGGAATGCAGTTCAGGTCGGCGACGCCGGGGTTGCAGCCGTTGGGATGGAGTTCGTTGGGCCGCTGCACGACGCCGTACATGTTCTTCATGGAGAATGTAACGCCGGCCAACTGGTGATCCTTGAGGATGGGCAGATTGATGACCATCTCGCACTCGCGGCTGAGAATCTTGGCGAGCTTGACGTTGGCAATTCCAAAGGATACCGGCTGATCTTCGTACCCGCCCACATCGTTGCCGAAGCAGCGTATGCGATTGGGATCGGTGGAAACGGTCAACCCGCAAGCCTCAAGATCGCGTGCGTTGCGGTCCCATACGATGATTTCGCTTGGCTTGACACCCGCTTGTTGCAGGCGCTCACAGATGGCCAGCACCAGCGCGGCATGAGTGGAGATTCCCTTGCCGCCGAGGCCATTCACCTTGAGGCCGACGACTTTGCCGACTGGGACGATGCGCTTCCAGGCTTCCGCCGGCTTTTCACGGCCGGTGAAGGCGGCGATGGCGCGGTCGAGCAGATCCTGCACGCGCTTGTCGTCGAGCTGGCCGACTGGACTATGAAGGGCCGCATCGCGGGCGACGACGACTCTGGATTTAGTTGCATCCGTCTGCTTGTCGAGCATGGCGGCCAACCCCAGCTTGCTCTGCGAGCCCAGGATCAGAGCTCCCGTGGCTGTGGTCTTGATAAATTCCCGGCGGCTTTTCATGGCAATCCTCTCCTTCGTCAACACGGCCGGCGGTCCGGCCATGGAATTTACAGCTTCGCTTCCACCCCGTGCGCAAGGGCCAACAGAGACTGCTCTGCACCGGGCGTGGATTCATAGGCAACGATACGGACCAGAAAGGGGCCTTTGCGGAAGATCACGCTTTGCGCGAAAGCTACTCCGGCATCGCCCAGTTGAACGGTCTTGGCGTCCTTTGTTTGTCCAGCTTCCAGAATCTTGCGCGCGCCCCCCGGGTCTCCCATGGTGTGCACGTCAACAGTTGCTTCCAACTGGCCCTGGTATTTGTAATCGGAGGTCGAGGTGGTGACGACACCGGCCGAGATGTATTGCTCGGCGTCGCCGTCGATGTACTGCCAGAGATTCTTGGCGTCGAATGTGCGCGTGTCGCTGGTCTTGTCCCAGCCGGCGATTGCGCCCGATGCGGGAAACGGATCGGCCTGGTGCTTCTTGCATCCTGTTGCCGCGGTTGCGGCAACGATCGCCAGCGCCGCGACTGCGAACATCCATCCTTTTGAACGAAACTTCACTGAACGTTCTCCTTTTACTTCCTGTTGAGCAGGATCTGGCTGCTCGGCGAGCGGCTTTCGCCAATGCTGGTGATATAGACGGCAGGACGCTCCTGGAGGGGGCAGGCATACTCGCAGGCGCCGCAGCCTACGCAGCGGCTTGGATCGATGCGCGGCTGCTTGAGCGTCTTCGTGTTGCCGGCAGCGTCGATGACCTGCGCGTCATGCACATAAATCGCCTTGGGCGAAACCGGGCACCACTCCTCGCAGACGATGCAGTCTGTGGCCATGGCCCAAGGCAGGCAGCGGCCGCGGTCATAAAACGCAGTGCCCAGGCGAACAGGCTGGCTGGCCGCCGCGGACGCGCCCACCACCCAACCTTTATCCTTGGGCGTGATCTGCCAGATTGCGCCGGTGGGGCAAACCTCCGAGCAAAGAACGCAACTGGGCTCGCAATAGCCGATGCGCGGAACCAGAGTGGGCGTCCAGAGGCCTTCGAGGCCTGCCTCCTCCAGCGTTGGATGGAGCGCGGTGTTGGGGCAAACCTTCATGCACTCGCCACAGCGGATGCAACGGGAGAGGAAATCCGGCTCGTCCAGAGCGCCGGGAGGCCTCAGCAGGCGTTCATTGCGGCTTTTGCCCATTCCGGTATTGGCGCGCATCAACGGAACCACCGCCGCTCCGGCGGCCAGGCCAGTGAGAGTTCTGCGGCGGCCCAGGTCTGGCGAAGCAACTTCGTGCTCGTTGCGAAAGAAGCGGAATTGCAGGCCGTCGTGCGGGCAACTGCCCACGCAGTTCATGCACATGAGGCACTCGGCCTTGCGCCAGGGCACACCGCCGATGGGATCGTCGCCGCCCTGGCAACTGAGCAGACAGCGGTTGCACTTGTCGCAGGCGGCGGAATCTTTGTGCAGACCCAAAACCGACCAGCGCGAGACCGCTCCCAGCAGTGCGCCCAACGGGCAGATTGCGCGGCACCAGAGCCGCGTGATGCGCAGGCTGGCCAGCAAAATGGCCAGGAACAGAACCCCCAGCATCAGCCCTTGCGCAAAGTGCTGCTGGCGGAAGTCGAGCACTGTGAACTGAAGAATTGTATGCAGGGTTTCGCCGGTGGCCTTTATGGCGGCAATGTGGCTGTGCTCAAGCGGCGCAAGCCCAGCGCGCACGGCAGAGTTGAACGCCGGCAAGAGCGACAGGCCAAACGACCGGACCAGGAGGCTGAAGGGATCGAGCCAGCCGATAGCTGCCGACCCGAAGACCGCGGCCACCAGTCCTGCAAGCAAAATCCCATATTTGCCTGTCTGCCAGCGTTTGTAGCGATTGGAATCGATGCGCTGCTTGCCCCTTTTGGCCTCGGAGGGCAAATTGCCCACAAAGTGTTGCAGCGTGCCCATCGGGCAGATCCAGCCGCAGAAAAAGCGTCCCAGAAAAAGTGTCGGCACAAGGATGAGCAAGCTCAACAGCAGGCCGCGATAGAGGGCATGGCTGGCCAGCGCGTTGACCAGCGCGACCAGAGGGTCCAATTCAAAGAACAAGCGCACCGGAGCGCGCAGGTGAATGTCGCCAGTTGCGCCAGGAGTGGGACGCAGCGAGGTGAAGATCAGCAGCGCGAGAAACAGGAGCAGAAAGAATATCTGCGAAATCCTGCGCCAAAGCGGCAACCTGGAACGGGCCACGACTCTCCTCCCCACGCCGCGCGCGGGCGCTATCCCTGCATGATGAATGATTGGCGCTCAGGCAAGCGCCGTACAGTGACCTGCATCACCGGATTCTGGGCCGAACGAACATTTCACTCCCATGTCGACCGTCGTGATTCCTCCTCGATTCTCGGGCTGCACAGGAATAGTCCCGAGCAAACATAGAAACAGGTCCTTGTTTGAGCGTAACAGTTCATGTTACGCTGTAGCAGTGATTAAGACCTTCCGGCATAGCGGCGTCGAGAAGTTCTTCAAGACCGGCTCGAAGGCGGGCATCCAGCCGAAACATGAAGCCCGGCTGCGCATCCTGTTGACCACGTTGAATCTGGCATCGACACCGCTTGATATGAACCGGGGTGGATGGGACTGGCATCCGCTGAAAGGCGACCTCAAGGGACATTGGTCGGTGAGCGCTAACGGCAACTGGCGGCTGACCTTCACCTTTGACGGCGCGGATGCAATTCTCGTGGACTATCGGGATTACCACTGAGGGGGGCAATGACCATGACGACGATGCACAATCCGGCCAGCCCGGGCGAGCTTCTGAAAGAGTTCCTCGGCGGCCGAACCGCAACTCAGCTTGCTGAGCATATTGGAGTGGCACGAGCCACCATCTCCCGCATCCTAAATGGACGCACCTCCGTTACCATGGACCTCAGCATCCGGCTCGGTGAGGCTCTGGCGCTTTCTCCCGACTTCTTCTCCAAAGCTCAGCTCCAATACGACCTGTGGATAGAATCCCAGAAGAATCGGCGGAAGATTGGGCCGCTAGCCGCCTGACACATTCAGGACGAGCACTGTGGGAAGCCCAAGACCAAGCTGCGGGACTATCCTATTATGAGTAGAGTTTTCGCCGTCGGAAACAGGGGCAGATGAACGAGACCGGAACCAGAAAAGTCGAGCTGTTCGATACAAGTCTTCGCGACGGGATGCAGCAGCCGAATATCGATATCTCAGTGCAGAATGCGGTCGGCCTTCTGCAACGCATGTCCGCTTTTGGCGTCCAGTATGCCGAGATCGGTTTTGCTGGAGCGAACAAGTTTGTAGGAGATTTGACCAGCGCGCTTTCTTCGGTCGATGCGGGAGCCATGAAATTGGCCTTGTTCGGCAGAACACGCGGTCGCGGAGCCAGAGTAGAGGAATGGCCTGACGTGCAATTCATCGTCGCCAACCGAAAGCGGGTTCCAGTCGCGGTCGTTGTCGTCAAGTCCAGGCTGCTCGACGTGAAGAGGTCATTGGAGACCACGCCGGAAGAAAACCTGCTGATGGCTTATGAGACCGTTGAGTGCCTTCAGGACAACGGTCTTGAAGTCATTGTGGACTTTGAGCACGCGATGGATGCCGCGTGCGGCCGCCGTGAAAACGGAGAAGTTTGCGACACCGATTTCAGCAAGCGCAGCCGGGACTACTTTCACCAGATGACGGAGCAATGCGTCAGGCAGAGAGTTAGCCGACTGGTGGTTTGCGACACCACCGGCGGCGCCAACCCCGAGGAAGTTGCGGATGTCATCGCCGGCCTAGCGCGAAGTTATCCTGAAGCCAAGTTCGGATTTCATGGCCATACCGATCGCGGTCTTGGAATTGCCAATGCCCGAGCCGCCATTCTGGCCGGCGCTGTTCAAGTTCAAGGCACTCTGCTGGGAACCGGCGAGCGCTGCGGCAATGTCAACCTGACCACGGTGATCGGCAGCATGCAGCTCAGGGGCGAAGCCGAGTTTGTACCTTCCGAATCGCTCGCGGGGCTTACCGGGCTGGCGCATTCGGCTTATTCAGCTTTTGGCCTTGAGGCGCCGCACGGTTCTCCGATCGTTGGCCCTGGCGCGTTTGGCACCTGGGCCGGAATGCATGGCAGCAGCGAACGCAAGAACCCGGGTGCTTATCTTTGGTGCGATCCCGCAAAAGTGGGGGCCAACCCGGTCATTGGAGTGAACGGGCAATCGGGCAGGGCTAACATCGTCATGCTGTCTCAAACGCTTGGAGTTCCTCTCGATTCCGCCCAGGCGCAGGCTTTGATGGATGCCAACCCGGCGATGATTGAAGGCGGCGGGTTCACGGCCAGTGAAATTTCTTTCCGGCTGGCCTGCATGAAGGTTCTTAAGACGCTGCAAAACCGGTTCGGCGTCAAAAGCTGGAGAGTTTTGGACGAATCCGACGAAACCGGGAACCGGTACGTTCAGGCCTCCATGTTGTTATCGGTTGGCGACTCCGCCGTTGCCACGACGCGAGCAGAGGGATCCGGTCCGGTGGACGCCCTTACCAAGGCGATGAGGCGCGAACTGGAAAAGTGGTATCCCGCCCTAGCGCAGATGCGCCTTGGCACATTCAGCGTCACGGCTCTAGACGTAACCGCGCACGACACGGCTGCCCACGTCCGAGTAACCGTCAGCTTCAACGCCGACGGTCACGAACCGTGGAAGACAGCCGGGGTGAGCAGTGATTTGAACCAGGCGGCGCTGATGGCCATCGTGGATGGATTTCATTACTGGCTGTTGCAAAGCGCCAACTGACGATCCGATCCAGAACGATTGACGCTGGGCAGCGGCGCCCCGCCAAGCGGTTTTCCAGAAAGAGCCCCTTCCCGCGTCGAAGCCGTCGTTGATTCCATTGCGCTTATGGCATTTGGAACGCACCCTCATTTCAAAAGATCGAGGTTTAGGAAGCTATTAGAGCGCACACTGATGGTGATATTTCGATCGGTCGATAAGGCCCAGATTCGCTGCGGGTATTGCGCCGCCGCTGTCCTCTCCGCTTCCCAGGCATTTACAATAGCGTCTATGCCTCAGGTGGAGAATGCTTGCCGCCTGGCGTGTCCAACCTTATGACTCAGAGACTTTTTCGCATTCCCGCGGCTTTCGTGTTCGGCACGCTGCTGCTTGCAGGTTCCACATTGGCGCAAACGCACCCCGCCGCGCCTGAGAGCCCTTACGGCGGCACCACGGTCGAGGAGATCGTTGCCCGAGTGAACGACCAGATCATCACGCGCTCCGATTATGACCGCGCCTTGAAGGAGCTGGATGCAGAGGCGCGCCAGCACGGGGCTTCGATGCAGGATATCTCTGAAGCCCACAAGGATCTGCTGCGCAACCTGATCGACCAGCAGCTCTGGCTCTCGAAGGGCAAGGAACTGAACATTAACGGGGAAACCGATCTGATCAAGCGCCTGAACGAGATCCGCAAGCAGTACAACCTTGAGACCATTGAAGATCTGGAAAAGGCGGCGAAGGAACAGGGCGTCTCCTTCGAGGATTTCAAGGCCAACATCCGTAACGGCATCATCACTCAGGAGGTGATGCGGGATCAGGTGGGGCGCAGGGTTCAGTTCACTCCCGGCGAGGCACAGCGTTACTTTGAGGCGCACAAGCAGGAGTATGCGCAGCCGGAGAGCGTGCATCTGAGCGAGATTCTGGTTTCGACCCGTACGCCCGCGCCCGCTTCCACCATTCCTGGAGCCTCGCAACCCGAAGATGCGGCACAATTGGCCGCTGCCAAGGCCAAGGCAGACGACATTGAGGCCAAGCTGCACGCCGGTGGGGATTTCAGCCAGTTGGCGAAGAGCTTCAGCGATGGCCCCACAGCTGCCGAAGGCGGCGATCTTGGTCAGTTCCAACGTGGCAGCCTTGCCAAAGTCCTCGAAGACGCAACATTCGCTCTCAAGTCGGGCCAGGTCGCTGACCCCATTCGCACCCGGCAGGGCTTCGTTATTCTCAAAGTGGTGCAGCATGTTCCCGGCGGCGTGCCGGAGTACAAAGACGTGGAGCAGCAGGTAGAAGAGGCCTTCTACACCAGCCGGATGGAGCCGGCGATGCGAGAGTTTCTGACCACGATGCGCGAGCAGGCCTACATCGACATCAAGCCAGGCTTTACGGATACCGGAGCCAGCCCCAAGGAGATCAAGCCGGTCTGGAGCGCCTATACTCCGCCCTCGCCCAAGAAAAAGAAGAAGATCGAGCGCACCCGTTTCCGCGAGTCGACCCGCACCTTCCGGCAGAAAACGGCGCAGGCCGCGGCTGAACCGGCTCCGGCTGCGGCTGAAAAGGGGAAGAAGAAGGGTGTTCAGCCGGTAAACCTGGTCACGATGAAACCCGGCAAGAAGGAAAAGATTCGCTATGGACAGGCGCCGACCAAGACGCTTCCCAATGCGCCCGAGACTAAGACTGAGGATGCAGGCGCAGTGGAGCAAGCGTCGGCTGGCGCGCAGGAGCCTGTGAATCCACTCGAGGCAAATACCGCACCGGAGAAGAAGACGCGCTTCGCGCAACGTGCCAGTCTGCCGAAACAGCCAAAAGCTACTGGGCCGAAGGTGGACAAGCTCGCTCCCGCCCCGCCGGATGCCGCTGAGGTTGCCGATCGGCAGACCCAGGCTGCTCCGTTGGGTCTGTCTGGCGACACTGGCGTAAAGACCAAGAAGAAGAAGTCCACCACCACCGGCGACAAGACCCGCCTGACCGACAAGAGCAAGAAACCTGAGGCCCCGGCGCAGAGCCCTGCCGATTCGACCTTGGCGCCAGCGCCGCAGACACCGCCTTCTGCTCCGGCTCCGCAGAAATAGGCGCGGCAACATCGCAGCCAATCAAACAACCCATCGGGCCTGGGATTCCAATTCCAGGCCCGGCTTCTTTCTGTCGCAGTGTATCGCGATCACAAACGGTGGAATAGTCGCGCCGGTGTATATCAGGTTTTGAAGGCGCGCCCGGCATGTGCTCGCCTCCGTTGAACCTCTCAGAGGAATATAATTTTCCCTATGGCGGCGAGTGCACACGTGAATACACCGCAAGTCGAACTCGCGTTGAGCGTTTCCGAGAGCGTGCTTGGCGGCGAGCCGGGCACCGCTCAAGAGTTGCCCGCCAAAATGCAGGCTTTGGAAGCCCGGCTGCAACAGTTGGGAAGCCTGATGGTGGCTTACTCCGGCGGTGTGGACTCTGCTTTTTTGGCGGCGACCGCGCATCGCGTCCTGGGTTCCGGGATGCTTGCCGTGCTGGCCGACTCGCCCAGTCTGGCCCGCAGCGACATGGAACAGGCCTCCGCCTTCGCGGGCGCGCTTCAGATGCCGCTGCACGTGGTCGGCACAAATGAGCTGGACCGGCCAGAATACACGCGCAACGACGCCAACCGATGCTTCCACTGCAAGGACGAGCTTTTTGCAACCATGGAAGCGCTCGGCGCCAAGCTCGGATTCACCCGCATTGCCTACGGCATGAACGCCGACGACACGCGGGATTATCGTCCCGGCCAGCGTGCCGCCGAGGCACACGCCGTGCTGGCGCCCCTGGCGGAGGCCGGGCTCACTAAAAGCGAAGTGCGCACGCTGGCTAGGGCGGCTGGTTATCCCCTTTGGGATCGTCCCGCGGCGCCGTGCCTTGCTTCGCGCGTCGAGTACGGCCGCAGTGTAACCCGCGAGGTGCTCTCCCAGGTAGAGAGAGCCGAGGAGAGCTTGCGCCGGCTTGGTTTCCGAGAGCTGCGCGTCCGCCATCACGGTGAGCTGGCCCGCGTCGAGATTGCGCGCACGGAGTTGCCCCGCGCCCTCACGATGGAGATGCTCGACCTGATCTCCGCGGCCGTCAAACAGGCCGGGTTTCAATACGTGACCCTTGATTGTGCCGGCTTTCGCTCTGGTTCAATGAATGTGATCCTGCCCGCGGAAGTCCTGGCCCGGCGCGGCGCGTGAAACCCGGTTCGACGCCAACCGGTTAAAATCACTAAGCGATGCGTATTGGATACCTTGAGTGTTTTTCAGGCATAAGCGGCGACATGCTGCTGGGCGCGTTGGTAGATGCGGGCGTGCCGTTTAACTGTTTAGAAGAAGCAACCGCCGCCCTGAATGTGGACGCCCGGCTGGAGATGCGCAAGGTGAGCCGCGGCGGCTTGGCCGGCACCAAGGTCGATGTGCTCACGCCGGACCACCCGGCCATGGAGGCGGCGCACTCCCACGGAGACCAGGCGGGTCATTCGCACGGGGAGCATGCCCATGCGCACACGCATTCAGCTCATCGCCCCTTGTCCACTATTCTAGAAATCATTCGCTCCGCCCCGCTCGCCGCAGCCGTCAAGGAACGATCCATCCGCGCATTCCAACTTCTGGGCGATGCCGAGGCCGCCATTCATTCCATCCCCATTGAACGTGTGCACTTTCATGAAGTGGGCGCTGTGGACACCATCGTTGACATCGTTTGCTCTGCCGCGGGCGCAGAGTCGCTCGGCATTGATCGCTGGCTTGCTTCGCCCTTGAATGTGGGCAGCGGAACGGTCGTTTGCCAGCACGGGACGCTTCCCGTCCCGGCTCCGGCAACATTGGCCTTGCTGGGCGATGCGCCGGTCTATGCCGCAGGGAAACCCATGGAGCGGGTGACGCCCACCGGCGCCGCAGTGCTTCGGATGCTCGATGTACGCTATGAGCCGCTGCCGCCGATGCGCATTCTGAAGACAGGCTACGGCGCGGGCGGACGCGAAACGCCGGGGGAGCCCAACCTGTTGCGTTTGCTGGTGGGTGAAGCCACCGAGGAAGCTTCAGAGGGAATCAGAGCAGACTCCGCCGCGGCTGAGCCCATTGCGGTCATCGAAACCGTCATCGACGACTCAAACCCGCAGGTGCTCGCCTATGTGAGCGAACTGCTGCTCGACGCCGGCGCGTGGGATGTATATCGTGTTGCGGTACAGATGAAGAAGGGGCGCACGGGCGTGCAGTTGACCGTGCTCTGCCGTCCCAGTCTCCTGCCCAGGTTGCGCGACCTGCTCTTCCGCGAAACTACCACCATCGGCTTGCGATGGAGGCTCGAAAACAAGCTGGCGCTGGCGCGCGAGTTTCTCAAGGTGCAAACTGCTTTGGGCGAGGTGCGCATGAAGATCGCACGCATGCCCTCGGGCGTCGTCGCCAATGCATCACCGGAGTATGAAGACTGCCGTTTGCTCGCCACACTGCACTCGGTGCCGCTGAAAGAGGTGATGCAGCGGGCTGTGCAGGCTTACGCTGAAGTCGCGGGCGCGGCCACCAGATCAGAAAAGGAAGTGCTCTGATGGATCGCGCAAGCATCGAGACCTTGCTCAATGAAGTTCGCGAGGGCCATACAGGGGTCGAACAGGCGCTGGACCGCCTCCGCGATCTGCCCTTCGAGGACATTGGTTTCGCCAAGCTCGATCATCATCGAGCCCTGCGCACGGGGATGCCTGAGGTGATCTTTGCTGCCGGCAAGACGGCAGCGCAGGTGGCTCAGATTTTTGCGCGAATGGCCAGGCACAGCGGGAATGTACTGGCCACGCGCGCATCTCGCGAAATGTTCGATGCGGTCCGCGCAGTCGAGCCACGCGCCGAGTTTCACGAGACCGCTCGCGCCATCACGCTCACCCAGAATCCCAACGTGCCTCAAGGCAAGGGAACTATCGCGGTAGTCTGCGCCGGAACCAGTGATTTGCCCGTGGCGGAAGAGGCCGTAGTGACTGCGCGGCTTATGGGCAATACGGTCGAACTGATCGCCGATGTCGGCGTGGCAGGTATTCATCGCCTGCTGGCGCAGAAGAGTTCTTTGCAGTCCGCCCGCGTGCTCATTGTGTGCGCAGGCATGGAGGGCGCGCTGCCCACCGTGGTAGGCGGACTGGTCGACGCGCCGGTGCTGGCTGTTCCTACCAGTGTAGGCTATGGCGCGTCCTTTGGCGGCGTGGCGGCGTTGCTGGGTATGTTGAACACCTGCTCGCCCAATGTCTCCGTGGTGAACATTGACAACGGATTCGGCGCCGCCTGCATCGCATCGCTCATCAATCGAATGTGAGGCTGTGAGAACCCGGCTTGTTTTCAGCACGCGGTGAAACAGACATGTCCAATTTGCAGAGCGACGCGCTTGGTCTTTACATCTCGATTCCTTTTTGCCGGTCGAAGTGCACGTATTGCAACTTCGCTTCGGGGGTTTACCCTGCCAGCGACCACGCGCGCTATGTTGAGAGGCTCATTGCGGACCTCAAGGGGAGCAGGGAGTGGGCCGCGCGCATGAATGTGGATCTGCCTCGCCGAGTGGACACGGTCTACCTGGGCGGCGGGACTCCAAGTCTGCTTGCGCCGGAGCTCTTGACACAGCTGTTTCGGGAGATGAGAGCGGAGTTTGACTTTGAGCCTGACGCCGAGATCACGGTGGAATGCGCGCCGGGGCAGCTTGCGAATCGCACGCTTGAAGCGCTGGTCGCGGCGGGCGTAAATCGTGTGAGCCTGGGAGTCCAGTCGTTCATTGACAGGGAAGCGGCGACAAGTGGACGGCTGCACAACCGAGCGAAGGTCGAAGAGGATTTGCGACGGCTGCGCGAAGCCGGGATCGCCAACCTGAACGTGGACCTGATTGCCGGGCTTGCCGGTCAGACATTTGCCTCGTGGGGGGAGTCACTGACGACTCTTGTCGAATCAGGCGTTCCTCACGCCAGCGTGTACATGCTGGAGGTGGACGAAGACTCCCGGCTGGGGCGCGAGATGCTGGCGGGAGGGGCACGCTACCACGCGGAGCTGGTTCCCGAAGACGATGCGATCGCACAGATGTACACGCTGGCGATTGAGAGGCTGTGCGCGGCGGGCCTCGGCCAGTACGAAATCTCGAACTTCTGCCGGCCGGGGTTTGCCTCGCGGCACAATTTGCGTTACTGGCGGCGCCGGCCCTATCTGGGTCTGGGGCTGGACTCGTCGTCGATGCTGAGGGAGGCAATGCCGGGAGCGGATTTTGGTGGACCTGGCTACGTGCTGCGCATGACGACGACTGACGACCTGACTGCTTATCTTGCTGGACCGGCGCCGATTGAGACCGCGTGGCTCTCGCCTGCCCGGCAGCACGAGGAGGCATGGTTCCTGGGGCTGCGTCTGAATGCCGGAGTGGAACCGGCCGCGCTGGATGAGGGGTTTGGAAAGGAACCGGTGGCGCTGGCGCTTGATGCCGTTGACCGGCTCGTGGAGGTGGGCCTGCTGACTTCGGACGGCAGGACGGTTCGGCTGACCGCGCAGGGACAACTGCTCTCGAACGATGTCTTTCAGGAGTTTCTGGGGCTCGCGGGGGAAGAGGTTGAAGCCAACTGCAACGCAGCCGTTCCCTTGCGGGGTGGAAGATAGCTGGTTGCGCGCCATGCGATGGAGAGTGTTTCGCGGCTGAGGAGTTTGCGGATCTGGCCGTGTGCGTGTTCGGCCCAGGGGCCTCTGTTGTCCAGCTTTACATAGGATTGCCAATGGCGGAGAGCCGGGCGGCATTGTCCCTTGCGCTCGTAAGCCAAGGCCAGGTTGTAGTGGGCATCGGCGTACCGAGGCGCAAGTGCAACGGCTTGACGATAAGCGGCAATGGACTCATCCGGGCGCTCGAGTTCGTCCAATACGTTGCCCAAATCGAAGAACGCCAGCACGTATGCGGGGTCGGCTTCGGTGGCCCGGCGATAGAGCTCCTCGGCTCGGCCATATTGCCGCAGGTGAAACTGAATAGTTCCTAAGTTGATGTAGGCTGCGGCGTACTCCGGATCGAGTTCCAGAATCTCCTCATACAAAGCAATGGCGCGCTGCTTTTCGCCCACCTCCTCGGCCTGCACCGCGGCAAGAAAGCGCTCCTGCATCCCACGCGGGTTGGCGGCGCCAGGACGGCGAAGCGGATAGAGCTCAGAACCTGCCGACGGCCGGTCCATGTGGTCCATTCGATCGAGCCGGTCGAGCCTTTCAAGCCGCTCGAAGTCAAAGAGCAACTGGCGGCGGATGGGATCCACTATGGCGCCGTTGTGGCGGAAAGCCAGCCGCGTTCCAGTACGCACCAGGCACGCCTCGAGCATCGGATTGGCCATTCCGGCCACGGCCCTCATGGCTGCGATCGAGTGCCGTATGGAGGCCGCGGAGACATCTTCCTCGCGCAGGATGCGCAAAGTCCTCAACTGGCCAAGATCCTGAAAGGTGTAAGTCTGCTGCTGCGCAACGATCCCTGCTCGCTCCCACCCCTGCAACTGGCGGGAACTGATCTGCAAGATGCGCAAAACGTCCTGACGGCTATAGCTGGTCACTCGTACGTAGCTCCTGGAACAGTTACGGAGGAACCGCTCTTGCTGCGATTATGCCAAGAGTATGCGTGGATAAGCAGACCGTATCTACCGCCGCAACAAAAAAATAAGAGGATAACGGGTGCCTTGTTTGGTTCACGCCAAGGGCCAGGGCGAGATAATGCTTGTGGAAAACGGAGGAGAAATGCAAAAAACCGGCTCAACCCCCTCAAAACCGGAGAGGCGGCGGCGCGATGCGGGGATTTTCGCCGACAAGTTACGCGGGAGAAGCCGATCACCTGCCGTCACTTTCCTATGCAAAAAGTGGAAAAAATCAAATTCAAAATGTCGTCGGATGTCGTCTGTCCGGTCAGCGAATCAAGAGCCCACAGCGCGCGATAGAGGTCCAGCAGGATCATCTCGTGGGGAATCGCATTCGAATTCGCCAGTGTGGCGTCTTTCAGCGCGCCCAGTGCGGTTGCGATGGACTGGTGATGGCGCAGGCTGGTCAACATTCCCGGCTCCGAGGCCGCTCCGCCTGTGGCCAGCGCCAGAATCCGCTTTCGCAACGCCGGAATCCCCTCGCCGGTAAGCGCTGATGTGAGCAGCGCGGGAACACTGCCATACAGCGCAGCCGCCCCGCCCGCTGCCACCAGATCGCTCTTGTTCAAGGCCACCAGAGCGGGGCGCCCCTGAACAGCCTCCAGCAACCGGTTCTCGTCGTCGTTCAGCGGCTGGGTGGCGTCTAGCACCACCAGCACCAGCGCGGCGTCCGCCAGCGCCTCGCGGCTTCTGGCTATTCCCAACTGCTCAACTTCCTCCAGACTCTCACGCAAGCCGGCCGTATCGACCAGTTCCAACGGTATCCCTTCGAGAGCGATTCGCTCCGTCACCGTGTCTCGGGTAGTTCCCGGGGTCGGCGTCACAATGGCCCGTTCGCGCTCCGCAAGCCGATTGAAGAGCGAACTCTTGCCGGCATTGGGCCGCCCAACAATGGCCAGGGTCAGCCCGTCGTGGACGATGCGCCCGCGGGCAAATGACGCCTCCAGAGCCGTCAGGGCGGGTGTCAGAGCGTCTATCCGCCGCGCAATCTCGGCCGCAGGGGCCACGTCCAGGTCGTCCTCCGCAAAGTCGATGCCGGCTTCCATCAGAGCGATCAATTCGACCAGCGCCTGCTTCGCCGGCTGCACGCGCCGGCTGAGGGCTCCGCCCATCTGGCTGGCGGCCAGGCGAGCCTGAGTTAGCGTCTGCGCCTCGATCAGGTCGCGCACCGCCTCGGCCTGGGTCAGGTCAAGCCGCCCGGCCAGAAATGCACGCTGGGTAAACTCGCCGGGTTCGGCAAGCCGCGCTCCCAATTCGATGGCTCGGCGCAGCAGCAGCTCCAGCACCACTGGCGATCCGTGCGCCGCAATCTCAACGACATCTTCGGCGGTGTACGAGTTGGGCGCTGCAAACCAGGTCACCAGCGCCTCGTCGATTCGTCCGGCATCGCTACCCATAGCATCGAGCACATCCGCAAGCCGCGCCCTACCGTGCTCCAGCGGCTGGCGCAGGCTTACCAGTTGCGCCGCGATGGACGCAGCCTGGAGCCCGCTCAGGCGCACAATCCCGATGCCGCCCCGGCCTGGCGGCGTGGAAACAGCCGCAATGGTGTCAATGCTGGCGCGTGGGTTGGTGTCTGCAACAGTCATAAGCTGCTCATAGTGTAGAGGCTGCAACGGCTCGCCGTGCTTCGGGCAACGTACCGAAGCCCACCGGAAATCGTTTTCCACCCAAGGAATCGGACTATAATCGCTCGTGAGAATTGATGGGAATTCTGGTCGCGCCAGGCTTTTTTCGGCGTCGCTCAAACTTCCAGTTGAAGGTCGAGTTCACGTGGAATCGAAGCAGCGGAATGGGCGATCGGCTTGGTGCTGGACGATAGATTCCATAGGGAAACGATCTTGGGGTCTGATGCTTGCGGTGCTTCTCTTGTCTACAGCGGCCGCCTATGCGCAGCAGGCCATGCAGCCCGTCTGGCAGGGAGTGCTCCGTAATCCAGCCGGAGCACCCATTCAAAAAGCGAAAATCCGCCTTGCCGGGAACGGCGCCAAAGCCGAAGCGGTCACCGGCGCTGATGGAAGATTCCAGCTCCCCGGCCTGCCCGCAGGGCAATACATGCTCACAGTCGAGGCCAATGGCCGTAATGTCGACTACGCCCAGACAATCGATCTCGCGCCGGCGGCTCCCCCAGTCGCGATCACCCTCTCCGATCAGGGCGAGCTCACGGTGGCCGTCCTCAAAGGCCCGACAGCGACCGGCGGCGAGGAACTTTCCAGCCAGGCGGTCAGCGAGCTGCCGCTGAACAAGCGCGACTTCAGCACGCTGCTGCTGCTGGCCGCCGGCACCATGACCGACACCAATGGCGCCACCAATTTCACGCAGCAGTTCGCGATCAACGGGCAGCGCGGCGTCGAGGCCACCTTTGCCATGGACGGCGCAGACATCAGCGATCCGGAGATGGGCGGAGCCACCTTCAGCAACTTCAACGTGGACGCGGTCGAAAGCATCGATTCCAGCTCCGGCTGGATGCCAGCCGAGATTGGACGCGGCGCTGCGGGATTTACCAATATCCACACCCGTTCGGGCGCCAGCGGCTTCCACGGGTCTGTTTTTGAATTCGTCCGCAACTCCGCCTTCGATGCCCGCAATTATTTTGACCATGCCACCCCGGCCTATCCGGGCCGGATTCCGCCCTTCCGCCGCAACGAATTCGGATTTACCAACGGTGGCCCGGTCTTCATACCCCACGCCTTCGACGGCCGCAAGCGCACCTTCTACTTCGCGCAATACCAGGGCTTTCGCCAGGTGCTGGGAACCACCCAGGTGATGCCGGTGCCCACGACAGCCGAGCGCACCGGCCTGGATACTGTCACTTACCCCGACGGCTCAGTCGACACGCTCAATGTACCTGTCGATCCCGGCATTGCCGCGGTACTCGTCCGCTATCCAATACCCAATGATTCCTCCGGGCCATTTGGCGCAAACACCTACGCGACCGCTTCGAAGGTCGCCACAGACGCTAACCAATTCTCTCTGCGGCTCGATCACAGGGTCTCCCCTAAGGACCAGTTCTTTGCCCGCTTCAACCTCGACAATCTCTCCGGACCCACCACCAATCCCGACCAGACAGCCATCGATCCCTCCTTTGGCATCGTATACATCGACCGGCAGCGTAACGTAGTGGGCACTTACACACGCACCGTTTCGTCGCGCTTGGCTCTCGAATCCTCCATCAGCATCACGCGATCCACGCCGGGGTTTCCCACCCCCAACTACACCGACCCAGCTGTCAAATTCAACGATGGGCTCTTTGAGCCCTTCAACTCCGCCGCCGGCACCGTGATGCAGTCTTATGGCAATCTCTTCCAGGGCCGGCAAAACGCCGTCTTCTCCACCGCGCGCCACGCTCTCAAGGCCGGCTTCGAGGCCCGCATCAATCGAGACTCCACTTACTTTGGCATAAGCCCCAATGGCGAATACGACTTTGGCGGCGGAGCTGCCTATGCAGCCAAGGAGATTCCCTCGCAGAGCGGAAAGCATAACCTCCTTCCTGGCGATCCATTCCCCGACACCCTCTCGAGCTTCCTCGCCGGCAGCCCTTTTGTCTATACAGTCGCCATCGCACCGCCGTACTTTTCCAGCGGCCCTCACATCGGTCCCGCGGCCATCAATCGCGAAAACTTCAGTTCGTATCTGCAAGACACTTGGAAGGTCACTCCCCGCTTCACGCTCGACCTCGGTCTCCGCTGGGACCTCTATACCCCCATCAGCGAGCGCGCCCGGCGGACATCGAGCTTCCTGACCGTAAACGGCGTACAGGAATATGTCGTCAATCCGCAGCCCGGTTACCAGACCGATTACAACAGTTGGGAACCGCGCATTCAGGCCGCATGGCAAGTTACAAGCAAATTTTCGGCTCACGCGGGCGGCGGCATCACAGTGATCCCGCCCAACATTTGGCAGGACAACTACCTCACTGGTTCCACGCCCTTTGCCGTCATGCCGCGGCTGCTCTCGGCATCCAATGCGCCCATTCACTATGGGTTTCAAATCACCCCGGCGCAGTTGCCGCGCGCGTATACGCTGGCGGGCGCAGATATCTTTGCTTCAGGCGCCTCAAACACTGTTGCACCCAACACCGTGATGGACGTGAACCGTTACGAGCAGGACGTGGCTGCGCTCACTCCGGGCCATGTGGTCAGCGATCTCAATCTGAGCGGCATCGACCGCTCCTTTCGCAATGCCGCTCTGTACACATGGACGGTGGGCCTTGAGCGGAAGCTGGGCAATCTCACAGCGGATGCCAGTTACGTGGGCACCGCCGGCGTCAAGCTCCCGCGCACCAGCTTTCCCAACGCCTATCCCGGCGCCACCGCAGCCTTTGCGCCTTACACCGCATTCGATAGCTCCGGCAACGTCAGCGGCGGCTTCGGCGTTGAGAACATCATCACTGCAACCGCCCATTCCACGTATCACGCGCTGCAAACATCCTTGTCAGGTTCGATGGGCCACGGCGGTCCTGGCATCCAGGCGAGTTATACATGGAGTAAGTCGCTCGACGATACCAGTCAGGCTGGAGCTGGATTTCCGCAGAACCCCTTCGACACGCACGCCGAAAAGGGTCCGTCGTCGTTCGATGTGACCAACGGCTTCGGCCTCAGCGTGGCTCAGGATCTGCATCTCGAAAGCGTGCAATTCCTCCAGCCCATCAGCAAGAAAGTCACAGATGGGTGGGAGCTTCTAAGCATCTCCGGCATCAGCTCGGGCTCGCCGTTCACAGTCTTCTCGGGCATTCAGCAGACGGGCGCGGGAGCCAACGGCGTTGACCGTCCCGACCAGATTGCCAAACCGCATCTCTCCACCGCGCGCACAGACCGTCAGGATTACTTTGGCGAAGGGGCCAACAATGCCGCGGACTTCTTTTTCAAACCCATTAACTTGCCCGGCGGCACGGGGCCCAATCAGGGCCGATTCGGCACGCTGGGACGCAATACCTTCCGCGGCCCCGCCTTCTACAACTGCGACTTCGCCCTCATCAAGAGCACGCCCTTCGGACGCCGCAAGAGCGGAGCTGAACTTGTAAGCCTGCAATTCCGCAGCGAGTTCTTCAACCTCTTCAACATCGTCACTATGGGCCTGCCCGCCAACATCCTCACCGGCTCCGGCTTCGGTGAAATCAGCAAGACCGCCGGCAACTCTCGCCAGATTCAGCTCTCGCTCAAGCTGATTTACTAAGTCGTGGATGCTACACTCCGGCAAAAGGGATGCGTCCATGAAGGCAAGCGCAATCGAGTTTCGCCTGCGGATGGCGATCAACATCGTCATCGTCTGCCTGGGTTTTTGGGCGCCGTGGATTGAGGCGTGGAGTATTGGCAGGCGCATCCCTCTGCTAGTGTGGCTGGCGCTGGAACTCAGCCGGTTTGGTCTGGTCGCCTTCCGGGTTGCCGTGCCCTTGGTCATCGTTACTGGCGCGCTCATGGCTGGCGCTGGCGCTGCACTGCGCGTGTGGAGCACGGCGTATCTAGGCTCCGGTACGGTGAAGCATGGGCAGATGAAGGCCGGTGCTTTGTTGGCCGATGGGCCTTTTCGCTTTGTGCGCAATCCGCTCTATCTCGGATTGTGGCTCGCCTTCGCCGCATTGGCATTGCTCATGCCGACCAGCGGAGCGCTGTTTGCCATGGCTGCTGTCACAATCTTTCTCTTTCGCCTGATCCTGGGCGAAGAGGCCTTCTTAGCCGGCCAGCTAGGCGCGCCGTACCAGGACTATCTGCGCACCGTGGCGCGCCTTCTGCCCCGGCTACGGACCACCGTGCCGGCCACGGGTCGCACGCCGCGCTGGGTGCAAGCCGTGCTCTCGGAGATCAGCCCCATCGGCGTCTTCGTCGCTCTGGCCTTCTTTTCGTGGAGCTATGACATCCGGCTTATGGCCAAAGTCATCATTGTCAGCTTCGGCCTCTCGCTGGTGGCGCGAGCGATGCTGCCGGAGACAGTGAAGGGGTTTGGCCGAACGGAATAGAACCTGACGAGCAAGCCTGTACACAACAGCGGGACTGCCTCAAACGACAAAGGGGAAGAGCCGATCGCCCCTCCCCATTGCCGATGTGCCAGTCCGGGTTGCCGTTTTCTATTCGCGGCCCAATGCTACTTCTTGACAGGGGCGATCACGTCCTTGGCGGCCTTTGCCACGCGGAACTTGACCACGGTCTTGGCCTTGATCTTGATGGCCGCGCCGGTCTGAGGGTTGCGGCCGATGCGGGCCTTGCGCTCTGCCTTCACCAGGCGTCCAATGCCAGGAATCACGAAGACGCCGTTCTTCTTGGTTTCCTTGATAGCGGTCTCCGCCAGCAGATCCAGGAAGGCAGCGACTTGCTTGTTGGTCAGTTCCAGCTTCTCCGCCAGTAGCCGCGTCAGAGCGGTCTTGGTCAATCCAGTTGCCATGTGTTGTTCTCCTTCTGGGCGAGCCCTTGGGCCTGCCTGTGTTGCCGGGTTTCCGCCGCTCTACGCGTGCCGCATGAGGGAGCGCGACCGATGCAACGCTTGCACGTTTCCCCTGTATTCATGCGGGTCCGAATAACCCCGTCGATGGTTACAATGCGGCTTTCGGGAGGTTAAAGTCAATCGAAAAACCTCGATTTCCACAGTTTTCTTAGGATTTTGTGCAGATTTTGTCTATTTTTGCCCATTTTGTCCTGGTTTTGTCGGCTTTTACCTCTCTGTTAGGCCGAAAGCGACCGTGGCAGGGATCAACATGGGACAAGGCTATTTCAGCCCGAAGAGCACTTTTTTTCGAGGTGCAAGGGTTGCTGCGATGGGGGTGTTCAAGGCATCCACCACCGGCGCCAGCAGCTTGAAGTGCTTGATCAGCGTCCCCGCAAACCCCGGCTCAAGAGCACTCTCAGCCGGCAGAGTCGCGCTCAGCCCCCACTGCTTGCACTTGATCAGATCCATCGCCGGATGCTCGCATGGGAACCCTTTCGGCGGTCGCGTCAGGGATTCTCCCTCGAACTCCTTGAATGTCCTGCGGACCGCGGGCCTTTGCAGCAGCTTGCGAAATTCCACGTGGTTCTCCAGCAGCCAGTGCCGGATCGCCGCCAGTTGCTCCTTCTCCGGCATGTAGGCCCCCGCGGCAATCACCACCCCCTTGGGACTCACCTGGAAGTAGTATCCCGCGCCCGAAGTCTTCTCCATGCCCATGTGCGACCACCAGGCCGCCACATGCGTCTTGTAAGGCAATTTGTTGTTGCTGAACCGCGTATCGCGGTAAATCCGGAACAGCGACTTCTCCGCAGGCCGCACATGGTTGGGCGCAAACTCCATCATCGCGTCCGTCACCTTGCGGATGATCGCCAGCATGGGCTCCTTCAGCTCGGCCTCGTAAACAGCCTTACGCTCGTTGAACCACTCGCGGTCGTTGTTCCTCTCAAGCCCGCGCAGAAACTTCAGACCCTCGGGGCGCAGGTGGGCGGCGGGCGCGGTATCGGTGGATTTCTTCTTGGAGACCATAACAAATGGAGTTTAACGCATGGTAATGTAGTCGCCATGATCCCCCGCGCGTTTTTTGTATCGTTTGTTCTTCTGCTTGGCTTGAATCTCAATTCCCAGCAGCCTGCCCCGGTTCAGGAGCAACCAGCAGAGCGACAGCCTGTTCCTCAGGTTGGGGAAGAGTTGCTGCCTCCGGATCTGAGCAAAGACTACAATGTGCATGACCGGATTACTGCGGACAGTAAAATAGCTCAGCGCATGACCGACTTGGGCGTCGAGCGCACAATCGCTCAAAGGTGGTCCTCCACCAGGGAAGAAGGTGATCTTGTACTGCCAAAGTTCAAATCGCTCCGTCAAGGTCTGCATCTTCGCACCGGCATCATATTTCTACCGTGCAACGGCGAGATGAACACCGCGTACCTCTACCTGCTTGTGGTAGACAATATTGCATGGAATGTCACAGATCATCTAGAGTTGGATTGCCAATACGACGACAACGTCTCTTTCGAGATTGCCTCCATTCACGATCCGCAGAAGGATGAGATACAAATCCACCACGATTGCGTGGGCCATGGAACTGGATATTGGGAACAGGAATTCTCTGTCTATTCGGTACTTGGGCGGAAGTTCAAACTGGAGATGGAGACCGACGATCTCCAAAGCGACTATCCCATGGGAGGAAACCCGCTCGAATTGGATCGAAACAGTACCTTCACAGTGATTCCTGTCGCCGGGTCGCGCTCACGGGCAATCGAAGAGACCCGGAGCCAAATTCGCAACGGAAAGTTCACAGTCCAGCGCCGCCAGTTCCGCTGGAATCCTGCGCACGCCCGTTATGAGCCTTCGCCGTTTGCGCCAGTCGTGGCTACCGCAAATTGATTCCGAGGCATACAGCCACGCACGCTGAATGCTGTTTTTACCGGATCACCTTCAGCGCCCCCCTGAACAGCCCGTCGAAATCCCCAGCCAGCGTCGCATCCTTCGCCACCGCCTGCTCGATCGCCTTCTCCGCCGCGACGCGCTGATAGCCCAGATTCGTCAACGCGGACAGCACATCGTCCACTGCCGCGCCCTGAACGCTCCGCTGCACCGGCGCAACCGCAAAATCGTCCAGCTTGTCTTTCAGCTCGACAACCAGCCGCTCGGCCAGCTTCTTGCCCACGCCGGGAATCCGCGTCAGTTGAGCATGGTCCTGGCCGCGAATGGCCTGCACCGTGCGCTCGGGCGACAACCCGCTCAACATCTTGATGGCCAGTTTGGGGCCAACGCCGCTAACCGTGATCAGCCGCTCGAAGAGGCTCTTTTCCTCGCGATCGAGGAAGCCGAAGAGGGCAATCTGGTCCTCGCTGACCTGGGTGTGGATGTGCAGAGCAGCCTCTGCGCCTACCGAGGGCAGCGCCGTGAAGGTGGGCACCGAGATGGTGACGTCGTACCCCACACCGGCCGCCTCGACAATGGCCTGTCCGGGCTGCTTGTGAATGAGCTTTCCGCGCAGATGAGCGATCATCGTGCCTAATTGTAGTATCCCGAGCCGTCCAGCCACCCACTTGCGCGTCTCGATGTACTCGATTCAGCGGCAGATCCGCGCCAATCTCCGTTCTGCTTCGTCCAAAGAACAGCCGCCAATAGCTAGGGTATGCCCCCGCCGGATACAATAGGGTTCTACGCTGCGTCAATTGGGCGGTACACGATCTTTTGTTGAGATTTGGAGCAGGTGCACGTGAGAGGCATTGTTTGCCGCGGTCTGCGGCTTGAGTTGGTTGCAGGGCTCGGTATCGCGCTGGCGATGTCCGCGCTGTCGGTGGTCGCGGCGCAAGCGCAAGGCGCACCCACGATAACTACCTTGACTGCCGGTGCCCAGAGCGGATGCACCCAGGCTCTTACGGTCACCGTAACCGCCAATGGACAGCCGGTCACAGGCACCGTCGCTATCGAAGATGATCTCAATGGCAAAGAGGTGCAATTGGCCGCTGTTGCTCTGAGTCCCCAAGGCACGGCCAGCCCAACGGTTTCCCTGACGGATGGCGTCCATAGCCTGACTGCTGTCTATGCAGGCAGCGCCACCTACCAGGGCTCGACCTCTTCACTTGTAACGACAGCAAATGTTACCTCTTCGTGCGAATTTACGGTTTCTGTATCCCCTGCCACGCTCACTCTCACAGCCGGCCAATCGGGAACCGTCACGGCATCCGTCGCCTCTTCGCCGGATTTCACATCCACGTTGACGGCCCCCGTGTTCGTCACGCTCTCCTGCTCCGGCCTTCCCGATCAGTCCGCCTGCACCTTCACCCCGGAAAACGTCGAGATTCTGCCCAACGCCACGGCCCCGCTCACCAGCTCGATGGTGATTACCACCCAGGCGGCCTCCGCATCTTTGGCGCCTCATCAAGGCTCCAACTCCGTGACCTGGGCGTTTCTGCTGCCCGGCGCGCTTAGCCTGGGCGGTCTTGCCTGGGGAGCTCGGCGACGTGCCTGGCTGAACCGGCTTTCGCTGCTGGCATTGGTGGCCCTAGTTGCCACGCTGGGCACAACGGCCTGCAACGCCCGCTACGACTACTACCACCACGGCCCGCCCATCAATCCGGCCACACCGGCCGGCACGTACACAGTGACCATAACCGCACAGTCCAGCAACGGCGTGACCGCCATTACGAATCCGACCACCTTGGCGTTAACGGTCCAGTAATCTGGGTTGCATGAGCCGCTGGCATTCCCTTCCCGCGGAGTTGTACGCCCTGGTTGAGCACACGCCGGCAACGGTGCTGCTTGAGAGCGTAAAGCCCCGCGCGGCAGAGCCCCGTTCGGAAGGTTTCTCACGGCTCTTTACTGCTCCCGTGCAGGTCTGCGCGGCCAACGAATCAGCGGAACTTACCAATCTCTTCGTGGAGATCGAAAGAGCTGTTGCGGCTGGTCATTATGCCGCCGGCTATTTCACGTACGAGTGTGGCAGTTGCTTTGAACCCAAGGCCGCGATGTGCCCCAGCCGACCCGGCCAGCCTTTGGCTTGGTTCGGCATCTACGACCGCTGTTATCTGTTCGTCCATGGGGCGGGCGCTTTCCGTGACGACGATCCTCCTGGCCTTGCGGCATTTCGCAATACCTCACAGGACGAAGAGCCCGCAACCGAGCAGCCGTTCGATGCCGTCTTCAGCCTCACTGAACAGCAATACGCGGACCGTATCGCGGCCATCCATGAATGGATTCGCTCGGGCGACGTCTATCAGCTCAACTTCACCGCACCTATTCACGTCCGCGCGCTGGGCAGTCTAGCTGCGCTCTACCAGCACCTGCGCAGCCGTCAGCCCGCCCCCTTCTGCGCCTTCCTGCACACGCAGCCCGACCGCCGCATTCTTTCCTTCTCGCCCGAACTCTTTTTCCGCTTGGAAGCCGACGGCGCTAAGCGCCGCATCGTCACCCGCCCGATGAAGGGAACAGCGTCGCGGGGCCGCACCAGCCGCGAAGACCGCGAGCAGGCCGAGTGGCTTCGCAACGACCCCAAGAACCGCGCCGAAAACGTAATGATCGTCGATCTGCTGCGCAACGATCTCGGCCGTCTCTGCAACTACGGCACCGTGCGCGCCGAGAGTCTCTTCGCCGTCGAGCGTTATCCGACCCTCTGGCAAATGACATCGACCATCAGCGGCGAACTGCGTCCGCAGGTCGGCCTCGAGCAAATCTTCCGCGCTCTCTTTCCCTGCGGCTCCATCACCGGTGCGCCGAAGGTGCGGGCCATGCAACTGCTGGCAGAGATCGAGGGACAACCGAGAGGCGTCTACACCGGCGCCATCGGCTTTTTTTCAAAAGAGAGCACCGTCTTCAACGTGGCCATTCGGACGCTTGAGTTGGACGGCAGCCGCGGAACCATGGGCGTTGGCGGCGGCATCGTTATCGACTCCAATGCGGCTGAAGAGTTTCGCGAGTGCCTTCTGAAGGCAGAGTTTCTCACTCGCTCCGCGAATAGCATTCCAGATGCCTTCTCTCTGATCGAGAGTCTGCTTTGGAACGGGGAGTACCCGCTCATCGAGTTGCATCTCGACCGCCTTGAAGATTCAGCCGACTACTTCGGATTCCCTTGCGACCGCAGCGCGATAGAAGCCGCGCTCCTGGCCAACGCCGCAGCATTTGCAGACCAGAAGCCCCGCAAGGTTCGCCTGCTTCTCGACTCCGACGGTCGTGTGCGGATCGAGAATGAAACTTTGCCTGACTCCAAAACCACAAAGCCGGCCCGCGTCTGCATCGCCCGTCAGCGCACTGATCCCAAGGATCCGATGCTCTTTCACAAGACGACGCACCGGCCACTCTACGCGGAAGCCCTCAAAGCCGCAACCCAGGCGGGCTTCGACGATGTGGTGTTTATGAACCTGCGCGGCGAGGTCACCGAGGGAGCCATCCACAACATCTTCGTGGAAAAGGATGGCCGTCTGATTACGCCGCCTATCGAATGCGGAATCCTCGCCGGTGTTCAGCGCCGCCATCTGCTGGAAACGCGACCGAACGTGGAGGAACGCGTTCTGTATTCAGAGGACTTGCAGCGAGCCGACGCCATCTATCTTTCCAACGCCGTGCGCGGCCTGCGCCAGGCCGTCATGGAGTTTTTGACTTAGTTGGTCGGGAGGACAAACCGTTCTTCAAAACTGATGCTGAAATGAGCAGGCTCGGCAATCGTAGGGCCGTGCCGGACATCGATTGCGTTTTCGGAAATGTAGACCGAAAGCAATGCACTCAATTCGGTGCGACCTCAAGGAGCGACGATCTCGCGCACACTTCAAGAGACCACACCTTTTCCGAAAACTCCCAAAAAGCGCGGGAGGGCGAGACACCCGGGGGGACTGCAAGTTGCACCTCAATCTCCTCACTGTAGAAAGCCCGCTTTCTGCCGAAGTAGCTCTTATCGGGATTGAGGTGCGAGGCAGGACAAACCGGCAAGGGCCGCACTAGACTCTGCACCTCAGGACCGGCGCTTCGATGAACGGAGGCTGCGATGGTGCAGATTGAGCGGCGAAGACCCGATGTGGGCAATGTGACCTGGGCGCATTTGCGGCTGCCTCCGTTTCCTCAAGTCGCCCTGCGCGTTTTGCAGTTGGCCAACAAAGAGAATGTGCAGATGCACCAGCTGAGCGACCTTATCTCTTCCGATCCGGCGTTTGCCAGCGAAGTGCTGACCATCGCGAACTCTCTGCTCTACGCCCCGCGCTTTCCGTCGAAGAGCATTCAGCAGGCGATTGTGGTGTTGGGCATCAACAACCTGCAAGGAATGTGCCTGACCGTGGGCGCGAGAACCTTCATGGGCAAGGCGCTGAATCTTCCTTTCATGCAGGTGATCTGGCGGCACAACCTCGCGTGCGCGCTGATCGCCGCGCAGTTGGCTTCAGCGGGCTTTCTGGACAAGGACACTGCGTACACGGCGGGTGTCTTGCACGATATCGGCCGACTTGGGCTGGCCGCCGTGCGTCCGAAGGAGTACGCCGCGCTTTTGGGATCGCAGAAAGGATCCGGCGGCAGCATTCTTCAAGCCGAGCGGGAGATGTTTGGATCTGATCATTGCGAGATAGGACGCCAGTTGATCGCGGATTGGAATCTGCCCTCCGACTTTGAAGCCTTTGTCGGCGATCATCACGCGCCAAGGGCGGATAACTCGTGGGGCATGGCCGACCTGATCAACGTCAGTTGCAGGATGGCGGACGCTGCCGGCTTTTCGGCTTTTGGCGGTTGCGAGGTTACACCGTATGCGGAGCTATTGGACGAGCTTCCGGCGCGGGAGCGCAGGCTCTTCCATTCAGATGTTGAGAGCCTCTCGTTTACCGTGACTCCCAGGATTCAAGCGGCAGAGTCTGTTTGACCGAAGGCTGCGAGGAAGTCTAGTGGAAGCGGCACAATCGTCTTTGGCGAGCTGCGGGTAGACGGTTTGGCCGGGCCGGGAATCGCAACGAACGGCGGATTCCCGTTTCGATGCCTTCATTTCATTTCGAGAAAGCCCCACCGTATGTAAGGGATGATCGACTACATGGGGGCGCGCAGTCTGCCGAAGCAGCTCCCATAGGGATTGAAGAGCGAAGAAGTGCATGGCGACCGGCTGGAGCGGGTCGAACCGTTGCGTCCAAAAACCATTGCGACAACAAGCGGAGGCGCCGACGTGCAGACTCAGGGGCGAGAAGACAAGGTCACCTTGCCCTGGGCTCATTTGCGTCTTCCGCCCTTCCCTCAGGTTGCCATCCGAGTGATGCAGCTTGCCAACAACGAGAATGTGCAGTTGCACCAGTTGAGCGATCTGATCTCGACCGATCCAGGATTTGCCAGCGAAGTGCTGATGGTTGCGAACTCTCCTCTGTACGCGCCGCGCTATCCGGCCACCGGCATTTTGCAGGCCATTGCCGTGCTGGGCGCGAATCAACTGCAAGGCATGTGCCTGCTGGTTGGCGTACGAACTTATCTCGGGCAGTCGCTCAAGTTTCCTGCGATGCGGGAGTTGTGGCGTCACAATCTGGCCTGCGCCTTGATCGCGAGAAAGTTGGCATCGGCGGGGTTCATGGACAAGGACCTCGCGTACACCGCCGGCATTCTGCACGATATCGGACGATTTGCGCTGGGGGTGATCCGGCCCAAGGAGTACGCCGCTCTGCTAGGGTCGCATCGCGGCTCCGCATCCAGCATGATGGAGGCCGAGCGGGCGCTGTTCGGCCGGGATCACTGCGAAACGGGACGAAAGCTCATTGTGGATTGGAAGCTGCCTTCCGATTTCGATGCCATTGTCTGTGAGCATCACGCGCCGCGTCGTCCGGATGGCGCATGGGGCAGCCGACACGCCCGGCATCGTGATTGTGCAGCACATGCCGGAGCTGTTTACGCGCGCCTTTGCCAACCGGCTCGACGGTCTGTGCAACATTTCCGTAAAGGAGGCGGAGACGAACGACACCGTGATTCGCGGACGCGCTCTGATTGCGCCGGGCAATCATCATCTGCTGCTCAAGCGCAGCGGCGCGCGCTACTACGTCGAGGTCAAAGACGGCCCCCTGGTCTGCCGCCACCGCCCCTCGGTCGACGTGCTCTTCCGCTCCGCCGCGCGCTATGCGGGGCGGAATGTTGTTGGCGCGATTCTCACCGGAATGGGCGACGACGGCGCCCGCGGAATGCTCGAAATGAAGCAGGCCGGCGCCATCACCATCGCCCAGGACGAAGCCACCTGCGTGGTCTTCGGCATGCCCAAGGAGGCCATCAAGCTGGGCGGCGCCGACAAGGTGTTGCCCTTGAACTCCATCGCCGGGGCCATTCTGACGGCGGCGCATTGAGGGCAAGCAAGGCCCCGCCAACGGTTCCGAGTTCGCTGGGGAAATGTCATTTCACAACCCTTTCGCAAATCTGGTGTCTAATTCCCCAGGAAGCGATGCCCAGAAAACCATGAATCGATTTGCGCGCTGTTTTGCTTTCCTCCCGCTCGCGGGATTTCTTGCCTTCGGCACACCCGGCGCTGCCCAGTCCGGCGCCTTCACTATCTCCCAGCACGGCCACTCCGTGGGCACGGCCAGCTTCAACTTCACGGCTGGTGGTCCCAAGGGTTACGGCTCGACCTCGGTGGTCCGCATCGCCATGCAAGGCCTCAACTACGACCTCTCCAAAACTGAGGTGCTCTCCCGGGCCAACCAACTTCGACACGTCCAGTTGAGCGCCATTGTCAACGGCTCGGCCGTCAACGTTACCGCGGCCCCCGACGCCGCCCAGATTCTGCTTAACATCTCCGCCAACGGACGCAGTTCCACTGCGCGACTTGCCCCGCACCCCGCCGCCATCTTCCTTCCCGACTTCGACCCCGGGGCTCTGGAGACGCTGCTTGCACTGGCCGTGACTGGCAACAATCGCGACCTGTGGGCCATTGTCCCCAAGCAAAGCGGTTCGCAAATAGGCACTATTCAGGCGATCCAGCTTGCCACCTATGCCGACGAGCGGGGTACTCTCGACGGCAAGCCAATTCTCGTCCACCACCTTGTAGCCACCATCGCAGGGACCGAGACCCACCTCTTCTCCGGTCCTGAGAACCAGCTCCTCCAGGCCGAACTGCCCCAGCAGGGCTTTGCCCTCATCCGAAAAGGCTTTGTCCTCATCCCACCCACCAAGCCCGGCGCCCCGCCCGCGCAAGACTCTCCGCCCACACAGCAGTAATCCCTGCCCACGTCCCGCCCTCCGGTTCCGATACAATTCTGAGCTATGGCCGAGCAGCCTCAGGAAACCGTCTCCATTGACTTCACAGTCGGCATCGGCGATGGACAATTCACAGCTACCGCGGTAGTACCGGCCGGCCAGACCAACCTCACACAGATCCTGCCGGTCATCCAGTCGCTTGAGGATTCGCTCATCGCGGGGGTCGCCTCGCAATTGAGCCAGGCCGGCCGCGCCATCTCCTGCAAGGCTGGCTGCGGCGCCTGCTGCCGCCAGATGGTTCCCATCAGCATCTTCGAGGCCGAGGCTCTCAGCGCCTGGATTCGCACCCTGCCCGAAACCCGCCAGCAGGAGCTTGCCGGCCGGTTCCATCAAGCGCTTCTCAAGCTGGCTGCCTCTGGGCTGGTCGATCGCATGGTCAATGAGGATTGGCTTGCCGACACCGCATCCGCCCGACAATTGGCCGTCGAATACCTCTATCAGCGCATACCCTGTCCGTTCCTCGAAAATGAGTCCTGCTCCATTCACCCCATCCGTCCGCTCATCTGCCGCGAGTACCTCGTCACCTCCCCAGCGGAACACTGCTTCGATCCTGTCAATCTGGAGGTGGTCCCTGTCCGTCTGCCGCTCAACTTTTCCCGCGTTCTGAATACCATTGGGGCAGAGCTCGAACAGAGTATCCGCTGCTGGATTCCGCTGCTTTTTCTCTTTGCCTGGATGAAAGGCGACGCTCACCCGGGCGAGAGAATTTCGGGGGACGGTCCACAGGTGCTGTATGAATTTGTAAAACGCATCAGTGCGGGACGCCCGCCGACACCGGAGGCCGAACCCGCGGCTGAAGACTGATCCCTGTTCCCAGCAATTTCACACTGCCCTTCCCGCCGCCACGGCGGACGCCCAAGCCCACTGGAAGTTGAATCCGCCCAACTGCCCGGTGACATCCACCGCTTCACCGATGAAGAACAGTCCAGGCACCACCCGCGCCTCCATTGTTCGCGCCTGCAAACCATCTGTATCCACTCCACCCGCGGTGACTTCGGCCTTTTCAAATCCTTCGGTTCCCACCGGATGCAAAGCCCAGCGGTGCAGCCGCCGTTCGCAAGCCTCAAGCGCCGCATTCGACCAGCCCGGCGGGGCGCCCGCCTCTGCCAAAAAACTCGCCAAGCGCTGTGCCAGCACCTCGCGCAATGCCTGCTTCAATGCAGGCAGATCTCGCCTGACGCCCGGTTTGGGAGGATTCTCCATTAGCGCTCCCAGCACGTTCAATCCGGGCGCAAGATCCAGCACCAGCTCTTCCCTCGGTCGCCAGTAGGAGGACGCTTGCAACACCGCTGGCCCGCTGAGTCCCCGATGCGTCACCAGCATCTTTTCCCCGAACTTTGCGCCCCCAGCCTGGGCCACTACCTCCGCGGCGACCCCGGCCAGCTCCATCCAGCCCGCCTCATCCCCACCAAGTGTGAGCGGAACCAGCGCCGGCCTCGGCGCGACCACCGACAACCCGAACTGCCGCGCCAGATCGTACGCCAGGCCGGTTGCCCCGAGCTTGGGAATCGACAGTCCACCCGTAGCCACTACCAGCGCCCCGGCCGCAAACTCGCCCTGCGAGGACGCCACGCGAAATTCGCCGCCCGCCGCGCGCTCAACCTGAATCCCCTGTGCGTTCAGGGCCAGCTCGACGCTGCCCTGCGTCTCCGCGGCGCGCCCGCACTCCGCCAACAGCATGTCGAGAATCGCCCGGGCCGATCCGTCACAGAAGAGCTGCCCCAGCGTCTTCTCATGCCAGGCGATCCCGTACCGCTCGACAAGCTCGATGAAGTGCCGTGGCTGATAGAGGGCCAGAGCCGACTTGGCAAAATGCTTGTTTTCCGAGATAAAGTTTTGAGGCCCGCAGTGCAGATTCGTAAAATTGCACCGCCCGCCGCCGGAGATAAGAATCTTCCGCCCCGGCTGCCCGTTGTGCTCCAGCAGCGCCACCCGCCGCGCCCGCTGCCCAGCCACCGCCGCGCACATCAACCCAGCCGCACCCGCCCCCAGGACAATCACATCGAATTGGCGTAAGCTGGCGGCCATCTGTTCAGTTCAGAATAGCCGGGGAGTCCGTGGCCCGGGCAGAATCGCTTTTTTCGGGCTACCGCAACGCGCTTGGCCCATTCGGCCGGCTTCAGCGCTTGAGCACTCCAATTTACGAAGATTGCGCATTGTCAAAGCCGCGCCTCAGATCCCATGAGAGAATGACCCCAGAATTGCTTTGGAAAGGGACGCCGTGAAGATCGGAAAGTATCTGTCGATCGGCCTGCTCGCATTGTTGATGCTGTTCGGTGGCCTCGCCACGAGCGCGAATGCTTCTCTCTTCAAGAAGTCTTCGCACTCGCCGCGTCAACACTATCGGCTAAAGAAGAATCTCGCACCCTATGGCGGGAAGTATTTGGCGCCCAAGAAGCAACATCGCCCGAGCGGTACCTACCGCAGCCCCGTGACGGGGGAAACCTTGTACGGAAAGGCTGTCAAGCCTAAGCCCTAAAAGTTAGTGACTGCTTTCTCGCCCTTGTAAGTCACGGTGGCCTCGGCCTTGTCACTTTCGCCAATTCCCACACCATGCTCCTTGCCCACGAGCACCACGCGGAAAGTCCGCTCCGCCAGCATCCCAGGGAAGCTGCCTTCGCGCGCCTCGAGCGTCAGCGTCTTCGCCCCGTCGTCCCAGTGCATGGCGATGGTCGCGTGTACGCCTTTTTCATAGCGGTAGCTGTCGTTCTCATCTTCGTATAGCGTGAAATCCCCATCCGCGCCGGGATAAATCCGTAGCTCGATAGGGTCCGCCGGCTTTTCGGTCGCCCACTCCATTGCCGGCCCCATCGGAACGATCGATCCCGCACGCACAAACAGTGGAAGCTTGCTTAACGGCGCGTCCGCCTCAATGCGCTTCCCACCCTCCTGTTTTTCGCCTGTCCAGAAGTCGTACCACGTGGCCTGCGGCAGATAAACCGTCCGGCTGGTCGAGCCCTGCGTAGTTACCGGACTCACCAGTATCGCCGGCCCAAAGAGGTATTCGTCCCCCGTGTTCTGTGCCTCCACATCTTTCCGCCAGTCCATCACCAGGGGCCGCATCAGCGTGCCGTGTTGGCTCGTCACCTGCCACGCTTCGGAGTAGATATAGGGCATCAGCCGGTAGCGCAGCGTGTCGTAATCCACCAAAATCTTCTGCGCATCCGGCCCATACGACCACAGCTCGTTCTCGTCTGGATTGCGCGTTCCGTGCACTCTGAAGATCGGCGAGAAGGCCCCGAATTGGAACCACCGCACAAACAATTCACGGAACTTCGGATCGTTCAGGTTTCCCCCTGAGATGAAGCCGCCAACGTCCGTCGTCCAATACGGCATCCCCGAGATTGCGTAGTTCAATCCCGCCGGAATCTGCCTCTGAAACGTCATCCAGTCGCTCATCACGTCGCCCGACCACGCCGTCACGCCATACCTTTGCGAGCCCGCATACGCTGACCGCGACAGAATGAAGACCCGCTTCTCATCCGAAGCCGCACGCTGTCCGTCCGACACGCCGCCCGAGTGAAACAGCGGATACACATTCGCGTACCGCGCTCCCGAGCCCACAAACAGCTTGTTCGAAGCCAGGATGCTGTCTTCCCGCCCCTCGGTCTCCGGCTCATCGGTATCCAGCCACCACGCGTCCACACCTTTTTGGAATAGCGCTGTGTTCGCATTCGCCCAAAACTGCTTCCGCGCCTCGGGGTTGGTCGCGTCATACAGCGCCTGGCCCACCGGATGGTAACTCGGCGCAACCGTTTTGGCGACAAACCAGCCCTTCTTGTCGAATTCGTCGTAGACCGGAGTTCCGGGACGGAAATACGGCCAGATCGAAACCATCAGGTGAAAGTGTTCGTCATGAAGTTTATTGATCATCCCCTGGGGGTCCGGGTAGTTCGGATTCCACTTCATCTCGCCCATCGTGACCCACCAGAACCAGTCCTGCACGATGTTGTCGACCGGAATGTGCAGAGCGCGGTACCTTGCCGCGACTGTCTCCAGCTCCTGCTGCGACTGGTATTTGTTCTTGCACTGCCAGAACCCGTAGGCCCACCGCCCAAACAGCGGAACCTCCCCGGTCAGCTCACGATAGCGCCCGATAATCTGGTCCGGCTCCGGCCCGTAGATAAAGTAATAATCCACCCGGTCCGCAACCTCCGCGCTCAGGAACAGCATGTGCACAAACCGGTTGTTCACGCGGCTCCGCGAAGAGTTATTCCAGAAAATCCCATAGCCGCTGGTTGAAATCAGCAGCGGAATTGCAATGTTAGTGTTCTCCTGCGACAAATCCACCGTCTCGCCGCGATAATTCCACACACCCGCCTGGTGCTGTCCCAGTCCGTAGAAGCCCTCATGCGACCCATAAATAGGGAAGAACACCTCCGCATGAAATGTCTTTTCCCCGTTCACTTCCACTGGCTTTAGCGACCTATATCCATCGGTCGTCAGCAGCTTGCCCCTCATGCCGGGCCCAGTCGACCCCGGTCCGGTCGCTCCGCCGCCGGTGATCCCATCGGTCGCTATGTAATGCAGCGCTCCGCTCACTCTTTCGATCACCGCCTTCAGCTTTGCCGTCGAAAGCGTTACCGTTTTCTCGTCGGAGCTCACATCAAACGGCGCTCCCGGCCAGTCCTTCTTAACCACAACCGAGTCCGATGGCCGTTCCGGCGCCGCTGCGTCCAGAGGCGAGTACGTCACATGCAGTACATCCTCCGCCTTCACCTCCAGCCGCAACACGCCATCCTTTTGCCGCACATCGAGCCCATCGGCCCGCTTCTCAAAGCTCACCACCGGATTCGGAGTCTCCCACTGCCCCAGCGCTCCCGGCGCCGCCAACCCAGCCACGCCCAACCACACACAAATTCCGAGAAATGCAAACGGTTTCATCGCTATGACCCCTCCTGAATCGCTTTACCTGCCCGCACCAGTCTACGCTCTGCCCGCCGGCTTTTCACAAATTCGCAGACGCCGATATAACCAGAACATTATTAACTCCTATAGCAATAGGATGGTTACCCTACGCCCATTTTTGATCCTTTGCGTATACGTGGCGCTCTTTGGCATCAACGACAGTATCGAAAGACACATTCCCGATTACACATTCTGGCGTTACACTTTCCCCAGCCATCCAGCAAAAGGAAAAAACCATGCGAATTCTCGCCTCCATGCGCGCCACATTCCTGCTTTTCGCCCTTGCTTCGCCTGCTGTTCTGCTTGCTCAGTTCCAGCAGCCCACCGACGAAGAACTCAAGATGACCGCCGACCCCAAAGCGCCGGGCGCAGCCGCCGTCTACCTCAACGTCGAAGAGATCGCCAACGATCAGCTGCATTATGAAAGCTTTTACGCGCGCATCAAGGTACTCTCGGAGAAAGGCAAGGAGCTGGCGACCGTCGAGGTTCCCTATCTGTCGGGCAATATGCGGGTCACCGACATCAAGGCCCGGACCATCCACGCCGACGGAACCGTCGTTCCGCTCGAAGGCAAGCCAGCGGATCTATTGATCTCCAAGACAAAAACCAAGACAGGCGATAACTTCCAGGTCGACCAAAAGGTCTTTACCCTGCCCAGCGTCGAAGTTGGCAGCATCCTTGAGTATCGCTACGAATTGCGCCGCGACGACGACTGGTACTCGTCTCCATCATGGGAGATTCAGAGACCCTACTTCGTCCACAAGGCGCATTACCTCTTTACGCCATTCAAGGGATTCCTGCCCGGCCTCCAGAACGCGACCAGTTCGTATCTTCTGGATGAACACGGGCGCCCGGTCAATTCCCTCATCTGGTGGCCGAAGCTGCCCCCCGGCGTCACCGTGAAGGTCGACGCCGCCGGGCATCACAGCGTTGACATTACGGACGTCCCGCCCAGCCCGGACGAGGAATGGATGCCGCCCATCCGGAGCGTTCTCTACAAGGTGATCTTCTATTACAAGAGCGCCAGCGACGCCAAGGACTTCTGGGTCTCCGAAGCCAAGCTCTGGTCAAAAGACGTGAATCACTTCGCCGATCCTTCCAAACACATTCATGAAACAGTGGACGGCTTGATCGCCCCCGGCGACAGCGATCTGGACAAGGCGAAGAAACTCTACAAAGCCGTACAGGCTCTCGATAACACCGACTATTCCCGCCAAAAGAGTGAGGCGGAGATGAAGCAGCTCAAGCTAAAGGCGGCCAAGCGCGCTGAAGACACATGGACGCAGAAGAGCGGCTCGAGCGAAGACATCGCTTTGCTCTATCTGGCAATGCTGCGCGCGGCGGGCCTTACCGCGTACCCATTCAAGGTAGTGGCTCGCAACCAGGGCATCTTCGATATTTCCTACCTCACATTGAACCAGCTCGACGATACCCTTGTTGTTCTGAGCACTGGCGGCAAAGAGATTGTGCTCGATCCCGGCGAGAAGATGTGTCCGTTTCAAACGGTGAATTGGAAGCACTCCAATGCTGGAGGAATTCGGGAATCTGCGCAGGGTCCCGCCGCCGGCTATTCTCCAATCCAGGCCTATCCCGAAAACAAGACCCTTCGCATCGGCGACGTTACTCTTGATGGCCACGGCGCCGTTACAGCCAACTTTCGCATTGTAATGATCGGACAGGAAGCTCTCCGTTGGCGTCAGGCAGCCCTCAGAAACGACCTGGACGAGGTCAAGAAGCAGTTTGACCACTCGCTGGAGTCTATGTTCCCCGACGGCGTGGAAGCGCACATCGACAGTTTCACGGGACTCGACGATCCCTATGTGAATCTGGTCGCCACCGTCAAAGCGCAAGGCAACCTCGGCACTGCAACCTCCAAACGCCTCATGCTTCCCGGCTTCTTTTTTGAAACCCGCGGGGCGCATCCCTTTGTGGAGCAGGAAAAGCGGCAGGAGTCTGTCGATATGCACTATGGCGAAGTCGTCACGGACCAGGTCGTCTATCACTTGCCGGCAGGATTCTCAGTGGAAGGCGCGCCGCAGGACGCCAAGATAACCTGGCCGGACCACACGGTTCTTGTCAACAAGACGATTCCCGCGGCAGGCCAGATCACCATCGCCCGCATGTTGGCGCGCTCCTTCACCGAGGCCAAGCCCGAGGAGTACCAGGATCTGCGCGGCTTCTACCAGAAGGTCGCCGCCGCCGATCAGCAACAACTGGTCTTAACCACCGCGCCCGTAGCGGCGAAAGGAAACTGATGATGGCAGCGCGCCGGGATCCTTCAGCATCGGCCAGGGACGGCTTCGCGCGCCTCCGCCGCTGGCTTCCCGGCGCGCTGCTGCTCTTGGCTTTTGCCTCATCCGCCGTGGTTCATGCGCAGTTTCAGGAGCCTACCAGCGATGAGCTCAAGATGACCGCCGACCCCAAGGCCCCCGGCGCCGCTGCCGTCTACCTCAAGGTCGAGGAAACAGCCAACGATTTGCTCCATTACGAGAGCTTTTACGCGCGCATCAAGATACTTACAGAGAAAGGGAAGGAGTTGGCTACCGTTGACCTTCCCTATCTGAAGGGTGACACGAAGATTACCGACATCAAGGCCCGCACCATCCACCCCGACGGGACTGTCATTCCCCTCATCGGTAAGCCTGCAGATCTCTTGATCTCCAAGGCAACTTCCAAGACCGGCGATCAGGAGCAGATTGACCGCAAAGTCTTCACTCTACCCAGCGTTGAGGTTGGCAGCATCGTTGAATATAGCTATGAACTCCGCTACGACGACCACTTTTACTCCACCCCCACCTGGGAAATTCAGCGTCCCTACTTCGTCCACAAGGCACATTACACCTTCACACCAGCTTCCCCCCCTATGTATAGGCAGATTCTACCGCCAGGCGTACAAGTCGAAGAGGATCATCATTTCAATGTTTGTACTGTGAACCTGACCGACATTCCGCCAGTTCCGAACGAAGAGTGGATGCCTCCCATACAAAGCCTTCTTTATAAGGTGATCTTCTATTACATGATTGACTTGGAAGGATATGGCACCTATACCTACTGGGTACCCGCGGCCAAGGACTGGTCCAAAGGCGTGGACCGCTTCGCCGAGTCAACCAGGCCAATCCGAGAGGCAGTCAACGGCTTGATTGTCCCCAGCGACAGCGATTTGGACAAAGCAAAGAAGCTGTACAAAGCCGTACAAGCCCTCGACAACACAGACTTCTCCCGCAAAAGATCAGATTCTGAACTCAAGCAACTTAAGTTGAAGGCTGCCAAGCATGCTGAGGATACTTGGATCCAGAAGAGCGGCTCCAGCGAGGACATCGCGCTGCTCTACCTGGCCATGCTGCGCGCTGCCGGTCTAACTGCCTATGCGATGAAGGTCGTCGACCGCGAGCGGAGTATGTTCGATCTCGGCTACCTCAGCCTCGACCAGCTCGATGACACTCTCGTCATCCTCTCCACCGGCGGCAACGAGATCACGCTTGACCCCGGCGAAAAGATGTCCCAATTTGGCATGATTCATTGGAAGCACTCGGGCGCAGGTGGCATCCGCCAGGGAGCCGACGGCCGCGATACCGCAACGGCGCCACTCCAGTCCTTTGCTGATAACACCCTTCATCGCGACGGAGACATCGCTCTCGACGAACACGGCGTCATCACCGGCAACCTTCGCTTCACTATGGCGGGCCAGGAAGCGCTTCGATGGCGTCAAGCAGCTCTCAGAAACGACCAGGAAGAGGTCAAGAAACAGTTCGACCTCTGGCTTGAGGAGACGGTTCCAGCGGGCATCGATGCTCACATCGATTACTTCCAGGGACTCGACAATCCTGATGTTGATCTGATCGCCATCATAAAAGTGCAGGGCGCTCTCGCCGCCGCTACCTCAAAGCGGCTTTTGCTTCCGGGCTTCTTCTTCGAGACTCGCGGCACGCATCCTTTTATTGCTCAAGAGAAGCGGCTAACTCCTGTGGATATGCACTATGCCGCACATGTTACCGACCAGATCGTCTATCACTTGCCCCCCGGTCTCGCCATGGAAGGCGCACCCCAGGACGCGAAGATTTCCTGGCCGAAGCACGCTATTCTCGTCGACAAGACCGTCACTGAGCCCGGCCAGATCACTATCAGACGTTCTCTGGCCACCGCCTTCACGTTTGCAAAACCCGAGGAGTACCAGGACCTTCGCGGCTTCTACCAGAAGGTCGCCGCCGCCGATCAGCAGCAACTGGTCCTCACAACCGCGCCCGTAGCGGCGAAAGGAAACTGATGATGGCAGCGCGCCGGGATCTTTCAGGATTGGCCAGAAACAGCGTCGTGCGATGTCACCGCTGGCTACCCTGCGCGCTGCTCCTCCTGGTTATCGCATCTCCAGCTGCGATCCATGCGCAGTTCCAGCAGCCGACGGACGAAGAGCTCAAGATGACCGCCGACCCCAAAGCGCCGGGCGCAGCGGCCGTCTACCTGTACCGCGAAGAAACTTCCGACGATTCGCAACTGATCCATAGCTACTACGAGCGCATCAAGGTTCTCACTGAAAAGGGTGAGGAACTGGCCACGGTACACATCCCTTATGAACATGGTGAGTTCAAGGTAACCAACATTCAGGGCCGCACCATCCATGCTGATGGGACCGTCATTCCCTTGACCGCCAAACCCGACGACCTTGTGGACATCAAGACCAAGGGTTACCAGAAAGACACCCTAGTCTTCACCTTGCCCAGCGCCGAAGTCGGCAGCATCCTCGAATATCGCTTGAACCTCCGCTTCAACGAGTCCATGCCTCTGCCCACTTGGGATATCCAACAGCCCTTGTACGTTCATAAAGCGCACTATTCCTATCATTCCACCAGTTTCCACGGTTTCATGAATCTTGTATATACGACCAAGATAGATTCAGGTGCGAAGGTGGTATGCGGTAAGAAGTACGACAATTCTCTCGATATCACCGATGTCCCTCCGATACCAGAAGAAGACTGGATGCCGCCGCTCAACGTGATCAGATGGCGCGTCGAGTTCTACTACACCAGTGCAACCACCGGTGCTGAATTCTGGAAAACCGCCGGCAAGAATTGGGCCGATCCGGTAGTGGAGTTTACCAACCCATCCGGCAATCTCAAGAAGGCGGTTGCCGAGATTGTCGCGCCAACCGACACGGACGAGCAAAAGGCAAGAAAGATCTATAACGCCGTCCAGAAGCTCGACAACACCGGCTTCAGCCGCCAAAAGTCTAAGGTCGAGCGCAAAAAGGAGAAGCTGAAGGATATCAACAGTTCAGACGATGTCTGGAAGCAGCAGAGCGGAACGGAAAACGCTATCGCGCTTCTCTACGTCGCGCTTCTGCGCGCAGCCGGCCTCAAGGTCTGGCCGATGGAGGTGGTCAATCGCAACCGCGCCCTTTTCGATAGCAACTATCTTTCCACCTACCAATTAGACGACTACATTGCCATCGTCAACATTGGTGGCAAAGAGGTCTTCCTGGACCCTGGGCAGAAGATGTGCCCCTTCGGCAGCCTGCATTGGAAGCATACTCTCGCGTCGGGTCTCCGGCTCTCGGACAAAGGCGCGGTCTTGGCAACGACTCCCGCCGGCAACTACAAAACCGCGGTGACGCAGCGTGTCGCCGATCTCACCGTTGACGAACAGGGAATCGTTACGGAGATTGCAAGGATAAGACCACTCTCTCGATCTCCATGCTCCAGGCCGTCGGCATTCACGCCGTTTATATGCCCGTGGACGACCGCCGCGGCGTTGTCGATCCCGACGCACCTTCGCTGGAAGGAAACCACATGATCACCGCCGTCGAGATTCCGGCGGACGTGCAGGACGCGCGCCTCAAGGCCATCGTCAAGGCAAAGGACGGCAAGCGGTACCTCATCTTCGACCCCACCAATGAGCGCACGCCTATCGGCAATCTGCCCTCTTATCTTCAGGGCAGCTACGGAACCCTTGCCGCGGGTTCCTCCAGCCAGATTATTGCCCTGCCCGTACTTGACCCGAATGCCAACGGCACCGAACAGAAGGGATCCTTCGCGCTATCGGCAGACGGCACTTTATCCGGCGTCGTCGATACATCCCACATTGGCCCTGAGGGCGCCGATTTTCGGGGGCTAATCAAGTTGACCGATGAGAAGGAGCGCCGCGAATTTTGGGAGCTGTACGTCGCCCAAACCCTTCCCGGTGTCGCGCTCGATGCTTTTCAATTCATCGAACCATCAGCCCTCGACAAGCCTATCGAATTTCACTACAAGGTAACGGCGCGCCAATACTCCCATCAGGCCGGTCCGCTCCTCCTCGTGCGCCCCCGCGTGGTTGGCTCCTATGCTCAACCTTTTGACGACAAGCCGCGCACATATCCGATCGACCTGAACGCCACCGGCCGCTGGCATGACAGCTTCGATATTGCCCTGCCCTCCGGCTACGTGGTCGATGAGACTCCCGACCCGGTCGACGTCGACCTCGATTTCGCCAGCTACCACTCCTCGGTCTCGGCCAAGGACAACACCCTCCACTACGAGCGCGAATACGTCGTCCGCCAGGTCGAGCTTTCACCCGACAAGGCCGCATCCTTCCGCCAGCTTGAGAGCGCCATCCTTGCCGACGAAAAGGGCGCCGCCGTCCTCAAAAAGCAGTAAAGCTGCAGGAGGAACCCGCTGCCTAGCTCCCTTCCACCCACAAAGCGGGTGGAAAGGCAGAAACCCAAGTGGCGCGCCAGTGACGGACAGTGCGCTCTTTACCGCCCGAGCGCCAGCGACGGGTCAGCAGACAGCGAGCTGTCCGCGAACCTCCCGGCTTGGAGGCGCGGCCACGCGGCGGCCGCGATCATGGCGGCGTTGTCTGTGGAGAGCGCGAGGGTCGGGAACGAGATACGTACGCCGCGCGCAGAGCCTTCGGCGGTGAAGCGCTGGCGGAGTTCGCGGTTGGCGGCGACGCCTCCGGTGACTAAGACGCGGCGCACGCCGAGGGACTCGGCGGCAGCGAAGGTCTTCTTCATGAGGTCGCCGACCACCGCGTGCTGGAAGCTGGCGATCAGGTCCAGTGTCTGTGGGTCGCAGGTTGCCAGCGCGGCTTCGACGGTGGGGCGCGCGGGCACGTCAGGACCGGTAAAGAGCGCATCCCGGCGGGATTCGGCCTCAGGCCGCAGGTTGTGGAGTTCAACGTAGCGCAGGACGGCTGTCTTAATTCCCGAAAACGAAAAGAGAAAATGGGGATCGAGGTTGGCGATCGGAGCTGTCCGGGCGGCTTTTGTCCGCGGAGCCTTGCCGGCAAGATGGAGCTTGGTCTTGATCTGCGAGAACGCAAACGGCACCGCGTGCGGGTTGCCGTGTAGCGCGAGTGCGTCGATCCAGGGGCCTCCAGGATAGCCAAACCCCAACAGCTTGGCCACCTTGTCATATGCCTCGCCCGCTGCGTCGTCCAGCGTGCGGCCGACCAGCGAGTAAGTCCAGGAGCCGTCGGCCGGGCGGGCCAAATAGAGGTGGGTGTGGCCGCCGGAGACAACCAGGGCTAATGCCGGCTCGCCGCCCATGTTCTCATAACAACTGTCATCCTGAGCGAGCGTAGCAAGTCGAAGGACCCGCGGTTGGGTCTCCTGTTCGTTCAGCAGCACCGCGTGTATGTGGCCTTCGAGGTGGTTCACGTCAATGAGAGGCAGGCCGCTGGCGAAGGCCAGAGCTTTAGCGTAAGTGATCCCAACCAGCAGCGCACCGGCGAGTCCGGGACCGCTGGTCACGGCGATGGCGTCCAGATCGCCGAGCGTCACATTGGCCTGTGCCAGGGCCGCACGGACCACAGGAACAATCGCGCGGAGATGTTCGCGGCTAGCCAGCTCCGGAACAACTCCGCCGTAGCGTGCATGGGTGGCAATCTGCGACGCGACCACCGATGAAAGCGTTCGGGCGCCGCGCTCGACAATGGCCGCGGCGGTCTCGTCGCACGAGGATTCGATACCGAGGATCAGGCCAGTTCCGGGCATCCATCTAGTTTAAGGGTCACGGTGCGCTTTCGATCTGACGGGAGATCCAACGGCTCAGGCTTACTCCTTCAACCGCTGCGCGCAGAGCCGCCTTGCGGTGCAGTTCCGGTTCGGTGCGCACCAGAATCTTTCCGTTGAATGGCCGGTCGGGCTGCTGCCCTGTCTCGGCGCAAAGCTCCAGATAGCTGTCGATGCTTTCGCGAAAGCTGCGCGCCAGCTCGGCGGCGGTTCCACCCTCGAAATGAATCACATCGCGAAGGCCGGCGACCGTGCCGGAAAACGTCTTGTCTTCCGGATCGAAGTCGATTGAGCCAGCAACATACCCCTTGTGTTCCATCATGGCTTCACTCCTGCGTTGACGAGAAACTGGCGAACGGCATCGACTGCGCCTTTCTTGGCTTCAGGCCGCGGATGCGGACGGTGAAAGACGGCGGTGACTCCGTTCAATCTTGCCGCTACTCTGCTCCCGGCACGCTCAGTCACTTCGCCACCCAACGCGCGGATCAGCGATTCAATCGCGGACCAGCGAATATCCGCTTTGGTTGGGCGGTGAAAGACGGCGTTGAGCGTGGTCTGTTGCGCTTTGTTCATGACAAAGGAATCGTATCCGGCTTGCCTCGGCGCACAAATTAAATGATAGCACAATCCGCTATCACGTTGACGCAGAGCGGTGGTTGCATGACTGTACGGGTGTCTCCTCCGCAGGAGCGCAAATCACCCAGGAGGGCGACAATAGATGCAGCCATGTTGCCGGTTACGCGCCAATTCGAAGCAGCTTTGCAGGTAGTGGCAGCCCTGCGCGCCGCGGGCCATCAGGCGTACCTGGCTGGTGGCTGTGTTCGCGATCTGCTCCTGGGCCGCGAGCCGAAGGACTATGACGTGGCCACCTCCGCCACCCCGGATGTGGTGCTGGGACTGTTCCCGCGCACTTTTGCCGTGGGCGCACACTTTGGCGTGGTGCTGGTTGCGGATGGCGATGAGGAAGGATACATTACGACCGAAGTGGCTACCTTCCGGTCGGACGGGGCGTATTCTGACGGGCGGCATCCGGATGCGGTCAAGTATACGAAGAGCCCCGAAGAGGACGTTCAGCGTCGCGACTTCACCATCAATGGACTGCTGCTGGACCCCTTGGGAGACGCGGACGACCTGTGCTCAGCAGTGATCGACCATGTGGGCGGCCTCGCCGATCTGGAAGCCGGCGTGGTCCGCGCCATCGGCCAGCCAGACGCCCGCTTCGAAGAGGACCACCTGCGCATGCTCCGCGGCGTCCGCTTCGCCGCCCGCTTCCGCTTTGAGCTCGAGGCCGGCACAGCCGCAGCCATTCACCGTCTCGCCGCCAAGACCGCCGCCGTCAGCCGCGAGCGTGTTCGCGATGAGCTGACCAAGATGCTGACCGAGGGCCACGCGCGCCGCGCCTTCGAGCTGCTCGACGCAACCGGACTGCTACCCGAGGTTCTGCCCGAAGTCGCGCGCATGAAGGGCGTCGAACAGCCTCCGCAGTTCCATCCCGAAGGAGATGTGTGGGTGCACACGCTGGGGCTTCTCGACCAGCTGGAAGCCGGCTGCCCGCTAACTCTCGCGTGGGGAGCATTGCTGCACGATGTAGGCAAGCCGCCGACCTTCCGCCGCGCCCCAGACAGGATTCGATTCGACGGGCACGTGGAGGTGGGCGTGGCCATGGGCGCCGAGATTTGCCGGCGCTTTCGCTTCTCGAACGACGAAACCCGGCAGATTCTTGCGCTCATTGAGAACCACATGCGTTTTGCCGATGCGCCACACATGAAGGCCTCTACGCTGAAACGCTTCTTCCGCCTGGAAAGCTTCGATCAACACCTGGCGCTTCACCGCATGGATTGCCTGGCAGGCAGCGGCAATCTGGACCACTGGAGCTTTGTCCGCGAACGCTACCTGGCGATGCCGAAAGAAGCAGTGCGCCCGCAGCCGTTGATCACTGGCCGCGAGCTGATTGCAGCCGGATTCACGCCAGGAGCGGCGTTTAAGGAGATGCTGCGTGCGGTTGAAGATGCGCAGTTGGAGGGGCTGATCGCGACTGTGGACGAAGCGATGGCGCTGGTGCGCGAGCGATTTGGGGAAAGCACATCTCCCAGTTTCTAGCCGCAAAACGAGCTGCGCCCAGGCTTCAACACAACGAGCGGTCACCCGGTTTGATGACAGCCCGACCGCAAAGCCTGGGCGCTCCCATCGAGAGGAGAACTCGTTCGCGCTTATTGAACGAACAGCTCCGCTGTGGCCTGATAGCCGATGTTGCCGCCATCCCCGCTGAAGCCTCCCGGAACCAGCACGTCTCCGCTGTTCAATAACACTGACGGTTGAATTTGCCGCTTGGTGTTCATGCTCGCCGTTACACTGAAAGTCCCGCTCGACGGGTCATACAGCTCGGCGCTCGATATCGCCCCGCCATGGTTCCCACCGGCGATCAGCACATCTCCGCTGAGCAGCAGGTTGGCCGTCTGGCCAAAGCGCGAAGTATTCAAGCTTCCAGTTGCGGTGAATTTTCCGGTCGAGGGGTTATAGAGCTCAGCGCTGGCCAGCCAGATGTTGCCGCTATTCTCGCCGCCGGCAACCATGACATTCCCGTTTTGAAGCAGGGTTGCGGTAAAGGTGGCGCGTGCGGTGATCAGGCTGCCGGTATACGCGAAAGTTCCGGTGGAGGGGGTGTACAGCTCTGCGCTGGCCAAGTAGCCGGTGGCGGTGCCTCCTGCGGCAATCAGCACGTCGCCATTCTCCAGCAGCGTTGCCGTATGGCCGCCACGCGCCGTCTTGAGGCTGCCGGTGGCGGTGAAGGTTCCTGTGGACGGGTTGTAAAGCTCTGCACTGCCGAGAACATTGCCGTTGTTCGATCCGGCTGCCATCAGCACCATGCCATTATTCAGCAGCGTTGCCGTTTGACCGCACCGCGCCGTGGTCATGTTGCCTGTTGGCGTGAACTTGCCAGTGGATGGGTTATACAATTCCGCGCTGGTCAGGCAGACGGTCGAGGAGCCTGCTTGCGCCGTGCCTCCGGCAATCAAAACCTGTCCGTTCTCCAACAGGGTAGCGGTATGGGAATTGCGGGCTGTATTCAGGTTCCCCGTGCTGGTAAACGTGCCTGTCGACGGGTTGTAGAGCTCCGCCGTATTGAGTTGGAAGAAACCTCGTTGCCGGCCGCCTGCCACCAGAACCTGACCGTTATTCAGCAGGGTTGCAGATTCGCTTGCCCGCGGAGTTTCCATGCTACCCGTGTACGACCATGTCTGCGCTTGCGCGGCAAGGCCCGCACTAAGAACCGGCAAGCACAGACTTAGACAAATCTTTGCGCTTATCTTTTGCATTGGATTTTCCTTCCGGACGCCAGGGGATTTCCGCCATTTGGACGAACCTCGCAAACTCTTTCATCCGGCGGCAGAGGGCGCCCTACACGCTGGGAACTATAGGCGCACTCTGCGTGGGTTGTTTGCGGCTTGTCAAACTATTTGTCAATAGCTTGTAACTCGTTGTAAAAAGTCGTTTACATCAGACAAGAGACATCTCCGTTTGGTTTATTGGCATTATGTGAATGGTTTTGACTTAGACGCCTTGAGTTCCAGTTTGGCGAGGAGGGCAGTTGGAAAAACTGATTCAAAACCGCTGCCGTCAGTACGTGACGCCGCGCACTGCCAGGTGTGGTGGTGGATGAGATAAAAGAGATGTGCACTTTTTGGCTTTGAGCCGGTTCTGAGTGCATATCGTCTCCCCAGGAAAGCGAGAAAACCATGACCACCGAAGCGGCTATTGGCACTTTTGTCGATTTTCAGGCCTGTTGGGCGGAGTTTGAGCTCCCTGCCGCTGTGCGCGAGGTGCTAAGCGCGGCACCGCTCGTGCAGACGCCGGAGACCAGGGCGCAGCTCATGGATTGGGCGCTGGGCCGCTCCTCGGGCGACACCGACTGGACGCTGGGCAATCGCGACGACCACGGGCAGTATGAAGCCGTCTTTCAGACTCCCGGCAAGGCGCCGGGCGCGGGCCGCATCGTCGAGGCGGTGATTACCAAGGCCCGCAACGGTCTCGCGATCAACTTTCCTGACCCGGCTATGCGCCGCCGCGATCCCGACGCAATGGTGATCGGCGACAATCTACCCACCGACAAGCCAACCTACAAGGAGCGCTTTGGCGAGGAATTCGAAAAGACGCGGCGGCGGACACTGGACTGGCTCAAGACGCAGGAACTAGTCGCCATGCCGTTTTATGCCGGCACGGACGCGCTGGAATACGGGTCGCTGCTAATCGTTCCCCGGCAGGCCGCGTTTTTTGCCGCGGCGCTCGGGGATTTGCAGGGGATGATTCCGCGCTCGAAAGTTCCGGCGGGGTTCAAGGTCACGGGTGGGGTGCTGTTTGTTGCGCCGCCCTTCCGGCACACGCACTTTGCCGGGCGGCAGGTAGTAGTGCATGAGCGGACGGCGACCCACCAGGAGATCTTCGCCTACAACCTCTATCCGGGGCCGAGCGCGAAGAAGGGCGTCTACTCCATGCTGCTGGACATTGGCGAGCGCGAGGGCTGGACGACCAACCACTGCGCGGCGGTTGCCGTGGTCACGCCCTATGAGAACCAGTTGATTCTGATGCACGAAGGGGCCAGCGGCGGCGGCAAGAGCGAGATGACCGAGCACATCCACCGCATGGAAGATGGGCGCCTGCTGATTGGCACCAACGTGGTGAGCAAGGAGTTGAGAACGCTCAACCTGCCCGAGGCCTGCCACCTGCGGCCAATCGCGGACGATATGGCCTGCGCGCATCCCAAGTACCAGGGCAACAGCGGTCGGCTAGTGGTAGCCGACGCCGAGAATGGCTGGTTTGTGCGCGTTGACCACATTCACAGCTACGGAACCGCACCCAATCTCGAGCGCCTGTGCATCGATCCCCCCGAGCCGCTGATCTTTCTGAACCACTACATCGTGCCTGGCGGCACCTGCCTGACCTGGGAGCACGTGGAAGACGCGCCGGGCAAGCTCTGCCCCAATCCGCGTGTGATTCTGCCCCGCCGCATGCTCGAAGACATTCTCGACGGTCCGCAACGGGTGGACGTGCGCAGTTTTGGCGTGCGCTGCCCTCCCACCCATCGCGACAGCCAGCTCTACGGTATTCTGGCCATGATTCACGTGCTCAGCCCTGCGCTGGCCTGGCTCTGGAGGCTGGTGGCTCCGCGCGGCCACGCCAACCCCAGCATACAGGCGCAGCACAGCGTCGAGATGCAGTCGGAGGGCGTGGGCTCCTATTGGGCCTTTGCCACCGGCCGCCGCGTTGACCAGGCCAACCTGCTGCTGCGCCAGATTGTCGACACGCCCGAGACGCGCTATGTGCTTTTGCCCAACCAGCACATCGGCGCATGGAAGGTGGGCTTCATGGCGGAGTGGATCGCCCGCGAGTACCTGGCCCGCCGCGGCAGCGCCAAGTTTGCCCGCGAACAGGTCCGCGAGGCGCCATTCCCGCTCCTGGGTTACATTCCCCACCAGTTGCGCGTCGAGGGCTCGATGATTCCGCGCGTATTTCTGGCCGTCGAAGAGCAGATCCAGGGCGGGATGGACGTGTACGAAGAGGGCGCGCGTCAGTGGCGCGAGTTCTTCGCTAAGGAGCTGAAGCAGTTCCTCGTCCCTGAGCTAGACCCGCTTGGCAAGAAGATCGTCGAAGCCTGCCTCGACGGCGCGCACCAGGAAGACTATCGCCGCCTTATTCCGCACCCGATGTTCAGGGACGACGGGGCGTAGGACGGAGGTCAGGGGCCCTAACTTCCTGTGGATGACAGTCCTCAACTCACTTACCTATATCAATTTCGGAATTGCTGTAGACCGAAACCTCACACTCAAGTGGCTTTTTCTCCAGGAAAAAGCCACCTTTCTATGCACTCGAAAGGACCACGTTAATTCCGAAATTGCTCTAGGTCAGGCTCCTTCGAACTTGATCCGCACACTTATGACTTCAACGACTGGAATTAATAACAGCCTCTAACTGTTTCCATCATTGTGGAGACCAGAGCAATCGGCAAGCCGACTACGTTGAAGTAATCGCCTTCAATTCGCGGGATCCAGCGCGCGGCGCGGCCCTGGATGGCGTAGGCGCCTGCTTTGTCCATGGGTTCGCCGGTGGAGATGTAGGCGGCTATCTCTTCGTCCGACAGAGTTAGAAAACGGACGGCGGTAACTTCGGCAGCTACTTCCGTGGATTCCGCAGTAACAACAGCAACGCCGGTAATAACTCGATGAGTGCGTCCACTGAGCAGGCGCAACATGCGGGCCGCGTCGGCGGCGTCCTCGGGCTTGCCGAGAATGTGGTTGTCGAGAGTAACTGTCGTGTCGGCGCCCAGGACCACAAGCTTTTCGCCGGCGAGAACAGCGGCCGTTTCCGGCTGGCTTCCCTCTGGCGTTGAAAGCTGATCGAAAACGGCCTGCGCCTTTTCACGGGCGAGCCGGGTGACGTAGGCGATCGGGTCTTCGTTGGGATAGGGGTCTTCCGGAATGTGCGCGGCCTGGACTCGGAACGAGAAGCCAGCCTGAGTAAGAAGTTCGCGGCGGCGAGGCGAGGCTGAGGCGAGAACCAGCATTCCTAAATTATCGGGCATACGGAGTGTGTGCGGTGGTGTGAGAGGACTGATCCGAATTCGCAGCACTGCGCAAAGGACTTTTGCGGAGTCTGGAGTCCTCCCGGCGTCCGATCAACATGGAAGAGTCGGTACCTTGGGATCACGCACCCCTACCCTCTGCAGCTGCTCGATGAGGGGCTTAAAGGTTGGAGCCTCGGGAAATGTCGGACCTATATAGCTGCCCTTGAGGATTTCCGGACGTTTCATTTCTTCTTCTGTGAGGTCCACGGTCAACAGAAGCAGCTGTCCGATTGGTATTCCGGGGTGCAATAGAACAGGCGTATTCGACACGTTTGCGATTTCAAGTGTAAGGCATCCTCTATAGCCAGGATGAATCCACGGGGCGGTCTCAATAATGATGAACGTTCGCGCAATCGAGGAACGAGTCAGTATCTGGCCGGAGAGGTCGAGAGGCAGCTTGATAAATTCAAGGGTCGATCCGAGAACAGTGTGATGCGGAGGCAGGACCAAATACTCTCCCCAAGGCACATGAACTCTGGTTTGATTCAGTTTTAATTTGTCCAGCGCGATGAATGGTGGGGGCGGGCTTTGAGGCAAAAGAAAATGGTTGCCAAGTCGCAAGTTAACCGCATCGTCCGACCAATCCTCATCTTGTGGCATTGGCGTGATGACGACTCCGGAGTCGAATTCGCGGTCGACAGTGTTCTGCCGCTTGTCGGGGAGTGACTGTTTCATTCGACCGAGAATATTCTGCCGCGATAGAACCCCCACTTAACCGCCTCCTTCATTCGGCAGAGCAATGTCTTCGAGGCCCTTGGTTGTCCAGTTCTCGACCCGCTCCATCCAAATATCCCGCTGCATTATGTCGGTGGGATCCGGTTTGTCGCTGTTGCTCATCAGGTCTTCAATGCCGCTCAAGTAGAACAAGTGGGCAGCGTTTAGCAACACAACAGCTGAGGGTCTCTTGAATCGACTTCCAATATATAGCGAAGATGGAACTACTGCCTGACGGAGGTGGGTACCGATCACGTCTTTCAGGTTGGCAAATTCCTCGATCTCATTGGCGCGGCCCTCGCCATTTCGCAGGTTCTTTGTGACTCTTTCGACCTCTTTCTCGACGCTCTCAATGGTCCTAACGAATGCATCGATGATCTTACTCCCACATGGAGTGTCGAAGCTGAATGACCCCGGCCTAAATTTGCGGCACTCGTCGATGAACCGAATGTGGTGGGATTTGTTGTCGCTAATTTCGTCCCACCAGCCAAGCTTCTCCAACAAGGCCGTCTGCCTCCATAACCTGAAGAGCCTGGCAGGGTGCGATTGTTGGAACTTAAAATGGGATCTGGCCGCTGTTTCATCTATGGCGCCGTCAATTGCCAAGACGTTAGCCAAATCGAACATCTCAATGGAGGCAAGAACGAATGTTGGTCCGAGCAAATACACGCCAAAGAGATCGCAGAATAGCTCTTCTGCCCAATCCTGGAGAACCTCCGGCAATTGGCCACGGGTCATGGGATCAAGGCCTGTGTCGGCAGGTGGAGCAAAAGCCGCACTAAGTCCGATGGCAATGGAGTCCTTAATTCGATCAAGACACATCTCTCTGGAAAAGACAAAATGTCCTATCTCGTGGGCCAAAAGCCCATTTAGGAAAAGATGCTGAGCCTGGGAGTGTGGCAGCGCGATGAGTCCAAGGTCGGGTGGGAACTTGGAAAGAGAATCAACGACATCGCCCAGACCGATTACGGTTTGTTCAAAGTCACCAGGCGGAAACTGAAAGTAGTTCAGTTTGTCTGTATGGATGACGGCGAATTCCAGTGATTGGCAATTGGTGATCAGCCGTACCCGCTCGGTAAGCAACTCGACAAGTGCTGTCGGAACATTTAGCGTATCCGCGTCAACTGCGGGCTGCACATAGAAGTGAAGACTCTTCCAAGCCTCGCGAATCAGCAAAAGTAATTCTCTGTGGCGGCGGTGATCGGCCGGATCATCCGGATTTTGGGATGCAAAGTCTGAGAGGAAATCTTGCGTAGAGGCCGAAATATCCCATATGTGCGTGAGAAGTTTTCGTGTTGGAGCGAGATAGGAGGGGAAGCCGCTGACCAATTTACATGCAGCGGCTGTCGACTTCACGAAACGATAGCAGGCCGCCGTGTCATGCAAAAGAGCCCGCGACCGCTCTTCACCATTCACGTTCTGAAGACTCTTCGCTGTATTTGTACAGCGCCCTGTTCTCTAAGTCGTATAAGAACTCGTTGATTTCGCGGACAGTTGCTTCCCTATCCCCGCTCCCCGCAGTTCCGCTAAGGATGCCGGTGAGCATTCCAAGAACCTTCCGTGAGTTGAACTGCTCCGCCACTTCGTTGACGGTCAAGGCCTGCTCATAACGCCCAAAAGGGGAGTTCCCCGGAACCGGCGCGAATGAGTTGCTTGTCTGCCAACTGGTATCCATGATTGTGACCAGATTCGTCAATGCCTCGACCATCGACTCGCTCAACTCTCCAGTCGAAGCAAAAGAATCAAGGCGATTCATCAGCTTTCTGGAGGCGAGTGCCATCGACAAATATCTTGACCTGGACCCCTGAGCTGTTCCACGCATATGCCCTCGGCTATTTAGTTGTGCGATTGAAGCCATCGGCTCTCCTCCTATTAGACAGGAGACACTTCGGATACGCTACGATTTTCTCAATGTAAAATAAAGTTGTCAAGTAAAATAAACTTGCCTTCACTGCACAAAAAAGTTTACGCTTGATGCTCGACTGGACTCGCACGTCAATGCCAAAGAGAAAACATTCCAATACCGATGAGCTCAGAGCTGAATTTGCTCGGCAGCTCTCTAACGCAATAAAAGGCACCAGCAGGAAGCTCGCGGCCGAAAAGCTAGGTATTTCAAGGCAGATGCTCCGCCTCTATCTCAAGGGACTGGCAACCCCTGGAGGCGAAGTCATCAAAAAGGCATGTGATGAGTGGCGACTATCGCTATCTATAAAGGGATTCCAGTTTACCGGCGATGCGTTTGCGTCTGAGGTAAAGGCACGCGGACGGCAAGAAAAATTGCCGGAGCCTAGCCTATTCGATCTGCTCGACAAGTTGGAGAAAAACCAGATTGAAGCCGAAGTCGTTGGGCGCGAAGGGGACAGCTTTTACCTAAGATTCCGAATCAAACTTGCCGCCTGATTGGGTATTGCACCGCGTTCAGCTGTTTCCTGACCCAAGTTCCGCGGCTTCATTCTCCTGCCAAGGTCTCCAAGAGCGCGTCGAAGTCTTCCAGGCGGGCGTAGTCGATGATGACTTTGCCTCGGCCGTTGTGGTCTTCGATGTGGACTTTGAGGCCAAGGGCGCGCTGAAGCCGCTCCTGGACCTCGCGGATGTTGGGGTCGACGGGGGGCTCGGGCTTGGCGTCCTTCTTGATGATGCGCTCGGGGTGCATCAGGCCCTGCACGTAGGTCTCTGTTTGGCGAACAGAAAGCGAAAGGTCAACAACCCGTTTCGCGGCCTTCTCAATCTCCTCGGCGTGTTCGAAGGCAAGCAGGGTGCGGGCGTGGCCAAAGCTGAGCTCGCCAGCCTCGACGCGGGCTTGCACCGTGGAGGGCAGGCGCAGCAGGCGCAGGAAGTTTGCTACCGAGGCGCGATCCTTGCCGGTGCGCACAGCCATCTGCTCCTGGGTCATGTGGAACTCGCGGGAGAGCCGCTCGAAGGCGCGGGCCTGTTCCATGGGGTTCAGGTCGGCGCGCTGGAGGTTTTCGACGATGGTGATCTCCATCGCCTGCTCGTCGGAGACCTGGCGCAGAATGGCCGGGATAGTCGCCTTGCCGGCAAGCTGCGAGGCCCGCCAGCGGCGCTCCCCGGCGATGAGCTGGAAGCGGCCATTCGCCATCGGGCGCACCAGGATGGGCTGCACGACTCCGTTGGCGGTGATGGAGGCGGCCAGCTCGGCCAACTGATCCTCGTTGACTTGGGTGCGGGTCTGGAACGGGTTGCGATCGATCTGATCGAGGGGAATCTCGCGGGGCTTGCCACCTTCTGTTTCAGCGGCGGCAGCGGCGGCGGGAGCTTGCACCCGCGGGAGAAGGGAATCCAGGCCCTTGCCCAGGGCGCGGCGTTTGGGATCAATGTGAGTGACGGCGGCAATAGTCATGTTTCAAAGTCCTCTATCCCGGCAAATAGCGCCGGGGCTCATCAAATCTGCGTTTTCCGGTACTCCGGCAATGGGTAAGGCAACCTTGATCTGGGCGGAAGTCAGCGGCAGAGATCAGGTGTACGGCCAGAAGCGGACCTTCTTGGCGGCGGCTTCAGCTGGCCTTACGGAGGCCGCGGCTTTGCGTCGGGCGCTGCGTGGGCTTTCGATATTGTTGCGCGCAAGAAACTCCCCGGTCAGTTCGAAATAGGCCTCGGTACCCTTCGAGCGAGGGTCGTAGAGGGCCACGGGCTTGCCGTGGCTGGGCGCCTCCGCCAGCCGCACGTTGCGCGGAATCACTGTGCGGTAGAGCCGCTCGTCAAAGTACTCGCGGAGAGTCTCGCTCACCTGTTGGGCGAGATTGGTGCGGTCGTCGTACATGGTGAGCAGAACGCCCTCGATCATGACGGAAGGGTTGAAGGCTGCGCGCACCCGCTCAAGATTGGAGATCAGCTCGGAGATTCCTTCCAGGGCGAAGTACTCGGCCTGCATGGGAACGATGAGGCTGTTTGCAGCGGCCAAGGCGTTGAGCGTAAGCAGGTCGAGCGCCGGCGGGCAGTCCAGAATCAGGAGGTCGTAGTTATCCTGAATGGGCTCAAGCGCGCGCCGTAGGCGGAGGGCGCGGTCGTCGGCTGCGGCCAGTTCGATATTCGCGCCCGTAAGGTTCTTGGAGCCGGGAAGAAGCCAAAGAAGCTCGACCTCGGTCGGAAGGACCACTTGTTCGGCAGGGGAGTCTCCCACGAGCACATCGTAGATGGAGTGCCGGTTGTCGTCGCGGAGGAACCCGAGGCCGGAGGAGGCGTTTGCCTGGGGGTCGCAATCGACTAAAAGAATCTTGAGCCCTTCGATGGCGAGGCAGGCAGCAAGGTTGATGGCCGTAGTGGTTTTGCCGACTCCGCCCTTTTGGTTCACAATCCCAAGAATCTTTCCCATGGCAATTCAGGGTATAGGGAAGGGCGGGTCCGGTGCAGTGACTTGCGCTGTGGAGAACGGGGCGTAGCTGTGGAAAGCGTCCTGGAGCGCGAGCGTTGAGTTCCGGTCAAGCGATTGAAGGGAAAGATGTTACAGACTAACAGTGCGGCGTTCGTTTTAACTGATCGCAGACGGGCCAACGGTGGAAAACTTCTGATTTTTGGGGAGGGATTTGGGTTTGTTTCAATGAGCCGTTCCAATCAGTTTCAAAGTGGGCTTTCGCCCGTTTTGGGCCAGGGTGAACTTGTTCCACGTGGAACAGCTTTCCGTTTTGGGCTAAGTTTCCCAAGGCGTTCCACGTGGAACAAACGAGAGGTATGGTCAACATGTTTCAAGGATGGCTCGCCGGTCTTTTCCGGGCCTGGAGTTTCGAAGAAGGCTCAATCCCCGGCATAACGTTCCCTAGATGGTCCTTGACGCTCGCTGAGACTCTCATCCGGTAGTGCAGCCGCATGAACTGCTTTCCCTACAGTTTAAGCATGTGATCGGCGCGAGTGGTCCCAAGCTCAGCGGAGTAAACAGTAATCTTCTCTTGCATACCCTTGACATAGCGCGCCCAAGCAATCCCGTCTCGTGAATGCACCACGAAATAGAAGCCAGGATCGCCGAACCGGCTCCCCGAAGAGGTGAGCGAAAACGATCCATCCGGATGCGATTCAGGCTTAAGGATGACGATAGCGTTCCCATTCGGCGACGGAAATGCAACCTTCACGCATGGCCTCGGATAGCCCGGCACGGTGCAAACCGATTAGCTCCCGCCATAAAGAACGCTCCTGGTGGCACGCATCTCGCGTACCCATGCTGTTTGGACAACTTCGCTCGTGTGCGGATCCCGCATCTGGATCACATCGCTATTCATTCCTCGGCAGCTGTCAGGCGAAGACAAGGGAATGTTAAGCTGCTGCAAGCGGCGGCTGAAGATGAGAGCCAGTGCTGCCTCAAAGGGTTTGAATAGCCCGCTCCACTCCGGCCACGCGTCGAGCTCATATTCGGAGGTGCGTTCGTAGAAGTCTCGCACGGCCTGTGCAACTGCGCGCTGATCTTTGTCACGGCACGACATCTAGTCTTGCTGAGAAAAATCAACCGTCGAACCGCAGTTCAGCTGGCAAGCCTTCCAGCAGCCTCTCCGAGGGCAAGAACCCTGTATTCGCTGCCTGGCAAAGGAACGGGACTGCTCCAAACGAAATTCGCTCCGGCGGCGAACTTCAGCCCCTCCAAATCACTTCCGGTGGTCATCAGTGCCATCCAGCCGCCGGGCTTCACGAGTTGAGCAGCGGCCTGAACGGACTGTTGCATCTTGTCGACCGCACGCAACGTCACGCAATCAAACCCGATGGCCAGTGTCTCGGCGCGACCGAAATGGACTCTTGCCGAAATCCCAAGAACCCTGACAGCCTCGTGCAGAAAAGCCGCTTTCTTGCCCTGCGACTCGGCGAGCGTCACGGCAATCTCTGATCGGCAAAGGGCAATCGGAATCCCAGGGAAACCAGCGCCAGAACCGAAGTCTAGCAGCGTTCCGATGCTGGGGGGAAGCGCGCGGGCGCAGGCTATCGACTCGACAAAGTGGCGCGAGAGAATGCCGTCTTCGTCCCGAATGGCAGTCAAGCTGACCCGGGCGTTCCAGCGAAGAATGAGCAAAAGATAATCCTCGAAGCGCCTGCCGACCTCAGAGTCAAGCTGCCGCTGGCCCGTCTCGGTCAACAGAGCATTCAGCTTCAATCGAGCGGCACCAGCGCCTTCACTCATTTGCAGCACTCATTTTGTCGCAACCGAATCCTCAATCCGCGGAGGTTCCCACGCCCCAGCGGCTCGAACAAAGGCCGCAAAGATCGCCCGTGAAAATGCGCGGTGCGTATAGGTACGCTCGGGGTGCCATTGCACCCCAACAACAAAGTGGTCGGCCGAGTCCAGCTCCACCGCCTCGATCACCCCATCCATTGGAGAGACCGCGCTGACCACCAGATTGTCTCCGGGGCGGTGGATAGCCTGATGGTGGCTGGAGTTGACTTGAGGTTCGATCACGACATCAGGCGGCCCATCGCGTGGCAGAAGCGCTGCCAGCCTCGACCCCGGAGAAATCCTGGCCGGGTGCGCATCCATCACTTCCCGGCCCGGGCGGTGATTGACCGCCGTCTTCAGATCCTGAATCAGCGAGCCGTTCCGCCAAACATTTACAGCCTGCGCGCCGGCGCAAATACCCAGAATTGGCTTGCGAAGATTGAACGCGTCTTGCAGGAGCAGTTCGTCCGCTGCTGCTCGGCCGGGGTCTGGCTCACTGCATTCGGCAATTCGATCTTCGCCATATCTTTGCGGGTCCACGTCGAAACCGCTGCCGGGGAGCAGTATCCCCTGTACCCCTGCTAGCAACCTGGCCACGCGATCCTGCCGCTCGTGAAGCGGAACGACAACCGTCGCTGCCCCGGCGGCGTGAAGCGCGGCAAGATAAAGCGGCAGGGACCGTTGATTGTAGGCGTGGTCGCTGGTAGTGGGCTCGGGAATGGCGATGCGTATTGGCATGGAAGCACTAGTGTAATCATTGATGCGGTCTCAGCGATAGGGATTCCTGGGCTCCTATCCTCTCCGCACCGGGGATCAAACCTCAACGCGAACGGGAGCGTCCTCAACTGAATCCTGGACAACTGCTCTCTGCGGCCGCTTGAGCGCTTCAATGGCGTCGCGGAGTCGCGCTGTGAGTTGCTCGGTCTGGCGCGGGGTCATTCCCTTGGTATCGATTGGCTCGCCCGCGGTGAGAGTCAGTTCTCCGGGATACAAATGCCGGGTATGAATCGGAAGCAGGTCGTAGACTCCGCTCAGAGCGAGCGGCACGAGTGGCACCTGAGCGCGAATTGCCAGGTAGGCCGCGCCGGAGAGAAACGTCTGGAGTTCGCCGTCGGGTGTTCGCTTGCCTTCGGGGAAGACGAAAAGAGACATTCCCGAACGCAGGGCCTTGACGCCGACGCCCAAACTGGAGAGCGTGGTGTGCGGGTTGACGGTATCGATCGGAATTTGGCCTGATCTGTCTAAGTACCATCCTATGAATGCTATAGGCCACAATTCCTTCTTGGCAAGAATGCGAAACTGGAAGGGCAATGTGGCAAATATGACCGGCGTATCCATGTAAGACGTATGGTTAGAGGCATAGACGGCGACCGGCGACCGGCGCAGGTTCTCCGCTCCGCGGACCGTGACTGAACAGCCCGACAAGACCACCATGGACCGCGCCCAGAAGCGGGCGATGCGCTGCTGCGCGCCGCCGCGTTTGTCTACAAAGGAAACCAGCAAGGAAAGCGAACCGCAGGCAATGGTGACCACCGCCATGAGCGGGATATGGACCGCATTGGTACGCCAGCGGTAGAGCCTGGGAAGCGGGTTTGGACGCTGGCTCACGGTTGCGTCCCTTTTTCGGCCAGCAGCAGCGTGCGCGCCTCTCCCACCAGGTATACCGACCCTGAAACGACGACCGCACCGCTCTCCTCATCGCCCCGGCGAGCCTGTTCGAGGGCCAATTGCATGGCTTGCTCCACTGATTCGGCAGATACAGCGCGAACCCCTGTCGCCTGGGCCGCCGCCAACAGGTCGTCCAGCGCAGCCGCACGGGCGGTATGGATGGGCGCGAGGATGACTTGATCGAAAAGCGGAAAAAGAATCCGTGCCATCTCCGCGACTGGCTTGTCGCGCAGGCAACTGAAGATGAGCGTGCATGGTTTGCGGACTTCCTCGCTTCGGGTCAGAAGCTGATTCAGGCCGGCGCGCAAGGCCTGGGCTCCGGCGGGATTGTGCGCCACATCCAGAATCCATTCCACGCCGTCTCTCTCGATCCTCTCCAGCCGGCCCGGCCAGCGTGTCTTGCGAATGCCTTCGGCGATGGCCGACGGCTTCACGGGAAAACCATGATTGCAAGCCAGCTCGACGGCTGCGGCGATGGCCAAAGCGAGATTGCGCTGCTGGTGAGCGCCAGAAAGGGGCGAATCCACGCGAACAATTCCACCCAGAGCGTTCACGCAGTAGGGAACGGCCATATCGGCGCCCTGGGGGGGCAAATACGTAACGGCGCTCACCCCGCGCACGCCCAGCTCAGCTGCTGCCTCGCCCAGAACCTGGTTGGCTTCAGGGTGCTGCGGCAGGGTAATCAGCGTTCCGCGTCGGCGCAGAATGCCAGCCTTCTCTCGAGTAATGGCCGCGATCGTCGAGCCGAGCCACTCGGTATGGTCGATGGAAATGTCGGTAATGACGGAGAGTAGCGGGTCCACGATGTTGGTAGCGTCCAGCCGTCCGCCCATGCCCACTTCGAGCACGGCAATATTCACTTTCTTTTCGGCAAAGTACAAAAGCGCTTGCGCAGTGAGAATCTCAAAGTAACTGGGCATCTGCGGAAGCCGGCCATCGAGCACCAGTTGCTGCGCGGCATCGTGAACGCAAAAGTAGAGCCTTGCAAATGCATCGTCATCGATCTCTGCACGGTCCAGGCGGATGCGCTCGTTGGCGCGAGCCAAATGCGGCGACGTGTAAAGACCCGTGCGAACGCCGGCGACCGTCAGAATTGATGCCAGCGTTGCGGCGGTCGAGCCTTTGCCGTTCGTTCCAGCTATCAGCACAGAGCGAAAGCGGCGCTGGGGAATTCCGAGCGCGTCGAGCAGGACGCGAATCTCGTCGAGCGAGAATTTGCGCCGGGGCTGGCCTGAGCCCGCATAGAGCTCCGGGACCATGGCGTTGAGTTGATCGACAGCCGCTGTGTAGGACATGGAAACTCTAGTATAAAAGGCCCGTCTCAATCCGGCCGGAGTCGGATAGCAGGTCATCTTGCGATCTTGGCGCTTGTACTCAAATTAACCCTTGCTTTTCGCCTTTGGCATCTCCGTGACCTTGTTTTGCGGGCGCTCGTCTATCGGAACGGTCGGTACCATGGCCCGTATATGGTCTTTGGTCTTGCCCTCAGTCTTCTCCAGGAAATACCAGAGCGCGTCGACAAGAATGTCGTTGGTCGTCGTCCGGTTGTCTTTCCTGCGTCGGCGCACCTCATCGATCCAGCGTATGGCTGCCCTGTCTTCGGCGGTGAGACAGACTGAAGTCCGCTGGGCATCATCCGGGATGTGTTTCTCTCTCGGGCTCATGGTTCAGATCGCACTTGACAGCATTATCGCATTGTTGCATTATTATGTTATAGTGCAATAACGCGGTAACGCCAATTTGAATCTAAGAAATCGACGGTAATTGCGTATTAAGATTCAGGAGGGGACTGCGATGGCCACTGCCCCATTCTCTACCGAACTCGAGGTGTTCCAAAAGCACCGTGAGGAATGGTCGCGCTCACATCTCGCCGAGTATGTCGTGATCCAAGATGGTCGCGTCTTGAATCAGTTCTTTGACGCGTACGAGGAGGCCTTCCGGGCCGGCTTGCGGGAGTTCGGTGTCAGCCGAAACTTTCTAGTCAAGCAAATCTGGATAACAGAACCCGTGTACTTCGTTGCGTAGCATGGCCAGATGCCAGGTATATTGGAATCCGTTCGACCCAGCCGATCCAGGCCCTTGTGTAAAAGTCGTTGTGATGAACACTTACGAAACCATTGAGGCCGGACGTGAAATTGGATTGGAATATCCCGCACCCCATGCTATAACAGCGCTTATTGATACAGGATCGCCCTTCACTATAATCAGCAGAACATTTGCCAAAAACTGGAAGCTTGTTCAGACTGGTGCTCGGAGCCCTATCAGGACTATGGGCGGAGATTGTCTCTGCGATGAATACTCTAGCTCCATCAGTTTCCCCGATACAAATCTTCCACGAATCGAAGTTCTGCGACTCCGAGCCGTCGACTTCAACAGAGAGCCGTTCTATTCTTGTTTGATCGGAAGGGACATCCTGAAAAACTGGAATATCTGCTTCGATGGGCGCGCCAAGCTGGTAACGATCACAGTCTGATCTGAGCCTACCTTCAAGATCTGAAAACCAAGACTGACCACTTGTAATCTGCTCACTGCCGCAAAAGCAGTTGCAGGGCCTCGCGTGCGTTCTGCAGGCATGCCCGGGCCTCATCTTCTTGCAGCAGGCCCTGATGCACAGCCTTTCGGCCGACATCGTTCACGAGGTTGGCAACGCGCGGAAAGTCCGCGTCGAAACCCGTCAAGATCAGGTTGTTGTTCACCTCGTGGAGCAGGTTGCCGAGCGTGGCGGCGTTGCGATAGCGGGTGCGGACCAGGCGGGTCAGCGCGGCGGGCAGCTTTTGCTTGATGGCCTCCTCAAGCACCGAGCGGCACATGACGGCGCAGGCGGTAAACAGGCCGAAGAAATAGCAGCGGGTAGCCTCGTCGAGATAGCGGTCGGCCTCCTCTGAGCTGGGCGCGGCCACCACGCACTCGCGCAAGTGTGTGGCCCGCAACACAGCCGGCTCGATCAGCTCCAGCAGTTCAAGCGCAAAGGCCGCGCGCAGCAGGTCGTTCTGCTGGCCATCCAGGGCCCGCTGAATCTCCTGCCACGCTGGAGTGTCCGCGCCGCCGCCGGCTTGCTGCAGCCGCGTGAGAGAGGTAAGCCGCTGGCGGGCGTGGTGAATGAAGCCCTGGCGCATCTCTTGAGCCAGCTTTCGCCACCCGGCCACGAAGGCCGACGGATCTTGCAGGTAACGCGCCCAAAGCTCGTCGTAAACCACGCCTGGAAGCACATCCCGCAACTGCGCAAAGCGCCCGGTTCTTGCCAGCTCGGCGATGGCCTCGCAGAACTCCCGGCCCGGCGCATTCTCCACGGACATCCGCAGCAGTTGCTCTTCCAGGCAGCCGATGTCGATAGCCATTTGCGAAGCCCACCCTCATCCAAGTTTAGGAGCCAGACCGATCCATCGCTCTTGGCAATCGAGACATATGCCCACCCTCCATACTGGAATGGGAAATCCCTCAAGCCGCACGTCACGGATGGGAATCGCACTCCCCACGGAGAGAGATTTCCATCCTCCCTGAGCTACCCTGCTTAAGCTCCAGGCCAGGAGCCTTCTGTGGAGGACTAGCCTTTCAAAAGTCCTTGCCCCACGCTGGTATGGACGGGCTTTTCACATAAGCCGTCCGCTTTGCACAGGCCTTTTGTGGGAGCCTGTGGGAGACGTGGGAAACAGGGGTACGCTTGTGCCTCGCTGCGGCTGGATTTCCAAGAACGCAGAATTGCACAGCCAGGATTTAGAAAACCGGATGGTGTTTCAACTCCATGCCACACAATCGTTTCGGAAGCTTTTCCACTTTTCCTGCCTGAACTACGGGTACTACTGGCTTTTCTTTTAATCTATTACCCTTTTCCTCACTACCCGTCGCACCGTGCAGACCCACGTTCACAGCCGGCCAATCGCCGCGACTCTCCATGGAACAAACCGCGGTGAGCGATCCGGAAGATGCGGCGTTCTAGTCGTGGAAAGGTAATCCAGAGAAGAACCCCTGTTTTCCACGCGCATACGAACCCGAAGATGAATACAATCAAGAAATAGAAAAGACAGCCACTTCCACCTTGGGGTGTCGTGTTGTAGAGTGTGGCCAGCGTGGAATGTGCTTGATTCAGGTTTTTCCCGTAAGGTCGAAACGAGGTTGGGTCAATGCCGATCATGGAAACTGAAGTCGATAAGCCGGCCGCGCAGGGGGCAGCGATGGAGATTACCGTAAGCCGCCAGGATCTGGTGAAGGAGCTCACCGCGACACAGAGCGTGGTGGAGCGCAAGACGACGATTCCGATTTTATCCAACTTTCTCATTGAGGCAGAGGGCGACCGGTTGAACATCACCGCGACGGACCTGGATCAGGCGATCCGCACCAGTACCGAGGTCAAGGTGAAGAAGCCCGGCGCCTGCACGATTCCAGCCCGCAAGCTCTACGACTACATCAAGCTGCTGCCCGAGGGCGACATCTCGATCAAGCTGCTCGATAACCATTGGGTGCAGATCCGCTCGGGGCGCTCGAACACCAAGATGGTCGGCATGGCGCGGGCAAACTATCCGCAGGTGCCGGAGTTCCCCGCCGTCGCGGCGACCAGCATCTCTACCCTCGCGCTGAAGACGCTGATTGCGCGCACCATCTTTGCCATCTCAAACGAGGAATCGCGCTACACGCTGAACGGCGCGCTGCTGGTGATCAAGGCGGAATCGCTGGCCATGGTGGCTACCGATGGGCACCGCCTCTCGTTTGTCGAAAAGCCGAATGAAATCCTCGAAGGCATCAGCGGCGAGAAGCGGGTGCTGATTCCGCGCAAGGCTTTGCAGGAGCTGCAGCAGTTGCTGTCGGTTACCGATGCCGAAAAGGTGGAATTCGCCGACGACGAGCACACGCTGTTCTTCCGCGTGGGCCATCGCACCCTGAGCACACGCAAGCTCTCCGGGCAGTTCCCCAACTTTGAGGCTGTAATGCCGCGCGACAACACAAAGTTTGCTGTGGTTCGGTCGAGTGAGCTTTCGGCGGCCATTCAGCGCGTGGCGCAGTTTGCCGACGAACGGTCGGGCGCCATCCGTCTGCGGCTCGAGGGCAACGAGCTGAAGATCAGCTCCAGTTCCACGGAATCCGGCGAGAGCGAAGACACCATCGATACGCCCTATGCGGGCGATCCGATCATGGTCGGCTTCAACTCCGGGTACATTCTGGACTTTCTGAAGGCGCTGAGCAATGAGGGCGAGGTGCGGCTGGAGTTCAAGGATTCGCAATCGGCCGGCCAGATGCGTCCCGAGGATCCAGACGCGGAGTACAAGTACCGGTATGTACTGATGCCGATGCGGATCTGAGAAACGTAGAGGAGTGAGCACGCGCTTGTCGCGTACTGGCAAGACAACGAAGGCCCGGCAGCGATGCCGGGCCTTCGTGTTTCTGCGGTGCGATGTGGAGCGCTTGGCCGTTGAAGCCTACTGCGTGACCGGCTGTGCAGGCAGCGCCTTGGGCGTCTTCAAGTGAGGTGCGTTGGGAGCCTTGGGCGCGGCCTCGGCCTGACTGGTTGCCTCTGGTGGAGTTGCGGGAACCGCGGAGCCTTTCTTGATGCGCACGTCGCCGTTGTCTGCGTTCAGCACGATCTTCGCTCCGCCGGAACCAATCCTGCCGCTGACGGTCTTGCTCTCATCGCCGCTGATCGGAAGCTGAAATTCCGTAAAAATATCGCCATTGCGCGAGTGGCCGTCTACGGTGGCCGAGGCGCCGGGCGGCAATGTTACCTCGATGTCGCCTTTGCTGTTCTTTGCATCCACGCCAAAGTTTCCCGCCGGCTCGACAGACACCCGTCCGTCGCGGTCTTCCACGTAGGTGTCCCCATAAATCTCGCTCAGGTCCACGTCCTTCGAGTGGGTCTGCACGCGGACCTGCCCCTTGGCTTCAGTGACGCGGAGGTCATCGGAGTCAAGTGTGAGGTCGCCCGGCAGCGAAGCCAGTTGCAGGTCGGTGACGGAGGTATGCAAGTGTACAGGTCCGGCGACACTCTCCAGATGCACATCGCCCAAAATCTCGCCGCTTTGCGTGACCTTGCCTTTGATCTCGGAAACGGTGAAGTCGTTCAAGTCGCCCTCGGAAGTGAGGTCGCCATCCACTTGGTGCGCAGAAAAGTCGTGCTTGCTGTTGGACAAATGCACCTGAACCGAACCGGCAATCGAGCTCAAATGCACGTCTCCCTGGGAGGCTGTCACTCCGATGCCCGATCCCAGGCCGGCTGCAATTACATCGCCCTTCCCTGCGTTGACCGTCACCCTCGCGGACTTCGGAACGGTTACAGTGATATTGATCCGTCCGTTCGAGTTGCTCTCAGACTTGACGAGCACGGCGCTGCCGCTGACAGTCAAACGCGCAGCCTCTCCGTCGAAGATCCGCTTAGCGTCGGCATCACTGCCGGCGTAAGCCATTTCATGAGCTTGTACTTCGATTGAGGACCCGTCGCCCGCCGCGACGTTGATGTCGCCGCGCGGATTCTGAATCTCGACGGCAGCGTTGGCCGGAATCTGCGCGTTCAGGGTCTGCTGGTCACTCTCGTGCTCGGGCAGGCCGAACGCGTTGAAGAAGTTGTCATCAAACCCGTTGTCATCGTGATCGCCCCAATGGGAAAACCACGGTCTCATGTGATGATTCCATCCAGCCGCGCAGAATCCCAGCAGGGCCAGCCCGATGAGGATGCCGACAAAGCTGCCGCTGCGGCGGACAGGCGTCTCGCGGCGCAGGTCGATCGCCCACTCGGCGAGCAGGCCCAGCCCGGCGCCGATCAGCAGAAGCGGCCACCATTGGCCATACCAGGCCCAGAAATCTCCGGCGCCGATGCGGCCGGAGAGTACCAGCAGGGCCACGATTCCGATACCGATCAGAATGATGGGTCCGACGACAGAGGGAACGCGCGGTCCGTAGGCGCTCACGTAACTAGCCTTCCAGGCATGGCTCTGGGCTTTCCAGGCATCGCGTTGAGCCTTCCAGGCTGCCCGCTGCTGCGCGCGATACACGCGCCACTGGGTCTTTGAGTCGTAGGGAGGATACGGTGGCGGCGTGCCGCCCGGAGGTGTGCTTGGAGGTACGCTGCTCATGATTGCCCTCCCTCGGGGTCTTTCATCAAGTCGTGCGGCTCAGCGGGGACAATGGCGGTGGTCTCTGGCGCGGGGTACTGTGAAACGTTCGCGGCCACACTCGGATCAACCGTGCCGGTAAAAGGAGCGCCTGGATAGGGCTGGCCTCCTGGATACGGGCCGGGGTACGGAGGCGGAGGATAGCCCCCTTCCGCTGCCAGCGCTGCCCGCTCGGCAAGCATGAATACCCCGAGCAGAATCAGCAGCAGCGGCCAGAAAAGATGCCAGAAGTGGCCAACCAGCCCCAGCTGATGCAACAGAGCGGTCAGGCCCACCAACAGCAGAAACGCAGGGCCGCGCAGGCGGCGAATCATAATGTAACGGCTCATCTTGAACCTCCTTGAGAATCTCCCAGACGCCGAACGATCAGCCATACGCCCAGCCCTATCAACGCCACGGGCCAGGCAAAATCCTTGAGCCGGCCGTTGAAGATATCCAACTGATCGAGCAGGAACAATAGTCCCAGGGCGATCAGCACAATCGCGCCGACCGGCTCCTTGCGCCGCCAGAACATGGGGTGCATATACGGGGACGGCGGAACCGCTGGATCCACAAAGCCTGCCGTGGGCGGCGTGAAAGGTCCCTGATACGCCCCGGCGAAGGGAGGCTGATAGGCTCCCGCTGCCGGACCCTGCCCCGCCGAACCTGGGGAATACGGGTCTGGATTCACAGAACCTGGATTCGGCCCCGCGGGACCAGCGCCAGGTTGCCCCGGATACCGTGGTCTTCCTCCGGGATTCAGCCAGTTGCCCACCTCGTTAAGACCCAATGGATCGGGCAGCGGCTCGCCGTCGCGCAGCGCCCTCGCCGTGTGATATGCCTCGAAGGACTGATAGAGAACCCACGCTGCGATAAAGAGGCCGAAGATATGGTAGACATGCGCGGCGCTGACCAGCACGGCGAAGATGACGACGTGGATCAGTCCCTTCAGGAACTGTCCGTTGTACATTGCGCCGACACCGGGAATGAGCCCCAGCACGGCGGCTGCCGAGGGGTTGGGTCCGCTTGATGGGGCCACATAAGGCTGTTGAAAGTTCTGCCACGCAGTCCAGCATGGCTCACAGAGAATCTGCCCTCCGGCAGCGTTGCGCACGCAGCCTGCGCAGAGGGCCTTGCCGCAGTTCTGGCAATAGGCGGATGCGGTTACACCGCTATGATTTACGCAATCCATGATGTGCTCCTTTCCCGTAGTGCCGTTGCGGAGCCGCCGGAAAGCGTCGGCCGAGCTTGAATCATCTGGGAAGTCTCAAAAGAGTTAGAGAAATCGTCGAGAGCCGGGTTCGCCGACTGCTGAGGAGTTTCGATGGGAGAGCCTACGTCCTTGTGGCCGGGGTTCTGCTTGGACTCGCCCGGCGCGGTGTCCCTTGGCTTCTGCCGGTCTTCTCCGCCTTCGCTCACGCCCTGTCCCTCACCTTGCGTTGCCCGGCGCAGCTCCCGCACCGTCGATTCAACCTCGTACACAAAGTGCGAGTGGTCGTAATAGCGGACGATCGGAGTCGACGCCATGGTCAGCCGCCGTTCCATCAACGAGCGCACCGCGGCAGGTCGCAAATCGGCCAGGCGAAAGCTGCTCAAACGGACGTTGGTCAACGACAGTGTGATGGAGATGGAAAAGAAAGCCATCGCGGCCGTCATCAGCAGGCGCGGCTCGGCAAAACGGCGAACGTTGCCGACAAAGCCGGGTCGCTGCCATGCCAGGATGGCCGGTGCCACGGGCAAAGCACGGGCGCCAGCGGGCGCCAGGTAGTAGTCCTCCAGTTGGCCCGGACCTGTCTTGGCCAGAATCTTGTCCAGCAGCCCTGCTGGAACCTCCGGCTCGGTCGAGAGGAAGCCCAGCCACTCGCGGCCGAGCCGTGCATCATCGAACAGGGCAGTGCAGGCCGGGCAAACAGCCATGTGCGCGGTAAAGACAGCCTCGTCGCCGGGCTTGAGCTGCCCATCCAGCGCGTCGGCCAACAGTGTCTCCCATTGTGCGCAGGCTACGGAATTCGAAATGTTTGTGTGCTCTGCCATTACATTACCTCCCGTTTACTACGTTCCAGCAGCCGCGCCAGTTCCGCGCGGCCCCTGCTGATGCGGGACTTCACGGTCCCTTCGGGAATGCCCAGAACCTGGGCGATCTCCTTGTAGTCCATATCCTGCAAATCCCTCAGAATGACCGCTTCGCGCAGATCCACCGACACCCGCGCCAGGGCACTCTGAACCATCTTTGCCAATTCTTTCTGCGCCGCGGACTCGTGCGGCGAGGGGCTGCTTGCCGTCAGCCGGTCAATGGGCTTCAGCTCCTCCACCGACTCCCAGCCCTCATCGAGTGAACCCGTGGAGCGAAGGTTGCGAGTCCGGCGGAAGTTGTCCACCAGCAGGTTGCGGGTCATGGTTGTGATCCAAACCTGCAGGCTGCCGCGCACCATATCGAACCGGCTCAGGTTCGAATAGACCTTCAGGAAGACTTCCTGCGTCATGTCCTCTGCGTCGGCCGGGTTGCCTGTAAAACGGTAGCAAAGCCCGTAGACACGCCGATGATGGGTGCGGACCAGCTCAGCCCACGCGCCGGAATCTCCGTCCATGCAGCGGCGGACGAGTTGGGTTCCCTCCATCTCCAGCGGATTCACCTCCACGCGCGCCAGGCTAACGGGCAACTTGCCCTCGGCGTGGCTTGGGGCGGTTGGCCTTTGAATGCCAGCCTTCGCGGCCTCAGGAGCTTCCAGAGCTCGCCGTACCGGCTTGGCCGGCCAATCAAACCCCATCCCGCTCCAGCTTAATGTACCCACGCATTGCATAGTTTGCTAATACGCGGGACTTGAACGGATAGTTCCCGAAGGGGTGCCTTGGAACCCAACACACGTGGTAGAAAGACAGGAACGAACCGCAAAAGGGTCAGGTATGCCAAGAAGCGGCTGATTCTGGTGCTCTTGGAGGGCGGAGCGTCACTTCCCGCAAGCTTCGGCTGCGCCAGGGCCAGGAGCCACGTTCCAGGAACCCCGCGCCGGTAACCTTTCGCGGCTGGCATCATCTCAATGTTGGCGCGCTTACGTTGTTCTCTTCCCCTGGCGCTGGAGGTTCCATGTCGAGACTGCTCTCCTTGATCGTCCTTATTGTCGTCGTTATCGCCGTGGTGGGCGTTTACACCAGGGCAAAGGGAGCGGGCCGGTCTCCCATCCCTCCCGCTACTGCCGACGTTGCGCTGGCGCACGCCTCCGGAAAAGAGACGGCGGTCTTCGCGGGCGGCTGTTTTTGGGGAACGCAATCGGTCTTCGAACGCGTGAAAGGGGTGGTTGCGACGACGGCCGGCTATGCGGGCGGCTCGGCCGACACCGCAACCTATCCCCAGGTGACCACGGAGACGACGGGACACGCTGAATCGGTCCAGGTGGTCTACGATCCCTCCAAGATTACCTACGGACAACTGCTGCGGATCTTCTTTTCCGTTGGGCACGATCCCACGCAGCTCAACCGGCAGGGCAACGACGTGGGCACATCGTATCGGACCGCCATCTTCTACACCGATGACGAGCAGCGCAAAATCAGCCAGGCATATATCGCGCAGCTCGATGCCGCCCACGTGTTTCCCAAACCGATTGTGACGCAGGTGACGCCGCTGAAGGGCTTCTACGACGCCGAGTCCTACCATCAGCATTACGCGGACCACAATCCAGACAACCCGTACATTCTGGTCTGCGACCGCCCCAAGATCGAGGCTCTCAAGGCGCAGTTTCCCGAGCTATTCGTGGAAACCAAGGGGAAATGGTGAAGGTCATCCGCGCTTGAGGAATGAGCTAGTTTCCGGTTTGCCGGTGATCCACCCGGAATGAGCGCTTACGATCAGCTTTTCGGCATTTAGAGATGTGCTAAGACTCTTCGCGGCAACCCTGTCGCAGTGGAACGTCTTAGTACTTATGAGTGGTCGCAAGCAACTTGTACATGTCGTGAGATTCCATTTGAGAAGCCACGACCGATGAAATCACACGAGTCTGCGCCGCGCATCGTTGGCCAAGCAGGCCCGGATAGCGGTAGCATACGGTATCGATCCTGCTATGGCGATCACTTGGGAAAAACACGACTCCGTGCAAAGAGGCTTTGCCTCCGCACGGAAGCTTCAGGAAGAGACACTGGAGACTCGCCGTCATCAGCTGGGCGAGGAGCATCCGGACACGCTCTCGGCGATGACCAATCTCGCCGTGACGATGAGTAATCAGGGCGATTGGGCGGGAGCAAGGAAACTTCAAGAACAGGTTCTGGAGGCGAGTCGTCGTGTGCAGGGCGAGGAACATCCTCACACTCTGACGGCGATGAGCAATCTTGCCGCGATACTGGGGAAGCAGGGCGATCTGACAGAAGCGCGGAAGCTCCAGGAACGAGTGCTAAAGACTCGCCGCCGTTTGCTGGGTGAGGAGCATCCGGACACGCTAACGGCGGTGACCAATCTGGCCGCGACGCTGAATTTACAGGGCGACATGAAAGGGGCGAAGGAACTCCAAGAACAAGTGCTGGCGACGAGTCGTCGTGTACAGGGCGATGAACACCCTCACACACTGGCGGCGATGAACAACCTCGCTGCGACGTTCATGGTCCTCGGCGACTTGGTCGAAGCGCGGAAGCTTCAGGAACAAGTGCTGGAGACCCGCCGTCGGCTGCTGGGTGAGGAGCATCCGGACACGCTGACAGCGATGACCAGTCTCGCCGGAACGCTGTGCTCTCAAAAGGATCTGGCGGGAGCGCAGGAACTTCAGGAACGGACGCTGGAGGCGTGCCTTCGTCTGCTGGGCGAGGAGCATCCAAGCAGCCTGAAGGCAATGAACAATCTCGCTGTGACGCTGAAGGCCCTCGGCGACTTGGCCGCAGCGCGGAAGCTTCAGGAGCAGGTGCTGGAGACTCGCCTTCGTCTGCTTGGTGAGGAGCATTCGGACAGCTTATGGGCTATGAGTAATCTCGCCCTGACGCTGTACTCCCAGGGTGATCGAGCGCGAGCGCGGAAGCTTGAGGAACAGGTGCTATTGACTCGCCGCCGTCTGCTGGGTGATGAGCATCCGGACACGCTGACGGCGAAGAAGAACTTGGCTCGGATAAAACCGAGAACCTTGAGGTACTGGCTACAGCTGATGTTCGGGTAGAAGCAGATCAGCGTCCCGGGCGTATCGTCGCCTATCCGGAAGTTAGGGAATTCCCTCGGCTCACGCCATTCTTGCAAACCGCAGCGCCGCCGAGTTCATGCAGTAGCGCAGGCCGGTCGGAGCTGGGCCGTCGTTAAAGACGTGGCCAAGATGCGCATCGCACAGGCGGCAGGAGACCGCGGTGCGCACCGTCATGAGGCTTCCGTCGACCTCATCGACCACGTTTTCTTTCGCGATGGGCTGCCAGAAGCTGGGCCAGCCGGTTCCGGAATCGAACTTGGCGTCGGAGCTGAAGAGAGCCAGGTCGCAGCAGATGCAGCGGAAGATGCCGCGGTCGTGCACATCGAGCAAGTCGCCGGTAAAGGGGCGCTCGGTGTCGGCGCGGCGAGTGACCCAATAGGAGGTCTTGGAGAGCTGGCGCTGCCACTCCGCATCGGTCTTGATGACGCGAGGAACGGTCACTGTACCTGTCATCTTGCCGTCGGCTGAGAATCCCACGATGGTGACGGACTTTGGATTTTCGTCGGCGTCGAGCGGCTTTGCGGCAGCGATGGTGCTGCGGCGCAAGCCCCAGAAGGCAGCCGCGCTGATAGCTGTTGCGGCTGAGACGATAAATGCCCGCCGGGCTATCGATCGAATCCGGTCCGTCGAAATCGGCTCCGGCGGCTCGGACATTCCTGACTCGTTGTTGTCCATCATTGCTCCAACCCGTCACGCTGCGCGCAGCCGTTTCATGCACGATGTGCACACTGATGAGAGCGCGCCCGAGCCAGGATGGTTACAGGCAATAAAGAGATCAAAAGCGGTGTGCAGGGATGCGGCAAAAACACAAGCGGCCTCTTCCGGTTGGAAAAGGCCGCTTGTGTGCTGCGAGATGCATGTACCGCGCGAGCTTCAATACCGCTGCAAAAACTCCGGCTCGACGGGGTTCTCAAAAAGCGATGCCTCGCGCGTGACGATGGTCAGGCCCGAAGGAGTGACAAAGTAGCGGCGCTTGTCCTCGACCGGATCGTAGCCGATGACTGTGCCTTCGGGGATGTGCACGTCGCGGTCGATGATGGCGCGGCGAATGCGGCAATGGCGGCCGATATTCACGTGGGAAAAGATGACGCTGGCGTCCACATTCGAGTAGGAGTTGACGCGCACATCCTGCGACAGCACCGAGTTTGAGACCGATGCGCCGGAGATGATGACGCCGGCGGTGATGACCGAGTTGACCGCCATGCCGGAGCGCCCCGGCTCGCCGAAGACAAACTTGGCCGGCGGATACTGGCGCACCCGGGTGCGCATCGGCCAGTTCTTGTCATACAGGTTGAAGGTCGGCGAGACCGAGCACAGGTCCATGTTGGCGTCGTAGTAGGCGTCAAGCGTGCCCACATCGCGCCAGTAGAGCGCCTGCTGCTTGTTCTCATCTACGAAGGCATAGGCCATCATCTTCTTCTTCCCGAGCATGTTGGGCAGAATGTTGTGGCCGAAATCGTGCTTCGAGTTAGGATCCTCGGCGTCCGCCATGAGCGCCTTCAGCAGTACCTCGGTATTAAAGATGTAGACGCCCATAGAGGCATCCACGGCGCTGGGATTGAACGGCGACCGGAACTTGGTTGAGGCTGGCTTCTCCTGGAAACCCAGGACCTCTCCGTTCTTGGCCACTTCGACCACGCCAAACTGCTTCACCTCGTCCGGGGGAATGGGCAGGGTTGCCAGCGTAATCTCGGCCTTTGTCTCCTTGTGCTGCGCCAGCATCCGGCTGTAGTCCATCTTGTAGATGTGATCGCCGGAGAGAATGATCATATACGTCGGCTGTTCGCTGCCGATCGAGTAGATGTTTTGATAGACGGCATCGGCGGTGCCCATATACCAGTTTGCGCCGGTACGCTGCATGGGGGGTAGCAGTTCAAAGAACTCGCCCAGTTCCTGCGCCACAATTCCCGTCCACCCTTCGCGGATGTGCCGGTTGAGAGACAGCGCCTTGTATTGAGTGAGAATAAACACATGGCGCAGGCCGGAGTTGATGCAATTGGAGAGAGTGATGTCGATGATGCGGTAGTGCCCGCCAAACGGGACAGCCGGCTTTGCGCGATCGCGGGTAAGTGGAAAGAGCCGCTCACCGGCCCCGCCCGCCAGCAATACTCCAAGTGTGTCTCTCATATCCGTTCCACCTTACCTTCGTCGCATTTTCTGCCCGGCGGCTTCCGCCCCAGGGAATGCCGCTATCCGGTACAGAATACCTGCCGGTGGCACTCTCCGTTGAGGCTTCACCGAACGGTGGAGAATACCACACGCAGATGAATTTAGCAGCCCGCTCGTTGAATCCAATCAATTGTATCGAGGCCGGTTAACCCGTAGTGGTTCGTCCAGGCGAAAATGTCCTGCGCCCCGGCATCGATCGGCTTGCCGGGGGCGAGCGAAAGTCTGCTCAACGAATCCGGGCGACGCCCCAAAGTGACGAGGGAAGCACCTTACCGCTTAGTCTTGAACTTATACTCGATGCCGACCGAAAGGGCGAAGTTAAAGTTGTCGTGGGCTCCGATTGGCGTGGTAGGCGTGGCGTAATTTGCGTTATACCGGGTAAAGAGCATGTCGGGCGTGACGCGGAAGACCCAGTGTGCGGATCGATTTAGATCGAAATGGCCACCGACGATCGCTGCCAAAGCGAACTGATTGGGATAGAAGTCCACATCCTGCGGAGTCAGTGAGTCCAGATGCGAATCGAAGTACGCGCCCCCCACCAGCGCATGAGCAATCAGCGCGCCGTGCTTATTGTGCGGACCCAGCCATTCCGGGCCGCCGGCAAAGAGGTACTGAGACACGAACGGCCCCTTGATGGGCGGATCGTGGGCCCCAGCGCCACTGGTGCCGAGATACGCGCGCCCCGAGCCTTCCAGGGCCCAGTGCTTGCTGAACCAGTAGGAACCGGTGAGATCGAGCCCGCCGAGATTGGCCCCTTGATTCAGGGTCGGTCCAGCGTGAATGTGGCCGTAGGCCGCGCCCAGCGAGGCGTCGAAGCGGTCGTCATAGCGCACATTGGCCAGCGGATCGCTGGCAACATAGGTGCCGTTGCCGGCAGTCGGGGAGGCGGTGCTCTGGGCCTGGGCGCGGGTTCCGGCGCACAGGGCCAGGGCGGCTAAAGCTAGAAGAGAGGCGGAAAAACATGCTTGGAGGCGCATCACCATCCAGCTTACAGGACTGTGCCGAGGGGGGACAACGCAATCCGGGGCCATTGTGTCGCGCTTAGGGTTCGCAGCGTTCAAACTGTCGGGTCCACACCAGATAGCGAACCGTCTTAATGGTTTCTACAATTGCGGTGACGCTCGCTTCAGCGGCCGATTCCGGCGACAGGGATGGGGCTGCTTGCGTGCGCCACTCGATCGGCAGGCGGCTGAATATGAGCCCCGCGCGGGGCAAGTGAGCGGCGCTTGAAACCACCTCTGCCGAATTCCAGCCGTGGGCCTTCATGATCCGCACGGAATAGCACGCATTCTGGATGGTATCCATCGCTTGCGGTTCCACATAGATCGCGGACGAGGGAATGCCCTGGGCCTCAGCCGCCCTGGCCATAACGCGCGCTTCCACAAATTCATTGTGAGCCGCGGCGCCGGTGAGAATCAGCCGTGGGGCGACGCCGCGCTGGTACTCGTGCACAGCCTCTGAAACGCGGGCCAACTGAGACGGGGTTGGGTTGCCGTCGGCGTCGGCGGGTGTGCCTAGAACGATGAGGGCGTCAAAGCGAGTGAGCGAGGTGTTCGACGCCGGCGCGAGTTGGCGGGCGATGACTCCCCATGCCAGCAGAGCCAGAACCAACCCAGAGGCAGATAGGCCCAACCGAATCCGCCATCCAAAGCGTTGGCGCCGGGCCCGAACACGCCGTCGGCTGGGTCTGCGGGGCTGCCTGCCGGTCAAAAGAAGTCCCTCCTGCTCCACTTTAACGCGCTGGCGCGCAAAGGAAGGATGCTTGGTTTTGGGCTCCGCTCCCCAATTGCGGAGTGGATCAGCCCAGGTCCGCCGATACGTCCCAGGAGGCGAATACAAAATCCTTCAACGGCTTGCGCTCGCGGGGCGCCACTTCATGAGCGAGCATCTGCTCGTTGGCCAGAGCTGCCGGCTCGCCTTGATAACCGAGGGCAATGACCGCGCCGAGAACAAAATCCTCGGGGATTGCAAAGGCTTGGCGGGCGACAGATTCATCGAAGCCGGCCATTTGGTGGGTCGAGAGGCCGAGAGCGGCGGCTTGAAGGGTGAGATAGGATGATGCTGCGCCCAGGTCATAGAGGGCAACACGGTTCGGGGCGCCGTTGTGGCTGAATTTGGTCTTGGCCGCGCCCATGATCAGAACCGGAGCGCGGACGGCCCATGCCTGATTAAAAGGTATGAGGGAGTCGAAAATCTTCTTGTAGGTTGAGGAGTTCCGGACTCCGACAAGGAAGCGCCAGGGCTGCTCGTTGTAAGAGGAGGCGGCCCATCGGGCAGCTTCAAAGACCTTCGCGAGGTCGGCGGGGGCAACATCGCGATCGGAATAGGACCTCGGACTCCAGCGGTGGTGGAAGAGGGGCAGTACGCCCTCGACGGCGGGGGCCCGCTTCAAGTCATTCACTTCAATGGCGGATAAGGTCATGAACATATGCTCCTTCAAGCAGCGACGAATGCGGTGATTTGATTCGCGGAGCAGGGCGGAAGATTCGGGTGGGGACAAGCAAGCTCTTTCTCAGGAATTTTTCGCGACTGCAAACCCGAAAGCGCAGCAGAAACCGGATGGCAGTAAAGGTCAACATTCGCAACCAGGCTTTAAGCTGGAAACCAGGAGTTGCAAGCTGGAATCTGCCCCAAAGCCCCGCTATCTCGGCCTCGACGTCGGCAACCGGCGCATCGGGGTCGCCGTGTCCGACGAGCTGGGACTTACTGCGCAGCCTGTGCTGACACTCGAGCGGCGTCACAACCGCAGGGACGACCTGCGCTCCCTGGCTCGGCTGGCGCGTCGATTCTCGGTTGCGGGCATTGTGGTGGGAAATCCGGTGCACTTGTCGGGCGACCTAAGCCCACAGGCAGTGAAAACCCAGGCTTTTGCCATCGAACTGGGCGAACTGACCGGGCTGCCCATTCACCTGTGGGATGAGCGCCTGACCACGCGCGAGGCTCACCAAATCCTCTACGAGGCTGGCCACGCCCGCCAACAGCACCGCCGGGTTGTGGATCAGGTGGCTGCCACGCTCATCTTGCAGTCGTTCATGGAGGACCAGGGGTCAGGGATCAGAGTTGAGAGATCAGGAACCCGAGAATCCGAAGCGCCTGGTCGCGTCGAGCGTGAAGTTTAAGGTCTATGGAGCGATACCTTTGGCGTCCAGCTCTGGGCCTCATTGCGGAGGCCTCCGGCTGATCCCTGATCTCTGACCCCTGATCCCTGTTTCCGTCCCCCGCGTATAATGGAAATTCAAGCTTTTTCATCTTTCGCGGATGGAGCATTCGCGCTCGCCGCCACGGACTCTGGATGCCCGAACACATTAAGAAACAGCTTCTCGCCGAGATCGAAATCCTTGAGCACGAGCTCCAGCACGAGCTCCCCGCGGAGATCAAGAAGGCCGTGGCCATGGGAGATCTGTCTGAGAACGCCGAATATCACATGGCCAAGCAGCGCCAGACTTTCGTGGATGCGCGCCTGGGCCAGCTCAAGCGGCGCATGGCCGAGCTCTCCCTGGTGAACCTGACCAACATACCCAAGGACAAGGCTGGCTTCGGTTCCACGGTGGTGGTCTTCGACTCGACCAAGGACGAGGAAATTGTCTACCGCCTGGTGACCAGCGAGGAATCCGACGTTGCGAAGGGCTTGATCTCAACCACCTCGCCCATCGGCCGCGGCATTGTGGGCAAGCGCGTGGGCGACATTGCCACCATCGTTACCCCGAACGGCAAGCGCGAGCTTGAAATACTGAAACTGACCACGATTCACGATGAAGCGGGCGAAGCCGACCAGAATAACGGAACCGCCGCCGGCATAGAGAAGTAAGGAAGATTGGAATGACCTGGACCAGCGCTTTTGGCCGCGCCTGCGGCTGGCTTCTCAATCACATTGTGCATGGTCTGGCCCTCACCCGCATCTCACCCAACGCTCTAACGTTCATCGGCCTGGTCATCAACATCGTGGCAGCGGTTTTGTTTGGCCACGCTAACGCCACCAACTCAGGCCGCATGTTCTTCTATGCGGGGCTGGTGATCTTCGGCGCAGGCCTCTTCGACATGGTGGACGGCCGCGTGGCTAGGCGGAACAACCAGGTCACCGTATTCGGCTCATTCTTCGACTCGGTGATCGACCGCTACTCCGATGTGGTGCTGTTCTTTGGGCTGCTGGTCTACTATGGCCGCATCAACCGGTTCCGTTACGTGGTGCTGGTGGCCTTCGTGATGGTGACCTCACTGATGGTGAGCTATACGCGCGCCCGCGCCGAAGCCCTCATCGGCCAATGCAAAGTGGGATTCATGGAGCGTCCCGAGCGGATCGTCCTCATCATCCTGGGTGCCCTGTTCAACCGCTGGGGCGTAATGGCCCCGGCCCTTTGGGTGCTGGCCGCGCTCTCCACCATCACCGTGGCGCACCGCATCGTCTATACCTACCAGAACACCAAACATTTGGCGCCGCTGGGCTGAGGGAGTTACCTGCGAGTGGCTTTGCTGGCCCTGTTACTGTTTCCGGCACGGCGTTCCGGCCGTAATCTCCTGTCTTCCCATGCATTTGAGGTAAAGTAATACCTTACTGGCATTCCCAGCAAAGGAGGAGGCGCAGCCATGGCCCAGCAACCGTTCTTGAAGTCCATCCGCCCGGTCAACCTGCTCTCCTTCGGACCCAAGACACAGGAGATTGAACTTAGGTCGCTTAATATCCTGATTGGATCGAACGGGTCGGGCAAGTCAAATTTCATTGAGATTATGGGCCTTCTCAAGGAGCTGCCGGATAAGGATCCGTGGTCCACTGTCTTGGAAACGGGCGGTGTTGATGAGTGGGTGTGGAAAGGCCCGATTCAGGCTGAGCCACGGGCGCTCCCTTCAGCTATTGCGGTGACCTTTCATCCGCTCGAAGCTGGGCAGCCAATGAACTATTACGAACTCCGTCTAGTCAAACATATTCCGACCTACTCCTTTCACGTCCTTTCTGAGGCCCTAGGACAGATCGACTCTTCAACAAATCGACGAGAGGCTTTTTTTGTAAATAGAACACAGGATTCGCCGGATTCAGCATTTATAAGGTCAAAGGTATCGAGTTACGCCGTATCGAAGGCCTTGCAATTAGATCTACGCTTGTCCATCCTCGCTCAGCTTGTTGATGTGTTTAATTATCCGGAGTTGTATTATTTCGAACAAAAGCTGTCAAAGATCTCGCTTTACCGTGATTGGGTCTTTGGGGTTGATGCAAACGCTCGTGATGCGCAACCGGTCGGGTTGGAAAGTACTCGCCTTGCAGAGGATACGAGGAACCTAGCGCACGTTCTGAAGGCTTGGCGGGACCGCGGAGAACAAGCAGTCTTTGACCAGCTTGTTCTCTTGCTTCGCAGGTTCTACGAACCTGTGAAAGACGTCGATGTGGAACTGCTCGGGAATTCTTTGCGCATCATGGTGAGGGAGGACGGGTTAAGTTCCAGAACTCCAGCCACGCGCCTCTCGGATGGGACGTTGCGTTGGTTGATGCTACTCATTGTTTTACTTGATCCAACGCCGCCGCCTGTTATCTGTATCGAGGAGCCCGAACTCGGCCTTCACCCAGACATGATTCCCACGCTTGCCGATCTACTGCGCGACGCCTCAACGCGGGCCCAGCTGATCGTTACCACGCACTCACAATCCCTGGTCGAGTGCTTCTCCGACGATCCGGAAAGCGTATGTGTCTGCGAGAAGGTTGAAGGTGCGACTCAGATTCGCCGGCTTAGCAAGGAGAAATTGTCCTCATGGTTGGAGGACTATTCACTGGGGCAGCTCTGGGCCAAGGGCGAAATCGGGGGGAACCGCTGGTGAGGGTGCGCCTCTATGTCGAGGGTGGCCCAAAAGGCACTCATGCGGACGGCCTGCGGCGCTTCAAGAATGGTTTCAAACAGCATCTTGTGCGGTTGGACCCGCGCCTGAGTACCCTCGATGTGTCCCCGTGCGGTTCCACCGAGGAAACGATCCGGGACTTCGCACGCGCGTTGCGTGAACAGAAGCCAGATTGCATCGTGGCGTTGCTTGTTGACTCCGATGCTCCCGTCACTGCCGATACTCCAGCCGTTCATCTGCAATCGAAGCTGGATTCCGCAAAGGTTCTGCAGAACGCACGCGCGAACATCTTCCTGATGGTGCAATGCATGGAAGCCTGGCTGGTGACCGATGGGACTTCACTCGAGAAATGTTTCGGAAACAAGTTGCACGCAGGTGCCTTGCCTACAAATCCTGACATTGAGGCGGTCTCCAAGAGGGATGTTCTGGCGGCATTGGGCGCCGCCGTCAAACCCACGCCGACCGGACGCTATCGCAAGGTTGAGCACGGCGCGAAAATTCTTGCGAATTTGAATCCGGATCGGGTAGCCGATCGGTCCCGGCACGCAAAGAACCTTCACACATTTCTGCGCAATTCATTGCAATCATGAGGAGCTAAGGCGCTCAGCAGTTCACCGCAACCGCCGAGCACCCTTCTCTAGTCGGCTTCCACTGCACCAGGAAGTTCGTCAGGGCCGAGGACTGCAGATTGCGCATGGATTCGAACTCGCCGCCCTTCTGGCTATACAGAAGCTTGCCCTTGTCGCTCAAAACCGCGAGCGCCGGCACCCCTTTGTGCAGCGGAATCTCGTACTTCTCGGCGATATCGACATTCGCATCCATATGCCCGACATTCACATGGACGAGGACGTAGTTGGCCTCCAGGATCGGCAGGTTCTGGGCGTCGTGGAAGTAGAGGTCCAGAACCTGGCAGTCGCCGCACCAGTTGCCGCCAAAATCAAGCAGGATGCGCTTGTGGGTCTGGGCTGCGGTCTTCAGTGCAGTGGCCAGGTCGGCCTTGGCCTGCGCCGGATCGGGATAGATGTCGCGACCGGTGGAGCGGGCTACTCCGGGAGCAAGGGCCAGTAAGACAGCAAAGGCGAGGAACTTGATGGTCTTCATAACCGGGATCTCCACAACTGCTTTCAGTCTGCCACAAACGCGCGGCAGGGTTCCATTTTTCATCCATCATTTCATTGGCATTGGGATGTACTCTGGAGTGTGGCGAGAGAACTGCGCAAACGACTGGAATCGACTGCGTATCCCGACCTGGGAGCGATGATGGAGGGCTACGCGCTCGCGGCGGCGGACTTGGCGAAGCGCGAATTTCGGCAGAAACTGGACTTTACCTCGGAATCGATCGACAGCCTGGACGATATTCTGGTTCTGGTGGGCGAAAGCCCCGAGCTGGATCTTGACTTCGAGGTGCGGCTCTGGGGCAGCTACTTGGGCGAAGTGCTGCGGCGGCGATATGCCGGCACATGGGAGATGACCCAGTATCCGGGCGGCGCAGTGGCGGTTCCGGCTGTTGAGGTGCGCGCCTCAAGGCTGTTTCCGCTGCTGAAGGTCTATCGCAGGCTCACCGTGGGCGAAGAGGAAGATCTGGGCGCATTTTTCACCATGGTGACAGAGCGCCTGGGCAAGCCCGCGCAGGTCAACTAGGATGGGGCGCACGCATTTGTGCGACAATAGCAGTGAATCGAGCGCGTCAGCACGGCGCGGCGCGCGGAGGATGAAACAATGGGCGATCTACTTCAGCCTTGGCACCTGGTAGTGCTGGGCGTAGTTGCATTTCTGCTTTTCGGCGCCAAGAGGCTGCCGGAGCTGGGCAAAGGATTGGGCGAGGGATTGAAGGGCTTCAAGGAAGGCATCAAGGGCGTCAGCGATCCGACGCCGCCCGCGCCGGTTGTGCAGCAGAGCGCGGCTCCCGCGCCGCCGGTCTCGGCTCCCGTCGAACCCCAGATTATTCGCAAGGACTAACGGTAAGCCGCCAGGCGGTTCCACTTCCCCGAGCGTTTAACTATTCCGGAGATCCGAGAGGCCTGTGCCGATGCACAGGCCTTTTGTACGTGTGCGCCCAGCATGGGCGCATTCTTGCGGGTGTAAGTCCCGCCGTAAGCAGGTCACAGCGAGCGAAGCGAAGCGCAACTGCATGAGGGTGACCGAATGTGGGGAGGAAGCGTGGAGCGAA